>JAESGJ010000012.1_pt1 | contig 519784 bp, 465 predicted proteins | sample 9266241 | NCBI WGS metagenome assembly JAESGJ01 (sample SAMN14514841, study PRJNA621669) | algae metagenome | isolation source: Brasilonema octagenarum HA4186-MV1 and co-occurring heterotrophs from wet... | place: USA: Manoa Valley, Hawaii | collected 2009-07-20
GGCTGTTGGTCGGTCCCGGGGAGAGGAAGAAGGAATTCTTCCTCTCCCCGGACCCCTCACCATCATCTTTTTCTTCGAGTTTGGATTCGCTCGGCTGACGGTGCGCCTGAGGTCGATGACCTCAGGCGACTACGAAGGCAGGAACAGCACCCGCCCACCACAGACCCCGCCGATCAACGGTATCCACGGCAGTCAAACGGGGTTCCAAGGGCCTCAGGCCCTTGGCGGGTGAGGGCGGAGCCCTCTCCTGAGCAGGGCAGAACCTCAGCTGTCACCCCCGCGCCGTGAATGACCGTCATTCCCGTCCTGCGTTGTCCTCTGCGGTGGGGCTTCCCTAATTGCCGGGGGATCCCGCCTGGCCTGGCGGGACGCAGATGAAGGATGTGTGACGGATGGCGAAGGTCCTGGTCCTCTATTATTCGAGCTACGGTCATATCGAGACCATGGCCCATGCCGTGGCCGAGGGCGCCCGCTCGGTGGCCGGCACGGTGGTCGAGGTGAAGCGCGTGCCGGAGCTCGTGCCGGAGGAGGTCGCGCGGAAGTCCCATTACAAGCTGGACCAGGCCGCGCCGGTCGCGACGGTGGACGAGCTGGCGGAATACGACGCCATCATCATCGGCACGCCGACCCGCTACGGGAACATGGCGTCGCAGATGAAGAACTTCCTGGATCAGACGGGCGGGCTCTGGGCGCGTGGCGCCTTCAACGGGAAGGTGGGTTCCTCCTTCACCTCCACGGCCAGCCTGCATGGCGGGCAGGAGAGCACGATCCTGGCGACCAACAACGTGCTCTATCACCTGGGCATGGTGATCGTCGGCCTGCCCTATTCCTATGCCCCGCTGCAGGACGTGACGAAGGTGCAGGGCGGCACCCCCTATGGTGCCAGCACCGTGGCCGGTGGCGACGGCAGCCTGCGGCCCACCCCGGACGACCTGGGCGCCGCCCGCTTCCAGGGCGAGCATGTGGCCCGGATCGCGGCCAAGCTCGCGGCCTGACATGACGGGGAGTGGGGCGGGATGGTTCCGCCCCCTCCCTTGCCTGCCACCCCCGGCCGGCCCTATCCGCTTCCCGTCCCGGGAATCGCGGGGCAAAGCCGGGAGACACAAGCCATGAGTGCCATCGCCGACATTATCGCCCGCGAGGTCCTGGACAGCCGCGGCAACCCCACCGTGGAGGTGGAGGTGGTGCTGGACAGCGGCGCCATCGGCCGCGCCATCGTCCCCTCCGGTGCCTCGACCGGCGCGCATGAGGCCGTGGAGCTGCGCGACGGCGACAAGTCCCGCTATGGCGGCAAGGGCGTCCGCAAGGCGGTGGCGAATGTCGAGGGCGAGATCTTCGATGCCCTCTCCGGCCTCGACGCCACCGAGCAGGTCAAGATCGACGAGGTGATGATCGAGCTCGACGGCACGCCCAACAAGGGCCGCCTGGGCGCGAATGCCATCCTCGCCGTGTCGCTGGCCAATGCGAAGGCCGCCGCCGAGCATTACGGCCTGCCGCTCTACCGCTATGTCGGCGGCAGCTTCGCCCGCACCCTGCCGGTACCGATGATGAACATCATCAATGGCGGCCAGCATGCGGACAATCCGATCGACATCCAGGAGTTCATGATCATGCCGGTGGCCGCCGGCACGATGGCGGATGCGGTGCGCATCGGATCCGAGGTGTTCCAGGCGCTGAAGAAGAAGCTGCACGACGCCGGCCACGCCACCAATGTGGGTGACGAAGGCGGCTTCGCGCCGAACCTGAAGAGCGCCGAGGAGGCGCTGGACTTCATCGCCGCCGCCTGCGAGGCCGCCGGCCACCGCGTGGGCGAGGACATCATGTTCGCCCTCGACTGCGCCTCCACCGAGTTCTTCAAGGACGGCACCTACGACATGGAGGGCGAGGGCAAGAAGCTCGATGCCGCGGGGATGGTGGACTACCTGGCCGCGCTTTGCGCCAAGTACCCCATCGTCTCCATCGAGGACGGCATGTCCGAGGATGACTGGGCCGGCTGGAAGCTGCTGACCGAGCGGCTGGGCGGCAAGGTGAACCTGGTGGGCGACGACCTCTTCGTCACCAACCCCGAGCGTCTGCGCCAGGGGATCGAGAAGGGCGTGGGCAATGCGATCCTGGTGAAGGTGAACCAGATCGGCACGCTGACCGAGACGCTTGAGGCGGTGGAGACGGCGCATCGGGCGGGCTACAAGGCGGTGATGTCGCACCGTTCCGGCGAATCGGAGGACGCGACGATCGCCGACCTCGCTGTGGCGACCAATTGCGGGCAGATCAAGACCGGCTCGCTGTCGCGCTCCGACCGGCTCGCGAAGTACAACCAGCTCATCCGCATCGAACAGAATCTCGGCCCGGCGGCCCGCTACGCGGGCCGAACCGTTCTTCCGCGCGGGCGCTGAAGCCGTTTGTTAAGCGATGCGCGCGCCGCAGGCGCGGCGCGCGCGCAACGTCCACAGCTATTTCTGCAACCCTGGCGCGAATGGTCTTGCACCGCAGCGCGCCTCCGATTTTACTCCGCGCCAGGGGATCATTCCGATCGGCCTAAGCTCTTCGGGGGAGGGGCAGTTGGCTTTCTTAAGGGGGGTGAAGCGCCGGGCCCAGGCCTTGGTGCTTCCGACCATTTTCTTCGCGCTATGCGGCTACTTTGCCCATCACGCGATGCACGGCACGCGCGGCCTCCTGGCCCGCGATGCCCGCAACACCGAGATCGCCGCCGCACGGATCGTGCTGGCGGAGGCAGAGGGGGAGCGGGACGCGATGGAGCGGAAGGTGGCCGGCCTGCGGGCGGAGCATCTCGACCGTGACATGCTGGAGGAGCGCGCCCGTGCGCTTCTGAACGTCGTGTCCAGGGACGAGATCATCGTGCCCTACGCACCGAACCGGCGCCTTTTTTAAAACTCGAGCACCTGGCTCATGCGCCTGCGGCGCGGCGGAGTTCCGCCGCGCCGCAGGCATGTTCGGGGCCCGTCGCCCGCCTGCGGTGACAGGGACGGTGGCCTGAAAGCCGGAGATGCGAAGGTTTCACGCGGCGTTCACATGGGATGCCGCTTGATTAACCGGAAATCGGTTAATCGCCATGTTGCAATGCAACATCAAGGACTTAGCTGAGTCTTGTAGCTTGCTGATCGGCTGGGCCGACCGTATCTGCCGAATCAAGGCCACCCCTCGGCCGGCTTATACGCAGGAGCACCCCCATGGCCCTCGGGACGGACAGCGCGGCGAAGCGCCGCAACGGACGCGGCAAGGACTCCCCTCCGGGCGCCGGCCACAACCAGGATATCCTCGGCAGGGCCTATCGGGAGATGCTCCTGATCCGCCGCTTCGAGGAGAAGGCGGGCCAGCTCTATGGCATGGGGCTCATCGGCGGCTTCTGCCACCTCTATATCGGACAGGAAGCTGTCGTCGTCGGCATGCAGATGACGCTGGAGGAGGGTGACGAGGTCATCACCTCCTATCGTGACCACGGCCATATGCTCGCGACCGGCATGGAAGCCCGGGGCGTGATGGCGGAGCTGACCGGCCGCATCGGCGGATATTCCAAGGGCAAGGGCGGGAGCATGCACATGTTCTCGCGCGAGAAGGGCTTCTACGGCGGCCATGGCATCGTGGGTGCACAGGTCTCCCTCGGCATCGGCCTGGCCTTCGCCAACTGGTACCGCGAGGACGGCAAGGTCGCGCTGGCCTATTTCGGCGAAGGCGCCTCCAACCAGGGCCAGGTCTATGAGAGCTTCAACCTCGCCGCCCTGCTGAAGCTGCCCTGCGTCTTCATCATCGAGAACAACCGCTACGGCATGGGCACCTCGGTCGAGCGCGCCTCGGCCTCCAAGGACCTCTCCAAGAACGGCGCGCCCTGGGGCATCCCCGGTGAGCAGGTGAACGGTATGGACGTGCTGGCGGTGAAGGCGGCCGGCGAGCGCGCCGTGGCCCACTGCCGCGCGGGCAAGGGCCCCTACCTGCTGGAGATGCAGACCTACCGCTACCGCGGCCACTCCATGTCCGACCCCGCCAAGTACCGCACGCGGGAGGAGGTGCAGAAGATGCGCGAGCAGAACGACTGCATCGAGACGGTCCGCAAGCTCCTGCTGGAAGGCGGCACGCCGGAGGCCGAGCTGAAGGCGATCGACGACGAGGTGAAGGCGATCGTCCAGGACAGCGCCGACTTCGCGCAGTCCAGCCCCGAGCCCGACGAATCCGAACTCTGGACCGACGTTCTGGTGGAGACCCGCTGATATGGGCGCGACCATTCTGATGCCCGCCCTCTCCCCCACCATGACGGAGGGCAAGCTCAGCCGCTGGCTGAAGAAGGAAGGCGACGCGGTGAAGTCCGGCGACGTGCTCGCCGAGATCGAGACGGACAAGGCCACCATGGAGGTGGAGGCCGTCGATGAAGGGACGCTGACCAAGATCCTCGTGCCCGAGGGCACGGAGGGCGTGCAGGTGAACGCCGCCATCGCCGAGCTGGATGGCGGCGACGGCAGCGCGGCCGCGCCGGCCCAGGCCGCGACCCCTGCCGCGGAGCAGGGCAGCAGGCCCGCCGCGCCGCAGCAGCCCGAGAGCAACGCGACCCAGCATGGCGGGGAGGTCGGCAAGGTGGCGAAGGCCGCCGAGGACCATGCGCAGGTCGCCGCCAAGGGCACGCAGGAGCGCGAGGGCGTGGACGCCCAGCCGAAGGCGCCCGCGGCCGAGGCCGAGAAGGACTGGGGCGCGACCAAGCCGACGACGGTGCGCGAGGCGCTGCGCGACGCGATGGCGCTGGAGATGCGCGCCGACAAGGACGTGTTCCTGATGGGCGAGGAGGTCGCCCAGTACCAGGGCGCCTACAAGATCTCGCAGGGGCTGCTGGACGAGTTCGGCCCGAAGCGGGTGATCGACACGCCGATCACCGAATACGGCTTCACCGGCATGGCCGTGGGCGCGGCGCTGACCGGGCTGAAGCCCATCGTCGAGTTCATGACCTTCAACTTCTCGATGCAGGCCATCGACCACATCATCAACTCGGCCGCGAAGACCCTCTACATGTCGGGCGGCCAGCTCGGCTGCCCCATCGTCTTCCGCGGGCCCAACGGTGCCGCCGCGCGCGTGGCCGCGCAGCACAGCCAGGACTTCACCTCCTGGTACGCGCATGTCCCGGGGCTGAAGGTGATCGCGCCCTGGTCGGCGGCCGATGCGAAGGGCTTGCTGCGCGCCGCCATCCGCGACCCCAACCCGATCGTCTTCCTCGAGAACGAGATCCTCTACGGCCAGAGCTTCGAATGCCCGGTGGATGAGGACTTCATCCTGCCCATCGGCAAGGCGAAGGTGGAGCGCGAGGGCACGGACGTCACCATCGTCGCCTATTCCATCATGGTCGGGCTGGCGATGCAGGCGGCGGAGGAGCTGCAGAAGGCCGGCATCTCGGCCGAGGTGATCAACCTCCGCACCATCCGCCCGCTCGATATCGAGACGGTGCTGGCCTCGGTGCGCAAGACCAACCGCCTCGTCACGGTGGAGGAAGGCTGGGCCTTCGCGAATGTCGGCGGCGAGGTCGCCATGCAGGTGATCGAGAACGCCTTCGACCACCTTGACGCGCCGCCGGCCCGCGTGGCCGGGGCGGATGTGCCGATGCCTTACGCCGCCAATCTCGAGAAGCTGGCGCTGCCCACGGTGGCGCAGGTGGTCGAGGCTGTGCGCAAAGTCACCTACAAGTAAGGGGCGACGCTGATGGCCACCAACATCCTGATGCCCGCCCTGTCCCCGACCATGACGGAGGGGACGCTCGCCCGCTGGCTCAAGAAGGAGGGCGAGCAGGTCAAGTCCGGCGACGTGATCGCCGAGATCGAGACCGACAAGGCGACGATGGAATTCGAGGCCGTGGACGAGGGCATCCTCGGCAAGATCCTCGTGCCGGACGGCACGGAAGGCGTGAAGGTCAACCAGCCCATCGGCATCATGGTCGATGAGGGGGAGGCGGTTCCCTCCGGCGATGCCGCGGCCCCGGCCGGCGGCGAGAAGGGGCCCGCCCCGTCTCCCTCCGGCAGCCCGGCGCTGGAGGCCGTGCAGGCCTCCGGCGGCAAGGTCGCCGGCGCCGCCGAGCAGCCCGTCTCCGCCCCCGCGCCGCAGGGCCAGGGGCCGGCACCCAGCCTGGCCTCGGCACCGGCCGGCCATGGGGCAGGGCAGGGGGGGCGCATCTTCGCCTCGCCGCTCGCCCGCCGCCTGGCGCAGCAGGCCGGGATCGAGCTTGGCTCCGTGAAGGGGTCCGGGCCGAACGGGCGCATCGTGAAGTCGGATATCGAGGCGGCCCAGGGCACGCCGAAGGGAGCCGCGCCGGCCGCCAAGCCGCAGGCCCAGCCGGCCGCCGCCGCCCCGCAGCCGGCCCCGGCCGCCGCGCCCAAGGCCCCCGCGCCGGTCATCACCGCGCCGCACAAGGCCGTGCCGCATTCGACGATGCGCAAGGTCATTGCCCGCCGCCTGACCGAGAGCAAGCAGACCATCCCGCATTTCTACGTCTCGATCGACGTGGAGCTGGATGCGCTGCTGAAGCTGCGTGCCGATCTCAACGCGCGGTCCCCGAAGGAGGGCGCCGGGGCTTACAAGCTCTCGGTGAACGACCTGGTCATCAAGGCCGCGGCCGCGACGCTGCGCAAGCTGCCCCAGACCAACGCCTCCTGGACCGACGAGGCGACGGTGATCTACGACGACGTGGATATCAGCATCGCCGTCTCCATCCCCGACGGGCTGATCACCCCGATCATCCGCCGCGCCGACCAGAAGGGGCTGGCCACCATCTCCAACGAGATGAAGGACCTCGCGGCCCGGGCGAAGTCCGGCAAGCTGAAACCCGAGGAGTTCCAGGGCGGCGGCTTCTCCATCTCGAACATGGGCATGTTCGGGGTGCGCGAGTTCTCGGCCATCATCAACCCGCCCCAGGCCGGCATCCTGGCGGTTTCCGCCGGGGAGAAGCGGCCGGTGGTCAAGGGCGACCAGCTCGCCATCGCCACGGTGATGACGGTCACGCTCTCGGTCGATCACCGCGTGATCGACGGCGCGCTGGCGGCGGAATGGGTCTCCACCTTCAAGTCGATCGTGGAAGACCCCCTGAGCCTCATGCTGTGACGGAAGCCGCCGCCCCGTTCACGCTGCGCGACGCCACCCCGGCCGACCTGCCGGAGGTGGTGCGCCTCGTTCGCGCCCTGGCGGAATACGAGAAGCTGCTGCACGAGGCGGTGGGCACCGAGGACGACTTCCGCGCCCTGCTCTTCGGCGAGAGGCCGCTGCTCCATGCCGTGCTGGCGGAGGTGGAGGGGCGGGTCGTCGGCCAGGCGCTCTGGTTCAACAATGTCAGCACCTTCACGGGCCAGCCGGGCATCTATCTCGAAGACATCTTCGTGGAGCCGGACTCCCGCGGCCTGGGCATCGGCAAGGCCTTCTTCCGCTACCTCGCCCGGAAGGCGGTGCGGGAGGGCTGGACGCGGCTGGACTGGCAGGTGCTCGACTGGAACGAGCCCTCGATCGCCTTCTACCGGGGCCTCGGCGCCCAGGGGATGAAGGAATGGATGAACCAGCGCCTGAGCGGCGAGGCGCTGAAGCGGCTGGCGGCCTGAGGGCCGCCCGGCCTGACAACATCACGCGGCGCCCGGCGCCGCCACGGAGGAGGCCGGCATGGCCGATCAGTTCGATCTGGTGGTGGTGGGCGGCGGGCCCGGCGGCTATGTGGCCGCCATCCGGGCCTCCCAGCTCAAGATGAAGGTCGCGCTGGTGGAGCGCGAGAACCTGGGCGGCATCTGCCTGAACTGGGGCTGCATTCCCACCAAGGCGCTGCTGCGCGCCAGCGAGATCAACCACCTCCTGCACACGCTGGATGCCTATGGCTTCGCGGCCGACAACATCCGCTTCGACTTCCAGAAGGTGGTGAAGCGCTCCCGCGCGGTCGCCGGCCAGCTCTCCTCCGGCGTGAAGGGGCTGCTGAAGAAGAACAAGGTGACCGTCTATGACGGCACCGCGAAGTTGGCCGGGCCGGGCAAGCTCTCCGTCAGCAAGGACGGCAAGCCGGTGGCGGAGCTGGCCGCGAAGAACATCATCCTGGCCACCGGCGCCCGCGCCCGCGTGCTGCCGGGCATGGAGCCGGACGGCAAGCTCATCTGGTCCTATCGCGAGGCGCTCGTGCCGGATGCGATGCCGAAGTCGCTCATCGTCATCGGCTCGGGCGCGATCGGCAGCGAGTTCGCCAGCTTCTACCTGAACATGGGCGCCCAGGTGACGCTCATCGAGGTGATGGACCGCATCCTGCCGGTGGAGGATGCCGAGATCAGCGCCTTCGTGCAGAAGTCCTTCGCCAAGCAGAAGATGAACATCCTCACCTCCGCCAAGATCGGCAAGGTGACGAAGAACGGGGACAGCGTGACCGTTTCCGTCGAGGCGGGCGGCAAGGTGCAGGAGATCACGGCGGACCGGCTGATCTCGGCCGTCGGCATCGTCGGCAATGTCGAGGATCTCGGCCTGGAGGGCACGAAGGTGAAGGTCGAGCGGACCCATATCGTCATTGACGAGATGGGCCGCACGGGCGAGCCCGGCCTCTACGCCATCGGCGACGTGGCCGGCCCGCCCTGGCTGGCCCACAAGGCCAGCCATGAGGCGATCATCTGCGTGGAGAGCATCGCGGGGCTCGATCCGCACCCGATGGAGGCGCTGAACATCCCGGGCTGCACCTATTGCCGCCCGCAGGTGGCCAGCGTCGGCCTGACGGAGGCCAAGGCGAAGGAGGCCGGGCATGAGGTGCGGGTCGGCCGCTTCCCCTTCATCGGGAATGGCAAGGCCATCGCGCTCGGCGAGCCCGAGGGGCTTGTGAAGACCGTGTTCGATGCCAAGACCGGGGAGCTGCTGGGCGCCCATATGGTCGGGCCCGAGGTGACGGAGATGATCCAGGGCTACACCATCGCCCGGACCCTCGAGACGACCGAGGCGGAGCTGATGCACACCGTCTTCCCCCACCCCACCGTCTCCGAGACGATGCACGAGGCCGTGCTTGATGCATTCGGCCGGGTGATCCACATCTAGGGGCGAGATTCCGCACCCAACCCTGTCGCCGCGCCGGCCCGGCAAGCCCGGGGGGCGCGGCCGAAGGATAGAGCCCATGGCCACCCGAATCCTGGTGGATCACCGCGCCGGCGGCGCCCAGGCCGCCGCCACCCCCACGCTGCCCGCGCCCATGCCCGCCGAGCCCATGCCCGCGGGGGACGCGCCCGCGCTTCCGGCCCATATCGCCCGGATCGTGCCCAGCGCCGCCACCGCCCCCCTCCGCCACCCGGAGAAGGCGAACCGGCCGGACAACCCGATCAAGCGCAAGCCGGATTGGATCCGGGTGAAGGCGCCGACCCACCCGATCTATCACGAGACCCGCAACCTCATGCGGGAGAACAAGCTCGTCACCGTCTGCGAGGAGGCTGCCTGCCCGAATATCGGGGAATGCTGGTCTCAGCGGCACGCGACCATGATGATCATGGGCGAGATCTGCACGCGCGCCTGCTCCTTCTGCAACATCACCACCGGGCTGCCGAAGGCGCTGGACTTGGATGAGCCGCGCCGGGTGGGGGATGCGGTGGCGGCGCTCGGCCTGCGCCATGTGGTCATCACCTCGGTGGACCGGGACGACCTGCGCGATGGTGGGGCGGAGCATTTCGCCCGCACCATCGCGGCCATCCGCGCGGCCGCGCCCGAGACCACGGTCGAGATCCTCACGCCGGACTTCCTGCGCAAGCCTGGCGCGCTGGAGGTGGTGGCCGCGGCCCGGCCGGACGTGTTCAACCACAATCTCGAAACCGTGCCGCGGCTTTACCCGTCCATCCGCCCCGGCGCGCGTTACTTCCATTCCCTGCGCCTGCTGGACGAGGTGAAGCGGCTGGACCCCGGCATCTTCACCAAGTCCGGCGTCATGGTCGGCCTGGGCGAATCCCGGTCCGAGGTGCTGCAGGTGATGGACGACATGCGTTCCGCCGAAATCGACTTCCTCACCATCGGCCAGTACCTGCAGCCGACGGTGAAGCACGCCGCCGTGGACCGCTTCGTGGAGCCCGCCGAATTCGAGGACTACGCCCGGATGGCGCGCGCCAAGGGCTTCCTGCTGGTCTCGGCCACGCCGCTGACCCGTTCTTCCTACCACGCGGATCGCGACTTCGCGGCTCTGCGCGCTTCGCGCGAAGCGGCGCTCGGCCGCAGCCCCGCCGCCGCCACCGCGGCCTGAGGCGCGGGGCATGCCCACCCATGCCGAGAAGAAGCGGCTCCCTTACACGCCGGATCAGATGTTCGACCTGGTGGCGGATGTGCGCCGCTACCCCGAATTCCTGCCCTGGTGCGTGGGCGCCCGTGTGGTTTCCCAGAATGAGGGCGAGCTGATCGCGGACCTCACCATCGGCTTCAAGATGTTCCGCGAGACCTTCCGCAGCCGCGTGACGCTGGAGCGGCCGCACCACGTGCATGTGGAATACCTCACCGGCCCCTTTCGCTACCTGAACAACCACTGGCGCTTCCACCCCGTGCCGGGCGGGTCGGAGGTCGATTTCTTCGTCGATTTCGAGTTCAAGTCCCGCCTGCTCCAGGCCGTGATCGGGACGGTGTTCAACGAGGCGGTGCGGCTGATGGTGCGCGCCTTCGAGCGGCGGGCGATGATGCTCTATGGCCGAGAGCGGCCCGGTGCGCCCCTGGGCGCCAGGCCCAGCCCAGGCCAGGGCTGACAGCCACTTTCCGGGCGGGCCCGTGGCTGGCAGAACAGCCGGCAACCCGCTGCGGAGAGCCCTGATGGTCCATGCCCCCGAACGCCCGGCCCCCGGCGCCCCGCCGATCCGCATCAACCTCTATTCGGACACGCAGACCCGCCCAACCGCCGCGATGAAGGCGGCGATGATGGAGGCGGAGGTCGGCGACGAGCAGCATGGCGACGATCCGACCGTCCATCTGCTGTGCGACCGGATGGCGGCGCTGCTGGGCAAGGAGGCGGCGATGTTCCTGCCCTCCGGCACCATGTGCAACGTGGTCGCCATCAACACGCATTGCCGCCCGGGCGACGAGGTGCTGGCGCATGAGACCGCGCACATCCTGAGCAGCGAGGGCGGCAGCCATGCCGCGATCGCCGGCGTGCAGATCCATCCCCTGCGCGGCGAGCGGGGCATGTTCGATGCCGCCACCCTGCGTGCCGCCATCCGCGGCGGCGGCCGCTATTCCCCGTCGCAGAGGCTGCTGGAGATCGAGCAGACCGCGAATATCGGCGGCGGCGCCGTCTGGCCGCTGGCCGCCCTGACCGAGCTGACCGGCATCGCGCGCGAGCAGGGCTGGGCAACGCATATGGACGGCGCGCGGCTGATGAACGCCTGCGTTGCCTCCGGCATCCCGGCCGCGGAGATGTGCGCGGGCTTCGACACGGTGTGGCTGGACTTCACCAAGGGCCTGGGCGCGCCGCTCGGGGCGGTGCTCGCCGGCTCGGCCGAATTCATCGGTCAGGCCTGGCGCTGGAAGCAACGCCTGGGCGGCTCGATGCGCCAGGCCGGGATCTGCGCCGCCGCCTGCCTCCATGCGCTGGACCACCATGTCGAGCGGCTGGCGGAAGACCATGCGAATGCCCGCGCGCTGGCGGCCGGGCTCGGCCAGATCGCCGGCATGGCGGTGGAGGCGCCGGACACGAACCTCGTCTATTTCGATCCCCGTGGGGCCGGGATGGAGGCGGGGGCCCTGCAGGCCGCGTTGCGCGCGGAAGGCATCTCCGTCAGCGCGCTGGGTGGGCGCCTTCGCGCCTGCACCCATCTCGATGTCGATGCGCCCATGATCCAGGCGACGCTGGATTCTATCCGGCGCCTGCTGCGCGCCTGAGGTTGGGCTCGGCGCCCTCCTCGCCCATCAGGCCGCCGAGCGCCCCGCTCTCGATCCGGTAATAGGTCCGGCTCAGCACGCGCCCGCCGATGCCATCATACAGTCGGCGTGCGGGCAGGTTCAGCGAATCGGTGGTCCAGTCGAGGGCGCAGAAGCCGCCCTCGCGCACCAGCCGGGCCGCGCCGGTGACCAGTGCGCGGCCGGTGCCCCGGCGGCGTGCGCGGGCCGAGACGAAAAGGTCGCGGATGTAGAGCGAGCGGCGCAGCTCGGCGGCCGGAAGCATCACGTTCAGGACGCAGGAGCCGATCGCGATGCCATCCTCCACGGCGAGCAGCGTGCGCGGGTTGAAGCCTTCGGGCGGCAGGGAGCAGAGCAGGCGCGCAGCCTCCAGCGCATCCCCATCGGGCACGGGGGCGCCGTAATGGGCCTGCATCTCGCTCAGCAACGCCGCGAGCCCCTCCTCATCGGATGGCTCGGCGGCACGGACGACGAAGGTCATGCAGCGCTCATCCCGAGCGGCCGCGTCCGGCGCAAACCCTGTTCCGCGCTTCCGCCATTCCGCATGCCCATTCTCCCGCAACCTCGAACCACATCGCCCGCGCCGGCCGCGCGATGCGGCCTTGCCATACCATAGCGGTGCGGAGGGTGAGATAGATGCAACACCTACGGGCAAATGCGCCACACCTCCCGGGGTTGCGCTGTTCCGCGCTGCGCTACCCGCCGCGGCGCGTGGCGAGGCGCGCCGCAGCCTCCAGCGCTTCGGCCACCGTGGCGGCCCGCACGGCCGCCCGGTCTCCCGCGAAGACGTGGCGGCGCACCTCCGCCGGCCCGCCGCGAAGAGCCAGGCCGATATAGACCAGCCCGACCGGCTTCTCCGCGCTGCCGCCGCCCGGGCCGGCGATGCCGGTGACCGCGATGGCGAGATCGGCGCCGGTGGCGTCCAAAGCCCCCGCCGCCATCCGGGCCGCACAGGCCTCGGATACAGCGCCCACACTCGACAGGATGGTCTCCGGCACGCCGAGCAACCGGATCTTCATCGTGTTGGAATAGGTGACCAGCCCGCCCAGAACGACGTCCGAGGAGCCGGGCACCGCCGTGAGGGCGGCCGAGATCAGCCCGCCGGTGCAGGATTCGGCGGTGGCGATAGTGAGCCCATGGCTCCGAAGCGTTGCGAGAAGCGCGGCGGCCCGGTCCAGCGTGGCGGCGGGCAGCATCAGTGCGGCAGCCCGAGCGACCGCAGGGCCAGAAGCGCCGCGGCGGCCAGCAGCCCGGCCAGGATGTCGTCCAGCATGACCCCGAGGCTCCCCTCCATCCGGTCGGCCCAGCCGATCGGGCCGGGCTTCACGATATCCAGCACCCGGAACAGCGCGAAGGCCAGAAGGACCCACCAGCCCGAGGCATCCGGCGGCAGGGCGGCGAGGGCGAGGCATTGCCCGGCCGCCTCATCCGCCACCACCCAGCCCGGATCCTCCTGTGCCTCGGGCAGGCGGGAAACGGCCCAGAGCCCGGCGACGGAGAAGGCGACGCCCAGGGCGAGGCACCACCATGGGCCGAGCAGCGCGGCGGGCAGGACCAGGGCGGAGGCCCATGTGCCGGGTGCCGGCCGCAGCCGCCCGAGGCCGCCAAGGCTCAGCACCGCCGTTGCGAGGTTCATCAGGGAATGCGGTCCAGGAAGTCATCCACGGGCCGCACCAGCTCCGGCTCCTCCAGGGTCGGGGCATGACCCGCGCCGGGGAGGGTGACCAGTTCGAGATCGGGCTTGTCGCGCACCATCTCGCGCACCGTCTCCGCCGAGAGGAACTCGCTGGCCTCGGCCCAGATCAGCATGGCGGGGATCGGCCGCAGTCCGCGGAATGCATTGCCCAGATCAGGCGCGCCGCCTCCGGCTTCCATGGCCTGCTGGATCCGCGTGTCCCAGCGGGGATGGAGGAGCCCGTCCTCGCCCGGCTTGTAGGTGAGCGCGGCGAAGCGGCGCCAGGCGGCATCGTCGGGCAGCGGCACGCGCGGCATGATCCCGCGGAGATAGGCCACCGCATCGTCGATGGTGGCGAAGCCAGGGTCATGCCCGGCGAAGCCGCCGACCAGCTCCAGGCCACGCGGGTCGATCCGGGGGCCGATGTCGTTCAGCACCGCCGCCCGCATCAGCGTCGGCCGTAGGATGGACAGCACCATCGCCATGAGGCCACCGAAGGAGGTGCCGACCACCACGGCGCGCGGCAGGTGCAGCGCCGCGCAGGCATCGAGGATATCCCCCGCCGCCCGTTCCGGCCGGTAGCGCGAGAGCTCGGCCGCGCGGGCGCTGTCGCCATGGCCCATATAGTCGAGCGCGACGACGCGGCGCTTGCCGGCGTGGCGCTCGGCCAGCAGCTCATAGTCCCAGGCCGTGCGGCAGATGCCGGGCAGGCAGAGCAGGGGCGTGCGGCGCTCGTCCCCGGCCCAGTCCAGCGCGTTCAGCAGCAGCCCGTCCCGGGCGGCGACGCGGCGCGTGATCGGCCTCAAGGCGTGGTCATCCAGGGCTTCAGCGGGTGGGCCATGCCGGCGGTGGCGGCGTCGCGCGCCCGGTACACCACCGCATTCTCCACCACGCGCTGCACGTAGTTGCGCGTCTCGGAGAACGGGATCAGCTCGATCCAGTCGATCACGTCCACCCCGCCCTCGCCGGGCACGCCATAGGTGCCCAGCCATTCCTGCACCCGTCCGGGCCCGGCATTATAGGCGGCCGCCGCCAGGGCGAGATTGCCGCTGAAGCGCGCCATCTGGTCCGCCAGGTATTGCGAGCCCAGCCGCATGTTGTGGGTCGGATCGCTGGTCAGCCAGCCGACCTGATGGGCCATGCCCAGCTTCCGCGCGACGCCGGCCGCCGTGCCTGGCAGGAGCTGCATGAGCCCGCGCGCATTGGCCGAGGAGACGGCCTCCGGGTCGAAGTTGCTCTCCTGCCGGGCGATCGCGTTGACGATGGCCGGTTCCAGCACGCCGGACGGCGCGGGGTAGGGGGCGGGCCAGCCCTCCGGCAGCAGCATCACCCCATCGGCCCCTGCGCGCCGCGCGATCCAGACCGCATGATCCGGCCGGCCGAGTGCCATGCCCAGCCGGGCGATCAGGACGCGGTCCGCCGGATCGGGGGAGAGCTCCTCCATGCGGAGGAGGAAGATGCGCGCCCGGCGCTGGTCGCCGAGATCGGCCAGCGCCGCGGCCGCCGCGGCCAGCTCCCGGCCGAGGAATAGGCGCTGCGCCTCCTCGCTCGGCTGGGGCGGGGCGATGGCGCGGATACGGGCGGAGAGCCGGCCCTCGTCCTCGCCCAGGGCGAGGGCGCCGAGCTGGCCGTAGAAGGCCGTGCCGAGCAGGGCGGCCTCGCCGAAGCGGGCGCGGGCGCGCGCTGCGTCGCTGGGGGCAAGGGCGCGCCCCTGCCAATAGGCCGCTCGCGCACGGGTGATCACGCTGGCGCTGTTGTCGCCGAGCAGGGCGAAATGACGGGTGGCGAGGCTGGGTTCGTTCAGTCGGCGAAGCGCGATCCAACCCGCCAGGAACTCGGCCTCCAGCCTCGGCTCGCCCTCGGCCTGCCCGTGCTGCGCGGCCGTCTGGTAGGCGAGGCGGTCCTGGCCGAGGCGGATGAGCTTGCGGGCAAGGATCTGCCGCTCGGCCCAGATGGCCTTCGCGCCTTCGGCCGGGAGGTCGCGCTGCAAGGGCGCGGCGACGGCCCAGACGGCGGCCGCCTCGGCATCACGGTCCTGGCGCCGCAGCTGGCGCGCGCTGGCGGCGAGAAGGCCGAGGTCATTGCCCTCGGTCACCGGCCCGGCCCGTTCGGTCGCGACCGCGAGACGGGTATCGGCCAGGCTGCGGCGAGACGGATCCACCCAGTTCGCGGCCCGGGCGGCGTCGCCGAGATCCCGCGAGAGGAAGAGGCGGTCGAAGCGGCGCCAGCGGTCCTCGGCGGTCAGGATGGCGGCGTTGCGCTCGGCGAAGCCGGCTTCGGCGGCGGCATCGCCGAAGCCGCCGGCCCAGGCGGCGCGCAGGATGGCGGTCGCGCGGGCAGCCTCGCCGGCGCGCGCCAGGGCATCGGCGTGGCGCTGTGCCCCATCCAGGGTCAGGGCGGGGTTGCGGGCGTAATGGGCGAGGACGCGGGCATCGTCGGGGTCGCTCGCCAGCGCCTCCTCGGCCCGGCGGTTCAGTGTGAGCGGCAGGGGCCAGTCCGGGTTCTCGGCCACCCAGGCCGCCAGCTCCGCCCCGGTTGCCTGACCCCGCTGCTGCAGCCGCAGCCACAACGCAATCTTCCGCACCAGCGGGTCGGCCTGCACGGCAGCCGCCTCGGCGGCGGCGTGGCGGCCGCCATTGGCCAGGCCCAGCGCGGTGCGCCCCGCGGCACGCTGGGCCTCAGTCGCCCAGGGCTGCGCCTGGGCCGGCCCGGCGGCATGGAAGGCCAGACCGAGGCCGAGCAGCAGCGCGAGGCGCGGCACGCCCCGGGGGGCGGAAAGGGCCGTCAGGGGCATGGGCTGGCTCCGGCGGTGGCGCCGCAAACTCGGGCGCCGCCGCGACGCTGGCAAGCCCTTGCTCGCGCGCGCGGCTCGCCTCGGGGCGGCTTCGCCCTTGTTACCGCCCGGCGCGGCGCGTAATCCCAACTCTGGCTGGCGCGCGGGGCGCCGGCATCCCATATCCGCCTCCCTCCGCAGGAAACGCCCCCATGTTCAAGGGTTCGCTCGTCGCCCTCATCACGCCCATGACCCGCGACGGCAAACTGGATGAGCGCGCCTTCCAGGACTTCGTCGCCTGGCAGGTGGCCGAGGGCGCCCAGGGGCTGATCCCGGTCGGGACCACGGGCGAGAGCCCGACGCTGTCCCATGCGGAGCACCAGCGCGTGGTGGAGCTCTGCATCGAGGCGGCCGGGGGGAAGGTGCCGGTGATCGCGGGCGCGGGGTCCAACAGCACGGCTGAGGCGGTGGCGCTGACGCAGCACGCCAAGAAGGCGGGCGCGGATGGCGTGCTGGTCGTGACGCCCTATTACAACAAGCCGACCCAGGAGGGGATGTACCTCCACTTCAAGGCGGTGGCGGATTCCGCCGATATTCCTGTCATCATCTACAACATCCCGCCGCGCAGCGTGGTCGACATGAGCGTCGAGACCATGGCGCGGCTGGCGAAGCACCCGAACATCGTCGGCGTGAAGGACGCGACCGCGAACCTCACCCGCCCGCTGCACACCAAGGCGGCCTGCGGCCCCGACTTCTGCCAGCTCTCGGGCGAGGACCACACGGCGCTCTCCTTCCTTGCCGCCGGCGGGGTGGGCTGCATCAGCGTGACCGCCAACATCGCCCCCCGCCTGTGCCGCGAGATGCATGACGCCTGGGCCGAGGGCCGCCTGAAGGATGCCATGGCGATCCAGGACCGGCTCGTGCCGGTGCATGACGCCATGTTCTGCGAGACCTCCCCGGGCCCCGTGAAGTTCGCGGCGAGCCTGCTTGGCCATGGCAATGATTTCTGCCGCCTGCCCATCGCGCCGATCGCCGATGCGTCCAAGGAGCGGGTGCGCGCCGCGCTGACCGGCGCGGGGCTGCTGAACTGAGGAACGGATGGCCGAACCCCGCAAAAAAGGCCTGATCAGCCACGGCGTCGCCGCGCAGAACCGCAAGGCGCGCTACGACTACAAGATCCTGGATACCTACGAGGCCGGCATCGTGCTCGTTGGGCCGGAGGTGAAGAGCCTCCGCGCCGGCCGCGCCACGCTGACCGAGGCCTGGGCCGGCGAGCGCGACGGCGAGATGTGGATCTTCAACCTTTACATCCCGGAATGGCAGGCGGGCTCGGTGGTCGCGAAGTTCGAGCCGCGCCGGCCTCGCAAACTGCTGCTGCACCGCAAGCAGGCGGAAACCCTGGCCGGCGCCGTATCGCGCGAGGGCGCGACGATCGTGCCGCTCGATATCCACTTCAACGACCGAGGCGTCGCGAAGCTCACCTTGGGCCTGGCCGAGGGCAAGACCAAGGGTGACAAGCGCCAGGCGATCGCCGAACGCGACTGGCAGCGCGACAAGGCGCGGGTGATGCGCGACCGGGGCTGATCCTTCGGCTTCCTGGGTTCTGGGGTGTCGGTCTGTCCCGGGGAGAGGAAGAAGGAATTCTTCCTCTCCCCGGACCCCTCACCATCATCTTTTTCTAGAAGTTTGGATTCACCCGGCTGACGGTGCGCCTCGGGTCATGGACCCGAGGCGACTGCAAGGGCAGGAAAACCGCCCAGCAACCCGAGACCCCTTCGATCCGGGGTATCCACGGCAGTCCGATGGGGTTCCAAGGGCCTCAGGCCCTTGGCGGGTGGAGGGCGGAGCCCTCCGGACCAACCCTTTCAGACCCGCGCTAGACCGATGCGACGGTGAGCGCCAGCGGCGGCAGTCCCTCGATCTCGCCCAGGTAATCCGCGCCCTCCTGGGGGATGGCGGGCATGCCGCTCAGGCTGCCGAAGGTGAGCACCTCTCCGGCCGCGATGCCGCGTTGCTCGCGGGCGAGGCGGGCGATCCAGGCCTCGATTAAGGGGCGGATGGGCGTGGCGACATGCGGCCCCTCGCGGGTCGCGATCACGCCTTCGTTCTGGGAAAGGCGTACCGGGGGCGGCGCGTCGAGGAGGGCGAGGGTCCAGGGCGTCGCGGCGGTGCGGATGGCCGCGCCGTGGTTCGCCAGGCATTCGGCGATGCGGTCGAGCGGGGTGATCGGAGCGGAAGGCGCGAAGCGCGGCTGCACCAGTTCGAACAGCGTTCCGATATGGGCCAGGACGGGCAGGTCCTCCGGCCGCAGCCCTGCCATGGCCTCGGGCGCGACGGGCTGATGGAAGCGAATCGCCAGTTCCAGCTCGATGAAGCGCGCGGCGGGCATGGGGATGGCGCCATCCGCAGGGTCGGGGAGGATGTGCGAGGCCGGGATGGGCGCGGCGAAGATCACCTCGCCCTGTCGCCCGAGCTTCCAGCCGCCGCAGGTCTCGCCCAGGGCGGCGAGGGTGGCGTTCTGCATCGCCTCGGCCTCGGCGAGCGAGGCGGGGCGGAGCGCCTCGGGCAGGCCGTCGAGCGCGGCGCCCGTGCGGGCCCCGGCGAGAAGCGCGGCGGCGGCCTCGATCTTGTCCAATGCAGTGCTCCAGGAAGGACGGAGGCGCAGGAGGCCCGTGATCCGCCCTGCCGGCAAGCCCCCGCCTATTCGGCCGGCGCGGGGGCGGGAACGGGCCGGTCGCGCCAGCGCAAGCGGTCGAGGGCGAGGTAGACGACCGGGGTGGTGTAGAGCGTCAGCACCTGGGACACGGCGAGGCCGCCGATGATGGCGATGCCCAGCGGCGCGCGCAGCTCCGCCCCCGTGCCCGTGCCGAGAGCGAGCGGCACGGCGCCGAGAAGGGCGGCGAGGGTGGTCATCAGGATGGGGCGGAAGCGTTCGCGGCAGGCCGCGAGGATGGCTTCCTCGCTGCTGCTGCCCTCCGTCCTCTCATGCTCGAGGGCGAAGTCCACCATCATGATGGCGTTCTTCTTCACGATGCCGAGCAGCAGGATCACGCCGATCAGCGCCACCACCGTCAGCGGCGTGTTGGTGGCGAGCAGGGCGAGCAGCGCGCCCAGCCCGGCCGTCGGCAGGGTGGAGATGATGGTGATCGGGTGGACGAAGCTTTCGTAGAGCACGCCCAGCGTCACGTAGATGGCGAGGAAGGCGCCGAGGATCAGCAGCGGCATGTCCCGCGTGAAGGACTGCGCCGCCGCGGCATTGCCGCCGAACTGCGCGCGGATGGTGGTGGGCATGCGGATGTCGCGCTGGACCTGCTCGATCCGCTCCTGGATCTCGGCGACCTCCAGCCCCTCATCGGGGTTGAAGGAGATGGCGGCGGCGGGGAAGCCGCCCTGATGGGTGACCGCCAGCGGCGCGGAGGCCGGCACCACGCGGGCGAGGGCGGAAAGGGGCACCTGCACGTCGCCCGCGCCCGGCAGGAAGATGCGCGAAAGGTCTGTCGGGCCCTGCTGGAGGGTCGGATCCACCTCCAGCACCACGCGGTACTGGTTGCGGGACCGGTAGATGGTCGAGATCTGGCGCTGGGAGAAGGCGTCGTTCAGCGTCGCGTTGATCTCGCTTTGCTGCACGCCGAGCCGCGCGGCGGCCGCCCGGTCCACCTCCACCCGCGTGACGAGGCCGGCGCGGTCCTGGTCGCTGGTGACGTCGTTGATGCCGGGCACGGCGCGTAGGGCCTGGACCATGGTCTGGGTCCATTCGCGCAGTTCCTCGATGTCGTTGCCCAGCAGCACATAGGAGAAGCGCCCGCTGTCCTGGCGCCCGCCGATGCGGATGTCCTCCATGCCGAAGAGGGTGGCGGTGGCGCCGGGGATGCGGCCGAGCGGGGCGCGCAGGCGGGCCACCACCTGTTCGGCGGTCAGGTCGCGCTCCTCGCGCGGCTTGAGGGTGACGAAGATGCTGCCGCGGTTGGAGGAGCCCTGGCCGCCATTGCTGCCGACGGTCGCGGCCACGGTGGCCACGGCCGGATCGGCGGCGATGATCTCCACCGCCTGGCGCTGGAGGGCTTCCATCGTCGCGAAGGAGGTGTCGGGTGCCGCCTGGGTGCTGCCCTGCAGCAGCCCCGTGTCCTGGGTGGGCAGGAAGCCCTTCGGGATGATGACGTAGAGCCAGACGGTGAGCGCCATCAGCCCGAAGGTCGCCAGCAGCATCAGCCAGCGGAAGCGCAGCATCACGGCGAGGCTTCGGACATAGCCGCGCGCGGTGGCCGAGAGCGCGCCCTCGAAACCACGCGCCAGGCGGCCGGGGGGCTTCTCGGGCCCGCCGCGCTCCATCCAGCCGGCCATCATCGGGGTGAGGGTGAGGGAGACGATGCCGGAGATGCCGACCGCGACGGCGAGGGTGACCGAGAACTCGCGGAAGATGCGCCCGATGATACCACCCATGGCGAGGAGAGGAATGAAGACCGCGATGAGCGAGATGGTGATGGAGAGGACGGTGAAGCCGATCTCCTTCGCGCCGACCAGCGCGGCCTCGATCGGGGAGAGGCCGCGTTCGCGGTGCCGGGCCATGTTCTCGATCATCACGATGGCATCGTCCACGACGAAGCCCACGCAGATCGTCAGCGCCATGAGGGAGAGGTTGTTGAAGGAATAGCCGATCCACCACATCACCGCGACGGTGCCGAGCAAGGAGAGCGGCACGGCCGCGCTGGCCGCGAGGATGGGCGCCCAGCGCCGGAGGAAGACGGCGACCACGGCGACGACCAGCGCGATGGTGATGATGAGGGTGAAGCGCACCTCCTCGACCGAGGCGCGGATGGTGACGGAGCGGTCGCTCACCACCTCCAGCCGCACGCCGGCGGGCACCCAGGCCTCCACCTGCGGGATCATCGCGCGGATGCCGTCCAGCACGTCGATGACATTCGCATCGGCCTGCTTGCGGACCATCAGCAGGATGGCGGGCTTGCCGTTGAAGCGCCCGGCCTGGCGGCGGCTGCGGGTGCCGTCCTCCACCCTTGCGATGTCGGCCAGCCGGACGATGGCGCCGCCCTGCGCCTTCACCACGATTTCCCGATAGGCATCGGCACGGTCGATCCGGTCGTTGGTGCGGATGGCGGCGGATTGCTCCGGCCCCTGGATGTAGCCGGTGGCCTGGGTGACGTTGGAACGGGTGATGGCGAGGCGCACATCCTCCATGGCGATCCCGGCCGCCGCGGCGGCGGAGGGATCGACCGCCACGCGGACGGCGGGCTGGTCGCCACCGCTCACCTCCACCTGGGCCACGCCCGGCACCTGTGCCAGGCGCTGGGCCACCAGGCTGTCCGCCGCGTCATAGACGGCCGGTCCCGACAGGGTCTCCGAGGTCATGGCGAGGATCATGATCGGCGCATCGGCCGGGTTGATCTTGCGGATGGTGGGTGGGTTGGGCAGGCCCGAGGGCAGGTCCTGCCGCGCGCCGTTCACCGCGGCCTGCACGTCCTGCGCCGCCTCCCGCTGGGTGCGGGCGAGGTCGAACTGGATGATGATCCGCGTGCTGCCGAGCGAGGAGAAGGAGGTCATCTCCGTCACGCCCGGGATGGTGCCCAGGCGCCGTTCCAGCGGGGCCGCCACGGTGCTCGCCATGGTTTCGGGGCTCGCCCCGGGCTGGCTCGCCGTGACCACGATGGTGGGGATGTCCACCCGCGGCATGGAGGCGACGGGCAGGCGGAACAGCGCCACCAGCCCGACCAGCGCGATGCCGACCGCCAGCAGGGCGGTGGCGATGGGCCGCGCGATGAAGGGGGCCGAGATGTTCATCCCGCGCCCGTCACTCGGCCGGCGCCGCCGCGGCCGGGCGCGGCTGCAGCTTCGCGCGCACCCATTCGAGGGCGAGATAGACCGAAGGCGTGGTGAAGAGGGTGACGAACTGCGAGAGGATCAGCCCGCCGACGATGGAGACGCCCAGCGGCAGGCGCAGCTCCGACCCCGCGCCCTGGCCGAGCACCAGGGGCAGGGCACCCAGGAGGGCGGCGAGGGTGGTCATCGTGATCGGGCGGAAGCGCAGGAGGGCGGCTTCGACGATCGCCTCATGCGGGTGCAGGCCGCGTTCGCGCTGCGCCTCCAGCGCGAAGTCGATCATCATGATCCCGTTCTTCTTCACGATGCCCATGAGAAGCAGGATGCCGATGATTCCGACCACGGAGAGGTCGAGCCCGAACAGCTCCAGCGCCAGCAGCGCGCCGATGCCGGCGGAGGGCAGGGTGGAGAGGATGGTCAGCGGATGGACCAGGCTTTCATAGAGAACGCCCAGCGTGATGTAGATGACGACCACCGCCGCAAGGATGAGCCAGGGCTGGCTGCGCAGCGAGGCGCTGAATTCCGCCGCATCCCCCGCGAAGCGCCCGGTGATGGTGGAGGGCACGCCCAGGCGCTGCATGGCACCCTGGAGTGCCGTCACCGCATGGCCGAGGGAGATGCCTTCGGCCAGGTTGAAGGAGTAGGTCACGGCCGGGAACTGGTTCTCCCGCGTCACCTGCAGCGGCCCGCTGCCACGGCCGATCCGCGCGATCTCGGAAAGCGGCACCACCGCCGCCGTCCCGTCCGTGCTGCCGGCGACGCGCAGCAGGCCGAGCTTGGTGGGGTCCGCCAGGAAGTCCTCGCTGGCCTCCAGGATCACGCGGTACTGGTTGTTCTGGGCATAGATGGTCGAGATCTGGCGCTGGCCGAAGGCGTCGTAGAGCGCGTCGTCGATGGCCTGCATGGTCACGCCCAGGCGGCCGGCGCGGGCGCGGTCCACCTCCACCGTGATCCGCAAGCCCTCCTGCTGCTGGTCGCTGGAGAGGTCGATCAGCTCCGGCAGGCCCCGGAGCGCCTCCAGGATACGGGGCGACCAGGCCGCCAGCTCCGCGGCATCGGCGTTGACGATGGTGTACTGGTACTGGGTGGTGCTGGCACGCGCGCCGATCTGGATGTCCTGCACGGCCTGGGGGTAGGAGACGATGCCGGCGACCTCGGCCAGGCGCGGGGTCAGGCGGGCGATCACCTGCTGCGCGGTCTCGGCGCGCTCCTCGCGCGGGCGCAGCACCGCCGTCACGCGCCCGCCGTTCAGCGTGGCGTTGACCGTTCCCGCCCCGACGACGGAGGTGACGGCCTCCACCGCCGGATCGGCGCGCACCAGCTCCGTCACCTGCCGCTGGAGGGCGGACATGCGGGCGAAGGAGACGTCGCCCGGCGCCTCGGTGGCGATCTGGATGAGGCCGGTATCCTGGGCCGGCAGGAAGCCCTTTGGGATGACGATGTAGAGCCAGGCGGTCAGCACCACCGTGGCCAGCGCGACGAGCAGGGTCAGCGCCTGCATCCGGAGCGTCACCTCCAGGGCGCGACGATAGGCCTCCAGCAAGCCGTCGAACACCCAGTCCGAGGCGCGCGCGATGCGGCCCTTGGTGGCCGGCGCCGGGCGCAGCAGCAAGGCGCACATCATGGGGGTGAGGGTGAGGGAGACCACCATGGAGACGAGCACGGTGGCGGTCAGCGTCTGGGCGAATTCGCGGAACAGCCGCCCGACCACCCCCTCCATGAAGAGGAGGGGGATGAACACCGCGATGAGGGAGACCGTGAGGGAGACGATGGTGAAGGCGATGCCCCGCGCGCCCTCATAGGCGGCGGCGAGCGGCTTCATCCCGTCCTCGATATGGCGGACGATGTTCTCGATCATGACGATGGCGTCGTCCACCACGAAGCCGGTCGCGATGACGAGTGCCATGAGGGAGAGGTTGTCGAGCGAGAAGCCCAGCCAGTCCATGACCGCGAAGGTGCCGATGATGGACAGCGGCAAGGACACGGCGGGCACGATGGTCGCCCGGCCGGAATGCAGGAAGAGCCAAATCACCGCCACCACGAGCACGGTCGAGAGGACCAGGGTGAGCTCCACCTCATGCACCGAGGCGCGGATCGTCTCCGTCCGGTCCGAGACGACGGACATTTGGATGCCCGCCGGCAGCCCGCGCTCGAGATTCGGCAGCTGGGCGCGGATGCGGGTGACGGTATCCACGATATTGGCGCCGGGCTGGCGCTGCACATCCAGGATGACGGCGGGGCGGCCATTCAGCCAGGCGGCGTTGAGGTCGTTCTCCAGCCCCTCGGTTGCCTGGCCGAGGTCGCGCAGCCGGATCGGGGCCTCGTTGCGATAGGCCACGATGATCTCGGCGAATTCGGCGGGGGCGCCGATCTGGTCGTTTGCCATGATGGTCGAGGCCTGGCGGGCGCCGTCCAGCGAGCCCTTGGGCGTGTTCGCATTGGCCGCCGTCACGGCCGTGCGGACATCGGCCATGGAGAGGCCATAGGCCGCGAGGCGCGCGGGATCGATCCGGATGCGGACGGCCGGGCGCATGTTGCCCTGCACGGTCACGCGCCCGACGCCGGCCGATTGCGCCAGCTTCTGCGCCAGGAGCGTATCCGCCGTGTCCGAGAGCCGGGCGATGGGCAGGGTTTCGGAGGTGAGGGCCAGGGTGATGATCGGCGGGTCCGCCGGGTTCACCTTCGCATAGGTGGGCGGGTAGGGAAGGGTGGAGGGCAGGGTGCCGCGCGCCGCGTCCAGCGCCGACTGCACGTCCTGCGCGGCTTCGTCGATGTTCTTGTCGAGCGCGAATTGCAGCGCGATCCGGCTGGTCCCCGGGCCCGAGGTCGAGGTCATCACGCTGATGCCCGCGATCTGGCCGAGCTGCCGTTCCAGCGGCGCGGTGACCAGCAGGGCCACCGTATCCGGCGAGGCACCGGGAAGCTGGGTGGAGACCTCGATCGTCGGGAACTCGACCTCCGGCAGGGAGGAGACGGGCAGGCGCCAATAGCCCCACAGCCCCACCAGCAGCACGGCGATGGAGAGCAGCGTGGTCGCCACCGGCCGCGAGATGAAGGGGGCGGAGATGTTCAATTCGGCGTCTCCCGCGCATCCGCCGTCCGGCGCGGGCCGGCGCCTGGCGGCCGTGCCGGCGCATTCTCATCCGCCACGGCCACGCGCGTCCCGGCGCTCAGGCGGAGGCCGCCGGAGGTGACCACGCGCTCGCCGGGCCTGATCCCGGCCTGTACCACCGCCTCGGTCTGGGTCATCTGCCCCACCGTCACCGGACGCTGCTCCACCGTGCGGTCCTCCCGCACCACGAAGGCATAGGGGCCTTCCGGGCCGCGCTGGATCGAGACCAGCGGGACCACCGTCGCCTGGGGCAGCACCTCGATCCGCAGGCGGAGGTTCACGAAGGCGCCGGGCCAGAGCACCCGGTCCTCATTGGGGAAGGTGGCCTTGGCCTTGATGGTGCCCGTCGTCGGGTCCACGGCGTTGTCCACCGTCAGCAGCGTGCCGCGCGCCACGGGCGCGTTGCCCGGGCCGGGCAGCGTCTCCACCGGCACGGAACCGCCCGCCAGGGCGCGCATCAGCCGGGGCAGCTCCTGCTGGGGCAGGGTGAAGGTGACGCCGATCGGCGCCATCTGCGTGACGGTGACGATGCCGTTGGTGTCGGAGCTGCGAATGATGTTGCCGGGGTCCACCTGACGGATGCCGACGCGCCCGGCCAGCGGCGAGCGGATGGTGGCGAAGCCGAGCTGCGTCCGCGCCTGCTCGATCGCCGCCTCGTCCTGCCGCACCTGCGCTTCCAGCATCGCCACCTGCGCGCGCTGGGTGTCCACCTGCTGCTGCGTCACGCCGGCGCCGCGGGCGAGGCTCTGGTAGCGTTGCAGGTCCACCCGCGCATTGGCGAGCTGCGCCTGGTCATAGGCCCGCTTCGCCTCGGCCTGCTGCAGCGCCGCGCGGGTGTTCCGGTCGTCCACGCGGGCCAGCACGTCCCCTTCCGCGACCTCCTGCCCCTCCTGGAAGTTCACCTCCATGAGCTGGCCGTCCAGCTGGGTGCGGACCACCACGCTCTGGAGCGGCACCACGGTGCCGAGTGCGTCCACGCTCAGGGCCAGGTCGCGCCGGGCGGCCTCGGCCACCGTGACCGGCACGGGCATGCCGCCGCCCGGCCGCCGCGGGCGGGCGCCGCCCGTGCCGCCACCCGTGCCGCCACCCTGGCGAGGCGCGCCCGGCCCCTGCGGCGTTGCCTGCCCCTGGGGGCCCTGGGCCTGCATCTGGTCACGCGCGGCCGAGGGGTCCTGCACCCCCTGCCGCTGCTGCCACCACCACCAGCCCGCGCCGCCGGCCCCGGCCAGCACCACCAGGGTCAGCAGCCAAGCCGAACCGCGCCTCATCGGGCGACCTCCGAAACAGCGGTTGCGGCGCCGGTGCCCCAGCCGCCGCCCAGCGCCCGGAAGAGACCCACCGAGGCCTGGAAGCGGCTCAGCCGCGCATTGGAGAGGTTACGCCGGGCGCTGAATAGCGTCGTCTGGGTGCTGAGCAGGGTGATGAGGTTGATGATCCCGCCGCGCAGCTGCGCCTCCGCGATGTTGTAGGCGCGGGCGGCGCGGCTTTCGGCCTCCCGCAGCAGGCGTTCCTGTTCGGTGGTCTCGCGCAGGGCGGCCAGGGCGCTCTCCACATCCGAAAGGGCCGAGAGAATGGTCTGGCGGTAGGCGACCAGCAGCTCCTCCTGCTGGGCCCGGGCCAGCTCCACCTGGCCGCGCAGCGCGCCGCCGTCGAAGACGGTCTGCGCGAGGCTTGCGACGAGGGAGTAGAACTGCGCCTCCGGCCGCAGGAGCGTGCCGAGGAGGAGGGACTGGAACCCGCCCTGGGCCGAGAGGTTGAGGGAGGGGAACAGCGCCGCGCGCGCCGCGACGACATTCGCCCGCCCCGCCGCCAGATTGGCCTCGGCCGAGAGCACGTCCGGCCGCCGGGCCAGCAATTCCGAAGGCAGGCCGGGCGTGGGGGAGGGGACATCCAGCCCCTCGAAGCCCTCGGCCACCACCTCGAGCTGGGCAGGCGCGAGGCCGACCAGCACGGCCAGGGCGGCCAGATTCTCGGACACGGTCTGGCGCAGGGGCGGCACGGCCGCCTGCTGCTGGGCCACCACCGTCTCCTGCTGGGCCAGGTCCAGCCCCGTTGCCGTGCCGGCCGCCACCTGCTGGCGGATGACGGTCAGCACCCGCTCCGCGGCCTGGAGGTTCTGCTGCTGGATGCGCAGCGCCTCCCGCGCCTCCAGGATGGTGAAATAGGTGTTGGCCACCGAGGCTTCGGCGGTGATGAGGGTGGTGCCGAGATCAAACCGGCGCGCGACGGCGCCCAGCCGCGCCGATTCGGCCGTGCTGCGGTTGCGGCCCCAGAAATCCACCTCGTAGGAGGCCGCGAGGTCCACCGAATACTGGGTCACCGCCCGGTTGCCCGCGCCGCTCCGGCTGCGCTGGGCGCTGCCCCCGGCAGTCACCAGCGGCAGCAAGGCGGAGCCGGCGATGCGCGAGGAGGCATCCGCCTGCCGCACGCGGGCGGCGGCCGCGGCGATGTCGAGATTCTCGCTCGCCATCCGCCGCATCAGCCGCTCCAGCTCCACGGACCCATAGCCGCGCCACCAGTTCGGGTCGGGCCAGCCGACCGGAGCGCCGGGCTCGGTTTCCCGGAAGCGGTTCGGCCCGGCCTCCACGGCCGGGAGAGCATCGGGCAGCAGGGAGCAGCCCGGAAGGAACCCGGCCAGGGCGCCCAGCATAAGCCTGTTCGCGCCCCGGCGCGTGGTGACGGCGGGGCTGGTCATCGAAGTCGCATCTCGCACCTTGTCATCCTAAGCGGCTTCGCCTTCGCGCCCCATGGCCTGTTACCCTTCGCCATCGACCGTTCCAGCGCCGCCATAAGCCCAACCCAGGGCGAGAAGATGGCCCTCCCGCACCGGTGGACCAGGGCGGGACCGTGCCGCCGCCCGCCGGGCACCAGGCCCGGCGCAAGGAACCCGTTGCATCCGGCCCGGCTTGCGCGCACCTCTTCGGCATGACCGACCCGACGAACCCTGGCCTCGATGGCATGAAGGAGAAGCTTGTCCGGACGAAGGAGCGCTGGGCGGAGGAGGGACGCCTCCTCACCGGTGCCACGGCGGACCCGCGCCAGGACCGGCTTCCGCCGGGCCAGCGCCTCGTGACGGACTGGCCGGTGCTCGACCTCGGCATCCAGCCCGCCGTGGCCGAGGCGGCAGCCCGGCTGGATATCGATGGCCTGGTCCAGGCCCCGCTCTCCCTCTCCTGGGCCGAGTTGATGGCACTGCCCCAGGAGGAGCGCCGGAACGACATCCACTGCGTCACCCAGTGGTCCCGCTACGACAACGACTGGCGCGGCCTTTCGGTCACCGACCTGCTAGCCCGCGCCCAGCCGCGGCCGGAGGCGCGCTTCGTAACCATGGAATCGCATGACGGCTATACGACGAACCTGCCGCTTGCCGATCTGGACCGGCCCGAGAACCTGCTGGCCACCCATTGGGACGGCCAGCCCCTGACGCGCCAGCATGGCGGCCCGCTGCGGCTGGTGGTGCCGCATCTCTACTTCTGGAAGAGCCCGAAATGGATCCGGCGAATCACCCTGATCGCCCAGGACCAGCCGGGCTTCTGGGAGGTGCGCGGCTACCATGACCGCGGCGACCCCTGGATGGAGGAGCGTTACTCGGCCTGAGGCCATGGGCGACATCCTGGTCGCGATCGGCGCCAACCTGCCGGGGGCGGATGGCGCCGCGCCCCTGGCCAGCTGCCGGGCCGCGGCGGCGGCGCTGGACGGGCTTTGCGGCCTGTCTTTGGTGGCCACCTCCTCCTGGTGGGAGACGGAGCCGGACCCGCCGGAGCCGGGCAGCCCCTGGTATGTGAACGGGGTGGCGCGGTTGCGGGGAGAGGCCGACCCGGCCGCACTGCTGGCCGCGCTTCAGGCCATCGAGAACGCCGCGGGGCGGGTTCGGCCCTACCCGAATGCGCCGCGGACGCTCGACCTCGACATCGTCGCCATGGGCGGCCTGGTCCGGGCGGCGCCGGACCCGGTCCTTCCCCATCCGCGGGCCCATCTCCGCCGCTTCGTGCTGGAACCCCTGCGGGAGGTCTGGCCGGGCTGGACCCATCCGGTCAGCGGGCTTAGCGTCGAGGCATTGCTGGACCGCCTTCCGCCCGCCCCCATGCGGGCGGCAGGGGTGGCTTGACCCATCGGGATGCCTTCGTGGGCTTGTGTTTCCGGCCGGGCCTCTCTATCTGACCCGTTCGCCCGCACACAATTTCGGAGTCCGGTATGGCCCGCGTCACGGTCGAGGACTGCATCCTCCAGGTTCCCAACCGCTTCGACCTCGTCCTGCTCGCTGCCCAGCGCGCCCGCGCCATCTCGCGCGGGGATGAGCTGACGGTCGATCGGGACAACGACAAGAACCCCGTCATCGCGCTGCGCGAGATCGCCGACCAGACCGTCGAGCTCGAGGGGCTGAAGGAGGACATCGTGAAGTCCCTCCTGCGCGCGCCCGAGCCGGAGCCGGTCGAGGAGGAGGTGATCGACCTGATCGCCACCGACGAGAACATCTTCGGCGTCATGGACGTGAACGAGGAGACCGCGGCCGAGGCCGGCATGCAGGTCGAGGACATGTCCGGCGACGACCTCGAGGCCGCGATCGCGGCCGAACTCGGCGGCCGCCGCTGACCGCGAAACGCATCCTTCGATGACCGACGGCACCGGGAACCCACGAACCCCCGGTGCCGTGCCGGGTGCCGCCCGGGCACCTGAGGGCGTTGCCACGGGCACGCCCGAGACGCTGGATTCGCCGCTTCCCGCGGCCCCGGCCGCCGAAAGCTCGGGCACCGACCTGCTGGGCGATGCCGGGCTCGGGCCCGACCCCGGCAAGGCGCTGGCCGAGCTGGTCACGGGTTACGACCCCCGCGCCGATGGCGCGATGATCCAGCGGGCCTACCGAACCGCCGAGCACGCCCATCGCAACCAGCGTCGCGACAATGGCGACCCGTATATCGGCCACCCCGTCGCGGTGGCGCAGATTCTGGCCGGCTACCGGCTGGATGCCGCCACCATCGCCACGGCCCTGCTGCACGACACGGTGGAGGATACCGGCCTCACCCTGGCCGATCTCTCCCGCGACTTCGGCCCCGACATCGCCCGGCTGGTGGATGGCGTCACGAAGCTGACGCGGCTGGAGATCCAGTCCGAGCGGACGAAGCAGGCCGAGAACTTCCGCAAGCTGGTCCTGGCCATGAGCGAGGACATCCGCGTCCTCCTCGTGAAGCTGGCCGACCGCACGCACAACATGCGGACCCTCCATTTCGTCCCGCAGGAGCATCGCCGCCAGCGCACGGCCCGCGAGACGATGGAGATCTACGCCCCGCTCGCCGAGCGTATCGGCATGCAGGCGGTGAAGGACGAGCTGGAGGACCGCGCCTTCCGCGAGCTCCAGCCCGATGCCTCCCAGACCATCAATGCCCGCCTCGCCTTCCTCCGGGGCCAGGGGGCGGACCTGATCGCCGAGATCGCCGAGGACCTGCGCCGCCGCCTGCGCGATTCCGAGGTACCCGTGATCGAGATCCAGGGGCGCGAGAAATCCGCCTATGGCATCTGGCTGAAGATGCATTCCAAGAAGGTGGAGTTCGAGCAGCTCTCGGACATCATGGCCTTCCGCGTCATCACCGACGACAAGGCGAATTGCTACGCGGCGCTCGGCGCCATCCACTCGGCCTATCGCGTCGTTCCCGGCCGCTTCAAGGACTACATCTCCACCCCCAAGCCGAACGGCTACCAGTCCCTCCACACCGGGGTGACAGTGCCGGAGCGGCGCAACGCGAAGATCGAGGTGCAGATCCGGACCCCGGAGATGCATGAGGTGGCCGAGTTCGGCGTCGCCGCCCATTGGATCTACAAGCAGGGGCCGGACGGCGTCGTGAACGCCTCCCGCGACCGCAAGCGCTATCCCTGGGTCAAGGACCTGCTGGAAATCCTGGAGAATGCCGGGGAGGCGCAGGACTTCCTGGAGAACACGAAGCTCGCCCTCCACCAGGACCAGGTCTTCTGCTTCACCCCCAAGGGCGACCTAATCGCCATGCCGCGCGGGGCGACGCCGGTGGATTTCGCCTATCACGTCCATTCCCAGATCGGCGACAGCTGCGTCGGCGCGAAGATCAACGGCCGCATCGTGCCGCTGCGCCACCAGCTGGAGAATGGCGACCAGGTCGAGATCATCACCGCCCGCGGCGGCACGCCCAACCCGGCCTGGGAACGCTTCGTCGTCACCGGCAAGGCGCGTGCCCGCATCCGCCGCACCGTGCTGGCCCGCCAGCGCGAGGAGAGCCGCGAGAATGGCCGCCAGGCCATCGCCCGCGCCTTCCGCCAGGAAGGGCTCGACTTCTCGGAGAAGATCGCGGAACCCGCGGTCAAGGCGCTGAAGCAGCCGGGCTTCGAGGAGCTGTGCATCGCCGTCGGCTCGGGCAACATCACCGCGCGGGACGTGCTGCATGCGGCCGTGCCCGAGCTGCGCGGGCCGCCGCGCCCGGCCGTCAGCCCGCTGGAGGCCCTGGCGCTCACCCGCGCGCGCGGCCGCCCCGGGGCGACCACCGTGCCGCACCGGACCATCAAGGGCCGGGAGGTGGCGCATGGGATCACCGGCCTCGTCTCCGGCATGGAGGTGAACTTCGCCGGCTGCTGCCACCCCGTGCCCGGCGACCGGATCGTCGGCATCGTCTCCACCGGCCGGGGGGTGACCATCCACAAGCAGGGCTGCCACACGCTGGATGCCTTCGCCGCCACGCCGGAGCGCTTCATCGACGTGGACTGGGACACCGAGCCCGGCGCGGCCGGCGAGCATGTGGCGCGCCTGGCCCTCGTCACCTCCAACGAGAGCACGGCCATCGCCGGCATGACCACGGCCATCGCCAAGCAGGAGGCGCGGATCCAGTCGCTGCGCTTCCTGCACCGCGCGCCGGACTTCGCGGAGCTGAACGTGGACCTGGAGGTGAAGGACCTGCGCCACCTGTCCAGCGTCATCGCGGCGCTCCGGGCGCTGCCGGGCATCGAGCAGGTGGAGCGGGCCAAGTCGTGATTCTCGGTCTCGGCAATGACATGGTGGATATCCGCCGGATCGAGCGGACCATCGCCCGCCATGGGGACCGCTTCCTCTCGCGCATCTTCACCGAGGCGGAGCGCGCGAAGGCGGAGCGCCGGGGCGAGCGCACGCGCGTCGCCACCTATGCCAAGCGCTTCGCGGCGAAGGAGGCGGCCTCGAAGGCGCTCGGCACGGGCTTCCGCGCCGGCGTGTTCTGGAGGGATCTGGGGGTCGTGAACCTCCCCTCCGGCCAGCCCACGCTTCGCATGACGGGCGGCGCGGCCGAGCGCCTCGCGGCCATGCTGCCGCCGGGCCACGCGGCCCAGGTGAGCCTGACCATGACCGACGAATATCCCTATGCCGAGGCGGTGGTGATCATCTCGGCCGTGCCCCTGCACGGCCCGGCCGTGCCCCTGCACGGCGAGGCCTCGCCTTCCGCCGGTCAGGCTCCCGGGGGGCTTCCTTGACACTGCGCCCCATCTGGCGCACCCAGCGCCAAGCGGCGGCCCGACCCGTGCCCCCTCGTCGGGCTCCCGGGGGCGTTCGGCCGGCCGGGTGAGGCCGCGAGCAAGCACACGATGAGCAAGAAGACCTCCGGCGGTTGGCTGGAGAGCCTGAAGACGATCCTTTACGCGGGCCTGATTGCCGTCGGCATCCGCACTGTCGCCTTCGAGCCCTTCAACATCCCTTCGGGCAGCATGATCCCCACCCTGCTGGTGGGCGATTACCTGTTCGTCTCGAAGTATTCCTACGGCTATTCCCGGGCCTCGCTGCCCTTCAGCCCCAACCTGTTCAGCGGCCGCATCCTCGGCAGCCTGCCGGCGCGCGGCGACGTGGCGGTGTTCAAGCTGCCGCGGGACGGCACCACCGACTACATCAAGCGCATCATCGGCCTGCCGGGCGACCGCATCCAGGTCCGCCAGGGCATCCTGCGCGTGAACGGCCAGCCCGTGACCCGCACGGCGGCCGGGCCCTATACCGTGGAGGGCGACGGGCCGCGCATGACCGTCCGCCTCTACCGCGAGACGCTGCCGCCGAGCGCTAACGCCCCCGCGCGGACGCATGACATCCTGGAGGCCTCGGACGATGGCCCCTATGACAACACCCAGGAATTCGTCGTGCCGGCGGACCATGTCTTCGCCATGGGCGACAACCGCGACAACTCGCTGGACAGCCGCGCGACCAGCTATGTCGGCTTCATCCCGGTGGAGAACCTCGTCGGCCGCGCCGAATTCCTCTTCTTCTCCTGGGATGGCTCGGCGCGCTGGTGGGAGGTCTGGGCCTGGCCCTTCGCCGTCCGCTGGTCCCGCATCTTCTCGGCGGTCCGGTGATGAAGGACCGCCACCCGTGAAGCCGCCCGTCGCCGCCCTGGCCGCTCGCCTGCGTCACGCCTTCCGTGACCCGGCCCTGCTGGAGCAGGCGCTCACCCATCGCTCGGCCGCCGATCCGAAGCGCCGCCAGCTGGATTCCAACGAAAGGCTGGAATTCCTGGGCGACCGCGTTCTGGCGCTCTGCATGGCCGAATGGCTGGCCGAGCGCTTCCCGGAGGAGCGGGAGGGCGAGTTGGGCAAGCGGCTGGCCGTTCTGGTGGCCGCCGACACGCTGGCCAAGGTGGGCGATTCCATCGGCCTGCCCGCCGCGCTGCGCATCCCCCCGGCCGAGGGACGCACCGGGCTGCGCCAGCGCGCGAATGTGGTGGCGGATGCGACGGAGGCACTGATCGGCGCCCTCTATCTCGATGGCGGGATCGAGGCCGCGCGCGGCTTCGTCCGCCGCGAATGGACCGGTGCGATGGAGGCCGACGCCACCCCGCCGATGTCCGCCAAGAGCCGGCTGCAGGAATACCTGCTGGGCCGTGGCCAGGGCCTGCCCGAATATGTGCTGGTGAGCACCGAAGGGCCTTCCCATGCGCCGCTCTTCACCGTCTCCGCCCGCGCCTGCGGCCGTGCCGCCGAGGCGAGCGGAGACAGCAAGCGCGCCGCCGAGCAGCTGGCCGCCGAGGCCCTGCTGACGGAACTCGCCCGTGGCTGAGGACACCGACGACATGCCGCCGGCCCCGCCCGAGCTGCCGCCGGTGCCGGAGGGCCCCACGCGCGCCGGCCTCGCCGCCGTGGTGGGCGCCCCCAATGCGGGCAAGTCCACGCTGGTGAACCGGCTCGCCGGGGCGAAGGTCTCCATCGTCTCGAACAAGCCGCAGACCACGCGCTTCCGCATCCGCGCCATCATCACCGAGGGCCGGTCGCAGGTGGTGCTGACCGACACGCCGGGCATTTTCGCGCCGCGGCGGCGGCTGGACCGCGCCATGGTCGCGGCCGCCTGGGGCGGGGCGCAGGATGCCGACCTGGCCATGCTGGTGGTCGATGCCCGCGCCGGCATCACCGACCCGCTGCGCGCCATCATCCGCAAGCTCGCCAAGGGCGCCCCGCCGCTTTGGCTGGTGCTGAACAAGACGGACCTGTTCGACACCAAGCGCCTGCTGCCGCTGACCGCGGAGCTGACCGCGCTGCTGGACTTCGCCGAGACCTTCATGATCTCGGCCGAAACGGGCGACGGGGTGGACCGGCTCCGCACCCGTCTCTGCGAGGCCATGCCGGAAGGGCCCTGGCTCTTCCCGGATGACGAGCTGTCGGACGTGACAGACCGGATGCTCGCCGCCGAGATCGTGCGCGAGCAGATCCTCCGCCAGACCCATGAGGAGGTACCCCACCACGCGACGGTGGAGACCGAATCCTGGCAGGAGCGGAAGGACGGCTCCGTCCGCATCGACTGCACCATCTATGTCGGCCGCGCCTCGCAGAAGGCGATCCTGATCGGCGACAAGGGGTCCCGCATCCGCGAGATCGGCCAGCGGGCCCGGGCGGAGCTGACGAAGCTGCTGGAGCGGCCGGTGCACCTCTTCCTCAACGTGAAGGACCGGCCGGGCTGGGACGAGGAGCGCGGACGCCTGCGCGCGCTCGGCCTCGAGGACCTGGAGTAGCGGCCGGGAACGGCCGGCGGGAGTAGCTTCCAGGCTGGGGGCGCCCCATCTTGCCGCCATGGAATGGACCGCCCCCGCCATCGTGCTGGAGTCGCGCCCCCTGGGGGAAGGCAACGCCGTCGTGACCCTGCTGACGGAGCAGCACGGACGCCATGCCGGACTGGTGAAGGGCGGTTCCTCCCGCGCGCAGGTGGCCACCTGGCTGCCGGGCAATCTGGTGGAGGCGCGCTGGATGGCGCGCCTGGCGGATCAGCTTGGCGCGCTGAGTGGGGAGCTGGTGCATCCGGCCGCCGCCCTGGCCATGGAAGACCCTATGGCGCTCGCCCTGCTCTCCTCGGCCTGCGCGGTGGCGGCGGAGGCGCTGCCGGAACGCGAGGCCCACCCCGCCGTCTTCCGCGGGCTTCTGCCCGTGATCGCCCATCTCCAGCGCGGCGCCGAGGAGGTGATCCCGGACTATATCCATTGGGAACTGCTCCTGTTGGCGGAGCTGGGCTACGGGCTCGATCTCTCCCGCTGCGCGATGACGGGGGATACGGCGGACCTCACCCATGTCTCGCCAAAATCCGGCCGCGCGGTGCGCTCGGACATCGCCGCGCCCTATGGGGAGCGGATGCTGCCCCTGCCGCCCTTCCTGCGGAAGCCGAGCCTGGCGAGCGGCCCGGCGGACTGGGTGCAGGCCTTGCGGCTGACGGGGCATTTCCTGGCGCGCGACGCCTTCGGCGCGCGGCACCGCCCGTTGCCCGCCGCGCGGGAAGCCCTGGCCGACCGGGTGACCGGCCTCCTTCCCATGCCCGCCGCACGGGGCGGGGACGGCGTGCCGCCCCCGCCCGCCTGATCAGGGCGCCGGGCGGACCAGCACGAGGCTGAACTCGCCGCTTCCGCCCAGCAGCTTGGCCCGCAGGAAGGCCGGGCGTGGCGAGGCAGGGATGGCGAGGTGGGAGGCGAAGCCCTCCGCATCGTCATTCTCCGCCAGCACCTCGCCGGACTCGTCGAGGAGCGCGATCTCCGTATCCGTGTTCCGGCCGAGGGCGAAGGTCATGGCCAGGGCGTCCCGGCCATCATGCGGCAGGGCGAAATAGGCCTCCTGTCCCGCCGAGAGCTGGATGCGGACGGCTTCGCCGAGGATAAGGGAGGGGCGGCGCCTCGCCTCCTCTAGATCGGCGGCGGGCGCGCCGCTTTGGGCCGGGACGGCGCTGCCCTGCACGACGAGATCGAACTCGCCCCGGCCGCCGCTCAGCAGGGAAGCCCGCACGAAGGCGGCGGGGCGGCCGCCTTCGGTGGTGCGGATGCGCGAGGCGAGGCCACCGCCGCCATCGTCATCCTCCGCGATCGTCCGGCCCTCGGCATCCAGCAGGGTGAGGACCGTGTCGGCCTCGTCCCGGAGGTTGCGGGTCAGGAGGGTCAGGGCCTGGCCCTCAGGCAGGGCGAAGAACGCCTGCCTGCCCCGTCCGAGCGCGATCGGGATGGTCTGCCCCGCGGCGACCGGGCCGCGGGCGCGGGCCTCGTCCAGGCTGGTCGGGTAGTTGGGCGGCGGGGAGGGGGCTTCGCGCTCCAGCATCACGTCGAAGCTGCCCGTTCCCCCGCTGATGAGGGTGGCGCGCAGGAAGACCGGCGCGTTGCCCTGGGCAACGGAGAGGACGGAGGCGAGGCCCTGGCCGCCATCGTCGTTCTCGCCGAGTTCCCGTCCCTCGGCATCCAGCAGCGTCAGGACCGTATCCGTGCCCTGGGAGAGGTCACGGGTCACGGCGATCACGTCCGTCCGGTCCTCGGGCAGGGCGAAGAAGGCCGCCTGGTTCCGCCGCAGCCGCACGCGGACAGCCTGGCCGAGGGCCAGCGGCGGTCGCTGGGCGGCGCTCTCGCGGGTGGTGGCGAAGTCGGGGGGCGGCAGCGGCTGCTCGCGGGTCAGGACCAGCTCGAAACGCCCGCCGGTCCCTTCCAGGGTCGAGGCGCGCACCAGCTGCACGCGGTCGCCCGGCTGGACCTCGATGCGGGAGGCCAGGCTTTCCTGCCCGCCATCATCATCCTCCGTCACCACCTCGCCACCCTCGCCCAGCCCGGCCAGGACGGTGTCGGTGTTGCGCGACAGGCGCCGCGTGGTCACGGACCAGGCTTCGCCGGCCTCGGACGCCACGCGGAAGAAGGCCTGCTGCCCGCGCCGCAGCGTCACCTGCACCGGGCGGTCCGGCTGCAGCGGCGACATGCGTGCCGCATCGGCCGGGTTGAGCGCGAAGGCCGGCGCCGCGCTGGCGGGCGGCCGTGCCGCGCCGCCGCCGCCGCCGCCGCCGCTGGGCTGGGGGGGAAGCTTCGTCGCGCCGCCCTGGGCGGGGATCAGGAGCGGGGCACCCGCCTCGGCCGGGGTAAGGGCGAGCACGGGGGCCGCGGTGACCAGCGCCAGGCCGAGCGCGAGCAGCGGCCCGGCCGTGTGCGGGCGGCGGGGCGTCCCTCCAGATCGCGACATTCGGCATCCTCCTCTTCAGCGGGCCACCCCCCTAGACCCGGCCGGCGCGGCGCGTCCATCAACAGTGCCGTGCCCTGGCGCGGGCGCGTCCGGCCTGCTAGAACGGAAAGACCTGAACGAACGTAGAACACGGGTCCGCCCACCATGCCCGACGATGTGAAGACGCTGCCGACCCCCGGGCCGAACCCGGGCCCCGAAGGCGGCCGGATCAACGAGACCCCGCTCGCCGGCGCCTTGTCGGAGCGGTACCTGGCCTATGCCATGTCCACCATCATGGCCCGGTCGCTGCCGGATGTGCGGGACGGGCTGAAGCCGGTCCATCGCCGGCTGCTCTGGGCCATGCAGCAGCTCAAGCTGGACCCGGCTGGCGGCTTCAAGAAATGCGCCCGCGTGGTCGGCGACGTGATCGGCAAGTACCACCCGCATGGCGATGCCAGCGTCTATGAGGCGCTGGTGCGGCTCGCCCAGGACTTCGCGGCGCGCTACCCGCTGGTCGAGGGCCAGGGCAATTTCGGCAATATCGACGGCGATAACGCCGCGGCCATGCGCTACACCGAGGCGAAGCTGACCGAGGTCGCCAAGGCGCTGCTGGAGGGCATCGACGAGGATGCCGTCGATTTCCGCCCGACCTATGACGGCGAGGAGCAGGAGCCGGTGGTGCTCCCGGCCGCCTTCCCGAACCTTCTGGCCAATGGCGCGAACGGCATCGCGGTGGGCATGGCCACCTCCATCCCGCCGCATAACGCGGGCGAGGCATGCGGCGCGGCGCTGGAGCTGATCCGCAACCCCGAGGCCACCACCGCCCAGCTCCTCCTCCACATGCCCGGCCCGGATTTCCCGACCGGCGGCGTGATGGTGGAACCCGCCGACAGCATCCTCCAGGCCTATGAGACCGGGCGCGGTGGCTTCCGCCTGCGTGCGCGCTGGGATGTGGAGAAGCTGAAGAACGGCACCTGGCAGGTGGTCGTCACCGAGATCCCGTACCAGGTCCAGAAGTCCCGCCTGATCGAGCAGATCGCGGAGCTGCTGGAGGCGAAGAAGCTGCCGCTGCTGGCCGATGTGCGCGACGAGAGCACGGACAAGGTGCGCCTGGTTCTGGAGCCGAAGACCCGGACCATCGAGCCCGCGATGCTGATGGAAAGCCTCTTCCGCGCGACGCCGCTCGAGAGCCGAATCCCGCTGAACATGAACGTGCTGGATGCCGCCCGCACCCCGCGCGTGATGGGGCTGCGCGAGGTGCTGCGCGCCTGGCTGGACCACCGGCAGGTGGTGCTGGTGCGCCGCTCCTCCCACCGCCTCGCCGCCATCGAGCGGCGGCTGGAGATCCTGGACGGCTATCTCATCGTCTACCTCAACCTCGATGAGGTGATCCGCATCGTGCGGGAGGAGGACCATCCGAAGGAGGTCCTGATGCGGACCTTCGAGTTGACGGACACCCAGGCCGAGGCCGTCCTCAACATGCGCCTGCGCGCCCTGCGCAAGCTGGAGGAGATGGAGATTCGCCGGGAGCACACGAAGCTCACCAAGGAGCTGAAGGGGCTGCAGAAGCTTCTCTCCAGCGACAAGGCGCAATGGGCCAGGATCGCCGAGGAGGTCGAGGCGGCACGGGAAAAGTTCGGCTCCGGCGCGCTGGGCGACCGGCGGACGGCGCAGATGGAAGCGGTGGTGGTGGCCTTCGACGAGGCGCAGTTCGTCGAGCGCGAGCCTATCACGGTCATCCTCTCCGAGAAGGGTTGGCTGCGGGCGCAGAAGGGCCATATCGAGGACCCGGCCGGCCTCCGCTTCAAGGAGGGCGACAGCCTCGCCCTGCTGCTGCATGCCGAGACGACCGACCGGATCGGGCTCCTGGCCTCGAATGGCCGCGCCTACACCATCAAGGCCGACGTGATCCCGCGCGGCCGCGGCGATGGGCAGCCGGTGCGGCTGATGGTGGAGCTCGGGAACGAGGACAACATCCTCTCCGCCTTCGTCTGGAAGGAGGGGCAGCGTTTCCTCCTCGCCTCCCGCAACGGGCGCGGCTTCGTGGCGAAGAGCGAGGATCTGCTGGCCGAGAAGCGCACGGGCAAGCAGGTGCTGGTGGTGGACGCGCCGGACAGCCTGGCGGTCTGCGCGCCGGTGGAGGGCGACACGGTCGCGGTCATCGGGGACAACCGCAAGCTCCTCGTCTTCCCGCTGGAGCAGGTGCCCGAGATGACCCGTGGCCGCGGCGTGGCGCTCCAGGGCTATCGCGATGGCGGGCTTTCGGATGTGAAGGTCTTCGATGCGCGGCGGGACGGCCTGACCTGGCGCATCGGCGACCGCACGCGGACCGAGACGGCGCTGGCGCCCTGGCGCGGGAACCGTGGCGGGGCCGGCAAGATGCCGCCCAACGGCTTCCCCAAGTCCAACCGCTTCGACGGCTAAGGGCGGCGCCCGCCGAACCCGTGGGGCGTGGGCCGGCTGCTAGCCCACGCTTTCCGGCACGATCGCGGCCGTCGGCGGCACCGTGTCGCGCAGCGGGTGCCAGGCGCCGTTGACAAGGATCTCGCTGGGCCTGAAGCCGGCCTTGTAGGCCATCTTGGCGCTCTGCGGCACCCAGTAGCCGAGATAGACATAGGGCAGGCCCAGCGCCCGCGCCCGCTCCACCAGATGCAGGATGGCGAGCGTGCCGAGGGAGCGGCCCGCATGCTCCGGCTCGAAGAAGGAATAGACGGCGGAGAGGCCGTCCTTCAGCCAGTCGGTCAGGCAGGCGCCGACCAGACGGTCCGGCGCCTCGCGGAACTCGATCAGCATGGTGGTGATCGGCGTGTCCTCGACCATGGCGCGGTAGTCGTAGAAGCCCATGGCCGCCATGTCGCCATCCCGGTGGCGGGCACGCTGGTAGCGCTGGAACAGGGCGAACTGCTCCGCCGTGGCGCGCGCCGGCACCTCCTGCGCCACCACCCCGGCATTGGCGCGCAGGATGCGCCGATGGGTGCGGCTGGGGGCGAAGTCCTCCACCACGATCCGGATGGGGATGCAGGACTGGCAGCCCGGGCAGACCGGCGCATAGGCGATGTTGTGGCTGCGGCGGAACCCGGCGCGGGAAAGCCGGTCATGCAGCGCCTCGCCTTCGGGCCCCGATAGCTCGGTCACCACCTTCCGTTCCGTCCGCCCCGCCAGATACGGGCAGGGCAGGGGAGCCGTGGTGTAGAAGAACTGCGGTCGGCGTTGGGCACGGTGCAGCATGCGGGCTCCATTCTCGGCTGAACGGGCCGCTCCGTCCATGCTTCTCTCACCCATTCAACGCGATCGGCTCAGCAGGGTCGCCACGCCGCCTCAGGGATCGAGCCTCAGCCGGGCCCTGGCGGGTGCAGCAGAGGGCAGGGCCTCGGCCCGGCCGGCGGCCCAGCCCGCATTCCCATCCGCCCAATGGCGGGAGAAGGGGTTGCCCGACTGCCCCGTGGCGATCGCGGCCAGCACGCCGTCCGGCGAGGCAAGGTCCATCACGATCCTCAGCCCGGGACCATGGATATGGGCGAAATCCCGGGCCATTCCACCCCGGTTCACCGTCTGTCCGTCACCGGGCGTCGGGGCCTCGATGCGGATCAGGGAGGAGAGCACGGGGACGAAGCGCAGCAGGGGGTGTTCCAACCGCACCCGATGCGCGTCCCCCCAGCGCCAGCGATGCGGATCGGCCCCGAAGCGCGGCGCGAGGGTGGCGACGGCCGTTTCCAGCGCGCGCATCGACATCGCCGCGCAGCCATCGGCGCCGCACCAGGCCGCGCCTTCCCGCCGGGTGAGCAGGGTGAGGAATTCCGGCCCCGCGGCCCAGGCGCCCTCCGGCACCCCACCCTCGGCGAGGGCCAGGCGCCCCAATTCGCGCATCCAGGCGTTGAAGATCAGCGGTTGCGGCAGCGCCGGGTCCATCCGCCCGTCCCAGCCCAGCAGCAGGTCCCGCGCTGTCCCCGCCATCCCGGCCGGGCGCGGCGGCGCGAGCAGCAAGGGCAGCAGCTCCCGTGCGAGGAGGCTGACGGCGTCCGCCTGCATCGCGGCGAAATCCTCGGGCGCGTGGCGCGCACGCTGGCGCAGCAGGTCGCCGATCCGGCGGAAGCGCCAGTCGCCGAACCAGTCGCGGCCGAGAAACACCTCGCTGCCGGCCGGCTGCACGCGGTTGTTGGCGTTGGCGATCACCCCAGCCGGGGGCGCGACCACATGCGGCATCTCCTCGAAGGGCACCCAGCCCGTCCAGTCATGCGAGCCGTCCCAGCCAGGGGCGGGGAGGGTGCCGTCACCGGCCGCGCGGCGCGGCGTGCGGCCGGTGAGGAACATGGCGATCCCGCCCGTCGCATCGGCGACCATCAGGTTCTGCGCCGGGCTTGCGATCAGCGCGGCCGCCGCCCGGGCCTCGTCCACCGAGCGGGCGCGGTTGAGCGCCAGCAGGCCGGCGGCCTGGCTGTCCGCCGGGGCGAGGCTGGCCATGGCCACGGCCAGCACCTGCTCGCCCGGCGGTTCCTCGTCGAGATCGGAGATCACCGGCCCGTGCCGGGTTTCCCGCACGCGCAGCACCTCGGCCGGGCGGCCGCGCACCGCGATCCGCTCCTCCCGCGTCACGAAGGGTTGGGGGCCGGTCGGTGTCTGGTAGGCGTCCGGGCCCGAAAGGCGCTCAACGAACACGTCCTGCGTGTCCGAATGCGTGGTGGTGAAGCCCCAGGCGAGGCGCTCGTTCCGCCCGATCACGACCATCGGCACGCCCGGCGCCGTGGCCCCTGCCAGGAATCGCCCCCCCGGCAGCTCCACCCGGGCGAGGTACCAGAGCACGGGCGCCTGCAGGCCGAGATGGGGGTCCGAGGCCAGCAGCGCCCCACCCGTGGCGGAGCGCGCGGGCGCCACGGCCCAGGCGTTGGAGGCCGAGGAGGGCAGCGGCGCGTCCTCCCCCCAGACCGGCACCGCGCGCAGCAGGGCCGCCAGCCGCGCGGGCGCCGGCAGAGCGACGAGATCGGCCCGGCCGAGGCTCTCATCCGCCGGCCAGAGCTGTTCCATGCGTTCCGCCGAGAGGATGCCCGCCAGCCGGGCCCGCTCCGTCTCCGTCCGCCAGTTGCCCGAGAGCCAGAGGCCCATGACCTTGCCCCAGAGCAGGCTATCGGCGGGGCGCCAGGGTTCGGGCTCCCCAAGAGCCACGAATTCGGGCGCGACGAACCGCCCGCGCGCGCGGATCCAGGCATTCACCCCATCGGCATAGGCCTGGAGCATGTCCCGCGCCTCGGCGGGCAGGGTGGCCAGGTCGGCCTCGGCGCGCTGGCGCAGGCCGAGGGTGCGGGTGAAGCGGTCCAGCCGCAGGGTGGAGGCCCCGGCGATCTCGCTCAGCCGGCCGGCGCCGCCGCGCCGGGTCATCTCCATCTGGAACATCCGGTCCCGCGCGTGCAGCACGCCCATGGCTATGGCGGCGTCCCGCTCGTTCGATGCGCGGATGCGGGGGATGCCCCGGTCGTCGAAGCCGATCTCGACCGGCGCGGACAGGCCGGAGAGGCGCAGCGCCTCCGCCTCACGCGGAAGGGTCCACCACATCGCGCCGCCAACCGCCGCGAGGAGCAGCAGCGGCAGAACGAGCAGGACGAGGAGGGCGCGCCGAAGCCAGCGGCCCTGGGGGCGGGGGGCGGGACGAAGGCGCCGGGGAGAGGAGGCCATGCACCCATATGAGCCCGGCCGGGCTGGCGCGTCCAAGCGCCGCCGCGTGAATTCCTGGTGCCCGCCTGGCCCGCGTGACGCTCAGCCCGGGGCGGCGGCGGCCAGGGCGTCCCGCAGCGCCATGATCGAATAGGGTTTGCGCAGGAGGGGCAGCCCCGCCTCCGCCACCCGGGCCGGGGCGCCGCCATAGCCGCTGGTCAGCAGCACGGGCAGGCCCGGATGCGCCTGGCGCAGCGCATGGGCCAGGTCCAGCCCGTCCATCCCGCCCGGCATCAGCACGTCGGTGAAGACCAGGTCGATATCCGTTGCCGCTTCCAGTTTCGCCAGCGCGTCGGTCGGGCCGGTGGCATGCAGCGTGGCGTGGCCGAGATGGCGCATCATCTCGAGCACCAGCCCCGCGACGGCCTCGTCATCCTCCACCACCAGCACGCGCAGGGGCCGCGCCTCGGTCGGCGGAGGTGGCGGCGGTGCCTCGGCGGCCGGGGCGGCGGCGCGGGGGAGGAGGAGGGTGACGCTGGTGCCGTGCCCGGTGCGGCTCGTCAGCCGCGCCGCGCCGCCGCTCTGCCGCGCGAAGCCATAGACCTGGGCGAGGCCGAGCCCCGTCCCGCTGCCGGAGCGGGTGGAGAAGAAGGGTTCGAAGGCACGGGCCAGCACATCCGGGGGCATGCCCATGCCGCTGTCCCGCACCTCGATCCGAAGGAAGTCGCCCCGCAGCCCGTCTGGGTCCTCGGGATCGTCCAGCCGCTCGTTCCGCACCTCGATCTGCAGGTCGCCGCCGCGCGGCATGGCGTCCTGCGCGTTGAGGCCGAGATTGGTGAGCGCCAGCTCCATCTCCGACGGATCGGCCAGCACGGGCCACACATCCTCCGGCGCGTCCACGCTCACCCTGATGTCGGCGCGCAGGGAGCGTGACAGCAGCGCCCCGAGATCGGCCAGCCAGGGGCCGGTGGGGATCGGCTCCGGGCGCAGGGCCTGGCGGCGGGCGAAGGTGAGCAGCCGGCGGGTGAGGTCCGCGCCGCGGCTCGCGGCCTGGGTGATGCTGTCGATCAGCTTCTTCCGCCGGGCCGGATCCTCCGTGCGGGCGAGCAGCGAGGTGCCGGCGGTGACGACGGCGAGCAGGTTGTTGAAGTCATGCGCAACCCCGCCCGTCAGCTGGCCGAGCGCCTCCAGCTTCAGGGTCTGGACCACGCGCGCCTGGGTGGCCTCGCGTGCCGCCACCTCGCGTTCCACCTCCCGCCGCAGGTTCTCGTTTGCGTCGCGCAGCGCCTGCTCGGCACGCTTGCGGGCGGTGATGTCGATGCAGAGGCCCGTGACGCGGAAGGGGCGTCCTTCGCCGTCGCGCTGCATCCTGCCGCGGCAGGACAGCCAGAGCATGCCGTGCCGGGGGTGGCGCACGCGGTATTCCATGTCGAATTCCGGCTGGTCCAGCTCCAGCACCGCCCGCAACGCGCGCTCCGCCCCCGCGCGGTCGTCCTGCAGGACCGAGGCGAGCCAGGCCTCGTAGGAGGCGGGCGCGTCCGGCGGGATCCCGAGGAGCTCCCGGTATTCATCCGACCAGATGAGCGTCTGGCGTTGGATCTCCCAGTCCCAGGAGCCGGCACCGGCATAGCGATGGGCCAGGCGCACCCGCTCCTCGCTCTCGCGCAGGGCGGCGTCGATCGAGGCCAGCTCGGCGCGGCGCTCCGCCATCTCGCACCCCAGCGCCGCATTGGCCTCCTCCAGCTCGGTCGTGAGCGACCAGAGGTCTTCGAAGGCTGCGCCGAGGACCGGGTCCTCCTCGTCGAGGGCATTGCGGCGTGCGGAGACGAGCGCCCGCCAGGCCATGAGCTGGCGTTCCGAGGCCCGCAGGCGGTCGGCGAGCTCGCCTGATTCCGCGCGCGACTTCGCCAGCGCGGCACGGAGGGCCTGAACCTCCGCGCCGCCCTTCTCGGCGGGCCTCACGCGGAGACGTCCGGTTGTTGCGCGACCCTCCACTGTCTCTCCGCCCTGTTGACCTATGTTACAACGACGCAGGAACGGGCGGGTTCGTTTGCCCTGCCTAGACAAGCTGCGCGGCGAGAGATGCCGCTTCGTCCTGCAGAAGGGGCAGGAAGCGGCGGGTCATCTCGCCCGGTGCGTGAAGCGCGATCGGGGCGCCAAGGTTGAGGGCGGCGACGACCCGCCCGTCATAACGGCGAAGCGGCACCGCGATGGAGCGGAACCCCAGCTCCATCTCCTCTTCCACCAGCGCGTGCCCCTGATCCCGGGCCTGGAGGATGGCGGCGCGCAGCCGCCCGGGGTCGGTTTCCGTCCGCGGCGTCGCCGGTTCCAGGCGGAGCGTGGTCAGGAGGGCTTCCAGCGCCGGTTCGGGAAGCGCGGCGAGAAGGACGCGCCCCAGGGCCGTGAAGGCAGCGGGCAGGCGGGCGCCGATCATGGTGTTCATCGGCACGAGCCGGGACGGCTGGCCATAGGCGACGAAGACCACTTCCTCCCCATCGAGCATGGCGACCGAGCAGCTGGTACCAGTGGCCATGGCAATCCGCTCGCAACAGGGCTGGAGCAGGGAGGAGACGCCATTCGCCCCCAGATAGCCGGAGGCGAGGCGCAGGACCCGCGGCGTCAGGTGGAACATCCGCCCCTCCACCTCCACCAGGCCGAGATGGGCCAAGGTCAGGAGGGCACGGCGTGCCGTCGCGCGCGGAAGGTCCACGGCGCGGGCGGCCTCCGCCAGGGTCATCTGGCGGCGTTCCGGCCCGAAGGCCGACAGGATGGCGATGCCGCGCGCCAGGGCCTCGGAATATTCGGGGCCGAGCGCCGCCTCTTCGCGCCGGCGCGCGGCATCCGCCCGAAGTCTCGGCATGCATCCTCCCTCGGCATCGGCCGCTGACGGCCTCCGGCGTCGTTGCGTCCGCCGGAAGAAGGGTTCTACAATCGTACAGACGTTCGGTCATTGAACATTCGCGGGAGTCACTGGCCATGATGAGTGCGGAACAGAACCAGCGCCTCACGCAGGTCGGACCGGGAACTCCCGGCGGTGCCTTGCTGCGCCGCTACTGGCAGCCCGTGGCGCTGCTGGACGAGCTGGACAGCCCCCGCCCCGTCCGCCCGGTGCGCGCCCTGGGGCAGGATTTCGTCCTGTTCCGCGACGAGGCCGGAACCATCGGCCTGATCGACCGGGACTGCCCGCATCGCGGCGTCGATCTCGCCTATGGGCGGCTGGAGGATGGCGGGCTGCGCTGCCCCTTCCATGGCTGGCTCTTCGCGGCCGATGGGCGCTGCCTGGAGACGCCGGCCGAGCCCGAGGGCAGCACCCTGTGCCAGCGCATCCGCACGCGCTCCTACCCCGTGCAAGTCCGCTCGGGCATCGTCTTTGCCTATCTGGGGGAGGGCGAGGCGCCCGCCCTGCCGGATTTCGACTGCTTCGTCGCGCCCGGCACGCACACCTTCGCCTTCAAGGGGCTGATCGAGTGCAATTGGCTGCAGGCGCTGGAGGTCGGGATCGACCCGGCGCATGCGTCCTTCCTGCACCGCTTCTTCGAGGACGGCGATTCGAAGGAGAGCTACGGCAAGCAGTTCCGCGGCGCCTCCGACGGCTCCGACCTGCCGATGACCTATGTGCTGCGCGAGTTCCCGCGCCCGCAGATCGAGGTGGAGAACACCGATTACGGCCTGCGCCTCACCGCGCTGCGCCGGATCAGCGACCAGACGACGCATGTGCGCGTGACCAACCTTTATTTCCCCCAGGCCTTCGTCATCCCGATGAGCGCGGAGATGACGATCACCCAGTGGCACATGCCGGTGGATGACGAGCGCTGCTACTGGATCGCGATCTTCACCAGCTTCGCGGGCCCGGTGGACCACGCGACCATGCGCACGCAGCGGCTGGAGACCTACGCCCTGCCGGACTACCTGCCGCGCCGCAACGCCCGCAACGAATACGGCTACGACCCCGCCGAGCAGGCGAGCCAGACCTATACGGGCATGGGCCACGACATCAACACGCATGACCAATGGGCCGTGGAGAGCCAGGGCCGGATCCAGGACCGCACCCGCGAGCACCTGGCCTCCACCGACAAGGCCATCGCCGCCAACCGGCGCCTGCTGATGCGGGCGATGGCCGCCGTGGAGGAGGGGAGGGCGCCGCTGATGGCGCTGGACCCCTCCCAGGCCGCTTCCATGACCGGCCCGGCCACGATCGACGGCATGGCGCCGACGGAGGGTTGGGAGGCGCATTGGAAGGCGGCCGTCGCCCGGCGCCGCGCCGCCGCGCCCTGGTCCGCCCCCGCCCTTGCCGCCGAGTGATCGCCGCGGGATGAGCTTCGTCGAACGGCACGGGCTGCGGGATGCCGCGGCCCGGGAACGCGCGGCCGAGGTGCTGCGCCGGATCGAGGCGGAGGGGATCGGCGTCCTCCGCCTGTCCTATCCCGACCAGCACGGCATCCTGCGCGGCAAGACCGTGGTCGCGGCCGATGCCGCGCGCGCGCTGCGCGACGGCATCGCCATGACGACGACGATGCTGCTGAAGGACAGCGCCCATCGCACGGCCTGGCCGGTCTTCACCGCCGGGGCGGGGATGGGGATGAAGGAGATGCAGGGGGCGGCGGACTTCCTCCTCCTGCCGGACCCGGACAGCTTCCGCGTGCTGCCCTGGGCGCCGCATACGGGCTGGCTGCTCTGCGAGGCCTATTTCGCGGATGGGCGGCCCGTGCCGCTCTCCCCCCGCCACCAGCTGCGGCGGGCGCTGGACCGGGCCGCCGGCATGGGCTTCGGCTACACCACCGGCATCGAGCTGGAATTCCACCTCTTCCGCCTGCTGGACCCGAAGCTGGCGCCGGAGGATGCGGGCCAGCCCGGCACGCCGCCCGAGGTCGCGCTGCTGAGCCAGGGCTACAACTACCTCACGGAGAGCCGCTACGACGCGCTCGACCCCGTGCTCGAGATCCTGCGCAACGCGGTGGAGGCCTTGGACCTGCCGCTGCGCTCCATGGAGGTGGAGTACGGTCCGAGCCAGGTCGAGTTCACCTTCGACGCGCAGGAGGCGATGGCCTCGGCCGATACCGCCATCCTGTTCCGCTCGGCGGTGAAGCAGGTGGCGCGGCGGCATGGGTATCACGCCACCTTCATGTGCCGCCCGCGCATTCCGAACGTGATGTCCTCGGGTTGGCACCTGCACCAGTCGCTGACCGAGGTGGGGACGGGGCGGAACCTCTTCATGGGGGAGCAGGGCGCTCTGCTCTCGGGGACCGCGCTGCACTTCCTTGGCGGGCTGCTGCAGCATGCGCGCGCCGCGGCTGCCTTCTCCACGCCCACCATCAACGGCTATCGCCGTTACCGCCCGCTCTCCCTGGCGCCGGACCGGGCGGTCTGGGGCATCGACAACCGGGGCGTGATGGTCCGTGCCCTCGGCCAGCCGGGCGACCGCGCGACGCGGCTGGAGAACCGGGTCGGCGAGCCCGCCGCCAATCCCTATCTCTACATGGCCTCCCAGCTGCATTTCGGCCTGGACGGCATCGCGCGGGAACGGGACCCCGGCCCGCCCGCCGACACGCCCTATGAGACCGAGGCCCCGCCGCTGCCGCGCAGCCTGGCCGAGGCGCTGGACGCGCTGGACAGGAACGGCACGGCGCGCGAGGCTTTCGGCGACGGCTTCATCGACTGGTTCCTGCGAATCAAGCGCGCCGAGATCGCCCGCTTCGAGGCGGAGGTCTCGGAATGGGAGCAGCGGGAGTATTTCGAGCTCTTCTGAAGCGCGGCCGGCGCATTGGGGAAGCGGGACAAGGGGGCGGGGATGGCGATCCTGGAACTGGAGGCGGTGGAGAAGTCCTTCCCCGCGCGGGGTGGCCCGCCCACCCTGGCGATGGACCGGCTCTCCCTCTCCGTCCGGGACGGGGAGTTCCTCTCCATCCTCGGGCCCTCGGGCTGCGGCAAGTCCACCCTGCTTCAGATCGCGGCCGGGCTCATGGCGCCCTCCGCCGGGCAGGTGCGCGTCGCCGGGCGCCTGGTCACGGGGCCGCCTCCGGAGGCCGTTTATGTCTTCCAGCAATATGGCCGGTCGCTGCTGCCCTGGCGCAGCGTACGGGACAACGTGGCCTTCGCCGTGGAGCATCGCCCGGGCATGTCGCGCGGCCGTGCGCGGGAGGCAGCGGATATCCAGCTCGCCTCGGTCGGGCTGACGGGCTTCGGGGACCATTTTCCCTGGCAGCTTTCGGGCGGGATGCAGCAGCGGGTGGCGCTGGCCCGCGCCCTGGCCGCCGAGCCGAAGATCCTGCTCATGGACGAGCCCTTCAGCGCGGTGGACGCGCTGACGCGCCTGGACCTGCACCGGCTGATGCTGGAGCTGTGGGAGAAGCGTGGCCTGACCGTCGTTCTGGTGACGCATGACGTGGAGGAGGCGGTGGCGCTTTCCGACCGCGTGGCCTTGCTCACGAAGCGCCCCTCCACCATCGCGCGCGTGGTCGAGACGGGGCTGCCCCGGCCGCGCGACGCCGTGGAGGTGCGCGAGACGCCGCGCTTCCTCGAATTGCGGCATGAATTGTTGGACGCCCTACTGACCCGTGGCGGCCATGCGGCCTGAGCGGCTCCTCGGCCTGCTGCCCGGCCTCGGCTTCCTGGCGGTGCTGCTGGCCGCGCTGGAATGGGCGGTGAACGGGGGGCTGATCCGGCGCGCGCTGATGCCGCCGCCCTCGGCCATCTGGGAGGTGCTGTCGGATCTGATCGCCTCGGGCGAGGTACTCGGGCCGCTGCTCGCCACGCTGCGCCTCGTCTTCATCGGCTTCGCCATCGGCTCGGCGCTGGGGATCGCGCTCGGTGTCGCCATGGGTTGGTGGGGCGCGGCCTACCGGCTGCTGGAGCCGCTGGTGGAACTGCTGCGCCCCATTCCCAAGGCCGCGCTGGTGCCGCCGCTGATGCTGTTCCTCGGCATCGGCGACACGATGAAGATCACCTCCGTCTCCCTCGCCGTCACCTTCCCCGTGCTGGTGAACACGTTGCAGGGCGTGCGCGGGGTGGACCGGGTGCTGCTGGATTCAGCGCGCACGCATGGATGGGGCACGGCGCGCGCGCTGCGCCTTGTCGTGCTGCCCGCCGCGCTGCCCTTCATCCTGGCGGGGATGAAGACGAGCCTCGGCCTCGCGCTCATCATCACCGTGCTGTCGGAGATGCTGACGGGGCAGGGGGGGCTCGGCTTCCTCATCCTCGACATGCAGCGCAGCTTCCTGATCCGCCAGATGTATGCCTGGCTCGTCATCCTCGCCCTGGTGGGGCTGGGGCTGAACGCGTTTTTCGCCTGGGCGGAGGCCAGGGCGCTGCACTGGCAGAACCGAAGCTGACCCAACAAGAAAGAGAGGAAACAACCATGACCGAGATCTCCCGCCGCGCCGCCCTCGGCGCCACGCTCGCCCTTCCGCTCGCGGCGCCGTCGCTGCGGGCCCAGGCGCTGACCAAGCTGCGGGTCAGCGTCATCCCGGTGCTGGATGTCGCGCCGCTGCATGCCGCCATCCGGCATGGCTTCTTCGCCGCGGAGGGCATCGAAATCGACACCTCCACCACCGCCGGCGGCGCGACCGGCCTGCCCGGGGTGGTGGCGGGGCAGTTCCGCATGGCCTTCACGAACACGGTTTCCGCCCTGCTGGGCATCCGCGAAGGGCTGGACTTCCGCTTCGTCGCCCCCGCCGTCCGCTCGCAGCCCAATCCGCCGGACTGCATGGCGGTCCTGGTCCGCAAGGGCTCGGGCATCACCGGTGGCAAGCAGCTGGAGGGCAAGCGCGTGGCCTCCAACACGCGCAACAACATCGTCTGGCTGCGCGGCATGGCCTGGATCGACAAGACCGGCGGCGACTGGCGCAAGGTGAATGCGGTGGAAGTGCCCTTCCCGCAGATGGCCGATGCGCTGGCGGGCGGGCAGATCGATGCCGGCCTGTTCAGCGAGCCCTTCGTGACCGCCGCCCTGCAGACCCATGGCGACAAGCTGGAGCGCATCGGCTGGTTCATCCAGGAGACCGCGCCGAGCTCCTCTGTCGCGCATTACGTCGCGATGAAGGAGGATGCGGAGCGCAACGCCGAGGTGTTCGAGCGCTTCGCCCGCGGGCTGGCCAAGGGTACGGATTGGGTGAACGAGCGGCTGGGCAAGCCGGAGCTGCTGGAGCTGATCTCCTCCTTCTCGCGCGTTCCCGTGGAGCGGCTGCGTGACTGCGGCTTCACCGTCTATGTGAAGGAGGTCTCCGAGGCGGAGATCGCGGAGGTGATCGCCACCATGACGAAGTTTGGCCTGGGCGGGCGCTTCCCCGCGCCGTCCCAGCTGATCTTCCGCACGGCGAAGGCCTGAGGTGATCGGGCGCTCGCGGTTTCCGCGCGTCCTGCGAGGCCCGGCGATTGCATGCGCCGCCTCGCCAGGACCGACCTGCTGAAGGAAACCGCGAGCATGATCCGCCTCACCCGCCGCGCCACGATCGGCGCCGCCCTCGCCACGCCTCTCGCCGCGCCTGCCCTGCGGGCGCAGTCGCTGACGAGGATGCGGGTCAGCGTCATCCCCGTGCTCGACGTGGCGCCGCTGCATGCCGCGATCGCGCAGGGCTATTTCCGCGCGGAGGGAATCGAGATCGACACCTCCACCACCGCCGGCGGCGCCACCGGCCTGCCCGGCCTGGTGGCCGGGCAGTTCCGCGCGGTGTTCTCGAACGGCGTCTCGACCATGCTCGGCATCCGGGAAGGGCTGGAGTTCCGCTTCATCTCCGGCGCCTCCCGCGGGGCACAGCAGGCGCCGGACATCCTGGCGGTGCTGACGCGCAAGGGCAGCGGCATCCGCACGGGCAAGGATCTCGAGGGCAAGCGGCTGGCCAGCAACACGCGCAACAACATCGTCTGGCTGCGCGGCATGGCCTGGGTGGAGAAGACCGGCGGCGACTGGAGAAAGGTGACCACGGTGGAGGTTCCCTTCCCGCAAATGGCGGATGCGCTGGCCGGCGGCCAGGTGGATGCCTGCATCTCCTCTGAGCCCTTCGTGACCGCCGCGCTGGAAAGCCATGGCGACCGCATCGAGCGCATCGGCTGGCCGATCAGCGAGACGGCGCCGGGTGGGACCAACGCCCATTACGTCGGCATCGCGCCTGACCTGGAGCGCAACGGCGAGGTGTTCGACCGCTTCGCGCGCGGCCTGCACAGGGGCGTGGACTGGGTGAACGAGCGCCTGGGCAGGCCGGAGCTGCTGGAACTCATCTCCGGCTTCTCCCGCGTGCCGCTGGAGCGCATGCGCAGCGTCGCGCTGCCCGCCTATCCCAAGGGAGTGACCCCCGCCGAGATCGACGACCTCGTCGCCACCATGCAGCGCTACGGGCTCACCGGCCGCTATCCGGCGAGCGCGGGGCTGATTCATCGAACAGCACAGGTGTGATGCGTCGCTTCACCTCCGGCTTCTGCCTCATCCTGGCCCTGCTCGCGCTGTGGGAGGTTTCCGCGCGGGCGGGGTGGGTGGACAGCCCGAACTGGCCGCCCCTGACGCATGTGCTCGCCGCGCTGCTGCGCGACACGGCCTCCGGCGAGATTCCCATGCTCGTCGGCTCGACCCTGGCGCGGATGTTCGCCGGCCTCGCGGCGGGGACGGTCGCGGGGGTGGCGATGGGGCTGCTCTTCGGGGCCAGCCCCCTGGCCGCGCGGGTGCTTGGCCCGACGGTGGAGCTGGTTCGCCCGATCCCCATCCCCGCCATCATCCCGCCGCTCGTCCTGTTCCTCGGCCTCGACAACGGGATGAAGATCAGCATCGCCGCCATCACGGCCTTCTTCCCCGTGCTCACCAACACGGCCCAGGGACTGCGCGCGGTCGAGGCGGACCAGCTGGCGATGGCCCGCACCTTCGGCGTGCCGGCCTGGCGGCGGCTGTTCCGCGTCACCCTCCCGGCCATCCTTCCCTATGTGCTGGCGGGGCTGCGCGTCGCGCTCGCCCTGGCGCTCGTGACGACGGTCGTCGCGGAGATGATCGCGGGCGAGCAGGGCGTCGGGCACTACCTCGTGCTGATGCAGTTCGCCGGGCGCGCGGAGGAGATGTATGCGGCCGTGCTGGTGCTGGCCGCGCTGGGCTACGCGCTGAACCGCGGCTTCCTCTGGCTGGAGCGCCGACTGATCGGCTGGTTCTTCGCCACGGGCCGCGATGGCTGAGCAGGCGGCGCGGGCGGCCCCGGGCGATGCCGCCCCGGCAGTCACGCGCTGGGCGGAGGTCGCGGTCCTCGTCGGTGCGGGCGTCACCGCCTCCCTGCAACTCGGCAAGGTGGCGCCGGCGCTCCTCGCGATCGCGGCGGATCTCCAGGTCGGGCTGTCCGGGGCCGCCGGGTTGCTCTCGGTCTTCGCCCTGGTAGGGGCGGTGTTCGGCCTCGCGGCAGGGCTCGTGGCGGCACGGCTGGGAATGCGGCGGGCCCTGCTCGCGGGCCTCTGGGCGCTCGGGGCCGCGGGCCTGGCGGCCGCCTTCGCGCCGGGGCCGGCCCTGCTCTACGCCTGCCGCGTGGTGGAAGGGGCGGGCTTCCTCGCCGTCGTCGTCTCCGCCCCAACCCTGGTGGCGGCCCGCGCCGCCCCGGCGGACCGCGCGCTGGCCATGAGCTGGTGGAGCATCTTCATGCCCAGCGGCATCGCCCTGGGCATGCTGGCTGCGCCTGTGGTCGAGGGATTCGGCTGGCGCATGGCCTGGGCCGCCATGGCGCTGCTGCCGCCCCTTGCCGCCCTTCTCGCCGGGGTGCTGCTGCCGCGCTCCTCGGGCCGGCCGGTGGGCGTGCAGGAAGGGGTGCGGCGGCGGCTCGTGGCGCTTTGGCGCGCGCGCCTGCCCGTGCTGCTGGCGGCCGCCTTCTCCTGCTACACCGTCGTCTACTTCGGCATCGCGGGCTTCCTGCCGGCGCGGCTGGTGGAGGGATTCTCCCTGGCACTGCCGCTGGCGGGCCTCGCCGGGGCAGGCGCGGCCATTGCCAATATCGGCGGCAACCTGCTGGCGGGCCGGCTGATCCGGCGGGGGTGGCGGGCCCCCATGCTGGTGCTGTCCGCCGGGATGGCGATGGCCCTGCTCTCGGCCGGCACCTTCGCGCTGCCCTTCTCGCTCGGCCTCACCCTCGCGGCGGCGCTGCTGGCCTCCGGGATCGGGGGGATCATCCCGGCCTCACTCTTCGCGCTGGTGCCCCGCAGCGTGCCGGAGCCGTCCCTGACCGGACCGGCGCTCGGCCTGGTGGTCCAGTGCAACAATATCGGTTCGCTTCTGGCGCCGCTGGCCGTGGCGGCAGCGGCGCGGCAGGGCTGGGGCTTCGCCGCGCTGCCGCTTCTGGCCGCCGGGCTCGCGCTGGTGCTGCTGGCCCGGCCTCTCCGGCGCCTGGGCTAGCGGCCGCCTCCTTCAGCGGCCGGTGAAGTGCGGTGGCCGCTTCTCCAGCCAGGCGGCGCGCCCCTCCCGCAGGTCGTCGGAGTCCCGGACGCGGCGCGCGGTTGCCTCGATGGCTTCCAGGTCGGCATCGCCCCGGGCGATGTCGTTCAGCGCCCGCTTCATGCCCTGGACGGCGAGGGGAGCATTGGCCGCCAGGGTCGCGGCCAGCTCGGCCACGCGCCCGGCGAGCGCCTCGGGCGCGACCAGCTCCGTCAGGAAGCCGATCCGCAGCATCTCCTCGGCCTCCAGCTTCCCGGCGGTCAGGAACAGCCGCTTGGCCGAGTTCAGGCCGAGCCGGCTGACATAGCGCTGCATCCCGCTGGGGTAGTAGTGCAGCCCCAGGCGCGCGGCGGGCATGAACATGGCCATGCCCGTGACGCCGATCCGGAAGTCGCAGGCGAGCGCCAGGTCGGTGGAGCCGCCATAGACGCCGCCATTCATCGCGCAGATCGTCGGGACGGCGAGGCGTTCCAGCCGGTCAGCCAGCCGGCCGAAGGAGGATTCGTCCTGCGGCCCGCCGGAGCCGATCTCGCCGATATGGAAGCCCGAGCTGAAGGAGCGCCCGCTCGCCGTCAGCACGGCCACCCGCACCGACGGCTCGGCCGCGATGCTGTCGATCAGCCCGTCAAGCGCGACCAGATCGGCCGGCTCGATCCGGTTGTGCACGGCGGGGCGGTTGAGGCGGATGGTGGCGACCGCGCCCTCGATCGCGAGGGTCGGGATCCCGGGCGCGAGCTGCATCACCGCCGCTCCTTCAGGCCATGTTCACCATGATGGTCTTCTTATGGGTGAAGTGCTCCAGCATCGCCTCCAGCGAGGCCTCCTTGCCCAGGCCGGAGGACTTCACGCCGCCATAGGAGAGGTTCGCCTGCACGACGAGGTTCTGGTTGATCTGCACCAGCCCCGCCTCGAGCTTATGCGCGAGGTTCAGCCCGACCTTCAGGTTGTTCGTCCACAGGCTCGCGGCCAGGCCGTATTCGCTGTCATTCGCCTCCTCCAGCACCGCCTCGGCATCGTCGAAGGGGAAGATGCAGGTGACGGGACCGAAGATCTCCTCGCGCACCAGCCGGCTCTCCTTGCCCAGGCCGGTGAAGATATGCGGCTGGATGAAAAGCCCCTTCCGCAGCGCGGGGTCGGAGGGCATGGCGGAGCAGGCGCGCCCATTCGCGCCGGCGGTCGCCTTGCCCTCGTCGATGAAGGCCTTCACCTTCTCGAACTGGCCGTCCGAGATGATGGTGCCGATATCCGTCTTCTCGTCCAGCGGGTCGCCCATGACCATCTGGTCCACCTTCTCCGCCATGGCGTCGACGAAGCGCTGGAAGATCGGCCGCTCGACATAGATGCGGCTCGCCGCCGTGCAGCTCTGCCCCTGGCGGGTGAAGCGCATGGAGGTGAGGGCGCCGGCGAGCGTCTTGTCGAAGTCGCAATCGGCGAAGACGATCATGGGCGACTTGCCGCCGAGTTCCAGCGTCACCGGAATCAGCTTCTCGGCCGCGGTCCGGTAGACGATCTTCCCGGTTTCGACCGAGCCGGTGAAGGTCACCTTCCGCACCTTCGGGTGGGCCACCAGCGGCGCGCCGCATTCCGGGCCGAAACCCGAGACCATGTTGAACACGCCAGCCGGCAGCACGCGGTTCATCAGCTCGCAGATGCGGAGCACCGCGAGGGGCGCCTCCTCCGCGCTCTTCACCACCACGGAATTGCCGGCGACCAGGGCGGGGGCGACCTTCAGCGCCATCAGCAGCATGGGCACGTTCCAGGGGATGATGGCGCCCACCACCCCCAGCGGCTCCCGCACCGTGACGGACAGCACATCGGGGGCGAAGGGCACGGTCTCGCCCTTCAGCTCGCCGCCAAGACCGCCGAAGAATTCGAGGATGTCGGCGACGGTGTTCGCCTCCACCCGGCTCTCCGTGCGCAGCGCCTTGCCGGTCTCGAGCGCGATCAGCCGCCCGAGCTCCTCCACATGGGTGCGCATAAGGGCGGCGCATTGCGCCACCAGCGCGCCGCGCTTGCGGGCGGGGGTCTTGGCCCATTCCTTCTGGGCGCGGGCCGCGTCCTCGACCGCCGCCTCCACATCGGCGGCGTCACCCTCGGCGGCGCGGGCCACCTCCTCGCCGGTCGCGGGGTTCACCACGGCGAAGCTCTTGCCGGACCGCGCCGGGACGTAGCGGCCGCCGATGAAGTGATGGCCGGACAGCGCCTTGGCCAGGACAAAGGGATCGGTCGTCGGCGCCTCGGGGGTGGGGTGGGGGCGGTCGAGCATGGGCGTTTCCTCATCCGTGCCGGCAAGGGGCGGGGGCAGGGGGCGGGGAGGGTGCCTCCGCTGGCCGGGAGCCGCAAGCATCCGACCCCCGCCTCCTGTCGGAAGCGTGCCTTGCCCGGAGGGGGCGGGGGAGCCAATCTGCCCTTCCCGGCGCCCGGATGGGCGTCAGAGCCATCCCGGCGCGCATTGGCGCCGGAACCCACCTGGCGCCCGGCAGCGCCCAACGGAGGACCGGATGTCCGAGGCTGCGACGACGATTGAGCGCGTTCCCGACGAGCAGGAGCCGCGGGAGCCCGCCCCCGCCGCCGCCCGGTCCTGGATCGAACGCCTCTGGTCCTCCATCGCCGATCGCGGGCGCCTCTTCGCCTCGGTTCCCAACGACTCCGTCCCGCCGCTGGAACGCGCCAAGAGCCTGACCGAGGCCCTGCTCACCGAGCGCGGCGAGGCCTCCGGCGCGGCCGTCGCGCGGGAGGTCATGGGCGCCCTTCGGGACCTCGCGCCCGCCGACCGGGCGGCCTTCCACCTGTTCCTCGCCACCGGATTTGACGCGAATCCCGAGCCGCTGCGCGAGGCCGCCGAGGCCTATCTGGCCGATCCCTCGCCGAAGAACGCCACCCGCCTCGCCCGCTGCGCGGAGCCGCCCCGCCAGGAGCTGCTGCGGCGCATGAACATGTCCCCGGGTGGCACCGCCGCGCTGGTCGAGCTGCGGCGGCAGCTGCTGCATGAGCTGCGCGAGGAGCCGGCGCTGAAGCCGCTGGAATCCGACCTCCACCACCTTTTCGTCTCCTGGTTCAACCGCGGCTTCCTCCAGCTCCGCCGCATCGACTGGCAGACCCCGGCGGCCGTGCTCGAGAAGATCATCCGCTACGAGGCCGTGCATGAGATCGCGGGCTGGCACGACCTGCGCCGGCGCCTCGCCGCCGACCGCCGCTGCTACGGCTTCTTCCACCCCGCCCTGCCGAACGAGCCGCTGATCTTCGTCGAGGTCGCGCTGGTGCAGGGCCTGGCCGAATCCATCCAGCCGCTGCTGGACACGGAGCACGAGGCCGGTGCGGAGACCCGCGCGGCGGAGGCCGACACGGCCATCTTCTACTCCATCTCCAACTGCCAGGACGGGTTGCGCGGCATCTCCTTCGGCAACTTCCTCATCAAGCAGGTGGTGGAGGACCTGAAGGCGGAGCTGCCCCAGCTCACCCGCTTCTCCACCCTCTCCCCCATCCCGGGCTTCCGGCGCTGGCTGGAGAAACGGATGGCCGAGGGCGGTGCCGATGCCGAGCTGGCCATTCCCGTCTCCGAGGAAGGGTGGTGGCAGGACCCCGCCCGGGCGGAGGCGCTGCGCGCCCCCCTGCTGCGGCTCTGCGCCGAGTATCTCACCAGCCCCGGGGACCGCATGGACCCGGTGGCGCGATTCCACCTGGGCAACGGTGCCCGGCTGGAACGAATCAACTGGCTGGGCAATACCGCGCCCCGCGGCATGCAGGAATCCTACGGACTGATGGTGAACTACCTCTACGACCGCGACGAGATCGAGCGGAACCACGAGGCCTTCGCCCGGGGCGGCACGGTGGTGCGCTCCGGCGCGGTGGACGCGCTGCTGGCCCCGGCCAAGGCGGCCCCGGCGAAGAAGGCGCGCAGCAGCGCGAAGGCCTCCTGAGCATGCAGGGATCCTTCGCTCCGGGGGCGCTGAACGGCCTGAAGGTGCTGGACCTCACCCGCGTCCTCGCCGGCCCCACCTGCACGCAGATGCTCGGCGACCTCGGCGCCGAGGTGATCAAGATCGAGCGGCCCGGCGCGGGCGACGACACGCGCGGCTTCGCGCCGCCCTATGTGCCGAAGACGACGGAAAGCGCCTATTTCGTCGGCGTGAACCGGAACAAGAAGTCGGTCACTCTCGACATTGCCAAGCCCGAGGGGCAGGCGATCGTCCACAAGCTGCTGGCCGAATGCGACATCCTCGTCGAGAACTTCAAGGTCGGCGCCCTCGCCAAATACGGGCTGGGCTGGGACGAGCTGAAGGACAAGTACCCCCGGCTGATCTACTGCTCCATCACCGGCTTCGGCCAGACCGGCCCCTATGCGCCGCGCCCGGGCTATGATGCGCTGATCCAGGCCATGGGCGGCGTCATGTCGCTGACCGGCGAGATCGACGGCGAGCCGCAGAAGGTCGGCGTTCCCGTCGCCGATCTCTTCGCGGGGCTCTATGGCTGCATCGGCGTGCTGGCCGGGGTGAACCATCGCAACGCGACGGGGCAGGGGCAGCGCATCGACATCGGCATGCTCGACACCCATGTCGCCTGGCTCGCGAACCAGGGCATGAACTACCTCGCCACCGGCGAGAACCCGCCGCGCCTGGGCAACCAGCACCCGAACATCGTCCCCTACCAGGTCTTTCCGAGCAAGGACGGCTACATCGTCCTCTCCGTCGGCAACGACCCGACCTTCGAGCGCTTCTGCAAGCTGGTCGGCCGTGAGGAGCTGCTGCGGGACGAGCGCTTCGCGACGAATGCGAAGCGGGTGGAGAACCGCCAGCTCGTCACCGACACGCTCACCCCGGTGATGCGCACGCGCACGACGAAGGAATGGGTCGCGGCGCTGGAGGCGGCGAAGATCGGCTGCGGGCCGATCAACACGCTGAAGGACGTGTTCGAGGACCCGCATGTGAAGGCGCGCGAGGTGATCGTGGAGATGGAGCATGCGAGCGGCGAGACCGTGCAGGTCATCGCCAATCCCGTGCGCCTTTCGGCGACGCCGCCGAGCTACCGCAGCGCGGCCCCCGTGCTCGGCCAGCATACGGAGGAGGTTCTGGGACGCCTCGGCCTGAGCGCCGAGGAATTGGCCCGGCTGCGCGAGAGCGGCATTGCCTGAGCGGCCCCGGCCCGGCGCCTTCCGCTGCCGCGTCGGACCCTACCAGGCCAGCCTGCGCTGGGTAGAATGGGGTCCGACGGACGGCATGCCCGTGGTTTGCGTCCATGGGCTGACGCGAACCGGCCGGGACTTCGACGCCCTGGCCCTGCGCCTCGCCGCGCGAGGCCGGCGCGTCATCTGCCCGGATGTGTTCGGGCGCGGCTTCAGCGACTGGCTGCCGGAGGGAAAGCTCTATGCCGTTCCCACCTATGCGCTGGCGTTCCAGCAGTTCCTGGCGCATCTCCCCGGCCCCTATGACTGGGTCGGCACCTCCATGGGCGGGCTCATCGGCATGGGGGTGGGAGCCATCCCGGGCATCGCGCCGCGTCGGATGGTGCTGAACGATATCGGCCCCTTCCTGCCCGTCCACGCCCTGCAGCGGATCGCCGCCTATCTCTCCCTCCGACATGATTTCGCGACGATGGAGGAGGTGGAGACGCATCTGCGCCTCGTGCATGCGGGCTTTGGCGACCTGCCGGATGCCGCCTGGCGGCACATGGCGGAAACCAGCGCGCGCCGCACGCCGGAGGGCCGCCTGACCCTGCACTACGACCCCGCCATCGCCGAGCCGATGATGAGCACCGCCATCACCGATATCGACATCTGGGCCGTATGGGAGACGCTCCGCCAGCCGATCCTGGTGCTGCGCGGCGCCGAAAGCGATCTGCTGGACGAAACAACGGCCGCGGCGATGGCGCAGCGCCCCGAGACGCGCCTGGTCACCTTTTCCGGTTGCGGCCATGCGCCGGGCCTGGTCGATCCCGTCCAGACAGCGGTGATCGCGGATTTCCTCGGGTACTAACAACCGGCAACCGCAGCGGGGGCGTGACGTTCCAGGCGGCAGTGCCCGACCGGCACGGTTGGAGATCCCTGAAATGAACCCCGTTTCGCGCCGCAGCGCACTCATGCTTCCCCTCGGCCTCGCCGCCCTGACCTCCGCCTGCGCGCAGCAGGACTCCCGCATGGCGATGCCCGCCGATCCCACCGGCCGCGCCGATCCGGAGCAGCGCGCGCTTCTCGAGACCCTGGCCCGCCTCAACCCGCGCCCGATCGAGGCGCTGAGCGCCGCCGAGGCGCGCCGCCAGCCCTCCTATTCCGATGCGGTGAAGGCGCGCGCGCTGGAACTGGCGAACACCAATCCGGGCCGCGTGATCGGCAGCCAGGAAGACATCACCATCAACACGCTGCCGACGCCGCTGCGCGCGCGTCTGTACCGCCCCATTCCCGCGCATAACCGTCCGCTGCCGCTGATCGTCTACTTCCATGGCGGCGGCTGGGTGATCTCGGATATCGACACCTACGACGCCTCGGCCCGCGCCATCTGCCGGCTCAGCGAGGCGATGGTCCTTTCCGTGCACTACCGCCAGGGCCCGGAATTCCGCTTCCCCACCGCGCATGACGACGCCAACGTCGCCTATGCCTGGGCCGTGCGAAACGCCGCCTCCCTCGGCGCCGATGCGACGCGCGTCGCCCTGGCCGGCGAAAGCGCGGGCGGCAACCTCGCCCTCAACGCCGCCATCTACGCGCGCGACAACCGCGTGCCCGCGCCGATCGCCATCGCGGCCATCTATCCCGTGGCCGGCGTCGATCTCGACACGCCGTCCTATCGCGAATTCGCCAATGCGAAGCCGCTGAACAAGCCGATGATCGAGTGGTTCGTGCGGAACTACACGCGCGGCCCGCAGGACCTGCAGGACCCCCGGCTGGACCTGATCGGCAAGGCCGATCTGGCCGGGCTGCCGCCCGTGGTGCTCGTGAATGCCGAGATCGACCCGCTGGCCAGCGACGGCACGCGCCTGGCCGACAAGCTGCGCGCCAATGGCGTGGTCGTGCAGCACAATGTCTATCCCGGCGTCACACACGAATTCTTCGGCGCGGATGCGGTGCTCTCCAAGGCGCGGCAGGCACAGGAATTCGTCGGCGCCGAGATGCGCCGGTTCTTCGAGGCCCCCGTGCCCGTTCCGGCTTCCGCGCCGCGCGGCCGCGTTCCGATGCGCCGCCCGGCCATGTGAGACGGCGGCTTCGAGCGGCCACTTCCGGCGGGGGGCTCTCGTTCTCGCCCGTCGATCCTTCCCGGGGAGAGGAAGAAGGAATTCTTCCTCTCCCCGGACCCCTCACCATCATCTTTTTCTGGAAGTTTGGAATCACAGGTCTGATGGTGCGCCTGAGGTCTGGGACCTCAGGCGACTGCAAAGGCAGGATCAACATCCTGCAACCGGAGACCCCGTTGGTCCGGGGCATCCACGGCAGTCAGACGGGGTTCCAAGGGCCTCAGGCCCTTGGCGGGTGGAGGGCAGAGCCCTCCGCCTGTCATCCCCGCAACCCGGGGCAGGCCGGCACTCAGCCAGCGCGCATCCGCCGCGCCGCGTCCACCGCGAAATAGGTCAGCACGCCATCGGCGCCCGCGCGGCGGAAGGCCATGAGGCTTTCCAGCATGGCGCGCTCGCGGTCGATCCAGCCGTTCCGCGCCGCGGCCTCGATCATCGCGTATTCGCCGCTCACCTGATAGGCGAAGGTGGGCACGCGGAACTCGTCCTTCACGCGGCGGATGATGTCGAGATAGGGCATTCCGGGCTTGACCATCACCATGTCGGCGCCTTCCGCGAGGTCCGCCGCCACTTCGCGGATCGCCTCGTCGGAATTGGCGGGGTTCATCTGATAGGTCTTCTTGTCGCCCTTCAGCGCGCTGCCCGAGCCCACCGCGTCGCGGAAGGGACCGTAGAAGGCGGAGGCGTATTTGGCGGAATAGGACATGATCCGGGTGTGGATGAGGCCCTTCGCATCCAGCGCCGCGCGGATGGCGCCCACGCGCCCGTCCATCATGTCGGATGGCGCGATGATGCTGATGCCGGCCTCGGCCTGGATCACGGCCTGCGCGACCAGCACCTCCAGCGATTCGTCGTTGTGCACGTAGCCGTCGCGGATCACGCCGTCATGCCCATGGTCGGTATAGGGGTCGAGCGCGACATCGCCGACGAGGGCGAGCTGGGGGAAGTCGCGCGTCAGCTGCCGCGCCGCGCGGCACATCAGGTTCTCGGGGTTCGTCGCCTCGGTGCCCTCGGCGTTCTTCTTCTCCGCCGGTGTCGCGGGGAACAGGGCGATGGCCGGGATGCCGAGCTCCGCCGCGGGGCCGACATGCTCCGAGAGGCGGTCGAGCGAGACCCGCCGGACGCCGGGCATGGAGGCCACCTCCTGGTTCTGCCCTTCGCCCTCCACCAGGAAGATCGGCCAGATCAGGTCGTCCACCGAAAGCCGGTTCTCGGCCACCAGGCGGCGGGTGGCGTCGTCCAGGCGGTTGCGGCGGGGGCGGGAGATCGGGAAGGGCGGGTGGCTCATGCGGGGGTTTTCGCGCCATTGCGTGGGTCCGCCAAGCCGAAACCGGGGCGGGGGAGGGGCGCTGCACCGGGATGAGACGCCTCCTCCCGCTCGCCCTGCTGCTCGCCGCCCCCGCCATGGCGGCCGAGCCCGTCACCATCCCCGGCGCCGGCGGGCAGGCCTTGCGCGGGCTTCTGGTCCGTCCGGCATCCGGGCGTCCCGGCATTCCCGTGGTGGCCCTGCATGGCTGCGGCGGGCTGGGCGGGCCGGGGGTGCCGCTCTCCCTGCCCGCGCGGGAGGCCGACTGGGCGGCACGGCTCGCCGCCCTGGGCCATCCCGTGCTCTTCCCCGACAGCTTCGGCAGCCGCGACGTCAGCCAGGTCTGCTCCGGCGGGGAGAAGGGGATCCTGCCCGAGACGGTCCGGCGCGCCGATGCCCATGCCGCCGCGGCCTGGGGGTCGGGCCAGGGCTGGGCGGCACCCGGCGGCGCCTTTCTCCTGGGTTGGTCGCATGGCGGCAGCACGGCCCTGGCGGCGGCCGGCGCGCCCGTGCCGCCCGGCCTCCTGCGCGGGGCGATCGCCCTCTATCCCGGCTGCGCCCGTCCGGGGCGGGAGCCACCGCCCTGGCGGCCCGCGGCGCCCGTGCTGATGCTGCTGGGCGGCGCCGATGACTGGACCCCGCCGGGCCCCTGCCGCCTCGCCGCCGGGCGCGCCGGGCCGGCGCAGGTCGAGCTGGTGGAGTATCCGGGCGCGGTGCATGGCTTCGACCAGCCGGGCATGCCGGTTCGCAGCCTTTCCGGCCTGGACATGACGGCGCGCGGCGACGGCACCGCCCGGATGGGGACCGACCCCGCCGCCCGCGCTGATGCGCTGCGGCGCGTGCCGGCCTTCCTGGCTGCCCAAGGGGCGGCGCATGGCGGACCCGCCCCCAAGGACTAGCGGCGCCGTTCCACCCCAGGCCCCACCCGTGGTAGACGGCCGCGATGACCGCCCCGCTTACCATCGCCGTCGGCGCCGACCATGCCGGTCTCGCCCTCAAGGCCACCCTCCGCCAGGCGCTGGAGGAAGCCGGCCATTCCGTGCTCGACATGGGCACGCATGGCCCGGAAAGCGTGGACTATCCCGATTTCGGCCATGCGGTGGCGGAGGCCGTGAATGCCGGCCGCGCCCGCTTCGGCCTGCTCGTCTGCGGCACGGGAATCGGCATCTCCATCGCGGCCAACCGCCTGCCGGGCATCCGCTGCGCCCTGGTGCATGACGCGACGGGCGCGCGCCTTTCGCGCGAGCACAACGATGCCAATGTGATCGCCTTCGGCGCCCGCATGACGGGGCCGGAGCCGGCGCTCGAGGCCCTCAAGGCCTTCCTCGCCACCCCCTATGCCGGCGGCCGCCATGACCGCCGGGTCCTGAAGCTCTCTCCGGACTGGACCCGCACGCCGTGAACGAAAGCTCCCCCGCCGCCAGCGCCGACCGCTTCTTCAACGCCCCGCTCTCGGAGATCGACCCCGAGATCGCCGAGGTCCTCTCCCGCGAGCTGGTGCGCCAGCAGGACGGGATCGAGCTGATCGCCTCGGAGAACATCGTCTCCCGCGCCGTGCTGGAGGCCCAGGGCTCCGTCCTGACGAACAAGTATGCCGAGGGCCTGCCGGGCAAGCGCTATTATGGCGGCTGCGAGGTGGTGGACATCGCCGAGAACCTGGCGATCGAGCGCGCCAAGAAGCTCTTCGGCTGCGGCTTCGCCAATGTTCAGCCCCATTCCGGCGCCCAGGCCAATGCGGCCGTCTTCTTCGCCCTGCTCCAGCCCGGCGACACCTTCATGGGCCTGGATCTCGCGGCCGGCGGGCACCTCTCCCACGGCTCGCCGGTGAACCTGTCGGGCAAGTGGTTCAAGGTGGCCCCCTATACGGTCCGGCGCGAGGACCAGCGGATCGACATGGACGAGGTCGCGCGCATCGCCCGCGAGTCCCGCCCCAAGCTCATCCTGGCCGGCGGCTCCGCCTATGCCCGCGAATGGGACTTCGCCCGCTTCCGCGAGATCGCGGACGAGGTGGGGGCCATCTTCATGGTGGATATCGCCCATTTCGCCGGGCTCGTGGCCGGTGGCGCCCACGCCTCGCCTTTCCCCCATGCCCATGTGGTGACCACCACCACCCACAAGACCCTGCGCGGCCCGCGTGGCGGCATGATCCTCACGGATGACGAGGCGCTGGCGAAGAAGCTGAACTCGGCGGTCTTCCCGGGCACCCAGGGCGGCCCGCTGATGCATGTCATCGCCGCCAAGGCGGTGGCCTTCGCCGAGGCGCTGCGCCCGGAGTTCCGCGCCTATGCCCGCGCCGTGGTGGACAACGCCAAGGCGCTGGCCGCCGAGCTGAAGTCCCAGGGCTTCGGCCTCGTCACCGGCGGCACGGACAACCATCTGGTGCTGGTGGATCTCCGCCCGAAGAACCTGACGGGCAAGGCGGCCGAGGCCGCGCTCGGCAGGGCGCATCTGACCGCGAACAAGAACGCCATCCCCTTCGACCCGGAGAAGCCCTTCGTCACCTCCGGCGTCCGCCTGGGCTCCCCCGCCGCCACCTCCCGTGGCTTCGGGGTGGCGGAGTTCACCGAGGTCGGGCGGCTGATCGGCCAGGTGCTGGACGGGCTGTCCCGCGCCAATTCGCCCGAGGGCAATGCGGCGGCCGAGAAGGCGGCGGGCGAGGCGGTTCACGCCCTCTGCGCGCGCTTCCCGATCTACCGAAGCTAGGGTAGCCCCGCCGGATGCGCTGCCCCTTCTGCCAGTCCGAGGACACGCAGGTGAAGGACAGCCGTCCGGCCGAGGACGGCGCGGCCATCCGCCGCCGCCGCTCCTGCAATGCCTGCGGCGCCCGCTTCACCACCTTCGAGCGGGTGCAGCTGCGCGAGCTGACCGTGGTGAAGTCCGACGGCCGTCGCGTCGCCTTCGACCGTGAGAAGCTCGCCCGCTCCATCCGCGTCGCGCTGCGCAAGCGGCCCGTGGATGAGGAGAAGGTGGAGCGCATCGTCACCGGCATCCAGCGCCGGCTGGAGTCGGAGGGGGCGGAGGAGCTGACCTCCAAGGCCATCGGCCAGCGGGTGATGGAGGTGCTGCGGGAACTGGACCCCGTGGCCTATGTGCGCTTCGCCAGCGTCTACCAGAACTTCCGCGACGCGAAGGACTTCAACGCCTTCCTGGGCTCGCTGGACAACGGCTGACGCCGCGAGCAAACCCCTTCCCGTGTCGGATCAAGAGCATATGCGCGCGGCCCTCGCGCTCGCCGCGCGGGGCCTGGGGAGCACCTGGCCGAACCCTTCCGTGGGTTGCGTCATCGTCCGCGACGGGCGGGTGGTCGGGCGCGGCCATACCCGCCCGGGCGGCCGCCCCCATGCCGAGACCGAGGCCCTGCGCGCCGCCGCCGGCCAGACCCGGGGCGCCACGGCCTATGTCACCCTCGAGCCCTGCTGCCACTGGGGCCGCACGCCGCCCTGCACGGATGCGCTGATCGCGGCGGGTGTCGCCCGCGTGGTGGTGGCGCTGCGCGACCCCGACCCGCGGGTGGACGGCGTTGGCCTGCAGCGCCTGCGGGATGCAGGGATCGCGGTGGAGGTCGGGCTGCTGGAGGAGGAGGCGCGGCGGGTGAATGCCGGCTTCGTCAAGCGTCTGGCGCACGGCCTGCCCATGGTGACCCTGAAGCTGGCGACGACGCTGGACGGCCGCATCGCCACCCGCACCGGCGACAGCCAGTGGATCACCGGCCCCGAGGCCCGGCGCATGGCGCATGCCCTGCGCGGCTGCCACGACGCGGTGATGGCCGGCAGCGGCACCCTCCTGGCCGATGACCCGGAGCTGACCTGCCGCCTGCCCGGCTATGCCGCCATCCCCACCGTCCGGGTGATCGCCGATGCGCGGCTCCGCACCCCGCCGGACGCCCGGCTGTTCAGCAGCGAGGCCCCGGCCTGGATCGCCACCCGGCCCGGCCAGGACCCAACGGCCCGGGCGGCGCTGGAAGGGCGCGGCGCGTCCCTCATCGAGGTGCCGCCCGCGCCGGGCGGCGGGCTGGAGCCCGAGGCGCTGCTGCGCGCCCTGGCGGCGCGGGGGATCACCCGGCTGATGGTGGAGGGCGGGGCCGCACTCGCGGCCTCGCTGCTCCGGGCCGGGCTGGTGGACCGGCTGGCCTGGTTCGTCGCCCCCTCGCTGATCGGCGGGGACGGGCGTTCCGGCCTCGAATCCCTCGGGGTGGACGGGCTGGACAGCATGCCCCGGCTGCGGATCACGGGGCGCCGCCCGGCCGGGGAATGCTGGCTGGTGGAGGCCGAGCTTCTTCCAAGCCCCGCTCCGTCGCCCCGCGCGCCGGGCTGATCCGCGCCGTCTCCCCCTTGTCACAGGGCGTTCCGCGCGCCATCCCCTGCACCCCAAAGCCCACCAGACGGAAGCATCCCTCGTGTTCACCGGCATCGTCACCGCGATCGGCACGGTCCGCCGCCTGACCCCCATCGGGGCCGGGCAGGACATGCGCGTGGCCATCGCCACCCCGCCGGGCTGGTTGGAAGGGGTCGCGCTCGGCGCGTCCATCTGCTGCTCCGGCTGCTGCCTGACCGTGGTCGCGCAGGAGGGCGATGTCTTCGAGGTGGAGATCTCCGCCGAAAGCCTCTCCCGCACCACGCTCGGCCAGTGGCGGGAGGGCAGCCGGATCAACCTCGAGCGCTCCCTCCGCATGGGCGACGAGATGGGCGGCCATGTGGTGTCCGGCCATGTGGACGGGGTGGCCGAGGTGCTCTCCATCACCCCCGAGAACGGTTCCCACCGCTGGGCCTTCCAGCTGCCGCCGGGCCTCGCCCGCTTCGTGGCGGAGAAGGGCAGCATCACCATCGACGGCGTCTCCCTCACCGTGAACGCGGTGGAGGGCGCCACCTTCGGGGTGAACCTGATCCCCCACACCACCGAGGTGACCGCGCTGGGCGGCCTGGCCCCCGGGGCGCGGGTGAATATCGAAATTGACATGCTGGCGCGCTACGTCGCCCGCCTTCGGGAGTTCAACGCGTGAGCACCGAAACCCGCATCACCAGCTTCGCGGACTTCATCAGCCCGACCGAGGAGCTGCTGGAGGAGGCCCGCCGCGGCCGCATGTTCATCCTGGTGGATGACGAGGACCGGGAGAATGAGGGCGACCTCGTCATCCCCGCCCAGTTCGCGACGCCGGACGCCGTGAATTTCATGGCCCGCCATGCCCGCGGCCTGATCTGCCTCGCCATGACCCGCCAGCGGGTGGAGCAGCTTGGCCTGCCGCTGATGGCCCAGAGCAACGGCACGCGGCACCAGACCGCCTTCACCGTCTCCATCGAGGCGCGGGACGGCGTGACCACCGGCATCTCCGCCGCCGACCGCGCCCGGACCGTGGCGGTGGCCATCAACCCCGAGATGGGGCGCGAGCACATCGTCACCCCCGGCCATGTCTTCCCGCTGGTGGCGCGCGAGGGCGGCACCCTGGTGCGGGCCGGCCACACCGAGGCGGCGGTGGACTTCGCGCGCCTCGCCGGCCTCAACCCCTCTGGCGTGATCTGCGAGATCATGAACGAGGACGGCTCCATGGCCCGGATGCCGGACCTGGTCTCCTTCGCCCAGCATCACGGCCTCAAGCTCGGCACCATCGCCGACCTCATCGCCCATCGCCGCCGGACGGAGCGGCTGGTGCGCCGGGTCGAGGAAGGCATGCTGGAGGACGCGCCGGGCGGCCCCTGGCGGGTGGTGATCTATGCCAACACGCTGGAATACGGGGAGCATGTGGCCCTGGTGAAGGGCGACCTCGCCCGCCCCGGGCCCATCCCCGTGCGCGTGCATGCCGTGAACCTGCTCTCCGACATCACGGGCCGGCATGGTCCGAAGGACCTGCACCAGGCGATGGAGGAGATCCAGCGCCAGGGCCGCGGCGTCGTCGTCCTCATCCGCGACGTGAAGCCGAGCGCCCTGTCCGAGCGCGTCCGCGCCGGCCGCGAGAAGATGGCGCCGGAGCTGCGCGACTACGGCATCGGCGCCCAGATCCTGTCCGACCTCGGGGTGCGGGAGATGATCCTGCTGTCCAACCATCCCCGCCCCGTGGTCGGGCTCGAAGGCTATGGCCTGACCATCACCGATATCCGCCCGATCGGAGACGCCCCTTGAGCACTGCCGACGCCCCCCTCCGCGCCGCCCCCGAGCTGACCGGCCCGCCGCCCCGCGTCCTGGTCATCCAGGCGCCCTACTACGCGGATGTGGTGGGCGGCATGGTGGATGGCGCGCTCGCAGTGCTCGCCGGGATCGGCGGGGAGTCGGAGGTGGTGGACGTCGCCGGCGCCTTCGAGCTGCCGGCCGCGCTGCGCATGGCGATCCGCACGCAGAGGTATGACGGCTATCTCGTCTTCGGCTGCGTTGTGAAGGGCGAGACGGACCATTACGACCATATTTGCCGGGAGGCCTGCCGGGGCGTGATGGACATCTCCGTCGAGACCGCGGCGCCGATCGGCTTCGGCCTTCTCACCGTCCACACCATCCAGCAGGCGATCGCCCGCTCCTCGCCCGACCGCCACAACAAGGGCGTCGAGGCGGCCAATGCCATGATCGGCCAGATCGCCCTGGCCCGACGCTTCGCGGAGACCACCGAATGAGCCAGGCCCCGAAGCGCAACCCGCGTCCGAATGCCGGGCGCCCCCGGACCGGCGCCCGCGTGGCCGCCGTCCAGGCGCTGTTCCAGTCCGAGGCGGGCGGGGAAAGCGCGGAGACGGTGATCGACCAGTTCGTGCGGCACCGCATCGGGACCCTGGGGAGCGATGCGGGATTCGAGGATGGTCGCGTTCCCCAGGCCGACGTGCCCCTCTTCAGCAAGATCGTGCGCGCCGCCGCCAAGGACGCCGAGACGATCGACGCGGCGATTTCCGGCCATCTTTCCGGCACCTGGACGCTGGACCGGCTGGACCCCGTGCTGCGGGCCCTGCTGCGCGCCGCCGCCACCGAATTCTGGGGCAGCGCCGATACCCCGGCCCGGGTGGTGATCAACGAGTACATGGACATCGCCCACGGCTTCTTCGACGGCGAGGAGCCGCGCTTCGCCAATGGCGTTCTCGACGCCCTGGCGCGGCAGATGCGCGGGGACGAGTTCCAGCCCAAGCCCTGAGCCCGGGAGCCGCGCCGGTGAGCCTGCCCCCGGAATTCGCCCTCATCGCCCGCCATTTCCGCGGGCTGGCGGGGGAGGGGGCGCTGGGCCTCTCCGACGACGCGGCCCTGCTGTCGCCGCCCGCCGGGCGGGAGCTGGTCCTGGCCGCCGATGCCATGGTCGAGGGCGTCCACTACCTGCCCGACGACCCGCCGGAGACGATCGGCCGCAAGCTGCTCCGGGTGAACCTGTCCGACCTCGCCGCCATGGGGGCGGAGCCGCTCGCCTATCTCATGACCACCGCCCTGCCGCGTGGCACCCCGACGGCCTGGCTGGAGGGCTTCGCCGCCGGCCTCGCCGCCGACCAGCGCGAGTTCGGCCTGCATGTGCTGGGCGGGGACACGGTCTCCACCCCGGGCCCGGCCTGCCTTTCGCTGACCATCATCGGCACGGTGCCGCCCGGCACGGCGCTGCGCCGCGGGGGCGCGCGCCCGGGCGACGATCTCTGGGTGTCCGGCACCATCGGGGACGGGGCGCTGGGGCTGGCCGTGCTGCAGGGCCGGGTTCCGGCGGATGCCGAGGGGCACCTGGCCCGCCGTTACCGCCTGCCCGAGCCGCGGCTCGGGCTGGGGAGCGCCCTCCGGGGCCTCGCCCATGCCGCGATGGATGTCTCGGACGGGCTGGCCCAGGATCTCGGCCATCTCTGCCGCGCCGCCGGAATCGGCGCAGTGCTGGACCTCGCCCGCCTCCCGCTTTCCCCGGCCGCCGCCGCAAGGGTGGCGGAGGAGCCGGGCTGGCTGCCCCGCCTCGCCACCGGGGGGGATGATTACGAGCTGCTCTTCGCGGCCAGCCCCGCCGATTCCGCCCGCATCGAGGCCGCCGCCCGCGCGGCGGGCACATCGGCCACGCGGATCGGGCAGTTCACGGAGGGTCCGCCAGAGGTCAGGGTGCTCGGGCCGGATGGGGGGGCGATGACCCTCCCGCAGGGGGGATGGAGTCACTTCTGATGTCAGCGACCACGGCGGATCTGGCCACCGATACCGCGATGCGCCGCAACGTCCGGCTGCTCTTCTTCTGCCAGGCGCTGATGAACTCGGCCGTGGTCGGGCAGGCCACCATGGGGGCGCTGATCGGCTACAGCCTGGCCGAGAACAAGTCCCTCGCCACCCTGCCGATGGCGCTGCAGATGCTGGCCACCATGGGGGCCTCCATCCCGGCGGGCTTCGTCTTCGCCCGGCTGGGTCGCCGGCCCGGCTTCCTCCTCGGGGCCATGGGCAGCTTCCTCGGCAGCCTGACCTTCGCCTATGGCGTCTGGCAGGGCAGCTTCCTCATCTACTGCCTCGGCGCCATCCCGGCTGGCCTGGGCTTCGGCATCGCCCAGCACTACCGCTTCGCGGCCGCCGAGCTGGCCACCCCGGCCTATCGGCCCCGCGCCATCGCGCTGGTGATGGCGGGCGGCGTGATGGCCGCGGCGCTCGGGCCGGAACTGGTGAAGCACAGCAAGGACCTGCTGCCGCCCTTCCTCTTCCTCGGCACCTATCTGTTCCTGGCGCTGATGCCGCTGATCTGCATGGCGCTGCTCTCGATCGCCGTGCTGCCGCCGGCGCCGCCCCGGGCGGCGGTGAACACGCCGGTGATGGAGATCGTCGCCCGCCCGGCCTTCCTGACCGCCGCGCTGACGGCCGCCGTGGCCTATGGCGTGATGAACCTGCTGATGACCTCCACCCCGCTGGAGATGATGCTCTGCGGCTTCGGCGTCTCGGCCAGCGCCACGGTCATCCAGGCCCATGCGGTGTCCATGTTCGCCCCGGGCTTCTTCACCGGGCGGCTGATCGCCCGTTTCGGGGCGCGGCCCGTGATCTTGGCCGGTGTGCTGCTGAACGCCGCTTGCGTGGGGCTGGCGCTTCTGGGGAAGGAGTTCATGCACTTCACCGTCGCGCTGGTGGCGCTGGGGCTGGGCTGGAACTTCATGTTCACCGGCGCGACGACGCTGCTGGCCGAGGCGCATAGCCCGGCCGAGCGGGTGCGCGCCCAGACGGCCAACGACTTCATCGTCTTCGGCACGGTGGCCTGCACCGCTTTCGGCTCCGGCCTGCTGCATGCCACCAGCGGGTGGTACATGCTAAACCTGATGGTGCTGCCGGCCCTGGTCTTCGCCCTGTGGCGGGTGACCCGTCGGCCCGTGCCGCTCGGCTGAGGCACAGCCCGCAAAAAGGGCCCGGGACGGAGTCCCGGGCCCTTTTTGCAGCCGAAGATCAGCCCCGGATCAGGGGGAGGGTGCGCCGACCCCCGGGGTGGCCGCCTGGGTGGGCGTCGGGCCGAAGCGGCCGATATTGCCGAACAGCGCCTGCAGGACCGAGCGCTCGTTGCCCGGCACGGGCGTGGTGCGGTCCACCACCGCCACGCTCCGCATGTCGGCCTCGCCCTTCTGCTCGATGCCCTCCACCACGCCCTGCTCGTTGAAGCGGACCACCACCACGCGCTGGTTGTCCACGCCGGGCAGCTGGCCCGGGCGCGTATGGGTGGTGGCGCTGATATAATACCACTCACGCTGGTCGAAGGTGGCGGTCGCGCTGGGCGAGCCGAGCAGCGCGGAGACGTCCGCGCGGCTGGATACGCCAGGGGTGAGCTCCCTCAGGAGCTCGGGATCGGCCCGGTTCCCACGCGGTTCCTCGGGCGCACCGAACAGGGCGCAGCCTCCGAGGGGCAGGGAGAGCAGGGTCGCGGCCACCAGCGCGGCGCGCCAGCGGGGCGCCGGGCGGGAAGCGAGTGGATTGACGGGTGCGGTCATGGGGGCCATCTCGCGGGTTCGATTGCCACCGCCCCGCCGCCCGGTCAACAGAGTGCCGCGGCCGGAGGGGGCCGCGCCCGCCAGCCTTAGCCCCTGGCGTGAAATGGAACAGGGAGCCCATGGCCCTTTTCGGCCTTCTCCGCCGCCGCACGCATGAGCGGGCCGGCTTCGCCCTCTACACCGCCGCGGTGCAGGCGGCCCGCGACCCCGGCCTGTTCGGGGAGGATGGCGTGCCGGACACGCTGGAGGGCCGTTTCGACCTGATCGCCCTCCATGCGGCGCTGCTGGTGCGCCGCCTGCACCGGGATCCGGACCGGCGGGGCGCCGCCCTGGCCCAGGCCGTGTTCGACGCCATGTTCGCCGATATGGACATCAACCTGCGCGAGATGGGCGTGGGCGACATGTCCATCGGCAAGCGCGTGCGGGTGATGTGGGAGGCCTTCCACGGCCGGGCGCTCGCCTATGAGGCGGCGCTGGAGGCCGGGGACGAGGCCGCGCTCGAGGCGGCGCTGGCGCGCAACGTATGGGGCGGCGAGCCGCCGGCGGGGGCGGCCCACCGTCTGGCCGGCCATGCCATGGCCCTGAACGCCGCCCTGGCGAGCCAGCCCTTCGAGGGCTTCGTCGCCGGGCGGGCCGATTTCCGCGCAACCCCTGTCGGAGCCGGCGCATGAAGCGCGAGTTCAGCCGCAGCATCCGCCCGGCCACCATCGGGACGGAAGGGCGGAAGGAGCATCTGGAGGCCAGGCCGGAGGAGCGCGCCGCCCTGGCCGCCCGTCTGGGCCTGCTGGGCCTGGACGCGCTCTCGGCCGAGTTGGAGCTCGCCCCGGCGCCCGGGGGCGCCCTGCGGGCCCGTGGGCGCCTGCGGGCGAAGCTGGTGCAGCCCTGCGTCGTCACCCTGGAGCCCGTGCCCCAGGAGGTGGACGAGCCCCTGGACTGGCGGATCCTTCCCCCGGGGAAGGAACCCGCGGAGGAAATCGACGAGGGGCCCGACGAGATCGAGTCCGAGCCCGACGGCACGGTGGATCTGGGGGAGGCGCTGGCCCAGAGCCTTTCCCTTGCGCTCGACCCTTATCCCCGGGCGCCCGACGCCCAACTTCCCGAGGAAGCGAAGGACGCGGCATCCTCGCCCTTCGCCGCCCTGCGCGCGCTGAAGGGCAGCTCCCCGGCCTAGCCAGGCGCCGTAACCCTTGCTCCGCCCGGTCACGGGTGGTAAGGCGCGCGCCTCCCGAGAATCCCGTCCGTTCGCGTGACGCGTTGCATATAGAAAGGCCCGGCACCGATGGCCGTTCCGAAGAAGAAGGTTTCGCCCTCCCGCCGCGGCATGCGCCGCAGCCATGAGGCGCTGTCGCGCGAGGCGCATGCCGAGTGCCCGAACTGCGGCGAGCTGCGCCGCCCGCACAACATCTGCGTCTCCTGCGGCTTCTATGACGGCCGCGAGGTCGTCGCGGCCGGCAAGCCGCTGAAGGCCGCTGTCCGCGCCTGATCGCGCTGTCCTCGCCCGTCCATAGCTGAGGAGCGCCGGAATTGGCCGCATCCGGGGCCGCCGGGTCTATGTCTGCTGGGCCGGCGGAGCGCTTCGCGCTCGCGGTGGATGCCATGGGGGGCGACCATGCCCCCGATGCCGTTCTGGACGGGCTGGAGCAGGCCGCGGAGCGTCACAAGGGCGCCCGCTTCCTGCTGGTGGGGGATGAGGCGCGCCTGAAGGCGGGCCTCGCCACCCGCCCGCGTGCCGCCGCGCTCTGCACCATCCGCCACACGCCCGACTACATCCCCGGGGACATGAAGCCGACGGCCGCGCTGCGCGTCCGCCGCGCCTCCATGCGGCTGGCGATCGACGCGGTGGCGGCCGGCGAGGCCGAGGGCGTGGTTTCCGCGGGCAATACGGGCGCGCTGATGGCGCTCGCCAAGATCGTGCTCCGCACCATGCCCGAGATCGACCGCCCGGCCCTGGCCGCCATCGGTCCCTCGGCGCGGGGCGATGTCGTGCTGCTCGATCTCGGGGCGAACATCTCCTACGAGGCGCGCAACCTCGTGGAATTCGCGGTGATGGGCGATGCCTTCGCCCGCGCCGTGCTCGGCCTGACCGCGCCGACCATCGGCCTCCTCAATGTCGGCTCCGAGGAGCTGAAGGGCGACGAGCGCATCCGCCAAGCGGCCGAGATCCTGCGCGACAGCCATGTGGGCGCGCATTTCCACGGCTTCGTGGAGGGGCACGACATCACCGCCGGAACGGTGGACGTGGTCGTGACCGACGGCTTCACGGGCAATGTCGCGCTGAAGACGGGGGAGGGGGCGCTGAAGCTCGTCGGCAGCCTCCTGCGCCAGGTCTTCAACTCCTCCATCCCCGCGCGGCTCGGCTATCTTCTCGCGCGGCCCGCGCTGGACCGGCTGCGGCAATGGATGGACCCACGGCGCTACAATGGCGCCGTGCTGATCGGCTTGAACGGTGTGGTGGTGAAGAGCCATGGCGGAACCGACGCCCTTGGCTTCGCCCATGCCGTCGATGTGGCGATGGACATGGTGACGCACGGCTTCAACGATCGCATCCGCACCGGCGTCGCCCTGCTGGGGCAGAGGTCGGCCCCGCAGCAGGCCGTGGCCGGCTGATGGTCCGCTCCGTCATCGCCGGCACGGGCGGCTACCTGCCCGCGCGCAGCCTCACCAATGATGAGCTCGCCGCCGAGTTCAGTCTGGACACCTCCGACGCCTGGATCAGCGAGCGGACGGGCATCCGCCGCCGCCACATCGCGGCGCCCGGCGAATCGACCGCCGACATGGCCGCCGCCGCCGCGCGCGAGGCCCTGGCCCAGGCCGGGGCGGATGCCTCCGAGGTGGATGCCATCATCCTGGCCACGGCGACGCCCGATTCGGCCTTCCCCTCCACCGCCACCCGCGTGCAGGAGAAGCTGGGGATCCATCAGGGCTTCTCCTTCGACATCTCCGCCGCCTGCACCGGCTTCGTCTATGCGCTCGGCGTGGCCGACGCGATGATCCGCGCCGGGCAGTGCCGCAGCGCCCTGGTCATCGGCGCCGAGGCCTTTACCCGCATCCTGGACTGGAAGGATCGCGGCACCTGCGTGCTGTTCGGGGATGGCGCCGGCGCCGTGCTCCTGCGCGCGACCGAGGAGGAGGGGCCGGCCTCGCGCGGGATCCTCTCCACGCATCTCCACTCCGATGGCCGGCACGGCGACATCCTCCAGGTGGAGGGCGGGCTGGTCCGCATGGCGGGGCGGGAGGTGTTCCGTCACGCGGTCTCGAAGCTCGCCTCGGCGGTGGATGAGGCGCTGGCCGCCAACGGGCTCGACAAGTCCGATGTGCAGTGGCTGGTCCCGCATCAGGCGAATCTGCGGATCATCGATGCCATGGGCCGCAAGCTCGGCCTGCCTTCGGAGCGCGTGGTGGTGACGGTGGACCGTCACGCCAACACCTCCGCCGCCTCCATCCCGCTGGCTCTCGCCGAAGCGCGGCGCGACGGCCGCATCCAACCCGGCGATCTGGTGCTGATGGAAGCCATCGGCGGCGGCCTGACCTGGGGCGCGGCGCTCGCGCGCTTCTGAGGGCGCTCCAGCCCGTCTGAGAGCCCTTCCAAAGGTGGCGTGAACGCAGCCCGACCTCTGCCCGGGGCTGCGGGGCTCGTTCCGTGCGCTGCGACTCACCTCGACATTTCGGCAACACTGCGTGCGGGAGTCCACACTCGGCCCGCCGAGTCGATTGACGCCACCCCATCCCCGGCGGTCCAATCCCCCCATCGGCGAGAGGGGGCATGGCCGCGTGAACACCATCACCCGCGCTCAGTTGGCTGAGGCGATCTACATGCAGGTCGGCCTCTCCCGGAACGAGAGCGCGGCCCTGCTGGAGGATGTGCTGAACCGCATCTCCGCCACGCTCGAAAGCGGGGAGGCGGTGAAGCTCTCGGCCTTCGGTACCTTCTCCGTGCGGCAGAAGGCCCAGCGGATCGGGCGCAACCCCAAGACGGGCGTGGAGGTGCCGATCACCCCGCGCCGCGTCCTCTCCTTCCGCGCCAGCCAGGTGCTGAAGGCCCGGATCAACGGCGAGACGCCGCCCCGGTCCGAGGACTAGCGAGGACTGAGCAGGAGCGCGATGAGCGGCATGAGCGTGCTTGGCGACATCACACCCACTCCGCCCGAGGCCCTGTCCGAGGGCGGTGGCCCGGAGGCGGCGACTCGCCGCAAGTCCCCGAACGCCTTCCGCACCATCAGCGAGGTGGCCGAGGACCTGCACATCCCGCAGCATGTGCTGCGCTTCTGGGAGACGAAGTTCCCCCAGTTGAAGCCGCTGAAGCGGGGCGGCGGGCGCCGCTACTACCGGCCGGAGGACATCACCCTCCTCCGCCGCATCGGCGACCTGCTCTACACCCAGGGCTACACCATCAAGGGCGTGCAGCGCCTGCTGCGCGAGGGCGGGCTGGAAGGCGTGGAGGCCGCGAGCGAGGCCGACGAGGCGCCCATGCCCGAGCTGCCGCCCGAGGGCAGCGAACTCCGGGCCTGCCTGGACGAGCTGGAGCTGATCGCGGCCGCGTTGAAGGCCCTGTCGGCGCCGCGCTGAAGGGAAGGGCGGAAAAGCCGCCCTTGCGGGGTTGAGGCCCCGGCGGGCCGGTGCTAGACCCCGCCGCGTCGGAGCGTAGCGCAGCCTGGTAGCGCATCAGTCTGGGGGACTGGGGGTCGTGGGTTCGAATCCCGCCGCTCCGACCATTCATCTCACGATGCCTGTCCTGCCCCGTGTCTCCCGCTTCGAAGGGTGGATCGGTGGCCGCATCGTCGCAGTCCGGCAAGGTCGGGCTTGGTATCATCGGCTTCGGCATCATGGGGGAGCGGCTGCTCCGTGCGGCGCTCGACGCGCCGGACGCATCGGCTCGGCTCACCGGCGTCTGGGACCCCGCGCCTGAGGCCGCCGCGCGGCTGGCGGCCATCGCGCCGGGCCTGCCGATGCTCCCCAGCGCGGAGGCGGTGATCGCGGGCTGCGATTGCCTGTACGTGGCCACGCCGCCCGCCGCCCATCTGCCCCTTGCCGATGCCGCCCTGGCCGCGGGCCGCGCCGTGTTCCTCGAGAAGCCCCTTTCCCATGACGTGGAGGCCGCCCGGCGCTTCGTGGCCCGTGCGGAGGGCGAGGGCGCGCGGGCCGGGGTGAACTTCCCCATGGCGTCCTCCCCGGCCGTGGCGCAGCTGCGCGCCTGGATGGAGGGCGGGGCTGTGGGCCGGCCGGAGGCGTTGGACATCACCGTTGCCTTCGCCACCTGGCCGCGCTCCTGGCAGCGCGATGCCGCGCCCTGGTTGTCGCGCCGGGCCGAAGGCGGCTTCACCCGCGAGGTCGTCTCGCATTTCCTGTTCCTGACCCGGCGGCTGCTGGGGCCGCTTGCCCTGGAGAGTGCCCGGGCGAGCTTCCCGGCCGGGGAGGGGGCGGAGACGGCCATCGACGCGCGGCTGACGGCCGGCAGCGTGCCGGTGACGCTGCGCGGGGGCGTCGGCATCACCGAGCGTGACGACACGAATGCCTGGACCCTGCGCGGCCCGGCCGGTGCCATCCGGCTGCGCGACTGGTCAATCGCCGAGCGGGAGGGCCAGGAGGGCTGGGCAACGGCGCCGGACGCGCTGCCGAACGAACGCATGCGCCCCCTGGTCCTGCGCGGTCAGCTGGAGAAGGTGGCCGCCATGACCCGGGGCGAGCCGCAAGGGCTGGCCACGCTGCGCGAGGCCCTGGACGTGCAGGAAGTGGTCGAGGCGATCCTGGCCTCCGGCTGACGGGAGCGGGGGGGGGCGGCCACGGGCCGATTCTCCCGCCCGACCCCTCCGTTTCCGAAGATCCTTCCTCTCCCGCCCGCTCGTTCCGCAATCCGCTTGCGCGACCCCGGCCGTCCCGGCATGGTTCCCTTCACAGCCGCGAAGACGGCGTTCAGGGAATGGGGCGGTCTGGGTGCAGGAATACATCCTGGAGACAGAGGGTCTGACCAAGGAGTTCCGCGGCTTCGTCGCGGTCTCGGGCGTGGACCTGCGGATCAGGCGCGGCACGATCCATGGGCTGATCGGGCCCAACGGCGCCGGCAAGACGACCTGCTTCAACCTGCTGACGAAGTTCATGCAGGCGTCCCGCGGCACCATCCGGTATGACGGGCGCGACATCACCGCCATGAAGCCGGCCGAGGTCGCGCGGCTGGGCCTCGTGCGGTCCTTCCAGATCTCGGCGGTGTTTCCCCATCTCTCCGTGCTGGAGAACGTGCGGGTCGCGCTGCAGCGGCAGCGCGGCGGCAGCTACGATTTCTGGCGAAGCGACAGCGTGCTGCGCCGCTACGACGAGCGGGCGATGGAGTTGTTGGCCGATGTGGGGCTCACCGCCTATGCGGGCGCCCCGGCCGGCACGCTTCCCTATGGCCGCAAGCGGGCGCTGGAGATCGCGACGACGCTCGCGCTCGAGCCGACGCTGATGCTGCTCGACGAGCCGACGGCCGGCATGACGCATGAGGATGTGGACAGGATCGTCGCCCTGGTGCGCCGCGTGGCGCAGGGGCGCACGGTGCTGATGGTCGAGCACAATTTGAAAGTGGTGGAGGGGCTCTGCGACGCCATCACCGTGCTGACGCGCGGCAAGGTGCTGGCCGAAGGGCCCTATGCCGAGGTCGCGCGCAACCCGGCGGTGGTGGCCGCCTATCTCGGCAGCGATCCGGGCGTCTCCGGCGCGGCGGAGGTGGCCCATGCCTGACATGCAGCCGCCCGTCACGCCCGACGCCATCACCGACGCGATGCTCGCTATCCGCGATCTCCATGCCTGGTACGGCGAAAGCCATGTGCTGCACGGCGTGGATCTGGACATCCGCAAGGGTGAGGTGGTCACGCTGCTCGGCCGCAACGGCGCCGGCAAGACCAGCACCCTGCGCGCCATCATGGGGCTGACGGGGCGCCGGACGGGCTCGGTGGTGTTCGAGGGGCGAGAGACCATCCGCATGAGCCCGGATGCGATCGGCCGCGCGGGCATCGGCTATTGCCCGGAGGAGCGCGGGATCTTCGCGAGCCTCGACGTGACCGAGAACCTGATGCTGCCGCCCAAGGTGCGGGAGGGAGGGCTGGACCTGCCCACTATCTACGCGCTGTTCCCGAATCTGAAGGAGCGGGCGGGCAGCCAGGGCACGAAGCTCTCGGGCGGGGAGCAGCAGATGCTCGCCATCGCCCGCATCCTGCGCACCGGCGCGCCGCTGCTGCTGCTGGACGAGCCGACCGAGGGGCTGGCGCCGGTCATCGTGCAGCAGATCGGCGCCATGATCCGTGAGATCAAGCAGCGCGGCTACACCGTGCTGCTGGTGGAGCAGAACTTCCGCTTCGCCCAGACCGTGGCCGACCGCCATTACGTGATGGAGCATGGCCGCGTGGTGGACAGCGTGATGAATCACGAGATGGCCGGCAGCATGGAAAGGCTGCACGCCTATCTCGGTGTCTAGCGGCCGGCGGGGAACCCGCCGCGCCGGATGAAGAACGAAGAACTGGGAGACAGACAGGAATGACCATCGACCGCCGCAGCTTGCTCGGGGGCGCCGCAGCCCTTTCGGCCCTGGGCATCATGCCCTGGGGCAGCGCCCGCGCGCAGGCGAACAACGTCCTGAAGCTCGGTGTGCTCACCGACATGTCCGGCACCTATCGCGACGGCTGCGGCCCGGGCTCCGTCGCCGCCGTGCGGCAGGCCGTGCAGGACAGCGGCGTCGCCGGCCGCAACATCCAGGTGGAGGTGCTGCAGGGCGACCACCAGAACAAGCCGGACGTCGCCTCCACCATCGCGCGCCAGTGGATCGACCGCGACGGCGTCGATGTCATCATCGATGTCGCGACCTCCTCCTGCGCCCTCGCCGTGCACGGCGTGGTGAAGGAGAAGAACAAGATCATGCTGAATTCCACGGGCGCCACGGCCGACCTCACCGGCCCGGCCTGCCACGGGAACACGATCCACTGGACCTACGACACCTGGATGCTCGCCAATTCCACGGGCGGCGCCATGGTGAAGGCGGGCGGCGACACCTGGTTCTTCATCACCGCGGATTACGCCTTCGGCCATGCGCTCGAGCGCGACACGGGGGAACTGGTACGCAAGCAGGGCGGGCGCGTGCTCGGCTCCGTGCGCCATCCCTTCCCCGGCACGACCGACTTCTCCTCCTTCCTGCTGCAGGCGCAGCAGTCCCGCGCCAAGGTCGTCGGCCTCGCCAATGCGGGCGTGGATACGATCAACAGCGTGAAGCAGGCCGCGGAGTTCGGGCTGACGCGCCGGCAGAAGCTGGCCGTGCTGCTGATGATCGTCAGCGACGTGCATAGCCTCGGCCTCAACACCGCCCAGGGGCTGGTGCTGTCCGAGACCTATTACTGGGACCTGAACGACCGCACGCGGAATTTGGCCAACAAGCTCAAGGGTTCGATCAACGGCGCCATGCCGACCATGTGGCAGGCGGGCTGCTACTCCGCGGCGCTGCACTACCTCAAGGCCGCGGCTGATATGGGCGTCGCCCAGGCCAAGGCGAGCGGGCTGGAGACGGTGACGCGCATGAAGGCCATGCCGACGGATGACGACGCCTTCGGCCCCGGCTCCATCCGCCAGGACGGCCGCAAGCTGCATCCCTCCTACCTCTTCGAGGTGAAGGCGCCGGGCGAGAGCAAGGGTCCGTGGGACTACTACAAGCTCGTCCGCACCGTGCCGGCGGAGGAGGCCTTCCGCCCGATGGCCGAGGGCGGCTGCTCCCTCGTCCGTACCTGAACCGAAACCCGGGGAAGCCGCCCAGCGCGGCTTCCCCGGCCAGCACGGGTGACCCGCCTTGCTCGAGGAACTTCTCTTCCAACTTGAGATGTCGGCGCCGCAGATCGTGCTGGGGCTGGTGAACGGCGCCTTCTACGCGCTGCTGTCGCTAGGCCTTGCCGTGATCTTCGGCATGCTGAACGTCATTAACTTCGCCCATGGCGCCCAGTTCATGATGGGCGCCTTTGTCGCCTGGATGCTGCTGAACTGGGCCGGCATCCCCTATTGGGGCGCGCTCATCCTCTCGCCGCTGATCGTGGGTGTCTTCGGCGTGATCCTCGAACGAACGATGATCTCCCGGCTGTACAAGCTCGACCACCTCTACGGCCTGCTGCTGACCTTCGGCCTGGCGCTGATCATCGAGGGGCTGTTCCGCAACCAGTTCGGCTCCTCCGGCCTGCCCTACGCCCCGCCGGCCGCGCTGACCGGCGCGCCGCTCGACCTGGGCTTCATGATGCTGCCGAAATACCGCGTCTGGGTCGTGGTCGCCGCCTTCGCGGTCTGCATCGCCACCTGGCTGGTCATCGAGAAGACGCGGCTCGGCGCCTATCTCCGCGCCGCGACCGAGAACGCGCCCCTCGTCCAGGCCTTCGGCGTGAACGTGCCGCGCATGGTCACCCTGACCTATGCGGCGGGCGTGGGGCTGGCCGCGCTGGCCGGGGTGCTGGCCGCGCCGATCTACTCGGTGAACCCTGGCATGGGATCGAACTTCATCATCACCGTCTTCGCCGTCGTGGTGATCGGCGGGATGGGCTCCATCCTCGGCTCGATCATCACCGGTTTCGGCCTTGGCCTCGTCGAGGGCGTGACCAGGGTGGTCTATCCCGAGGCCTCGGCCACCGTGATCTTCGTCATCATGGCGATCGTGCTGCTCGCACGCCCCGCCGGCCTGTTCGGAAGGGCCTGACCCATGGCGTCCGCCACCACCCTTTCCCATGCCACGCCCGGTGCTTCCGAGGGCGGCTCGCCCGCCGCGCTGCCGCCGGCGGCCCAGGGCTTCTTCGGCTTCACGCGGGCGCAGGGGATCGCGCTGCTGGTGATGATCGGGGCGCTGATCGTCTGCCCCTTCTTCCTCTACCCGCAGTTCCTGATGAAGCTGCTCTGCTTCGCCCTCTTCGCCTGCGCCTTCAACCTTCTCATCGGCTATGTCGGCCTGCTCTCCTTCGGGCATGCGGCCTATTTCGGCATGGGCAGCTATGTCGCGGCCCATGCGGCGAAGGTCTGGGGGCTGACGCCGGAGCTCTCCATCCTGCTCGGCGGCGTCGCCGGGGCGGCCTTCGGCCTCGTCTTCGGCTGGATCGCCATCCGGCGGGCGGGCATCTACTTCGCCATGATCACCCTGGCCCTTGCCCAGATGGTCTATTTCTTCTGCCTCCAGGCGCCCTTCACCCATGGCGAGGACGGCATCCAGTCCATCCCCCGCGGCATGCTCTTCGGCGTGATCGACCTGCGGGCGGACATGACCATGTACTGGTTCGTCGCCGCCCTGTTCCTCGTCGGCTTCCTGCTGATCCACCGGATCATCCACTCCCCCTTCGGCCAGGTGCTGACCGCCATCCGGGAGAACGAGCCCCGCGCCACCTCGCTGGGCTACCGGACGGATGACTACAAGCTGGTGGCCTTCGTCCTGTCCGCCGGCATCGCCGGCATCGCGGGCGGGGCCAAGGCGATCACGGTCGGCATCGCCACCCTGACGGACGTGCACTGGTCCATGTCGGGCGAGGTGGTGCTGATGACCCTCCTCGGCGGGCTGGGCACCCTCTTCGGCCCGGTGATCGGCGCCGGGGCCGTGGTCAGCATGCAAACCTATCTCGCGCCCTTCGGGGCCTGGGTGACCATCATCCAGGGCGTGATCTTCGTTCTCTGCGTCCTTGCCTTCCGCGCGGGCATCGTGGGCGAGATCGCGCGCCTGCTCCGGGTGAAACTCTAAGGCCCCGGGCGCTTGAAGAGGGGGCGGGGGAGGGCGATCTTTCCGCCTGCTATGAACCCCGCTCCCCTCCCAGCTCCCGTCCGGCGGATCGCCGGCCTCGCGCTCCTTGCGGCCAGTGTCGGCTTCACGGGCATGCTCTCCGTCATCCATGTGCTGGTGAGGCTGTTCGATTGAGCCCGGCCCAGGGCCCCTATCGGGGCTTCGACAAGCTGCCGCGCTGGTGGACCGGGCTGCGGGGCGTGCCCATCGCCCTCTTCGCCCTTCCCTTCGTGCCGGCCTTCTTCCTCTCCCTGGCCAGCGGGCAGGGGCGGCTGATCGGCGGCTGCATCGCCGGGATCGCGGGGGTGGCCAGCGCCATGACCCATCTGGCCCGGGCCCGGCGCGGCGATGCCCGCAGGGCCGGGGTGGTGCTTGGCGTCGGCACCGGGCTCGCGGCGGGATTCGCGGGCGGGACAGGCCCGATCGGCGCCGTCGTGCTCGGCTTCATGGCCTGGGGCGGCGCCCGCCTGCTCTATGACGGGGTGACGGAGATGGCGCCCCCGCCGCCGCCGCCCGGGCCGCGCCCGCCCGATGGGCTGGACCCGCTGCGCGCCCGGATCGCCGCCCTTCAGGCCGGGGACCGCCTCCTCCTGCCGGCGGTGGAGGCCATGCGCGGCCTCCTCCATGAGCTGACGCTGCGCCCGGATGCCGCGGGCCAGGCCCGGCGCGTGCTGGTCGTCGGCGTGGATGGGCTGGAGCGGATCGGCCAACGCCTCGCCCAGGGCGCCACGCCGCCGGAGACGCTGCCGGTGCTCGTGGACGACCTCGCACGGGCCGCGCGCCAGTCCGCCGAGGACCTGCGCGGGGCGGAGACGGAAGCATTGGCGATCCAGGTGAAGGTCCTGCAGGACCGCCTGCACCAGGAGGGCATCGCGTGAGCGACCGGAGCTTGGAGCCCGCGCCGGAGCGCGTGGCCGAACTGGCGAAGCGGATCGACCTGAACGATCCGGTCAGCATCACGCGCTTCGGCCAGGAGGCCCAGGGGCGCGCAGCCTCGGCCGCGGATGCGATGCTGGGCGCCGCGCGCAACGATGCGGTGGGGGAAGCTGGGGATTCCCTCTCGCGCCTGCTCACCACCCTGCGCGGATTCGACGTGACGAAGCTGGACGCGAAGCCCGGGCTGATCGCCCGGCTGTTCAGCCGGGCCGGGGCGGAGACCACCGCGATCCTGCAGCGCTACGAAGGCGTGCGCAGCCAGGTGGAAACCATCGGCGACAAGCTGGACGCGCACCGCACCAGGCTGATGGAGGATGTGGAGCGTCTGGAGCGGCTCTATGACGGGACGCTCGCCTGGTTCCACGCCCTGGCCGACCATATCGCGGCGGGAGAGGTCGTCCTCTCCCGTACGGACAAGGAGGCGATCCCGGCGGCGGAGTGGGAGGCCGAGGTGGGCCGCGACCCGCTGGCGCCCCAGCGCCTGCGCGACCTGCGCGCCGCCCGGGAGGAGCTGGACCGCCGCATCCACGACCTGCGGCTGACGCGGCAGATCGCCATGCAGGCGCTGCCCTCGATCCGGCTCATCCAGGAGAACGACAAGGCGCTCGCCGGGCGGATCCATTCCGTGCTGGCCAACACCGTTCCGCTCTGGCGCACCCAGCTGGCCCAGGCGCTGGCGCTTCAGCGCATGCGGGAGGCCGGGGAGGCGGTGCGCGCCGCCACGGACCTGACGAACGACCTGCTGACCGCCAATGCCGAAGGGCTTCGCCGCGCGAATGTGGAGGTGCGGACGGAGATCGAGCGCGGGGTGGTGGATCTGAGCGCCGTGCAGAAGGCGAATGCGGCGCTGGTGGCGACGATCGAGGATTCGCTGCGCATCGCCCAGGAAGGCCGGGAGCGGCGCGTGGCCGCCACCAAGGCCCTGGGCGAGGCCGAGGCGGAAATCCGCCGCGCCCTGATCTCGGCGCGCGCGCCGGCGCCGAAGCAGCCCTGATCCGGCGCCCCTATCCGGCGCCCTGGAGGGCGCCGGATCTCCGGGTTCAGCGCCGGGCCGAGGCCTGGGCGACGTAGTTGTCGAAGGGCAGCTCCGCGACGCGGTGCCAGATCCGCATGTCGTCGCGGTGCTTGGCCCAGCTTTCATGCACCTTCGCGAAGTCGGGATTCCGCGCGACCAGATCCTTCTCGATGTCGAGCCAGGTGCGCAGGCAGGTGTCGAGCATGTCGCGCGAGAAGGGGGTGAGCTTCGCGCCCTGGGCGACGAGGCGGCGCAGGCTGTCCGGGTTGCGGATGTCGTAGCGCGCGACCATCCAGTGCGTCGCCTCGGCGCAGCCGGCGCGGATGGCGGCCTGGTAGGACTTCGGCAGCGCGTTCCACTGGTCGAGGTTGACGTAGAAATAGGTGGAGGCACCGCCCTCCCACCAGGCGGGGTAGTGATAGAAGGGCGCGACGCGGACGAAGCCGAGCTTCTCGTCGTCATAGGGGCCGAGCCATTCGGCGGCGTCGATCGTGCCGCGCTCCAGCCCGGGATAGAGGTCGGCCGCGCCGAGCTGCTGCGGCACGCCGCCGAGGCGCGAGAGGACCTGACCGGCGAGGCCGCCGATTCGCATCTTCAGCCCGTTCAGGTCGGAAGCCGGGCCCATCGCCTTGCGGAACCAGCCGCCCATCTGCGCGCCGGTGGCGCCCAGCGGCATGCCATAGACGTTGAACTTGCGGTGCACCTCGTTCATCAGCTCGATGCCGCCGCCTTCATACATCCAGGCATTCTGCTGCCGGGTGTTAAGGCCGAAGGGCAGGCCCGTGGCGAAGGCGAAGGCCTCGCTCTTGCCGGTGTAGAGGAAGCTGGTGGTGTGGCAGCACTCGACGCTGCCGGTCTGCACGGCATCCAGCGCCTGGAGCGGCGGGGCGATCTCGCCGGCCGAGAACACACGGATCTGGAAGCGGTCATCCGTCAGCTCGGACACCACGCGGGCGAAGACCTCGCCGGCGCCATAGATGCAGTCCAGCGACTTCGGATAGGAGGAGGTGAGGCGCCAGCGCAGCGTGGGCTGGGCGGTCTGGGCGATGGCCGGAGCGGCGATGGTGGCGGCGATGGTGGCGGCACCGGCGGCCAGCGTCGCGGCCCCTCCGGCGCGGCCCAGAAGGGCGCGGCGATCCATGACGTTTTCTCCCAACAGTGATCGGGCAGTAACGCGATCGCGTCGGCGGCGCCAGGGGGATGTGCGCTTGACCCGGCCCCGGCACGGGTGTGCGATCGGGCTCCAAGCAAAGGGGAGGGGTCGGATGCGCGCCTGGGCCGTGGTGGAGACGGGGGCGCCCTTGCAGGCGCTGGACATGCCGACACCGGAGCCGAAGGGCGCCGAGGTGCTCATCGAGGTGACGCATTGCGGCGTCTGCCATTCCGACCTGCATATCTGGGAAGGCGGCTACGACCTGGGCAGCCGCGGCAAGCTCTCCCTGAAGGATCGCGGCGTGGTCCTGCCGCTGGCCATGGGGCATGAGATCGCCGGCCGGGTCGCCGCGATGGGGCCCGAGGCCAGCGGCGTCGCGATCGGCGAGGCGAAGGTGGTCTTTCCCTGGATCGGCTGCGGCCGCTGCGAGCGCTGCGCGGCGGGGGACGACAACATGTGCGCGAATGCCGCGCGCACCCTCGGCATCTACCGCAATGGCGGCTACGCGACCCATGTGCTGGTGCCGGATGCGAAATACCTGGTGCCGATGGACGGGGTGGAGGCGGCGGTGGCCGCGACCTATGCCTGTTCCGGCATCACGGTGCATGCGGCCATCCGGAAGCTGGGCGCGCTTCCGCCGGACCGGCCGGTGGTGCTGGTGGGGGCGGGCGGGCTCGGCCTGAACGCCATCCTCATGCTGAAGGCGCTGGGTCACGAGCGGATCGTCTCCGTCGATGTCTCGGCGGCGAAGCTGGAGGCGGCGCGCGCGGCCGGGGCGACCGAGACGGTGCTGGCGGAAGGGGATGTGACCACCGCCATCGTGGCGGCCTGCGGCGGGCCGGCGCTGGCCGTGATCGACCTGGTGAACGGCAGCGCGACCGCGCGCTTCGCCTTCGATGCCCTGGGCAAGGGTGGGGTGCTGGTCCAGGTCGGGCTGTTCGGGGGGGAGATGACGGTGCCGCTGCCGCTCATGGCCATCCGCGCCCTGACGCTCCAGGGTTCCTATGTGGGTTCCCTGAGCGACCTGAAGGCGGTCATGGCGCTGGCCAAGGGTGGCCGGCTGAATGCGCTCCCGGTCACGACCGAGCCGATGGAGCGGGCCAATGCCGTGCTGGAACGGCTGCGGGACGGCAAGGTGACGGGCCGCGTGGTGCTGCGGGCCGAAGCCGCCTGAGACCAGGCATGCGAAAACGCCCGCGGGACGAGGTGTCCCCGGGCGTCATCGGCCACAGTCCGGGCGGGCGCGAGGCGCCCGTCAGGATTACTTGATCTTGGCTTCGCGGAAGACGACGTGCTTGCGCGCGACGGGGTCGTACTTCTTCTTCTCCATCTTGCCGGTGGCATTCCGCGTGTTCTTCTTGGTCACGTAGAAATAGCCGGTGTCGGCGGAGGAGACGAGGCGGATCTGGATCGTATTGGCTTTGGCCATGGCTCTACTCGGGACTCGATTCCACAGGGGCGGGTGCCGGCCAGGGCCGGGTCGCGAAGGGGCCGCAACCTAGCCGCCACGGCGCGCGCGTCAAGCATTTATCCCGGATTCCGCTCCGGTCGGCCGGCGGATCACCGCGCGAGGGCGGCCCGGTAGAGTTCCGGCGCCTCCAGCACGGCCCGCGCGGCGGTCAGGTCGGCGTCGCGCCCCTCGGCCGGCGGGCAGGCGCTGCGCAGGGCGGCGACCTCGCTGGTCGGCACCGGCGCCCGCGCGGCGCGGGCACGGGCCAGCGGAACGGCCATGGGGCTGTCCGACGATCCGAGGGTGGCGAGGTTGCGCGCCGTCTCCTCCGCGCCCCGGCTGGTGCAGAGCGCCGGCAGCACCCCCAGCATCTGCAGGGGCCAGCCGCGTGGGGCGAGGATGCGGGACCAGGACAGCGCCAGCTCCCCGCCATTGGGCAGGGGGACGAGCACCTGGATGAGCCCCTTTCCCATGGTGGCGCTGCCGATGACGACGGCCCGGCCGAGATCCCCGAGGGCGGCCGCGACCACCTCGGCCGCCGAGGCGGTGCGGCCATCCACCAGGACGATGAGACGGCGGCCCGCCGCCAGATCGGGCCCGGCGGCATTGAAGCGGCGGCGCGAATCCGGGTGCCGGCCCTCGGTTGTCACCATCGTGCCGGAGGGGATGAAGGTGTCCGCCACCCGGATGGCCTGCTGGAGCAAGCCGCCCCGGTTCCCCCGGAGGTCGAGAACCACGCCCAGCGGCGCGTCGGCCTCGGTATTCTCCCGCAGGGCGCGATCGAGCTGCTCCGGCGTCGTCGTGGAGAAATGCGGGAGGTGCAGCCACAGGATGCCGTCCCGCACCCGGGCGGAGACGGTGAGGGTGGGGGCGGCGCTGCGGGTCAGCAGAACCTCCAGCCGCCGGCGGCCCCGGCGGAGGGAGAGGAGCACGCTGCTGCCCGGAGGGCCCTCCAGCACCGTATGCGCCTCGTCGAGCTGCTCCGCCGAAAGGGCGATGCCGTCAGCCTCCACCACGACGTCTCCGGGGCGGAGCCCCGCGCGCTCGGCGGCGCTGCCGGGCGTGACGGCGCCGATCACCACCTGGCGCCGGCCGGCGGCGGCAAGGGTCAGGCCGAGGTCGTTGGTGCCCAGCCGGCGCTCGCGCCCCTGGCGCGCCTCGTCCGGCGTCATGTAGCGGCTATAGGGGTCGAGGTGGTTGAACACCTCCTCGAAGCCGGCCTGGAGCATGGCCTGGCGGCCCGCGCGGCGGAGGGCCGGCGATTGGCGCTCCGCCTCCGCCAGCAGCGCGGCCACCGCCTCGGCCACGGTCTGGGGCGTGTCCCCCGCGAGGCGGTCCGCCACGAGGTTGTCGGAAAAGCCCAGCACGAGGGCAGGGCCCCGGCGGGCGGCCGAGAGATAGGGGTCGATCGCCTCCAGCCCACGCAGCGCCCACAGGCCGACCAGGGCGGGTTCGGTCGGCTCCAGGTGGCGTTCAGCGATGGCGGAGAAGGCGGCGCGCAGCGTGGGCGCGAAATCCTGCGAGGATTGGGCCTGGACACCCGGGGCGGCGAGCAGCGCGGCCCCGGCCAGGCCGGCCAGCAGCAGGGCGGCCGAGAGGAGGGCGGCGCGCAGCCGCCGGAAGGCGGGGCGGCGAAGGGTCAGCGTGGCCGCTTCGCCCCGGCACCCGGACTGCCATGCTGGCCGGGCCGCGGCTTGCGGTCCGTGATCTTCTGGCGGCCGCGTGGCGGCGTGCCCCCGCGCGGGGCGGTCGCGCGCGGATCGCCCATCATCAGCTGGAAGGTGAGGCTGCCCGTTCGCGGCACCGCCTCGGCCAGTCGCACCTCGACCTCCTGGCCCAGCGTGAAGCTCAATCCCGTGCGGCGGCCGATCAGGCGCATCGCCGCGTCCTCGTGGAACCATTGGTCGTCCGGAAGGGCAGTCATCGGAACGATTCCGCTGGCGCCGTTCTCCTCTACTGTCACGAAGAGCCCGAAGCGTGTCACGCCCGAAACGCGCGCGGAGAAATGCGCGCCGACCCGGTCTGCCATGAAGGCGGCGAGGTAGCGGTCCACCGCATCGCGCTCGGCCAGGGCGGCGCGACGCTCGGTCTTGGTGATGTGCTCGCCCGTATCGGGCATCGCAGCGGCCTCGGCCTCCGTCAGTCCGTCCTCGCCCAGGGCCAGCCCACGGATGAGGGCACGATGGACCAGCAGGTCGGCATAGCGGCGGATCGGGCTGGTGAAATGGGCGTAGCGCGGCAGGGCGAGGCCGAAATGCCCGATATTCTCCGGGTTGTACTCCGCCTGGGACTGGCCGCGCAGGATGGTCTCGCTCACCAGCCGGGATTCGGGCGCGTCCTTCATCTTTTCCAGGACGCGCGCGAAGTCGCGGGGTTTCACGAGGTTCGAGGGTGGCAGGGTCAGGCCGAGGCCCGAGAGGAAGGCGCGCAGCACCTCCATCTTCTCGTCGGAGGGGCGGTCATGGACACGGTACATGCAGGGCCTGTGCAGCCGCTCCAGCTCCTCGGCGGCGCAGACATTGGCCGCCACCATGAACTCCTCGATCAGCCGATGGCTGTCGAGGCGGGGGCGGGGGGAGACCGAGAGCACCTTGCCAGCCGCATCCAGCACCACGCGGCGCTCCGGCAGGTCCAGGTCCAGCGTGCCGCGGCGCATCCGGGCGGCGGCCAGGGCATCAAAGGCGCCGTAGAGGCGGGCGACATGGCCCTTCTCCAGCCCGGCATCCTCCGCGGCATCCCGCGCGGCCTGGACCTTCTCATAGGTGAGGCGGGCGGCCGAGCGCATGAGGCCGCGGCCGAAGCGGTGGCCGGTCTTGTTGCCCTCCCGGTCGAAGCGCATCTCGACATGGAGGCAGCCGCGATCCTCGCCCGGCTTCAGGCTGCACAGCCCGTTGGAGAGCGCCTCGGGCAGCATCGGCACGACATGGTCCGGGAAATAGACCGAGTTGCCGCGCAGCCGCGCCTCGCGGTCCAGCGGTGCCTCGGGCCGGACGTAATGGGCGACATCGGCGATGGCGACGATGACGCGCCAGCCGTCGCCATCGGGCTCGGCGAAGACCGCGTCGTCGAAGTCCCGCGCGTCCTCGCCGTCGATGGTGACGAGAGGGATGGCGCGCAGGTCCTCGCGCGTGCCGAGGGGGACGGGCTGCGCGCGCTCGGCCGCCCGCAGCACCTCCTCGGGGAAGCTGTCGGGGATGTTGTGGGCCGCGATGCAGAGGCGGGAGATGGCGCGGGCGTCGTCCATCCGGCCCAGCCGCTCCACCACGCGGGCGGGCTTGGGGCCCATGAAGCGCTCGCGCGAGCCGCCGGGGATGGGCTCGGCCTGCACCAGCTCGCCTTCCTCGGCGCCGCCCTCCTGCCCCGGCGGGATGACCCAGCTCGCGCGGGAGCGGCGATCGACCGGCTCGACCAGCCCGTTCGAGTAGATGCCGAGGATGCGCGAGGGCGAGCCGCTGCCGATGCGCTTGAAGGTGCGGCCCTCATACTTGCCGGGGCCGATCCGGGTGATGCGGGCAAGCACGCGGTCACCCAGGGCGAGGGCGGGCTGGCCCGGGCGCTCGGGGCGCATATAGACCACCGGGCGGTCGTCTCCATCCCAGGCGATCGGGCGGGCCATGGGCTCGCCATCCGGGTCCGTGCCGAACACCTCCAGCGCGGACATGTCGGGCAGGTTGGCCGAATGGCGCACGGTGCGGCGCCCGACCGGGGCGAGGCTGCCCTCCTCCTTCAGCGCGGCCATCAGCGCACGCAGCGCGGGGCGCTGCTCCGTCGAGAGGCCGAAATGGCGGGAGATCTCGGTCTTGCCGACCGCGCCGGTGGCGCCGCGCAGGAAGGCGCGCAGCTCCTCCCGGCTCGGCAGCGGATTGGGCTCCGCGCCTGCCTCGCGCCGGCGGGGCGGCGGGCGCGTCGCCAAATCAGCCCGACCGCTTGGCGCGGGTGGCGGGCTTCGCGGCCGCCTTGGCCGCCAGCTTCTTCGCCGGCTTCTTCGCGGGGGCCTTGGTCGCGGAGGCCGGCTTGGCGGCGCGGGCCGGGGCCTTCTTCGCCGCCGCCTCCGAGCCAGCGGCCTTCTTCGCGGGGGCCTTCCGGCCGGCGGCGCCCCTCTTCGGCGCCAGCACCTTGCCCTTCTCGGCCAGCAGCGCCACCGCCTGGTCCAGGGTGAAGTCCTCCATCTGCACGCCGCGCGGCAGGGAGGCCACGGTGTTGCCGTGCTGGGCGAAGGGGCCGAAGCGGCCGCGCTTCACCTCCACCAGGGCTCCGTCCTTCGGATGGTTGCCCAGGGTGATGCCGCGCGGCTTGGCATTGGCCAGCAGCTCCATCGCCCGGTTCATGCCGATGGAGAGGATGTCGTCCCCGGGCTGGAGGCTCTGGGAGAGGGCGCCCATCTTCAGATAGGGGCCGAAGCGGCCGAGATTGGCCGTGATCTCCTCGCCCGTCTCGGGATGGAGTCCAACCAGGCGCGGCATCGAGAGCAGCGCCAGCGCCCGCTCCAGCGTCAGCGTGTCCGGGTCCATGCCGCGGGGCAAGGAGGCGCGGCGCGGCTTGGTCGGCTTGCCCTTCTCGTCCACCCCGGGCTCGCCGAGCTGGACATAGAGGCCATAGGGACCACGGCGGAGGGAGACCTCCTGCTGGGTGGTCGGGTCGATGCCGAGGCCGCGGTCGCCGCCCTCGCCCTCGGCCGCCTCGCCCTCCGGCCCCGAAACGGCGAGGGGGCGGGTGTAGCGGCATTCCGGGTAGTTCGAGCAGCCGATGAAGGCGCCGGTGCGGCCCAGGCGCAGGCCCAGCCGGCCGCCGGCGCGGTGTTCCTGCTGGCAGCGGGGGCAACCGCGGGGGTCGGCCCCGTCCTCGCGCGGGGCGAAGAAATGCGGGCCGAGATCCTCGTCCAGCGCGTCGATGACGTCGCTGATCTTCAGCTCCTTCGTCGCGTCCACCGCGGCGCGGAACTGGTCCCAGAACTCGTGCATCACCTGGCGCCAGTCGGCCCGGCCGCCGGAGATGTCGTCGAGCTTCTCCTCCATTGCGGCGGTGAAGCCGGTGTCCACGTAGCGCTCGAAGAAGGAGATGAGGAAGGCGGTGACGAGGCGCCCGCGATCCTCCGGCACGAAGCGCCGCTGCTCCAGCCGCACATAGTCCCGGTCCTGCAAGGTTTGCAGGATGGAGGCATAGGTGGAGGGGCGGCCGATGCCGAGCTCCTCCATCTTTTTCACCAGGCTCGCCTCGGTGTAGCGGGGCGGGGGCTGGGTGAAGTGCTGGCTCGCCATCACCTCGCCGCGCTTCGGGGCATCGCCCTCGCGCATCGGGGGCAGCGTCTTGTTCTCGTCATCGGCCGCGAGGCGCGCGTCGTCGATATCCTCGCGGTAGAGCTTCAGGTAGCCGTCGAAGGCGATGACCTGGCCGGTGGCGCGCAGCCGCGCCTTGCCGGCGGCATCGTCGAGGTCCACCGCCGTCTGGTCCATCTCGGCCGACTGCATCTGGGAGGCGACGGCGCGCTTCCAGACGAGGTCGTACAGGCGCCGCTGGTCCGGGTTGAGGTAGCGGGCCACCTGCTGCGGCGTGCGGGTCACGTCCGTCGGGCGGACGGCCTCATGCGCCTCCTGGGCGTTCTTGGCCTTGGAGGTGTATTCGCGGGGGGCGGCGGGCAGGTAGTCCGGGCCGAAAGCGGATTTCACATGGTCGCGGATGCCCATGATGGCCTCGCGCGCCATGCTCACGCCGTCCGTCCGCATATAGGTGATGAGGCCGACCGTCTCGCCGCCGATATCCACGCCCTCATAGAGCTGCTGGGCCAGGCGCATGGTGGCCTGGGCGCCGAAGCCGAGCTTGCGGGAGGCCTCCTGCTGGAGGGTGGAGGTGGTGAAGGGCGGGGGCGGGTTACGCTTGGTGCGCTTCTTCTCGACCGCGGAGACGGTGAACCGCCCGCCCTCGACGAGGGACTTGGCATGGTGCGCCGCGGCCTCGTTCGGCAGGTCGAACTGGTCGAGCTTGCGCCCCTCGAGATGGGTCAGGCGCGCGGTGAAGGGGGCGCCGGCGGGGGTGTGGAAGCCCGCCTCGATTGTCCAGTACTCGCGCGCCTTGAAGGCCTCGATCTCGGCTTCGCGGTCCGTGATCAGCCGCAGCGCGACCGACTGCACGCGCCCAGCCGAGCGGGAGCCGGGCAGCTTGCGCCAGAGCACGGGGGAGAGGGTGAAGCCGACGAGGTAGTCGAGCGCGCGGCGCGCCAGATAGGCGTCGATCAGCGGCACATCGAGGTCGCGCGGATGGGCGATCGCGTGCTGGATGGCCCGCTTGGTGATCTCGTTGAAGGTGATCCGGTGGACCTCGACGCCCTTCAGCGCGCGGCGGCCCTCTAGCATCTCCCGCACATGCCAGGAGATGGCCTCGCCCTCCCGGTCCGGGTCGGTGGCGAGGTAGAGGCGCTTGGCATGCCCGGCCTTGAGGGCCTGGGCGATCTCGCGCACCTGCTTCTCGCCCCGGTCCTCGGAGGACCAGTCCATGGCGAAGTCCTCCTCCGGGCGCACGGAGCCGTCCTTGGGGGGGAGGTCTCGGACATGGCCGAAGGAGGCCAGGACCTTGTATCCGGTGCCCAGGTACTTGTTGATGGTCTTCGCCTTGGCGGGCGATTCGACGACGACGACGTCCGTCATGCGGGGCTACGCGCCCTCCAATCCTTCTGCGCGCTGAGCGCCGGACCGCACGACACGGTTTCCGGGCAGCGCCTCGATCAGGCCCTCCAACTCCAGTTCCAGGAGCGCGGCGCGGGCATTTGGCGGGGACAGGTGGCAGCGCCGAAGCACCTCGTCAACCGCGACGGGCGTGGGACCGATCAGGGAGAGGAGGTCGGAAAGGCCTGATTCGCCGGGCTCCGCGCGGGCCCGCGCGGGCATGTCCGCCGCCGGGCGCGCGGGCCCGCGCGAGGGACGGGGGGCGAAGAGGGGCAGCGCCTCGGCCGTGGCGGGCAGGGTTTCCAGGATGTCCGCGGCGTTCTCGCAGAACCGGGCGCCGTTCCGCAGGAGGTCGTTCGAGCCCTGGCAGCGCGGGTCCAGCGGGGAGCCGGGGACGGCATAGATCTCCCGCCCGGCCTCGGCGCCGAGGCGGGCCGTGATGAGGGTGCCGGAGCGGGGCGCCGCCTCCACCACCACCACGCCGAGGCAGAGACCGGCGACGATTCGGTTCCGCTTGGGGAAATGCCGGGACAGGGGGGCGGTGCCCATCGGGGCTTCCGCCAGGAGGAGGCCCTCGGCGGCGATCCGCTCCTGGAGGTCCCGGTTCTCGGGCGGGTAGGCCACGTCCAGCCCGCCGGGGATGACGGCGATGGTCCGGCGGTGGCGGAGCGCGCCCCAATGGGCAGCGGCGTCGATGCCGCGGGCGAGGCCGGAGATAACCGCCACATCCGCCTCCGCCAGGGCCTCGGCCATGTCCTCGGCAATTCGGCGCCCGGCGGCGGAGGCGTTACGGGAGCCGACGATGGCCACCTGCCGCATGGCGAGCAGCGAGAGGTCGCCGATGGCGGCGAGCACCGGCGGAGCGTCCTCCAACGCGGCGAGGAGGGGAGGGTAGCCGGGGGTGCCGATATGCAGCCAGGCGCCCCCCATCCCGAGCACCGCCTCGTGCTCGCGCTCGACCGTCGCGGCATCCGCCGGGGTGAAGCGGCGCGCCGGGTCCGCGGGAAGAGCGCGGAGGGCGGCCGCCGCGCCGCCATGCTGGGCGGTGAGGCGGCGGAAATGCTGCGGGCCGATCCCCTCGGTGCGGGCCAGGCGGAGGCGGGCGAGGAATTCGGCCGGCGTCACTACTTGCCCTGGCCGATCCGGGGCTCGGTGCCCGAGAGGAGACGGGCGATGTTCTCGTGGTGGCGGAGGAACACATAAGCCACGATCAGCGCCACCGGCCAGAAGAGCGGCCAGCCCCCCCAGGCCCAGGCGACGAGGGCCGCTACCAGCATGCCGCTCAGGGCGCTGGCCGAGGAGATCCGGGAGATCTTCGCCATGGCGAGCCAGGTGAGGCCCGCCGCCACGAAAACCGGCCAGGCCAGGGCGAGGAAAACGCCCAGCGCGGTGGCCACGCCCTTGCCGCCCCGGAAGCCGAGCCAGACCGGATGGCAATGGCCGAGAACGGCCGCGATGGCGGCGATGCCCGCGGTCTCCGGCCCGAACAGGAACGTCGCCAGCCAGACAGCCGCGGCGCCCTTCAGGAAGTCCAGGGCGAGAGTCGCAGCGGCCAGCTTCTTGTTGCCGGTGCGCAGGACGTTGGTCGCGCCGATATTGCCGGAGCCGATGCTGCGGATGTCCCCCAGCCCGGCCGCCCGGGTCAGGAGCAGGCCGAAGGGGATCGAGCCGAGGAGCAGGCCGAGGATGGCGGCCCAGAGGATCGCGACACTCATCCGAAGACGCGCCGCCCGGCCTTCCAGGTGCCGACCACGCGCCCTTCCAGGGCGCGGCCGTCGAAGGGCGAGTTCTGGGCCTTGCCGGGCAGCTTCCCGGCCTCGACCTTCCAGCCGCGATCGGGGCTGAAGAGGACGAGGTCGGCCGGGGCGCCAGGGGCGAGGCGGCCGGATTCGAGGCCGAGGAGCTTCGCCGGGCCGGCCGTCAGCAGCTCAAGGCAGCGCAGCAGGGGCAGGTCGCCCGCGTGGTACCGGGCAAGGGTAACGCCGAGCAGGGTCGCCAGCCCCGCGCCGCCAGCCTCGGCCTGGGCGAAGGGCACGCGCTTGTCGTCGGCGTCGCGCGGCTGGTGGTCGGAGGCGATGGCGTCGATCGTGCCATCCGCCAGCGCCGCCACCACGGCGCGGCGGTCCTCCTCCCGCCGCAGGGGCGGGGAGAGCTTGGCATAGGTGCGGAAGTCGCCGATCGCCGTCTCGTTCAGGTCGAAATAGGGGGGCGCGGTGTCGCAGGTGACGCGCAGGCCCTCGGCCTTGGCGGCCCGGATCAGGTCGAGCGCGGCCCCGGTGGAGACATGGGCGAAATGCACATGGCCACGCGTGAGGCGGGCCAGGGCGATGTCGCGCGCCACCATCATCGCCTCGGCCGCGGCCGGGGCGGCGGGCAGGCCCATGCGGGTCGCCATCTCGCCCTCGGTCACCGAGGCGTTGCGGGTGAGGGAGGGCTCCTCCGGGTGCTGGACGACGAAGCTGCCGAAGCCGCGCGCGTAGGAGAGGGCGAGGCGCATCATGCGGGCATCGGCGATGGCGCGGGTGCCGTCGGTGAAGGCGACGGCGCCGGCTTCGCGCAGCAGGCCGAACTCCGTCATCTCCTTGCCCGCGCAGCCGCGCGTGGCGGCGCCATAGGGCAGGATGGTGAGGCTGCCGGTCGCCTCGCCCTTGCGCAGGATGAATTGCAGCAGGGCCGGGTCGTCCAGGGCGGGGTCGCTGTCGGGCAGGGCGCAGAGGGTGGTGATGCCGCCGGCGGCCGCGGCCTCGGCGGCCGATTCGATCGTCTCCCGGTGCTCGTGCCCCGGCTCGCCGAGGGCGGCGCGCAGGTCGATGAGGCCCGGGGCCAGGATGGCGCCACGACCGTCGAGGGTCTCGGCGCCTTCGGGGGCGGTGACGTCGCCGCCGAGGGCGGCGATCCGCCCCTCGCGGATGAGGAGCGCGCCGGGCGCGTCGAGGCCGCTCGCCGCATCGAGCAGCCGGACTTGGGAGATCAGGAGGTCTGGCATCGGAACGGCGTTATAGGCGGGGGCGCGCCAGGGGGCCACGGGGTCCCGGCGGCTGGGCGGGCCGTCTCAGCTCTGGGGGATGCCCTTCGCCTCCACGAAGGCACGCCAGCCGCCATGGGCGGTGATCTCCTCCATCCCCTCCACCCGCCAGGGCTCGATCAGCACGCCGAGCGGGGCGGTGCCGTCCGAGAGAGGCACGCGGCCGACGCGGAGGCCGGGCGCCTCCTCCTCCACCACCTGCGGGAAGGCGGCGCGCGGGATGGCGTAGAGCTCGGCGGCGATGGCGCTGCCCTGGGCGAAGCGGATCATGCCGGGATGCCGGTCCCCGATAGACCAGAGGCGGTAGAGGGGCGCGGTGGTGACGTCGCGCAGGAACAGGGCGCCGGCCGCGATCATCCGCCCATGGGCGCGCATGCCGCGCATCAGCCCGCCATTCACGACAAGCCCGACATGGCCTTCCGGGATGTCCGGCGCGTCGGTGGGGCGGGGAAAGGTGATGCCCATCAGTCCGTGGTGATCCCGGCTTCGCGCGCGATGCGGCCGTTCCGCTCGAATTCGCGCGCCAGCATGGCCCCGAAGGCGTCGCGCGTCATGGGGCGGGGTTCCACGCCGAGCTGGGCGAGCCGGGCGATGGAGTCCGGCTCGGCCAGCAGGGCGGTGATGGCACCATGCATGCGCTCCACGATCGGGGTGGGCACCTCGCTCCGGGCTACCACGCCGAACCAGGTGTTGGAGACGACGCCGGGCAGGCCGAGCTCCTCGAAGGTGGGAACGTCCGGCAGGACCGGGCTGCGCGCCGAATCGGAAAGGGCGATGGGGCGGAGCCGCCCCTCGCGGATCAGCGGCAGGGCCTCCGGCAGGTTGGAGAAGGCGAGGGCGACGGTGCCCGCCATGACATCGGCCAGGGCCGGGGCGCCGCCGCGATAGGGGACGTGCTGCAGGTCGATTCCGGCCGCGAGCTTCAGGCTTTCCGCGCCCAGATGCTGCGAGGTGCCGTTGCCGATGGAGGCGTAGGAAAGGCGGCCCGGTGCGTCCTTCGCCGCCGCGACGATGGCCGGCAGGTCCTTCGCCGGCAGCCCGGGGAAGGCGACGAGGACATGCGGGTTGAAGCCGATGGAGGCGACGGCCTGGAAGTCCTTCCGCGCATCGAAGGGCGGGTTGCGCGCGAGGGTGGCGTTGATGGTGAAGCTGTTGGCGACGTTGAGGAAGGTATAGCCGTCGGCAGGCGCCTTGGCCGCCGCATCCGTGCCGATGAGGGTGCCGGCGCCCGGGCGGTTGTCGATCACCACGGGCTGGCCGATCGCCTCGGCGATGCGGGGCTGGAGGAGGCGCATCAGCACGTCGCTGCCGCCGCCCGGCGGGAAGGCGACGATGAACCGGACGGCACGGCTGGGCCAGGCCCCCTGCGCGCGGGCGATGGCCGGGAGGAAAAGGGGCGCGGCGAGGAGGGCGCGTCGGCTGGGCACGGGTTCCGCTCCGTCAGGGACGGGCCGGGTTCAGCAAGGCGCGTGCCAGGACGGTGCGGGGGCGGAACCTTCCGCCCCGCCGCTCAGGTGTTGCGGCGGTGGTTCTGCGAGAGGATGTCGAGCACGGCCATGCGCACCGCCACGCCCATCTCCACCTGCTCCCCGATCACGCTGCGAGTGGGGTCGTCGGCCACCGCGCTGTCGATCTCGACGCCGCGATTCATCGGGCCGGGATGCATGACGATGGCGTCGGGCTTGGCGTGGCGGAGCTTCGCGGCATCGAGGCCGTAGAAGCGGAAGAACTCGCGGGCGGAGGGAACGAGGCCGCCCTGCATGCGCTCCTTCTGTAGGCGCAGCATCATCACGACATCGGCGTCCTTCAGCCCCGCCTTCATGTCGTGGAAGACCTGCACGCCCAGGGCTTCCGCCTCGGCGGGGATGAGGGTGGGCGGGCCGACGACGCGGACGCGGCAGTTCATGGCGAGCAGCAGGTGGATGTTGCTGCGGGCCACCCGGCTGTGCAGCACGTCGCCGCAGATGGCCACCGTGAGGTTCTCCAGCGTGCCCTTGCGGCGGCGGATGGTCAGCGCATCCAGCAGCGCCTGGGTGGGGTGCTCATGCGTGCCGTCGCCCGCGTTGATCACGGCCGCCTCCACCTTCTGGGAGAGCAGGGCCGGGGCGCCGGATTGCGCGTGGCGGACCACCAGCAGGTCGGTCTTCATCGCGTTGAGCGTGGAGGCCGTGTCCAGCAGCGTCTCGCCCTTGTTCACCGAGGAGGTGCTGACGGACATGTTGATGACATCGGCGCCGAGACGCTTTCCGGCCAGCTCGAAGCTTGTCCGGGTGCGGGTGCTGTCCTCGAAGAAGAGGTTGATGAGGGTGCGGCCGCGCAGCACGTCCCGCCCGGTTTTGCCGCCCCGGTTCAGCAGGGCGTAGGACTCGGCGAGGTCCAGCAGCTCGGCGATATAGGGGGGCTCGAGGCCTTGCAGCGCGAGGAGGTGCCGGTGCGGGTAGAGGGGCATGGGGCCTCTTGGCTGCCTGGAGGACGCGCGCGGGGCGGATCGGCGCTGTGTAGGGGAGGCGGGGTTGCGGGGGAAGGCTTGGGGCTGGCGGGCGATGCGCGAGGCCGATCTGCCGGCGGTTTCGGCGATCGCGGCGGCCGTGCATCCCGGCTATCCCGAATCGGATGCCGTCTTCGCGGAACGGCTGCGGCTCTTCCCCGCCGGCTGCCTGGCGTTGGATGCCGGGGACGCGGTCTCGGGCTACGCCGTCGCCCATCCCTGGCGGGCGCGCGAAGCGGTGCCGCTGGACACGCTGCTCTCCGCACTCCCCCGGAAGCCCGGGGCCCTCTACCTGCATGATCTGGCGCTGCGCCCCGCGGCGCGGGGGGCCGGGGCGGCGGGGGAGGCGGTGCGCATCCTGGCCGGGCTGGCCGCGCCCCTTCCGCTGGCGCTGGTGGCCATCGGCGGCACGGAGGGCTTCTGGCGGCGCCAGGGCTTCGTCCCCCAGGCCGATCCCGCGCTGGAGGCGGTGCTGGCGGGCTATGACCCCGGCGCGCGCTACATGGAACGCGCGCCCGAAGGAGCCTAGGCCGCCCCCGTGGCACCCGGGGGGCGGGTGGCGTCCAGCGCGGCCTGGAGCATGTAGGCCGCCGCCGCCGCGTCCACGGCGCGGGCGCGCTTCGCCCGGGTCAGGTCCGCCTCAATCATCATGCGGTTCACGGCCGAGGAGGAGAGGCGCTCGTCCCACAGCGCCACCGGCAGGCCGGTGGCGTCGGACACCGCCATCGCCCAGTCCTTCGCCGCCTGGGCCGCCGGGCCGAAGGAGCCGTCCATCCCCAGGGGCAGCCCGCAGACGAGCCCACCCGCTCCCTCCCGCTCCGCGATCCGGCGGATTTCGGTGGCGGTGGGGCCCAGCTTGCCCCGGGGCAGCGCGGCATAGGGCGAGGCGAGCATGAGGAGGACGTCGGACAGGGCGATGCCGATGGTCTTGCTGCCGGGGTCGAGGCCGATCAGGCGGGCATGGCGGGGCAGGGCGGCGCGCAGGGCCGGCAGGGGGGTGACGGGCATCGGGCCTCAGCGACGGTCGGCGGCGGAGGCCGCGAGGAAGAGGCGGCGTCCGGCATAGGACAGCCAGAGCCGGTGGCGCCCCAGCACGTCCTGCCCGAGGGCGAGGTCGGCGGGAAGGGAGGGCGGCAGCGGGGCGATGATGATGGGTTGCGTGCTGTGCCCGATGCCGCCGAGCGCGGTGACGAGCTGGATGCTGGCGCCCTGGTGGATGTGAAACACGGCCGTCTCCTCGCCCGTGCCGTAGATGGTGCCGGCAGGTGGGGCGCGGAGGGCGGCTTCGGGAATCCCGAACGCCGCGATCCGGTCCTGCCGCAGCACGGTCTGGGCCGCGCCCGTATCCAGCAGGGCGCGGGCCGGCCGGCCGTTCAGGCGCAGGGGAAGGATCACCAGCCCCTCCGGCGTGATCTCCACCGCCAGGCTCTCGGCGGCGGGCCAGGGCGGCGGGGCGGCCTGGCAGTCCGGGCTGTCATGCAGGGCGGCGAGCCCGGCCGGAAGGTCCAGCTCCAGCGCGCCGTGGCGCAGCAGGTCGGCGCCCAGGATGCCGGCGATGCGGCCCGCATCCTCCCCACCCGGCGCGACCGGGAGGGAAAGGTTCTGGAACACCCGCCGGCCGAGCTGGAAGTGGCGGAGCAGGGCGTTCGGCAGGCGCGAGGTGCCGCCGATGCCCGTGATGGGCGTGGCGCGGCCGGGGTCCATAGGCAGGCCGAGCGCCACCGCCGCCTCGGTGCGGAGCTGGGTGAGGTTCGAGCCCGTGTCCAGCACGAAGGGCAGGGCCGCGCCATTGGCCAGGGCCAGCACGGTGGGCAAGGCGGCCGCCCCCGGGCCGAGGACCGCGAGGGAGGCGGGGGCAGCCGGGGCGGCGAGCACCAGCCGCTCCGCCGCTTCCGGGCGGCAGGCGGCGTCTGCGGCGGGGGCGACCAGGAGCAGGGCGGCGAGAAGGGGAACGGCGCGGCGAGGGGTCATGCGGGCGCCTTGTAGCGGATGCGCGGCGTGGCGGGCGCGCCTTGCGCACCCCTTGACTTCGGGGGGGCGGGGAGCTTCCTGCCCCCTTCGGCCCCATCCAGGGATGTTTACCCCACCATGTCGCTCGACCTGAAGACCGTGAGGCGCGTCGCGTCCCTCGCCCGGCTCCATCTGGAGGAGGGGGAGGACCAGCGCCTGCAAGCCGAGCTGAACGGGATCCTCGGCTGGATCGAGCAGTTGCAGGCGGTGGACACCACGGGTGTGGAGCCGCTTTCCGGCGCCGGCGGCACGGCCATGCCGATGCGCGAGGATGTGGTGACCGATGGCGGGCAGGCGGAGGCGGTGCTCGCCAATGCGCCGGACCGCGCCGGTGCCTTCTTCGCCGTTCCGAAGGTTGTTGAGTGATGAACCCGACCGATTTCTCGATCCGCGGCGCGCTCGAGGCGCTCTCTGAGGGCATCGTCACCTCCGAGGCGCTGACGGCGGCGCATCTGGAGGCCATCGAGGCGCTGAACCCGCGCCTGAACGCTTTCATCACCGTGACCGCCGAGAAGGCGCTGGAGGCCGCCCGTGCCTCCGACAAGCGGCGGGCCGATGGCGTGGCGGGGAAGCTCGAGGGCATCCCGCTGGCGATCAAGGACCTGTTCTGCACGGCCGGCACCCGGACGACGGCCGCCAGCCGGATCCTCGGCGAATTCGTGCCGCCCTATGAGAGCACGGTGACCGCCAACCTGCTGCGGGACGGCGCGGTGTTCCTGGGCAAGGTGAATCTCGACGAGTTCGCCATGGGCTCGTCCAACGCGACCTCGGCCTTCGGCGAGGTGGAGAACCCGTGGAAGCGCGGGAATGACGACGGCACGCGGCTGGTGCCGGGCGGCTCCTCCGGTGGCTCCGCGGCCGCCGTGGCGGCACGGCTCGCCATGGGCGCGACGGCGACGGATACGGGCGGCTCCATCCGCCAGCCGGCCGCCTTCTGCGGCATCGCGGGGATCAAGCCGACCTATGGGCGCTGCTCGCGCTGGGGCGTGGTGGCCTTCGCCTCCTCGCTCGACACGCCGGGGCCGGTGGCCCGCAGCGTGGAGGATTGCGCGATCCTGCTGGAGAGCATGTCCGGCCATGATCCGAAGGACAGCACCTCCGCCAATCTGCCCGTCCCGGATTTCGCCGCGGCCTGCGCGCGTGGCGTGAAGGGGCTGCGGATCGGCGTGCCGCGTGAGTACCGGCTGGAGGGGATGCCCGAGGAGATCGAGGCGCTCTGGCAGCAGGGGCTGGACTGGCTGCGCGCGGAGGGGGCGGAGATCGTCGACATCTCCCTGCCTCACACGAAGTATGCGCTGCCGACCTACTACATCGTGGCGCCCGCCGAGGCGTCCTCGAACCTCGCGCGGTATGACGGCGTCCGCTACGGCATCCGCCGCGACGGCGAGGACCTGAAGGACCTGTATGAGCGCACCCGCGCCGCCGGCTTCGGCGACGAGGTGAAGCGGCGCATCATGATCGGCACCTATGTGCTGAGCGCCGGCTATTACGACGCCTATTACGTGAAGGCGCAGCAGGTGCGGGCGCTGATCAAGCGCGACTTCGACCAGGCCTTCGCGAAGGTGGATGCCATCGTGACGCCCGCGACCCCCTCCGCCGCCTTCGCGGCCGGGGAGAAGCAGGACGACCCGGTGGCGATGTACCTGAACGACGTGTTCACCGTGACCGCCAATCTGGCCGGCATCCCGGGCATGACCGTTCCCGCGGGCTATGACCGGCAGAGCCTGCCGCTCGGCCTGCAGGTGCTGGGCAAGGCCTTCGACGAGGAGACGGTGTTCGCGGTCAGCTCGGTGATCGAGCGTGCCGCCGGTTTGACGAAGCTGCCGCAGGTGAGGGCCTTCGCATGAGCTACACGATCGAGGGCGAGACCGGCCCCTGGGAGCTGGTGATCGGGCTTGAGGTGCATGCCCAGGTGACCAGCAACGCCAAGCTGTTCAGCGGCGCGGCGACGGAGTTCGGCGCCGAGCCGAACAGCCAGGTGAGCTTCGTGGATGCGGGCTTCCCCGGCATGCTGCCGGTGATCAACCGGGAATGCGTGGCCCAGGCCGTGCGCACGGGGCTGGGGCTGAACGCCCAGGTGAACCCCTGGTCGCGCTTCGACCGGAAGAACTACTTCTATGCCGATCTGCCGCAGGGCTATCAGATCAGCCAGTACCAGTTCCCGATCGTCGGCACGGGCCAGATCACCATCGAGCTGGCGGATGGCAGCACGCGAGAGATCGGCATTACGCGGCTGCATCTGGAGCAGGATGCGGGCAAGTCGCTGCACGACCAGCATCCCAGCAAGTCCTATATCGACCTGAACCGGTCGGGCGTGGCGCTGATGGAGATCGTCTCGGAGCCCGACATGCGCTCGCCCGAGGAAGCCGGGGCCTATCTCACGAAGCTGCGGCAGATCCTGCGCTATCTCGGCACCTGCGACGGGAACATGGAGCAGGGCTCGCTGCGCGCCGACGTGAACGTCTCGGTCCGTAAGGCGGGCGAGGGCTTCCGTACGCGCTGCGAGGTGAAGAACGTCAACTCCATCCGCTTCGTCATGCAGGCGGTGGAGGCCGAGGCGCGGCGGCAGATCGAGGTGTGGGAATCGGGCGGCACGGTCGACCAGGAAACACGCCTGTTCGACACGACGCGCGGCGTCACCCGCTCCATGCGCTCCAAGGAGGATGCGCATGACTACCGCTACTTCCCCGATCCGGACCTGCCGCCGCTGGTGGTGGATCCCGCCTGGATCGAGGAGCTGAAGGCGGGCCTGCCGGAGCTGCCGGATGCGCGGCGCACGCGCTACGTGAACGAGTTCGGCCTTTCGGCCTATGACGCCTCGGTTCTCGTGGCGGAGAAGGAGACGGCGGCCTTCTACGAGGAGGTGGCCGCCGGCCGCGATCCGAAGGTGGCCGCGAACTGGGTGATGGGCGACTTCTTCGCCATGCTGAACCGCATGGGGAAGGGGATCGAGGACAGCCCGGTGACCGCGCAGCATCTCGGCGCGCTGCTGGACCTGATCGCGGACAAGACCCTCTCGGGCAAGATGGCCAAGGAGGTGCTGGAGGCGATGGGTGAGACGGGCAAGCCGCCCGGCACGATCGTCGAGGAGCGGGGGCTGCGGCAGGTGACGGATACCGGCGCCATCGAGGCGGCGGTGGATGCCATTCTGGCGGCGAACCCCGACAAGATCGCCCAGTACGGGGAGAAGCCGACGCTGTTCGGCTGGTTCGTCGGCCAGGTGATGAAGGCGATGAAGGGGCAGGGGAACCCGGCCCTGGTGAATGAGGTACTGAAGGCGAAGCTGGGGGGCTGAGGCCCCTCAGCCCTGCGGGTTGCCGCCCGGCTCGTCCTCGGTCGGCAATTCGCAGTGGTTGTGGATATCGGTGGCGGCGGTGGCGGCATGGCCCATCGCCACCACGATCTGGTTGAGGCCGCGCACCACGTCGCCGGCCGCATAGAGGCCGGGCACGGTGGTCCGGCAGTGGTCGTTGACGATCAGGGCGCCGCTCTCGTCATGCTCCGCGCCGAGGCTGAGGGCGAGGTCGGAGCGGGTCTTCAGGCCGAGGGCGGAGTAGAGCGTGTCGAAGCGGTGCTCCTGCCCGCCGGCGCGGATGGCGCTGATTCGCTCCCCCTCCACCTCCAAGGCCTCGATCGGCGCGGTGATGACCCGCACGCCATGCTCCCCCGCGCGCGCCTCATCCTCCGGAGAAAGGGCCTCGCCCAGGGTCAGTAGCGAGACGTCGCGCGTGTAGCTGCGGGCCACGAAGATCGCCTCTCCCAGCCCGCGCGCGCCATGGCCGAAGACCCCGACCTTCTGCCCGCGCGCCTCATAGCCGTCGCAGATTGGGCAGTAGCGGATGAGGCCGCGCTGCACGGCGTCCGGCAGATTCGGCAGGTTCGGCTCGATATCGACGCTGCCGGTCGCGAGGAGGACGCGGCGGGCGCGGACCTGCCGGATGGGGCTGTCGCCTTCCAGGATGGCCACGAAATGGCCGGGCTGCCGCTGCAGGCCCGAGACGATGGCCCGCACGGGCGAGACGCCGTACTGGGCGAGGTTGTCCCTTTGCCGCGCCAGGATTTCCGGCCCGCCGATGCCCTCGGCGAAGAGGGGGAAGTTATGGGTGGTGGGAATCCAGGCCGCCCGGCTCGCCCCACCATCCACCAGCGCGATCTGGCGGTTGAAGCGGGCGAGATAGAGGGCCGCCGTCAGCCCGGCCGGGCCGGCGCCGATGATGAGGCTGTCGAGAACGCCGTCTTCCGCCATGAACCCCTCCGCGCCCAGCTAGACGCGCGAGAGGGGGGCATGTTTCACCGGCGGGAAGATTCCCCCGGATTCAGCGACCGAGGGAGGCGATGATGTCCCGGTTGTACCCGCGGATCATGCCCGGGATCAGGAAGGCGTCCACCAGCAGCCAGAGCCCGATGAAGCCAAGGCCGAGATAGCCGATGGCGATGGCGGTGAGCGCCCAGGAGACGAGGCTGACCACCAGCATGAAGAGCCCGCTGCCGATCCGCCCGGCATAGAAGCGGTGCGCCGCGAACCAGCCCAGGAAGAACCACAGGATATAGGCGACGACCACCGACCGCTTGTTGGCGTCGTAATGCATCATGGCGGCCGCGTCGCTCATGCCGGGGACGGGGCCGGGATTGGGGCCGAAGCCGGACATCGCTGGGTCGAATCCTTCTGTGTCGTGGGTGAGCCTGCCCCGGAACGGGGAAGGCGGCCAGCCCGGGTTCAGCGGGGCGCCACCCGCATGGGCATGCCGCGCGCGGGGCGGAGGGTGATGCGCATCTGCAGCCCTGGGTCGAAACCCGGTTCGGGGCGCAGCCGCAGGGCGGGGAGGAGGGTCGCGAGGATCACCGTCGCCTCCTCGAGCGCGAAGCCCAGGCCGATGCAGATGCGTGGCCCGGCGCCAAAAGGCAGCCAGGCGTAGCGGTGGCGCCCGGCCGACGCCTCCGGCGCGAAGCGGGCGGGGTCGAAGCGGTGCGGGTCGGGCCAGTGCTCCGCCAGGCGGTGGGTGGCGAGGACGGGAATGATGACCGTGGTGCCAGCCCCGATGGCGTGCCCGCCGATCTCGACCGCCTGGGTGGCCGTGCGGGCGACGATCGGGGCCGGGGGGTAGAGGCGCAGGACCTCCTGCACGGCCTGGCGTGTGCGGACGAGGCGGGATGCGGCTTCCGGCCGAAGGGGGCCGCCGCCGGTCACGGCCGCAATCTCGGCCAGCAGCCCCGCCTCCTCCTCCTCATGCCGGGCGAGGAGATAGAAGGCCCAGGTCAGGGCGAGGGCGGTGGTCTCGTGCCCGGCGGTGATGAAGGTGAGAAGGTTGTCCGCGATGTCGCGGTCCTCCATCGCCTGGCCGGTCTCAGGGTCACGGGCCGCGAGGAGAAGCGCGATCAGGTCCTCCCGCGCGGAGCCGAGGCGGCGGCGGTCCGAAACCAGTCGGAGCAGCTCGTCCCGCAGGTAGTCGCGGGCGCGCGCGGCGCGGCGCTGGCCCGGATAGGGCGCCCAGGCCGGGGCCTTCACCATTGCGAGCGCGATGGACCAGCCCGTGCTCTCCAGATAGTCGGTGATCCCCTTCTCGACCCGCGCCACATCCACGGCGGCGTGGCCCGAGAGCATCGTCTCCACGATGATGTCGAAGGTCGTTCGCATCATCTCATGGGCGAGGTCGATCGTGCTGCCGCTGGGCAGGGCCAGCCAGCGGTCCCGCGTCCGCTCGGCGGCCGCCAGCATGGGGCCGAGGAAGGATTGCACGCGGTCCGGGCGAAAGATCGGTGCGACGGCGCGCCGCTGCCAGCGCCAGCGTTCGCCATCGGCGGTGAGGATGGCGTCGCCCAGCGCGGGGGCCAGCGCCCGGCGCATCGCGTCCGATTTCTCGAAAGCCCCTGCCTTGGAGAGCAGCACCTCCCCGATGGGTTCCGGCGCGGTCACGAAGAGGCGTTCGCGCCCGAGCACGCTGCGGCGGGTCACCGGCTGCTCGAAGGCCTCGCGCGGGAGGGCTTCGAGCGGGTTGCGGATGACGGCGCGCAGCAGGGCCAGGCCGCCGAGCGGGGATTCCGGGGGGATGATGCGGGCGAGGTCGGGCTGGTGGGTGTCCGGCATGGCCAGGCAGATATCGGCATGCGGGGCAGGGGGTTCCAGGGCCGGGGGTTCCGGGTTGGGGGCGGGTGGCTTTTCCTGGGCGGCGGTCGGGGTGATGCTCGCGCCCGAGGAGAAACCCGATGATCACCCTGCACAGCTGGAACACACCCAACGGGCGCAAGATCAGCGTGGCCCTGGAGGAGATGGGCCTGCCCTACACGGTCAAGACCGTGAATATCGGCGCCGACGAGCAGTTCCGGCCGGAGTTCCTGGCGATCAGCCCGAACAACCGGATTCCGGCCATCGTCGACGACGAGGGGCCGGACGGGCAGCCGATCAGCGTCTTCGAATCGGGGGCCATCCTCCTCTACCTCGGCGAGAAGACGGGGCGGTTCCTGCCGCGGGACCTGCGGGCGCGCGTGCCGGTGCTGGAGTGGCTGATGTGGCAGATGGGCGGTTTCGGCCCCATGCCGGGTCAGGTGCACCACTTCCTCATGCAGCCCGATGGCCCGGCCAAGGACTATGGCGTGGCCCGCTACGGGAAGGAGACGAAGCGGCTCTACGGCGTGCTGGAGAAGCGGCTGGCGGGGCGGGATTTCGTGGCGACCGAGGGCGAGCCGAGCGTCGCCGACTTCGCCATCCTGGGATGGGCGTGGCGCCATGAGCGGCACCTCGTGCCCTTCGACGACCTGCCGAATGTCGCGGCCTGGTATGAGCGGATGATGGCGCGCCCGGCCACCCGGCGCGGCTTCGAGGTGCCGCTTTCCTGAATCGCCCCCTGAATCGCCGCGGGGTGGTTTGACGTGGCGCCCGGGGGCCGCTAGAAGCGGCCCCTCAAACGCCGTGAGACTTTCCACTCCTGCGGAGGGGTGGCCGAGTGGCCGAAGGCGGCGGTTTGCTAAACCGTTATAGGATGTCAAGTCCTATCGTGGGTTCGAATCCCATCCCCTCCGCCATTTCCCCAAAAAAGTCTTTTCAAATCAATTACTTAGAAGCGCGCCGCGAGCCTCGCGCGTCTGGCTGTAGCACATCGCTGTAGCACACGCGCCTGCACGCAGGGCTTCGGATGGCGCGGCATCGGGTTCATCTGTCGTTGAGAGGTGGCGTGTTCCATTGGCGGGCACGACTGCCAGAGGCCATCGCACGGGCCGCCGGCCGGTCCCATTACGCCCGGTCGCTGCGCACCCGCGACCCGCGCGAAGCGCGGTTCCTGGCGGCGCGGCTGACCTCGGCATTGGCCCTTGTCGATGGAATGCTGACGATGCCGACCCCCAACCCCACCCAGCGCATCGCCCAGGATGAAGACCTGCTGCGGATGCTGCGGGCGATGTTCGACCAGATTCTGGAGCGGGGCGAACTGAACCGGATGGCCCGGCCCGCCGGCTTCTATCCCTGGACCGTCGACGACAACGACAGCGAGGAAGAGCAGGAGGTGGCCGAGAACACCACCCCCTTCGACAAGGCCGTCTGGTGGCGGTCCTGCCTGCAGCGGAATATGCTCGACGAAATCGAGCCTTTCGTGGCCCGAATGCTGGCCCGCGAAGGCTTGCTGCTGCCGCCACAGGATGCGCGGCGCTTGGCCTTCCTGCGAATGGCGCTGGCCACCACCGTCGAGGCGCACCAACTGAACGGCGAGCGCGAGGAAGGCCACTACCGGCCTGCTGTCTTTCCGTTCGACAACGGCCCCACACCCGCCGCCCAGGCTACGCCGCCCATCGGCCCCGGCCCCGTTCGCCAGACCATCCAGGACGCCTTCCGCGACTACATCCGGGAGAAGGTGCAACTGGGGTGGAGCGATTCCCAGGCCAGCAAGGCCGAGGCCACCCTCAACCTCTTCATCGGCTTGGTGGGCACGCTGCCCTTCGCGGAGATCACCAAGCCCGACGCGAAGCGCTTCCGGGACGCGTTGTTCCAACTGCCGGCGCTCTACAGCCGGCACGCGCTCTATCGAGGCCTTTCTCCACAGCAATGCGTCGACAAGGCCGAGGCCATCCGCGCGGCCTTGGAAGCCAGCGCGAGCGACCCGCTGGAGGCCGCTGGCCACCAACTGACCCGTGAGGAGGCGAAGGCGCTGGTGGTGCACCTGCACCCCAAGACGATGAACAACCACATCGATTCCCTGGGCGCGTTCTTCAACCACGCCATCAACGTGAATGGCTTTGTCGGCCCCAATCCCTTCAAGGGGCTGCGGCTGAACGCTGCCACGGCGCAGACCTACAACGAGCGCAACAACCGCACCGCCTTCCGGCTGAAATGGCCTGCGCCCCACCTGTCGCGGATGTTCACGGCGCCGCTCTGGTCGGGCTGCCGCTCCGAGGCGCGGCGCTGGGAGCCGGGCACGCTCATCATTGAGGATGGCTGGTGGTGGGCGCCGCTAGTGGCGCTGTTCAACGGCCTCCGCCTGGAAGAGACGCTACAACTCCGCACCGACGACATCGCGGAAGAGGATGGGCTGCTGGTGCTGAAGGTCTGCTCCCAGCCCTGGCACCGGGCCAAGACGAACGCCGCCCGGCGCGTGCTGCCGGTGCATTCGGAACTGGTCCGCTGCGGCCTGCTGGAGTTCCAGGCCGCCGCCCGCGCGGCCGGCTCGGCGGTGCTGTTCCCCGAGATGCCCCGCACCGGCAAGCGCTGGACTCTGCAAAACTACTTCTCGAAGCGCTTCTCGACCTTCCGGCAGCGTCTGGAAATCCCCGAGCAGCACGACTTCCACGCGCTCCGCACCACCTTCGACAGCGCGCTGGAGGGCAATGTCCGCTCGAACACGACGATGGTGCGTTGGCTGATGGGCCATAGCCTGGCCAACGATATGGCCAAGCACTACGCCCAGCTTGATGCCTATCAGTTCGTGCCGATGGTGGAGAGCGCGCGGGTGAGGGGGCTTGACCTCTCGCACCTGCATCTGGCGAACCAGCCGAACCGGACCCGGCCCTTCATCATCCACCCGAGCCGGGCCGCCGAGGCGGCAGGCGGCCGCCCCGAGCGGCTGCCCGAGCCGGAGCCGGAGGGGCCGCAGGATGACGAGGGCGACGAGGACTGACGCCAGCCCCACCGGCATTCCCCCTCTTGGTGCGACGCGGGGAGCCGTGCCACCACTTCCGGAATGACACCCGACGCATTCATCCGGAAGTGGAAGGCCAACACCCGCAATGAGCGGGCAGCGGCGCAGGAGCACTTCATCGACCTGTGCCGGCTGCTGGACGAGCCGACCCCGAACGACGACCCGGACGGCTCGACCTACGCCTTCGAGAAGGGCGCCCTGAAGGCCACGGGCGGCGATGGTTGGGCGGATGTCTGGCGGCGGGGGCGTTTCGCCTGGGAATACAAGGGCAAGCACAAGGACCTTGAGGCCGCCCATAAGCAGTTGTTGCTCTACGCGGGCGCCCTGGAAAATCCGCCGCTGCTGATCGTCTCGGATATCGAGCGCATCGTCATCCGCACCAACTTCACCGGCTACGCGACCGAGCGGCACGAAATCCTGCTGCCGGATTTGGCCATCCCTGGCCGGCTGGCTGCCGTGAAATGGGCCTTCTCCGCGCCCGACCGGCTCCGCCCGGCCACCACCCGGCAGGGGCTGACCGAGAAGGCCGCCGCCGAGTTCGCGGCCATCGCCACGCGGCTGCGCGGCCGGGGCCATCAGCCGCACGACGTGGCCCACTTCCTGGCCCGTCTGGCCTTCTGCGCCTTCGCGGACGACACCGGCCTCCTGCCGCCGGGGCTGTTCGAGCGGATGTTGGGGGCGGCCCGGCGCAGCCCCGCCAAATCGGCGGCCCTGGCCGATGAACTGTTCCGCGCGATGGCGAACAAGGGCGGGCGCGTCGGCTATGACGAGGTGCCCTGGTTCAATGGCGGGCTGTTCGACGGCGCCCCGGCCTTGCCTCTGGAAGCCGAGGACATCGCCATCGTGCAGCGCGCCGCCGCGCTGGATTGGGCCGATATCGACCCCTCCATCCTCGGCACGCTGTTCGAGCGGGGCCTCGACCCCGACAACCGCAGCCAGTTAGGCGCGCACTACACCGACCGCCAGAAAATCGAGGCGCTGATTGCCCCGGTGGTCCGCAAGCCGCTGGAAGCGGAGTGGGATGCCGCCGCCGCGCGCATCGCCGAGGCCAAGGAGAAGGCCGCGCAGGCCAAGCCCAACAGCGCCGCGCGGCGCCGATGGGAGGCCGAGGCGCGGGGCCAGTATTCCGGCTTCCTCGAACGGCTGCGCGCCTTCCGGGTGCTGGACCCGGCTTGCGGCTCGGGCAACTTCCTCTATCTCGCGCTCCTGGCCTTGAAGGACATCGAGCTGCGCGCCGGGCTGGAAGCCGAGCGGCTGGGCCTGCAACGCGAGTTGCTGATGGGCGTCGGGCCGGAGCAGGTGTTGGGCATCGAGTTGAACCCCTACGCCGCCGAACTGGCGCGGGTCAGTGTCTGGATTGGCCACATCCAATGGGCCAACCGCAACGGCCTGCCGCCGCCGCACGACCCCATCCTCCGCACGCTGGACACCATCGAGTGCCGGGATGCCGTGCTGGCCGCCGATGGCACCCCGGCGCCCTGGCCACGCGCGGATGCCATCATCGGCAACCCGCCCTTCCTGGGCGACAAGATGATGATAGGCGCGATGGGCGAGGCTTACGTCAGCCGCCTGCGCGCGGCCTATGCCAAGCGCGTGCCGGGCGGGGCGGATCTGGTCTGCTACTGGTTCGAGCGGGCGCGGGAAGAGGTGGCCGAGGGCCGCACCCAGCGGGTGGGGCTGGTCAGCACCAACAGCATCCGGGGCGGGGCCAACCGGGTTGTGCTGGACCGTATCGCCGGCACGGCCACCATCTTTGAGGCGTGGAGCGATGAGGATTGGACGCTGGATGGCGCCGCCGTTCGCGTCTCGCTGGTTTGCTTCGGGCGAGACGTCGCGCCGCCCTACCGACTTAACGGTGTACCCACGCCGCAAATTAACGCAGACCTAACAAATGCTACGGCGGATTTAACTACTGCAAAGCCTTTGCTCGAAAATCAGCGCGTTGCCTTCAATGGTATCCAGAAAACCGGCCCCTTTGAACTCAACGGCGCGGATGCGCGGCTGATGCTGGCGATGCCCATCAACCCGAATGGCCTGCCGAACAGCGCTGTTGTGCGGCCCTGGTGGAACGGACTGGATGTTGCTCGCCGGCCACGCGATATGTGGATCGTCGACTTCGGGCTTGATGAGGTTGAGGCTCGGGTCTCGCTGTTTCCGGCCCCCTACAGCCATCTTGCGCGGCTCGTGAAACCGCTTCGCGTTGGAAAGCGGGAGGAGCGAACCAACCGTTGCTGGTGGCTGTTCCAGTGGTCTCGGCCCAAGATGCGGGCGGCATTGGCGCCTCTTCAGCGCTTCATCGTCTCTCCTGAGGTCTCCAAGTTCCGCATCTTCACCTGGGCGCACCCTGCCATCTGCCCGGACAAGAACCTCATCGCCATCGCCCGCGACGACGATACCACCCTCGGCGTGCTCCACAGCCGCTTCCACGAGCAATGGGCGCTGCGGCTTGGCACCAGCCTGGAAGACCGCCCGCGCTACACCCCCACCACCACCTTCGAGACCTTCCCCTTCCCGGACGGGCTGACCCCGAACATCCCGGCCGTGGATTACGCGGCCGACCCGCGCGCCATCGCCATCGCAGAGGCTACGCGGGCCTTGGTGCAGGCCCGCGACTTTTGGCTGAATCCGCCGGACCTCGTAGAGCGCCAGCCTGAAATCGTCCCCGGCTTCCCTGAACGGCTGGTCCCGCGCAGCGCGGCCGCCGCCCAGGCGCTGAAAGGCCGCACCTTGACCGCCCTCTACAACACGCGCGGCAAGCCGGAAGGCCGGTGGCTGGACACGCTGCACGCCCGGCTGGATGAGGCCGTGGCGGCTGCCTATGGATGGCCCCCCACCATCACCGATGACGATGCGATGGCCGCCCTGCTGGCACTGAACAAGGCCCGACCGGCGGCGCCGTGAGGACGGACGGGGCGGGGTCTGTAGGACCCCCGCCCCGTCCGTCCTTCCGCGGTCAGGGTGCCAGCCGCACATTCCCATCGGGGAGGGCCACGACCAGGGGCGGCGTCCGCTCCCGCAGGGTGCGGATGGCATCGGTGAGGGTCCGGCGCCCGCGTGTGCCCGCCGTAATGTCCGGCGGCAGCTCGCCGGCCAACTGGTCCACGGAAAGGCCCGCTGGCCCTGCGGCTCGGAGCGTGTCGAGGACGCGTTGCTGCGTCGGGCTGCGCACCGAGGCGGTGGCCGGCCGCGCCCCGGATTGCTGGGCGGAGAAGCGGAGATGGAGGCTCTCCACCGGGTCGCCATCGGCATCCAGCCCCACATCGATGGACACCTGTTCGAAGGCCAGGGCGATATCATCGCGGCCATCCTTCTGCTTCTCGATAGTCATCCGCACCGTGCCGTCATCCTGGCTGGCCACTTCGAGCATCGTATCTGCCGCGCCTTCCAGCACCGTCGAGCCGCGCGGCGCGCCGTTGCCCGAGCGGGAGACGTGGTGCACCACCACCACCGCGCAGCGGAACGCCTGCCGGATGGCGTCGATGCCCCGAACCAGTTCGCTCATCGGCCCTTGGCTGTTCTCGTCGCCGCCGCCGAAGTTGCGCGAGAGGGTGTCCACCACCACAAGACGGATGGCCTTTCCGCTGGGCGCCACGACGCCAGCGGCCTCGGCCACGACCCGTTCCACCGCCTGCGCGTCGCGCAGGTTGACCGCATCCTCCCGGAAGACGAGAGGCGCGTTCAGCAGGCTTTGCCCGGTGGCCTTCTCCCAGGCCAGGCAGCGGCTCCGCAGCCCGTCATTGCCTTCGCCGCCCGCGAGGTAGACCACCGCGCCCGGCGCGATAGGCTGGCCCCAGGCTTCCGTTCCGGTGGCGATGCCGAAGGCCAGATGCTGGGCCAGGAACGACTTGCAGGAGCCGGGCTTGCCGTAGAGCACGACGCAAGCACCTTCCCGAATGAGCTTCTTCACCAGCCAGGGGCGGGACGAGGCGTGCAAGAGGTCGGCGGGCGATTTGTAGCCGCGCGCCAGCGCGTGGAAGCGTGGCGATTGCGGGAGCGCGGCAGCACCTTCATCTTCAGTTTGTTTTTTCGCATAAATATTTGTCATGTAAAAATATCTCCGCCCGGCGGTGTCGCGGAATACGGTCGCGGGGCAGGGCGGAGAAGGGTTCAGCAAAGCCAAAGCATAATGCTCTAGTTGCAGATCCGAAACGCGCCTGGAGCATTTCTCTTTCGAGAAAACGAACCCAGTTCCAGATTATTTCGAATTTCGAATTATGAAAACATTAAGTATTTGGATTTTGCAACGAAAGAGGCGAGCGAAGGATTTGGCGACCCTTCCCGCCGGGATTCTAGCTGCTTCAGCGGAAGGCTTCCTGCTGGGTAAGGCTCAGCCGTCCACACGGCTCCGCCTCCAGACCCGCTTCCCTGCAATGCCCCTCATCCCGGACCAATGGCGGGCGTGGTTCGCTGGGCAGCCTGCGCGGCGGCAACAGGCCATCATCCACGACCTGACGATGATGGGCTGGGACCCGCTGAACGAAGCACCACCACGGAGGAAGAAGCCGAGCCCCGGACCTGCGCGGGAACGCGTGCGCGGCCTATGCGGCGGCGACGCGGAGCGGTAGCCCCACCCGCGCCCGCGCTTGCGGCTCCTCCACCAGTTCATCCAGCAACGCGTGAACCTTCCGGCCGCGCTCCCCACCCGCCAGAAGCGTGGCAATAAGCGGCTCCCCCGCATCCAGGGCGAGGCGGGCCATCAGCCGCCGCATCCGTGCGGTCCTGATGGCGGATTGCCGCGCGGTGTCAGCCTCAAGTTGCCGGCGCTGCTGCTCCACCCCGGCCAGACGTTGCTCTGTCGATAAGCCACGCTGCATCGTTTCATTCCCTATTTGTTCCTTCCTGGCGATGAACCTATGTCCCTGGAAAGGGACATCAACGGCAGGGCAATGGCGCGACTTAGCGTCGGCGATGCCGACGCAGGGAGAAGGACGCGATGGCGATTCTGTTCGTGGCCGTGAAGAGTATCAGCCGGAAGGCAGGACAGAGCGCCGTGGCGGCTGCGGCCTATCGCACTGGCACACGCCTGACCGACGAACGCACCGGGCGGGTTGCAGACTTCACGCGGCGGAGCGGGGTGGTGGCTTGCGGGATGGCGGGCTGGCAGGAACGAAGCTTGCGGCTGTGGAACGAGGCCGAAGCCTGTGAGCGTCGGAAGGATGCGATGGTGGCGCGTGAGGCGCTGGTGGCCATCCCGCACGAACTGGCGCCCTCGGCCCGCTTGGCGCTTACCGCGTCCTTCGCGGACTATCTCCACCGCCGGCACGGCATCGCTGTGGAGTGGGCCGTCCACGCGCCCGCTCCCGGAGGCGATTGCCGCGCCCATCACGCCCATCTTCTGCTGACGACGCGGCGGGCCGAGGAAGGCCACCGCCTCGGGCCGAAGGCGCGGGAACTCGACGTGGCGAGCCAGAGCCGCGTCCACATCGAGGCGTGGCGGCGCCGCTGGGCGGAACTGTGCAACGAGGCCCTGCGGGATGCTGGCTGTGCCGAGCGTGTCGACCATCGCTCGTATCAGCGTCAGGCCGCCGAGGATGGCCTCCCCGAACTGTTGCCCCAGGTGAAGGAAGGGCCACGCACGCCCCTTGGCCGTCCTGCCAACTGGCCGCCGCAAGCCCGCCGCATCAACGCCGCCCGCGCGGCGCTCAACGCGCCGGTGCTGGCGCTGCGGCGCGAGGCATCGCACCTCGGCGCACGGCTAGTGGACATTGCTGCCGACCAGCGCAGGGGCGAGGAACGCACGCGCTGAACGCTGTGGACTGCCACACAGGACTGTATCACATTGGCCTTGGCAGCGTCGCGCCGAGGGTTTGAAAAGTCTAGGGTTTCGGTCGGGGGAAAGTGCCACACGGAATGTCCCATCCCCTCCGCCATTTACCTGACCTGGTTGGATGTCCCGACCACCGCGGTGGTCTCCCGGTCTTTGCGCCGAACTTCTTGAACGCTGACGACCGCTCCAAAGCGGGGCCGCGCCTTCATGTCCGAGAGACGGGCGGGCTGGATGGTGCCGACGCGCCGGCTGCCCGGCCGCGCATACAGGTCTGCGGGCCGCAACCCTCGAAGGCCGTCCGGGTCACCCCAAGCATGTGGCGCCTCAGATCTTTCCGATACCCGATACGGATTGTCGCACCATCCGAATACGGACAGGGCGGGATCGTCTATGTCTGCCCGGGGTGGCGCCCTGGCCCACCGTGCCGGCCACAGACGGACGCGTCCTTGCGCGCCTCCCGGCCTCGATCTCAGAAGGACGCCGCCATGGCTCGCCTCGACCGCCGCGGCTTGCCGATCTCCACCCTTTCGGACCTCGCGGCCGAACGCTACCGGGAGGGGACCGACCTCCTGCTCTCGGCCTGGCCCGGCGCCGCCGAGGCGCTGGACGAGGCGATCGCGGCCGATCCGGCCTTCGCCCTCGCTCATGCGGCACGTGCCCGCCTTCACGCGATCCGCGCCGAGCCCGTGCAGGCCAGGGCCCGGATCGCGGCGGCGGCAGAATGCGCCGCTCGCCAGGGCACCGAGCGGGAGAGGAGCCATGTGGAGGTGCTTTCCCTCGCGATCGGCGGGCAGCCGGCGAAGGCGCTGGAGCGTGCACAGGTGCATGCCGACGCCTGGCCGCGCGATGCCCTGATCCTGTCCCTGCCGCTCGGCGCCTTCGGGCTTTTTGCCTTTTCGGGGATGGCGAACCATGACCAGGCCCGGGTGGACTTCTGTGAGCGCCATGCCAGGCACTACGACGCCGACGACTGGTGGTTCCTGACCTATCGCGGCTGGTCCCATGCCGAGAACGGCGCGGTGAGCCTCGGCCGGGACCTGACCCAGCACGCCTTCGATCTCCGCCCCGCGAATGCGAACGCGGTCCATGCCCTGTCCCACGCCATGCATGAGGGCGGGGCGGGCGAGGATGCGGAAAGGCTGATCGCGGGCTGGCTGCCGGGCTACGACCGCCACGGCACCCTGCACGGCCACATCGCCTGGCACTCCGCCCTGGTGGCGCTGGAGTGCGGCGACGCGGAGCGCGCGCTTGCGATCTATGCCGAGCACGTCCAGCCCTCCGCTTCGGCCGGGCTGCCGATCAACGTGATCAGCGACGCGGCCTCCCTCCTGTGGCGCCTGCGGGCTTATGGCCACGCGGTGCCGGGGGCGCTGTGGGATGCGGTCTCCGCCTATTCGGCCGGCTTCTTCCCGAAAGCGGGGCTTCCCTTCGCCGACGTCCATATGGCCTTCCTGGCCGCGGCGACGGGCGACAAGGCGTCGCTGGAGGGGCGGGTGGCTGCGCTGACCGGGCTGGTCGAGGCGGGGACCCTGGCCGCCGGGCCCGTGGTGCCCGCCATCTGCCGCGCGGCGCTCGCCTTCGCGGAGGAGCGGTACGCCGCTTGCGCCGCCATCCTGGAGCCGGTGGCGGCCGATGTCGCCCGTATCGGCGGCAGCGGCGCCCAGCGGGAGATCGTGGAGGACATGCTCCTGCTGTCGTTCATGCGGAGCGGCGCGCCGGCCAAGGCCCGTGCGCTGCTCGACCGCCGCCTCCACCGCCGCCCATCGCCGCGCGACGCGCGCTGGCACCGCCTTCTCGCGGCTTGAGGAACAGCCATGCCGCAAGCCGACGCCAGCCCCGCGGCCGTGCCGGGCCATGAGCGGAGCAATGTGCTGCGCCTTGCTGTCGCACAGGCGCTTGCGGGCGCGAACTCCACCGTCGTCTATGCGACGGGCGCCATCGTCGGGAACACCCTCGCGCCCGACAAGGCGCTGGCGACCCTGCCCATCTCGATCTTCGTGGTGGGCATGGCGGCCTGCACCCTGCCGGCCGGCTTCGTCGCCCAGCGCCTCGGCCGCCGCGCCGCCTTCCTGACGGGAACAGGAAGCGGCGTGCTCGCGGGGCTGATCGCCGCGCTGGCGGTCGTTCTCGGGTCCTTCTGGCTGTTCTGCCTCGCCACCTTCTTCGGCGGCGCCTATGCCGCCGTGGTGCTGTCCTTCCGCTTCGCCGCCGCTGACTGCGTGCCGGCGGAGCGGCGGGCGCGGGCGCTGTCGGCCGTCATGGCAGGCGGGGTCTTCGCGGGGGTGATCGGGCCGCAGCTCGTCACCTTCACGATGGAGCTTTGGCTGCCCTACATCTTCGCGGCCAGCTACATCGCCCAGGCGGGCGTCGCGGTCCTCTCCGCCCTGGTCCTGCTCGGAATCCGGCTTCCCACCCCCTCCGCCGCCGAGCGCGCCCGCGGCCGGCCGCTCGGCACGATCGCGCGGCAGCCGCGCTTCATCACCGCTGTGATCTGCGGTGTCGTGTCCTACCTGCTCATGAATTTCCTGATGACGGCCGCGCCCCTGGCGATGCGGTTGTGCGGCCTGTCGCAGGAAGCAGCCAATCTCGGGCTGCAATGGCATGTGATCGCGATGTACGCGCCCAGCTTCTTCACGGGGCGGCTGATCACCCGCTTCGGCGCGCCGCGGGTGGTGGCGGCCGGGTTGGTCCTGACGGGTGCCTCCGCCGCGGTCGGCCTCCTCGGCGTGGATGTCGCCCATTTCTGGCTCACGCTGGTTCTGCTGGGCGTCGGCTGGAACTTCGGTTTCGTCGGGGCGTCCACCCTCGTGCTCGAATGCCACCGCCCAGAGGAGAGGGCGCGGGTGCAGTCCTTCAACGACTTCGCGGTCTTCGGGACGATGGCCTGCGGATCCTTCCTGTCCGGCGGCCTGCTCACGGCCTATGGCTGGGACATGGTCCTCTGGCTGTCCTTCGCCCCGCTGGCCATCGCCATGGCCGCCCTTGCCCGCGCGGGTTCACGCCGCACGGACCCCATGGTGGCCCAGGCCGGTCCCTGACGCCCGCGTCGCCTTCAGGCCCGGTTCAGCGCCCGGCGGCGCGCTGTCCTGTCCGCCCCCGCGGGGCGCGTGGCGTGGGCCGAGGCCGATCGCCTGCCGCCGGCTCTCCGGTGGCGCGCAGGCGCCTTGCCCTCCATTCCTTCGTCTCCGCCAGTTCGGTGAGGATGTGCACGGCCAGGCGGGCCACCGCGGTCGTGGCCCGCGATGAGGGGCGGCTTAGCGGCGTCGCCAGGGAAACGGTGCGCTGGAACCCCGGCTCGACGATCCGGAAGGTGTGAAGCTGCGGCAGGTCTGCGCCATCCGGGGGCGCCCCGAAATGGCGGGCGGCGAGCGAGCAGATCGTGGAGCCATGGCCCCGCCTGACCAGCTCGAAGATCTGCGGGGATGCGTCGATCTCGATGGCGATGTCGAGCGGCACGCCGTGATGACGCGCGGTGGCTTCGACCAGGCTCCGGAGCCCATGTTCGGGACCGGGCATGACGAGCCGGAGCCGCGCCAGCGCCCCCAGCGGAATCTCCGCGCGCCCGTTCAGGAAGGGCGAGACCAGCGACGGATCATAGGTGCCGAGATAGAGGTCCTCCTCCAGGATCGGCCGAACCGAGGCGCCGCTATCCTCCGGCGCGCTGCTGCCGAACAGAAGGGTGGCGTCGAGCGTGCCCTCCCGCAGCCAGCGCGTGAGATAGCCTGACATGCTCTCCACGATGCGCAGCCGGACCTGAGGCAGTTCGCGGAGGCATCTCTCGATGAGCGGGACGCTGAGGATGCCGACCAGGGAGCCCGGGATGCCGAACCGCACGATGCCGGCGGGCGGGCTGTCCTGCCCGAGGATGCTGGCCTTGGCATCCTCGGCCTGCTTCAGGATCGCATAGGAGTGCACGAGGAAGTCGCTGGCCTGGCCGGTCAGCGACAGGCCGCGGGCGGAACGCACGAACAGGGCCGTCCCGAGTTCATGCTCAAGGTTCTTCAACCGCGCGCTGAGCGCGGGCGGGCTGCTGTTCAGGATCTTCGCCGCCGCCATCAGGGAACCGGCTTCGGCGATGGCCACGAAGGCGCGGAGGTCCCGGAGATCCATGGTCCTGCCGAGAGGAAGGGAGGCTCTTTGTCCCCCCAACGCCTCGCGCGCTCAAGCCTCGCCTGGCTCCCGCGGGTGAGCGCGCCCGCTATCCTCCTTCGGCTTCCCGGCCGGGAGGGGCCGCCCCCAGTTCCCGGCGCAGCTCCTCCGTGTGCTCACCCACAGCCGGCGCCGGCCGGCGCAGCGGGGATGGGGTGGCGGAGAAGCGGGGGATGACGTTGTGCATGGGGATGGCCCCCATCTCCGCATCCGCCACCTCGATGATCGCCTCCCGGCCCTGCACATAGGGGTGGTCGAGCAACTCGGCGACCGAATGGACCGGCCCCACCGTGACCCCGGCCGCGTCGAACAGGGCGAGGTTCTCGGCCTGGCCCCGCCGGGCCATGAAGGCGCCGATGATGGCGTCCAGCTCCTCGCGGTTCGCGACGCGCGCGGCGTTGTCCACGAAGCGCGGGTCCGCCTTCAGCTCGGGCCGCCCGATCGTGTCGAAGATGCGCTCGGCCATGGACTGCATGGAACCGGAAAGGGCGACATAGGCCCCGTCGGCGCAGGCATAGACGTTGCGCGGCGCCGTATGGGAGGACTGGTTGCCCGAGCGCATGGTGGGCTTGCCGGTCAGCCGCACCTGCGCCGCCTCAGCGCCCACCAGGGCGTGGATCGGCTCGAAGAGGGAGAGGTCGATCACCTGTCCCGGCGCCTCGCGCCGCTCCACCGCCCGCAGGGCCGCCAGAATGGCGGAGGCGCCGTAGAGGCCGGCCACCATGTCGGCCATGGCCAGGGGCGGCAGGGTGGGTGGCTTGTCCGCATGGCCGTTCATGAAGGCCCAGCCGGACATGGCTTCCACCAGCGTGCCGAATCCCGGCCGCAGCCGCCAGGGGCCGGTCTGCCCCCAGCCCGAGATGCGGAGGATGACGAGCCCCGGGTTGCGCGCATGCAGCGCCTCCGGCCCCAGGCCCCAGCGCTCCAGCGTGCCGGGGAGGAAGTTCTCGACCAGCACCTGGCTGCTGTCGATCAGGCGCAGGAGCAGCTCGCGCCCCTCCGCCTCATGGATGTCCAGCGCCACGCTGCGCTTGTTGCGGGAATAGACCTTCCAGAAGACCTCGATCCCCTCGACCCGCCAGCTCCTGAGATCGTCGCCCCGGCCGGGGCGCTCGATCTTGATGACGTCCCCCCCGTAATCCGCGAGGACATGGGTCGTCATGTTGCCGGCGACGAGCCGCGACATGTCGAGGATCCGCACGCCTTCCAGCGGCCCCCGGCCGTCCGGCGCGAACTGCACCACGCCTGCCATGCGCTTCGCCTCAGCCCATCACGATCAACGGCTTGATCTCCTCAAGCCGGTGCATGCGCTCCAGCGCGGTGTTCACCTCGTCCAGCGTGTAGCGGCCGGTGATCATCCGCTCGAAGGGAATGCGGTCCACATGGGCGGAGGCGAATTGCAGCGCCTTCCAATAGGATTTCGCATCGCCCGAGAAGGAGCCGATGATGCGGATGTTCTTCTTCACGATGGTGGAGGGGCTGAAGGTGGTGCTGCCGGCACCGAGCTGCCCGACCGTGACGTAGCGCCCGCCCTTCCGGACCAGATCGATGCCCTCGCCGAAGGCGTCCGGAAAGCCGGTGAACTCCATCACCACATCGGGGCCACGGCCGTCCGTCAGCGCGCGGATGGCCGCCGCGCGCTCCGCATGGGTCGTGCCCTGGATGGTGAAGGTGTGGGTGGCGCCGAAGTCCCGCGCCATGGCCAGGCGGTCATCGGGTGCGCCGATGACGCTGACGCTGCGCGCGCCCGCCACGCGGGCGACGGCGGCGGCGAGGATGCCCAGCGGGCCCGCACCCTGGATGGCGACATGCTCCGAGGGATCGATGCCGCCGAGATTGTCGAAGGCGTTCATCACGGAGCGGAAGGCGCAGCTGCACAGGCTGGCCACCGCGTCGCTCAGATTGTCCGGCACGCGGATGCGGCCCGATTCCGGCAGCACATAGCCGTATTCCGAGAAGCCGCCGAGCAGGTAGGGCGGCTTCTCGATATTCTCGTACATATAGGCGCGACGGTTCTCGCACAGCGTGGGTTGCCGCGCGACGGTGCACCAGTAGCAGCTTCCGCAGGCCGTGTGCGTCCAGAGGATCCGGTCCCCGATGGCGAGCGGCTGCCCGACGCTGTCGCGCTCCGCGCCCTCGCCGATGGCGACGATGCGTCCCACCATCTCATGGCCGAGGATCACGGGCAGGTCCACGGCCAGGGAGAGGTTGCCGCGAGAGAGATGGACATCCGTCCCGCAGATCGAGCAGGCGGTGGTGCGGACGATCAGCGCGCCGGGTTCCGGCCCGGCGGGCACGGGCACGCATTCGATCGTCACCGGCCTCCCCATCTGCCGGACCACGGCCGCGCGGGAGAACTGGGGAAGGCTGGTGGAATGGCCGTTCATGTTCAGGGTGTCCGGACGGGTCAGAGATGGCGGAACCAGAGTGTGGCGAAGGGCACGAAGGTGATGATGGCCTGCCCGATCAGCGCCGCGGCGAAGAACCAGGCGAGGTAGGGGAGCATGTCCCCCAGCCGCACCTTGGCCGCGCGCGCCGCGACATAGAGGTTGGCTGCCATGGGCGGGGTGAGCAGGCCGATCTCGAGATTGGTCGCGATGATGATGCCGAAATGCACGGGGTCGATGCCGAAGCGTTCGGCAGCCGGTGCCAGAAGCGGGCCCATCAGCAGGATGGAGGCGTTCGTCTCCATGAAGGTGCCCACCAGCAGCAATACGACGTTGACCGTCAGCAGGAAGGCGATGGGGCTCTCGATATAGGTCGCCAGCCAGACCGCGATGTCCTGCGGCACCTGGTTCAGCACCATGGCGCGGTTGAACACGCCGGTCATGGCGATGATGACGAGGATGCTGGAGCCCGTGATGGCGGCGGCGCGGAAGGAGCGCGCGAAGCCCGCCCGGCCGATCAGGCGCCGGGCGAGGGAGATCGCGATGGCATAGATGCAGCCGACCGCCGCGGCCTCCGTGGGGGTCATGATGCCGCCGTAGATGCCGCCCAGGATCACGACCGGCAGCAGGACGGCGGAGAGCGAATTCCGGAGGATGCGCGCGGGCGGCTGGGCTTTCAGCGGGCTGTCGCCGCCCTGGATCCTCGTCTCCTGGCCGTTCTTCAGCAGCCGGCGGGACAGGACCGCGTGCACGACGAGGAAGAGCACCGCCATCAGCACCGCCGGCAGCATGGTGGCGGTGAAGAGCTGCGAGATGGAGACGCCGACGGTCGCGCCATAGAGGATCAGCGGAATGGACGGCGGCACGAGCACGCCGAGCAGACCGGCCGAGGAGGTGAGCGAGGCGGTATAGGCCGGCGGATAGCCACGCCGGGCCATCTCGGGGCTGACAATGCCGCCGACCGCAGCGACGGTCGCGACGGAGGAGCCGGTGATCGCCCCCATCATGGCCGAGGCGGCGACGGTGATGTAGCCGAAGGCCGCCCGGATGCGCCGCAGCATGAGGTCCGCGAGGGCGATCAGCTCGGCAGCCATGCCGCTGCAGTTCATCAGCTCCCCGGTCAGCATGAAGAGGGGAATGGCGACCAGCGGATAGCTGGAGATCTCCTCATACGGGATGTTGCTGAGGCCGGAGACGGAGACGCCGAAGGTCTCCATCTGCAGGAAGACGACCAGGCCGAAGGTGACCGCGAGCGGCGCGCCGAGGACGAGGAAGAGGGCCATCAGCCCAAAGGTCAGCGCCACAGCTCGAGTCCTCCGAGGGGACGCCCGGCCAGGGCCCGCCAGATGTCCATGCCGGCATGGAAGGCCATGAGCACGGCACCGGCGAGCACGAAGCCGGCGGGAATGGCGACGGGCGTGCCGAAGTCGATCAGCTTCTCGCCGGAGGACCGCGCGTAGTCGAACAGGTCCCAGGCGAGGGCGATGAAGGTGAGGCCGAAGGCGAGCGTCAGCAGGGCGGCGATCGCCTCCAGCCCTCGGCGCAGTGGACCGGGCCGCAGCATCTCGACGATATCGGCCGTCAGGTGGCGGCGCAGGTGGCTGCACAGCGCGCCGCCCACGAAGGTTAGGGGCGCCATGGCGACCATCGCCCATTCGCCCGTGTCCGGGATCGGCAGGTTGAAGCTGCGGATGACGACGGACATGCCGACGGCGCCGATGGCGACCGCCATGGCCGTGATCACCACCGCCTCCTCGATCCGGGCGAGCGCCCGCTCGGCGCGCATGGCCCGGTCGAGCAGGGAAGGCGCGCCCGGCGCCAGATCGGCATCGGCGGGAGAGCCGGTGCCGATCAGGGGCGACACCTCGTCGGGTGCCATGGAGCCGCTCACTCCGCCCGGGCGGCCGCGGCCATTTCGCGCCGCAACTCGGCCAGGCGCTCGGCACCATAGACGGATTCGAGCTTCTGCCAGCCGACCTGCCCGATGCGCGCGAACTCGGCCATCGCCTCGGGGCTCGGCACCGTCACATTGACGCCGCCCGCGCGGAGCTTCTGCAGGAAATCCTCGTTCGCGGCGCGGTTCAGCGCGTTGCCCTGCCGGGCCGCATCCAGCGCCGCCTGGCGCACGATCGCGCGCTTGTCCTCGGCGAGGCTGTTCCAGAACCGTGCGCTGACCGTGACCGCGCCCATGGCATACACATGGTTGGTCAGCGTCATGTAGCGCTGCGCCTCGAACAGGCGGGAGTTGTAGGTGATGCTGGCACCGTTATCCTGGCCGTCCACCGTGCCCTGCTGGAGCGCGACGAAGAGGTTGGGCATCGGCATCGTCACGGCTTGCGCGCCCGCGGCCTCGAAGAAGCTGCGGATGGCGGCGGAGCCGGGGACACGGATCTTGAGGCCGCGCAGGTCGGCCGCGGTGTTGACGGGCTGGCGCGAATTGGTGACCGCACGGAAATCCAGCTCGAAATAAGCTAGCGCGACCATGTTGTGCCTGGCCAGCGTGCCCGTCAGCGTGCGCTGGAGGATGCCCTGCGGGTTGTAGAAGATCCGGTCGACCTGCTGCGTGTTGGTCGCGATATAGGGGAGGTAGTGGATATCCAGGAGCGGATCGAGGCCCGAGAGCGAGCCGATGTTCAGGAAGGCGAAGTCGAGCCCGCCGCGGCTGAGATCGCGGCCCAGGGCCTCATCGCCGCCAAGCTGGCTGTTCGGGAAGACCGTGATGTCGATCTCGCCATTCGTGCGCTCCTTCACCAGCCGCGCGAAGATCTGGCTGGCTTCGTCCGCGGCGTTGCCCTGTGCGAACACATGGCCGAGGCGTGCCCGGGCCGCCGAGGCCGTGCCCCAGGGCGCGGCGCAGGCGAGAACCGCCAGGACAGCAAGGACCAACTTCTTCATGACGCCCTCCGTGTTTGATTTTTCTTCGTGAGGGGCCCGGCCTTCAGGGCCGAAATCCCGGGCGAGCTTCGACGCCGCCGCGGGATCGGTGAAGGTTGGATTTCGTGAAGCGGCCCTCCGAAAACCGGAAGGCTCGCGGGGCGTGGCCGGCTTCCCGGCGAGGGCGGCGCCGGCCCGGCGCTCAGTCCGGCTTGATGCCCGCCACCTGAATCAGCTCGCTCATGCGGGCGCGGTGCTGGGTAAGCCAGGCGCTGAAGTCGGCGCGGTTGCTGCCCACGGTCTGCGCGCCCAGCTGGTCCAGCCGCTGCCTGACCTCCGGCAGCGCGAGGGCGGCGCGCGCGGTCTCGCCGAGGCGGTCCAGCACGGCGTCGGGCGTGCCCGCCGGCGCATAGAGACCCGCCCATTCGTTGATGTCGAAGCCCGGATAGGTCTCGGCAATGGCCGGGACCTGCGGCAGGGGCGTGATGCGCGAAAGGCTGGAAACCGCGAGCGGACGCAGCTTCCCGTCCTGCACCAGCGCCAGCACGGCCGAAACGGAGGCGAAGGTGAAGCTGATCTGGTTCGCCAGCAGGTCCTGCACCGCCGGGCCGCCGCCGCGATAGGCCACCTGGGTCACCTCCATCCCCGCATGCCAGGCGAGCGAGGCGCAGGCGAGATGCCCGGCCGAGCCGTTGCCCGGGGTGCCGTAGGAGAGGGTGCCGGGCTGCCGCTTGGCCAGGGCGACCAGCTCCGCGACGCTGTTCACGGGCAGGGAGGGATGCACCGCCAGGATCTGTGGCGAAACCGTCAGCTGCGTGACGGGCGCGAAGTCCCGCGTGTAGTCGAAGGGCAGGTTGCGGTAGAGCGCATGGTTCGAGCCATGGGCCGCGGCATCCACCAGCAGGCTGTAGCCGTCCTTCGGGGCGCGGGCGATCTCGGCGGCGCCGATCGTGCCTGTCGCGCCCGGGCGGTTCTCCACCACCACGGGCTGGCCGAGGGACTGGGTCATCGGCGCCGCGATCAACCGGGCCGAGGCATCGGTGCTGCCGCCGGGCGCATAGGGCAGCACGATCCGGATGGGCCGCTGCGGCCAGGCGCCCTGCGCCAGGGCGGCGGGGAAGGGCAGGGCAAGCGCCGCCGCACCCGAGAGCAGGCCGCGACGCGGGATGGCTGTGTTCATCGTTTCCTCCATGGTTGTCGTGGGCGTCTTCGCGGGCGGCCGTCTGCGCGGCCTGCCCGCCGCCATGCCTAACCCGCCAGGGCCAGGATCTCCTCCGCGCGGCGCACGACCGGCGGGTCCACCATCTTCCCGTCGATCGGGAAGGCGCCGCGCCCCTCCGCCCGGGCGGTGGCATCGGCCGCGACCACGCGCCGGGCCCAATCCAGCTCCTCCGCACTGGGGGAAAAGGCCTCGTTCAACGGCGCGACCTGCGAGGGATGCACGATCAGCGCGCCACGGAAGCCGAGGCGACGCGCGCGGCGGGCCATTTCGGCGAAAGCGGGGATGTCGGAATAGGCACCGATGCTGCCGACGAAGCCCAATGGCAGGATCCCGGCGGCGCGCGCCGCGCAGAGCACGGCGTAATTCGGCGTGAGCAACGTGTCCGGCTCCGGCACCCCGCCCATCGCGGCGGAGTAGTCCTCCGGCCCGAGCGTCAGGGCCGCGACGCGAGGATGCGCCCCGGCGATGGACTGCAGCACGAAGAGCGCACCCGGCGTCTCCACCTGAAGGATCAGCCTGATTCCGCCGATGGGCAGGCCCCGTTCCCGCTCCAGCTCGGCGACCGTCTCCGCCACGTCGCGCACGAAGCCGGCATCCTCGACCTTGGGCAGCACCAGCGCCGTCAGCCCGGGCAGCACGGCGGCTTCCAGGTCCTGTCCGATATGCCGGAGATTGTGGTTCACCCGCACCATCGCCGCCGTGCCGTTCTGGGTGATGCTCGCGATGGAATCCCGCAGCGCGGCGCGCCCCTCGGGCTTCCTCTCCGCCGGGACGGCGTCCTCCAGGTCCAGGATGACGCCATCCGCGCCGCGCTCATGCGCGCGCGCGATGAAGCGCTCGACATTCGCGGGCACAAAAAGAAGTGAGCGCCAGCGCGGCGCGACGGTTCCGCTCATGCGGCATGACCTCCTGTCCTGTTGCCCGGTTGCGGCAGGCATCGCCTCGGCAGGAAGCGCCCGGATGGAGCGGCCTCCCGCATGGCGTCGTGCCACGGGTCTCGGGGCCAGTGTATCGACTTCCGGCGGGGAGGCGAGGGTGGCGCCGGCGCGGGAGCGCGGCGATGCCCATTCTCCCCTCTCCAGGCCTCGCGGCCCGGGCCTAGCTCACCATGGCCAGGGTAAAGCGCGACAGGGAGCGAAGATGGGCCTGAACCGCCCGCCTCGCCGCCTTCGGATCGCCGGCGATCAGGGCGTCGAGGATGGCGATATGCTCGCTCGAATCCGGTCCCACGCGGTCGGACAGCCAGGTGATCTCGAAAAGCCTTGTGGTGATCCGCAGCCCCTCGATCAGGCGCGCCATGACCTTGTTGCCGCAGTGGTCCGCATAGATCCGGTGCACGCTGTCATCCGAAACCCAGTGCGCGTCCGTATGGGCGGCGGCGGCATGCAGCTCCATCGCCTCGATGCGGATCGCGTGCAGCCGTGCCAGCGGGATCCGCCCGGTGGCGAGGGCGGCGGCCTCGGGTTCCAGCAATTCGCGCACCTTCAGGCTGTGCAGATACTCGGCCAGCTCCACCTGGCGAACGACAAAGGAGCGGTTGGCCGCCTTCACGACCAGCCCCTCGCCCTCCAGCCGCTGCAGCGCTTCCCGCAACGGCGTGCGCGACACGCCGAGCGTCTCGGCCAGACGTTGCTCCACCACGGTTTCCCCGCCCTTGAGGCGGCGGTCGCGGATCATCTCCGAAACCGCCTTATAGGCGAGGCCGGACAGGTTCAGCGAGGCGCCGGCCTCGCCTCCCCGCGTCTCGGGCGCCGGGGCGGCGCCGTCCTCATCCCGCCCGGCCTGGGGCCGCGGTGTGCGTTCCGCCAAAGGTCTCCTCCTCGCTCACCACCGTCCGCCGCCCTTCAGCGGCGATCGGCGGACTCGCTCGCATGGCCCCGGCCGAAGCGGCGTTCGAGTACGCGCTGCACCAGGTCCCAGGCCGTGGTCATGGCCAGATAGTAGAGCGCGGCGACGGCGAACAGCTCGAGCACCAGGAAGCGCTCCTGGATCAGGATCTGCGTCCGCCGCAGCAGCTCGTCCATTGAGATGACGCTGGCCACCGACGTCGTCTTCAGCAGGCCGTTCACGCTGTTGCCCAGGGGCGGGATGATGATCCGCAGCGCCTGGGGCCACACCACCAGCCGGAAGGCCTGCGGGCCCCGAAGGCCGAGGGCGCGCGCGGCCTCGCGCTGGCCGCGCGGCACGGCCTGGATGCCGGCGCGCACCGTCTCCGACAGATAGGCGGCCTCGTTCAGGGAGAGGCCGAGCAGGGCCGCCACGGGCACGGAGAGCCGGATTCCGAAAAGGGGCAGCGCCGTGTAGATCACCAGCAGCTGCACCAGCACCGGGGTGCCGCGGAACAGCCAGCAATAGGCCGCCGCGGCCCCCGCCAGCCCCCGGTTGCCCGAAAGCCGGAGCAGCGCGATTCCGATCCCGAGCGCCAGCCCGAAGAACAGCGATCCCGCGGTCAGCGCGACCGAGAGGATCGCGCCCTCCAGCAGGTAGGGGTTCAGCAGATAGTCGAGGAACCCCTGCCAGGACCAGACCTGCATCTCAGGGGGCCGGGCCGGTCACGCTGAAGGCCTCGTCCCAGCCGCGCACGCCATACTGTTCGAGCAGGCGGGCATAGCTGCCATCGGCACGCATCTCCTCCAGAACCTTGGCCACGGCCTCGGCCAGGGGGCGGGAGCGCAGGCCGAAGGCGATGGGCGTGGGGAACAGCCCGCTGATGGCCCGGGCAAAGTCGCCGCGCGTCTCGTATTCCTTGCCGGTGCTGTCGATCGAGACGGCGGCCTCCACCTGGCCGACGCGCAGCGCCTGGAAGGAGACGGCGAAGTTGTCGAAGGCGCGCACGGTCGGGGCGCGGCCGCCGGCGGCGCTCACCTGCCGCACGATGTCCTGGGTGCGGTTGAACTCGAAGCCGCCCTGCTCGACGCCGATGGAAAGCCCGGCCAGGTCGTTCACGCTGCGGATGTTGCGCGGGTTACCGCGCGGCACGGAGATCGAGATCGCCTGCTGCTCGTAGCGCACGAGCTGCATCAGCCGCGCGCGCTCCTCGGTGAAGAACATGCCGGTGTTGATCATGTCCCAGCGCCGCGCGGCCAGGCCCGGGATCATCGCGGCGAATTCCACGCGCACGTTCTCCACCTTCAGGCAGAGCCGCTTCGCGATCTCGGCGCCCAGCTCCACCCGCATGCCGCGCAGCGCGCCGGTGGAATCCACGAACTGCATCGGCGGCAGGGTGGGGTTGGTGGAGAGGGTCAGCGTGCCGGGCGTCACCAGTTCGGAATTCGCCACGCGGGGCGTGCATCCGGGCGCGGTCTGTGCCGCGGCGGGCAGTGCCATGGCGCAGAGGACGGCGCCGGCCAGGACAGGCAGGAAGCGCATGAGCGGATGTTCCTTGTTGGTGGGTGTGGGGATCAGGCGGCGAGCAGGCCCAGCTCGCCCAGCACGGCGCGCAGGGCGGGGTGGTCGGCATCGGGCAGCGGCAGGCGTGGCGGCCGGGGCGGGCCCATATCCATCCCGATCATCCGCAGGGCCGCCTTGGTGCCGGAGACGTAGCGGGGCCCGCCGACGAAGGGCAGCAGCGGCGCGAGCTTGCGGTACAGGGGCAGCGCCGTCTCGCGGTCCCCCGCGGCGGCGGCCTCGAACATCGCCGAGGACAGGGCGGGCGCCACGTTGGAGCACACGGCCACCCAGCCCACGGCGCCGAGGAAGGCGCTCTCATAGCCCAGCACCCCGGCGAAGACCGTCATGCGGTCTCCGCACAGCGCGATGATGTCGCGCACGCGGGTGGGGTCGAGGGTGGATTCCTTGATGTACCGGCAGTTGTCGATGCGCGAGAGCCGCGCGACCGTCGTGGGCAAGAGGTCCACATTGGCCGTGGCGGGGTTGTTGTAGACCATCACCGGGATGCCGAGCGCCTCGCCAATCCGGCGGTAATGCTCGAACAGCTCGTCCTCGGTCGGCACGGAGTAGAAGGGGGGGATCACCATCACCCCGTCCGCGCCCATCCGCTCGGCCTCACGCGACAGCTCCACGACTTCGCGCGTGTCCTCGGCGCCGGTGCCGACGATGACCGGCACGCGGCCGGCGGCGACGCGCAGCACGGTCTCCACCACCGCCGCCCGCTCCTCACGCGAGATGCTCAGGAACTCGCCGGTCGATCCCAGCGGGATCAGGCCGCGCACGCCATTGTCGATCTGATAGGCGACCAGGCGCTCCAGCGCGGCCAGGTCGGGGGCGCTGCCATCGGCGGTGAAGGGCGTGACGAGGACGGTATGGGTGCCGCGAAAAGGCTCGGCGGTCATGCGGGAGGGGCTCCGGGGTACGAATCTCATACGGAGTGTATACGATCCGGCCTGCTTGCCTATATCCTTTCCACTGCCTGTCAGAGCCCTAGAACCCCTCCCATGCGCCTCCACTCGCCCGGCCTCCGCCCGCTCGGCCCCGGTTTCACCTTCACCTTCGATGGCCAGGAGGTTGCCGCGCTGCCCGGGGAGACGATCGGGGCGGCCCTCGCGGCCGAGGGCCTGCTGGTGCTGCGCCATACGGCCGGCGGTGCACCGCGCGGCTTGTTCTGCGGCATGGGCGCCTGTTGGGACTGCCTGGTGACGGTGGATGGCCGCGCGGGCGAGCGAGCCTGCCAGGTGAAGGCGGCGCCGGGCCTCGCGGTGCGCTCGGCGTGGCCCGAAGCCCCGATGCCGCTGGCCGAGGCGACGGATGCCGCCGGGCCGGAGGAGCACCGCCCCGACTTTCTGGTCATCGGCGCCGGCCCGGCCGGGCTTTCGGCGGCCATCGAAGCGGCGCGCGCCGGCGCCGCGGTCACCGTGCTGGACGAGCGTGACGCGGCGGGCGGCCAGTATCTCAAGCCCCTGGCGGCGCATTCGGCCGCGCGGCCTGACGCGCAGCACCGCCGGGGCGACGCGCTCCGTGCCGAAGCCATCGCCGCCGGGGTGCGGCTGGAGGGCAATGCCCTGGTCTGGGGCGCCTTCGCGCGTGACGAGGTGGCGGCGCTGCTCAAGGGCCGCGCCGCGCTGTTCCGCCCGCGCCAGCTTTTGCTGGCGCCGGGCGCGCATGAACGGCCCGTGGCGCTTCCGGGCTGGACGCTGCCGGGGGTGATGACCACGGGGGCGATGCAAACCCTGGCCCGAGCTGGCCGCGTCTCCCCCGCCGAAACCGTGCTGGTCGCGGGCAACGGCCCGCTGAACCTGCAACTGGCCTGCGAGCTGATCGAGGGCGGCGTCCGGGTGGCCGCGGTGGTCGAGGCGGCGGCCCGGCCGAGCCCGCGTGACTGGCGGGATGCGCTGCGCATGGGCCTCGCCGCGCCCGACCTGGCCTGGGACGGCACGCGCTACCTGCTGCGCCTCCGGCGCGCGGGCGTGCCCGTGCTCTGGGGCGCGCGGGTGCTGGCCTGCGAGGGGGAGGGACGGCTGGAGCGTGTCCGTGTCGTCACGCCCCGGGGGGAGCGCCTCTTCGAGGCGGGGGCCCTGGCGATCCACCATGGCTTCGTACCCGAGACGGGGCTCGCCCGCGCGCTCGGCGCCGCGCATCGCATCGGCCCGTCCGGCGTGCTGGAAACCGTGGCCGATGCGGAGGGGCGCACCGATGTGCCGGGTGTGCTCGCGGTCGGCGACGGCGTGGCGGCGGGCGGGGCGCGGGTGGCGCTGGCCATGGGCCGCATCGCCGGACGTGCCGCCGCGCGGGCGCTCGGCCTGCCGGCCCCGGCGCGCCCGGCGGACCTGGTCGCGCTGGGCCGCGCCCGCGCCTTCCAATCGGCGCTCTGGCGGCTGTTCCGGGCCCCGCCTCCCACAGCCCCGGAGGATGCCGTCATCGCCTGCCGGTGCGAGGAGGTGACGGCCGGCGCCATTCGGAGGGCGGGCGGCACGGCGGTCGCGGCGCGGCGCGCCACGCGGGCGGGCATGGGCCTTTGCGGCGGCCGGATGTGCGCCTCCACCCTGCGTGACCTTCTCGGCCCCGCCTCGGGGGAAGCCGGCTTCGCCGCGCCGCGCGTCCCGCTCCGGCCGGTGCCGGCCGCCGCGATCTGGCACCCGCGCCCGGAGGCCGCGCGGGAGGCGCTCTACGAGAACCCGCCCGCGCCGCGCCGATGGCTGACCGCGCCCCCCGGCCCGGTGCCGCGGGATTCCGACGTGCTGGTCGTCGGCGGCGGCGTGGTGGGGCTGGCCACGGCGCTGTTCCTCGCGCGCGCCGGCCAGGACGTGCTGGTGGCGGAGCGTGGCGAGCCCGGGCTGGGTGCCTCCACCGCCAATGCCGGCAGCCTGCATGTGCAGCTCCTGGCCTATGCCTTCGGCGATGTCGGCGATCCCGGGCCGCTGGCGGAGGCGCTGGCGCTCGCGCCGCCCGCCGTCGCGCTGTGGCGCGAGCTGGCGGCCGAGGCGGGCGAGACGCTGTCGATCCGGACCGAAGGCGGCCTGATCCTGGCCGACAGCGCCGACGCCCTGGACTGGCTCCGCCGCAAGACCGCCTTCGAACGCGCCCGGGGGATCGAGGCCGAGGTGATCGGGCCCGCCGAGCTGCGCCGCCTGGCGCCTGCCCTCCGGCCCGACCTGGCCGGCGCCTCCTGGTGCCCCACCGAGGGGCAGATGGACCCGCTGCGCGGAACCGCTGCCCTGCTCCGCATGGCGCGAGCGGCCGGGGCGCGGGTCGCGCCGGGGCTGGAGGTGCTGTCGCTTGCCCGCGACGGCGCGGGCTACCGGGTGGCCGTGCCCGGCGGCGCGTTCCGCGCCGGGCGGGTCGTCAATGCCGCCGGCCCCCATGCCATGGCGGTCGCGGAGATGCTGGGCGAGGCGCTGCCGATGCGCCTTGTCGTGCAGCAGGTGATCGCGACCAGCCCGGGGCCGCCGGCGCTGCGGCCGCTGGTGCAATGGGCTCGGCGCCATCTCTCCCTCAAGCAGACCGATTCCGGCCAGCTCCTGATCGGGGGCGGATGGCCCGGGCGCCTCGATCCGGACGGCGCCGCGCGGCTGCTGCGCGAGGCGGTGGAGGGCAATCTCTGGGTGGCGGGGCAGGCGCTGCCGCTGCTCGCCGGGCTTCGCGTGACGCGGGCCTGGGCTTCGCCGAACATCCATCTCGACCGTGGGCCGGTGGTGGGGGAGAGCCCGCGCAATCCCGGGCTGTTCCACGCCGTCACCTCGAATGGCTGGACGCTCGGGCCGCTGGTCGGGCGGCTGGTGGCTGAGGCGGTCCTGGGCCAGGGCCGCCCGCCCGCGGCCTTCGCGCCGGGCCGCTAGGCGCCACGCGCGAAGCCCCGGGGAGGCTGGGCCGGCAACGGTGGGCGGAACAAGATGAACCGATGTTGGCAACCCTGATCGGCAAGACCGGTTGAAGCGCACCACCGGGCCTTGCGGCCGGGGAGGGCCGGAGCCGAGCGCGAGATGGACACGCACCGCATCGAGGGCACGACGAAGCGGGCCAACGAGCCTGTCGGGGAAGCCACCGGGCAGCGAAGCGGCGGCGCGGTGCCGCCGCGGATCCATCGGGGCCTGGACGCCCTCAACTTCTTCCTCGCCGATGTGCGGGATGGGCTCGGGCCTTACCTCGCCATCTACCTCCTGGCGGTACGAGGACCGGAGCAGGGGTGGAACGAGGGGACGATCGGCCTCGTTATCACCATCGCCGCCATCGCCGGGTTGCTGTCGCAGACACCGGTCGGCGCCCTGATCGACCGGACGCGCCACAAGCGCGCCGTCGTCATCGCTGCTGCCCTGGCCGTGACGGCGAGCTGCGTCGCGCTGCCCTTCATCTCCGGCTTCTACGCCATCGCGGCCACTCAATCCCTCGCCGGAATCGCGGGGGCGGTGTTCCCGCCGGCGATCGCGGCGATCACGCTCGGGGTGGTCGGGCCGAAGGCCTTCTCGCGCCGGATCGGACGGAACGAGGCCTTCAACCACGCTGGAAACGCGGCCTCCGCCGCCCTGGCCGCGGTGACGGCCTATGCCTTCGGGCCGGTGGTCGTCTTCTGGATCATGGCCGCCCTCGCGGTTGCGAGCATCGCCGCGATGCTGACCATCTCCGCCCGCGCCATCGACGACGATCTCGCCCAGGGCCTGGACGAACCGGGCGGGCGGGCGGGGCATGAGGAGCCCTCGGCCTGGACGGCGCTCCTCACCTGCCGGCCTCTCCTGGTCTTCGCGGGGTTGATGGCCACCTTCCATCTGGCGAATGCGGCGATGCTGCCCACCGTGGGGCAGAAGCTGACGCAGGTGGTGGGCAAGGACCACGCCACCTCCCTGATCGCGTCCTGCATCGTGGCGGCGCAATGCGTGATGGTTCCGGTGGCGATGATGGTGGGGGCCAGGGCGGACCGCTGGGGGCGCAAGCCGATCTTCCTCGTCGCCTTCGGCGTGCTCGCCCTGCGCGGCCTGCTCTACCCCGTTTCGGACCACCCGGCCTGGCTGCTGGGCGTGCAGCTGCTGGACGGGGTGGGGGCGGGCATCTTCGGCGCGCTCTTTCCCGTCGTCGTGGCGGACCTGACCCGCGGCACGGGGCGGTTCAATGTCAGCCAGGGCGCGGTGGCGACCGCGCAGGGGCTGGGTGCCGCGCTGAGCGCGAGCCTGGCTGGCGGGGTGATCGTCGGTCTGGGCTATTCGGCCGCCTTCATTGCCCTGGGCGCGGTCGCCGCCCTGGGGTTCCTGGGCTATCTCCTCCTCATGCCGGAAACCCGGCAGGGCCGGATGGGTGCCGACCCATCGCCGCCGGGCGCCGCCGTTCTCCCCCGGGTCTAGGGCGCGGCCGTGTTGGACGCGGCACGCGTTCTCGCGGCCTGGCCCACCGCGATCCGCAGGAAAGGCCTGGCGGTGAGCGATGGAGTGTTCCTGCGCCTTGGCGGTGCTGCCGTCCTGGGGCCGGTCAGGTTCCGCCGGCGCGTGGATGCATCGCCAAGTTGATGCGGCAGCCCTGCCCGGGGCGGGGACGGCGAATAACTTATGAGGGTCCGGTTCGTTAGCCATTCCCGGCGGGCGACGCCACAGGGCGCCGCGTGCCTTCCACAGGGCTTACAGGAGAGATCAGCCATGGACGAGGATCGGGTCGGCGGCATGGTCGGCAAAGCGACCGGAAACATCAAGTCCGCGGTCGGGAACGCGACGGGCGACGCGAAGCTCCAGACCGAGGGTGCGGCCGACAAGGCGATGGGAACCGTCCAGAACGCCGTCGGCGGCGCGAAGGACGCGGTGCGCGAGGCCGCCGGAAACGTCTCGGAGAAGGTGTCCGATTTCGGGCGCAAGGCGGGTCAGGCGGTCGAGGACGGGGCGGGGCCGATGCTCGACCAGGTCGGGCGCAAGGCCTCCGAATATGGCCGCGAAGCGCGTGACGCCGTTGTCGCCGGCGCGGAGAGCGCCTCGGGCGTGGTGCGCGGCTACCCCTTGGCCACGATCGGCGTGGTGGCCCTGCTCGGCTTCCTCGTGGGCCGCGTGACGGCGCCGGAGCCGAAGCCCTGGTACCGGCCGGACTGGCTGTAACACGGGCGGCCCGCAAAGGGCGGTCCATCATCCCCCGGAGGCGAGGAAGGCGTTCTTCCCCGCGCCGGGGGCGTTGCCGAGGGGCCTGGCATTCAACCACGCCGGCCCCGCCGGGCCGCCGGCTTGCGGTCCACGGAACGTCGCGCTCCGGCCCCGTGCCGCCATCCTCTCCGCTCCGGCGTTCGGGGCGCGGAGCCCGCATGAACGAGCACATATCCCACACCCCGCCGGACCAACCCCAGCGCCCCTGGGAACGCTTCGCGCCACCACCCGCGCCCGATCGCGGCCCGGAGTTGATCGTGCGGGTCGGCGCGGAAGACGAGGTGGCGGCCACCCGGCTCAACGCCGATGCCACCGCACGGGGCCGCGGGCTGGGAACGGCGATGGCCGGCGGGCTGCTGATGCTGATCGTCGTCACGGCCGTGCTGGCGGCATCGCCCGAGCGTTGGAAGGCGCCGACGCCGCGTGGCCTGTCCCTCGCGCTCGTGCTTGGGATCGTCGCGCTCTTCGCGGCGCTGGGCTGGGCGGCGGGCGCCTGGCTGCTGCCCGCCATCCGCCGCTGGGCGGCTGTCCGCCATGCCCGCCGGATGCTGCGGCGTTCGGCTGGCGGCGGCCCGCCCGACGGCGGTGGCAAGGTCCGCGTCGTGCTCGGGGAACGGGCGCTCCTCTGGGCGAACCCGCAGGTCACGCGCCACATGGGCGTGTCGCTCCTGCGCGGGATGTTGGAGGACCGCCACCACCTCGTCCTGCGCTTCGGCCTTGCCACCGTGGTGGTGCTGCCCCGCCGTGACCTGTCGGCGGATCAGGAGGGCGCCGTGAGGGACTGGGTGGCCCGGCATGCGCGGGAGGGCCGTGCGTGATCGTGCTTTCGGTGAACTGGGCCCCGGAGGACCAGGCCTGGCTGCTGGCGGCCGAAAGCCGCCGGGGCTCCGTCCTCGGCATCAACGGATGGGGCCTCCTCGCGGCGGGTGGGCTGCTGGCCCTCGCCGGGCCGCTCGCGGACCGGCTGGCCCGATGGGCCCTGGTGAACCCGCATGACCCGGCTCTCCTGCTCCGACCGCTTGGCGTGGTGGATGCCGTATCCGCCGGGGCCTGCCTCGGCTTCGCGCTCCTCCTCGCCGTGGCGTCACGGCTGGCCGAACGCCACGGCCTGAACCTCATGCTGCAGGCGAGCGCCGCGGAGGGGAGGGAGCCACTTGTGGGGCCGGTGGTTGTCACCCTCGGGCCGGAGGAGGCGAGCTTTCGCGCCGTGAGCTGGGATGCGACCTACCGCAATGGCCAGTTCTCCGGGCTGGAGGAGGCGAAGGACCATCTCGTCGTGCGCTTCGGCCCGGCGCGCTCGGCCGTTCTGCCACGCCGGGACCTGACGACCTGGGAAACCGCCGCCGTGCGGGAGTGGGCGGCCGAGATCCTCTCGCACACCGCGCGGGCGCGCTGACCGGCGGCGGTCGCCCCGGGACATGCATCCGAGGCGGCCGGTGCCGGTATGAGCCGTCGCGGCCGCCGCGGTCAGGCCACCGGAAGCTCCCACTCCGCCACCGCCCTCAGCAGGGCCCGGTCGCTGCCACGCGCGCCGATGACGGAGAGGCCGAGAGGGCAGCCCTCCAGCGTGGCGGCCGGGATGGAGATCTGGGGCAGGCCGCCCAGCCCCGCGATACCGGTGAGGGTCATCGCCCGGGTCCGGAAGGCCTCCAGCTCGGCGGGCGGGGTGGCCAGGCGCGGCGCGATACCGGGAGCGGTGGGAAGAAGCAGGGCGGTGCCGGGGGTGAGAAGGGCATCCAGCGCACGGATGGCCTCCGCGCGGCCCGCCTCCGCCAGCGTCTCGGCCTCTTCCGTCAGGCTGGCGGCCCAGGCGAAGCGCTCGCGGATGCCGGGCCCGAAGACCGGCTCATGAGCCGTCACCCAATCCCCATGCGTGCGCCAAACGTCTCGCCCCTGCAGCGTGCGGAAATGCGCGAACCAGGCGCCCAGCCCATCCTGGCCCGGCGCCAGGGTGGCGGAGGAGAGGGGGAGGCGGTCGGCCAGCTGTGCGAGCGCCCCGGAAAGGGCTCCCGCCACCGGCTCTCCGGCAAGGGCGAAGCCATCTTCCAGCCGGAGGAGGCGGGTTACCGGCGATGTCTCGCCCACCGGCAGAAGCGCGCCTCCGAGCCGCGCGAGCAGGGCGGGATCGCGCGCGAACCAGCCCACCACGTCGAAGCGCGGGGCGAGCGGCACGAGGCCATCCTTCGGCACCGCGCCATGCGTGGTGCGAATCCCGTAGAGGCCGCAATAGGAGGACGGGATGCGTATGGAGCCACCCGTGTCCGTTCCCAGCGCCGTCTCCACCGCATGGCCCGCCACGGCGGAGGCGGAGCCGGACGAGGAGCCACCCGGAATACGGCCGGGGGCGCGCGGGTTCACCGGCGTGCCGTAATGGGCGTTCTCGCCGTTCAGCGAGAAGGCCAGCTCGTCCGTATGGGTCTTGCCCGCGAGCGTCGCGCCGGCGGAGAGCAGCGCCTCCACCGCCGCGGCGTGGCGGGTCGGCACGGGATGCGTCCGCGCCCAATCGGGATTGCCGGCGCCGGTGACGTAGCCCGCCACGTCGAAAAGGTCCTTCGCGGCGAAGCGGATGCCCTCGAGCGGGCCGCCGGGGGCGCCGGCGAGGCTCGGCTGCGGGCCGGGGGTGAAGGCGTTCAGGCTGTCGGTCACGCGCGGTCCTCCGGGGTGGTGCCCCCGTTCTCCAGGATGGGGCGGGCATGGGCGGCGATGTCGCCCGCGGTGCAGAGCCACAGCTTCCCCGAGCCGGCCAGCTCCGCCAGCCGGTCCAGGATGCGCCGCAAAGGCCGCAGCCGTGCTGGCCAGGCGACGAGGAAGGGGTGCAGCGACAGGTTGAAGACGAGGGGGTAGCGCGCCGAGAGCGCCAGCATCTCCTCCAGCCCATCGAGGGTCGCCTCCGCCCATTCGCGCGGCGTCCAGCCCGCCCCGTGCAGGGCGGGCAGGTCGTTCAGCGGCCGGGCATAGGGAACGGAGACCAGGCTGCGCCCGGCGGCGGTGGCGAGCAGGGTGGGCTGGTCGTCATGCGGCCAGTCCATCACGTAGTCATAGCCACATTCGGCCAGGAGATCGGGCGTGCGATGCGTCTCCGACACCCAGGGGCCCATCCAGCCGCGGGGCGGCCGCCCCGTGACCGCCTCGATGCGGTCGCGGCAGTGGCGCAGCAGGGCGCGCTCGGCCTCCTCCTCCATCCCGGATTGGCGTTCCGCATTGGTGCGGCCATGCCCGACGATCTCGTCTCCCCGCGCCATCAGCGCGGCCGCGACTGGCGGGCAGGCATCCAGGATGGCGGTGTTCATGAGCGCGGTCGCCGGAATGCCGCGTTCGCCCAGCGCATCCAGCAGGTACCAGATGCCGACGCGGTTGCCCCAGTCGCGCCAGCCGAAATTCACCACGTCCGGCTCGGGCGCGGGATTGTTCAGCGGCACGCCCAGGCCTTCGGAGAAGGGGAAGGCCTCCACGTTGACCGCCACATAGGCCGCGAGCCGCGCCCCGTTGGGCCAGTCCCAGACGGGGCGGTCCGGCAGGGCGGAATAGGCGTAGCGGCCATGGCTCCGCAGCGGGGTTCCGGCGGTCATGGCAGGCCCGCGCGATGGCGGGGAGAAGGGGCGGCGCCCGGCGCGCGGCCGCGGCATGGAGGACAGGTCATGGGACAGCCCATCCCTCACGCCAGGATGGTGAAGGGCCGGTCGAGGCGGACCGTGTGGTGGTCGTCGATATTCGTGGCCGACAGCTCCAGGTTCAGGAAGTCCACCTCCGCCCCCGTGAAATACGGCCCGGCGTGCCAGGTGCCCCGGTGCAGCGCCAGGGCCTTGTCGCCGGGGATGCGGAACACCTCGATGGCGCCCGGCCGGGCCTCCGGGTCGTCCGGGTCGCCGGGGGTGGCGAGGGCGGCGAACCATTCCTCGCCCTTCATGGCGGCCAGGCACTGGGTGACGAGGCGATGGCGCGTGATCCGGTCCACCCGCATCGGGCGCGCGCGAAGGCGCATGATGTAGAGCCGTGGCGTGCCGCGCCCGAGATCCAGCACGGCATCCGCCGCGCCGAAGGGCGTGCCGTCCTCGCCCGGCTCGATCAGCGTGCCGTAGGGCGCGATCGCATCGGGTGTGGCCATTCTCGCCGGGATGGCGGGCGGGGTCTCGTCGCTCATGCGAGGGTCTCCGGGCTGGAAGAGGGGTGGGCGGGGCAGGGAAGGCGCGGCGGATGGGCTGTCGTCATCGCCCGGCCTCCGGCGGAAGCTCGGCATGGTCGCCTTCCACCAGCATTCGCCACATCGCCGCGTCCTGATCGAGGAGGAGGCGGCGCTTGACCCCCTCCACGAGCCTGGGCGCGGTGTATTTCATCCCGCTGTTCGAGGCCGCCACGGGACCCAGGCTCAGGGTCGCGCCGCGCGTCACGGTCAGCACGCGCGACAGCCAGGGGGCGGAGCCCGGCTCGCGCTCGGTGAAGGCGCCGAGGCGGTCGAGATAGGGATAGCGGGACAGCGCCTCGCTTCGCATCTCCTCGGGTGGCGCGAAGCGGTCCCCCCAAAGCGCCGCGGAGCGAGCCAGCAGGGCGGTTTCCGGGCGCTCGGCGAGATCGACCCGCATGCCGGTGGCGGTCACGACCGCATCGAAGGCGAAGCGACGCCCGCCGCCCTCCACCCTGATCTCCTCCCCGGTCCAGCGGATCCCCTCCCATGGGGTGCCGGGGTGGAGGGCGAAGCCGGGGGTCGCCATCGCGGCTTCGTAGGTGGGGCGGGGCGGCCCCTGCCCGATGGTGAGCAGCCGATGCATGGTCGCCCATTTCCGCGCATCCGGCAGGTCCACGTAATGGCCGAGATAGCCGGCGTTCTCCATCCAGCGCCGCGGGTTGGCCAGGGGCAGGGCGGGGCGGCGGAAGCAGAGATCGGCCGAGCGCGCGCCGGCCTGGAGTGCGGCGGTCGCCAGATCGAAGGCGGAGGCGCCGGCGCCGAGGACGCCCACCCGCATGCCCCTGAGGACCGCCGGATCGAAGGCATGGTTGGCGTGAAAGGCCCGCTCCGGCGGTACGGCGCTGGCCACGAAGCCCGGGATGGAGAAGCCGCCGCTGCCCGCCGCGCCCGTGGCCAGGATGCAGCTGCGGGCGAAGACGGCGCGCGGCCCGTCCGGCGTCTCGAAATCCAGGCGCAGCAGCTCGTCCCCGGTGGGCGCCAGCATCGCCAGGCGCCAGCCATTCCGCACGGGCAGGTCCAGCACCGCGCGGAACCAGTTCAGGTAATCCATCCAGGCGGTGCGCGGCACGCGGAACAGCCGCTCCCACCCCTCCGGCCCGTACTGCGCCTCCCACCAGGCGCGGAAGGAGAGGGAGGGGAGGCCGCCTTCGGTGCCGGTCAGGGTCTTCGGCGTGCGCAGCATGGCCATGCGCGCGAAGGTCACCCATGGGCCTTCGCGGCCGGGCTCGGCGGCATCGAACACGCCGATCCGCTCCACCCGTTCCCGCCGGAGCATGGCGGCCAGGGTGAGGCCGTACTGCCCGGCGCCGATCACGGCGCAATCCAGCGCGGTGGTGCCATCGGGTGCGGCGACCGGAAGAACCCAGTCGGGTGTGGGGTAGGCCAGGATATCCATCTCCCGCCGGATGCGGGAGGCGAGCTCGTCGAGCCCGCGCGTGGGGAGCAGGGTGTCCATCGGGATGCCGTTCAAGGGGTGCGGGAGGGGCGGAGGGGCGCAGGGCCCCGCGCTGGTCGCCAGCGCCCGCGCGCACGGCCGAGGCCGAGCGCGCGGGGCGGGCGGCCCCTGCCCGCCGGGCGGGTCATGCGGCGTTGCCGAACCACTTGGCGTCCAGCGAGGGGAGGAAGCCGTCCGCCTTCATCGCCGCCAGGTGGCGGTCGATCTCCGCCATCAGCGCGGTGTCGTCCTTGCGGGTGTTGATGCCCACGTCCCGCCCGTCCCACACCTCGGTGGTGCGAAGGTTCGCGCGGTTGTTGCGGCTGATGTTGTAGCGCAGCACGGGAAGGGTGTTGACCACGCATTCGGTCCGCCCGATCTCCAGGTCCCGCAGGGCGAGCGGGAACTCGTTGTAGGTGCGGATCTCCTTCACCACCGCGGCGTAGCCGTCCCGCACGAACTTCTCGCCCGATGTGCCCGCCTGCACGCCGACCACCTTGCCCGCCAGGTCCTCCGGCCGGGACAGAGCGACGTTCGGGCGGTGCGCGGCCGCGATGCCGGTGCGGTAATAGGGGGTGGAGAAGCCGATGCGTTCCGCGCGCTCGGGCGTCCAGGTCATGGCCGTGATCAGAGCGTCCACCCGGCCGGAGGTGAGCGAGGCGATCAGCCCCGCGAACTCGATCTGCCGCCACTCGATCCGCACGCCCATGCGGCGTCCGATCTCCTCGCCCATGTCGATGTCGTAGCCCGACAGCTTGCCGGCCTCGACGAACTCGAAAGGCGGGAAGGCCGCGCCGTTGCCGACGGTGAGGAGGCCCGCGGCCTTTACCCGGGCCAGCGTGTCCGCCTGCGCGAGCGCGAGGGCGGGAAGGGCGAGAAGAGGAGCCCCGAGAAGGGAACGGCGTGCAATCCGCATCATGACATCTCCGTCGCGGCGGCACGGGATGCGCCGCCTTCGTCCTGTCCGAGAACCCGGGCGAGGAAGGCCCGCGTTCGCGCCTCCCGCGGGGTGCCGAGCACCTGTGCGGGCGTGCCCTGTTCCACCACCACGCCGCCATCCATGAAGACGACGCGGTCCGCGACCTCCCGCGCGAAGCCGATCTCATGGGTGACGACGAGCATCGTCATTCCCTCGCCGGCCAGCCGGCGCATGACGCCCAGCACCTCGCCCACCAGCTCGGGGTCGAGCGCCGAGGTCGCCTCGTCGAAGAGCATCGCCTCCGGCTGCATGGCCAGGGCGCGGGCGATGGCGACGCGCTGCTGTTGCCCGCCCGAGAGCTGCGAGGGCCAGGCCCCCGCGCGATGCGCCAGCCCGACCTTGTCCAGCAGCGCGAGGGCCCGGGCCTCCGCCTCGGCGCGCGCGAGGCCGAGCACCTGGACCGGCGCCTCCGTGACGTTGCCGAGCACGGTGAGATGCGGGAACAGGTTGAACTGCTGGAACACCATCCCGACGCGCCGCCGCAGCAGCGTCATCGCCCGTTCCGGCACACGGGCGCGCACGCCGCCACTCGCCGGTCCCCAGCACACATGGTGCCCCGCCACGACGATCTCCCCGGCCTCGAAGGGCTCCAGGCCATTCACGCATTGAAGCAGGGTGGACTTGCCGGAGCCGGATGGGCCGAGGACGCAGACCACCTCGCCGCGGGCCACCTCCAGGTCCACGCCACGCAGCACCGCGTTCGGGCCGAACGACTTGTGCAGGTTGCGGACGGAGATGACGGCGCTCATGCGCATTCTCCCATCGGAGAAAGCGCGGCGAGGTGCCGCCCTTCCATCAGCATCCGGCCGCGTGCGACGACATGGACGAGATCCGTCTCCCGCGCGGCGAGAACGAGGCGCGCGGCGATTTCCGGCGGCCGGGAACCGGCGAAGGCCGGCGCCCCACGATCGAAGGCGAGCAGGTCCGCGGGCTCGCCCGGGGCGAGGGTGGCGCCCGCCGTGGCCATGGCGAGGGCCTCCTCGGGGCTGGGCCATTCCTCTTCCGGCCGCGTGGCGCGGGGCAGCAGACAGGCCATCTTCGTCACTTCCAGCATGCTCTGGGAATCGTTGCTCGCCGCGCCATCCGTGCCGAGCCGGACCCGCACGCCGCGGGCGAGGGCGCGGGCGATCGGGGCGGTGCCGCTGCCCAGGCGCAGATTGGCGAGCGGGTTGTGCACCAGCACCGTGCCGCTCCCGGCCAGCCGGGCCAGGTCCTCGTCGTCCAGATGGACGCCATGGGCCAGCTCCGTCTCGGGGCCAAGCAGGCCGAGACCCTCCAGATGGGCGATGGCGCTGCGGCCATAGAGCGCGCGGCAGGCCGCGGCATCCTGGGCTGTCTCGCAGACATGCAGGTGCAGGAAGCCGCCGGCCGCGCGGACCATCTGATGCAGGCCGCGCAGCAACGCATCCGAGCAGCGTTGGGGCGCCGAAGGGCCGATGCCCATTACGACGCCATCCTGTCCCACCGAGAGGCAGGCCGCGGCGAGCTCCAGCAGCGAGCCCAGCGGCTGCGCTTCCAGCCCGTGCGGCAGGGCTCGGTCGCGCAGCATGGGGGCGATGCGGCAGGAGAGGCCGGTTTCCGCCCAGGCGCGGGCGACGGCGGCCACGGCTTCCAGCCGCTGCGGGATCTGGCGCAGATGATCCGTCACGCCCGTGCCGCCGCCACGGATGGTGTCCGCCGCACCCATCCGCACGGCATGGAAGAGTGCCGTCTCGTTCAGGCTGTCCGCCCCGTCGCCATAGGCGGCCGCCAGCCATGCATCCAGCCGGGCGGTCGTCGCGCGGCCGCGGAACAGGGCCTCGGGCGAATGCGTGTGGCCGTTGCGGAAGCCGGGAAGCAGGAGAAGGGAGGCGCCGGGGAGGATGCGCGCATCGCCCGGCGCGGCGAGGGCCGGCCCGATGGCGACGATCCGCCTGTCCCGCAGCAGCAGGTCCTGGCCGGGTCGCGGGGCCCAGTCTGTGCCGCCGGGCAGCAGGGTGGCGTTCCGGAAGAGCAACGCCGTCATGCCGGGCGCCAGCGCCGTTCCAGCCAGCCGTTCAGCGCGACGAGCGGCAGGGTCATCGCGAGATAGATGAGAGCGACGCCGGCGAAGGGGCTGAAGGTGTTGGCGCTCCAGGTCATGATGTCGGTGCCGGCGCGGAGCAGGTCGGGGATGGCGATGACGGAGACCAGCGCCGTGTTCTTGAGAAGGGTGATGGCCTCGTTCGTCAGCGGCGGAAGCACGCGGCGCAGCGCCTGAGGCAGGACGATGCGGCGCATGGCCAGGGCCTGCGACATGCCCAGGGCGCGTGCCGCCCGCATCTGCCCCGCATCCACGGACTGAATGCCCGCGCGCACGATTTCCGTCACATAGGCGCCGCTGGTGAGCGACAGCGCGGCGATCCCCACGGTCGGCGCGTCCAGCAGGAGGCCCAGCGAGGGCAGGCCATAATAGAGGAAGAGCAGCGTCACGAGCAGCGGCACGCCGCGCATGAGCGTGACATAGGCCAGCATCGCCCCATCCAGGACGCGCAGCCCGGAGACGCGGGCCAGCGCTCCCAACACGCCGATGACGAGGGCGATGCCGATGGAGGCCGCCGCCAGCCAGGCGGTCGTCCGCGCGCCGCGCAGCAGCGCGGGGAGGGAGCGAAGGAAGAGATCGAGGTCGAAGTCCATGATCCGGCCGGGTGCCGACGCACCGCATGCGAGGAGAGGGGCCGCGCCCTTCCGGCCCTGGGGCCGCCGCCGTGGCGGTTGGTGGGGGACGCGACGGACCGGCTGCGCGTCCCGGTTCAGGGAGGCGACAGCGGCGGGATCAGGCGGTTGGTCGCCAGCGCCCGCGGGCGCGCGCGAGCCCATGTGCGCGCGGCGGCCGGCCGGGGCGGGACGGCACGCGCCGCCCGGATCCCGTCTCGATGCTCGGCCATGCGGCGCGGTCTTCCATCGGGCGATGCCAAGCAAGTTGGATGCCAGCGCATGCCTGGCACCCCGCGCGCCGGCCGGCGTTCCGCCCCTTGCGCCGGGGCAGGGTGAGGAATAATGAGAATGAATATCAATAAGGGTGGGCGCCGCGAGACCGCTGCCCGCGTTCGTTCAGGCCCGTGCCGGAACGCTCAGGATGGACCTTTGACTTGATTCCGTTGCGACAGGACTGGCCCTCCGACGTCTCGGCGCGCTATCGCGCGGCCGGCTACTGGCGGGGGGAGACCTTCCCTGGCTTCCTGCGGCGGCAAGCGGCGGAACGGCCTGAAGCGGAGGCCATCATCGGCGCCGGCCAGCGCTGGACCTATGCGGAGCTGCAGGCCCGGGCGGAGCGCGCCGCGGCCGGCTTCCTCGCCCTGGGCCTCCGGCCGGGGGACCGCGTGGTCGTGCAGCTCGGCAATATCCCCGAGTTCTTCTCGGTGGTCTTCGGGCTGTTCCGGGCCGGGTTGGTGCCCGTCTATGCCCTGCCGGCGCATCGCATCACGGAGATTGCCCATTTCGTCGCCAGGGCGGAGGCCGCGGCCTATGTGGCGGCGGAACGGCTGGACGGCTTCGATTACCGGGGGCTCGCGCGCGACCTCCTCGCCCTGCGGCCGGATCTGCGGGTGGTCATCCTGGGCGACGCCGCCGAGTTCATCTCCTTCGACCGGATGGAGGGCGACATCGCGGCGCTGCCCGGCGATCCCGACCCCTCCAGCGTTGCCTTCCTGCAGATCTCCGGCGGCACGACGGGGCTGTCCAAGCTCATTCCCCGAACGCATGACGACTACATCTACAGCTTCCGCGCCAGCAACGAGATCTGCGGCGTGCGGCCGGAGAGCACCTTCCTCGTCGCGCTTCCGGCGGCTCACAACTTCCCGATGAGCTCGCCGGGCCATATGGGCGCGCTTTATGCGGGCGCACGGGTCGTCCTGTCCCCCACGCCGAGCCCGGAGGCTGCCTTTCCCCTGATCGAGGCGGAGCGCGTCACCATCACCGGCCTCGTGCCGCCGCTGGCGCTGCTCTGGGCCCAGGCGGTGGGCTCGACGCGGCATGACCTGTCGAGCCTGGAGGTGCTGCTGGTCGGTGGCGCCAAGCTGACCCCGGAAGCCGCGCGGCGGGTGCGGGACGGGCTGCCGGGCAAGCTGCAGCAGGTCTTTGGCATGGCCGAGGGGCTGGTGAACTACACCCGCCTCGACGATCCCGAGGAGATCGTGCTGGAGACCCAGGGCCGCCCCATCAGCCCCGATGACGAGGTGCTGATCGTGGACGACCTGGGGGAGCCGGTTCCGGAGGGCGAGCCGGGCTACCTCCTCGCGCGCGGGCCCTACACCATCCGCGCCTACCACAATGACGAGGCCGCGAACGCGCGGTCCTTCACGGCGGACGGCTTCTACCGCACCGGCGACATCGTGCGCCGCACGAAGGAAGGCTACCTCGTCGTGCAGGGCAGGGCGGGGGACCATATCAACCGCGCCGGGGAGAAGATCTCGGCGGAGGAGATGGAGGACCACCTCCTTGCCCACCCGAATGTCTTCGATGCCGCCGTGGTGTCGGTGCCCGACGAATTCCTGGGGGAGCGGAGCTGCGCCTTCGTCATCCCGCGTGGCGAGCCGCCGCGCGCGGCGGCGCTGAAGGCCTGGATGCGGGGGCGCGGCATCGCGGCCTTCAAGGTGCCGGATCAGGTCGTTCTGGTCGATTCCTTCGAGACGACGGCGGCCGGGAAGGTCAGCCGCAAGGAACTGCGCGCCCGCCTGCGCGCGCGGCTGATCGCCGAGAGCGGCGCGGGCTGACGGAAAGAGAGGACAGAGGATGGCCGAGGCGATGAACCCGCCGACGACGCGGGAACGGATGCGCGCCGATCTCGCGCGGGCGCTGCGCATGGACCCCGAGGAAATCGGCGGGGAGGACAACCTGGACGATCTGGGCCTGGATTCCATGCGCGCCATGAACCTGGTGATGCGCTGGACGGAAGCCGGGCTGCAGCTGGATTTCGGCGAGCTGGCCGAGCGGCTCACCCTCGATGCCTGGTGGGCGGTGGCGCAGCGCGCGATGGCGAAGCGCGCCGATGGCTGACGGCGGCGGCGCGGCGCAGCCCGACCTGCCGCTGACCGAGGCGCAGGAAGGGCTCTGGTACGCGCAGCGGCTCGATCCGGGGAATCCGGTCTTCAACACGGGCCAGTACATCGCGTTCCACGGCCCGCTGGAACTGGAGGCGTTCCGGGCGGCCGTGGACGGGATGGTGGCCGAGGCGGATTCCCTGGCGCTCCGGATCCGGGAGGCGCCGGGCGGTGCCGTCCAGCGCCCCGACCCTGCGCTCCGGCCCTGGCTGGAGGTGGTGGACCTCTCCGATGCCGCGGCGCCCCTGGCCGCGGCGCGGGAGGCCATGGCGCACGACATGGCGCGCCCCGTGGACCCCGCCCGTGGGGGTCTCGCCGCCGAACGCCTGTACCGCCTCTCGCCGGACCATCACCTCTGGTACCAGCGTGCCCATCATCTCGCGCTGGATGGGTTCGGGACGGAGCTCCTCGTCCGCCGCGTCGCCGCGCTATATGCCGCGCGCCTGATCGGCGCCGATCCCGGCCAGCCCCTGATGCCCTTCGCCGCGACGGTGGAGGAAGACGCCGCCTACCGCGCCTCGCCGCGCCGCGCCGCCGATGCGGCATACTGGCGCGGCTGCATGGCGGATGCGCCCGACATTGCCGGCATGGCCCAGGGCCAGGCGATGACATCCCGCTCCGTCCATCGCGCCCAGGCGCGGATCGGGGCCGAGGCGGGGGAGGCGCTGCGCCGGCTGGCCACCGCGCAGGACCTGGCCTGGCCGGACCTGCTCACCGCCCTTCTCGGCGCCTATTGCCGCCGCATCGGCGGGGAGGGGGAGGCCGTGCTCGGCGTCACCTTCATGAACCGCTTCGGCAGCGGGGCCGCCCGGGTGCCGGCGACGCTGATGAACGTGCTTCCCCTGCGCCTCCGCGCGGATGAGGAGCGGCCGCTGGCGGAGATGGCGGAGGAGGTGGCCGGCCAGCTCGCGCGGCTGCGCCGGCACGGGCGCTATCGCGGCGAGCAGCTTCGCCGTGACCTCGGGCGGGTCGGCGCGGGCCGCCGGCTCCATGGGGCCATCATCAACATCCAGCCCTTCCACCAGATCCCGCCCTTTCCCGGCCTGACGGCCGAGCTGCACCTGCTCGGCACCGGGCCGGTGGACGACATCACCTTCGACCTCCGCACCGATCCCGGCGCCGCCACGCTGCGCCTCGATGTCGAGGCGAACCCGGCCCTCTACTCGGCCGAGGAAACCGCGGCGCATGCCAGCCGCGCCGCGCAATTCGTCGCCGCCGCGCTGGCTGCGGGGCGGCTGGCCGAGGTGCCCACGGCAACCCCGGAGGAGGCGCACCATTTCGTCGAGGCGGTGAACGCGACGGCGCATCCCGTCCCGGACACGACGCTCGCGGGTTTGGTCGAAGCGGCGATGGCCGCGCATCGCGACCGCACCGCGCTTGTCTTCGAGGGGAGCGCCCTCAGCTACGCGGCGCTGGACGCCCGCAGCGCGGCTTTGGCTTCGAGCCTGGCGGCGCGCGGGCTCGGGTCCGGGGCCTTGGTGGCGGTCTCGCTCGACCGGTCGCTGGATCTCGTGGTGGCGCTGCTCGGCATCCTGCGCGCCGGGGCGGCCTATCTGCCGCTAGACCCCGCCCATCCCCCCGAGCGCCTTGCGCGCATCCTGGCCTCGGCGAAGCCGCGTCTGGCCCTGGCGGCCTCATCCCTTCCGGGCGATGTGGAGGTGCTGACCCCGGACGCCTGGCCATCGCAGGACATGGCGTCCGAAGGGCCCGCCTCCCCGGGGCGCCGGCCCGCCAGCCCCGCGCCGGAGGATGCTGCCTACGCCATCTACACCTCCGGCTCGACCGGCGAGCCGAAGGGCGCGGTCATCACGCACCGCGCCATCGTCAACCGGCTGGAGTGGATGCGGCAGCATTACGGCTTCTCCGAAGCGGACCGTATCCTGCAGAAGACCCCGGCCACCTTCGATGTCTCGGTCTGGGAGTTCTTCCTGCCGCTCATCGCGGGGGGCTGCCTCGTGCTCGCGCCGCCGGGCACGCATCGGGACCCCGCCGCCATCGCCCGCCTGATCCGCGACCAGCGGATCACGACGGCGCATTTCGTCCCCTCCATGCTGTCCGCCTTCCTTGCCCATCCGGATGCGCGGGGCATCGCGCTGGCGCGCGTCTTCTGCTCGGGCGAGGAGCTGACGCCCGATCTGCGCGACCGCTTCCACGCCACGGTGAAGGCGGCGCTGCACAACCTCTACGGCCCCACCGAGGCGGCGGTGGATGTCAGCTTCTGGGATGCCTCCGCGGGCGATGACAGCCGGCCCATACCCATCGGCCGGCCGGTCTGGAACACGCGGCTCTATGTGCTGGATGAGGCGCTGCGCCCCCTGCCGCCCGGCGTCACGGGCCATCTTTTCATCGCGGGCCGGCAGCTCGCACGGGAGTATCTCGGGCGGCCGGACCTGACCGAGCGGGCCTTCATCGCCGACCCGTTCCATCCGGGCGAGCGCATGTACCGCACGGGCGACCTCGCGCGGTTCCGTCCCGATGGGGCGATCCTCTATCTCGGCCGCTCCGATGGCCAGGTGAAGCTGCGTGGCTTCCGGATCGAGCTGGGCGAGGTCGAGGCCGCCATTGCCTCCTCTCCCCTCGTCCGCCAGGCGCGGGTGATCGCGCGGGAGGACCGGCCCGGCGACAAGCGCCTCGTCGGCTACCTCGTCCCGGCCGCCGGCTACGACACCGCCGTGCTGCGTGCCCATGTGGCCGCGCGGCTGCCCGACTACATGGTTCCCTCGGCCTTCGTCGCGCTCGAGGCGCTGCCGGTGAACACCAGCGGCAAGCTGGACCGCGCCGCGCTGCCCGCGCCGGAGATGACGCAGGGCAGGGGTCGGCCGCCCGAGACGGAGACGGAGCGCCGCCTCGCCCTGCTCTTCGCGGAGGTGCTGGACCTGCCGGAGGTGGGGGCCGAGGAGGATTTCTTCGCCCTCGGCGGGCATTCCCTGCTCGCGGTGGACCTCATGCTGCGCGTGCAGGAGACCTTCGGACGGGACCCCGGCCTCGGCGCCCTGTTCGAGCAGCCGAGCGTGTCGCGCCTCGCCGCCCTCATCGATGCCGCCGCCCTGCCGCCACGCGACGATGGGCTGCGGCCGCTCATCCGCCTGGGCCACGGGGAGGAAGGGCGACCGCCGCTCTTCGTGGTGCATCCGGCCGGCGGCATCGCCTGGTGCTATGGCCACCTCGCCCGCGCCCTCGCGCCCGGACGCACGGTTCTGGGCCTCCAGGCTCCCTCGCTGGATGCCGAGGTGCCTCCGCCCGCGAGCCTTGACGCTCTGGCCGCCGACTATGCGGACCGGGTGCTGGCGGCCGGCACTCCCGGCCCCATCCACCTCGCCGGCTGGTCCGTTGGCGGCATTATCGCGCATGCGATGGCGGTGCGCCTGCGGGATCTCGGCCATCCCGTTGGCGCGCTGGCGCTGCTGGATGCCTATCCGGCCGATGCCTGGCGCGCCGAGCCCGAGCCGGATGCGGCCGCCATCTTCCGCGCGCTGCTGGTGATCGGCGGCCACGACCCCGCGCAGCATCCGGAATTGCCCCTGCGCCGGGAGACTGTGATCGCCTTCCTGCGCCAGGGCGGCACGCCGCTCGGCCGGCTGCCCGAGGCGGTGCTGGATGGGGTGGTGCGGGTGGTGGAGGGCAACAACCGCCTCGTCCGCGGCCACCATCACCGCCGCTTCGACGGCACCGTGACGCATGTCCGCGCCGCGCGGGACCATGCCGGCCGTCCCTTGGCGCCCTCGCTCTGGGCACCCTATGCGGCCGGGCTGGAGGTGGTGGATGTTCCCGCGCTGCACGGGGAGATGGTGGGGGAGGCGGCGACGGCGGTGATCGCGCCGGTTCTAAGCCGGCTGATGCAGGGGTGAGCCTGCCAGGGCGGCCATTGGCCGTCCTCCCTGGCCGGAACTTTGGCCCAGCCGGCCTCAGCCAGCCCTGATGCCCTTCAAAGACCGGCATCCAGGGCGCGTGATCCGGGGCCCGGCCGGGCGCGGGGCCCAGGCCTCTGCGGGAGAGGCCTGGGTTTCCAGATCAGGCGCGCCCCATCAAACGCGGATGAGGCTCACCGTGTCGCCCTTCGGGTCCTCGACCGGGGGCTGCCCGCGCGGGGACATGCGGGCCTTGTTGGTGACATAGGCGAGGCCCGAACGGCGATCGACCGCGACCGTGTTCGGATGCGTGCCGGTCTCCAGGCTCGCCGTCACGGCCAGGTTCCGCGTATCCACTACGCTGACGGTGCCCGCACCGCGATTGGCGACGAAGGCGATCGCCCCGTCGGCCGACAGGGCGACGCCCAGCGCGCCCGCGCCGGTTTCCAGCACCTTCAGCGCCTGGCCGGAGGCCGCATCGAGCACGGCGAGCTGGCCGCTCTTCTGGTTGGTGCAGAACAGGCGCCCGCTGGCTGCGTCGTAGGCGAGGTTGACCGCGGAATCGCCGCCCGAGGCGAAGCGCCGCACGCCGGCCCTGCGCGAGAGGCTCACCTCCACCACCTCGTTCGCCTGCATGGCGGCGGCGAAGAGCCGGTCTCCGGCCGGATCATAGGCGAGGCCCGAGATGCCGCCTTCCAGCCCCTCGGTGATGACGGTAGCGACGGTGTTGGCTTCGGTATCCACCACCCAGATCGCGCTGGGCTTCTCGCGCGCGCCGAACACCGAGACGAAGGCCCGGTTCCGCGCCTCGTCCACCACCACCTGGCGGACATGGGCGCCCGCGCCTTCGCCGATCTGCGCCTTCACCGTTCCGCTTCGCAGGTCGATGGCGAGCAGCTTGCCGTCCCGTGTCGCCGTGCCGAACAGCATCCCGGTCCGGTCGTTCACCGCGAGGCCGAAGGCGGGGTCGTCGCCCAGCTCGATGGTGGAGCGCAGCGCCAGCGTGCGGGGGTCGAGGCCGAGGATCTTCGCGCTGTTGGCGCCACGGGGCCCGGCGCTGGCGACATGGACAAGGTTGGTGGTGGTGCTGACCACGACTTCGTAGAGCCCCGGCGCGCCCTTCACGGTCGTCTCCACCGCGGGGGCGGCGAGGGCGGGGGTCGTCCTGGCGGCGATGCCGGCGGCGCCGAGCAGGGCGAAGAGGTGCCGTCGGGACAGCTGGGGGCTGGGGCAGGGGCCGCTGGCGGGGGTGATCGGCATCTCGGGCCTTCTCGATGTCATGCGCCGGTTCCGGGCGGCGGGGCCTCCCGGACTCGATGCTGATAATTGCAACTGATTATCAATAAAATAGGCGGAGGGAGCAGGCAAGGCCCGCGCCCGCCCTTGTGCGGGGCGGCACCCTCTGCAAGAAGCCCTGCGAACAAGTCGCATTGGCGTCCCTCGCCAAGGCCTTCGATCACGAGGAGCGACCCCGATGCGGGATGACGTCCGGCGCGGATCCCCTGACCAGGCGCACCCCGCCCCCTTCCGCCGGCAGCTGCTGGCAGGCCTCGGCGCGGCGGCCGTCCTTCCGCTCGCCCGGCCGGCCCTCGCGCAGGGGGAACGGCCGCTGCGGATCGGCATGGTCACCTCGCTCTCCGGCCCCTTCACCGCGCTGGGGGAGAGCATGCGCGCGGGGATGCAGCTCCTGCTCTCGCAATCCGGCCACCGGATCGCGGGGCGTTCGGTCGAGTTCCTGGTGGAGGACGACGCGGCGCGGCCGGAGGATGGCGTGCGCAAGGCCCGCAAGCTGATCGGGCAGGACCGCGTGGACGTGCTGTGCGGCGTCATCAGCTCCGGCGTGGCGCTCGCCATGCGGGACGTGGTGACGGAGGCGAGGGTGCCGACCTTTCTCCTCGGCTCGGCCAACGATCTCGCGCGGAAGGCGGCCAGCCCCTACATCCTGCGCCCCACGAAGACGAACTGGATGCTGGGCCACACCGCCGGGCGCTGGGCCTATGAGAAGCTGTCGAGGGCGCGGGTGCTCACGGTCGCCTCGGATTACGCGGCCGGCCGAGAATATGTCGGCGATTTCGTCGAAGCCTATCAGCGGCAGGGCGGCCGCATCGGGCGCCAGCTCTGGACGCCATTGGGCAGCGCGGACTTCGGACCTCTGCTCACCACCATCGCCGCCGAACGGCCGGAGATGGTCTTTGGCTTCTTTGCCGGCAGCGACGCGGTGCGGTTCCTGCGGCAATGGAAGGAATACCGGCTCGCCGGCCGTATCCCCCTCGTCGGGCCGGGTGCCTTCTTCGACCAGGAGGATGTGCTGCCGGCGATCGGGGATGCCGGGCTGGGCGCCGTCAGCACCTTCCACCAATCCCCCACCGCCCCGGCGAGCGCCGATTTCAACCGCGCCTATATGGCCACCGGCAAGCCGCTGCCGGGCGAGTTCAGCACCACCGGCTATGTCTGCGGCCAGACGATCAAGGCCGTGCTGGAGCGGGTGGACGGCGACCTCTCCGACTGGGAGAAGGCGCGGCAGGCGCTCTTCGCCGCGCCGGTGGACACCGCCTTCGGCCGCATCCCCTTCGACCCCCGCTACGGGCAGGCCATTCTCGACATCCATGTGAACGAGGTCCGCCGCGGCGCGGATGGGCGGATGATCAACACGGTCGTGCACAGCTACGAGGCCGTGCGCGACCCCGGGCCGGATGCCTGAGGCGGGGCATCGATGGGCTACGCGCTTGTCCAGCTGCTGAACGCGCTGTCCTTCTCCGCCCTGCTGCTGCTGACCGGGCTCGGCCTTGCGGTCGTGCTCAGCCTGATGAACTTCATCAACCTCGCGCATGGCTCCTTCTACCTGCTGGGCAGCTATGTCGCGGTGTACTGGTTCGCCTCGGGTGCGCCGTGGTGGCTGGCCTTTCCCGCCGCCTTCCTGGCCACCGCACTGGCCGGAGCCCTCCTCGAACGCTTTCCCTTCCGCGATTTCTACGCGCGCACGCATCTCATGCAGGTGCTGCTGACCTACGGCCTTTCCGTGATCTTCGCCGACCTCATGCGCTGGGGCTTCGGCGCGCAGATCCTTTCGCCCGAGCTGCCCGAGGCCTTGCAGGGCGTGATCTTCCTGCTCGACATGCCGTTCCCGGTCTATCGCCTCTTCCTCATCGCCACCGGCTTCCTCCTGGCCGCTCTCCTCTGGCTGCTGCTGGATCGCACCCTCTGGGGCGCCGTGGTCCGGGCCTCGGTGGCGGATCGGGGAATGGTGGAGGCCCTCGGCATCGACACGCGCCGGGTCTTCACCGCCGTGATGGTGCTCTCCGCGGGGCTGGGCGGCGTCAGCGGGGCACTCGGCGCCGGCATGCTCGCCGCCTATCCCGGGCTGGACGAGGAGGTTCTGCTGCTGGCCCTCATCACGGTCGTGGTCGGGGGGCTGGGCACCTTCCGGGGAACCGTGCTGAGCGCGCTGGTGGTCGGGTTCGCGCTTACCTTCAGCAAGGTGTTCTTCCCCGAATTCGCCAATGCGGCGGCCTTCTCGGCCATGGCGGCGCTGCTGCTCCTGCGTCCGCACGGGCTGGTCGCGCCCCGGCTGCGCCAGGTCTGAACTCCGTGTACGTCCGGCTCCTCGTGTCTCTGGCGGCCCTGGCCGTGCCGGCTTTCCTGGCCGGGGATTTCCACCTGCGCTTCCTCGCCGAGATCCTGATCCTCGGCACGGCGGTGATGAGCCTGGACCTGCTGGTGGGCTTCGGCGGCCTCGTCTCGCTGGGGCATGCCGCCGTGTTCGGGGCTGCCGCCTATGCCGGGGCCATCCTGGCCCAGCAGCTGGGCGGAAACCTGCTGCTGGTCCTCTCTGCCGGCATCCTCGCCGGCCTGGCGGTGGCCGCGACGATGGGCGCGGTGATCGCGCGGACCAGCAGCCTCTTCCTGCTCATCCTCACCCTCCTGCTCGGCCAGATCGTCTGGGAAGCCGCCTTCCATTGGCGGGAGGTCACGGGCGGCGCAGATGGGTTGCGGGGCCTGCCGCCGCTCTCCCTCGGGCCCTGGGTGCTCAGCGGCGCCCGCCCGCTCTTTCTGCTCGCCGGCCTGCTGGCGCTGGGCGCGTTCTGGCTCGCCCGTTCCTTCGTGGCCGCTCCGCCGGGCCGGGCGCTGATCGGCGCGCGGGAACAGCCGATCCGGATGAGCGCGCTAGGCTACAGCATCCCTCGCATCCGCTTCGTCGCCATGCTCGTCGCCGGCGGCATCGCCGGGGCGGCGGGCGCCCTCTACCCCTTCGTGAACCTCTATATCGGGCCGCAGAGCGTCCATTGGACGCTGTCCGCCACCATGATCATCATGCTGGTGATCGGCGGGGTCGGCTCGCTCTGGGGAGCCTTCCTCGGCAGTGCCGTCTACCTCGTGATCCAGACCTATATCAGCGCCTATACCGACCGATGGCAGCTCTTCGTCGGGCTGATCTTCGTGCTGACCGTGCTGGTGCTGCCGCATGGCCTCGCCAGCGGGCTGCGCGGCCTTGGCGCGCGTCTGCGGGCGGGGAGGGGGACGGGCGCATGAGCGCGCTTCTCGAACTCTCCGGCATCGGCAAGAGCTTCGGCGCGTTCCGGGCCCTGACGGATGTGAGTTTCGAGGTGCGGGAGGGAGAGACGCTCGGGCTGATCGGCCCGAATGGCGCGGGCAAGACGACCTTGTTCAACATCATCACCGGCTTCCAGCGACCCGATACGGGGGGGCTTCGCTATGCTGGCGAGGCGATCAACCATCTTTCACCCGAGCGGCGCGTCGGGCAGGGGCTGGTGCGGACCTTCCAGAAACCCATGGCCTTCCCCGAGCTGAGCCTGCGGGAGAACATCGCCCTGGCCGCGCGCCGCCATGCCGGCATCGGCCTCCGCTGGCCCGGGGGCCGGCACGCGCAGGCGGCCGCCGCCGAAAAGGCCGATCGGCTCATCCTGGAAAGCGGCCTGGCCAGGAGCGGGGACGAACGGCTGTCGGACCTCTCCTATGGCGAGCAGCGGATCGTGGACACGCTGATCTCCCTCGCCCTCGAGCCCCGGCTTCTCCTGCTGGACGAACCGACCGCCGGGCTGACGCAGGCCGAGGCCGAGCGGCTGCTGCGGATCGTGCGGCGCCAGAGTGCCCGAACCTCCGTCGTCCTCATCGCCCATGACATGGATGTGGTCTTCGGCTGCTGCGACCGGATCGCGGTGCTCGATCTCGGCCGTCTGCTGTGCTGCGACACGCCGGAGGCGGTGCGAGCCGACGCCTCCGTCCGCGCGGCCTATCTTGGGGCCCTGGCGGGATGACGCGCGTGGAGCGGGAGGCGACCGAGCCGCCGCATCTCTCCCTGTCCGGGGTCTCGGTGCATCACGGCGCTGTCGACATCCTGCGGAACATCACGCTCGAGGTGGCGCCGCGGGAGGCCGTCGCGATCCTCGGGCGGAACGGCGTTGGCAAGACGACGCTGGTGAACGCCATGCTCCAGCTCGGCCCCCGCGTCACGGGCGGTGTGCGGGTGATGGGGCAGGAGGTCACGGGTTGGGCGACCCACCGGATCGCGCGCCTCGGCGTGGCGCTCGTCCCGCAGGGGCGCGGTGTGTTTCCCCATCTCACTGTCACCGAGAACCTGCGGCTGGCAACGCTCAACCGGCGCCAGGGCGCCTGGACACTGGAGCGCGTCTTCGAGACCTTCCCCCGGCTGGCCGAGCGCCGCGCCTCCTCCAGCAGCGCCCTCAGCGGGGGGGAACGGCAGCTGCTCGCCATCGGCCGGGCCCTGCTCACCCAGCCTCGGATGCTGGTCCTCGATGAGCCGAGCGAGGGGCTGGCGCCGCGTCTGGCCGAGGAGATCATCCTTGGTGAGGTCGGGCGGCTCGCGAGGGAGGGGATGACCGTGCTGCTCGCCGAGCAGAATGTCGGCCTTGCCCTGCGCCTCTGTCCTCGCGCCGTGGTGCTGGCGGCGCATGAGGTGGTGTTCGACGGACCTTCCACCACGTTGCTCGCCGATCCATCCCTGCTCGGGCGGCACCTGGGCGTGTGAGCGGCGGCGCCTACTGGTCGTCGAGGCTCAGGACGACCGGCTGATGGTCCGACAGGCGCGTCTCGACATCGTACCGCACCGCCCGGACCCGCGGCGCGAGGTCTTCGGTCACGAAGACATAGTCGCAGCAATGCGGCTCGCCATAGGTCTGGTCACCGATGCAGAAGGAATGCGGGTGCGGCTCCTCCCCATGGCGGAGCATCCAGCTATCGAGAAGGCGAGGGGTCGCCTCCCCCATCGGGGCGGAGATGCGCTGCTTGACCGGATCGGACGGGCGCATGTTGAAATCCCCCGTGAGGATCGCTGATCGCGGGCTCGGCTGCAGCTCAAAGGTGCCGGTGCCCGGCTCGCGCGGCCGGGCGGCGCGGTCACAGGCCAGCCCGTGCGCCGCTCGGATCGCTTCGACCTGCCCTTGCCGATGCTCGGCCGAGAAGTATTCGAGATGGGTCGTCATCACCCGCAGCGGGCCGAAGGGAGCGATGACCGTCGCCTCCAGCAGCATGCGCGGCATGCTGTGTGGGCCGCCGCCGGGCCAGGGCAGCGTGTGGCGCAGGACCTGGCGCACCGGAAGGCGGGTCAGGATCATGTTGCCGAACCGGCGCGTGCGGCCACCTTCGTCTGGCAGCTCCAGCGCGGCGCCCGAGACGGCGCGGTAGCCGGGAAGCAGCGCCGCCAGCGCGGCGAACTGGTCCTCGCCGCCATTCCCCCTGAGCTCGGGCAGGTTGTCCGAGACTTCCTGGAGGCACAGCAGATCGAAATCCGCCAGGGCGCGCGCATGGTCCACGATCCGGGCAAGGTCCACCCGCCCGTCCATGCCCAGCCCCCATTGGATGTTCCAGGTGATGACCTGCATGGTCCTACCGGATTCCCGCCCGCATGAAGCTCTGCACGAACTGGCGCTGGAACAGCAGGAACCCCACCAGGAGCGGTGCCGAGGTCATCAGCGTGGCTGCGCAGATCACGGCCCAGTCCACGCCCTGGTCACCACCCGCGAAGACCTGCAGCCCGACCGTCAGGGGCCGCGCCTCGACCGAGTTGGTGACGATCAGCGGCCAGAGGAAGTTGTTCCAGTGATAGCTGACGGAGACGAGCCCGTAGGCGATGTAGATGGGCTTCGCGAGCGGAACATAGATCCTGAGCAGGATCTGCAGCGCGCTGGCGCCTTCCACGCGTGCGGCGTCATCCAGCTCCCGCGGCACGGTCTTGAAGGTCTGCCGCAGCAGGAAGATCCCGAAGGCGGAGGCGATGTAGGGCAGCGCGATGCCGGGGATCGTGTCCACCAGCCCCAGCCAGCTCATCGTGCGGTAGTTCTCGACGATCAGCACGTCCGGCATGATCATCAGCTGGACCAGGACCAGGGCGAAGGCCACGCCCCGCCCGGGGAATTCGAGCCGTGCGAAGGCATAGGCCGCGAGGGTGCCGAGCACCACCTGGCAGGAGAAGATCAGGGTGACGAGCACCGTGGTGTTGAGGAAGTAGCGCGCGAAGGGCGCAGCGGCCCATGCGGCCCGGAAGTTGTCCAGGGTGAGCGGCGCGCCGAGCTGGAGGCGCGTGGTATAGGCGGAATCATGAAAGGCGGCCCAGACGGCGAAGACCAGGGGCATGATCCAGAGAACCGCGAGAAGAACCGCGCCGATGCCCTCCAGCGCACGGCCGATCCCGCGTGGCGCGTAAGGGTCCGCCCGCGTACCGGGCGCGGAGGCGCCGCGGGCACGGCGACGGGCGATCCAGCCCGGCCGGGCGGAGGCTTCGGGCATGGGCGTCGGCATGGCGGGAAGCGCGGTTCCGTCGCTCATTGGTAGTGAACCTTGCGTTCGAGCCAGCCGTACTGGACCAGCGCCGCGATCGCGAGGAGGCCCAGGAGGATGACCGTCAGGGCCGCCGCGTAGGAGGTGTCCCAGAAGCTGAACCCGACCTGGTAGATGTAGAACAGCAGCAGGGAGGTGGCGTTGTCCGGGCCGCCGCGGGTCATGACGATGATGTGGTCCACGGTGCGGAAGGCGTTGATGACCGCGTTGATCAGCACGAAGAGCGTGGTCGGCATCAGCAAGGGGAACTGCACGCGCCGGAAGAAGGTCCAGCGCGAGGCGCCTTCGAGCGCTGCCGCCTCCCCGAGCACCGGCGGGATGGCCTGGAGCGCGGCAAGATAGAAGATCATGAAGAACCCCGCCTCCTTCCAGACCGCGACCAGCGTGACGGCGGCGAGCGCCGTGTCCTTCGAGCCGAGCCAGTTGTGCGAACTGAAGCCGAGGGCGGAGGTGATCTGCTCCAGCAGCCCGTATTGGGGTGTGTAGAAGAAGAGCCAGATATTCGCGACGGCGATCATCGGCAGGATGGTCGGCGTGAAATAGGCCATCCGGGCGAAGGTCCGCCCGGGGATGCGGTCGTTCACCCAGACTGCCATGAGCAGCGCGAGGGCGATCGAGAGCGGAATCGTGCCGATCGCGAACCACAGGTTGTTCGTGAAGGATTGCCAGAACACCGGATCGGCGAGGATCTGCTCGTAATTGTCCAGCCCCACGAAGCGCGATGGCCGGCGCGGGCGCGCGGTCGAGGTGAAGCTCTCGACCAGGCTCGCTACCGCTGGCCAATGCGTGAAGGCGACCAGGAGCAGCATGGCCGGCAGGAGCAGCAGCCAGCCCTGGATGGCGGTGGAGAAGCGGCTCTTCATCGTCACCCGTCGCAGGATGGCCCTCCCGAGTGGGGGGGGCGGTGAGCGGGAAAGGGGAGCGGCGCGCGAAACGCGCCGCCCCGGGCGGGGTGAGGGAGGGCCAGCCTAGCGGTAGGAGCGCAGGATACGCTCCGCCTCGGCCTGCGCATCCCGCAGCGCGCGTTCCGGCGGCTTGCTGCCGGTCAGCGCCGCCTGGATGTTGTCGCCCAGCGCCTTCGTCACGCGCTGGTTCTCATGGGTCGAGAGTTCGGCTACGGCGAATTCGAGCTGATCGCGCGCGACCGCCGCAGCGGGGAAGCCGGCCACATAGTCCTTCATCAGCGCCGTGCCATAGGCCGCGCGGCTGACGCCGACATAGCCCGTGTCGATGCTCCAGCGCGCTGCGCGCTCGGGCTGCGTCATCCACTGGGCGAAGCGGAAGGCGGCCTCCTGCTGCGCCGGCGTCGCCTTCTTCGCGATGTGGAAGTTGCCGCCGCCGGTCGGGCTGCCGCGCCGCTTCTGGGCGGGCAGCATCGCCACGCCGAAGTCGAACCGCGCATTCGTCCGCACATTCGTGAGGTTGCCGGTGGTCGTCCACATCATGGCGGTCTTCTGCTCGAAGAAGTCCCGCGGGGTCGTGCCCCATTCCACGATGCCGGGCGCGTGGACCTTCTGCTTCTGCGACAGGTCCACCCAGTATTGAAGCGCCTCGACCACGCCGGGCTTGTCGAAGAAGGTGCGGCTGCCCTCCTGGTTCGCCAGGACCTCGCCCGCCTCGATCGCCAGGGCCTGAAGCATCCAGTAGCCGAAGCCGGTGGACGGGATCTGCGTGCCCCATTGGCTGACGTTGCCCGCGGCATCGCGCCGGGTAAGCTTCTCGGCGAAGGCCGTGTGCTCGGCCCAGCTGGCCGGCGCCTTTTCCGGGTCCAGCCCAGCCTGCCGGAACAGCTCCTTGTTCCAGTACAGCACGATGGTCGAGCGCTGGAAGGGAATGCCCCAGCTCTGCCCGCCGGTCTGGCTGTTCAGCATGAAGGCCGGGAAGAAGTCTCCCATCCAGGCCCTGTCCGCATCGGTCTTGATGAAGCCGTCGAGCGGGACGATCGCGTCCTCGTCGATCAGCGTGAACATGTCGGTGGAGAGCAGGACGGAGAGGGTCGGCGGCGTGCCGCTCTTATGGGCCGTCAGAACCTTGACCAGGGTTTCCTGATAGGTGCCCGCGTAAACCGGCGTGACCTTGATGCCCGGATTCTGCTGCGAGAACTCGGCGGCAAAGCCGTCGATCACCCGGGTGATCGCGCCGCCGACCGCGACGGGATAGAAGAACGAAAGCTCGGTCGGGCCGCCCTGCGCCAAAGCGGGCCGGGCGAGAGCCGTGGCTGCGGCGGCCACGGTGCCAGCCACGAATTGCCGTCGGTCCATGTCTTTCCTCCTCTCTCCGGCTTGGCCCGGAGTGCGTTAGCCCTAACGGATCTCTGGCCGCCGCCGCGCGGCGGCCGGGTCAGGCGACCCGCTGCTCGGTCGCGCGGTCGAACCAATGCGCGTCGTGCGGGGACCAGGCAAGATGGACCGTCTGCCCCGTCTTCATCTCCATCCGGCCGGCCGCGCGGGCCACGAAGGAAGCGCCCCCCATCCGCGTCTCGATCAGCGTATCGGCGCCCAGATACTCGGCGGCGATGATTTCGGCGGGTACGCCCGAGGGGTCGATCTGCACCGCCTCCGGCCGAACGCCGACGGAGAGCTGGTCCAGCCCATGCGTGCCGAAGGCCGGGAGGGCCCATGGGCGCCCGGCGAGCGCGACGGCCGGAACCACGTTCATCGGCGGCGTGCCGACGAAGCGTGCGGCGAAGGCCGAGCTCGGCCGCTCATACAGCTCCGCGGGCGTTGCGTTCTGCTCGATCCGGCCCGCGCGCATGAGGATCACGCGATCCGCCATCGTCATGGCTTCGACCTGGTCGTGCGTCACATACACCATGGTCATGCCGAGCCGCTGTTGCAGCGCCCGGATTTCACGCCGCATCTCCAGGCGGAGCTGGGCGTCAAGATTCGAGAGCGGCTCGTCCATCAGGCAGACGGCCGCCTGGGCCACGATCGCGCGGGCCAGGGCGACGCGTTGCTGCTGGCCGCCCGAAAGCTGCGAGGGGCGGCGCTCCAGCAATGGCTTCAGCCCGAGCATGTCCGCGGCCTGGGCCAGCCGCGAATCCCGCTCCGCGCGCGGCACGTCGCGCACCTTCAGGCCGAACAGGATGTTGTCCGCCACCGACATGTGCGGGAACAGCGCGTAGCTCTGGAACACCATGGAGATGCCGCGCTTCGCTGGCGGAAGCTGTGTCACGTCCCGCCCCGCGATGACGATCCGGCCGGCGGTGGGCGTGTCGAGCCCTGCGATCAGGCGGAGCGTGGTGGACTTACCGCATCCCGAAGGCCCGAGCAGGGCGACGAGATCGCCGGCCTCCACCGTGAAGCTGACATTCTCCACGGCGGCCGTGCCGCCCCAGACCTTCGAGATCTGCTCGACCACGATGCTGTGCATGGCGGCGTCCTATCCGTGCAAGAGGGCGGTTCGCGAAGAACCCGCCCCGCCACGAAAAGCGACCGCTTCACCATCCCGGAGCGGGAGGTGGCGGAGGTCGTTCCGTCCGGCGACATGGTTTGGGGTGCGGGTCCGCCGCGCGGCGGCCTCGCCAGCTCGATCCCTGACCGATTGCGGCGCCAAGCGTGCCGACCTTTCCTCTCTCGTTGTTTGGGATGTTGCACAGAGAAACGTGGAAGGTCAAACACTCAGGGGCCGGGAGAAGGCGGTTTGCTCACCGCGCGCGAGGCCTTCGCGCCGTCTGAGCGCGGCGGGCCCTGTATTCGAGTAGCAGGGCGAGGGCGGCCAGCGCACCTCCGAGGAGGCACACCATGCCCCAGCCGCCGCCGCGCCATGCGGCCATGGCGCCGGCGGAGCCTGCCGCACCGCCAAGGAACATGCCTGCCATGAAGATCGTATTGATCCGGCTGCGCGCCTCCGGCTGCAGCGCGTAGATGACGTGCTGGTTGGAAACCAGGGCACTCTGTACGCCGAAGTCCAGGATGACGACGCCGAGCACGAGGCTGGGCAGGCTGGTCCAGGCGCCGAAGACGAGCCAGGCCGCCAGCGTCAGGAAGGCGCCGAGTCCGATCACGAGCCCCGGTCCCCGCCGGTCGGCCAGGCGGCCCGCCAGCGGCGCGGCGGCGATCCCTACCGCCCCCACCACGCCAAACAGCCCGGCCACCTCCGCGCCCAGCCGAAACGGCGGCTGCTCCAGCAGGAGGGCGAGGACGGTCCAGAATGCGGAGAAGGAGGCGAAGAGCGCGGCCTGCATCAGCGTCGCGCGACGAAGCGCAGGCTGGGTGCGCCATAGCTCGAGGAGGGAGCGCAACGCCGCGGGGTAGCCGATGGTGGCCGCGGCCGGCCGGCGCGGAAGCGCCGCCGCCATCAGCGCCGCGGCGCCGAGTGCCAGGGGTACGGCGAGCCAGAACATCGCCCGCCAGCCTGCATGGGCGGAGACGAAGCCGCCAAGCGTCCGGCTGAGCAGGATGCCGGCCAGCACGCCGCCCATGACCGTGCCCACCGTCGTGCCCCGCCGTTCGGGCGCGGCGAGATGCGCGGCGAAGGGGACGATCTGCTGCGCCACCGTCGCGCAGAGGCCGACGAGCAGCGAGGCCAGGACGAGAACCGGCGCGCTGGGCGAGAGCGCCGCCAGGGCCAGCGCAGCGGCAAGGACGCCGAATTGGATGACGATGAGGCGGCGCTGGTCCATCAAGTCCCCCAGCGGGAGCAGAAGGAACAGGCTGGCTGCATAACCGAGCTGCGTCGCCGTCGGGATGAGCGCCGTGGCGCCGGACCCGGCGAAATCCTGCTCGATGATCCCGAGCATGGGCTGGTTGTAGTAGATATTGGCCACCGCGACGCCCGCGGCGGTCGCCATGGCGAAGGTCGTGCCCGTCGCCAACTTGATCGGTGCGGCCGGTGGCGATTCGTTCTGCATCATGCTTCCCATGCTCATACCTCCTCGGGCCGCCTCGTCGCGCGACCCGCGCCTGCCTAGGCCCGGGGCGCTGCCAGGTGCCGGCGCCTCCAGGCGAGCGGCGTGTCGTTGGCGATGCGGCGAAAGACACGCGAGAAATGCGCCTGGTCTGCCAGCCCGCAACGCAGGGCCACCTCGCAGAGCGGCATGCTGGTCTCCAGCATCAGGGCTTGCGCGCGGCTGATCCGCCGTTCCATCACATAGGTATGCGCCGTCCGTCCGAAGCTCTTCTTGAACGCCCGCGCAAAATGGCCGCTGCTGAGCCGAACCTCACCCGCGAGGTCCTTCTGCAGGATCTGTTCCTCGAGATGGAGTTCGACGTAGCGCGTGAGGCGGAGGATCTGCCATCGCGCCAACCCTCCATGCACCGCCAGGGCACTCTCTTGCTCCGCCGGCGCCTCAAGCAGGCGGGTCGCCCTGGCCAGGGCAAGGCCGGCGGCGTCCTGATCCCGGTCGAGGAGATCGCGCGCGTCACGCAGCAGTCGCGAGAGCAGCGCGGCATCCGCGCCACGGAGCGGCCCCTCATGGCGGCTGGCGGGCCGGACATCCTGGCTCGTGATCATCGTCTTGCTCCGTCGGGAGAGGAATGAAGGACGAAGCAAGACTGGGCGGCCGACCGGCGGCACTCCATTCTACGAGCATTGGTTCCGGTGATCTGTTCGATCTGAGAACCCCATACCTGCGTATAGGGCGGTGATCGTCCGGGATGGCGAGCGCCACGATTGGGTGGAGCGGCGCTTCGCCTCCTGGGTGCTCGGACGATGCGCAGCCGGTCCGGCCCGAGCGGCCGGGCATCCGATCATCCGAGATCACGTGGAATAGGCGCGAACCGTCTTCCTTCCAGAACGCCTCGGCCGAGTGGCAGCTCTCCGCCTCGCGGCCCGCCGAACGGACCAGGCGGGCGGCGGCCGCGCGAGCGAGGGGGCCGTCTCCACGGTCGCGATGGGCTGTCGCGACAAACCCTGACCCCCGGGGCGTTGCCCGAAGGGGGCGAACAGGAGGGATCGGGGGAGCGGTGCCATCGGCGGCACCTATGCTCAAGATGGGGTGCCCAGCGGGGTGGGCGGGACGCTCAGCCGCTCCAGCTCCCCACCAGCTGCGCGACGCGGACGAGGTCGGCCAGGGTTCGGACTTCCATCTTCTTCATGAGGTTGGCGCGGTGAAGTTTCACCGTGATCTCGCTCAGCCCGAGCTGCCCCGCGACCTGCTTGTTCATCAGTCCGGAGGCGACCAGGGCCATCACCTGGACCTCACGCGGGGTGAGCGTGTCATAGAGCGCCTTCGCCGCTGCCAGGGATGCCGAGGCACGACGCCGCTCCCGATCTTTCGCCAGGGCAGCGTCCACCGCGTCGAGCATGTCCTGGTCGCGAAAGGGCTTCGCCAGAAAGTCCACGGCGCCGGCCTTCATGGCCCGCACGCTCATGGGGATGTCACCATACCCTGTGACGAAGACGATGGGCGGGTGATCGCCACGTTCGGCGAGGCGCGCCTGGAACTCCAGCCCGCTCATCCGGGGAATGCGGACGTCCATGATGATGCAGCCCACCCGATCCAGCAGCGGCAGGTCGAGCACCTCCTGCGCGGATTCGTGGAGGGCGGTGATGTGGCCGACCGAACGCAGCAGGCCGTCGATGGCGCGCCTGACCTGCGGATCGTCATCCACGATCAGGACCAGTTGCTGCTCCCCGTCCGCCATCCTGCCCGCGTCTGCCCCGCCGCGCCCACCGTCTGCGGAGCATGGATAGCGGGCTCCCGCCCCCCTTCGCAAATGCCGGCGCGCCTGGTCCGCCGCCCGGGATGTCAGGATCGTCCAAATCCATCCGGGCCTGACAAGAGGGGGGAGGGAGGGGCGCATAGGATACCGCCCATCGGGGAACCGCCGCCGGCATGGGACCCCAAGCTTCGCCGCATCGATTGCACGACCGCAATACCTTCATTGCTGGTCCTGCGATGGCGTTGCGATCGTGCCGGCGACAAAACTCGGCAGCCCCATGACCCCAGGAAGAACGAAGATGCCCCAAGCCACCCCGACCCCCGGCAAGCTGCTGCTCTCCCCACAGGACCACACGCTGGTCATGATCGACTTCCAATCGCAGATGGCCTTCGCCACGAAGTCCATCGACCCGGTGCAGCTGCGGAACAACGCGGCGCTCGTCGCCTCCGCCGCCGCCGGCTTCGGGGTGTCCACCATCCTGACCACGGTGGCGGAGAAGTCCTTCTCCGGCCCGATGTTCGACGAGGTGACCGCGCCCTTCCCGGGCCAGGCCCTGCTGGACCGCACCTCCATGAACACCTGGGAGGACGCGGCGGTGATCGAGGAGGTGAACCGGATCGGCAAGCCGCGCATCGTGCTCGCCGGGCTCTGGACCTCGGTCTGCATCGTCGGCCCGGCCCTCTCGGCGCTCGACCAGGGCTTTGAGGTCTACTTCATCGCGGATGCCTGCGGTGACATCTCGGCCGAGGCGCATGAACGCGCCGTGGAGCGCATGGTCCAGGCCGGCGCCCGGCCGATGACGGCGCTGCAATACCTGCTCGAGCTGCAGCGCGACTGGGCGCGCACCGGCAGCTACGAGATGACGACCGGGATCGCGAAGAAGTTCGGCGGCGGCTACGGCCTCGGCATCACCTACGCCAAGTCCATGTTCGGCGCCTCCGAAGGCCACTGAAGCGAGCCTGCCGCTCCGGGGCGGTGACGGCCCCCCTCCAGCGAAAGAGAGGTACAAGGATGCCGCAATCCCCATCAACGCCCTCCACCATCGTGCTCGTTCACGGCGCCTGGGCAGACGGATCGAGCTGGAGGCGCGTGATCGCGCTTCTTCAGGCCCGCGGCCTGGCCGTGGTCGCGGTTCAGAACCCGACGACCTCGCTGGCGGACGACGTCGCTGCCACGCGCCTGGCGCTCGATGCGGCGGAAGGCCCGGTGGTGCTGGCGGGCCATAGCTGGGGCGGCACGGTCATCACCGAGGCCGGCCTTCACCCTCGGGTTAAGGCGCTGGTCTATGTGGCGGCCCTCGCGCCCGGCGCCGGGGAGTCCACGGGCGACCAGGTGGCGGCCTATTCCGCGCCGCCCGGCCTCGCCGGCGTGTCGGATGACGGCACGGGGCGCCTCTGGATGAGCGTGGAGAGCTGGGTCGGCAACGTCGCCCAGGATTTGCCGGAGGCGGATGCGCGCGTGCTCGCCGCCGTTCAGCCGCCGCTCGGGAAGGCGACCTTTTCCGACGTGGTGAGCGAGCCGGCCTGGGCGAGCCGGCCGTGCTGGTACGTCGTGTCCCGCCAGGATCGGGCCGTCAGCGTCGCCCTGCAGCGTGACCTCGCCCGACGAATGGGCGCGCGTACGGTGGAGGTAGAGGCAAGCCATATGTCGCTCCTCTCGATGCCACAGGCGGTCGCGGATGTGATCGCCGAGGCCGCCGCCCAGGTCAGCACCGGCTGAGGCGCGGCATCCGCGATGCGCCCGATCAGGACCGCCGCATGAAGACCTATCTTCTCTCGCTCGGTGCCGGGCTCGTGGTGGGCGTGGTGTACAGCCTGCTCAACGTCCGCTCCCCGGCACCGCCGGTGGTGGCCCTGGTCGGCCTCCTCGGCATCCTCCTCGGCGAGCAGATCGTCCCCGTGGCGAAGCGCCTGCTGAACGGGCACCCGCTCAGCCTCTCGATGCTGCGCGGGGAATGTAGCCAGCATCTGTTCGGCCGCCTTCCCGGCCGCAGCGAGAAGGAGGACGTCCGATGACCGGACCCACGCGCCGCACCCTGGCCGGAGGCATCGGCGCCCTCGGCCTCGCCATCTCCAGCCGGAGCGCCACCATGGCTACCGACCTTGCCCCCGACCTGATCCTGCACAACGGCCGGATCACCACACTGGACCGAGGAAACCCCGCGCCGCAGGCGGTGGCGGTCACCGCCGGCCGCTTTTCGGCGGTGGGGGACGCCGCCGCCATCCTGCCCACGGCAGGGCCGAACACGCGGGTGATCGACCTGCGCGGTCGGCGCCTCATCCCTGGCCTGTTCGACAACCACCTGCATGTCATCCGCGGCGGGCTGAACTTCAACATGGAGCTGCGCTGGGACGGGGTCCGCTCCCTCGCCACCGCGATGGAGATGTTGCGCAAGCAGGTGGCGATCACGCCGCCACCGCAATGGGTCCGGATCGTGGGCGGCTTCACGGAACACCAGTTCACCGAAAAGCGCCTGCCGACGCTGGAGGAGATCAACGCGGTCGCGCCCGAGACGCCGGTCTTCATCCTGCATCTTTATGACCGGGCGCTGCTGAACGGCGCGGCGCTGCGGGCCGCGGGCTATACAAAGGACACTCCCAACCCGCCGGGGGGCGAGATCCAGCGGGCGCCGGATGGCACGCCAACGGGCCTGCTGCTGGCCCGGCCCAATGCCACCATCCTCTACGCGACATTGGCCAAGGGCCCGACCCTGCCCTTCGACTACCAGCTGAATTCCACGCGCCACTTCCTGCGCGACCTGAACCGGCTGGGCGTGACCAGCGCCATCGATGCCGGCGGCGGCTACCAGAACTATCCGGACGACTACAAGGTCATCCAGAAGCTGGCCGAGGATGGCGAGCTGACCGTCCGCATCGCCTACAACCTCTTCACCCAGAAGCCGAAGGCCGAGAAGGACGATTTCCTCCGCTGGACACAGACCGCGAAGTACCAGCAGGGAGACGACTACTTCCGCCTCAACGGTGCCGGGGAGATGCTCGTCTTCTCCGCGGCCGATTTCGAGGACTTCCGCGTCGAGCGGCCGGAGATGCCGCCCGAGATGGAGCCGGAGCTGGAGGAGGTGGTGCGGATCCTGGTGCAGAACCGCTGGCCCTGGCGGCTGCACGCCACCTATGACCAGACCATCTCCCGTGCCCTCGACGTGTTCGAGAAGGTCAACGCCGAAATGCCCATCGGTGACCTGCACTGGATCTTCGACCATGCGGAGACGGTGACGGAACGCAACCTCGAGCGCATCGCGCGGCTCGGCGGTGGCGTCGCCGTGCAGCATCGGATGGCGTATCAGGGCGAATACTTCGTCGAACGCTACGGCGCCCGCGCGGCGGAGGCCACGCCGCCAGTGGCGAAGATGCTGGAAATGGGGGTGAAGGTCTCGGCTGGCACGGATGCCACGCGCGTCGCCTCCTACAACCCCTGGGTCGCGCTCTACTGGATGACCACGGGGCGCACCGTGGGCGGGCTCCGCATCACGCCCGAGCGCAACACGCTGGACCGCGAGACGGCCCTGCGGATGATGACGGAGAAGGTCACCTGGTTCTCCAACGAGGAGGGGAAGAAGGGCCGCATCGTGGAGGGCCAGCTCGCCGACCTCGCGGTGCTGGACCGCGACTATTTCGAGGTGCCGGGCGACGAGATCCAGGACATCACCTCCGTCCTGACCGTGGTCGGCGGGACGGTGGTGCATGGCGCCGGCGATTACGGCCCGCTCGCGCCACCTCTGCCCCCCGCGATGCCGGATTGGTCCCCGGTGCGCCGCTTCGGCGTCTACCAGGACCGCCGGGCCGATGCACCCGGTGCGAAGGGCGCCTTTGCCCGCGCCGTCGCGCGCTGCTGCGACGCCGCCTGCGGCGTGCACGGGCATGACCACGCGCGCGCCTGGGCCGCTTCCACCCCGGCCGGGAACGACCAGGGGTTCTGGGGCGCGCTCGGCTGCTCCTGCTGGGCGTTCTGACGATGAACCCCGCCCTGACGCGTTGCCTGACCTGGATCGGCCTGCTCGGCCTTTGCGCCGCCTATCTCCAGGGCGGGGTGAACAAGCTGCTCGATTTTCCCGGCGCGGTGGCTGAGGCCGCGCATTTCGGCCTGCCCTTGCCGGAGGTGACGGCCGCCCTGACCATCGCCCTGGAGCTGCTGGCCAGCCTCCTCGTCCTCACCGGCAGGTTGCGCCGGCTGGGCGCCCTGGCACTGGGCCTGTTCACGCTGGCCGCCACCTTCATCGCCCTCCGCTACTGGGAGATGCCGGCGGGGCAGGGACGCTTCATGGCGGCCAACGCCTTTTACGAGCATCTGGGCCTGGCCGGGGCCTTCCTGCTCGTCGCGCTGTGGGGCGGGAAGCGGGCATGAGCACCCCCAGCACGGGCCCCGGTGCCTTCGCGCCCCTGCGCCAGACCACCTTCGCCGTGGTCTGGGCGGCGACCGTCCTCGGCAACACCGGCAGCTTCATGCGCGACGTCGCCAGTTCCTGGCTGGTCACGGATCTCGCGGCCGGGCCGGCGGCGGTGTCGTTGATCCAGGCGGCCGGCACCTTGCCGATCTTCCTGCTCGCCATCCCTGCCGGGGTGCTCTCCGATATCCTGGACCGCCGGCGCTTCCTCATCGCCATCCAGGTCCTTCTCGCGGCCGTCAGCCTGGCCCTGATGGCGCTTTCCCATGCGGGGCTGATGACGGTCACGGCCCTCGTCGCCCTTACCTTCCTCGGCGGCATCGGCGCGGCGCTGATGGGCCCGACCTGGCAGGCCATCGTGCCCGAGCTCGTTCCGCCGCGGGAGATGAAGTCGGCGGTGGCGCTGAACTCGCTCGGGATCAACATCGCCCGCTCCATCGGGCCGGCCGCCGGTGGGCTGCTGCTGGCGAGCTTCGGCGCGGCGCTGACCTATGGCGCGGATGTCGCGAGCTATGTCTTCGTGATCGCCGCCCTGCTCTGGTGGAAGCGCCCCGCCAAGGCGGAGGACGCGCTGTCCGAGGACTTTGGCGGCGCGTTCCGGGCAGGGCTGCGTTATGCCCGGGCGAGCCGTGAGCTGCATGTGGTGCTGCTGCGGGCGGCAATCTTCTTTGCCTTCGCCAGCGCCGTCTGGGCCCTGCTTCCGCTCGTCGCACGCAACCTGCTGGGCGGGGATGCAGGCTTCTACGGCATCCTGCTCGGGGCCGTCGGGGTCGGCGCCATCGCGGGCGCGCTGGTTCTGCCGCGGCTGCGGGCCGGGCTGGATGCGGATGCGCTGATGCTTCTCGCCGCCCTCGTGACCGCGGGCGCCATGGCCATCCTCGCCCTCGCACCCCCGCGCTGGGCGGCCCTGGCCGTGCTGCTGCTGCTGGGCGGCGCCTGGATCATCGCCCTGACAACCCTGAACGGCACCGCGCAGGCCATTCTGCCGAACTGGGTGCGTGGGCGGGCGCTGGCGGTCTATCTCACCGTCTTCAACGGCGCCATGGCGCTGGGAAGCCTCGGTTGGGGCGCCCTGGCGGAAGGGCTGGGCGTGCCGCTGACGCTGCTGGTCGGCGCCGCCGGCCTGGTGGTCGTGGCCCTGGTGCTGCACCGGGTGAAGCTGCCGGTGGGCGAGGCGGACCTCCTCGCCTCCCGCCACTGGCCGGAACCGCTGGTGGCCGAACCGGTGGCGCATGACCGCGGCCCCGTGCTCATCCTCATCGAGTACCGCGTCCGCAAGGAGGACCGTTCGTCCTTCATCCGGGCCATGCACCACCTCTCCGGGGAGCGCCGTCGCGATGGCGCCTATGGCTGGGGCATCACCGAGGATGCGTCGGATCCGGGCAAGCTGGTGGAGTGGTTCACGGTGGAATCCTGGGCCGAGCATCTGCGCCAGCATGAGAGGGTGTCGCGGGCCGATGCCGACCTGCAATCCGCTGCGCTGCGCTTCCATATCGGCCCCGAGGCGCCGGTGGTGCGGCACTTCCTCACCGTGAAGGCGGGGCAGGGCTGAAGGTCCGGTGCAGGGTGGAAGGGCTGACCCGCCTGCCTCAGCCCTCCGAGTGACGGCCGCCGGCGGCGGCCACCGCGGAGGACCCATTGAGCCTCATGGAGCTGCCGCCCCCGGGCACGGGGCCAACGTCCCGGGGGGGGCAGGGGCATGAAGGGCCACCCCTTCCGGAGGAGGACCGAGAGAAGCTTCTCCCCCTGCCACCCTTGTGGGCTAGGCTGGCGCGGCACAGATGGAGGCCATGCATGCGGAAGCTGATCGCCCTCATGGCGCCGCCGGGCTGACGGGGCCGGGCGCATGAACCAGCCGCCTCAGGCCGCTCCTGCCGAAGGGGTGGTGAGCCTCAGCCGGGCGCGCGACGACAAGCTCTGGGCCGTGATCGCCTCCATTGGCCGCAAGACCCGGGTGGCCGAGATCTACCCGAGCCGCGCCGCCGCCGATGCCGACCGGAACTGGCGGGAGCAGCAGGTCCGCGCCTATTCGGCCTTCCTTCGAAGCTCGAGCATGCCGGTGCCGAACTATGTCGTCTCGCCCATCCGGCGCGCGGACCTGCCCCGTAGCTGGCGCCCCCTGCCGGCGCTGGGCTTCCTGCGAGGCCAGTTCATCTGAGCGGCGAGCCGGCCCGCGACAGCCTGCGGGTGGCCACGTCCTGGAACGGGCCCAGGCGACGAATGCTGTGGGATGGCATCGCCCTGGCCTAGGGATGCCGCTGTTCCGCCGATGGGGGTGAAGGCGTCCCTCGGAGAGCATCGTCCGGTGGTCCGCGGAACGCGGTCGGCGTCATCACAATATCGACAGTGGATCGGCAGTCCCCCATTCATGACCGGTCCCTTCTCCGGCCGGGGAGGGGCGCCACCCCTGTAGAGGCAGGGCGCGAGAGCCCCCGGCCCCGTCTTTCGGCAGCTTGGCCCGGAGCCGGAAGGACGCTCTGCCGGCGGCGCCCTTCAACACCTTGTTCACAAACGCCGCCGTATCTCAGCGGAATGTTGCATCCTGGACATCAGGACCGCGGCTCCTCAACGGACCCGCCCGATCCTGCCGCATACGCCCCGGGATGGCTGGGCCGGCGGTGGCGTGGGCTGCGGCCGGAGCTGCGGGACCTGGTGCTGGTCGGCATCGGCTTCTCCGCCGCCTTCCTGGCCGCCCTGGCCACGGACGCCTTCGACGAGCTCTACGCCTTTGCGCACAGGCATGAGGATTGGGAGCTGGATGAGGTGCTCGCGGCCCTCCTGATCATGCCCTTCTGCTTCGCCGCCTATGCGATCCGCCGCCTGCAGGATCTGCGGCGGGAGGTGGCCTTGCGTCGCCGCGCGGAGGCCGAGGCACGCCAGCTCGCGGTGCATGACGCCCTGACCGGCCTTCCGAATCGCCTGAGCCTCGCCGATGGCCTCCACCGCGCCCTGGCCCGCGCGCGCCGCGAAGGTGGCGCCGTGGCCGCCCTGATGGTGGATCTCGACCGCTTCAAGCCAGTGAACGACCTGCGTGGCCACGCCGCCGGAGACAGGCTGCTCCGCATGGTGACCGAACGCCTCCTCGGCACCACCCGCGAGGTGGATGTGGTGGCACGTGTCGGCGGAGATGAATTCGCGATCGCCGCCTATCTCGTCACCGGTCCCGAGGATGCCCCGGCCGAGGAGGCGGCAGAGACCGCCTCGCGCCTCGCGCGGCGGGTCGTCACCGCGCTGGAGGAACCGTTCGACCTCGGGGATGGGGGCCCGGCCGTCCTCGTCGGCGCCAGCGTCGGAGTCGCGCTCTGCGCCGATGCGGAAACGGCTGCCGATGAGCTGTTGCGCCGGGCGGATGTCGCCATGTACCGCGCCAAGGCGGAGGGCCGCGGCTGCTTCCGGTTCTTCGAGGCCGAGATGGACATCCGCATCCGCAAGCGCGCCGGGCTGGAGGCGGAGCTGCGCCGCGCCATCGCCGGGGACGAGCTGCTGCCGAATTTCCAGCCGCTGGTTGCGCTGGGGGGGGAGCGCCGGATCGTCGGGTTCGAGATGCTGGTGCGCTGGCCCCATGCGACCCTCGGTTTGATTCCCCCGGCGGAGTTCATCCCCATCGCCGAGGAAACCGGCCTGATCGTGCCGATGACGGAGCGGCTGCTGCGCCGCGCCTGCCGCGCCGCCCTGTCCTGGCCGGACGACATCCGGGTGGCCGTGAACCTCTCCCCCGTCCAGCTGCGCGACCGGGCCATGCCGGCCATGGTGGCGGCCCTGCTGGCCGAGGTCGGGCTGCCCGCCCGCCGTCTCGAGCTCGAGCTGACGGAAACCGGCCTCATCGACAATTTCGATATGGCGCGCGACCTGCTGTCCCAGCTGCAGGATCTCGGTGTCGCGCTCACCCTGGATGATTTTGGCACCGGCCATTCCAGCCTGCGCCATCTGCAAACCCTACCGTTCGGGCGGATCAAGATCGATGCGGGGTTCGTCGGCAACATGGCGAGCAGCCCGGAGAGCGGGAAGGTCGTCGCGGCGGTGATCGGCCTGGGCCACAGCCTCGGCCTGCCGACCGTCGCGGAGGGGGTGGAAAACGCGGCCACGGCGGCTGCGCTGACCCGGATGGGATGCGATATCGGCCAGGGCTGGTTCTTCGGCGCGCCGATGACGGAGGAGGAAGCGGGCCGGTTGCTGCCGGGCGCGCCCAGGCCGGAGCCGCGGCCGGCCCGGCAGGCGGTGGCTGGCTAACGGGGTGCGCTTCCCGCGCCCCGGGGGCGGGTGCCGCTGTCACGGAATTGTCAGACTGAAGTCATCCGAATGAATTGCCGGCGGGGCTATGGTCCCGCCCGTGACGACCGAACCCCCCCAGGCCAGTTCCTCCTGGCGCGACGTGCAGGATGCGCTCGGCGCGGCCATCCGCCTCGGCGAGATTCCGCCGGGCAGCCGCCTGCCGACCGAGCCCGTGCTGATGGCCCGCTTCGGCGCCGGGCGGCACAGCGTCCGGCGCGCCGTCGCCGCTCTGGCCGCCGAGGGGCTGGTGCGCACCCGCCAGGGCAGCGGCACCTATGTGCGCGAGGCGCCGGTGCTGGACTATCGGCTCTCCGAGCGCACGCGCTTCTCCGAGAACCTGCTGGAGCAGGGGCGCGAGCCCTCCGGGCGGGCCCTGGGCGCCCAGGAGGAGCCGGCATCCCCCTCCGTGGCCGAGGCCCTGCGGCTTCCGCCGGGGGAGCCGGTCTACCGCGTGCGGCGGCTCGGCCTCGCGGATGGCGTGCCGGTGAATCTCTCCGACGCGCATTTCCCCGCCCGCCGCTTCCCCGGGATGCTGACAGCCTGGGAAGCCGGGGAGGGGGTCAGCGCCGTGCTGGCCAGCTATGGCATCCCCGACTACCGGCGCATCGCGAGCACCGTGCTCACGCGCCTGCCGAGCGCCGAGGAGGCGCTTCTGCTGGATCAGGCGGAGGCGCAGCCCGTGCTCATCATCCGCAAGGTGGATGCGGACCTGTCCGGCATCCCCATCGCCTGTTCCGAAACCATCTGGGCCGGGGAGCGCGTGCAGCTCTCGGTCGATCATGCCGCACGCGAGGAGAACCGTCATGTGGATCGCTGACCTCCGGCTGGTGCTGCCGGACCGCGTGGTGCCGCATGGCGCCCTGCGGATGGAGGGCGGGCGCATCGCCGAGATCGCCGAGGGCGCGCCGCGCGGGCCGGCGCTGGACGGCGGCGGGCTGCTGCTCATCCCCGGCCTGGTCGATCTGCATGGCGACATGATCGAGAAGGAGGTGGAGCCGCGCCCGGATGCCGCCTTCCCGCTGGATGTCGCGATCGGGGAGCTGGATGCGCGGCTGGCCGCCTCGGGCGTCACCACCGCCTATGCCGGCCTCTCCTTCGCGGAGGGCAAGGCGCGCCTGCTCCGCACGGAGGACCGTGCGCGCGGCGTGATCGAGGCCGTGGCGCGCCTGCGGGAGGCGCTGCGCGTGGATCTGCGCGTGCATGCCCGCTTCGAGGTGACGAATCCCCGCGCCGAGCCCGTGCTGCGGGACCTGCTGGCGCGCGGCCTGGTCGGCATGGTGTCGCTGACCGACCACACGCCGGGGCAGGGCCAGTACCGCGATATCGAGCAATACATCCGCTACCAGACCCGGGCGCATGGCGAGGACGCGACCACCGTCGAGACCCGCGCCCGCGAGAGGATGGCGGCGCCGAGGGCCTGGGAGGTGGCGCGTGGCGTGACCGCGCTGGCGCGGGCGCAGGGCCTGCCCATCGCCTCCCATGACGACGACACGGCGGAGAAGGTGGGGCTGATGCGCGAGCTCGGCGCCACCATCAGCGAGTTCCCGGTGACGCTGGAGGCTGCCGCCGAGGCGCGCCGCCTGGGCATGGCGACGCTGATGGGCGCGCCCAACGCGCTGCGCGATGCCTCGATGACCGGCAATGCCACCGCCCGCGCGGTGCTGGAGGCCGGGCTGCTGGATATGTTGGCGGCCGACTACCACCAGGGCGCCATGCTCCCGGCCGTGCTGGCCTGGGAAAGGGCGGGGCTGGTCCCGCTGCACCAGGCGATCGCGCTGGTGACGTGCAATCCGGCCCGGGCCGCGGGCCTCGCGGATCGCGGCGCGCTCATCCCGGGGCAGCGCGCCGACTTGGTGTTGCTGGACGACAGCGGCGCCGCGCCCCGCGTGCGGGCCGTCTGGCGCGGCGGGCGGCTAATCCATTCGGATGGATGGTCGGGCCATGGCCTGGCGGCGGCGAACGCGACGGCGGCGGTGGCGGCATGAGCGCGGTCTCCGTGGAGGAGCGGCGGCACTGGATGGGCGTCCTCGCCCGTGCCGGCGCCAGACGTATCCGGGAGAGGCTGGGAGCGGTGCCGCCGCTGCCCGCGCATGTGCGGCTGCGCGGGCCGGAGATCGGCCTGAGCATGCTGCGCGGCCGGGCGGGCGGTGACGGCGCACCCTTCAACCTGGGCGAGATGACGGTCACGCGCTGCGCGGTGCGGCTGGAGGACGGGCGGGTGGGCCATGCCTATCTCGCTGGCCGCGACCTGCCGGGGGCCGAACTGGCCGCCGTGCTGGATGCCGCCTTGCAGGACCCGGCACGGCGCCCCGCGCTGATGGAGGCGGTGGTGGCGCCGCTGGCCGCGGAGCAGGCCGAGGCAAAGGCGTCCATGGCCCGCAAGGCCGCGGCGACACGGGTGCGGTTCCTGACGATGGCGAATATGCGATGAGCGGCCTTCTTCCCGGCTTTGCCGATCCTGTGCTGGACGCGCAGTCGGCCTTCCGCGCCGTGCTGGAGGCGATGAGCCGCCCGGGGCGCATCCAGCGCATCCCGCGCGCGCCTTCGCCGCCCAGCCCGCTTTTCCCCGCCGCGGGCGCGGTGCTGCTGGCCCTGGTGGATTCCGGCACGCCGCTCTTCATCGATGCGGGGCCCGATGCCCTGGAATGGGTGCGCTTCCACGCCGGATGCCCGGTGGTGGCCGATCCGGCCGAGGCCGAGTTCGTGCTGGCGGCGGGGCGGCCGCCGGGGCTGCTTTCGCTGCGCGCGGGCTCCGACGAGGAGCCCCAGGGCTCGGCCACGCTGATCCTCCAGGTGCAGGGGCTGGAGGAGGGCGCGGGCTGGCGCCTGACCGGGCCGGGGATCGAGCGGGAGCACCGGCTGCGGGTCACCGGGTTGCCGGAGGGTTTCGTCGCGGAGTGGCGGGCCAATGCGGCGCGCTTCCCGCGCGGCGTGGATGTCATCCTCTGCACGGGGGAGAGGCTGGCGGCCCTGCCGCGCAGCCTGCGGATCGAGGAGGGCTGAGCCGATGTATGTCGCAGTGAAGGGCGGCGAGGCGGCCATCGCCCATGCCCATGCCTGGCTGGCCGAGGAGCGGCGCGGCGATGCCGCCGTGCCGGAGATCGGGACGGAGCAGATCGGCGGGCAGCTCACCCTGGCCGTGGACCGGGTGATGGCGGAGGGCTCCTGCTACGATCCGGGCCTGGCGGCCCTGGCCATCAAGCAGGCACGTGGGGACCTCATCGAGGCCGTGTTCCTGCTGCGCGCCTATCGCACCACCCTGCCGCGCTTCGGCGCGACCCTGTCGCTGGACACGGGCGCCATGCGGCTGCGGCGCCGCGTCTCGGCCACCTACAAAGACCTGCCCGGCGGGCAGGTGCTGGGCCCCACCTTCGACTACACCCACCGCCTGCTCGACTTCGCCCTGGCGGCGGAGGGCCAGCTGCCGCCCGAGGCGCCGGAGGCCGACCCCGGCGAGGACGCGGCCTGCCCGCGCGTGACGGCGATGCTGGCGGATGAGGGGCTGATGGCGCCGGAGGAAGCCTCGGACGCCGAGCCGGGGGACCTGACCCGCACGCCGCTCTCCTTCCCCGCCGGCCGGCCGCTGCGCCTGCAGAACCTGGCCCGCGCGGATGAGGGCTTCCTGCTGTCCATGGCCTATTCCACCCAGCGCGGCTACGGCAACAACCACCCCTTCGTGGGCGAGATCCGCCAGGGCGAGGTGGCGGTGGAGATCGTGCCGCCGGAGCTGGGCTTCGCGATCGAGATCGGCGACATCACCGTCACCGAATGCCAGATGGTGAACCAGTTCCATGGTTCGCGCACCGAGCCGCCGCAATTCACGCGCGGCTACGGGCTGGTGCTCGGCCGCACGGAGCGGCGCGCCATGTCCATGGCGCTGGTGGACCGCGCGCTGCGCGCGGAGGAGCTGGGCGAGGAGATCACAGCGCCCGCGCAGGACGAGGAATTCGTCCTGTCCCACTCCGACAATGTGGAGGCGACGGGATTCCTCGAGCACCTGAAGCTGCCGCATTACGTCGACTTCCAGAGCGAGCTGGAGGCGGTGCGCGCCATGCGCGCGGCGGCCGCGCCCGAGGCCGCGCGGGAAACCCTGCGGGAGGCCGCCGAATGAGCGCCGAAGGCTACAACTTCGCCTATCTGGACGAGGGCACGAAGCGGATGATCCGCCGCGCCCTGCTCAAGGCCGTGGCGGTGCCGGGCCATCAGGTGCCTTTCGGCTCGCGCGAGATGCCCTTGCCCTATGGCTGGGGCACCGGCGGCATTCAGGTCACGGCCAGCGTGGTCGGGCCGGAGGACGTGCTGAAGGTGATCGACCAGGGGGCGGACGACACCACCAACGCGGTCTCCATCCGCCGCTTCTTCGCCCGCGTCGCGCCGGGCCTGCGTACGACGGAGCGCACGGCGGAGGCGACGATCATCCAGACCCGCCACCGCATCCCCGAGACGCCGCTGCGCGAGGGGCAGGTGATGGTCTACCAGGTGCCGCAGCCCGAGCCGCTCTACCGGCTGGAGCCGCGCCGCGCCGAGACGAAGCGGCTGCATGCGCTGGCGGATTACGGGCTGATGCAGGTGAAGCTTTATGAGGACATCGCCCGGCATGGCCGCGTCGGCTCCTCCTACGACCATCCCGTGATGGTGGGCGGCCGCTACCTCATGGCGCCCTCGCCCATTCCCTCCTTCGACAACCCGAAGATGCACATGTCCCCCGCGCTCCAGCTTTTCGGCGCCGGGCGGGAGCGGCGGCTCTATGCCGTGCCGCCCTATACGGAGGTGCGGAGCCTCGACTTCGACGACCATCCCTTCGAGCCGCTGCGCGCGAAGGGCCACTGCGCCCTGTGCGGGGCGGACCACACTTATCTCGACGAGATGGTGACGGATGACCGGGGCGGGCGGCTCTTCGTCTGCTCGGACACGGATTACTGCGGCGAACGCCAGGCGGAGAAGGCGGCATGATGCCGGATGACGAGCCGATCCTTTCGGCGCGCGGATTGTCGCTCTCCTTCGGTGCCGTGAGGGCGCTGGACGAGGTTTCGGTCGATCTCTGGCCCGGCGAGGTGCTCGCCATCGTCGGGGAGTCAGGTTCGGGCAAGTCCACCCTGCTGCGGGCCCTGGCGGGGGAGATGCGGCCCGATGCCGGGCGCGTGGCCTATCGGGATGCGTCCGGCCAGGAGCTGGACGTGCATTCCATGGGCGAGCCTGCCCTTCGGCGCCTCGCCCGCACCGAATGGGGCTTCGTACGCCAGGATGCGCGGGACGGGCTCCGCATGGGGGTTTCCGCAGGCGGCAATGTCGGCGAGCGGCTGATGGCCGTCGGCGCGCGGCATTATGGCGACATCCGCGCCGAGGCCGGGCGCTGGCTGGAGCGGGTGGAGATCAGCCCCGAGCGCATCGACGACCGGCCCGGGCAGTTCTCCGGCGGCATGCGCCAGCGCCTGCAGATCGCGCGCACCCTCGTCACCCGCCCGCGCCTCGTCTTCATGGATGAGCCCACGGGCGGCCTGGATGTCTCCGTGCAGGCCCGGCTGCTTGACCTGATCCGCGGCCTCGTCAGCGATCTCGGCATCGCCGTGGCGCTGGTGACCCATGACATCGCGGCGGCGCGGCTGCTCGCCCACCGGCTGGTCGTCATGCGCCATGGCCGGGTGGTGGAGGAGGGGCTGACCGACCGCGTGCTGGACGACCCGCGCCACCCCTATACGCAGCTTCTCGTCTCCTCGGTGCTTGCCGCATGACCGAATGGGTTCTCAAGGCCGAAGGGCTGAGCAAGGGCTTCACCCTGCATCTCCAGGGCGGGGTCCGCATCCCGGTGCTGCGGGATGCCGGGCTGGTGGTGAAGGCCGGCGAATGCGTGGCGCTTTCCGGCCCCTCGGGGGCGGGCAAGTCCACCTTGATGCGGCTGCTCCAGGGCAATTACGGCGCGGATTCCGGCGCCGTCCTCGTCCGCCAGGCGGATGGAGGGGTGGCGGATCTCGCCACGGCCTCCCCGCGCGCGATCAACGCGCTGCGGCGGGAGACGATCGGCCATGTCAGCCAGTTCCTGCGGGTGATCCCGCGCGTGCCGGCGCTGGAGATCGTCGCCGCGCCGCTGATCGCGCGCGGCATGGGCCGGGAGGAGGCGCTGGCGCGGGCCCAGGCGCTGCTGCGGCGCCTGAACCTGCCGGACCGGCTGCATGGGTTGCCGCCCGCCACCTTCTCGGGCGGCGAGCAGCAGCGAGTGAACCTCGCGCGCGGCTTCGTCGCGGATTTTCCGCTGATGCTGCTGGACGAGCCGACTGCCAGCCTGGACGCCGCCAACCGCGAGGTCGTCATCGCCCTGATCGTCGAGGCGAAGGCGCGCGGCGCCGCGCTGGTCGGGATCTTCCACGACCTGGAGGTGCGCGAGCGCGTGGCCGACCGGGTGGTGGAGGTGGCACCGCTGCGGGAGGCCGCATGACCGGCCGGCTCGTTGCCGTCGTCGGTCCTTCCGGCGCGGGCAAGGACACGCTGATGGAAGCGGCACGCGCGGCATTAGGAACGGACGACCGGTTCGTCTTCCTGCGCCGCGTGATCACCCGTCCCGAGGAGGCGGGCGGGGAGGACCATCAGCCCGTCTCAGAAGCGGGTTTCGAAGGCCTGCTCGCGGAAGGCGCCCTGGCCCTGTGGTGGGATGCCCATGGCCTCCGCTACGGCCTGCCACGCGCCAGCCTGGAGGAATGCCTGGCCACGGGGCGCGTGGCCGTTGCCAACCTCTCGCGTCAGGCGCTGCCGGAGGCCGCGCGGCGCTATCCCCTCCGCGTGCTAGAGATCACCGCCCCCCTCGAGCTGCGAGCCGCCCGACTCGCGGCACGCGGGCGGGAGACGGTGGAGGACGTGGCCCGGCGGCTGTCGCGCCAGGCGCCGTTGCCGGCTGGCCTCTCCGTCGAGACGGTCGTGAACGACGGCTCCGTCGCGGCCGCGGTCAAGAAGGTGGTGGCGGCGCTGAGCGCCGCCTGAGGCGAGAGGCGCGAGGGCGGCGCGCCGGCGGTGATGGAACCCTAGGGCGCTCCGCGCGCCGCGTCGAAGAAGGGCTCGCCGGCCCGGAAGGACGCGATGTCCCGCATCATGCGCGCGATGATCGCGGCCCGTGTCTCCTGGGTCAGGGAGGCATAATGCGGGGCGAGGGCGACATTTTCGAGCGCGAGGAAGCGTGGGTCGAGGCCCGGCTCGGTGGCGAAGACATCAAGCCCCGCGCCGGCGATCCTGTTGCCCTCCAACGCGTTCAGGAGAGCGGCTTCGTCCACCACCGAACCGCGGGCGATATTGACGAGGAAGCCGCGAGGCCCGAGCGCGTCGAGGACCGGCGCGTCCACCATATGCCGCGTCTCCGCCCCGCCGGGGGTGGCGAGGATCAGCACATCCGCCCATTCGGCGAGGGTGCGGATATCCGGCATGTAGGGCCATTCCGCCCCGTCCTTCGGGCGCGGGCCGGTCCAGGCCACCTCCATCCCCAGGCCCGCGGCACGGCGGGCGATGGCGGCCCCGATACGGCCGAGTCCGACGACGCCCGCACGCTTGCGGTGAAGGCTGGTGCCCGGGGCCATGCGCCCCGCCATCCAGCGGCCGGCGCGCACGAAGCGGTCGGCCTCGGCGATGCGGCGCGCGGCGGCGTAGAGAAGGCCGATGGCGAAGTCGGCCACGTCCTCGGTCAGCTCGTCCGGTGTGTGGGCCACGGCGATGCCGCGCGCCTGTGCGGCGGCGAGGTCGATGCGGTCCAGCCCGACTCCCATGGAGACGATGAGGCGCAGGGCGGGGTGAGCGGCCATGGACGCCTCGTCCGCGCCGGTCATGCCGGTGGTGACGGCGATCCGCGCGTTGCGGCCCGCCGGCTGGTCGCGAGTGGCCAGCTCGTACTCGGCCCCGAGGGCATCCCGCAGATCGGGCGGCACGGGATGCAGGAGGAGGACGGTCTCGCGGGTCATACGCTTCCCTCGGCTTCGGGCGTGGCCTCGCGCCGGGCGCGGGCGAGTTCGGCCATGATGGCGGGCAGGCGTTCCCGGGCGGCCTGGTCGAGATTGCCGTAAAGGCTGTTGCCATGCGCGTCGATGCCGACCGTGACCGGACCCAGGCCCTCCACCCGCAGCGTGACCAGGCGGTAGTGCGAGACCAGGTCGTTCCAGTCCACCGACACCACGGAACGGATCGCATCCGACAGCAGCGGCGCGCCGCCGCCGACGAAGGAGAGATAGACCCCGCCCACCTCGCGCAAGGCTTCGGCGCAGGCCGCGTTCAGCCCGCCCTTGCCGCCCACGGCGCGCAGGCCGAAATGGCGGATCAGCCCGGGCATCAGCGGGTTGAAGCGGGTGCTGGTGGTCGGGTTCATGTAGAGCACCTCGAACCCGCCGCCCTCCGTCTCCCGCGAGTAGCTGCCGAGATGGAAGAGGCTTCCGCCGCGAAGGTCCCGCGGCGCCTCGCGGCGGCCCTCCGCGACCTCGACGATCCGATGATGCGTCGGCAGGCCGGCGGTCAGGGTGATCTCGCCGTCCAGCAGCACCATGTCGCCGGCGCGGAGGGATAGCGCGTCCTCCCGCGAGAGGGGCATGCGCAGGCGGCGGATGGGCTCGTCCTTCATCACTCGATCCGCTCCAGCCGTCCGTCCTCATAGAGCCGCGCGCGGGTGCGCCGGTTGATCCAGCAGTTGAAGGCCACCGCCACGGGTGTGAAGCCGTGGCCGGCGGCGTATTCGACATGCACGCCGAGCGCGGTGGTGTCGCCGCCCGTGCCCATGGGGCCGAAACCCGTGGCGTTCACCGCCTTGAGCAGCCGCTCCTCCATCGCCGCCAGCGTCGGATCCGGGTTGATGGTGCCGTAGGGCCGCAGCGTCGCGCGCGCAGCGAGCTTGGCGCAATAGTCGAAGCTGCCGCCGATACCGACACCGATATTCACCGGCGGGCAATGCTGGGAACCGGCCTTGAGGACGCATTCCATGACATAGGCCTCGATCTGCTCGAGCGAGGGAAAGGTGAAGATCTCCATCGCGGCCCAGCGGCCGGAGCCGAGCGCCTTGGGCTGGCAGGTGATGTCCACGTGATCGGCGCCGTCGATCAGATCCCAGGTGACGAGCGGCATCTCCTTGCCGCGATAGCTCCGCTCATTCGTCAGCGGGTTGGTGACGTGCTTCAGCAGCGGCGGGTTGGTCGTCTCGACAAGCGTGTCGAAACCATCGGAAATGGCGCGCTTGATGTCGCCCTCCAGCCGGACCCCCGTTCCGATGGCGATCACATAGGTGGGCACGCCGGAATCGGAGCACACCAGGCGGTCCTGGGTCTCCGCCAGCTCCGCGCTGCGCAGCAGGATCCCGAGCGTCCTCTGGGCCACCGGGTTGCTCTCGGCTTCCCGCGCGCGGCGCAGGGCGTCCAGCGTGTCGTCCGGCACCTTGCGCAGCGACCACTCGTAGAGCTGCGCCGTCGCACGCTTCATCATGTCGTAGGTGATGGGCAAGGCCGCTAGGTCCCCGACTTCTCGGCCCAGCCCTCGCCGCCGGGCGGGCGCTGCAGCATGGGCCGATGGATGATCTCGCCGAGCGCCGCGTAGAACGGGCCGCCCAGCCGGGCGATCGGACGCATCTTCACGCTGTCTACCCGCTGGCCGTCATAGATCTCCGGCGAAAGGTGGAAGGCGACGACCTCGCCGATATAGAGCGTGTTCACCCCCCGGCCGAGAGGAACGATCCGGTCCAACCGGCATTCCATCTGCACGGGCGTGGCGGCGATTCGCGGGGGGCGGATGTGGCGGCTGGGAAGCAGCGCGATGCCCAGCGCCTCGGCCTCGCTCACCTCGGGCGGGAATTCCTGGGCGGTGCCGTGCATCGCCTCCATCGTCGCCTCCGTGGGGACGTTGACGGTGAACTCGCCGCTGTCGCGGATGTTGCGGGCCGTGTCCTTCATCGCGCCGTCCCCGGCCCGCGCCGCGATGTTGATCGCGAGCATCGGCGGGCTGGTCGCCACATAGTTGTAGGAGCTGAAGGGGGCGGCGTTCACCCGACCCTGGCCGTCCACCGTCGTGATCCATGCAACGGGGCGCGGCACCACGCAGCCGACGATCAGGCGATAGGCGGTGGCCGTGTCGAGACCGGTGGCATCGACGAAGTGGAAGTGGTCGGTCATGCGGAGGTCTCCATCGCCGTGGCGCGGCGCGCGGCGAATTCCCGCTGCAGCAGCGGAATGGACCCGCCCGCCTGCCAGATCTGCACCATGCGGGGCGAGAAGGGGCGGGCCTGCAGCACCCGCCCGGCGGCGGTGCGGATCATCCCCGTCGCGGGATCGGCCTCCAGCACCTCGCCATCCTCCACCGCGGCGGTGATGCCGGGGCAGGTCATGATCGGGAGGCCGACATTGAGCGCGCGACGGATGATGCCGGATTCACAGGATTCCACGATCACCACCGCGATGCCGGATGCCCGGATGGCAACGCTCACCTCCACATGGTTGTGGTGCCCAAAATTGGCGCCGCCCACCACGATGTCGCCCGGGCGTACCTCCGAGGGGAACTCCGGGCGGAGGCGGCGGAAGCACATGGCGCGCAGCGCGTCCTCGTCGAGGGCCTTGCCGAAGCCCTCGCGTATGATCGAGAACTCGATGATCCCGTCATCCCCGCTGACATTGTCGCCGAACTTCCAGACACGGCCGCGCCGCATCGTGCCGGTCATTCGGCGTACCCTCCGGCTTCCGCGAGCATCCCGCGCGGGTCGACGATCTGCCCGGCCACCGCCGCGGCCGCGACGGCATAGGGGCCGGCGAGGTAGACATCGGCCAGGCGGCTGCCGTTCCGGCCCTGATAGTTGAATTGCTGGGTGGAGATGAGGACCTCGCCATCGTTCAGCTGGCCCTGATAGCCCCAGCAGGTCGTGCAACCCGGCGCGAGCACGGTGGCACCGGAATCCGAAAAGACCTCCAGAAGCCCTTCGCGCGCGGCGGCCGAGTAGACCTCGCGGCTGCCCGGCGTGATGTAGAGGGTGACGTGCCGCGCCACCTGGCGCCCACGCAGCACCGCGGCCGCGGCACGCATGTCGTCCAGGCGGTTGCCGGCGCAGGAGCCGATGGTCGCCTGGTCGATCCGCTGCCCGCTCACCGCCTCCACGGGAACGCCGCCATGCAGGTCGGGCGGGCGCGTGACCATCGGCGTGATGGCGGAGAGGTCGTAGCGTGCCTCCAGCGCATAGGCCGCGTCCGGGTCGGCCTCGACCACCTGGTATGGCCTTCCTTTCGCGCGTGCCTCGACATAGGCCCGCGCCGTCTCGTCCACCGGCATCACGCCCGTATAGGCTCCGCTGTGGAAGAGCGAGGCGAGCACGGTCTGCCGGTCGTCCATGGTCAGCCCGGCGATGGCGGGGCCGGTGAACTCCACGCAGCAGCCCAACAGCCGGTCCGTGGCCCCGAAATCGCGGATGATCGTCTGGATCAGGTCCCGCGCGGTGACGCCGAAGGGCAGCGCGCCTTCGAGCGTGAAGCGCGCGGAGGGCGGCACGGCGAGCCAGTTCTCATCCGCGACGAGCGAGACGAGCACCTCGGTGGAGATCGGGATGTTCAGGGCGCCGACGGCGCCGAGGCTGGCGATGTTGCCCTCGTCGGAAAAGATCAGCAGGCCCGGCCGCGCGAGGCCGTTCTCCACCATCACGAGATGGCGCAGGCCGCTGCCGGGGCCGAAGAAGTTCTCGATCCCCTGGCTTTCGCACCAGTCCCGCAGGGAGCGGTGGCTTTCGTGGTGGTGGGAGCCCATGGCGGCGGAGGTGGAGTGATCGATGACCATCACCGCCTTGTCCGGGCGTGGGATCCGGTCGACGCCGATGCGCTGCAGATTGCGCTGGTGGCTGGGCCAGAACAGCTCCTGGCAGACCGTGTAGTCGGCGGAAACGGTGACGTATTCGCCCACCTCCACCGAATCCCGCCCCAGGGCCCGGGCGATGATCTTCTGCGCCACGCTCTGTCCGGTCATGGCTAGTCGGCCCTGGTGCCCGCCGCGCGGGACACCTCGGCCCAGCGTGCGATCTCACGCCGGATGTGGTCCATCAGCATCTCCGGCGTGCCGGGCGCGGCGGCCGCGCCGAGCGACGCGAAGACACGCACCACCTCCGGCTGGCGCAGCGAGTCCGTCACCACCCGGCGCAGAAGGGCGAGCCGCTCCGCCGGAACGGCGGCGGGGGCCAGAAGGCAGTACCAGTTCTCGAGCTCGATATCCGGCACGCCCGCCTCCCGCAGGGTGGGCACCTCGGGCAGCACCGCCAGCCGGTCCCGCGTCGTCACCGCCAGCGCCCGCAGCTGGCCGGCCTGGACGAAGGGCAGGAGGGCCGGGCCCTCGCCGATCATCATCTGGATCTGCCCGGCGACGAGGTCGGTGGTGGCGGGGGCGGCGCCGCGATAGGGAACATGCACGATCTCGATGCCCGTGCGCAGCCGTAGCAACTCACCCGCCAGATGCGGCCCCGTGCCGTTGCCGCCGGAGCCATAGGAGATCTTGCCCGGATTCGCCTTGGCATAGGCCACCAGCCCCGCCACGTCGCGCGCCGGCAGCGAGGGATGCACGGCGAGGATCTCCGGCACCGTCGCCATCATGGAGATCGCGGCGAAATCCTTCAGCGGGTCATAGGGCGTCTGTGGCATGATGCTGAGCGTGCCGGCCAGCGAGCCGGTGCCGCCGACGCCGATGGTGTAGCCATCCGGCGCGGCACGGGCGACGACCTCCATGCCCAGCACCCCACCGGCCCCGCCGCGGCTCTCCACCACCACGGTTTGCCCGGTCTGGCTGGTCATCGCCCGTCCGAGGGCGCGGCTGAAGGTATCGGCGGGGCCGCCCGGAGCGTAGGGAAGGACGATGCGGATCGGCCGGTTGGGAAAGGTCTCAGCGGGATCCTGCGCCGATGCGGGGCGGATGATCGCGAAAAGACCCAGGCCGACGGCTTCTCTTCGGAACATCCGGCTTCTCCCCCATCACGCCCGTCCAGCGGGCTTTCGGGACAGATAACTCCGGGTACCGTCAGGCACAATAGGTCATTCAATCGTCCTTTAGGTCTTTGTGGTCTCGCCGGACGCTCTCACGCCGGGCTGAGAGGAGGGGCCGGGCCGTGACTCAGCCGGGCCGGGCACCGGCCAGCGCCGCCCGGAGCCGCCCCGAGATCGCGTCGATGACCGCGACGGTGAGGAGGATGAGGAGGACGATGAAGGAGACGACATTCCACTCCAGCGTGCGGATCATCTCGGACAGCATCAGCCCGATCCCGCCCGCGCCGACGATGCCGATGATGGTGGAGGAGCGGGTGTTGGACTCGAACATGTAGAGGACGTGCCCCGCCATCACGGGCAGGACGGCGGGGAGGACCCCGAAGCGGATGCCGTGCAGCCTGCCACCGCCGGAGGCCGTGACGCCCTCCACCGGCTTGCGGTCCGCCGCCTCGATAGCCTCGGAGAAGAGCTTGCCGAAGGTGCCGATGTCGGAGGTGAGGATGGCGAGGACCCCGGCGAAGGGGCCGAGCCCGACGACGCTGACCCAGATCAGCGCCCAGATCAGCGCATCGATCCCGCGCACCCCATCCAGCATCCGGCGGGAAAGGAAATGGACGAACCGGTTGACCGAGGTGTTGCGCGCCGCGAGGAAGCCGAGCGGAAAGGCAAGGAACGCGGCCCCAAGCGTGCCGAGCAGGGCGATGGCCAGGGTTTCGGACAGCCCCTTCAGGATCAGCATGGCACGGGACCCGGTGCCAGGATCCGGTGGCATCATCAGCCCGAGGAAATGCAGCAACTGGGCAAAGCCCTCCGCCAGCCGCGCCGGCGAGAAGTCCAGCCGCCACAGCCCGAAGACGAGGAGCCCGAGGGCCGCGGCGCAAAGGAGCAGCGCATACAGACGGGAGGCGGGGAGGGCACGGAACACGCCGGGGTGGCGGGCCCTGAGCCCATCCATATCCGCCAGGGCGGCATCGCGCAGGGTCAGCGAGCGGCTCATGCGCGGGACTCCATCGCGCCGATCAGCCGGTGCCGCAGGCGCTCGGTTCCGAGGTCGATCAGCATGACGGTCAGGATGATCAGGAGCAGAAGCGCGGCGACGTCGTTGTAGTAGAACTTGCGAATGGCCTCGATGAGATCCTGCCCGATGCCGCCGGCGCCGACGAAGCCGAGGACGGAGGCCTGGCGGACATTCACCTCGAAGCGGAGCAGCGCGTAGCTCGCGAAGTTCGGCAGCACCTGCGGCACCACGGCATAGCGGACCACCGCCGCCCAGGAGGCGCCGGCGGACGAGGCGCCCTCCACGGGCTTCATGTCGATGTTCTCGACCACTTCGGAAAAGAGCTTGCCGAGCGCGCCCATGCTGTGGATCGCGATGGCCAGCACGCCGGGGAGCGGCCCGAGGCCGAAGGCGATGACGAAGATCAGCGCGAAGACGATGTCCGGCACCGTCCGGCAGAACTCCAGGAAGCGCCGCGCCGCGCCGCGCGCCCAGGGGTTCCGCACCAGGTTCGAGGCGGCGCAGAAGGAGAGCAGGAAGCCGCCCGCCGCGCCGAGCGCGGTGCCGACATAGGCGATGAGGAGCGTGTCGGCGAGGAGCAGGCTCCATTTACGCCAGCCCCAGAACCATTCCGCCGGATCGGTCCAGACCCGGCCCGCGCCGGATTCCAGCATGGTGACGCGATCGAAATAGCCGAAGAAGGCGCCGCCATGCTGCCAGAGCCGGCCCAGGTCCACCTCCGCCACATGGCCGGCCAGCAGGACGAGCCCCGCGATGGTGAGGGCGAGGATGAGCGCGCGGCGCCGCTGCCCGCGCGAGGCGGCGCGGTAGCCGTGCAGCAGCTCGGAAAGCCGGGCGTCTGGAAGGTGGGTGAGCGCGGTGGCCAAGTGGGGGCTCCTGGATGCGGAGACGCCGCCCCGGCGCGTGGACCGGGGCGGCGTTCAGGCGGGAGGGCTGGCTAGGAGCGGCGGCGCAGCCCGTCCACGAAGCGGTTCAGCTCGATGATCGGGTTGTAGTCGGCGTTGGTCACGGCCTGCCAGGGCGCCTGCTGGCCATCCGTGATGCGGCGGAAGGCCTCCGGCTCGCGCTGCGGCAACTCGAGCACCGCGGTCTGGATCGCCGTGCGCAGGTCCTGCGGCAGGCTGTCCAGATAGGCCATGGGAGAGTTCACGATCTGGTCGGACTTGAAGATGATGCGGAAATCCTCCGCCTTCACCATGTTCTTCCGGGCCATGCGGAGCAGGTTGCTCTCGTTCTCGTCGTTCCACCAGTTGGCGCAGACATCGACCGTGCCCTGGTTGAGGGCGATCACCGCGTTCTCATGGCTGCCGGTGTAGACGACGCGGCCGAAGAACTCCTCCGGCGTGATGCCCATCTTGTTCAGGGCGAAGCGCGGGACATTGTTGCCCGAGGTGGAGTTCGGATCGACGAGGCCGAGATTCTTGCCGCGCAGGTCCTGCACGTTCTGATAGGGGCTGCCCGACTTCACATAGAGGACGGAGTGGTAGCCCTTCGTGCCGTCGAGGTTCACCTCGATGGCGAAGGCGGTGATGCGGGCGCCGGTCATCAGCGCGCGCGCGAAGGAGGAGGGGCCGTAAGAGGCGATGTGGATGTTGCCGGCGCGCTGGCCCTCGATCACCGCCGCATAGTCGTTGGCGATGCGCAGCGTGACCTTGGTGCCGAGGCGCTGGGAGAGGTGGTTGGTGAAGGGCGCCCAGCGCTCCGTCACGCCGGAGGCGTTCTCGGACGGGATGATGGCGAAGACCAGCTCCGGGAACTGGCGGGAGAAGTTCGCCTGGGCCCGCGCCACGGCGGGCAGGGCGAGCGCGGCGGTGGCGCCGAGGAGGGCGCGGCGTTGCAGGATCATGGATGACCTCTCTGGTCGTGGTTCCGCGGCGCGGCGTGGTGCCGGCCGTCAGGCGTGAAGGGCGAAGGGTGTGGCCCGCGGCAGGGCCATGGGCGGGACAGGGGCCGGCTCGGCCACCTCGTCCGCCTCCAGCCCGTAAAGCTCCCGGGCCGCGGCGGCATCGAGCGCGTCCGGCGGGCCGTCGAACACCAGGCGCCCGGCTGAAAGCCCGACCAGGCGGTCGCAATAGGAGCGGGCGATATCCAGCGCGTGCAGGTTGCAGAGGACGGTGATGCCGAAGTCGCGGTTGATGCGGGCCAGGGCATCCATGACGACGCGCGTGTTGCGCGGGTCGAGCGAGGCGATCGGCTCATCCGCCAGGATGATGTCCGGCTCCTGGACCAGCGCGCGCGCGATGGCGACCCGCTGCTGCTGGCCCCCGGAGAGCTGCTCCGCCCGCTGGGACGCAAGCTCCGCGATGTCGAAGCGCTCGAGCGCCGAGAGAGCGATCGCGCGGTCCTCGGCGGACCAGAGGCGCAGCAGGGCCCGATGGGCGGGCACGGCGTTCAGGCGGCCCACCAGCACATTCGTCAGCACGTCGAGCCGGCCGGAGAGATTGAACTGCTGGAACACCATGGCGCAGCGCGCGCGCCAGTCCCGCAGGTCCCGGCCGCGCAGCGCCGTCACGTCGCGCCCGTCCCACAGGATGCGCCCGGCGCTGGGCTCGGCCAGGCGGTTCACCATGCGCAGCAGGGTGGATTTGCCCGCGCCCGAACGCCCGATGACGCCGACGAAGCTGCCGCGCGGCACCTCGAGGCAGACATCGTCCACCGCGATGCGGTCCCCGTAACGGCGGGTCAGTCCTTCGATGATCAGCATGGAGGCGCGGCTTAGAGAGGCCCGCTGACCGTCGCATGACAGGGATTTGAAGGATTGATGACGGGGGTGTCCCGCCCCGGCGGTGACCCGCCGGGGCGGGCCGGATTCAGCCGTCCGCGCGGATGTTGTTGGCGCGCACCACCTCGCCCCAGCGGGCGTGGTCGGATTTCAGCAGGGCGGCCAGCTCTTCCGCGGTCCCGCCGCCGGGCTCGTCACCCTGGCTGGTGATCCGCTCGCGCACCGTGGAGTCCTGCACCGCCTGGTTCAGGGCGGTGTTGAGGCGCTGCACGATCTCCGCCGGCATGCCGGGCGGGCCGAACAGCCCGATCCAGGCCGTGATGACGAAATCGGGCAGCCCCGCCTCGGCGGCGGTCGGGATCTCCGGGAAGGCCGGGATGCGCTGGGCACCGGTCGCCAGCATCGGGCGAAGCTGGTTCGAACGGATGAAGGGCGCCATCACGGAAGCCGCGTCGAACATGGCGCTGAAGCGGTTGACGATGAAGTCCTGCAGCGCCGGGCCGCTGCCGCGATAGGGCACGTGCTCCATCGGCGGGTTGCCCACACGGTTCTTGAACAGCTCCATCGCCACATGCGTCAGGCTGCCCGCGCTGCCGGAGCCGTAGTTGATGCCCTTGCCGCCATTCGCCTCGCGCGCCCAGGTCGCGAATTCCGCCGGGGTGCGGGCCGGAACGCTGGGATGCACGCAGAGGATCAGGGACGACTTGAGCATCATCCCCACCGAGGTGAGGCGCAGCGGGTCGATGGTCATGCCCTGGAAGGTATGCGGGTTGATGGTCAGCGGGTTCGCATTGCCCACCAGCAGCGTGTAGCCATCCGGCCGCGCCCGCAGCACCGCATCCGTGCCGAGATTGCCGCCGGCGCCGCCACGGTTGTCGATGACCACGGGCTGGCCAAGGGCGGAGGAGAGGCCCTGTTGCAGGATGCGCGCGGCGAAATCCGTCTGCCCGCCCGGCGGGAAGCCGACGACGAGGGTGACGGGGCGGTTGGGATAGGCGCCCTGGGCGCGTGCCACGGCGGGTGCCGCGAGGCCAAGGCCGACGGCCCCGGCCAGCGCGCCGCGGCGCGAGAGTGGGGGGTTGAGGGTGGTTCGGGTCGTCATCTTGGATTCTCCCTGGTGATCTGTCTCTGCCCGATGCCCTGGCCCGAGATCGGCGGGCCTTTCAGGCCCGGCCGTCCCCGGCCGCGAGGCCGGTACTCTGTTGTCCGGCGCGGCGTGCCGCGCGGCGGGAACTAGTGAACGCGGCCCGCGCGGAACGCCTCGACCGTCCTGATGACCCCGCGCAACTCCGCCAGGCCCTTCAGCCGCCCGATGCAGGAATAGCCCGGGTTCACGCGCTTCCCGATGTCGTCCACCAGCAGGTGGCCATGGTCCGGGCGCATGGGGATCTCCGCATCCTCGCGGTCCTCATCTCGCCGGCGCTTCTCCTCCGCGAGCAGTGCGGCGACCACGGCGACCATGTCGGTTGCCCCGTCCAGGTGATCCGCCTCATGGAAGGATCCGTCCGGCTCGATCGCCACGTTGCGCAGATGCGCGAAATGGATGCGCGGCCCGAATTCCCGCGCCATGGCGGGCAGGTCGTTCGCGGCATGGCTGCCGAAGGCGCCGGTGCAAAGGGTCAGCCCGTTGGCCCGGTCCGGCACCGCCTCCAGCAGGGCGCGCGCATCCGCCGCGGTGGACATCACGCGGGGCAGGCCGAAGATGGGGAAGGCCGGGTCGTCCGGATGGATGCAGAGGCGCGCACCTTCCTCGGCCGCGACAGGCGAGACCTCCCGCAGGAAGGCGATGAGGTTCTCACGCATGCCCTCGGTACCGACATCGGCGTAGATATCGAGCATCCGCTGGAAGCCGGCGCGGTCATAGACAAATTCGCGCGCAGGCAGCCAATCGATCAGCACGCGCTCCAGCGCGGCGATCTCGCCCTCCGACATCGCGTGGAACCTTGCCTCGGCCGCCGCGCGGCGTTCCGGCGGATGATCGGCCTCCGCGCCGGGCCGGCGGAGGATGAAGAGGTCATAGGCCGCGAGCTCGGTCCAATCGAAGCGGAGCGCATAGCCGCCGCTCGGCACCCGCCAGGTGAGGTCGGTGCGCGTCCAGTCCGTCACCGCCATGAAGTTGTAGCAGATCGTCTTCACCCCGGCCCGGGCGACCGCGCGGATGGAACGCTTGTAGTCCTCGATCCGGTCGCGGAAGCCGCCGGTGCGGGTCTTGATCTCCTCGGCCACGGCGATGCTCTCCACCACGGCCCAGCGCAGGCCGGCCGCCTCGATCTCCGCCTTGCGCTTCAGCACCTCCTCCTCGGGCCAGGCGCCGCCCTGGTTGAGGTGGTGAAGCGCCGAGACCACGCCGGAGGCGCCGGTCTGGCGGACATGCTCCAGCGTCACAGGGTCGTCGGGGCCGAACCAGCGCCAGCTCTCGAGCATCATTCAGTCCTTTCACAACGGGCCGGGCGCATGGGTCAGGCCAGCGCCGCCATGCTGCGCCGTGCCCGCGCCTCGATCGCGGCCCAGTCGCCCGCCTTCAGCTCCGCCGCCGGCACGAGCCAGGAGCCGCCGACGGCGACGACATTCGGCAGAGCGAGGTAATCGGGCGCCTCCTTCTCTCCGATCCCACCGGTCGGGCAGAAGCGCGCATCCGGGAAGGGCGCGCCCAGAGCCTTCAGCGCGCCGATGCCCCCGAGCTGCGCGGCGGGGAAGAGCTTCACCGTGGAGAAGCCGCGCGCCATCGCCGCCATCAGTTCGGACGCCGTGGCGATACCCGGCACGAAGGCGATACCATCGGCTGCGGCCGCGTCCAGCAGCTCCGGCGTGGCACCGGGAGAGAAGGCGAAGCGCGCGCCGAGCCGCCGCGTGAGCGCGAGGTCCCGTGGCGTGACAACCGTGCCGAGGCCGACGATGGCATCCGGCACCTCGGCGATGATCGCCTCCGCCGCGCGGGCGCCGGCTTCGGTGCGCAGCGTGACCTCGAGCATGCGAACGCCGCCGGCCACGAGCGCGCGTGCGAGCGGGACGGCCTGGGCCGCATCGGCGATGGTCAGCACCGGAACGATCCGCGCCGCGCGCAGCAGCTCGGCCGGGTTGTCGGCTTGGGTCATGCGGGCTCCGGGGCGGAAGGGGTGGGAAGGATGCCGGCGGGCATGGCCGCCCGCGGGATGATCGCGCCGGGATGGCGGATGACGGCCCCGGCGAGCCGGTGGCCGGCGAGGATGGCGGCCACCGGCGGCGCTCCGCCCAGCCGGGCGGCGAGATAGGCCGCGGCGAAGCTGTCTCCGGCCGCCGTGGTGTCCACCGGCGTCACCGCCTCGGGGACCGGCACAAGGCGTTCCTCCCGGGCCGAGACCGCAATGGCCCCAGGCTCGGCCAGCTTCACCACGGCCTCGCCCACGCCCGCCTCGCGCAGCCGTGCGATCAGCGCCGCCGGGGAGGTTTCGCCATCGAGCAGGGTGAAGTCCTCGATGCCGGCCAGAACCGTGTCGCTGATACCGAGGATGCGGGCGTAAGCGGCTCGCGCCTCCTCCCGGTCCGGCCAGCCGCGCGGGCGGAAATTGCTGTCGAAGACGATCCGCCCGCCCCCGGCGCGCAGCCGCTCCAATGCCGCGAACAGCCGTTCCCGCGACGGGCCGCGGAAGAGGGAGAGGGTGATGCCGGAGAGATAGAGAAGATCCGCGCCGGCCAGCCCCGCCTCGATCCGGGCCGTCTCCGGCAGGTCGAAGAGGCGACGGACCGGCGCGCTGTCGCGCCAGTAGGAGAAGCGGCGCTCGCCCTTGTCGTCCGTCTGGATGAGGTAGAGGCCGGGCAGGGCACCGGGCACCCGTGCCACGAGGGAGGTGCCGACGCCCTCCGCCGCCCAGGCCTGGAGCATCTCGTCGCTGTGCGGATCGTCGCCCAGGGCGGTGACGTAATCGACGGCGACACCCAGCCGCGCGAGATAGACCGCCGTGTTGAGCGTGTCGCCGCCGAAGCCGCGGGAGAGAAGGCCGTCCGCCTGCTCCCGCAGCTCGATCATGCATTCGCCCAGGCAGGCGATGCGCGGCTTGGAAGTGTTCGTCATGGCAGGCTGGCCCCGGCGGGAAGGGCCGCGGCGTCTTGGGGCGCCACGCGGCAGGAGGCGCGGAGGACGAGGCGCGCGGGCAGGATCACCCTCTCGCATCGTCGCGTCGGATCGGCGATGCGGCGGAGCAGCAGGCGGGCGGACTCCTCCCCCACCACGCGCGGCAGGGTGCCCACCGTCGTCAGCGGCGGCTCGGTGAGCGCGGCGTCCGGCAGGTCGTCCACCCCGATCACGGCCAGGTCGCGCCCGGCGCGCAGCCCCCGTCGCTCCAGCCCCAGCATGACGCCGAAGGCCACGATGTCGTTGAAGCAGATGGCGGCGCTGGGGGGCTCGGGTGAATCGAGCAGCGCCGCGATGGCCTCGGCGCCGGCCTGGCGGGTGAGGGGCGTCCGCAGGATCCGCTCCTCCTCTAGCCCGTGCCGGCGCATGGCGGCCCGGAAGCCCGCCCAGCGCTCACGCGTCGCGGAATGCAGCAGGTTGCCGCCGATGAAGGCGATCCGGCGATGCCCGAGGCGGACGAGGTGCTCGACCGCCTGCTCGATGCCGAACCGGTAATCCGCCCCGGCATAGTCGCCTTCCTCATCGCCCGGTAGGGTCACGTGGCGGAGCGCCTGCACGCAGGGGAGCGACCAGTCGCGGAGCATCCGGAGCAGCGCGGGCGTGGTGCCGGTGGCGGGGCAGAGAACGACGCCATCCACCCCTTGCTCACGCATGCGCCGGAGGAAGCGTTCCTGCCGCTCCAGCGATTCCCCGGTGCTAACGAGGAAGCTGACATAGCCCTCGGCCTCCATCACCCGGTCCACGCCGATCGCCATCTCGGCGAAGAAGGGATTGCTGAGATCGGTGACGAGAAGCCCGATGGTCTTGGTGCGGCTCGCGCGCAGGGTCGCGGCGCCGCGGTTGTACACATAGCCCAGCGCATCCACCGCCTCGCGCACGCGGTCCCGCGTCTCCGCGGCCACCAGCGGGCTGCCCCGCAACACGAGGGACGCGGTCGAGCGGGAGACGCCGGCCCGCACCGCCACCTCGGTCAGCGTCAGCCGCAGGCGATGGGGAGGGGCGGGCGGCATGGCGGGACGTCAGTGCGAATGCCGGGGCAGGCCGGCGGTCGTCGCGACATCCTGGTAGGCGGTTGCGAAATCCAGGCAGGCGCCATCCGAAAGCTGCCCCACGCGTTCGCGGTACAGCTGCTGCCACGGCGTCTGGTTGCTGTGCACGAAGGGCCGCAGGGCGCTGCGGCGCTCGGCCAGTTCCTCATCGGGCAGGAGAACATCGACACGGCGCTGGCGCAGGTCGAAGCGCACGCGGTCCCCGGTGCGGAGCAGGGCGAGCCCGCCGCCCACGGCCGCCTCGGGCGAGGCGTTCAGGATGGAGGGGCTGGCCGAGGTGCCGGACTGCCGCCCGTCGCCGATGCAGGGCAGGGCGGTCACGCCACGCCGGATCAGCGCGTCGGGCGGCTGCATGTTCACCACCTCCGCCGAGCCGGGATAACCCACCGGGCCGCAGTTGCGGATGAAGAGGATGCAGCTCTCGTCGATGGCGAGGGCGGGATCGTTGATCCGGGCGTGATAGTCCTCCGGGCCCTCGAAGACGATCGCGCGGCCCTCGAAGGCGTCCGGGTCATCGGGGTTGGACAGGTAGCGCGCGTGGAACTCCCTCGAGATCACGCTCGTCTTCATCACGCCCGTGTCGAAGAGGTTGCCGCGCAGCACCAGCATGCCGGCTTCCGGCATCAGCGGTGCCGTGAACGGGCGGATCACGTCCCGGTCCTCGGCCACGACGCCCTGCAGGGTCTCGGCGACGGAGCGGCCGCTGACGCCCACGGGCTCGCCATGCAGCACGCCCGCATCCAGCAGTTCGCGCATCACGGCCGGCACGCCGCCGGCGCGGTGGAAGGCCTCGCCGAGATAGGCGCCGGCGGGTTGGCAGTTCACCAGCAGCGGCAGGGCATGGCCCACCCGCTGCCAGTCATCGAGCGAGAGATCCACCCCCGTGTGCCGGGCGATGGCGATGAGATGCGGCGGGCAGTTGGTGGAGGCCCCCAGCGCGGAGGCGACCATGATGGCGTTCTCGAAGGCCGGCTTGGTCATCACCTTGCGGGGCGTGAGGTCCTCATGGACCATCTGCACGATGCGGCGGCCGGTTTCATAGGCCATCTGCCCGCGCTCCCGGTAGGGGGCGGGGATGGAGGCGCAGCCGGGCAGGCTCATCCCCAGCGCCTCGGCCAGGCTGTTCATCGAAAGCGCGGTGCCCATGGTGTTGCAGTGGCCGACGCTCGGCGCGGAGGCCGCCGCGATCTGCATGAACTCCTCGTAGCCGATCTCGCCGGCCGCGAGCCGCTGGCGGGCCTCCCAGATGCTCGTGCCGCTGCCGGCCAGCCGCCCCTTGTAATGCCCGTCCAGCATGGGGCCGCCGGAGAGGACGATGGCGGGGATGTTCACCGTCGCCGCGCCCATGAGAAGCGCGGGCGTCGTCTTGTCGCAGCCGGTGGTCAGCACCACGCCGTCCAGCGGGTAGCCGTAGAGCACCTCGACCAGCGAGAGATAGGCGAGGTTGCGGTCGAGCGCGGCCGTCGGGCGCTTCCCCGTCTCCTGGATCGGGTGGCAGGGGAATTCGAGCGGAATGCCCCCGGCGTCCCGGATGCCGGCCCGCGTGCGCTCGGCGAGGGCGAGGTGGTGGCGGTTGCAGGGGGAGAGGTCGCTGCCGGTCTGGGCGATGCCGATGATCGGGCGGCCGGATTGCAACTCGCCCCGGGTGAGGCCGAAATTCAGGTAGCGCTCCAGATAGAGCGCCGTCATGTCCGGGTCCGCCGGATCGTCGAACCAGGCCTGGCTCCGCAGCTTGGTCATGAACGCCCTTCGCTCCCCTGCGGGCAGCGGCCCGCCATGATCGTCCGTGCCGTTTGGATCGATCCAACAAGCGTCTCTAAAGCGGCGCCGAGCAGCGCGTCAACAGCCGTGCGCCACCCGCTCCAGAGCAGGCCTGGACCAGTATGGCTGGGCAGCAATCCATTGCGCTGCAGCAAAGCCGGCGGGCGGGTAGGGACGGGCGATACAAGCCAGGCAGCTGCGATGTAAGCTGGATCGATCCAGTGAGCGGACGAAAAAGGCCATGGAGCAGCGCATCGGCGAGTTGCAGGTGCAGACGACCGGGCGGGGCCTGACGGACATAAGCCGCCCCCTGCGGGATTGGGTGGCCGCGCAGGGCCTCGCGACGGGGTTGCTGACCGTCTGGTGTCGCCACACCTCGGCCTCGCTGCTCGTGCAGGAAAACGCCTCCCCCGAGGTGCGCGTGGACCTGGAGGCCTTCCTCCGCCGGCTCGTGCCGGATGGGGATGCCGCCCGCTACCACCATGACGAGGAAGGGCCGGACGACATGCCCGCCCATATCCGCGCCGCCCTCACCGCGGTGCAGCTATCCATTCCCGTCCGCGCCGGCCGGCCGGCTCTCGGCACCTGGCAGGCCGTTTATCTATATGAGCACCGCCTCCGCCCCCATCGGCGCGTGCTGGATCTGCACCTGATCGGGGAGGCCGGTTAGCTTTCCCCGGATTGTTGCGCCCGCGCGGCTTCCGGCGGTGAGGCTTCGGCTCTATGCCTGCGCCCCTCTCTACGCCGCATGGAGTTGCCGCATGGGTCGGGCTGGTGTTCTCGGGCTCACGCTCGTCCTTCTCGCTGCCGCGGCGCCGCCGGCCCGCGCCGCGGAGACCTGCAGCAGCTCCACCCTTGTCTCCCCCGCCTTCTCCGTCGCGCGCTGGTGCGGCGTGCCGCCCGGGGCGGGAACCCTTCGCATGGCACGGCGCGACGGGGCGAGCGAGGAGTTCCGCGACGTGCCGCTCGAGGCGTATCGCGAGGTGATCCGCACGCCCAATGTGGCGCGCTACGTCGCCGAGGAGATCGAGCCGCGCTTCCCGCGGACCGCTTCCGCGCGGCCGGCCCCGCGCCCCGCCCCCGCGCAGGCCGCGCGCTCCTCGGCCGCCCCGGCCCCGGCTGTGCCGCCCACCCCCCGCCACGCGGCGCTGCGCCCGAGCCCGGCGCCCGCCGCTCGCAGCCTGGCCGTTCCTGTCCTGCACCCGGAGCCGCGGCCGCTGCGGGTGAAGGGCACCGCACGCGAGGCCTGCGCGACCGCGGCGGCCCGCCGCGAGGCCCGCTGCCGGGGCTGAGGTCCCCGCCGGTCAGGCGCGTTCGAGAAGGTCCAGCACGCGCCGGGCGGATTCCTCCGCCGGGGCAGTGCCGTCCAGCCGCAGCTCCGGCGAGTCCGGCGCTTCATAAGGGCTGCCGAGGCCGGTGAGGTTGGCGAGCTGCCCCGCGCGCGCCTTGCGATAGAGGCCCTTCGGATCGCGCGCCTCCGCCACGGAAAGCGGCGTGTCCACGAACACCTCCACGAAATCCTCCGCCCCAATGCGCTCGCGCGCGGCGAGGCGATCCGCGCGGAAGGGGGAAATGGCCGCGACGAGGACGATGAGCCCCGCATCCGCCATCAGCCGCGCCACCTCCGCGATGCGCCGGATGTTTTCGGCCCGGTCGGCCTCGGTGAAGCCGAGGTCGCGGTTCAGCCCGTGGCGGACATTGTCGCCATCCAGCAGGTAGGTGTGGCGCCCCTGCGCATGCAGCCGCGCCTCGACCAGGTTGGCAATGGTGGACTTCCCCGCGCCGGACAGGCCGGTGAACCAGATCACCCGCGGCCGCTGGCCGATGAGGGCCGCACGGGCCGGGCGGTCCACCTGCAGTGTCTGCCAGCGTAGATTGGCGGCGCGGCGCAGCGCGAAGCGGATCATGCCCGCGCCCGCCGTCTCGTTGGTCAGCCGGTCGATGAGGATGAAGCCGCCGAGGTCGCGGCTCTCGGCATAGGGGGCGAAGGCGATCGGCCGGTCCGTCTGCAGGTTGCAGCGCCCGATGTCGTTCAGCGCCAGCTCCCGCGCGGCCATCCGGCCGCCCGTATCCACGTCCAGCCGGTCGCGGATCTCGGTCACGCTGGCCCCGACGGTCCGTGTCCCCAGCTTCATCAGATAGGGACGGCCGGCCAGGAGCGGCGCGGCGGACATCCAGATCAGCGTCGCCTCGAACTGGTCCGCCACCTCCAGCGGCGCCCCGGCGGCGCAGAGGACATCGCCACGCGCGCAATCAACCTCCTCCGCCAAGGTGAGCATGACGGATTCTCCCGCCCCGGCCTCCGGGCGGTCCCCCTCGGGCGCGACGATGCGCGCGACGGTCGCCGCCTCGCCGGATGGCATGATGCGCAGGGCATCGCCGGGGCGAAGGCGCCCGGCGGCGATCATCCCCGCCGCCCCGCGGAACTCCGGGCCGGGGCGGCTGATCCACTGCACCGGCATGCGGAAGGGAGCGGCGTCGGACCCGGCCGGGTCGGCGGCGGCGAGGTGCTCGGTCAGCGTCGGGCCGGCATACCACGGCATGGCGGGATCCCGCCCCGCGAGGTTGCCGCCGGTCAGCGCCACCATAGGGATGCTGACCAGCCCTTCCAGCCCGAGCGGCGCGGCGAAGCGCCGGAACTCCTCCGTCAGCGCCTCGAACCGTCCCTGATCGTGGTCCACCAGGTCCATCTTGTTCACGGCCAGCACGATGCCGCGCACCCGCATCAGCGCGGCGATCACGGCATGCCGGCGCGTCTGCTGCCGGATGCCGCGCGCCGCATCCACCAGCAGGATGGCGAGGTCCGCCGTGGAGGCGGCGGTGACGGTGTTGCGCAGATACCCCTCATGCCCCGGGGCATCCGCGAGAAGCAGGCGGCGCCCCGCCACGTTCAGCGCGCGATAGGCGACATCGATGGTGATCCCCTGCTCGCGCTCCGCCGCCAACCCGTCGAGCAGCAGCGCATGGTCGAGCCGGCCATCGGGAGAGCGTGCGGCGAGGGCGCGGCGCTCATCTTCCGGCACCTGGCCGAGATCATCCGCGAGCCGCCCGATCAGCGTGGACTTGCCGTCATCCACCGAACCGCAGGTGACGACGCGCAGCAGCGGGCGATCCATCAGAAGTAGCCCTCCCGCTTCTTCGCTTCCATGGAGGCCGCGCCTTCGCCGTCGATGGCCCGGCCAGCCCTTTCGGAGAGGCGGCTCCCCTCCAGCTCGGCGATGATGCCGGCCACATCCTTCGCCTCGCTCTCCACCGCGCCGGTGAGCGGGTAGCAACCCAGGGTGCGGAAGCGAACATGCCGGATGGCCGGCGTCTCGCCCGGCCGCAGCGGCAACCGCTCGTCGTCGCGCAGGATCAGCCGGCCGTCGCGCTCCACCACCGGGCGCGGCGCGGAGAAGTAGAGGGGAACGAGCGGGATGTTCTCCTGCGCGACGTAGCGCCACACATCCAGCTCGGTCCAGTTGGAGAGGGGGAAGACGCGCAGCGACTCCCCGGCCGCCAGCCGCGGGTTGTAGAGCCGCCACAGCTCCGGCCGCTGCGCGCGCGGTTCCCACTGGTGCCGCGCGTTGCGGAAGGAGAAGATGCGCTCCTTCGCGCGGCTGCGTTCCTCGTCCCGGCGCGCCCCGCCGATCGCCGCGTCGAAGCCGCCCGCCGCCAGGGCCTGCTTCAGCCCCTCGGTCTTCATCACCTCCGTATGCACGGCGGCGCCATGTGTCACGGGGCCGATGCCGCGCGCGGCACCATCCGGATTGACGTGCACGATCAGACGAAGCGCGGGGTCGGCCGCGATTCGGTCGCGCATGGCGTACATGTCGCGGAACTTCCAGCCCGTATCGACATGCAGCAGCGGGAAGGGCAGGGGGCCGGGATGGAAGGCCTTGCGCGCGAGGTGCAGCAGCGCCCCGCTGTCCTTGCCGATGGAATAGAGCAGCACGGGGCGGCTGCACTCGGCCGCCGTCTCCCGCAGGATGTGGATGGCTTCCGCCTCCAGCTGGCGCAAATGGTTCAAGCGGCGGGTTCCGCGATGGCCTGGGCGAGGGTGATCTTGCCGCCGAGCGCCGCGATGCCGGCGAGGTCGGCCTTGTGCCGTTCCGCCAGGCGCCAGCGCGTGGCCGCGTCGAAGAAGCGCGCCCGGCCGCCTCCTCCACGGCTGCGCTCGATGAGGTGCAGCACGGCGTTGCGCCCGGGGCGCAGGAGCCGTGCGGGCCAGATCCGGTTCAGGCGGCGCACCAGCCGGAACTGGCCCTCGGTATAGGAGAGGTTGATGCCGGGCGAGAGGGCTTCGGGTGGGGGCGGGGTGGCGCCCATGCGGCCGAACAGGTCCGCCAGCACGGCGCGCGGGGCCGCGCGCAGCCAGGCATGGTCATAGACCACCACCCTGTCCTCCGGCCCGGTGAGCGCCCCCGCGATCTCCTGCACCGTCGGCACCCAGGAGAGCCGGTCGAGGTCGAAGCCGCCGACATACTCCGCGAAATCGACATCGGCGCCGACCCGGATGCGCTGCAGGAAGGCGGATTCCACGAAGTCGTCCAGCCGGCGGATGAACAGGAACACCGTCATCCGCTCCTCCCCGATCGTCTTCTTGAGGAAGGAGACGGCTTCCCCGCAATGCTCGTAGAGCCGGTCCGGCGCATTGCCGAGATCCGTGCGGAGATGGCCGAGCAGGGTCTCGTCCGAAACCAGGAGGGCGCGGAACGGCTCGCGCGGAAGCAGCGAATCCAACGCCGCGCGCATCTCGTCCCAGGGCAGGGCCGGTGCGCTGCGCCAGGCCGGGGTGCGTAGGGTGAAGCCCCGGCGGAAATCGCGGAACGGGATATAGGCCACGCCCTCGCGCAGCAGCCTGGGCCGTTCCGCGAGGAAGACGGACTGAAGCAGGGTCGAGCCTGTCTTGTGGGCCCCCAGATGCGCGAAGAGAGTTCCCTTCCTCCCTGGTTCCGGCGGCGCACCCTGCATGGGGGCGATGTTGCACAGCGGGTGGGGGGAGGGGAAGGCCGGCCCGGCGCCCCTGGACGGCCGATACCGTATCGTATGACAATCTTGCTACGAAGTGATGACAGGCCGCCGCCCGAGCGGCCAGGGAGAGCGCCGCGATGCTGCACCGAATTCTCCAGGCGGCCCTGCTGCCTGCTCTCCTGCTTGCCTCGGCCGGGACCGCCCGGGCCCAGGGCTCCCTCAACCTCTATTGCTCCGTCCAGGTCGAGTGGTGCCAGGCCGCCGCCAACGCCTTCCAGCGGGATTCGGGCATCCGGGTCTCCGTCTCGCAGAAGGGCTCGGGGGAGGTCCTCGCCCAGATCCGGGCGGAGGCGCAGAACCCGCGGGGCGACCTCTGGTTCGGTGGCACGGGGGACCCGCATCTGCAGGCCGCCGAGGAGAACCTCTCGGCCGAGTACCGCTCCGCCGCGCTCGACCAGCTGCATGACTGGGCGCAGAAGCAGGCGCGGGACAGCCGCTACCGCACGGTGGGCATCTATGCCGGCGCGCTCGGCTTCGGCTTCAACCCGGAGCTGCTGGCCCGCCGCAACATCGCGCCGCCCGCCTGCTGGAAGGACCTGCTGGACGCCCGCTTTCGCAACGAGATCCAGATGGCCAATCCGCAATCCAGCGGCACGGCCTATGTGATGATCGCGACCATCGTGCAGATCATGGGCGAGGACCCGGCCTTCGAATACCTCAAGGCCCTGCACCGGAACATCAACGCCTATCCGCGCTCCGGCACCGGCCCGATCAAGTCCGTCGCCCGGGGCGAGACGGGGGTGTCCATCTCCTTCGTGCATGATGCGGTGACGGAGCGGCTCGGCGGCTTCCCCGTGAGCAGCGCGCTTCCCTGCGAGGGAACGGGCTACGAGGTCGGCTCCATGTCGATCATCCGCGGGGCGCGGAACCTGCGGAATGCCCAGCGCTTCTATGACTGGGCGCTGACCCCCGCCGCCCAGGCGCTGGGCGCCGAGACGAAGCAGTTCCAGACCCCCTCCAACCGCTCCACCCCGGTGCCGCCCGAGGCACCGCAGATGTCGCAAATTCGCCTGATCGACTACGACTTCGCCCGCTACGGCGCCTCGGCCGAGCGCCGGCGGCTGATCGAGCGCTGGGACCGTGAGGTGAACGCGCTGCCGCGCTGATCCGCCCATGCGCGCCGCCGGATTCTGGAGCAGCCTGATCGCCCTCGCGGCGGCGCTGCTCTTGCCCTGGTATCTCCTGCAGGACGGGATCTTGGCCCTGCCGCTCGCCGGCTTCGCCTGGCTGTCCGACCCGGATTTCGCGCCGGCGGCCGGGCAGGTGGCGAGCCAGGGGCGGTGGTGGCTCCTGCCGGCGGTGCTGGCGCCCGGCCTCGGCCTGCTGGCGGCGCTGCTGCCGCTCCCGCGCCGCGCGCGGGCGGATGCCTTCCTCCTGGCCGGCGGGCTGGGCCTGATCCTGCTCCTGGCGCAGGGCTATGCCATCGGGGTGCAGGGCTGGACGGCGCCATGGCTCGAAGGGCTGTTCGGCCCGATGGAGGACCGCCAGTTCGGCATCGGCTGGGGCGGGGCGGTGGTGCCCTCGGCGCTCGCCGTGCTCCTCGCCGCCGGGCTGGCCGGGCGCGGAGCCTTTCGTGGCGATGCCTTCACCGCCACCGTAGCGGTCGTCACCGCCATCTCCATCGCCGTCTTCACGGCATTTCCCCTTCTCCTCCTGCTCGCCGACGCGTTCCGCGACGCGGCGGGCGCCATCGCGCCGGGGGCGGTGTTCGGCCGGCTGGCCGATGACCGGCTCTGGAGCCTTGGCTGCCTTGCCGGCGCGCCGCGCTGCGGGGTGGTGTGGAACACGCTGCTGCTGGGTGTGCTGGTCGGGGCCGGGACGACGGCTCTCGGCCTTGCCTTCGCGCTGCTGGTCACGCGCGGGCGGCTGCGCCTCGCCCGCCCGCTGCGCTGGCTCACGGTGCTGCCCATCGTCACGCCGCCCTTCATCCTCGGCCTCGGCCTGATCCTCATCTTCGGCCGCTCGGGCCTCGTCTCGATCGCCGCCTCCTCCTGGTTCGGGATCGAGCTGGGCCGCTGGATCTATGGCCTGCCCGGCGTGCTGCTGGCGCAGCTCTTCGCCTTCACGCCCATCGCCTTCCTCGTGCTGATCGGTGTGGTGGAGGGGCTTTCCCCCACGCTGGAGGAGGCGTCCTCCACCCTGCGGGCCACGCCGGCCGTCACCTTCTCCACCGTCACCCTGCCGCTGCTGCGGCCGGGGCTCGCCAATGCCTTCCTGCTCGGCTTCATCGAGAGCATGGCCGATTTCGGCAATCCGGTGGTTCTCGGCGGGCAGTTCGGCGTGCTGGCGACGGAGATCTTCTTCGCCGTGGTGGGCGCCCAGGCCGATGCGGGCCGGGCCGCGACCCTCTCCCTCGTCCTGCTCGTCATGGCGCTCGGCGTCTTCGGCCTCCAGCGCTGGCTGACGGCCCGGAAGTCCTATGTCTCCATCGGCGGCAAGGGCGACGGCGGGTTGGCGCCGCCCCTGCCGGCGGGGGTGCGGCGGCTCTGCCTTGCCGTGGCGCTGCCCTGGGCCGCGCTCACCGTCATCCTCTATGTCCTTGCCATCTCGGGCGGCTTCGTGGAGGTCTGGGGGCGCGACTACACGCCCACCTTCCGCCACATGGTGAAGGCCTTCGACATCAACGGCGGGCAGCTCACCGGCCTGGCCTGGAACAGCGTGATCACCACCGTGACGCTGGCCGCCATCTCCGCCCCCATCACCGCCGCGCTGGGCATCGCGGCGGCCTGGCTGTTCTCGCGCACGCGCTTCGCCGGCAAGGGGGTGCTGGAATTCGCGACCATGCTGTCCTTCGCCGTACCGGGCACGGTGATCGGCGTGGCCTATCTCCGCGCCTTCAACCTGCCGCCGCTGGAGCTGGCGGGGACGGGGGCGATCATCGTCGCCTGCTTCGTCTTCCGGAACCTGCCCGTCGGGCTCCGCTCGGGCATGGCGGCCATGGCGCAGATCGATCCCTCGCTGGACGAGGCGTCCCACACCCTCGGCGGTGGCGGGGGCGATGCCTTCCGCCGGGTCGTGCTGCCCCTGCTGCGCCCCGCCATCGTGGCGGGGCTCGTCTATGCCTTCGTGCGGGCGATGACGACGATTTCCGCCGTGATCTTCCTCGTCACCGCCGATACGGAGCTGGCGACGGTCTTCATCGTGAACCGGGTGATCAACGGCGATTACGGGTTGGCGATCGCCGTCGCGGTGATGCTGATCCTGCTGATGGTGCTGATGCTTGGCCTGGCGCAGCTGCTGGTCGGGCGGCGGCGGATCGGGCGGCGGGCGGCCGTGCCGGGTTTGGCCACGCCAGCTTCGGGCGTGGCGAATGGGGGAGTGGTGGCATGAGCCGCGCGGCGGAGGTGCGCTTCGAGCGCGTGTGGAAACGCTTCGGCACGGGCTCGGTCGCCGTGCGGGATGTCTCCTTCACCGTGCCGGCGGGAACGCTCTGCACCCTGCTCGGCCCCTCGGGCTGCGGGAAGACGACCACCCTGCGGATGATCGCGGGGCTGGAATATCCGAGCGAGGGGCGCGTGCTGATCGGCGGGCGGGATGTTTCCAGCCTGCCCCCGGCCGAGCGTGACGTGTCCATGGTGTTCCAGTCCTACGCGCTCTTCCCGCATATGACCGTGCTCGAGAATGTCTGCTACGGGCTGACGGTCTCGCGCCGGCCGAAGCGGGAGGCCGAGGCGGCCGGGCGCGCGGCGCTGGAGAGCGTGGGGCTGGCGGGCTTCGAGGCGCGCCTGCCCTCCGAGCTCTCCGGCGGCCAGCAGCAGCGCGTCGCCGTCGCGCGGGCGCTGGTGCTCGAACCCTCCGTGCTGCTCTTCGACGAACCGCTCTCGAACCTGGACGCCCGGCTGCGGCGGAAGATGCGCGAGGAGATCCGCGAGCTGCAGCAGCGCCTGGGCGTGACGGTGGTCTATGTCACCCATGACCAGGCCGAGGCCCTGGCCATCTCGGACAAGATCATCGTGATGAACCAGGCCGTGATTGCCCAGCAGGGGAGCCCGAGGGAGCTGTATGAGGGCCCCGCCAGCGCCTTCGTCGCCGGCTTCGTGGGCGAGGCGAACCGCCTTCCCGCCACGCTGCGCCGGCTGGATGCGGCGGAGGGGGAGGTGCAGGTCGGGGAGGCCAGGCTGCGCCTGCCCCATCGGGGACTGCCCGACGGCCCGGCCGAGCTGGCCCTGCGGCCGGAGGCTATTGCCGTGCTGCCGGCGGGGGACACCGCCGCCATGCTGAGCGGGAGCGTCGCCAAGGCGGCCTATCTGGGCGGGGTGATCGAATACACCGTGCTCACGCCGGTGGGAGAGGTCTTCGTCGTCTCCCCGGCCGCGGGCCGCCCCCACGCCCCGGGGGAGACGGTCGGCCTCCGGTTCGGCGCGCATGGCGCCGCATTATTGCCGACCTCCGGGGCCGCCTGACCGCCACGCGGTCAACCCTGGCCGCTCTCGCGCATTACTCCGTCGGCCGGAACGAGAGCGGAGATTGGGCATGGCGGGACGCCGGATACCGCGTTGGGCGATCTGGACCGGGGTCCCCGTGGCCGCTGTGGCCCTGCTCATCGTCTTCTGGTCTTGGGACTGGTTCATCCCCCTGGCCGAGAGCCGGGCTTCCGCCGCCCTCGGGCGCAAGGTGACGATCGAGCACCTCCATGTCCGCCTCGGCCGGGTGACCGAGGTCTCCGCCGATGGCGTGCGCATCGCCAACCCCGAGGGCTTCGCGGAGGACCCGCCCTTCGCCCGGGCCGAGCGACTTTCCGCCCGGATCGACGTCATGGCCTATTGGAACGACCGGGCGGTGGTGATCCCGGCCATCGAGGTCACGCGGCCGGTGGTGGAGGCCGTGGCCCTGCCCGATGGCCGCACCAACTATGCTTTCGACTTTGGCCAGCCCGCGGGAGAGGGGGCCGAGCCGGCTCCGCGCAGCGCCGCGCCGAAGATCGGCCTCCTCCGCATCGTCGAGGGGCAGGCCCATGTGGTCGATCCCCGGCTGAGGGCCGATTTCAACCTGGCCGTCGCGACGCGGGACGAGGACACCCCCGAACCCCGCATCGCCGTCGAGGCGCGCGGCACCTATGCCGGCCAGCCCATCACGGGCACCGCCCTGGGCGGCGCCATCCTGGCCTTGCAGGATACGGGCAAGCCCTGGCCCATCGAGATCCAGCTCGCCAACGGCCCCACCCGTGTGAGCCTCCGCGGCACGCTGCAGAACCCGTTGGAATTGCAGGGCGCGGATGTACGGCTGGAGCTGCGCGGGCCGGATATGGGGCTGCTGCAGCCGCTCACCGGCGTGCCCATCCCCAAGACCCCGAATTACGAGATCGCCGGTCAGCTGGACTATGTGAACGGCCGGGTCCGGTTCCGCGACTTCAACGGCCGCCTGGGGCGCAGCGACCTGTCCGGCACCATCGCGGTGACCACGGGCGGGCAGAAGCCGGAGGTGGAGGCGGAGCTCCGCTCCCGCCGGGTGGATCTGGCGGATCTTGGCGGTTTCATCGGGGAGGAGCCGGGCCGGACCTCCACCCCCGGGCAGAGCCCGCAGCAGCGGCGGGAGCAGGCGCGGAACGAATCCCGCGGCCGCGTCCTGCCCGAGGACCCCATCAACTTCCCCAAGCTGGACGCTGCCAATGTCAGCCTGAACTACCGGGCTGACAGCATCATCGGGCGCAACATCCCCTTCGACAACATGCGCGCCGTGATGGAGGTGAAGGACGGGGCCGTCACCCTCCGCCCGTTGACCTTGGGCGTCGGCACCGGCCGGATCGAGGGCACCATCGCGCTCACCCCGCGCGAGGGAGAGCGCCTGCATGCGCGGGCGGATGTGCAGTTCCAGCGCCTCGACGTCTCCCGCCTGATGCAGGCGACCAACACCTTCGAGGGGGCGGGGCGGATCAATGGCCGCGCGCGGATCGAGGGCACCGGCCGCTCCTTCGCCGACATCCTGGGCAGCGGCAATGGCGAGGTAACGCTCGGCATGTCGGGCGGCAACCTTTCCGCCCTTCTGGTCGACCTCTCCGGGCTGCGGCTGGGCAATGCCATCCTCTCGGCCCTCGGCGTGCCGGGGCGGACGGTGGTGCAGTGCTTCGTCGCCAATGTCGGGCTGCAACGCGGCGTCGCGGGGCTCCGCACCGTCCTCCTCGACACCGAGGACGTCATCATCAATGCCACGGGCGCCGTGAACATCGCGCGCGAGCAGCTGGACGTGCGCCTGCGCAGCGAGTCCAAGAGCTTCACCATCGGCGCGCTGCCGACCTCCATCCTGATCGATGGCAGCTTCCGCAACCCCGATGTGGGGCCGGAGATGGGCGAGCTCGCGGCGCGCGGCGGGATCATCGGCGGGCTGGCTGCTCTGGTGGCGCCCGTGGCGGGCCTGCTGCCCACCATCCAGTTCGGCACCGGCGAGGACAACCGCTGCGAGGGCCTCGTGCGCCGCGGCCAGCCGCGGCGCTAGGCCCCCTCCATCGAGACCAGCTCCGCCCCGTCCTCCACAAGGTCGCCCGGGGAGCAGCGGACGGCGCCGACGACGCCGTCCGCCGGAGCCGTGATGCGCATCTGCACCTTCATGGCCTCGATGACGAGCAGGACGGCGCCGCGCGTCACGGGCTGGCCGGGCGCGGCCAGCACCTCCAGCACCTTGCCCGGCATGGGCGCGAGGATGCGGCCCGAGGCCGGGCCCTCCGTGCCGGCCGGGGCGAGGGGATCGACCAGGCGCAGGGCATGGGCGCTGCCGTTGAGGAGGACGGTCAGCCGGTCATCCCGCCGCAGCACCCGGGCCGGCAGGCTGCGGCCGTCGATCCCCAAGGCGAAATGGCCATCCGGCAGGGGCAGGGCGGAAACCTCCGAGGGCCCGTCCGGCAGATCCAGCCGAAGGCCATCGGGGCGGAGATGGGCGCGGAGGCGGTGGGTGGCCTCTCCGTCCTGAAGGGTGAAGTCCTGGTAGCCATCCCCGTTCAGGCGCCAAGCCAGTGCCGTGCCCCAGGGGGAGTGGGGGTCGGCGGGGTCGGCGGCGGGCCGGGCGGCTTCCTCGGCCAGCAGGGCGGCGATGGCTGCGGCCAGCGCCGCGCCGGGGGCCGGGGCGGGCGGGGCGAGCAGGCCCTCGGCATGCCGGCCGATGAAGCCCGTATCCAGCGCCCCCGCGCGGAAATCCGGCTGGGCGAGGATGGCGCGGAGCAGGGGCAGGTTGGTGGCGGGCCCCGAGATCTCGGTCGCGGCCAGGGCGCAGGCGAGGCGGCGCAGGGCCGCCCCCCGGTCCGGCCCCTGGGCGATGATCTTGGCGATCATCGGGTCGTAATGGATGGTGACCGCGTCGCCCTCGCGGACGCCGGTGTCGATGCGGATGCCCTCCATCCCCGCCGGGAAGCGGAGATGCTCGACCCGCCCGGTGGAGGGAGCGAAGTCACGGCTGGGGTCCTCGGCATAGAGGCGGACCTCGATGGCGTGGCCGCCGATGCGGAGCTCGTCCTGGCGCAGCGGCAGATTCTGGCCGGCGGCCACCCGGAGCTGCCATTCCACGAGGTCCTGCCCGGTGATGGCCTCCGTCACCGGATGCTCCACCTGCAGCCGGGTGTTCATCTCCATGAAGGCGAAGCTGTCGCCCTCCGCAATGAACTCCACCGTCCCCGCGCCGACATAGCCGATGGCGCGCGCCGCATCGCAGGCCGCCCGGCCCATGGCCTCCCGCCGGGCCGGGTCCATGCCCGGGGCGGGTGCCTCCTCCACCACCTTTTGGTGCCGGCGCTGGATCGAGCAGTCCCGCTCGAAGAGATGGACGGTGTTGCCCTGGCTGTCGGCGAAGACCTGGATCTCGATATGGCGGGGGCGGGTGAGGTAGCGCTCGAGCAGGACATGGTCGTCCCCGAAGGCAGAGCGCGCCTCGCCCTTGGCGAGCGCCAGCGCCTCCTCCAGCCCGGCGGCGTTCTCCACCACCTTCATGCCCTTGCCGCCGCCGCCCGCGCTGGCCTTGATGAGCAGCGGGTAGCCGATGCGGTCCGCCTCGCGCCGCAGGGTGGCGGCAGACTGGTCCTCGCCGTGATAGCCGGGCACCAGCGGCACGCCCGCCTTCTCCATCAGCGCCTTGGCGGCGGATTTGGAGCCCATGGCGCGGATGGCGGAGGGTGGCGGGCCGATGAAGGTGAGGCCGGCCGCCGCGCAGGCCTCCGCGAATTCGGCATTCTCAGAGAGGAAGCCGTAGCCGGGATGGATCGCCTCGGCGCCCGAGGCGCGCGCCGCCTCGATGATGGCCTCGATCCGCAGATAGCTCTCGCGCGCCGGCGCCGGGCCGAGGCGGCGGGCCTCGTCGGCCATCGCCACATGCAGGGCGCCGGCATCGGCATCGGAATACACGGCCACCGTGCGGATCCCGAGGCGGCGCGCGGTGCGGATGACGCGGCAGGCGATCTCGCCGCGATTGGCGATGAGAATGGTCCCGAACATGGCGGTCACATCCGGAACAGGCCGAAGCCCGGGGGCCGCGCGGCCCAGGACTCGATCGGCGCGTTGAGCGAGGCGGAGATGGCGAGGGCGAGCACGGTGCGGGTATCCGCCGGGTCGATGATGCCGTCGTCCCAGAGCCGGGCCGTCGCGTAATAGGGGTGGCCCTGGGTTTCGTACTGCTCGCGGACCGGCGCCTTGAACCGCTCCTCCTCCTCGGCGCTCCATGCGCCGCCACGGGCCTCGATCCCGTCCCGCCGGATGGTGGAGAGCACCGAGGCCGCCTGCTCGCCGCCCATGACGCCGATGCGCGCATTCGGCCACATGAAGAGGAAGCGCGGCGAATAGGCGCGGCCGCACATGCCGTAATTGCCCGCCCCGAAGCTGCCGCCGATCACCACCGTGAATTTCGGCACCGTGGCCGTGGCCACCGCGGTCACCATCTTGGCGCCGTCCTTGGCGATGCCGCCGCTCTCGTACTTGCGGCCCACCATGAAGCCCGTGATGTTCTGCAGGAAGACGAGCGGGATGCCACGCTGGCAGCACAGCTCGATGAAATGCGCGCCCTTCTGCGCGCTTTCAGAGAAGAGCACGCCGTTATTCGCGACGATCCCCACGGGATAGCCGTGCAGCCGCGCGAAGCCCGTGACCAGGGTGGGGCCGTAGAGCGGCTTGAACTCGTCGAATTCGGAGGCATCGACGATGCGGGCGATCACCTCGCGCACGTCATAGGGCTGGCGCAGATCGGCCGGCACCAGCCCATAGAGGCCCTGCGGGTCCAGCGCCGGGGGGCGGGGCGGGGCGATGTCGAGCGAGGCGGGCTTGCGCGTGTTCAGCCCGGCGACGATGCGGCGGGCGATGCCCAGCGCATGCGCGTCGTTCTCCGCCATGTGGTCCGTCACGCCGGAGATGCGCGAATGCACCTCGGCCCCGCCGAGATCCTCGGCGCTCACCACCTCGCCCGTCGCGGCCTTCACCAGCGGCGGGCCGGCCAGGAAGATGGTGCCCTGGTTGCGGACGATCACGCTCTGGTCCGACATGGCCGGCACATAGGCGCCGCCGGCCGTGCAGCTTCCCATCACCACCGCGATCTGCGGGATGCCCTTGGCGGACATGTTCGCCTGGTTGAAGAAGATGCGCCCGAAATGATCGCGGTCGGGGAAGACATCGTCCTGGTTCGGCAGGTTGGCGCCCCCGGAATCCACGAGATAGAGGCAGGGAAGCCGGTTCTGCTCCGCGATCTCCTGCGCGCGCAGATGCTTCTTGACCGTCAGCGGGAAGTAGGTGCCGCCCTTCACCGTCGCGTCATTCGCCACGATCATGCATTCGCGGCCCGAGACGCGGCCGATGCCGGTGATCAGCCCGGCGCTCGGCACCTCGTCCTTGTACAGGCCGTTCGCGGCGAGCTGGCCGATCTCGAGGAAGGGGGAGGCCGGATCGATCAGCGCCCGCACGCGGTCGCGCGGCAGGAGCTTGCCGCGCGACAGGTGCTTCTCCCGCGCCGCCGCCCCGCCACCCTGCCGCACCTGCTCGGCGCGGGCGCGGAGGTCCTCCACCAGCGCCCGCATGCGCGCCGCGTTCGCCGCGTAATCCGGCGAGCGCGGGTCCAGCGCCGTCTGCAGCACGGGCATCAGGCGGTCTCGGCGAAGAGTTCGCGGCCGATCAGCATGCGGCGGATCTCGCTCGTGCCGGCACCGATCTCATAGAGCTTCGCGTCGCGCAGGAGGCGCCCCGTCGGGTAGTCGTTGATGTAGCCGTTGCCGCCCAGGCACTGGATCGCCTCCAGCGCCATCCAGGTGGCCTTCTCGGCCGCGTAGAGAATGGCGCCCGCCGCATCCTTGCGCGTGGTCTGCCCGCGGTCGCAGGCCTTGGCGACCGCATAGACATAGGCCTTGGCGGCATTCATCACGGTGTACATGTCCGCGATCTTGCCCTGCATCAGCTGGAACTCGCCGATGGACTTGCCGAACTGCTTGCGGTCATGGACATAGGGCAGCACCACATCCATGCAGGCCTGCATGATCCCCGTGGGCCCGGCGGCCAGCACGGCGCGCTCGTAATCCAGCCCGCTCATCAGCACGTTCACGCCGCGCCCCTCGGCGCCGAGCACGTTTTCCGCCGGCACCTCGCAATCCTGGAAGATCAGCTCGCAGGTGTTCGAGCCGCGCATGCCGAGCTTGTCCAGCTTCTGCGCGGTGGAGAAGCCCTTGAAGCCCTTCTCGACCAGGAAGGCGGTGATGCCGCGCGGGCCCGCCTCGGGATCGGTCTTCGCATAGACCACGAGCACATCGGCATCCGGCCCGTTGGTGATCCACATCTTGTTGCCGTTGAGAACGTAGCGGTCGCCCTTTCGCTCCGCGCGCGTGCGCATCCCCACCACGTCGGATCCCGCGCCCGGCTCGCTCATGGCCAGCGCGCCCACATGCTCGCCGGAGATCAGCCGGGGCAGGTAGCGGCGCCTCTGCTCCTCATTGCCGTTGCGGGTGACCTGGTTCACGCAGAGATTGGAATGCGCGCCATAGGAGAGGGCGACGCTGGCCGAGGCGCGGCTCAACTCCTCCATCGCCACGCAATGCTCCAGATAGCCCATGGCGGCGCCGCCATATTCCTCGGGCGCGGTGATGCCGAGCAGGCCCAGCTCCCCGAACTTCCGCCAAAGGTCCATCGGGAACTCGTTGCTGCGGTCGATCTCGGCGGCACGGGGGGCGATCTCGTCGGCGGCGAAGGCGGCCACCTGCTCGCGCAGCGCATCGGCCGTCTCGCCGAGGTCGAAATCGAGTCCACGAAAGCTGTTGCTCATGCGGTGCCGTTCCCTCGCCCTGCTCGACCGGCAGGCTTTCCGCGAACGGTATGGGGGCGGGATGCGCTTCGCAAGCGGCAGGGCAAAACCACCGGACCGCGCCCGTTTGGCCGGCCAGGGAAGAAGGAGCGCCGCCGGAAGCCGTCTCGGCCGGAAGGGGCTTCCGTCAGCGTCGGCGCAGCCTCCTCGCTGAACGGAAGCCCTATCCCGCCCGGCGCGCCTCCACGGCCATGAGGAGCCGTTCCGGCGTGGCGGGCAGGTCCAGGCGGTCCGTGCCCGCGGCGTCCCGCAAGGCGTTCCACACGGCGGTCGCCAGCATCAGCGGCGGCTCGCCCACGGCCTTGGAGCGGAAGATCGTGTCCGCCCGGGCCGGCGCGCCCTCCAGCAGACGCACGTTGAAGACCGGCGGCACGTCGCGGGAGCCGGGGATCTTGTAGGTGGAGGGGCCGAGGGTCCGCAGGCGGCCCTGCTCGTCCCAGAACAGCTCCTCGCAGGTCAGCCAGCCCAGCCCCTGCACGAAGGCGCCCTCGATCTGGCCGCGATCCACGGCCGGGTTCAGCGAGCGGCCGCAATCCTGCACCATGTCGGCGCGCAGGAGCCGATGCTCGCCGGTCAGCAGATCGAGCTCCACCTCGGCGATGGCGGCCCCGTAGGAGAAGTAGAAATACGGCTCCCCTCGCAGGCTGGCAGGGTCCCAGTGGATGTCGGGCGTCCTGTAGAAGCCGGTGGATGAAAGGGAGATGCGCGCCTGCACGCAGCGATGCGCCAGCTCGCCGAAGCGCATGCGGTGGTTGCCGGCGAAGACCTCCTCCTCCTCGAACCGCACCTCCTCCGGCCGCACGCCCCATTCGGCAGCGGCCAGCTCCGCCATGCGGCCACGGATGGTCGCCGCGGCGATCTGGGCCGCCCAGCCATTCAGGTCCGTGCCCGTGCTGGCGGCCGTGGGGGCGGTGTTGGGCACCTCGGCCGTGCTGGTCGGGGTGATGCGCACGCGTTCCACCGGCACGCCGAAGACGCCGGCGACGACCTGGGCGATCTTGATGAAGAGGCCCTGGCCCATTTCCGTGCCGCCATGGTTCAGGCGGATCGAGCCGTCCTCATAGACATGCACCAGGGCGCCGGCCTGGTTCATGGACATGATGCCGAAGGAGATGCCGAAGGCGAGGACGAAGCTGCCCAGCCCGCGGCGCAGAACCTCGTGGCGGGCGTTGAAGGCCTCCACCTCCGCCCGGCGGCGCTCCCATTCCGCGCCGTCCCGGCATTCCGCCCAGACGCGCCGGATGAGATCGCCCTCCAGCGCCTGGCCATAGGGGGTGAGGGCGCCGTTCTCCCCGCCCGCCAGGTTGCGCTCCCGCACGGCCTCCTGGCTGGTGCCCAGGGCGCGGGCGACATGGCGGGTCACGTCCTCCATCAGCAGCACGCCTTGCGGCCCGCCGAAGCCGCGGAAGGCGGTGTTGCTGACCGTGTTCGTCTTGCAGGCCACCCCGGTGATGGTCACATCGGGCACATCCAGCGCGTTCAGCGCATGGGTCACGGCGCGGAAGACCACGCCGCCGGAGAGATCGACGCTGTGCCCGCCATCGGCCGCGAGGGTGGCTTCCAGCGCCAGGATGCGCCCGGTTCCATCGAAGCCGGCCTCCCAGCGGAACAGCATCGGGTGGCGCTTGCCCGTGGCGGCGATGTCCTGCTTGCGGCCGAGGCGCAGCTTCACCGGGCGCCCGGTGCGCCGGGCTGCCAGGGCCGCGCAGGCCGCCACCCAGGAGGCATTGCTCTCCTTGCCGCCGAAGCCGCCGCCGAGGCGCCGCGCCTGCACGGAAATCAGGTTCTGGTCGCAGCCGAGGATGCGCGCCGCGACATGCTGCACCTCGGTGGGGTGCTGGGTGGAGGAATGGATGGTCAGGTCCCCATCCTCCCCTGGCAGGGCGAGGGCGATCTGGCCTTCGAGGTAGAAATGCTCCTGCCCACCCGCCTTGAACTCGCCGGAAAGGCGGTGCGGCGCGGCGGCGAGGGCGGCGCGGGCGTCACCCCGCGCCATCACCATCGGCGGCATCAGCAGGCTGCCGGCCTCCAGCGATTCCTCGACGGAAAGGACGGGGCGAAGGGCCTCGATCTCCGGCCGCACCGCGGCGGCGCCCGCCAGGGCCGCGTCCCGGCTCTCGGCGACGATGATGGCCAGGGGCTGGCCCCAATACTCCACCAGCCCCTCGGCCAGCATGTGCTCCGGGGCGCGCTTCGCCTGGGCGATGTCGTTGCGCCCGGGGATGTCCCCCGGGCCGAGCGCCGCGACCACCCCGGGGATGGCGAGGGCGGGGGCGAGGTCGAGCGGCGCGAGGCGGCCATGCGCGACGGGGGAGAGCACGAGAGCGGCGTGGAGCAGGTTTGGCGGGATGGGGAGGTCGTCGGCGAAACGGGCTTCACCGGTCGCGTGCTTCAGGGCGCTGTCCTGCCGCAGCGCCGCGCCGGGGCCGGTCCGGCCTGCCATGCCGTCCATCACGCGGCCTCCGCCTGCCGGTGCCACAGGCGGCGCAGGAGGTTGCCGGCGGCCCGGCGCCGATAGCTGGCGCTGCCACGCAGGTCGGAGAGCGGGGCGATGGCCGCCTCCAGGGCCGCGGCGGCCGTCTCGGCCGTTTCCCGGTTCCAGATCCGGCCCGTCAGCGCCGCCTCGGCGGGCCGGCAGCGCTCCGCACAGGGGCCGGTGCCGCCGAGGGCGATCCGCGCCCAGGCGACGCGCCCTTCCTTCATCACGAGCAGCGCCGAGAGGCCGACCGTGGTGATGTCCTGGTCCGGTCGCTTGGAGAGCTTCTCGGCCGCGAAAAGGCTTCCGGCCGGCGGGCGGGGGATGAGCACGTCCTGGATCACCTCCTCCGCCCGAAGGGCATTCTGGCGGTAGCCCGTGAGGAAGTCCTCCACGGCCATCTCCCGAACCCCGCCCGGCCCGGCAAGCCGCAGGGTGGCGCCCAGAGCGATCAGGGGCGGCAGCGCGTCGCCAATGGGGGAGGCGGTGCCGAGATTTCCCCCCAGCGTCCCCATACCCCGGATCTGCCGCGACCCGAGCCGGCGCAGGAGCATGGCCAGCGGCGCGAAGCCCGGATCGGCCTCGCAGGCCGCCAGGAGCCGCCGGTAGTTGGTGGCGGCCCCGACGCGCAGGCCCGCCGGGCTTGCTTCCAGCCCGTTCAGCTCCGGCACGTCGGAGAGGCAGATGACCTGAGCCGGGGCCTCGCGCCGCTCGGACACGCGCAATCCGAGATCGGTTCCGCCCGCGAGCAGCCAGGCCTCCGGATGCGCGGCGCGGAGTGCGAGCAACTCTGCCAGCCTAGCGGGCCGGTGAAAGACCTGCCCCGGCGCCTCGATCCGCCTGGCGGGAGAGGGCGGCGCGGCGGGCGCCGGGGCGCCGTCGTCCTGGAGCTCCGCGAAGGCCTCGACGATCGGGCGATACCCTGTGCAGCGGCAGAGATTGCCCGCGAGCGCGTCATGCACGTCCCCGCCTTCCCGCGCATGGGCCCAGGCCGTCATGACGATGCCGGGCGTGCAGAAGCCGCATTGCGTGGCGTCGGATTCGGCCAGCAGGCGCTGCACCGGGTGAGGGCCGCCATCGGCGGCGCGCAGCCCCTCCACCGTGCGGATGCGGCGGCCATGGATCTGCCCCAGCAAGGCGAGGCAGGCATTCACCGGAACCCGGGCGCCGTCCGGCTCCTCGATCACGACGGTGCAGGCGCCGCAATCGCCCTCGGCGCAGCCCTCCTTCGTGCCGGTCAGGGCAGCGGGGCCGCGAAGCCAGTCGAGCAGCGTGGTGGTGGGGGAGGTGCCCGCCGGCAGGCTGCGGGGCGTGCCGTTCAGGGTGAAGGCGATCGGGCCGGCGGAGGGCATCATGGGCGGGAGCCTAGCAGGCTCCGTGCCGGGCGATCATCCCGGCCTGCCGAAGCCGGTGCTCAGGTCACCGGCAGGCGGGAAAGGGCAGCGGTCAGATCCTCGGGCGCATAGGGCTTGGCCAGCACGGGAACGCCGGAAAGCCGCTGCGGCAGCCCCGCCGCGCCATAGCCGGAGGCGACGACGAAGGGCACCTCCAACTGGATGAGGCGGTCCGCCACCGGCTCGGATGTCTCGCCGGCGAGGTTGAGGTCCAGCACGGCCAGATCGGGACGTTGGGCGTCGAGCATGGCGAGGGCTTCCGAAACAGTCGCCACCGGCCCCATCACCACCACGCCGGCATCGGCCAAGGTGTCCTCCACGAGCATGGCGACCAGGGTCTCATCCTCGACAACCAGAACACGTCGCCCGGCGAGGCTTGCCATTCAGACTGTCTCCATTCGACCAGCTTCCCACGAGGATTCCCGCGGGAAGCTGAGTCGGTTCCTGTAAATGGGGTGGCGCCGGGCCGTTAACCTGTCAAGGGCGGCCCGGCTTCGTTTCAGTCCGCGTACTGGCCCGCGGCCTGGATGATCGGCCGCCACTTGGCGATGTCCGCCTGCCAGTAGCGGCGATGGAACTCCGGAGTCGCCTGCTCCTGGCTCACCGGGGCGGTGCCGAGCTCGGCGAAGCGGGCCACCAGGCGATCCTCGCGCAGGGCGGCCTGCAGGGCGCGGGAGAGGCGGTTCAGGATCGCGGCATCCGTGCCCTTGGGCGCGTAGAGCCCGTGCCAGACCGAGACCTCGAAGCCGGGCAGCCCGGCCTCCGCGGCCGTGGGCAGGTTTGGCAGGGCGGCGTTGCGGGTGGTGGTCGTGACCGCGAAGGCCTTCACCGCGCCGGAATTGATCTGCTGCGTGGTGTTGGTGGTCTGGTCGCACATCACGTCCACCGTGCCGCCGATCAGGTCCGTCATCGCCGGGCCGGTGCCGCGATAGGGCACGGTGGTCAGCTGCGTCTGGATCGCCGATTGCAGCAGCAGCCCGCAGATATGGGAGGCGGCGCCGACGCCGGCATTGGCCAGGTTCACGTTCTGCTTGCGCTCGCGCAGCACGGCGACCAGCTCGGCCAGGTTGTTGGCCGGGAAGTCCTTCTTCGTGATGATGGTCATCGGAACCTCGGTGACGAGGCCGATCGTCTCGAAGCCATTCACCGCGTCATAGGCCAGGCGGCGATAAAGCGAGGGGGTGGTGCCCATGCCGATATGGTGGAGCAGCAGGGTGTAGCCGTCCGGGCGGGCCTGGGCGACGCGCTGGGCGCCCAGCGTGCCGCCGGCGCCGCCGACATTCTCCACCACCACGGGCTGGCCGAGGTCGCGGGCCATCACCTCGGCCACCAGCCGGGTCACGACATCGGTCGGACCGCCGGCGGCGAAGGGGACGATGATGGTGATGGGCCGGTTGGGGAAGGCGCCCTGGGCCTTGGCGAAGCCGGGCAGGACAGCCGGGGCGGCAAGGGCGGTGGCGAGCAGAAGCGTGCGACGGCGGGTCATTTGGACCATGAACGTATACTCCCGTTAATTGTCCGGCGGTCGCAAGAAACCCCCTCCGCTGTCAAGCAAGTTCCGGGGGTGCTGCCGCACCCCCGGGCGCCGTCAGCTGTCCATCTTCAGGGCGGCGATGAAGGCGCTCTGCGGGATTTCCACCTTGCCGAACTGCCGCATGCGCTTCTTGCCCTCCTTCTGCTTCTCGAGGAGCTTGCGCTTGCGGGAGATGTCGCCGCCATAGCACTTGGCGGTCACGTCCTTGGACATGGCGCCGATCGTCTCGCGCGCGATCACCCGGCCGCCGATCGCCGCCTGGATGGGGATCTTGAAAAGCTGGCGGGGGATCAGGTCCTTCAGCTTCTCGCAGATGGAGCGGCCGCGCCGCTCGGCCTGGGAGCGGTGCGCCATGAAGGAGAGCGCATCCACCGGCTCGTTGTTCACGAGGATGCTGATCTTCACGAGATCGCCCTCCTCGTAGCCGTCCATCGCATAGTCGAAGCTGGCATAGCCGCGCGAGATCGACTTCAGACGGTCATAAAAGTCGAACACCACCTCGTTCAGCGGCAGGCGGTACACGGCCATGGCGCGGCTGCCGACATAGGTCAGCTCCACCTGCTGCCCGCGCCGCTCGCTGCACAGGGTGAGGATGTTGCCCAGATATTCGTCGGGGACGAAGATCGTCGCCTTGATCCAGGGCTCCTGGATGCTGTCGATGGACACCACGTCGGGCATGTCCGCGGGGTTGTGGAGGTCGCGCTCCTCCCCGTTCGTCATCTTCAGCTTGTAGACGACGCTCGGCGCCGTCGCGATCAGGTCCAGGTCGAACTCGCGGGACAGCCGCTCCTGGATGATCTCCAGATGCAGCAGGCCGAGGAAGCCGCAGCGGTAGCCAAAGCCGAGGGCGGCCGAGCTCTCCGCCTCGTAATGGAAGGAGGCGTCGTTCAGCCGCAGCTTGGCCAGGCTGTCGCGCAGCTTCTCGAAGTCGTCGGCATCGACCGGATAGAGGCCGCACCAGACCACGGGGATGGAGGGCTTGAAGCCCGCCAGCGCCTCGGCCGCGGGGTTGCGGTCATCCGTGATGGTGTCGCCGACATTGGTGTCGGCCACGGTCTTGATGGCCGCCGTGATGTAGCCCATCTCGCCCGGCGCGAGGCTCTCCACGGCCTGCATCTTCGGGCGGAACACGCCGACCTGCTCGACCACATGGGTGGAGCCGGCCGCCATCATGCGGATCTTCTGGCCCTTGCGGAGATGCCCGTCCTTCACGCGCACCAGGATGACCACGCCGAGATAGGGGTCGTACCAGCTGTCCACCAGCAGCGCCTTGGTCGGCGCCGAGGCATCGCCCTTGGGCGCCGGCAGGCGGGTGACGATGGCCTCGAGCACGCCCTCGATGTTCAGCCCGGTCTTGGCCGAGATCATCACCGCGTCGTCGGCGGGCAGGCCCACCACGTCCTCGATCTGCTGCTTCACCCGCTCCGGCTCGGCCGCCGGCAGGTCCACCTTGTTGAGGATGGGCACGATCTCATGCCCGGCATCCAGGGCCTGGTAGACATTGGCGAGCGTCTGCGCCTCGACGCCCTGGGAGGCATCGACGACCAGCAGCGAGCCTTCGCAGGCGGCGAGGGAGCGCGAGACCTCGTAGGCGAAGTCCACATGGCCCGGCGTGTCCATGAGGTTCAGGACATAGTCCTGCCCGTCCTGCGCGCGGTAGTTCAGGCGCACGGTCTGCGCCTTGATGGTGATCCCGCGCTCCTTCTCGATATCCATGTTGTCCAGCACCTGCTCCGTCATCTCGCGGGCGGAGAGGGTGCCGGTTTGCTGGATCAGCCGGTCGGCCAGGGTCGACTTGCCGTGGTCGATATGGGCGATGATCGAGAAGTTGCGGATGCGGTCGAGAGGGGTGTCGGTCATCTGGTTCCGGGCCGTGGGCGGGCGGGCCCCGGCCTATCTGGGGCGTCTCAGCCCCCCAGATAGGGCATGCCGCGCGCGGGACCAAGCGGCGGGGTGCGGCGGCTACTCGATACGCGCGCCCGAGGCCTCCACCATTTCCTTCCACCGCGGCGCGTCCTGGGCAATCGCCTCCCGCACGGCCGCCGGGCTGTCGGAGATGGACAGCACCAGCCCGGCGGTCGCCAGCCGCTCCCGCAGCCCCGGCGCCTCCGCGCCGCGCCGGACCCCGGCCGCGATGCCCTCCACCATCTCCGGGGCCATGCCGGCCGGGCCGGTCAGGATGTTCCAGGACTGCAGGTCGAGGTCGCCCAGGCCGAGATCCGCGAACTCGCCGAGGCCCGGCACCTCCGGCAGGAGCGGGGAGCGCGCCCGGCTGCCGACCGCGAGCGGCACCAGCTTTCCGGCCGCTACCTGGGGCAGAAGCGCGGGCATGAAGTCGAAGACCATGTCGATCTGCCCAGCCAGCAGGTCGTTCAAAGCTGGCGCCCCGCCGCGATAGGGCACATGGACGATGTCGGCGCCGCTCCGCTTGGCGATGGTGGCGATCAGCAGATGGGCCGGGCCGCCATTGCTGGCCGAGCCCTTGGTGAGCTGCCGCCCGGGCTGCTTCGCCCAGTTGATCAGCGCCCGGAAGTCGGTCCAGCCACGCTGCGCTGCGCGCTCGGCCGTCACGCAGCAGAGGACGGTGCTCGTCACCAGCTTGGCCACCGGCGTCAGGTCCCGTGCCGGGTCGTAGGAAACCCGGGCCATCAGCGGCAGCGCGGTGAAGAAGCCGATGTTGAACACGCCCAGCATGGCGCCGTCCGGCGCGGCGCGCGTCACGGCCTCGATCCCCAGCACGCCATTCGCACCGCCCCGGTTCTCGATCACCACGGGCTGGTTGTTCCGTGCCGTGAAGGCATCGGCCCAGATCCGCCCGATCGCGTCGCCGGCGCCGCCGGGCGGGAAGGGCACGACCCAGCGCATCGGGCGCCCGCCCGGCAGAACCTGCGCCTTCGCCGTCCGGAGCAGGGCCGGGGCGGCCAGGAGGCCGAGGAGGAGGGGGCGGCGGGCTGTCATGGCGGACTCCGGGCGGCGGGATGGCGAGAGGATTACCTTTTGGTAAGATGAAGCAAGGGGCGCGCCATCCGTCGCGGGCCCGAGCGGAACCGGGGTCCTGCATCCATGCCCAAGCGCGCCATCGCCACCGACCGGGTGTTCAAGCCCAAGCTGCCCTTCGCCCAGGCCACGCTGGCCGGCGGCTTCGTCTTCGCCTGCTCGACCGGGCGCGACAGGGAGGGCCGCTTTGCCATCGGGGATGTGCGCGCCCAGACGCGCCAGACGATCGAGAACATCCGCGCCCTGATCGAGGAGGCCGGCGGCACGCTGAAGGACGTGGTGAAATGCACCGTCTACGTGACGGACCGCGCGAACTGGGAGCCGATGAACGAGGTCTATTTCGAGATGTTCGCGGAGGACCCGCCGCACCGGGTTTCCTGCATCGTCAGCGGTCTCGGCTCCCCGGATTGCCTCGTCGAGATCGACGCGACCGCCTATCTCGGAACCGACTGACCCCGCCCGTCAGCTCCCCTCATCCGGGATGTTGATGAGGTGCCCGCAGGCCTTGCAGTGGACCGCATCCGGCTCGTGCCGCTGCAGCCCGCATTGCGGGCAGGGGAAGCGGACCTTGGAGGGGCGGAAGAGGGACTGGGCGAGGCGGAGGAACAGCGTCACCCCGCAGAACATGATGACCACGCTGAGCAGCCGCCCCGTGCGGCCGGGCAGGGTGATGTCGCCGAAGCCGGTGGTGGTGAGGGCGGTGATGGTGAAATACAGGGCATCCGCATAGTCGCCGATCTGCGGATTGCCCCGGTGCTGGGTCTCGTAGACCAGCCCGGTCATGATGAAGATGAAGACCAGGAGGTCCATCGCGGCCACCATCGTGTCCTGGTTCCGCTGAAAGCCGGGAAAATCCTTCCGTAGCCGGTTCAGCAGCCGCTGCGAGCGGAGCAGGCGCAGCACGCGCAGGGCCCGCAGGAAGCCGGCCGCCGCGCCGAGCATGGGGATCAGGAAGCAGACGATGGCAACGGCGTCCGCCAGGGTGGCCGGGTGCGCCAACTCCTTCCACGGCCGGGGGCTGGCGCGGAGCCGCGCGGCGAACTCCGCCAGAAGCACGAGGCCAAGCGCCGTATCCGCCACCTCCACCGCCGCGCTCCGCTCGATGAAGGATGTGCCGATGATGAAGAGCAGCGTGACCGCGTCGAGCAGCAGCAAGCCATAGCGGAACCGGACCGCCCGCGCGGTCTCACGGTAGTAGAGCTCGCGGAACAGACGGCGGTCGGCGGGCAGGGCATCGGCGGCCCTGCTTTCCGCCGGATGGAGCGGCATCTTCATGCCGGCCTGTGACGCTGGGCGGAGATCATGGGGTCGGGTGGGCTTTCATGCCGGGGTCGGTGGAGTGTGGCAGGCTCTTCAACGGCCGATAACGCGGCAGTGCGGCACGGCCAAGTCGATGGGGGTTGAATTCGCAAGGGACTCGATATATCTAAAGTTTCGTTGTATCGAAAATCCTACGGAGATCATATGCATCCCTTTCATCATCACAACCGGTGCGACCGGCGCCGCTTCCATCGCGGCGGCCCGCAGGCCGGGCACCATCACCATCACCGCGGGGGCAGGGGCGGGCCGGGCGGCCGCTTCTTCGAAACGGGAGACCTCCGTCTCGTCGTCCTGCGGCTGATCGCCGAACGCCCGCGCCACGGCTACGAGCTGATCAAGGCCATCGAGGAGCGGCTGGCCGGCACCTATTCGCCCAGCCCCGGCGTGATCTATCCGAACCTCACCCTGTTGGAGGAGCTGGGGCAGATCACGGTCGCCAGCACCGAGGGCGCGCGCAAGCTCTATGCCGTCACCCCCGAGGGGGAACGGGTTCTCCAGGCCGCGCAACCGGAGGTCGAGGCTCTCTTCGCGAGGATGGACGCCACGGCGGCCGACCGGCCCGACGGCGCCGGGCACCAGGCCATGCGCGCGATGCAGAACCTCAAGATGGCCCTGCGTCTGCGCCTCTCCCGGGGCGCCCTGTCGGAGGACCAGATGCGCCGGATCGTCGCGCTGATCGACGAGGCCGCCGTGCAGGTGGAACGGGTCTGACGGCGGAGAGGACGCAGGGCCGAACCCGCCCTAGCGGCGGCCGAGCATGTGGAATTCCGGGTTCGGCCGCAGGTCCGTGGCGTTGGCGAGGCGGTTGGACATGGAGAAGAAGGCGGCGATAGCGCCGATGTCCCACGCCTCGTCCTCGGTGAAGCCGGCCTGGGCGAGCGCCTGGTGGTCCTCGTCCCCGACGAGGTGGGACTGGGTGGCCACCTTCAGCGCGTAGTCCAGCATGGCGCGCTGGCGCGGCGGCAGCCCGGCCTTGCGGTAATTGGTGGCGACGAGATCCGCGATCCGCGCGTCCTTCGCCCGCACCCGCAGGATGGCGCCATGGGCCACCACGCAATACTGGCAGGAATGCGCGGCCGAGACGGCGACGACGATCATCTCCCGCTCCGCAGCCGTCAGCCCCTCCCGCTTCTCCATCAGCGCGTCGTGATAGGCGACGAAGGCGCGGAACTCCTCCGGCCGGCGGGCGAGGAGGAGGAAGACGTTGGGGACGAAGCCCGCCTTCTCCTGCACGGCGAGGATCCGGGCGCGGATGTCCTCCGGCAGCGCCCCCAGCTCGGGCACGGGGTAGCGGGAGGGGCGGGGGGCTTCATCGGCCATGGGCGTTTCCTGTGGTGGGCACCCGCCGGAGCGGGCGCGCCACCACGCTAGACGCCTCCGGCGCCGCGGTCAGCCCCGCAGGGTCGCCCCCGTTGCCTTCGTGACGGAAGCGACGATCCGGGCGATCACCGCCTCGATCTCCGCATCCGTCAGCGTCCGCTCCCGCGGCTGCAGCACCACCTCGAGCGCGAGCGAGACCTTGCCCTCGGGCAGCCGGTCGCCGGCATAGCGGTCGAAGAGCGAGACCTCGGCCAGAAGGGCGCGCTCCCCGTTCCGCGCGGCGCGGAGCAGGGCCTCGGCCTGCACCGTCGAATCCACGAGGAAGGCCAGGTCCCGCCGCACGGGCTGGAAGGCCGCGAGATCCGGGGCGGACTTCTTCTTCCGCTTCGGCTCGGGGACGGAATCGAGCAGCACCTCGAAGGCCACGGCGGGACCGTCGATCCCGAGCGCCGAGAGAACGCGCGGATGCAGCTCGCCGAAGCGGGCGAGAGGCAGCTTCGGCCCGCTGCGCAGCACGCCGGAGCGGCCGGGATGGTAGTAGCCGGGCGCGTCCGTCGTCACGCTCAGCGCGGCGGGGGAGAGGCCGAGGGACAGCAGCACCGCCAGCGCATCGCCCTTGGCGTCCAGCGCATCGAAGGCACGCTGGGCCTCGGACCAATGGCGCGGCGTGCGGCCCAGGCGCAGCCCCGCCGCCGTGGCAAGCTGCCCCTCGGGCGTCGGCGCGGCGTAGGAGGCCCCGATCTCGAAGAGCGACACGTCGGGATAGCCCCGGGCGGCATTTCGCCCGGCCGCGAGCAGCAGGGTGGCCACCGGCGTCGGGCGCATCTGGTCCAGATCGGCCGCGATCGGGTTCTCCACCCGCAGCGTCTCCGGCGTCTCACCGAAGAAGGAGGCGGTGGCGCGGGCGGTGAAGCCGAAGGTCACGGCCTCCTGCAGCCCGCGCGAGGCCAGCACGCGCCGGGCCAGCGCCGCGCGGGACTGGCGCGGGGTGAGGGAGGGCAGGGGTAGCCGCCCCTCGGCCGGCAGCGAGACGGCGGGAATGGCGTTCAAGCCCTCCAGCCGCAGCACCTCCTCCAGCAGGTCGCACTCGGCCTCCACCGCATCCGCGCCTTCGGCGGCGGCCCTGGCGCGGGCGGGGTCGATCCCGGGCTCCTGCGTCAGCTCCGTGCCGCCGGCGCGATAGGTGGAGCGGGAGGAGGCGATGTCGTTGCGCCAGGAGGGGACAGCGACGGTCACCTCGGCGGCGTCATGCGCGAGCACGGAGAAGCCGAGCCGCTCCAGCGAGTTCACCGCCGCCTCGGGCGGCACGCCGGAGCCGCCGAGGCCCGCGATCCGCTCGAAGCGCAGGGTCGCCTCGCGCCTCCAGGCGGGTTCCGCCCCGGCCCCGGTCACCGTGCTCGGCTCGCCGCCGCAGAGCTGCATCACCATCCGCGTCGCGGCTTCCAGCATCGCGCGCTGCGCGGCGGGGTCGAGCCCGCGCTCGTTGCGCGCGCGCGCATCGCTATGCACCCCGTGCCGGCGGCCGGTGAGCGCGATCCGCACGGGGTCGAAGAGCGCGCATTCGATGAAGACCTCGCGCGTCGTCTCGTCGCATCCGGTCGATTCGCCGCCCACGATGGCCGCGAGGCTCTCCACCCCGGCCTCGTCGGCGATGACGATGTCCTCCGGCGTCGGGCGGTAGGTCTTCCCGTTTAGCGCCAGATATTCGTCCCCCTCGCGCCCCAGCCGCATGGTCAGGGCGCGGCCCTTCACCTTCGCCACGTCGAAGACGTGCAGCGGCCGGCCGAGGTCGAAGGTGAAGTAGTTGGTGATGTCCACCAGCGCGTTGATCGGGCGCAGGCCGATGGCGGTCAGCCGGTCCTGCATCCATTGGGGCGAGGGGCCGTTGGTCACGCCGCGAACCGCGCGGCCCAGCACCTGGATGCAGGCGCGCGGGTCCTCGATCACCCATTCCAGCGGCGTGGGGTAGGCCGGGGCCAGCGGCTCGGGGTTCCAGGGCTTCAGCGTCCCCAGCCCGGCGGCGGCCAGGTCCCGCGCCACGCCGCGCACGGCCAGCGCATCGCCGCGATTCGGCGTGACGCTGATCTCGATCACCGGGTCGCCGAGCCCGGCATATTCGGCATAGGGCGTGCCGACCGGCGCATCCTCCGGCAGCTCGACGATGCCGTTATGGTCGTCGCCCAGCCCCATCTCGCGCGAGGAGAGCATCATCGCCTCGCTCTTCACGCCGCGGATCTCGCCCGCCTTCAGCGTGATCCCCGTGCCCGGCACGAAGGCGCCGGGCAGGGCGGCGACGCCCTTCATCCCCGCCCGCGCATTCGGCGCGCCGCAGACGACGGAGCGGATTGTGCCGTCGCCCACATCCACCTTCAGCGCGCGCAGGCGGTCCGCGTTCGGGTGCTGCTCGGCTTCCACCACATAGGCGACGCGGAAGGGGGCGAGGGCGGCGGCGCGGTCCTCCACGCCCTCGACCTCGAGGCCGATGGTGTTGAGGGTGGCGAGGATCTGCTCGAGCGTCGCCTCGGTCTCGAGGTGGTCCCGCAGCCAGGAGAGGGTGAACTTCATCTTTCGACCCTCAGGCGGCGTCGTGCAGGGTGAAGGGGGAGAGCGGGCTGGTGGCATAGTGCCGCAGCCAGCGGAGATCGGCCTCGTAGAAGGGCCGCAGATCGGGGATGCCGTGCTTCAGCATGGTGATGCGCTCGATCCCCATGCCGAAGGCGAAGCCCTGCCACACCCGGGGGTCGAGCCCGCAATTGGCCAGCACCTTCGGGTGGACCATGCCGCTGCCCAGGATCTCCAGCCAGTCGCCGCCCTGGCCGAGCTCCCCGGTCTTGCGGCTCCAGCCGATATCCACCTCCATCGAGGGCTCGGTGAAGGGGAAGTAGGAGGAGCGGAAGCGCACGGGCAGGTCGGCGATGCCGAAAAAGGCGCGCAGGAAGTCGATCAGCGTGCCCTTGAGGTGCCCCATATGGATGTCGCGCCCGATCACCAGCCCCTCCACCTGATGGAACATGGGGGAATGCGTCGCGTCGTGGTCGGCCCGCCAGGTGCGGCCGGGCACGATGACGCGGATCGGCGGCTCCTGGGTGAGCATGGTGCGGATCTGCACGGGGCTGGTGTGGGTGCGCAGCACCGGGCGCCGGCCACCTTCCGGAGGGGTCAGGTAGAAGGTGTCGTGATCCTGCCGGGCGGGGTGATGCTCGGGGATGTTGAGGGCGGAGAAGTTATGCCAGTCGCCCTCGATGTCCGGACCCTCGGCCACGGCGAATCCCATCGCGCCGAAGAGGGCGATCAGCTCCTCCATGGTGCGGGAGATCGGGTGGATGCTGCCGGCCTCGGGCCCGGTGGGCGCGAAGGGGCGGGGGGGGAGGGAGACATCCATCCGCTCCGCCGCCAGGCGCGCGTCCAGGGCGAAGGCGTCCAGCGTCACGCGCCGGCTCTCCAGCGCCCGCTCGATCTCGCCCTTCAGCACGTTCACCTGCGCGCCGCGCGCCTTGCGTTCCTCCGGCGGCAGGCCGCCCAGGCCCTTCAGGATCGCGGTCACCTCGCCGCTCTTGCCCAGCGCCGAGACGCGGACGGCATCCAGCGCGCGGAGATCCGCCGCCTCCGCGATGGCGGCCTCGATCGAGGCGCGCAGCATGTCGAGATCGTCAGCCATTCCCGAACCTGATCCTTGGGCGCCGGCATCGAGCCATGGGGCAGGGCCGGCGGGGGCCTGATATGCCAAGGGCCGCGCCGCTGGGAAATCCCAGCGGATGCGGCCCTTGGCGTTCGTTCAGAGTGGATGCCCCGCCGCGACGGGCGGGGCGCCCGGCTTCAGGCGGTCTGCTGAGCCGGGAGGGACGCCTTGGCCTTCTCGACGAGGGCCGTAAAGGCAGCGGCGTCATCATAGGCGATCGCGGCGAGAACCTTGCGGTCCAGCTCGATCCCGGCGGCCTTCATCCCGGCGATGAAGCGGGAATAGACGATCCCGTTCTCGCGGCAGGCCGCGTTGATGCGCTGAATCCAGAGGCCCCGGAAGTCGCGCTTCTTGTTGCGGCGGTCGCGATAGGCGTACTGCAGCGCCTTCTCGACCCGCTCGAGAGCGGGGCGGTAGGCGGTGGAGGACCGGCCGACATAGCCCTTGGCGAGCTTGAGGACCTTCTTGTGACGGGCGTGGGCGGTAACGCCGCGCTTAACACGAGCCATGGAACTGTCTCCTCTCGCTTACCGGGGCAGGCCGTAGGGCAGCCACTGCATGACGGTCTTCGCGTCCTGATCGCGCAGCACCTGATTGCCGCGGTTCTGGCGCTTCACCTTCTGCGAACGGGCGGAGAGGTTGTGGCGCTTCTTGCCAGGGCCGGCGAGCACCTTGCCCGTGGCCGTGATCTTGAAGCGCTTCTTGGCCGAAGACGTCGTCTTCATCTTGGGCATTTGGGTCCTCCTATAGGCGGGGGATGGACGGCCCCACCTTGCGCCGCACCCTTTCGGGCGCGGGCCGCACCATGCGGCGGGGGCCGGGACCACGGCCGGGCAGCCCAGAGAAGCCCGGGGCGCGTGGAGGGGCGGCCTTTACGCCGGACGCGCCCCGCTTGCAAGGCCTGGCTCACGCGGCCGGCCCGGAGGAGGCGAGGGGACAGGAAGGAAGTCCCAGCCGGCCCGATTACTCGGGCCGGCTGGTTTCTGGCCGGTCAGGTGATGTTGTCGGCCACCACCGAGTTGGTCAGGTTGCCGAGCCCGACCACATTGGGCTGGCCATTATACAGGATGTGGTTGTCGGTGAAGATCGCCCGGTCCGTCGGCCCGACGAAGCGGATGCCGCCCTGGTTGGCCCCGCGCACCACATTGCCGGTGATCACCGCGCCGTTGTGCTGGCCCGCCAGGTTGATGCCGAAGCGGTCCGGCTGGTTGGACAGGTTGTTCCCGTACACCACGTTCCCGCTGACCAGGCAGCCTTCGCCGGGGCCCACGGAGATCCCCATCTCCTGGTTGTCATGCACCCGGTTGCCGGAGACGACGGATAAGGGGCTGCGGCAGACGATCGCATAGTCCTGCGTGCCGGACACGTCGTTGTTGGTGATCATGCAGGGCGAGCCGATCTCGGCCGAGGCCGTGACCGTGACGATGCCGCGCGCCCCGCCCGCGACGGTGTTGTTGCGCACCGCCCAGTTCGTGCCCAGCATCCGCACCATGTCGGTTGTCGTGGAAGGGGAGATGATGTTGTTCCCCTCCACGATGTTGCGGTCCCCGTTCGTGTCCCGCACGGCATAGCTGGCCGTGTTCTGGATGGTGTTGTGCCCGACCACCGTCAGGCTGGTCTGGCCCTCCAGGGTGATGCCGTAATAGCCGCCGTTGATCGTGTTGCCGGTGATCACCGCGTTGGATACGGCACCCATATAGATCGCGGCGCCCCCGCTGGCGCTTCCGTTCGTGATGCTGTTGCCGCTGATCACGATGCGGGAGGTGATGCTGCCGGGCGGGAAGGGCGTGGGCGCGCGCTTGACGGAAATGGCCCGAACCGCCTTGCCGGAGAGGTCGATCGTGTTCCCGCTGATGACCACGTCCAGCGTCGTGAGCCCGCCGACGTCGATCACCTCATTCGCGCCCGAGGCCGGGTCGGTGCAGTCCTCGAAGGTGTTGTTCGCGATGACGGCGCGGGTGATCGAGAGATTCAGGTCGATGCCCTCGTCCTTCATCACCTTCACCACGTTGCCGATGAAGATCACGTCCGTGGACATCGCCGCGGGATCCGCGGTGCCGACATTCAGCGCCGACCGCCCGTTGAGGAACTCGTTGTCCTCGACCCGAACACCGATGCAGGCCTCCACGAGGTCGATGTAGAGCCCGCCATTATAGATGTTGGAGGTGGCCAGGGCCACGAAGCGGTTCCCCCGGATGGAGATGTTGTAGGCGCCGCGGCAGCGAATGGCCGAGCCGACGAGATTCCCGCCGCTGTTGACGATGGTCAGGTTCTCCACGGTCACGGAGGCCGCGTTCTCCAGGTTCAGGATCACCTGGTTGACGTTGCTCCCCTTCCGGATGCGGCCCCCCGCGCCCCGCAGCCGCACCCCCGAAGGAACGGCGATGGTGGCGTCGAGCCGGTACTCCCCCTCGGGGAAGATCACCTCCCCGGCCGCCGCGGCCGCCGCGTTGACCGCGGCCTGGACCGCCGGCGCATCGTTCACCGTGCCCGTTCCGGCTGCACCATAGGCTTTCACATCGAATGGCATCTGCACGACTCCTCTCGTCCTCGGGACGCCGGGGGAAGAATTTCGCCCGGCTTTCCCGTCACTCTTCCTAGAACAAAAGAAGAACTTCATGAGGTCACGAGGGAGAGAGGAATGAAGTCCTCTTTCCGCGCACCGAAATGGGAATTAACGGCCTTGGTGAGCCCGGGTGCCTCGCCCGGCGGCCATCGCCTCCTGGCGCCGAGGCCCCCGCCGCGCCAACATGTCCGGGCGATGATCGCCCTCCTCTCCGACATCCACGCCAACCGCGAGGCCCTCTCGGCCTGCCTCGACCATGCCGACCGTGCCGGCGCCACCCGCTACGTCTTCCTCGGCGATTACGTGGGCTATGGCGCCGACCCGGCCTGGTGCCTCCGCACCGTCATGGCCCGCATCGCGGATGGGGCGGTCGCCATCCTGGGCAACCACGACCATGCGGTGTTCGCCCGGGGCCAGCGGATGAGCGGCCGCGCCGCCGCCGCCATGGAATGGACCCGCGCCCAGCTCTCCCCGGATGCCGCCGCCTTCCTGCGGACCCTGCCGGTGGAGCATGTCGAGGAGGACCGCCTCTATGTCCATGCCGATGCCTCCGCCCCGGAGGAGTGGCGCTACGTCTCCAGCGCCGAGGAGGCGCGCCGCAGCCTGGAGGCGACGCCGGCCCGCGTGACCCTTTGCGGCCATGTCCACATACCCCGCCTGTTTGGCCTGACGGCGACGGACAAGTGCACGGCCTTCACCCCGGCGCCGGACACACCCGTCCCGCTCTCCCGTCCCCGGCGGTGGCTGGCCGTGATGGGCTCGGTCGGCCAGCCGCGGGACGGCGACCCCGCCGCCTGCTACGCGCTGCTGGACCCGGACACGGCGGAACTGCGCTGGATGCGCGTGCCCTATGACGTGGAGACGGCGGCCGCGAAGATCCGCCGCGCGGGGCTGCCGGAAAGCCTCGCCGACCGCCTCCTGACGGGGAGCTGAGGCATGCCCCATCGCCGCCCGCGCCCGGGCGAGGTGATCGACGGCTTCACCCTCGGCGCGCCGCTGCATGAGGGGGGAATGGCTTCGATCTTCGAGGTGTCTCACCCGGACCACGCGCCGCCGCTTCTGATGAAGCTGCCGCATTTGGACGGCACGGACGCCGCCCATATCGTCTCCTTCGAAATGGAGCAGATGATCCTGCCCCGCCTCAGCGGCCCCCATGTGCCCCGCTTCGTCGCGGCCCAGGGCTTCGACGTGCCGCATCCCTACGTGGTCATGGAGCGGATCCCCGGCCGCTCGCTCCTCGCCCGCCTGCGGGAACTGCCCCTGCCGGTGGAGGAGGTGGCGGCGATCGGGGCGAAGGTGGCGCGGGCGCTGGCCTCCATCCACCGCCAGCGCGTCTCGCATCTCGATCTCAAGCCGGCCAACATCCTGTTCCGGGAAACGCCGGACGGGCTGCGGGGCGATGCGGTGCTGGTCGATTTCGGCCTGTCCCACCATGGCCGGCTGCCGGACCTGATCGCGGAGGAGTTCCGCATCCCCTACGGCTCCGCGCCCTATATGTCCCCCGGCCAGGCGATGGGGCGGCGGGACGACCCGCGCAGCGACCTCTTCTCCCTCGGCGTGGTGATGTACCAGCTCGTCACCGGCCACCTTCCCTTCGGGGAGCCGCTGCACCTGGCCGCGGTGCGCCGCCGCCTCTGGCGGGATCCCCATCCGCCGCGCCGCTTCCGCCCGGACATCCCGCCCTGGATGCAGGAGGTCATCCTGCGCTGCCTGGAGGTGGAGCCGGCGCGCCGCCATCCCTCCGCCGCGCAGCTCGCCTTCGAGCTGAGCAACCCCGAGACCATCCGCCTCACCCCGCGCGCGGCGCGGCTGCGGCGCGACGGCTGGCTCACCGTGCTCGAGCGCCGGGTGAACCGGGACCGGACCACCGGCCCCCGCCGCCAGGCGGCCCCCACCGCCCATTCGGCCCCCATCATCGCCGTGGCGCTGGACCTGCGGGAGGGCAGCCCGGCCCTGTCCGAGGCGTTGCGCGCCAGCCTCCGCAACGTCCTTCTCTCCCTGCCCGGAGCCCGCGTGGCCTGCCTGAACGTGCTTCTGGGCGGGCTCATCACCGGCGACACGCCGCATGACGAGGCCGGGCGTTCCGCCCGCGTGCAGCGCCTGGCCGAGCTGAGCCACTGGGCGGCGCCGCTGGAGCTGGAGGAAGGCCGCATCACCTTCCACGTGCTGGAGGGTTCCAGCGCGGCCGACGCGCTGCTCGAATACGCGGAGGCGAACGGGGTGGATCATATCGTGATGGGCGCGCGGGCGAATTCAGTGCTGCGGACCATGCTCGGCTCCGTCTCCGGCGAGGTGGCGGCGCGCGCGCCCTGCAGCGTCACCGTGGTCCGCCCGCGGGAGGGCGCGGCATGACGGAGCATGGCCCCGCCTCGCTCAGCCGCTGGGACCGGCGCTATCTCGGCCTGGCCGCCCATATCCGGGAATGGTCCAAGGACCCGCGCGGCCGGGTGGGTGCGGTCATCGTCGCGCCGGAACTGAACCGGATCGTCGCCACGGGCTTCAACGGCTTCCCGACGCGCATCGAGGACGACATGGATCGCCTCTCCGACAAGCCGACCAAGCTGGACATGATGGTGCATGCCGAGCAGTCCGCCCTGCTCTTCGCAGGGCGGGAGGCGCGGGGCTGCACGCTCTATGTGGTGGGAAAGCCGGTCTGCAACCACTGCGCGGTGCTCTCGATCCAGTCCGGCATCCGCCGCGTGGTGGCGGCCCCGCCCCGGATCGGCACGCGGTCCGAATGGGACCGGCGCGGGCATATCTCGGCCCGGCTCTTCGCCGAGGCGGGGCTGCGCTTCGACGCGGTGCCGGCCGAGGTGCTGCAGGACCTCCTGCCCGGCGAGGCCGGCGGCGCCACCACCCTGGACCCGACGCCCACCCCGGCCGGATAGGGCCATGGCCGCCCCATGCTTCCGGCACGGGGCCCGCGCGCCTATATCGGCAGGGCGATGATCATCCCCTTCCGCAAGATGCACGGCCTCGGCAACGACTTTGTCGTGCTGGACGCGCGCCGCTCGCCCCTGCCCATCACCCCCGCCCGAGCCGCGGCCATCGCCGACCGGCACACCGGCGTCGGCTGTGACCAGTTCATCGTGATGGAGCCGGGCACGGAGGGGGCTGATGTGTTCATGCGCATCTACAACCCCGATGGCTCCGAGGCCGGCGCCTGCGGCAACGCCACGCGCTGCGTGGCCGAGCTGGCCATGGCCGATGCCGGCAGCGGCGCCGCCGCGGTCCGCACCATCTCGGGCCTGCTCCCCTCCGAGCGCCTGCCCGACGGCACGATTCGCGTGGACATGGGCGAGGCAAGGCTGGGCTGGCGGGAGGTGCCGCTGGCGCATGAGGCGGACACGTTGCACCTGCCGCTCTCGGCCGATGGCGTATCGGACCCCGCCGCCTGTTCCATGGGCAACCCGCACGCCACCTTCTTCGTGCCCGACCTGGCCGCGCTGGACCTCCCCCGCATCGGCCCGGAGCTGGAGCACGCGGCCATCTTCCCTCAGCGGGCGAATATCGGCTTCGTGCAGGTGCTGGCCCCCGACCACCTACGGCTCGCCGTATGGGAAAGGGGGGCGGGGCTGACGCTGGCCTGCGGGTCCGGCGCCTGCGCCACCCTGGTCAATGCCGCCCGCCGCGGCCTCTCCGCCCGCGCCGCCACGGTTTCCCTGCCCGGCGGGGACCTGCGGATCGAGTGGCGGGATGACGGCCATGTGCTGATGGCCGGGCCCACCGCCACCGCCTTCACCGGCATGATCGACCTCGACGCCTACCCCACGTGAGTCGCTGCTTCACAGAGGACAACCGATGGCCCTGAAGGATCTCTGGGGACGGCTGACCGGCCGGGCCACGGTGCCGGAGCCCGAGCCGAAGCCGCCGGCGCGGGAGCCCGATGCGCCCGCCATCGCGCCGCCCCCCGCGGAGACCCCGCCGCCGGTGCGGGAGCCCGAGCCGCCCGACCAGGTGCCGGAGCCGGAGCCGGCCATCGGCGACCCGCCGGCCTCGTCCCCGCCGATCCAGGCGCTCCAGCCCGACCACCTCCTTCCACCGGTGCAGGGCGTGCCGGGCTTCTCCCTGCCGCGCCCCGCGCCCCTGCCGGAGCAGATGGCCCCTCCGGAAGCCCTCCGGCCCGCCATGCCGGGCATCCCGGAGGAGCCGGAGCTTCCCGAGCCCCCGGCCAGCCTCGCTCCCCCGGCCCCGGACCTGTCCGATCTGCCGGAGCCGGAGGTCGTGCCCGGGGCGCCGGTCGCGGCGCCGGGCGGCTTCTTCTCCCGCCTCAAGGCCGGCCTCTCCCGCTCCACCGCGCGCCTCACCGAGAACCTCACCGGCCTGTTCCGCAAGCGTCGCCTGGACGACGCCGCGCTGGAGGAGCTGGAGGAGACGCTGATCACCGCCGATCTCGGCCTTCCCGCCGCCCAGCGCATCGTCGCCGGCTTCCGCCGCACCCGCTTCGGCAAGGAGGTGGGCGAGGATGAGGTGAAGGCCGCGCTGGCGGAGGAGATCGCGGCCATCCTCACGCCCGTCGCGCAGCCGCTCCGGCCGGATTGGGGGCAGAAGCCCTATGTGGTCCTCGTCGTCGGCGTGAACGGCACGGGCAAGACGACCACCATTGCCAAGCTCGCGCAGAACTACCGCGCCGAGGGGCGCCGCGTGATGATGGCGGCCGGCGACACCTTCCGCGCCGCCGCCGTGGAGCAGCTGCAGATCTGGGGCGACCGCACGGGCAGCACCGTCGTCGCCCCGATGAAGGAGGGCGCCGATGCCGCCGGCCTCGCGCATGAGGCGCTGCAGCGCGCGCGCGCCGAGGAGGCCGACATCCTGCTCATCGACACGGCCGGCCGGCTGCACAACAAGGCCGGGCTGATGGAGGAACTGCGCAAGGTCGTGCGCGTGCTCCGCAAGCTCGACCCCGAGGTGCCCCATGCCGTGCTGCTGGTGCTGGATGCCACCACCGGCCAGAATGCCGTGCAGCAGTGCAAGGTGTTCCGCGAGATGGTGGATGTGACCGGGCTGGTGGTGACCAAACTCGACGGCTCCGCCAAGGGCGGTGTGGTCGTGGCGCTGGCGGAGGAGTTCGGCCTTCCCGTCCATGCCGTGGGGGTGGGTGAAACGGCCGCCGATCTCCGCCCCTTCGAGGCGCGGGACTATGCCCGCTCCCTGGTGGGGCTCTCCTGATGGTCGAGGTTCGCTGGGAACGCCTGACCGCCCCCGAGATCGGCGAATGGGCCGCGCGCGATGCGGTGGTGATGCTGCCCGTCGCGGCGCTGGAGCAGCACGGCCCGCACCTGCCGGTCTGGACCGACAGCCTCATCGGCCATGCCTCCTGCATCCGCGCGGCGGAGCTGGTGGCCGAGGATGCGCCCGCCATCGTGCTCCCGCCGATGTGGCAGGGCATCAGCGAGCATCACCTGCCCTTCGGCGGCACGATCAGCCTCGATTTCCGCACCATGCAGGCGGTGATCGCCTGCGTCGCGAAGTCCATCCTGGCCTGCGGCTTCCGCAAGCTGTTCCTGGTGAACTCCCATGGCGGCAATATCGAGCCGCTGATGGTCATCGCGCGGGAACTCGGCGCCGAGATGGGCATCCCCGTGGTGACGGCCACGGTGCATCAGGCGGCGGCGGCCGGCATCGCCGGCATCCTCGAGACCCAGTCGGGGACGCTGCATGCCTGCGAGGCCGAGACGAGCCTCTGGCTCGCCCTCGATCCCGCCCAGGTCCGGCAGGACAAGGTGGCGGGCGCCCTGTCCAATGGCGGGCCGTCGGTCGGAGGCAGCGCCTTCCAGCGCTTCTGGTCCTTCGCCGAGCGGGCGCCGGGGACGGGCGTGCGCGGCGATCCGCGCGCGGCGACGGCGGAGAAGGGCGAGCGCATCCTGGCCGCCATGGCGGAGGCGCTGGCCCGCGGGCTGCGGGACAGGGCGCTCTGGGCCCGGCCGGACGATGTCTGGAGCCCGGGCCGGGCGCAGCGCTGAAGGCTAGTAGGAAAAGGGGATGTTCATCCGCGCCCCGGCGGCGGGCTCCCGATAGAGGCTGTCGCGCTCCCGCGTGTACTCGTTGTCCGACTGCACGCGGGCGTCAGGCAGGTTGCGCGGGCGGATGAGATCCGGGCGGATCTGCGCCGTATCCGGTGCGTAGGGCGCCCGGGGCGCCTCGATCGAGCGATTGGGCATCGGCGCGATCTCCGCCTGCGGGGGTGGCGTCGGGGCCGGCGGCGGCGGCGCCTCCATGACCGGCGGCGGGATGGCACGCCGCGCGGTGCGCCGGGCCGGGCGCCGTGGGCGGCTGCGCGCGGCGGCAGGCGGCGCCTCGGCCGATTGGACGAGCTGAACCGGAGCGGCCGCCGCGCCGGGGCCTGGCATGGCCCCCAGCAGCAGGGTGGACAGGGCGAAGGTGGCGATCATCCGGCATCTCCCGCCAGGACGGGCCCGGGGAGGGGGCGGATGCCCCTGAGGTCCTCGGGCGGGTTGAGCACGGCGGGGCCGGGGAAACCCGCCCCCTCGCGCCAGGCATTCAGGGCCCAGTGCACGGTCGGAAAGGCGATCTCGCCCCAGGGAATCTCCTCCCAGGCGAAGGCGCGGACCTCCAGGCTCTCGGGGCCGGCCTCGAAGCCAGGTTCGGCCAGGCGGGCACGGAACATCACCTGCACCTGCCCCAGCCGGGCGATGGAATAGACGGCGAGGACACCTTCGGTCTCGATCCGGGCCCGCGCCTCTTCCCAGGCCTCGCGCCGCGCACCTTCCTCGACCGTCTCATGCATTTCGAGATAGCCGGCGGGCAGGGTCCAGAAGCCCCGGCGCGGCTCGATGGCGCGGCGGCAGAGCAGCACGGCGTCCGGCCCCGCCTCGGGCACGGCCACCACGGAACCCACCACGACCTTGGGGTTCTCATAGGCGATGAAGCCGCAGTCCCGGCAGGTCAGCCGATCCTGGTCGTCACCCTCCTGCCGCCTTCTTTCGAACTGCCCGGCCATCCCCCGAGAATGGGCCGCGGGGCCTGCCGTCACAACCCCTTGCGGGGCGGGAACTAGACCCGGAGGTCGAGCAGCGAGCCGCGTGGCAGCGGCTTCGCGGGGGCGGCGGGGACGGATTCCAGCGCCCGCTGGGGCTGGGCCGCCAGGCTGTTTCCGCCGCCATTGCCGCCGCTGGACCGCACTGGCTGCACCTGTCCGATACCCGCGGCGCGGGACACATCCTGCGTGAAGGCGGCCAGGGAGTTGCTGCTGATCATGCGCAGAATAGTGGCGGAGAGACGTAAATCGGGAGTTAACCGGCGGATCGGGCGGGCGATGGGCATGGCCCAGGCTCGCCGATCCTGCCGTTAACACTCCAGCAACCTATGGCTGTAATCCGGGCCGGTTCAGGCGGGCTGGAAGACGGGCAGCTGCTGTGCCTCCAGGAAGTCCAGCCGCGCCAGCAGGTCATCGTCCCGGCACAGCATCAGGCCACGCAACCCCGTACCCGCGGGCGCGTCCACCTCCAGTTCCAGCAGCCGCGTGCCCTCGGCCACATCCACCGGAAGGGCGGTGGCGAAGTCGCCGGCCGGCGGGTCAGGGATGAGTGCGCTGCCGGCCGGGGTGGAATCCGCGAACAGGGTGAAGGACAGCGAGGCCCCGCCCTCGCCGCGCAGCTCCAGATGCAGGCGCAGCGCTCCCTCGGTGCCGGGGGGTAGCGGCAGGCGCAGGCGGGCGGGGCCGCCGGCCAGGGGCGTGCCCCAGCCCTCGGGCGCCCGCCACCCGGGCCCGTCGCGCACCGTGTCGGACAGCGCGATGGAGAGGTCCGGCTTCAGCGAGTCGGCCCGGCAGAGCGGGATGTGGTGCCCCAGCGGCAGGGGAAGGCGCTCCGCCACCGGTGGCAGCTCGACCCGTGCGAAGCGGTCCAGCGTGTCCAGCACCTGGCCGAGAACCGCTTCCCACCGGCGCGGGCGGCGAAGGGCCACCGCCTGCGCCGCCTGATCGAGCGCGCCCGGCTGGAAGAGAAGCCGCTCCACCGCCGCCGCCATGTCCAGCTCGCTCTGCGGATCGACATAGACGGCCGCGTCCCCGCCGGATTCCACCAGCGCGGAATGGCGCGGCACCACCGGCACCTTGCCCCAGGCAAGGCTTTCCGTGACCGGCAGGCCCCAGCCCTCGTAATGCGAGTTGTAGACCGTGAAGAGGCAATCCCGGTACAGCGCGGCCAACCCGCCATCGGAGATGTCGTGCAGCAGCACGACGGAGCGGGCCAGGTCCGGGCTGCCTTCCAGCAGGTTCATCGCCGGTTCGGAATGCCAGCCCGGGGCGCCCACGCAGACCAGCCGGGGGATGGCGCCCGGCCCGTGCCGGCGCAGCAGCGAGAGCCAGGCGCGGAACACCGTCAGATGGTCCTTCCGGCTCTCGATCGTCGCCACGAAGAGCACATAGGGCTCGGGCGCGCGGGGCGCGCGGGTGCCCTCCAGCGCGGCGGGGTCCGGCGCCGCCTGGCCGCGCGGATCGGCGTCGAGAGGCACCACCTCCATCGGCAGATCCAGGCCGGGCAGCAGCGCATCCAGGAAGCGGCGGCCATCGGCGCGCGTGCATTCGGAATTGCACAGCACCCCATGGGCATGCACCCCCATGGCCGAGAACCAGCGCACATAATCCTGCACCAGGGGCCGCTGGCAGTGTTCCGGCATCACCAGCGGCACGCAGTCATGCAGGAAGGGCACGTAGCGGATGCCGGCGCCGCGCTGCGCCCCGCGCAGGCCCCGGAAATAATCGGCGATGCCCCAGGAATTGCCGAGATTCACCAGCGTCGCCCCATGGGCGAAGCCGTGCAGGGGGCCGTTGGCGGCCGCGTGCTGCACCGGCTCGCGCGCCTCGATCCAGGCGGGGTCCGACGTATCGGCCCCGGCGGCTGCGCTGACGAGAAGACGCGACAGCGCCTCGGGGGGAATGGCCCGCCAGCCCGCCCGGTCCCGGTCATAGGAGAGGTAGGCGGCATCCAGCCCGGAGCCGAGCGCCGCGCCCACGAGGCTGGCCTGCACGCGCTGGATGCCGGTGAGGGTGCGCCGCCCTCCGAAATGCAGCAGCAGGTCGGTCACGTCGAAGGCGGTGCCGCCGCCCACGGAAGGCCCGCCGCGGCCGGAGACAGATCCGCCGCTGCGCATCATCGCCATGCGCGGCCGCGCGGGCGGCGCCAGGGCGGTGGCCCGGGGCTTGGGGGCCAGGCTGGCCGCGCGCGCGGCCAGGGGGGCCGGGCGGGGTGCCGGATCGGGCGCGGCCGGTGCGGGAATGGGCTGGGGCGGCGCCTCCATCTCCGGCCGGGGCGGCTCCGGCGGGGCGGCACTCTCGGCCTCCAGCGCGTGGATCGCCGCTTCCGCCTCCGGCGTGCCGGTGGCCCCGATCGCCAGCGCGACAGAGAGGGCATAGGCGGCCGCCGCCTCCTCCGCCCGGCCCAGCAGGCGCAGGGCGTGGCCACGGTGGCGGTGTGGGGCCGGCTCGGCCGGGGCCTCGGCGGCCGCGCGCGCATAGGCGGCCAGGGCGGGCTCGGGCTGGCCCGCGGCCCTCAGCGCATGGCCCTGCCAGAGCAGGAGCGGCGCGGGATCGGCGGCCAGGGCGGCGCCTTCGGCATAAAGCCGCGCGGCGCCCTCGAAGTCGCCGGCATGCCAGAGGCGGTCAGCGGCCTCCTGCTGGGCGGAAGGGGCGGGGGTCTCGTTCGGCCAGGCATCCATCGCCCCGATGGGTAGCGGTCCCCGCGCCTGGCCGGAAGGGGAAAGGCGCCGATCAGGGATCGAGGCGGCGCCCGGTCTCGGCATCGAAGACATGCAGATGGGCCGGCGGCAGCCGAACCGGCAGGACGGAGCCGGCAAAAGCCCCGGCCAGGCGTGTGGTGACGGCCAGGCCCCCCGGCGTGCGGCCATGGACCACCGTCTCGGAGCCGAGGGGTTCGATCAGCTCCACCGCCAGCGGGATCGATTCCGCGCCTTCCCCCGGCGAGACATGCTCGGGACGCAGCCCGAGTGTCAGCGGCATGCCGGCGGGGCCGGGGCGCGGGCCGTCCGCGAAGCGGATGGTCGCGCCGCCGGGCAGCCGCGCCGAGGCGCCGCCCTCCTCCAGCGTGGCGGGGATGAAGTTCATCGCCGGGCTGCCGATGAAGCCGGCCACATAGGTGTCGGCCGGGCGGGAGAAGATCTCCATCGGCGGGGCGACCTGCGCCGGGCGGCCGGCATTCATCACCACCAGCCGGTCGCCCAGGGTCATCGCCTCCACCTGGTCATGCGTGACGAAGAGGGAGGTGACGCCGAGGCGGCGCTGCAGCCGCCGGATCTCCGCCCGCATCTGTACGCGCAGCTTGGCATCGAGGTTGGAAAGCGGCTCGTCGAAGAGGAAGAGGGCGGGCTCCCGCACGATGGCGCGGCCCATCGCCACGCGCTGGCGCTGCCCGCCCGAGAGCTGCTTCGGCTTGCGCTCCAGCAGCGCGCCGATGCCGAGGATCTCGGCCGCGTCCTTCACGCGCCGCTCGATCTCGGCGCGGGGAAGGCCGCGGATCTTCAGCCCATAGGCCATGTTCCCGAAGACGGACATGTGCGGGTAGAGCGCGTAGTTCTGGAACACCATGGCGATGTCCCGGTCCGCCGGCTCCAGCCCGGTCACGTCGCGGTTGTTGATCACCACCTGGCCGGAGCTGGGGGTTTCCAGCCCCGCCACGATCCGCAGCAGCGTGGACTTGCCGCAGCCGGAGGCGCCGACGATCACGACCAGCTCGCCATCGGCCACCTCCAGGTCGATGCCGTGCAGGACCGGGGTGGCGTTGAAGGACTTGCGGACATCCCGCAGGGAAAGGGTGGCCATGGCGGTTACTTCTCGGTCTCGGTCAGGCCCCGCACGAACCAGCGCTGCATCAGCGCCACCACGAGCACGGGGGGCAGAAGGGCCAGCACGGCGGTCGCCATGATGGTGTTCCAGTCGTTCTGGGAATCACCCCGGCCGATCATCTTCGAAAGCCCGACGACGATCGTCTCCATGGAGCGGTCGTTGATGATCAGCAGCGGCCAGAGATACTGGTTCCAGCCATAGATGAAGAGGATGACGAAGAGCGCCGCGATGTTCGTGAGCGAAAGCGGCAGCACCACGTCCCGCAGGAAGCGCAGGGGCCCCGCGCCGTCCATCTTCGCCGCCTCCACGAACTCGTCCGGAATGGTCAGGAAGAACTGCCGGAACAGCAGGGTGGCGGTGGCCGAGGCGATCAGCGGCACGACCAGCCCCGCCCAGGTGTTGCCGAGGTTCAGGTCCACGATGACCTGGAAGGTCGGGATGATCCGCACCTCCACCGGCAGCATGAGCGTGATGAAGATGGCCCAGAAGGCCGCCATGCGGCCGGGGAAGCGGAAGAAGACCACCGCATAGGCCGAGAGGATCGAGATGACGATCTTCCCCACGGCGATCAGCACGGCCATCAGCAGGCTGTTCAGCAGCATGGTGGAGGCCGGCGTGGTGCGGGTCCGCCCGCCGCCCTCGTTCCATGCGGTCGCGTAGTTCTCCGCGGCATGGAGGCCGGGCAGGAGCGGAACGTCGCCCCGCCCGATGGTCGCGGCATCATGGGTGGAGCCGACCAGCGTCATCCAGATCGGGAAGGCGACGATGATGACGCCGAGGATCAGCGCGGCATGGGCGATGAGGCGGGAGACGATCCGCCGCCGCCGCGTGGCGCGCAGCAGCGCGTCGTCCCGGATCACCGGGGCGCGGGCGGGAAGGGTGCCTTCCATCAGTAATGCACCTTCTTCTCGACCGCGCGGAACTGGATGGCGGTGAGGCCGATGACCAGGATCATCAGGATCACGCTCTGGGCCGAGGACTGGCCGAGATTGAGGTTCTCCACCCCGTCCACATACACCTTGTAGATCAGCGTCTCCGTCGCCTTGGCCGGGCCGCCATTGGTGAGGGCGTGGATAATGCCGAAGGTCTCGAAGAAGGCGTAGGTGAGGTTCACGACCAGGAGGAAGAAGGTGGTGGGCGAGAGGAGGGGGAAGACGACGGTCCAGAAGCGCCGCGCCGGGCGCGCACCGTCGATGGCCGCCGCCTCCAGCACGCTGGCGGGGATGGATTGGAGCCCCGCGAGGAAGAAGATGAAGTTGTAGGCCAGCTGCTTCCAGGCGGCGGCGACGATGACGAGGATCATCGCATGGGTGCCGTTCAGCCGGTAATCCCAGGCGATGCCCAGGGCGTTCAGCCCCCGCCCGATCAGCCCGATCTGCGGCTGGAAGAGGAAGAGCCACAGCACGGCGGCGACGGCCGGCGCCACGGCATAGGGCCAGATCAGCAGGCTGCGATAGACGGTGGCGCCGCGCAGCGACTTGTCCGCCTGCACGGCCAGGAACAGCGCGAGGCCAAGGGCGAGCCCCGCGACGCAGGCGGAGAAGACGAGGGTGTTCAGCGCCGCGTTCACCCAGGAGGGGTCGGTCAGCACCTCATGGAAGTTCTCCAGCCCGACGAATTCGCGGGAGAAGCCGAAGGCGTCCTCCCGCAGCAGGGACTGGTAGATCGCCTGGCCCGCCGGCCAGAAGAAGAACACGAAGGTCACCGCAAGCTGGGGCGCCAGCAGCGCCAGCGGCAGGAGGCGGCCGCGGAAGATGACTTTTTTCTGCATGGAGCCCTTCGTCGCGCCGGGCGGGAGCCTCCCGCCCGGCGGAACGCTATCAGTTGTTGCGGTTGGTGCGCTCGAAGTTGCGCAGCACCTGGTTGCCACGGGTATTGGCGGCGGCCAGGGCCTGCTCCGGCGTCGCCTGCCCCTGGAAGGCCCGCTCCATCTCCTCCTGGATGATGTTGCGGATCTCGATGAAGCCGCCGAGGCGGATGCCGCGGCTGTTCGGGGTCGGCTCGCCGCCGCGCAGCATCTCCTCGATCGGCACGTCCGCGCCGGGGTTCTGCTGGTAGAAGCCGGCCGCCTTGGTCGCCTCATAGGCGGAGCGGGTCACGGGGACATAACCCGTGTCCTGGTGCCACTTGGCCATCACGGCGGGGCTGGTGATGTAGCGGAAGAACTCGCCCACGCCCTTCAGCTCCTCGGCGCTGCGCCGCGCGTTCGGGCCGCGATTCATCGTCCAGAGCGCCGCGCCGCCGATGATGGAGTTCCGCGGCGTCGTGCCCTCGTAATAGGGCAGCATGGCCGCGCCCCACTGGAACCGCGCCTCACGCGAGATGCGCGCGCGCAGGCCGGAGGAGGCGAAGCTAATCGCGCATTCGCCGGCCGGGAAGAGCGGGTCGCCCGCCGTGTCGCGCCCGGCATAGCGGAACAGCCCTTCCTTCTGCCAGTTCACGAGGTTGGTCAGGTGGCGGGTCAGGAGCGGATTGGTGAGGTTCAGCTCGGTGTTCAGCCCCTCGAAGCCATTGGCGCGGCTGGCCAGCGGCACGTCGTGGATGGCCAGGAGCTGCTCCACCATCAGCCAGGTCGGCCAGGCCGTGGTCATCGGGCAGGCGATGCCGGCGGCCTTCAGCCGGCGGGCGGCCTGCTCGACGCCTTCCCAGGTGGCGGGGAAGCTGTTCGGGTCCAGCCCCGCGCGCTGGAACATGTCCTTGTTGTAGAAGGCGATGGCCGTGCTGCTGTTGAAGGGCAGGGCCATCAGCCGGTTGTCGGCGGAGCTGTAATAGCCGGCCACGGGCCCGATGAAGTCGCGCGTGTCGATGGCCACGCCGGTCTCGGCGATCAGCTCGTGCAGCGGCTTGATGGCCCGGCCGGCGGACATCATCGTGCCCGTGCCGACCTCGAACATCTGCACGATGTGCGGCGCGGTGTTGGAGCGGAAGGCGGCGATCGCGGCCACCACCGTCTCGGCATAGCCGCCACGGAAGCTCGGGACGACCCGGTACTGCTGCTGGGTCGCGTTGAAATCGGTGGCCAGCTGCTCGAGCATGCCGCCGAGCGGCTGGTTCAGCCCGTGCCAGAACTGGATTTCCGTGGGCTGCTGCGCGGCCGCGCCGAAAGAGGTGGCGAAGAGGCCGGCCAGCGCAAGAGCGCCGGCGGCAAGAGGGCGTCGCCGCATGACGAGGTTCCTTCCCTGAAGAGACTGTGGCCGGGGTAGCTGCCCCGTGTTGCAAACAGACTACAATTGGATGACGCCTTCGTGGAAGGGCGCACATCGGCTGTGGAAGGCCGGTCATTAAGCGCGTCTTCAGGCGCATCAGGCACATTGCCGTGATGGAACCTGATGCGTCCCCATCCTCACCCGCCAAAACGGCGTGCGCGGCACGGGACCGCTGCGCCGCGCCCCGCGCCCGGGGAGGCGCCTGGCCACCGCGACGCGCGCCCGCCCGCACCGTGCCGGAGGCCGCCGTCGCCCGCCTGCGTGCCGCGCTCGAGGCCGAATCCCGCAGCCTGGCGGCGGGTGGGCTCACGGCCTCCCGCCCCGCATCGCCGGCGGGCCGCCATCCCGGCCAGCCCTACGACGAGAGCTGAGCGCGGGCTTGCCGCGCTCCCCCGTTTCCCGGTTCATGCCGCCGTGCAGACCAGAGAGACGGGCCCGGCGCGGCCCACCATGCCCCATCGGCGCCGCGTGGTCGGGGCCCTCGGCATGTCCCAGACCATCGCCTGGGCGTGCTCCTACTACCTGCCGGCCATCGTGGCGGCGCCAATGGCGCGCGACTTCCGCCTGCCGGCCAGCGCCATCTTCGGCGCCTTCTCCGCCGCGCTGCTGCTGACGGCCCTGCTCGGCCCCTGGGTGGGGCGCGTGATCGACCGGCGGGGCGGGCGGGGCGTGCTGGCCGCCTCCAATCTCGCCCTCGCGGCCGGGCTGCTGCTGCTGGCGGCGGCGCCCCCGGCCTGGCCCGCCCTCCTGTTCCTCGGTTGGGGGGTGCTGGGCCTGGGCATGGCTCTGGGCCTCTACGATTCGGCCTTCGCCACCCTCGCCGGCCTCTATGGGCGCGATTCACGCAGCGCGATCTCCGGCGTGGCGATGATGGCCGGCTTCGCCAGCACCATCGGCTGGCCGCTCACCGCCTGGATCGAGGCGGGCTTCGGCTGGCGCGGGGCCTGCCTCGTCTGGGCGCTGCTCCAGCTTGGCCTGGCGCTTCCGTTGCACCTCTTCCTCGTGCCGCCCGCCCCGCCGCCCGCGCCGAGGGAGGCCAGCATGGAGGACCCGGAGACGGCGGCCGGCTGGGTGCCGCTCGCGCTGCTCGCCCTGGCACTCACCGGCACGGGCTTCAACATCGCGGCGCTGGCGGCGCATCTTCCGGGCGTGCTGGCCCTGGCGGGGGCGACGCCCGAAGCGGCGCTCGCCGCCGCCAGCCTGGTGGGGCCGATGCAGGTGCTGTCCCGCGTGCTGGATGTTTCCCTCTTGCGGCGCCTGCATCCGCTCACCGCCGGCCGCCTCGCCACCGCGGCGCATCCGGTCGCCGCCGCGGCTCTGGGGCTCGGGCTCGGCCCGGCGGCCTTCGCGGTGATCCACGGCGCGGGGAACGGCCTGCTGACCATCGTGCGCGGCACGCTTCCCCTCGCTCTGTTCGGGGCACGGGGCTACGGCGCCCGGCAGGGCATCATCCTCGCGCCCATGCGCCTGCTCCAGGCGCTCGCGCCCGTGGCCTTCGGCCTCTCGCTGGAGCGCTTCGGGCTCGGTGCGCTCTGGATCTATGCGGGTGTCGGGCTGCTGTCCCTGCTCGCCCTCTCGGCGCTGCGCTCCGGCCGGGGTTAGCCGTTGCGGCTGGCGCGCACGGCGCCGGCCGCACCCCTTGCCCGGCGCGCCCGGATGCGCTTCCTGCGGGAGGAACAGCCCAACCGGAGGACGCCATGGCCGAGGCATTCATCTGCGACGCCGCCCGCACCGCGATCGGACGCTATGCCGGGGGCCTCTCCGCCGTGCGCGCCGACGACCTCGGCGCCGTGCCGCTCAAGGCGCTCATGGCCCGCAACACGGGCGTGGACTGGGCCGCGCTGGACGACGTGGTGTTCGGCTGCGCCAATCAGGCCGGCGAGGACAACCGCAACGTCGCCCGCATGGCCCTCCTCCTCGCCGGGCTGCCGGATACGGTTGGGGGTTGCACGGTCAACCGCCTCTGCGGCTCCGGCATGGATGCGGTCGGAATTGCGGCGCGCGCGATCAAGGCGGGCGAGGCAGGCTTCATGCTGGCGGGTGGGGTGGAGAGCATGACCCGCGCCCCCTTCGTGCAGGGCAAGAGCGCCGAGGCCTTCGGCCGCGTGGCGGAGATCTACGACACCACCATCGGCTGGCGCTTCGTGAACCCGCTGATGAAGGCGAAGCACGGCGTGGATTCGATGCCGGAAACCGCCGAGAACGTGGCGCAGGACTTCGGGATCAACCGCGCGGACCAGGACGCCTTCGCGCTCCGCAGCCAGCAGCGTGCCGCCGCCGCGCAGAAGGCGGGCCGCTTCGCCGAGGAGATCGTTCCCGTCTCCATCCCCCGCCGCAAGGGCGACCCGGTGATCTTCTCCCAGGACGAGCATCTGCGCCCGGAGACGACGGCCGAGGCCCTGGCGCGGCTTCCGACCCCCTTCCGCAAGGAGGGCGGCAGCGTGACCGCCGGCAATGCCTCGGGCGTGAATGACGGCGCCTGCGCGATCATCCTGGCGGATGAGGCCATGGCCAGGCGTCAGGGCCTGACGCCGCGCGCGCGCGTGGTCGCGACCGCCACGGCGGGCGTGCCGCCGCGCATCATGGGCTTCGGCCCGGCGCCGGCCACGCGCAAGGTGCTGGAGAAGGCCGGCCTCAATCTCGCGGACATGGATGTCATCGAGCTGAACGAGGCCTTCGCCGCCCAGGCCCTTGCCGTGACGCGCGACCTGGGCCTGCCGGACGACGCCGAGCATGTGAACCCGAATGGTGGTGCCATCGCCCTCGGGCATCCGCTGGGCATGAGCGGCGCGCGGCTGGTGCAGACCGCGGTGCATGAGCTGCACCGGCGCGGCGGGCGCTACGCGCTCTGCACCATGTGCATCGGCGTTGGCCAGGGCATCGCCATGGTGATCGAACGCGTCTGACGCGGCGCGGCGCGGGCGCTGAAGCCCGCGCCATCCCGTCCTGCCCGAACGGGCGCGCCGGTCCTGCCGGCGCGCCCGTTTTTCGTCAGGGGCTGCGCAGGCCCTCGTCCTGGAGGCTCTTGGCCGTCTCCGTCCACAGGGCGGTGTCGGCCACGGAAAGCCCGGCTTGCCGCGCCGCATCCTCCGCGGCCCGCGGCAGCACGGCGAAGAGCGCCTGCATCATCGAGGCGTCGCGCTCGTCCGTCATCGAGTCGAGGAACTCGCGCAGCTCCGGCTGGGCGATGCGCAGGAAGGGCCCGAACTTGTCGCTCGACCGGCCCAGCCAGTCCCGGAACATGTGAGGCCATCCGGCCGCCTGGCGGAACTCCAGCCGCGCCTCGCCATCCTTGCTCGCCAGCTTCAGCCGCACCGCCGCCCAGCGCATCGGGCCGCTGGCGAGGCTCGCCACGGTCATGTCGAGGTGGCGGTAGGAGTCGCCGGGCAGGTGCTGGTGCAGGCGCACGGTCTCGAAGCGCGCCGGCGCGCGCCCGGGCGCCACATTGGTGGGCGTGGCCCGCACCGGCGGGGTGGCCGGGCGGGGCGGGGCCGTCTCGGCGGCCGGCGCGGCATCGCCCACCATGCGCGGCATCGGCGGCGGCTGGAGCTTGGGCGGGGCATAGACCCGCGGGCCTGCCGCCGGAGCCGGAGCTGGCATCGGGACCGGAACCGGGCGCGCAGGAGGGACAGGCGTCGGAACCGGCGCCGGAGCGGACGAAGGCGTCTCCGTTCCCCGGGGGGGCGCCATCACACGCATGACCGGGGGCGCCGCCGGCTGCGGCGGGGTGGCGGGCGGAAGCGGCGCGGGCCTCAGCGGCGCCGCCACCACGGGAGCGGCAGGCGGGCTTTCCGGGCGCGGGGCCGGCGGCGGGGGAGGGCTCGCGGCTGGCGCTGCCAAGGAAGGGGCCGGCAGCGGTGCCGCCGCTGCTGGCAGGGCCGGTGCAGGAACCGGAGGCGCAGCGGGCGACGGCGGAACGCTCGCCGCGGGCGCCGCCGCCGGGGCAGCGACGCTCGGCGGCGCCGCGGGAAGGGCGGGCGCCGTGGCGGCGATGCTGGGCCCCGGCGGAGGCGAGGCGGCCGGCGCGGCTGGGAGCGGGCGCGGGGGTGCCGCGACGGCGGGGCGTGCGGCCGGCTCGGCCGGTGCGACGGGGGAGGGCAGCGCCTCGCCCATCGGCAGGGCGGACAGCGTCACGCCGGACACCTCGGCGCTCGCCTCGTCCTCACCGGCCCGCAGGCCGATCGCGAGGCTGACGCGGCCCGAAAGCCGGGCGGAGAGGGGAAGGGCAAGCTCCATTCCCTCCTCCGGGAGCGCGCGCCACCCGGTCATCGCGCTCCCCTCGAGCAGCCGGTCCAGCGCGGCCGTGTCGGCCGGCGCGGCTTCGGCGGAATGCACCCAGGCGGCCACTGAGGCGCCCGTGCCCTTCGGGGCGGAGAAGGCGATGCGGAGGCGGTCCAGCCCCGCCGCGTGGAGATGCGGCAGCAGCAGGACGGCGCGGCCGCCGGCGCCCGCCTGCAGGAGGGGGCGGGGCGCCTCCTCGCCCAGGGCGATCATCTTAACCCCGCCTTCCAGGGTCCGCGCCGCCTCCCAGCTCGCGGCGGGAAGGCCGAGGGGGATGTCGGCGGGGGGCAGGGTCAGGCCCACCTCCTCCGGCATCCAATAGGCGGGGGCGAGGTAGCGGCTGCCCGGGGCGCCGGCCCAGGCACGGAGGGCGAGGGGATGCTCGCCCTCGGTCGCGGCCCAGCGCGCCTCGCACGAAAGGGCGGGCAGGCCGTCGCCCTCCGGGATCACCTCCAGCAGCGCGGTCTCGCGCAGCGGCCCCAGCGGCGTGGGCAGGTCGAGGGTGAGCCAGCCCGGCGCCAGCTCGGCCGCGGGGATGGCCCAGGCCCCGACGACCCGGTCGCTCTCGGCGGCCAGCAGGCGGAAGCGCAGCAGCCCATGGCCGGTCGCGCCACCGGCCAGATGCACCGCGATGGCGGCGAGCCCCGCGAGGCCGGTGCCCAGCTTGTGCCGCGCCGCGCCGGTGATGGGCGCGGCCTCGCCCTCCTCGCCCGAGAGAACCAGGCGCGGCGCGGCCGGCGGGCGATGCGCGAGGAGGCGGACCGTATCGGCCATGGCCTCGCGCGTTTCCTCCATCTCCTGCCGCGCGGCGGTCACGGCCTGCAGCGCCTCGGCCTCACGCCGCGCGGCGGCGGCGAGGGAGTCGGCGAGCAGCGCGATCAGCCCGGGCATGGCGGCCTGCCCGGTCGGGGCGAGAAGGAAAGGCGGGGCGGGCAGGCCCGAGGCCTCGGTCCACCAGCGCATGAGCGGGGCGATCCGCAGCCGCTCGCTCGCCACCAGGGCGAGGGTGCCCATGGGCGGCGTCTCCAGCGCCACCGCCGCCTCGGGATCCGGCGCCCGGGTGCCATGCGGGTGGAGCAGGTTGGTGCCCGAGCGGTTGGAGACCATCCAAACCTCCAGCGCCGGCGCGGCTAGGGGGGAAGGATCCATCACCCCCTCGGCCACCATCACCAGGGGCTGGCCCCCGGCGAGGCGGGGAAGATGGGAAGGGTCGGCGCGCAGGGTCACGGGAGGGGAGCCTTGTCGATGCGGTCGAGGAGGGGGGCCATGCGCGCGCCCCAGCCCGGAAGGGCTGCGGCGCGGGCAAAGGCGGCGGCGGAGGCGGCCCGCAGGGCGGTCCGGTCCGCCGCAAGGGCGGAGAGGCGGGCGGCGAAGGCGGAGACAACCTCCGGGTCGCCACGGCCCCCGATGATGAAGCCATCCACCCCGTCGGCGATCATCTCGTCCACCGCGCCCGTGCGGGTGACGAGGGGCACGCAGCCCATGCGCTGCGCCTCCGGGATGGTGAGCGGCGATCCCTCGAAGCGGGAGGGAAGGACGAGGACATCGGCCCAGGCGAGAAGCGCGTCGAGCCCCGCCGGATCGGCCGGCGGCTCGATGGAAAGGCCGGGGATGGGCTCGGGCGCGCGGTCGAGCACGGCCCGCCCCGCGGCCCGCCATTCCAGGCCGGGGGTGAGCGCGACGATGTCGCGCAGCCGGTCGATCCCCTTCTGCGGGTCCAGCCGGCCGATGAAGAGGGCGCGCAGCTTGCCCTCCCGCCCCGCGCGCGCCGCCATGGCCGCCTCGGCCGCGGCGGGGGCGGCCGGCTGGCCCGGGCCGTTCGGCACCACGTCGATCTTGGAACCCGGGATGCCCTGGGCGATGCACCAGCGGCGCAGCCCTTCCGACACGACGATCACGCCGTCATAGGCACCCTCATGCGCGAGCAGGGCATGCGGATTGCCCAGAGGGGCACCGGCCAGCTCGCGCTCGATCACATGCAGACCGGCCAGGGTGGTGGTGCCCAGGCCGCGCAGCGCGCCGGCCAGGGCATGAGCGCCATGGGCATGGGTGGCGAGCATGGCATGCATCGGGGCGAACTGCCCCAGCGCATCGCGCGCATTTGTCACGCCGGGCAGCGGCGCGCCGAGATGGGTCGTGTCGGGGTCGCGCCCCTCGATGCCGCCGCGCTGCGGCAGCTGCACCGTCTCGAAGGCGGCGAGCGCATCGGGGGAGAGGCGGGCGGAATCGGCGCCGGTGACGAAGAGATGCGGTCGCCAGCCCCGCTCCCGCAGGATGCGGGCGTAGTTCGTCACCACCCGCTCCACCCCGCCCATCTCGAAGATCGGCACGGCCAGGGCGATGTCGCGCCCCGCGCCCGGCGCGACCCAGGGAAGGACGGCGCCCGCGCCGATCAGTTCCGCATAGCCCTGATGGGCGCGGGCGCGCGGTCGGCGCCAGTCGCCGCGCCATTCCCCATGCTCGGGATGGCGGGTGGCGAAGGTTTCGGACAGGGCGGCGAACTCGGCGGCCGCATCCGCCAGCACCGGGGGCGGCGCATCGGCCAGCGGCACGGGCAGGGTAAGGCTGAGGCCCGCCGTCCGGCGCGTCGTTGCTTCGAAGGCGGCGCCGAGGGCCGCGGATTCCGCGAAGGCCTCGGTCCGGAACAGCAGAAGGGCTGCGTCCTCCGGCCGCGCGCCTTCGCTGCGCTCCAGGGCCAGGCGTCCCGCCTCCTCGGTCCAGAGGGTGACGGCGACCGCATCGGCCTGGCGCAGCAGGATCTCGGCCTGCCAGAGCGCGTTGTGCAGCAGCTTGCCCGCGGCCAGGGCCTCCAGCGCCGCCTCGGAGGCGAAGAGGAGGAAGGGCGGGGCATGCACCGCCTGCGGATGGCGGCTGGATTCCACGATCGCGCGCCGCGCCGCCTCGCGCGGCTGGGCCCGCCGTGCCGGGCGGAGCGGATCCACCACCGGCTCGGCCCCTTCGCTGCCCTGGCGGAGCAGGAGGAAGCGCGGCACCTCCGCGGCTTCGAGCGCGAGCAGGCGGCGGGGGTCGAGCAACCGCCGCTGACGCCCGCGCATTCCGGCGAGGATGCCGGCCCGGCGGCGCTCCGCCTCCAGCCGCATGCCCCCAGCACGGCGCCGGTAGCGGAAACCCGCCATGGGAAGGTGCCGCCCGCGGAAGCCGGCCTCGGCGGCGCGGAGCCAGAAGTCCCAGTCCTCGAAGCCCTGGCGCATCGCCTCGTCGAAGCGCAGCCCCGCCTCGAACACCGCGCGGGCGACGAGGCTGCCCGCGTCGCTCGTGTTCTCCAGCAGGTGCAGGAAGAGGGAGTGCTCGCCGGCGGCCGAGGCGTGCTCGGCGATGCCGAAGAAGTCGAAATCGGGATAGACCCAGCCGGTGCCGGGGCCCGATTCCTCCAGCAGCGCCGTCGCCCGGTCGATCAGCCACGGCCCCAGCCTGTTGTCGGCGTCCAGCATGAACAGGGCGCGGCAGGAGGGCCAGGCGCGCAGGGCGAAGTCGATGCCGGCGTTGCGCGCGGCGGAAAGGCCGCGATTGGCCTGACGCAGGAGGAAGACCCGGTCGGGATGGGCGGCCGCGAGGGCCAGCGCGACCTCCCGCGTCTCCGGCATGGGGCAGCCGTCATCCACGATGACCGTCGCGATGCGGCGCCCCCCGCGCTGGGCCAGGACGGAAACGGCCGCCTCCGCCAGCAGGGCCGGCTGCCGCCAGGCCGGGATGATGACGGCGACCTCCGGCGCGAAGCCCGGTCCGGCCGCATCCCTCTCCACCGTATCGTCCCCTCGTTCCGTCATTCCCCGGTCCGGTCCGCGCCGAACCATCTCACCCGCTCGCGGCCGCGCCAAGCGGGATGGCCGGGAGGCGGCGCAGCCTTGCGAGATAGGCCTCCGCCATGGCGGTGCCATCCCAGGCGGTCGCGAAGCGCCAGGCGGCCTCGGCCCGGACCCGGGCCGGGCCGGCGGGGTCGAGGCAGGAGGCCAGGGCATCGGCCATCTCGGCCACGTCCTCGGCATCGGCCAGGGCGGCGAGGGTGCCGGCCTCCGCCCCGAGCGCCTCCAGCGCCTCAGGGCTGGCGGCCACGGGCAGGTGATGGGTGGCGGCCTCCAGGAAGGCCAGCGGCGCTCCTTCGAGCCGCGACGGCATGACCAGCGCATCGGCCCCGGCCAGCAGCTCCGCCGGCCTGGGATGGGTCCCGAGGAGGCGGAGCGGATGGTCGGCCGACAGTTCGGCGGTGAGCCGCTCCTCCAGGCTGCCCGCCCCGGCGGCGGCGATCACCCCGCCCGTGCGCCGCGCGAAGGCTTCGGCGAGAAGCGGGAGCCGGTCGGCGCCCTTCGCGGCGTCCAGCCGCCCGAGGAAGAGGGCGACCGGCGTGGCGGGGGCCAGGCCGAGCCCTTCACGCAGAGCGGCGCCCCAGGCCGCGCGGTCCATCTCGGGCGACGCATCCACGCCGTTGCGGATGGCGGCGACCCGGCCCGGGCCGAGGCCGAGGAATCCCGCCAGCCGGGCCGCGGTGGGGGCGGAGACCGCCACCCAATCGGCCCGCATGGCCAGGGCGGATCGCAGCGCCTCGTCGTCCAGGCCGGGCGGCGGCTCGTCTCCATGCGGGGCCAGATGGGAGACGACCAGCGTCGGCGTGCCCCGCTCGGCCAGCGCCTCGAAGGCGCCGCCCGCCTGATCGGGCCAGGGGAGGGGGAGGAGAACCGCGTCGGGCGTCGCCTCGGCCAGCGCGGCCTGCACGGCCTCGGCCTGGGCCTGGCGCGCGGCGGCGGGCAGGCCACGCCGCCAGGCCACCGGCAGGTCCAGAAGCCGGCGGTCGGGCCCCTCCAGCGAGGGATGCAGCGCGGCGCCGGCCGCGAGCGTCACCGCCATGCCGGCCCGCGCCGCCGCCTCGGTGATGCGGAGGGTATGGGCTTCGGCGCCGCCGAAACGCTCCCCGGGGAAGAGGACCAGCAGCCGCCGTGTCCGCGTGGTCCGTGCCATGGCCCCTACATCCAACGGATCGGTGACCGGGACAACCCTTGCGCGGATGGCCCATGGCTTGCGAAGGGACGCCCGGCTTCGGCTATGGCGCGCGGTGAGGTATGATCCTGCCGCGCCACAGCCGGGGCGTCGATCTGGTCGAGGACGAGGCATGGCACGATACCTGGTGACCGGCGGCGCGGGCTATGTGGGCAGCCACGTGGTCCTGGCGCTGCTGGAGCGCGGCGACGAGGTGGTGGTGCTGGACAACCTTCGCCAGGGGCACCGGCACGCCGTGCTCCCCGGGGCCGAGCTGGTGGAGGGTGATCTCTCAGACCGGCGGACGGTGGACGAGGTGTTCGCGGGGTGGCGCTTCGACGGCGTCCTGCATTTCGCAGCGCTTTCCCTGGTGGGGGAGAGCATGCGCGAGCCGCTCCGCTACATCGCCGAGAATGTCGGCAACACGCTCTGGCTGGCCGAGGCCGCGGTGCGGGCGGGGGTGCTGCGCTTCGTGCTCTCCTCCACCGCCGCCCTGTTCGGCCTGCCCCAGCGCATCCCGATCGACGAGGAGGAGGCCATGGCACCCGTCTCGTCGTATGGGGAATCCAAGCTGATGGCCGAGCGTGGGCTGGAATGGGCCGACCGCGTGCATGGCCTGCGTTCCGCCTCGCTGCGCTACTTCAACGCGGCGGGGGCCGACCCTGGGGGGCGGCTGGGGGAGGATCACGATCCGGAGACGCATCTGATTCCGAATGCGGTGAACGCCGTGCTCGGCCTCGGGCCGCCGCTGACCGTGTTCGGCACGGATTACGACACGCCGGACGGCACCGCGATTCGCGACTACGTCCATGTGGCCGATCTGGCGGATGCGCATCTGCGCGTGCTGGACCGGCTGAAGGACGGGCCGTCCTGCCGCTACAACGTGGGCAGCGGCACCGGGGCCTCGGTGCTGGAGGTGATCGCGGCCGTGGAGCGCGCGGCGGGGAAGCCCGTGCCCCATGTACTGGGGCCGCGCCGCGCTGGCGACCCGGCAGTGCTCGTCGCCTCCAACGAGAAGCTGCGGCGTGAGACGGGCTGGGCGCCGAGGCTGGGCGCGCTGGATGACATCGTCGGCACCGCCTATGCTTGGCGCGCGCGCAACACGCGGGGCTATCGCGGCCAGCTTGCCGAGACCGTGGCCTGACCATGCGTGTCGCGCTGCTGATGAGCCATGCCGACCGTTCCATGGCGGGCGCGCTGCGCGACATGCATTTCATGCGGTTCCTGGCGCGCGGCGGCGCCGAGGTGGAGGTGTTCCGGATGCATCCGGGCACCGAGACGGAGCAGGAGCGCTTCCTGGACGATGAGGTGCCCGTTACCTTCGCACCGTCGGACAATCCGAAGGAGATCCCGCACCGGCAGGTTTCGGCCGCGCTGATCGAGCGCATCCGCGCCTTCGCGCCGGATGCGGTGCTGCTCAAGGGCCTGAGTTACCGCGTGAATCTGGCGCTGCACGAGGCGCTGGCGGCGGCGCCGGGCGGCGCGCCGCGCATGGGTTTCGTCGTCGGCGGCTCGGTGACGGACCCGCTGCTGGACCGCGCCGATTTCGTCTTCGGCGAATACCAGGAACAGCTGGCCCGGCACTTCCCGCGCTTCGTGGCGGCCGGGCGCGCCTTCATCATGCCGAAATACGTGGATCTGGAGGCGAGCCGCCCGCCGAAGAAGCCGGAGCCGCCGCTCTATGACATCGTCAATGTCGGTGGCCTGTATGACAAGCGGAAGAACCAGGAGGATGTGGTGCCCTTCACCGATTCCTGGCGCGTCGCGCTGGTCGGCGGCGGTACCCCGCGGCCGGAGGTGAAGGCGGCCGTGGCGGATACGCGCAACCTCACCCTCACCGGCCGCCTGCCGCAGCCGGAGGTGATCTCCCTGCTCGGGCGCTGCCGGATCATGGTGCACACCTCCACGATGGATGGACTGCCGCGCGCGGTGGTGGAGGGGATGGCCTGCGGGCTGCCCGTGATCGTCTATCGCGACACGGTGCATGGCGGCTTCGCCGAGGGGCAGCACGGCTTCATGGTCGGGCGCGGCACGCTACGGCACGCGGTGGAGCTGCTGCTGCGCGAGGCGCCGCTGCGCCGGGCCATGGGCCGCCGCGCGCGCCGCCATGTGGAGATGAATCACGGACTTCCGGCCCTGGAACGGGCAGCGGGCGCCTTTCTCGGCTTCCTCGCGGCCTCGGCCCCCGCGCAGCCGGCCCTGGGCTGAGGAGGCGGGCTTGGCGGGTTCGCGCATCGAACGCATCGTGTTCTCCGGCGACGTGCTACGCCCGGGCGACGCGGCCTTCCGCCCGGCGCAGACCGAGAACATCCTCTGGTTCCACCGGCTGGTACGCACCCAGGCAGCGACCGCCGCCCGCCTGCCCGTGGAGGCGGTGACCTGGGGCCGGGGGATCGACACCGAGCGCCTCTATGAGCTGTGGGGCGCGGAGAAGAGCTGGCGCGGCTGGGCGCGGGTCTTCGATGCGGGCTTCGCCCCCGAAGGCGTGGTGACGGCCTTCGAGCGCGCATTCGGCGGCGCCGTGGTGATCGGCTTCGAGCTGGCGGAATCGATGAAGCGCATCCTGAGCCTGCTCGGGATCCCCTTCCTCGATTTCAGCGTGCATCCCGTGCGCTTCCTCGACGACGTGTTCTTCGCCGTGCAGACGAACGACGCCGCGGTCTTCGAGGCCATGCTGCCGGACCATACGGAGGAGGGCGCCTTCATCGGCGCGGCGGGGCTGCTCGCCGCCTCGGCGCTGAAGTTCCGCCCCACCCTGCGCCCGCGCGGCGAAACGCTGCTGGTCGGCCAGACGCGGATCGACCGTTCCCTCGTGCGCGGCGGGCGGGTGGTGGACCTTTCCGATTTCGGGCCGGCGCTGCGCCACGCGCTGGGAGAAGGCGGGGTGGTGTTCAAGCCGCATCCCTACGCCAACAGCGATTTCGGCGCCTTCTCGGCCAGGATCTCGCTTCCCCGGATGCAGGTGACCCATGAGAACATCTACGCGCTCATGGCGTCGGAGGAGATCCGGCGGGTCGTCGGCGTCAGCTCCTCCGTGCTGCTGGAGGCACGGTATTTCGGGCAGGAGGCGCATCTGCTGCACGAATCCCCCTTCGACATCCCGGCCCGCCGCGGAGAGGCCGTGCCGGGGCAGCATCTGAGCATCGTCGATGCCTGGGGGGAGACGGATTTCTGGCGCCGCGCCCTGGCCCCGCTGCTGCCGGTGACGCGCATGGACGGGCACCGTTTCCGCCGGCCCCCGAACGCGCTCCGCACCTCGCTGCGGAACTTCTGGGGCTTCAACGAGCTGTCAACGGATTTTCAGGTGTCGCTGGCGCGCCAGGCGAGCCCGGCGCACGTCTAGCGGAACGCCCGGGAGCGGCCGCCCTATTCCGCGTCGGCCGCGATCCGGCGCGCGGAGACGCGCCAGATCCCGATGCCGAGCGCGCGCGTGTCGCGCCCCGTGGGATCCGTGACCACCGGGCTGAGCAGGACGAGGCCGAGATTGGCGCCGGGCGCGTCGGCGCCGGTCCAGAGGCCGGAGAAGGTGCCGCGATGCGGCTCCCGCGCGGCGAAGTGCAGCTCCAGCGGCTCGCCATTGGCCAGGACCACGAGCGAACCCTCGGTGAAGGGGGTACGGAACGGCCGCTCCAGGTCCAGCTCCAGCTCGATCGTCCCGGGACCGAGATCGGGGATGACGACCGAGGCGGCCGGGGCCGCGCCGCTCCAGCGCCAGCTCTCGCGCCCGCGCCCCTCCGCCGTGTGCCAGCCATAGCCGACGAAGTCCGAGTCCGCCGCATGGACCTCGAACCGGGCGGGGGGCGGCGCGGGCGGCGCGCCCCGGTCCTCCGGCATGTGGCGCAGCGGGTCGATCTGCAGCCAGTCGCCGCGCTCCCGCCGGTTCTCAAGCGCGGCCTGACGGGCGGCTTCCGCCTCCGCCGCCACCCGGGCGATCTCGCCGATCACGCCCTCCAGCGCCTGGCGGAGGGGCAGAGGCAGGCCGGAAAGGCTGGGCGCCAGGCGTTCGCGGATCGCCTCGGCCCGAAGGCGCGCGGCGGCGGCATCCACCGCCCGGCCGGCATCCCGCATGGCGAGAAGGTCCAGGCCGTCGCTGGCGGTCTCTAGGGGCATGGCGGCTCCGGTGGTGTGTTCGGCACGAGGGCTGGAAGGGTTCAGGCGGCGCGGGGAGGGGCGTTGCCGCCGGGCGTCAGCGCCAGGGCGGAGTCCTGGAACCCCAGGGCCAGGCTGGCAAGGGTGCGGCAGGCGGCCCGCGCGGCGGGGGTGCCGTAGCGGGCCCGGCCGAAATGGAATGCGCCCTCGCTCAGCCGCCGCCGGCGCAGGGGATCACGGATGAGGTTGCGCAGATGCGCCACGTATTCGGCGCGGGACCGCGCGACGAGATAGGCCGAGCCCTCGCCGCCCGAGAGGCCGAAGGCCCCTTCCTCCGACAGGACGGAGGGCAGCCCGCGGCAGAGATATTCCACGGTCTTGATCTTCAGCCCGCCGCCATAGAACACGGGATTGATCCCGATATCCGCGGCTTCGAGGAAGTCGGCCGGGTCCTCCACCTCGCCATGCAGGACCAGGCCCTGGGCGCGCAGGCCGACCAGCGCGTCGCATACGCGCCCGGCCACATGCAGCTCCGCCCCCAGCCCGGCGATGGCCGGCCAGGCCTGCTCGATGAACCAGCGGATCCCGTCCCGGTTCATCGGGCTGTCGCCGCCGAGGAAGACGATGCGCCGGGCCTCGCGGCGCGGCGGCGCGCAGGGCATGTCCGGCAGGGTATGCGGCAGCAACAGGGAGCGGCCGGACAGCGCGTTCCGGAGCAGCGCGTGCTCCGCCTCCTGGATGGCGAGCACCTGCTCGAACCCGCCCATGATGCCGATCTCCTCCAGCATGGAGATCTTCAGGAAGTGCTCGCGCCCGAAATGCTCGAAGTTGCGGGTGCGGAGCGACATGACGTCATGCGTGTCCAGCACGCGCAGTGGCGGGGTGGGTTGGGCGTGCCGCAGGTAGGACAGGCGGATGTATTCGAGGATGAGGACGGAATAGCCGCCGCTGCCGGCCAGCACGCCCTCCAGCACCTCGAAATGCGCCGCGTCGAAATGCCGCCGCTCGAAGGGGGTGAGCTTCGCCTGCGGCGGCACCTGCTCCTCCAGCCGTCCCGCCGGGTCCCCGGGCGAGCCGAGGAGCCGGCCGCGGCGCCCCAGCACGGCGAATGCGGCATCCGCATCCTCGGGCTCCAGCGGGCCGAGGAAGAGCGTGTCGATGTCCATCTCGCCGCGCGCCGCGCGCAGCATGGCCGCGATCCGGGCCTGGTTCCCCAGGCTTTCCCGCCAGAACGGGATATCCGTCACCAGCAGCGCGCGCGGGCGGTCGATCAGGGCCCGCAGCGCGCTCATGGAGCGGAAGGGGGCGAGCTGGCGCCGCACCTCCCGGGCATAGCGGGCCGCGAGGGCCGCGCTTTCGCGCGCCACCTCCCGCTGGAAGCGGGGTTCCCGCGCCCAGCGCCGCGCCAGGGCGGCCACGGTGGCGGCATCCGGGGCGGCATGGAAGGCGGCGCGGGCGCCGAGGCCCCGGAAGGCTTCCGCCGTGCCGATCACCGGAAGCCCGTAGGCCAGGGCCTCCACCGTCTTGATCTTGAGCCCGGTGCCGCCTTCATGCGGGTTCACCACCAGGTCGACGCCTCGGTAGAAATCGGCCGGCTGGCCCACGCCGCCCATCGGCAGAAGGCCGGGCTGCGCGGGGCCAGCGAAGCGGGAGGCGCCGCCGGCCACCCGCATCTCCGCCCCCAGGGCCGGCAGCGTGGCCGGGTCCAGCGCCTGCAGGAAGCGGGTCAGCGCATGGCCGTTCAGCGGGTTGCCGCTGCCGAAATAGCCGATCCGCAGCCCCGCATGCGGGGCGGGGGGAAGGGGGGCGGCCTCGGGCATGAAGCCCAGCGTCACCACCGGGCTTTCCGCCACCTGCTCGAAGACCTGGCGCTCGTCGTCCTGGATGGCCAGGACGAGGTCCGCCCGGTCCAGCCCGCGCGCCTCCTCCGGGACGGTGGTGTGGAAGAAGCCCACGGGCAGGCCCAGCGCCTCCAGCCGGTGGTGCCGGTCCGCGAAGACGTCGTGGGTGTCCAGCACCTTCAGCGTGCCCGGCGGAAAGAACTCGAGCGCCCGGCTGAGAAAAACATATTCGGCGAGGACGAGGTCGTAGGGCCCGGCGGCGGCGAGGGTGGCAACGGCCTCCTCCAGCGCGGGCGGGAACCAGTCGTCCAGGGCGAAGGTGCCGTCCAGGCTGGGGCTCTCCGCCGAGCGGTCATAGGGGATGAGGTAGAGGGCGTCCCAGGTGGCCCGCATGGCCTCGATCGCCTCCGGGGCCACGGCCTCGCGCTGGACGAAGGCGAACTCCACCCGGTGGCCGAAGCCGCGCAGCGCCGAGAGGAGGGCGTGGATACGCTGGCGGTTGCCCGCATCCTGCGGATGCGTCGGCGTCGGCGAGATCACGAGGCAGCGCATGAGGGCGTCGTTCTGGTCCGGGAGGCGTCGGTTCGAAGGGTGATCGGGGGCGCCCCGGCTCCCGCCAGGATAGGGGAGCCGGGGGGAGCGCGGTCAAGGCGCCCCGCTGGCCCGGCGGTTGCACCCGCGCTTGCTTCGGGGCATCCGACCCTCTCTAATCGGCCGGCAAGGGATCTGGGCGGCGTATGTATTTCGAGTTCGGACAGGCACTTCAGGCAGGATTGGACTGCGCCGGCGACATCAGCCCCGACCAGGGCGCGGTGTTCGGCTGGGTGCGCCACCGCGTCGGCGAGACGCTGGACCTGCGGGTGGAGGGCAGCCCCGGGGACCCGGTGGAGACGCTGCTGATCGATATCCATCCCCGGCGGGACGTGGAGGTGACCGAGGGCATGGTCGTCTCCGGCTTCAGCCTGGTGCACGACATCCCGCGCCATGCGCCCGGGCGGCTGCTGATCATCGGCGTCCTCGGGGCCGCGGCCGCCCAGGAGGTGGCGATCGACCTCCTCGCCTATGAGCTGCCCGTGGATGTGGAGGGGGTGACGCTCAACCGCGAATGGGGCGCGACCTACCAGCTTCTTCACGCTTCCGCGAGCGATCCCGAGCGCATCAAGACGCTGGCCGCCGAGGGCGGGCCGCCTGGCATCTTCCGCGAATGGCTGGACCGCCTGCCGCGCTTCGCCGGCTCGGCCGACTGGTTCATGGATTTCCGCCGGGTCAGCGCCGCGATGCTGCCCGGGGGTGAGCTGGCCGTCTCGGGCGGGTTCAACCTGCCGGCGGGCGTGGTGGAGAAAGCCGCGGCCATGGCCTGCGCCCTCGTGCGCCGCCGCGACGGCTCCGCCGAGGTGGTCCCCCTGGCCGGGGAGCGGCGCGCGCCGCTGGAGGGCGGCTTCGCCCTGGCCGGCTGGGTGGATGCGCCGGCGGACGCGACCGTGGAGGCGCTCATCCAGATCCGGCGCGGGGAGCAGAGCTGGTGGTTCCGCGCCGAGGCAAGGAGGGCCGCGCTGCCTGACTACCTCGACACCCTCTCCCTCAACGGCGTGGACCTGGCCGGTGCGGACCAGGCCGCGCTGCATGGCTGGGTGAGGCAGGCGCTGGCCGATCGCGGCGAGGCGCTGCGGGACCGCTTCGCCGCGCTCGGCCTCGACGGCGCCCCGGCGGCGCCGGGAAGCACCGCGCTGCTCTTCGACGTGAACGACGACTACGCGGCGCGGGTGCTCGCGATGCTCGCCCCCCAGTTCGAGGCGCATTTCGGCCGGATGGTCCTCAGCGGCGCGGCGGCCTCCCGCGCCGCCGCCAGCCTCGTCCGCCGTGGGCGGATGGAGATCGCGGTGCAGGGCGATGCCGGGCAGGCCCTGCTCGCCGCGGCCGAGGGGAGCGGCCAGGTCGCGCCCATCGACACCGCCTCGCTGGTCGATGCCGCGATCGAGGGCAATGCCGCGCGGCTGACCGCCAATGCCCTGCCGGCGGATCGGCTGCCGATGATCGCCACCCTGCACGGCATGGTCGGGGTGGGGGAGATGGAAAACACCCTGCGCCGGGTGGTCGCGATCATGGCGGGCGTCGATCCCTCGGCCCTCCCGCTGCCGGTGCAGCGGCCCGACGCGATCGGAGGGCTGGTGGCGGAACACCTGCGCGGCCTGTGGGACATGGTACCGGTTTCGGGGGTGGCGCGATGAGGAACCCGTCGGTCTGCGTGGTCTCCCACGCGCATCCGGACTTCTCGAAGGGCGGCGGCGAGACGGCGGCCTACCGCCAGTTCCAGACCCTGGCCGGAGAGGGATGGGACGCCCATTTCGTCGCGGCCATCGAGCTGCCGGGCGGGCAATCGCCCTCCGACCGGGGTGAGGCGGTGGCCCGCTACGGGGAGAACGAATACCTCTATGCCGTCGGCGGCATGGAGGATGACCGGCTGTGGTGGCGCAGCGCCGAGGAGCGGCGCGGCCTCGTGCGGCTGCTCGCCGGCCTCAATGCCGATGTCTACCACTTCCACCACTACTGGCGCGTCGGGCTGGACCTGGTAGCAGAGCTGGCCGAGGCGCGGCCGGATGCGCGCATGGTGGTGACGCTGCACGAGATGCTGGCGATCTGCAGCCATCACGGCCAGATGATCCGCACCCGCTCACGCGAGCTGTGCCGCAAGGAGACGGCGCAGCGCTGCCTCACCTGCTTCCCCGACCAGACGCTGGAGCGGCTGCGCCTGCGCAAGGCCCTGATGATCTCCGGCCTGCGGAACTTCGACCACTTCGTCTATCCGAGCCATTTCATCGCCGAGCGCTACCGCGCCTGGGGCCTCTCCCCGGACAAGGCGACGGTGCTGGAGAACTATCTGGGCGACGACCTGCTCGCCCTGCCGCGCCGGGGAAGGGACAGCGCCCGCCTGGCCGGGCGCTTCGCCTTCTTTGGCCAGCCCACCGAGTTCAAGGGCCTGGACATCCTCATCCCCGCCTTCGCCTCCGCCCTCGCCGAGGACCCCTCCCTCGGCCTCATGGTCTATGGCGCGACGGAGGAGGAGACGCTCCGCTTCTTCCCGCATCTGGAACGCTCGATCACGGCCGCCGGCGACCGGATCGTCTTCGCCGGGCGCTACGACGCGGCCGATGTGGTGGCGCTGATGTCCTCCGTCGGCTGGGTCATCATGCCGTCCATCTGGTGGGAGAATTCTCCCGTGGTGATCCAGGAGGCCCGGCGGGCCGGTACGCCGCTGATGGTTTCCGGCATCGGCGGCATGGCCGAGAAGGTGCTGGACGGGGTGGACGGGCTGCATTTCCGCGCCGGCTCCGTGCCGGACCTCACCCGCGCCATGCTGGAGGGTGCCATGCCCGAGAATCACGAGAGGCTGTCCGTCAGCCTGCGGGACGTGATCGGGCGGGACGAGTTCATCGGGACGCTGCGCGGGATCTATGCCGGGGAGGACGAAGCCGTCATGCGGGCCGCCTGAGCGGAACGCCGCCCGCCGGATCTGGGCGGACTCGCGTTGTTCCTTATTCCCGCGTTCGTCTAAAAAGGTATAACGGTCTCGCCATCCGCCTCCGGGGGGCGTCGGGGTCGGGCATGCCGCCCTGACCGGAAGCCGAGTTGCAAGGAATACCGGCGTGCCAGTCCGCCATCCGCATTCTGACCGCGCCGCCGGCACCGTGCCGGCCACCGGCCTGCAGGTGGCCGGCGCGGGCCTGATCGCCGCCGGCCTCGCCCTGGCGCTCCCGATCGCGCCCGCCGGCGCCCAGGCCCCCGGGCTGCCGCCGATCGCCTTCCCCGCGGCGCCTACCGCCCCCGCCGAGGCGCCAGCCGGCCGCACGGCGAGCCGCGGCTCTGCCATCCTGCTGGACCAGGCGAATTACTGGAGCGCTCAGGGCCGCCCCGAACTCGCCCAGCAGGCTCTGGAGCGCCTCCTCCTGCTCGAGCCCAACAACCCGGATGTGCTGGCCACCGCGGCCGAGGTGGCCGCGCTGAATGGCGAGCGCGCGACGGCCGAGGCCTATGTGGCGCGGCTGAACCAGATCGCGCCCGGCAGCGCGGCGGCCCGGCGTGGCGCGGCGGCCCTGCGGGTCGCCAATGTGGACCAGGCGATCCTCGCCGATGCGCGGCGCCTGGCCCAGGCCGGCCAGCGTGAGGCGGCCATCCAGCGCTACCGCGAGATCTTCCCCAACGGGGAGGTGCCGGACGTCTATGCGGCCGAATACTACCAGACCCTCGCCAGCGTCTCCTTCCAGGGCTTCCTGGAAGCCCGGGCGGCGATGGAGGAGGTGGCGAATCGCAATCCGGAGAACCGGCCGCTCCAGCTCGCCTTCGCGCAGATCCTCACCACGCGGGAGACGACGCGTTCCGAGGGGATCGAGCGGCTCCGTGCGCTCGCGCGCTTCCCCGATGTCGCCGGCAGCGCCCGCGCGGCGTGGCGGCAGGCCATCCTGTGGCAGGGGCCGAGCGGCGAGACCTTCGCCCAGGTGGAGGACTACCTCCGCGTCTTCCCCGCCGATCCCGAGATGTCCGCCAAGCTCGAGGAATCGCGCCCGGGCCCGAGGGAGCGCCTCGCGGCTGTGCGCGTCCAGGCCTTCGAGCTGATGCGCACGAACCAGCGCGAAGCGGAGCGCCTGTTCGAATCCGCCCTGGCCGAGAATGCCGAGGACGTGGATTCGATGATCGGCCTCGCGATGATCCGCCGGGCGCAGAAGCGCGAGGCCGAGGCGCGGCAGCTGCGGGACCGGGCGACCGAGCTGGCCCCCGACCGCCGCGACGAGTTCCAGCGCAGCCTGGGCTATGTCAGCCCGGAGGGCGTTCCCTATCCCGAGCCGGGGCAGGCGGTGGCCGGCGCCTGGCGTGGCCAATGGACACGCGGTGCGGGCGGGCACGGCAACCAGGGGCGCGGCACGCCCGCCGCGACTGGCCCCTCGCTCCAGGCCTGGCGGGCGCTGCAGCAGGGCCGGCTGGACCAGGCGGAGGATCTGGCACGGCGCCTCGCCCGCGGGAATGCCGCGGAACAGGCGGATGCGGCCAATCTCCTCGGTCAGGTCGCGCTGCGCCGGGGCGATGCCGGCACGGCGGAGCTGCGCTTCCGGGAATCTCTGAACCGGCGCCCGGGGCAGGCGGAGGTGCAGGCCTCTCTCTACGGCGTGCTAGTGCAGCAGGGCCGCTTCGAGGATGCCGACCGCTTCGCGCAGCAGACCGGCTACCGGCCGACGACGAACACCCAGGCCTTCCGCTCCGACGTGCTCAGGGACCAGGCGCTGCGCCAGCCCGAGGCGGAGCAGCGGATTGCCCTGCTCCGGCGCGCACTGGCCGCCGAACCGGGCAATGTCTGGGCCGCGCATGACCTGGCCAGGCTGCTGAAGACGCGCGGCCAGCAGGACGAGGCGCGCCGGCTGGAGCGTGAGCTCGTCCGCCGGGGAACGCGGGACTCCATCTACGCGGCCGCCCTGCTCTCGGAATATGACGGGCGGCTGGCCGAGACCGTGTCGCGGCTCGACGGCATCCCCGCCGCCTCCCGCACCGCCGATATGGGCGTGATGCTGGAGCGCAACCGCAAGCAGCTGGAGATCCGGCGGCTTGAGGTCGCGGCGCGTGGCAACCCGCGCTCCGCCGCTGCGCAGCGGCTGGTGGCCCTGGCCGGCCAGCCCGACCCGACCGGCGCCATGCAGGCCGACATCATCCGCGCCTTCAACCGCCTGGGCCAGCCGGAGAACCTGGAGGCCGCGAGGCGGGCGGCCAATCCCGACGCCCCCGGCACCACCGCCCCCGCCAAGGCCGCGATCGCCGCCGCCCTGGCCGATGCGGGGCGTGAGGAAGCCGCCGAGGGCCTCGCCCAGCGCGCCGAGCGCGACCCCCGCTTGGCTGAGGAGCTGCGCCGCACCGCGAGCGCGGCCGGCCCGCGCGCCGCCGCCCGCCCTGCCCAGCCCGGCGAACGCGCGGCGGCCGTGCCGGTGGCCTCGCGTGACCCGGAGAACTGGCGGGCGCAGCTCTCCCTCGCACGCGTCTATGTCCGTTCGGACCGGGGCCCGGAGGCGACGGAGCTGGCCGAGGGCGTGCTGCGGCAGAACCCTGATAATGTGGAGGCGCGCTCCGTCGCCGGCGAGGTCGCCGTGCTGCGCGGGCAGATCGGGCGGGCGGAGCAGATCCTGGCCGATGGCCGGGACCGCCGGACCGACGAGTTGCAGATGGCGCTGCTGGAGGCCCGGATCGCGCGGGCGCGGGACGACCAGGTGCGGGCGCGGCGCGCCCTTGAGGCCGCGGCCCGCCTGCGCGGCGAGCAGCTCCGCTCCGCCACGCCCTGAACCGCGGGGCGCCCCGGCGGCGCCCTGCTCCCTCGAGAATGCCAGGACCCCGATGCCGCTGATTCGCTCCCCGCTTCTTCCGGCCGCGCTCCTCGCCGGCCTCGCCCTCGCCCAGCCAGCCACCGCCCAGCCCATGCTGTACGAGCAGCGCCTGCCGGATGGCTTCGCCTTCGTCCGGATCGCGAATGGCCTTCCGGCCGGAGCGGTGGTGCGGCCCGATTTCGGCGATGCGGTCACCCTGGGCGAGGGTGGGGCGGATCGGGTCAGCCCCTATTACGTGGCCGAGGACGTGGCCCGGCGGCCGGTGAAGTTCCAGGTGACGACGGCCGGCACCACCACCGAGGTGCAGGCGAGCGTTGCCGGCGGCGGGCTCAACACCATCTTGCTCCAGCGTGAAGGGGAGCGGGTGGTGGCCACCTCCATCCCGGACAAGGCCGAATACAACCAGACCCGCGCGCGCGTGACCTTCTACAACGCGGTTCCGGGCTGCGCGGGCGGGGCTCTCGCGCTCGATCCCTCCGGCCAGTCGGTCTTCTCCGGCGTGGCGCCCAACACGGGCAGCACGCGCTCCCTCAACCCCACCCAGGCCAATGTCCGGGCCAGCTGCGCCACGCAGCGGGCCGCGACACTCGATCTCGGCCGGCTGCAGCCCGGCGGCCTCTACAGCGTGTGGCTGATGGCGCCGTCCGGACAGCCCGTCTCCTTCATCATGCAGGACCGGATCGCCCCTCGGTGAGGCGCCTCGCGCGCGGCGCCCTGGCGCTTTTGGCGGCCCTGGCCGCCGCATCCGGCCCCGTCCTCGCCCAGGGCGCGCCGCATGGGGCCGCCGCCGCATGCCCGGCGCTCCCGGCGCGCATGCCCCTGCCGCGCGAGGCCAGGCCCGATTACCTGGAGGAGCCGAACTGGCGCGCCCGGGTGGCGGAGGTGAGCCGGCTGGTCGCCGCCGATGCCGGCCGTGCGCAGGTCGTCTTCCTTGGAGATTCGATCACGCAGGGCTGGTTCCCCCAGGTGTGGGAGCAGTTCTACGCCCATCGCGCCGCTCTCAACCTCGGCGTCGCGGGCGACTTCACCCAGGGCCTGCTCTGGCGTCTGCAGGCCGGCGGGCAATGGCCGGCCAATCTGCGGCCAAGGTTGGCGGTGCTGCTCATAGGCACGAACAATGCCGGCTTCGCGCAGCAGGCCGAGGATACGGCGCTCGGCATCGCGGAGGTCGTCCGCGTCATCCGGGAGAAGTCGCCCGGCACGAAGATCCTCCTGGTCGGCCTGCTGCCGCGCGGTGCCGATGCGAGCGATCCGCTTCGCCGGATGAACCAGCGCGTGAACGCGCTGATCGCGCGCTGCGCCGACAACCAGTCTGTCTTCTTCACCGATCCGGGCAGCATGCTGGTGGACGGGCAGGGCCGGCTTTCGGACCAGGTGGCCTTCGACCGGCTGCACCTGACCTATGTCGGCTACGCCATCCTCGCCGCCGGGCTGGAACCCTCGATCCGCTATCTCCTGGGGCGCTGAGGGAAGCGCCCGAAAGGGGCGGCGCGGGCCCTACCAGCGCCCGATGAAGTCCCGCTCCGCCTGGGTGAGAGGCTGACCCACCACGCGTTCCGGGATCTCCCAGATGACAAGCCGGGGCGGGGACTCCCGGAAGGTCTCGCCGGCGAAATAGGTCGCGGCGCTGCCGGCAAAGCCGCCGCCCGCCGTCGCCGCGTTGAACACGAGGCTCCGCAGAGCCTCCTGCAGGGCGCCCACGAAATTGGCGTTCACGGAATAGGAGGAGCCGACTAGCGCGACCTCGGGTGCCGGCGTTTCGTCGAGCAACCCGCCGCCGCCGGCCTCCGGCACATCGGTCGTCTCCACATGCTGGCGGTCCGGCGCGGGGCGGAGGGCGTTGGGCACATGGTCGAGGCTGGTCAGGCGGAGCAGGTCGCCCGGGCCATCGGTCTCTTCGGCCGCACTTGTGGTGCGGAACCCCTCGGAACGGGAGAAGGGCGCGTCCGCGAGAGCCTCGGCGATCGCGGCGGCGGCGGCCTTGGCGCCCTCCTGGTTCCAATGCGTGTCGGTGCGCCAATAGGCGCCGCCCGCGGCCTCCCGCGCGAGGAGCGCGGGGAGCAAGGCGATCGGCTCCACGCCCTGGCCGCGCAAGGCACCGATGAAGGCGTCGTAGCGGGCCATGGCCTGGGCCGACCAGGGCGCCCCGCAGAGTTCGGCGGACTTCACCCGCGCCTTGTCCGGCACGATGGCGACGGCAAGTTGAATCCCTCGCGCCGCCAGGGCCTCACGGACCCGCCGCACGCCCTGCGCGCGCTCCGCCATGGCGGCCTCGGCTCCGGGCCAGGGGCGCAGTTCCTCGGTCAGGAAGAGGGTCTCGCCGCAGCCGACGCGCACCTGCGGCCCGCCGGAATGGAAGAGGTTGTATCGGAACACGCCGCCCGCCGCGCGCAGCAGCGGGTCGGCCGGAAGCTGATGCGCCATGACATGGTTCACGGCGCCGGTCAGCTTGCCCGAGAGGAAGGCTTCGAGGGTGAGATTGGGCCGGAGGCGTTGACCCCCCGGCGTGCTGGCGATGGCAGCGATCCCCTGCCAGGCCCCGAGGCCGAGAAGGAGGACGGCGGCGGCGCCCTGGAGCATGGCGGCGGCCCGGGCGTGTTTCCAGCTGCTCTCGGTCATCGCCGCCTCAGAACTGGAAGTAGAGGAAGGGAACGGCCGCGCGGCTGTAGAGCAGCACGATGCCGAGAAGGAAGCCCAGCAGCGGCCCGACCACCCAGAGGGCGCGCCAGGCGGCGCCCATTGCCTCGGGTGGGCGCTGGAAGGGCAGGCGGGGGCCGAGCAGCGGCAGATAGACCACGACCACGGCGATCAGGATGGTCCACCACTGGTCCGGCGTGACCTGCCAGGCCAGGGCGTCGCTGAGCCCAGCGCCGTTCAGCCCGATCATCCCGCCATACATCGTGCCGGCGTTGTGGATGTCATGCGCGCGGAAGACGACCCAGCCGATGATGGCGGCCAGCATGGTGAGGACATGGCCCGCCAGCCATGGCATCCGCCGGCCGCCGGCCCCCTGCCACAGCCGGTGCAGCGCGAGCAGCCCGCCATGCCAGGCACCCCAGACGATGAAGGTCCAGTTGGCGCCGTGCCAGAGGCCGCCGATGACCATGGTGAGGAAGAGGTTGAGATAGGTGCGGAAGGCGCCTTTCCGGTTCCCGCCGAGGGAGATGTAGAGATAATCCCGCAGGAAGCGCGACAGCGTCATGTGCCAGCGCTGCCAGAAGGCCTGGATCGAGCCCGCGAGATAGGGGTGGTTGAAGTTCTCGGGGAAGTGGAAGCCGATCATCAGCGCGAGGCCGATGGCCATGGCGGAATAGCCCGCGAAGTCGAAATAGAGCTGCAGCGTGTAGGCGATCGCGCCGGTCCAGGCATCGGCGAGCGTCGGCTCCGGCAGCGCGAAGGCCGCGTCGGCCACGAGCGCGACGGTGTCCGCCAGCACGACCTTCATGGTGAAGCCGGTCATGAAGCGCCGCGCGCCCAGGCCGAACTGCGCGAGCGAGTGCGGGCGCGACACCAGCTCGTCCTTGATCTCGGCGTAGCGGACGATGGGGCCGGCGATGAGCTGGCTGAAGATCGCCTTGTAGGTGGCGTAGTCCAGCAGTTTCTTCGTGACCGGCACCGTGCCGCGCCAGATATCCGTCAGATAGGAGACGGATTGCAGGACGTAGAAGGAGAGGCCGATCGGGAGGATGATCTCGACCCAGGGGATGGGAGGAAGACCCGCCGCCGCGCGCAGGTCGTTGAACACGCCCACGCCGAAATTCGCGTATTTGAAATAGGCGAGAACGCCGAGATTCCCGGCCAGCCCGATGACGAACAGCCAGGTGCCCAGCCGCGTCGTCGGCCCGACCTGATCCATCCAGCGCACGGTGTAGAAGGTGAAGACCGTGCAGAAGACGAGCAGCAGCAGGAAGTCCACCCGCCACCAGGCATAGAAGGCCCAAGAGAGGATGAGGATGGGCCAGTTCCGGTGCCGGAAGGGCGTCAGGAAGTAGACGGCGAAGAAGAGCGGCAGGAAGAGGCAGAGGAACTCGAAAGAGGCGAAGATCATGGGGCGCCCCGCGCCCCCGCCCGCCGGACGGGCTGCCCCTCAGGGCCGCTCACCCCCGCCATGCTCGCCCCCTTGTCCCTGCCAGCCCCTTGGCCGCCCGCCACCAGACGGCGCGCGGTCGCGCGCCAAACTCCCGCCCGCGCTCGCCCGAAGGGGCGGGCGGCCCGCGATCAGCGCCGCTGCGCGGCCGCGCGGACCTCGGGCATCTGCGCGATGGTCTGGGCCAGGGCCGTGCCGTAGGCGCGATAGCCATCCAGGGTGAAATGCTGGCCGTCGAAGGTCGGCCACTCGCCCGGGCGGGAGAGCTTCGTGCTGTCCACATAGGCGCAGGGCGAGACGGACTGGGAGAGGATGGTGCTGACCTCCTGCACCCGCGCGAAGCTCTTCAGGAAGGGCCCGCCCTCCGTGCCCCAAGCCGGGCCGATCCAGATGCAGGGGATGCCGAGGCGCTTGATCCGGTCGGTCAGCGCCATCGCTTCCTCCCGGATCGTGTCGGCCGGGGTCTGGCGCTGCACATAGCCCGCGATGGTATCGCCCATGGAGATGGCGATCAGGTTCGGGCGGTACTGGCGCACCAGCTCGTCCAGCGGGGTGGTACGGGCGTCGCTGCCGGTCTTGTTCTGCAGGGCGCCGCGCTGAAGGCGCTGGGCGGTGCCGCAGGAGGCGACGCGGGCGGAAAGCCAGGCGCTCGGCGGCGCGCCGCAGGCGGCGAAGGAGTTCACCGTCGCCCCGCGCTGGATCAGCTGGTCCTGAAGGGTGGTGACGAGATAGCCGTTCGCGGCCCAGTGGCTGTCACCGAGGACCAGAAGGGAAAGGCCGGCAAGAGCGGATTGCATGGCGAACGAGTGCTCCGGCACCACAGGTTGCGGCGAAGGGGGGGCGAGGGGAAGCGGTGCCGATTTACGGGATGATCCCATTCGTCCGCAACCGCCTCACGATTTGAGACGCGCTGTCGCCGTCCGTGGGACGGCGGGCGTTACGCGCCGGCCACACCTTCCGGCCGGGAGACCGCCCGGAGAGGTTCCGCCGGATCGACCAGAACACCGGTCCCGCCGTCCGAAATGCCGAGATCCGTCGGATGCGGGCCGGGATTGCAGGCGAGCGAAATGCCCGTCACGCCACGGAACACCCGGAAGGGGGGCTTCCAATCCATCACGGCATCGGCGGCGGCACGGAGTCTTGCGAAGGCCGCCGCCGTCTCGGCGGGCGGGGTTTCCGCAAGCAGCCCTGCGATGGGGAGGGGCATCACCGCCTCCGCCACGCCGCCCCGCGCCACGGCCATGCCCCCGCCGCAGGCGATCAGGGCATTCGCCGCGGCAGCGAGGTCCGCCGGGTCCCGGCCGATGACCAAGAGGTTGTGGTTGTCATGACTGATGGTGGTGGCGATGGCGCCGCGCGGCTCGCCCCAGCCATCGGCGAGACAGACGACCGGCGCCGGGTCCCGACGGCCATGCCGGTGCAGGATGGCGATCAGCGCATGGCCCGGCGGAAGCGCCGCCACTCCGTCCCGCACCGTCACCTCCGCCTCGGCCCAGTGGACCACCCTTGCGCCCCCGACCACGGCAAGGCGCGCGCGGCCCTCGCGCACGCCATGGGGCCGCAGGGCGAAGTCCGAGGCGGGCTGCGGCGGGATCCGCACCGTGTCGCGCGGCGAATCGGCCGGAAGCTCGCGGGGCAGGGGCTCCACCATCGCGCCATCCCGCGCCGCGAGGCGCCCGGCGACATAGACGCGCTCCACCACCATGCCCGGCAAGTCGGAGAGCACCACGATCTCGGCGCGCCGGCCCGGGCCGATCAGGCCGATATCGTCGCGCTTCAGCCGCAGCGCCGCATGCAGAGTCGCCATCTTCAGCGCATGGATCGGCGGCAGGCCGTAGCGGACGAGGCGGGCCAGCGTGTCGCGCAGACCGCCCTTCTCCACCAGCTCGTCCGGGAAGATGTCGTCGGTGCAGGTGACGAGGTTCGGGGGCAGGGCGGGCAGGGCGTTGATGGCGGCGACCACGCCGGGCAGCACCGCGTCATGGCTGCCGCGCAGCTCCACCGTCAGCCCGGCGCGGAGCTTCTGGAGGAAATCCTCGGGGCCCATGATCTCATGGTCCGAGGTGACGCCCGCGGCGGCATAGGCCTGCAGCGCGGGGCCGATCAGGTCCCGCGCGTGCCCGTTCACGTTCTTGCCCGCGGCCATGCCGGCCGCCACGATCCCCTCCATGCGCGGGCTGCCCGAGAGGACGCCCGCCATGTCCATCACCTCCGCCACGCCCGAGACCTCGGGCCAGGCGAGCATCTCGGCCATCTCCTCCGGCCCGATCTCGGCGCCGGCCAGTTCCAGCCCGGGGGCCGAGGGCACGCAGGAGGGCGCGGCGACGAGCACGCGCAGCGGCAGGCCGCGCGACCGCTCAACCGCCCAGCGCACGCCGGGAACGCCGAGCACATTGGCCAGCTCATGCGGGTCCCAGACCGTCGTCAGCGTGCCATGGGGCACGACGACCGAGGCGTAGTCGGCCGGGGCCATGAAGGAGGATTCGAAATGGAGATGGCTGTCCACGAAGCCCGGGGCGAGGAAGCGGCCGGAGAGGTCGTGGGTCTCGCCCGCATCCCGCCGCGTGCCGGGCGGATGGACGGAGGCGATCAGCCCGCCGGTGATCCCGATATCGGCGGGGCGCAGCTCGCCCAGCGCCACGTCCACGAGCGTGGCGCCGGTCAGCAGCAGGTCGAAGGGGGCCTCGCCGCGTGCGGCCCGCACGGCCGCGCGGCGCGTCTCGGCGGTGATGGGGCCGTCGATGGAGGGGATCATCAGTTCGCGCGCCCCGCGGATTGCGCGAGGGTCATCTCGTCCGTCCGCGCCTCATAGGTGATGCCCCGCCGCATGGCCCAGGTGTTCACCTGGAAATACAGGGGGATGAGCGCGGTTTCCTCACGGATCGCCTGACGCGTCGCCTCGCGGGTCAGGCGGGCGCGCGCCTCGTTGTCCATGGTCTGGCGGGCCTGCTGGATCATCGTGTCGATGGCGGGGTTGCTGAAGCGGCCACGGTTGGCGGTGCCCAGGCCGAGCGAGGTGTTCCAGCTATGTACCTGGGTTTCCAGCATTCCCAGCACCTCGGGGTTCGGGGAGAAGCCGGCGAGGTTCACGCTGTACTTCAGCTGCGCCGCCTCGCTCAGCCAGACGCCGCGCGGCTTGGTCTCGACCGTCGCGACGATGCCGAGGCGGGTCCACATCTGGGCGATCGCCTGGACCACCTGCTCGTCATTCACGAAGCGGTCGTTCGGCCCGTTCACCTGCAACGCGAAGCCCTGGGGAAAGCCGGCCTCGGCCATGAGGCGCCGGGCCGCGTCCAGGTCCAGCCGTTCGGCCGCCAGGTCCGGGGAGGTGCCGAAATAGCCGGGCGGCCCAAGGTCGCCGGAGGGCAGGCCCTGGCCGCGCAGGATGCGCTCCACCAGCGCCTGGCGGTTGATGGCGAGGGACAGGGCGCGGCGCACGCGGGCGTCGCGCATCGGGTTCGCGATCGGGCCGCCATCCCGGGCGCGGACGAAGGGGCTGCTCTCCCGGTCGCTGTCGAGGGTCAGGAAGATGAGGCGGTTCGACGGGCTTTCGCTGGTGGTGAAGCGCTGGTCGCCCCGGAAGCGCTCGAACTGCTCGGGCGGGATGATCTCGATGAGGTCCACGTCGCCGGCGTTCAGCGCCGCCACGCGGGAGGCGGCGGCGGCGATGGGGCGGAACTCCACCCGCGCGAAGGCCGGGGCGGGCCCGTGGAAGGCCGCGTTCCGCTCGGCCACGAAGGGGCTGCCCGGCTGCCAGGAGACATGGCGGAACGGCCCGGTGCCGATCATCGCCTTGCCGGAGTTGTAGTCCTGGGTGGTCGCCGCCTCGCCATGCTTCTTCGAGACGATCATGACGAGGGCGAGGTTGTTCGCCAGCAGCGGCGTGGGCACGCGGGTGCGGATGCGCACCACGCCGTTCCCCGCATCCTCCACCGCCGTGACCACCCGGGTGGCATAGGCGAAGGAGGAGGGGGAGTTGGGGACGTTGCCGGCGCGCTGGATGGTGAAGGCCACGTCCTCGGCCGTGACCGGCGCGCCGTCATGGAAGCGCGCCTGGGGGTCGATGGTGAATTCCCAGGTCAGGTCGTCCACCACGCGCCAGGCGCTGGCGATGGCCGGGCGCAGCTCCTGCCGGCTGTCCTGCTGGACCAGCGGCTGGAAGACGTGCCGCGCGAAAGCGATGTTGGTGATGAGGCTGGCGTAATGCGGGTCGAGGCTCGTCGGCCCGGCCTCCACCCCGATGCGGAGCAGGTCCTGCGCGCTGGCGGCCATGGGGAACGAGAGGGCAGCGGCGAACAGGGCGGCGCGCAGGCGCATGCGAAGACCTCGGGGCACGGGGTGGGACACCGGTTGGGACCCTGGGTGCGACTCTGGGCGGTGTCTGGTGGAGAGGGGGGCAAGCTGGCATGGTCGGTCCATCCCCCGCAACGGAGTGCCGTCCCCCATGCCCAGCGTCGAGGCCCTGGAGCCGCTTGCCGAAAGGATGACGGCCTGGCGGCGGGACCTGCACGCCCATCCCGAGCTGGGCTTCGAGGAGCATCGCACGGCCGCCTTCGTCGCGCGGGAATTGCGGGCGCTCGGGATCAAGGTGGAGGAGGGGATCGCGGGCACCGGCGTGGTGGGCACGGTCCGCGGCCTGCGGCCCGGCAACCGGGCGGTCGGCCTCAGGGCCGATATGGATGCCCTGGCCATGGAGGAGGCGACCGGCGCCCCCTGGGCCAGCCGCAGCCCGGGCCGGATGCATGCCTGCGGGCATGACGGGCACACCGCCATGCTGCTTGGGGCCGCGAACTGGCTCGCCGCGAACCGGGACCGCTTCGCGGGAACGGTCCGGCTGATCTTCCAGCCGGCCGAGGAGTCGCGTGGCGGCGCCCAGGCGATGCTGCGGGAGGGCTTGTTCGAGCGCTTTCCGGTCGATGCCGTCTATGGCCTGCACAACCTCCCCGGCCTGCCGCTCGGCACCATCGCCGTGCCCCGGGGCGCGGTCCTCGCCAGTTCCGACACCTGGGAGGTCCGCTTCCGCGGGCGTGGCACGCATGGGGCCAAGCCGCATCAGGGGACGGATGCCATCCTCGCCGCCGCCGCCTTCGTCACCGCGCTGCAATCCATCGTCGCGCGGGAGCTGGACCCGATGCAGGCGGGGGTGGTGAGCGTCGGCCACATGGCCGCGGGCCACCCGGAGGCGCCCAACGTCATCCCGGCGGAGGTGCTGCTGCGCGGCACAGCGCGGGCGCTCTCGGCCCCCGTGCGGGACATGCTGGAGGCGCGGATCGGCGCCATCGCGCAGGGCGTTGCCGCGATGCAGGGCGTGGAGGCGGAGCCGGTCTACACGCGGCGCCTGCCGCCCACCGTGAACCACCCGGCCCAGGCGGCCCTTATGCACGGGGCAGCCGCCGCGACGGTGGGCGCCGGGCGCGCGCGGGACGACCACCCGCCCATCACCGCGGGCGAGGACTTCGCCTGCATGCTGGAGGCGCGCCCCGGCGCCTATGCCTGGCTCGGCACAGGGGGTCCCGCGCATCCCGAGGGCTGGCACCACAACCCGCATTTCGACTTCAACGACGCGGCGCTCGCGACCGGCGCCGCCTTCCTCTGCGGCATCGTCGAGGCGGAGCTGCCGGCATGAGCGGCCAGCGCCGGGCGGTGATCCTGGATTGCGACCCGGGGACGGATGACGCCCTGGCCCTCTGGCTTGCCCTCGCCTCGCCCGAGATCGACCTGCGGATGGTGACAGTGGCCGGCGGCAATGCCGGGCTGGAACGGACGCTGCCCAATGCCTGCGCCGTGGTCGGCCTGGCCGGGGCCGTGGTGCCGGTGGTGCCGGGCGCGGACCGGCCCCTGCGGCTCGGCATTCCCGGGGGATTCCGGGGCGACCGTGCCGTGCATGGGTCGGACGGGCTGGCCGGCATCGCCCTGCCGCCCGGCCCGCCGCCTGTGGAGGCGGTGGCGGCGGATGCCATCCGCGCCCTGCTTCGTCCGGCGCGTCCGGGTAGCGTCACCCTGGTCGGGATCGGCCCCGCGACCAACCTCGCCCTGGCGCTGGCCACCGAGCCGGCGCTGGCGGACCGGGTGGCGGAAATCGTGCTGATGGGTGGCGCCTGGGGGGAGGGGAACTGGACCCCCTCGGCCGAGTTCAACGCCGCGAGCGACCCGGAGGCGCTCGACATCCTTCTCGGCGCCGGGCGTCCGCTGGCGCTGGTGACGCTGGAACTGACCGCGCAGGCGCTGGTCACCCCCGCGCGGATCGCCGCGATGCGGGCGCTGGGCGGTGGCGCCTGCCTGCGGGCGGCCTGCGACATCCTCGCCGCCATTCCGCCCTCCCGCCGGCTCGGCGGCGCGGGGCATGCGTTGCACGACCCCTGCGCCATCGCCTGGCTGGTGGCCCCGGCGCTGTTCCGCGCCAGCGCCGCCGCGGTCAAGGTGGATTGCGGGCCGGGCCCGGCGCGGGGCCGGACGCATATCGACCGCTGGGGCCGGAGCGGCGCCCCGCCAGCCGTGACCCTGCCGCAGATCCTGGATGCCGAGGGCTTCTTCGCGCTGCTGGGGCAGCGGCTGGCCCGACTGCCCTGAGCCGGGCGGCGCCGCCTATTCCGCCGCTGCCTTGTGGCTGGCCTCGACCCAATTCGCCACGTCGGGGTCCATCCCCGACATATGCACGTCCTGGGTGACCTGGGTCACCAGCAGCTTGCCATCGAGCCCCGCGCGCTTCAGCGCGCCGCGCAGATGGGAGAGCAGGTATTTCGGGGAGACGCTGGTATCGACCAGCATGCCGCCCCGCAGCATGCAGTGGCTCTCGCTCAACTCCCAGATCGAGGCTTCCACGGCCTCCGCCCCGCCCTCGGGGAGCTCGTGCAGCACGAGGCATAGGGTCATGGCGTCTTGATCCGTCCGGTTCGGGCTTGGTGGCTTCCCGGGCGCCGGGCCCGGCTCTAGAAGGCCGGTCGCGCCCGCCGGCTAGTCTAGCACCTCAGGCGGAATTGTGCAGATCAACCGGAACGCAAAATGACCGAGATCATCGCCCATCGGGGCGGCGCCATCCTCTGGCCGGAAAACAGCATGCAGGCCTTCCGCCAGGCCATCGCGGCCGGGGTGGACCAGGTGGAATGCGACGTCCACCTCTCCGCCGATGGCGAGGCCATGGTGATGCACGACGCCACGCTGGACCGCACGAGCAATGCCCGCGGGCCCATCGGCGAACGTCCCGCGGCGGAGCTGGCGGGGGTGAAGCTGATCTCGGCCGGTGGCGAGAGCCTGCCGCGCCTGTCGGAGGTGCTGGGTCTTGTGGCCGAAAGCCGGGTGGGGCTGCAGGTCGAGGTGAAGGCCAATTGGCAGGGTCGGCCCGATCTCGCCCTCCTGGCCCGCGTGCTGGAGGAGCTGGACCGATTCGGGCTGCGCGCCCGCACCGAGATCATCGTGTTCGAGGCCGAGATCGCCGCCGCGGCCGCGCAGGCAGGCGGGCTGCGCAACGTGGCCTGGCTGTTCATGCCGGTGATGATCCGGCGGCTCGGGGCGGAGGGGATCGCGGCCGTGGCGCGTCGCGCCGGCGTGTCCATGGTGGAGACCCATGAGTCCGCGATGGACGAGGCTCTCCTCGGGACGATGCGGGCGGCGGGGCTGCGGGTCGCGGCCTGGGGCGCCAATCACGAACCCTCCATCCGCCGGACGCTCGCCCTCGGGCTGGACGCGATCGCGACGGACGATCCGGTGCTGGCTCTCTCGCTCCGCGGCTGATCCACCCGGTCGGGCGGCCGGCAGGCCGCCCCCCGCTCGGTCCGCGAACAAGCCTCTTGCCGGGGCCTGCCCCGACCCGCATGCTCCCCTTAACGATAAGTTATGAGGGAGCGTCTGGGTGGGCGATCACGCGCCAATCCTGCAGGCGGATTCCGTGTCCCTGCGCTTCGGCGGCATCAGGGCGCTGACCGATGTGTCCTTCTCCGTTCACCACGGGGAGGTGTTCTCGATCATCGGGCCCAACGGCGCGGGCAAGACCTCCATGGTCAACTGCGTCTCGGGCCGCTACCGGCCGACCGAGGGGCGCATCCTGTTCGACGGGCAGGACGTCACGCGCATGCGGCCCAGCCGCCGCGCCGCGCTCGGCATCGGCCGCACGTTCCAGAACCTTGCGCTGTTCGGGCATATGAGCGTGCTCGACAACATCATGGTCGGCCGGCACCACCTGCTGAAATCCGGCTTCCTGCGCGGCATGGCCTATTGGTTCGGCGGCGCCCAGCGGGAGGAGCTGGAGCACCGGCACGAGGTCGAGGAGATCATCGACTTCCTGCAGATCCAGCACATCCGCAAGGCGCAGGCGGGCACGCTTTCCTACGGCCTGCGCAAGCGCGTGGAGCTGGCGCGCGCCGTCGCGCTGCGGCCGAAGCTCATCCTTCTCGACGAGCCCATGGCGGGCATGAATCTCGAGGAGAAGGAGGACATGGCGCGCACCATCCTCGACCTGAACGAGGAATGGGGAATGACGATCCTGATGATCGAGCATGACATGGGCGTGGTGATGGACATCTCCCACCGCGTGATGGTGCTCGATTTCGGCCGCAAGCTGGTGGAGGGCCAGCCCGAGGAGGTGATGGCGCATCCCGATGTGCGCCGCGCCTATCTCGGCGAGGAGGACGCGGCGCCCGCGGAGGCGGTTCCCGCATGAGCGGCGGGGAGGACACGCTGCCCCGCCTGCTCCGGCGGAACGCCCGCGCGCATGGCGACGAGGTGGCGCTGCGCGAGAAGGACCTGGGCATCTGGCGCGCCTTCACCTGGGCGCAATACGAGGCGCGCACGCGTTCCATCGCGCTCGGCCTGCAGGCCCTCGGGCTGGGGGAGGGGGATGTCGTCGCGCTGATCGGCGACAACCGGCCGGACTGGGTGATGGGCGAGATCGCGGCCCATGCCATCGGCGCACGCTCGCTCGGCCTCTACCGCGACGGGCTGGAGGACGAGGTCGCCTATCTTCTCTCCCATGCCGGCGCCACCGCGGTGATCGCGGAGGATGAGGAGCAGGTGGACAAGCTGCTCAACATCGCGGCCCAGGTGCCGGGTCTCCGGCACATCGTCTATTCCGACCCGCGCGGCATGCGGAAATATGCCGACCCGCGGCTGGAGCCGATGGACGAGCTCGTGGCGCGCGGGGAGGTGGCCCATGCCGCCGATCCCGCCGCCTGGGACCGGCTGGTGGATGCGACGGATGGCGAGCGGGTCGCCGTGCTCTGCACGACCTCCGGCACCACCGCCCGCCCCAAGCTCGCCATGCTCTGCGGGCGCGCCCTGATCCGCCATGCCGAGGCCTATCTGGCCGCCGACCCGAAGGGGCCGGGGGACGAGTATGTCTCCGTGCTGCCGCTGCCCTGGATCATGGAGCAGATGTATGTCTTCGGCTTCGGCCTGGTCTCCCGGATGAAGGTCTCCTTTGTCGAGGAGCCGGAGACGATGATGGCGGATTTCCGCGAGATCGGGCCAAGCTTCGTGCTCTTCGCGCCACGCGTCTGGGAGTCGATCGCGGCCGATGTGCGGGCGCGCGTGATGGATGCCTCGCCCATGAAGCGGCGTGCCTTCGACTGGGGCATGAAGCTGGGCCTTGCCGCGCTGGAGAAGGGGCGGCGCTCTCGGCTGGCGGATCTGATCCTGTTCCGCGCGCTGCGGGACCGGCTGGGTTTCACCCGCCTGACCTCGGCGGCGACCGGCGGGGCGGCCATGGGCCCGGACACCTTCCGCTTCTTCCAGGCCATGGGGGTGCCGCTCCGCCAGCTCTATGGCCAGACCGAGACGCTGGGCGCCTACACGCTGCACAAGCGGGACGACGTGAACTTCGACACGGTCGGGGCTGCCTTCGACGGGGTGGAGGTGGACATCCACCAGCCCGATGCGAATGGCGTGGGCGAGATCGTCGCCCGGCACGGCCATATGTTCAGCGGCTATCACGGCGTCGAAGGCATCCCCGACATGCGCGAGGGATGGCTGCATACGGGGGATGCCGGCTATTTCGACGCCGCCGGGCATCTCGTCGTGATCGACCGCGTGAAGGACCTGGCCACCACGGCCGCCGGCGAGAAGTTCAGCCCCCAGTTCATCGAGAACAAGCTGAAGTTCAGCCCCTATGTCGCCGAGGCTGTGGTGCTCGGCCATGGCCGCCCGCATCTCGCGGCGCTGCTCTGCATCCGCTTCCCCATCGTCTCCAAATGGGCGGAGCGGAACCGCATCTCCTTCACCACCTATACCGACCTCTCCTCCCGGCCGCAGGTGCTGGAGCTTCTCCAGCAGGAGGTGGCCAAGGTGAACGCCACCCTTCCGCCGCCGCAGCGCATCCGCGACTTCGTGCTGCTCTACAAGGAGCTGGACGCGGATGACGAGGAGCTGACGCGCACCCGCAAGGTGCGGCGCGGCGTCATCAACGAGAAATACGGCACGATCATCGACGCGATCTATGCCGGGCAGGAGGCGATCCCGGTGGACACCACCATCGCCTTCCAGGACGGCACGAAGCAACGCATCCGCACGGTGCTGCAGGTGGCCTCGGCCGCCCGCCAGAGGGAGATGGCCTGACCATGGAAGGCGCGCTTCTCTTCCAGCTTCTGCTGAACGGCCTGATCGTCGGCGCGCTCTATGGCGTGGTCGCGATGTCCTTCGTGCTGATCTACAAGGCCAGCCAGGTCGTGAACTTCGCCCAGGGCGAGTTCCTACTGGTGGGCGCCTGGGTGTGCTGGTGGCTGCTGACGGAATGGCAGCTGCCCTTCTGGGCGGGCTTCCTCGTCACCCTCGCCTTCATGACGCTGTTCGGGATCATCCTGCAGGTGGTGGTTCTGCGCCCACTGATCGGCGAGCCGGTCATCAGCGTGATCATGGCGACCATCGGGCTCGGCATCTTCTTCCAGGCGCTGATGAAGTGGATCTTCGGCGTCTTCGCCAAGCCCTTCCCGCCGGTCTTCAGCGCGGAACGCGTCTCCGTGCTGGGGCTGGAGGTGCAGACGGCCTATCTGCTCTCGCTGGGGATCTCGCTCGCCATCATGGCAGGGTTCGGCTGGTTCTTCCGCTATTCGCGCCACGGCCTCGCCATGCGGGCGACCGCTTTCGACCAGCAGGTGGCGCAATCCCTCGGCATTTCGGTGCCGCGTGTCTTCGCCATGTCCTGGGCCATCTCGGCCGTGGTCTCCGCGGTGGCGGGCGTCACCGTCGGCATGGTCAACGGCGTGTCCTCCGCGCTGTCGGTCTATGGCATCAAGGTGTTCCCGGCGGTGATCCTGGGTGGGCTGGATTCCATCCTTGGCGCGGTGCTGGGCGGGCTGATCGTCGGCGTACTGGAGAACCTGGCCCAGTATGTGGACGGCCAGTGGCTGAACTGGGGGAACATGTACCAGGTGGCGCCCTTCTACGCGCTGCTGCTGATCCTCATGGTCAAGCCCTACGGCCTGTTCGGCACCAAGAACATCGAGCGGATCTGACGCCATGACGGTGATGACCCCCGCCGGCGATTTCCGCACGAGTTATCGCGCCGATACGACCATCTTCCCCACCCTGGGCAGCCGCGCCGCGCTTTGGGTCGGCATCGCCATCCTGTGCTGCGCGCCGCTGGTGCTGGACCGCTACCTGCTTGGCCTGCTGATCAATGTCGGCACCCTCGGGATCGCGGCGCTGGGGCTGAACATCCTGGTGGGCTTCACCGGGCAGATCAGCATCGGGCACGCCGCCTTCTTCGGCTTCGGCGCCTTCGCCTCCGCCTGGCTGCACGAGCGTTTCCAGATCCCGGTGCTGCTCTGCATCCCCCTGGCCGGGATGATGACGGCGGCCATCGGGCTTGTCTTCGGCGCACCCGCGGCACGGCTGAAGGGGCTCTACCTCGCCATCGCGACGCTCGCGGCGCAGTTCATCCTGGAGGACTTCTTCGCGCGCGCCCAATGGTTCACCGGCGGCGTGGCCGGGCGGATCACCGAGCCCCCGTCGGTCGCCGGCTTCGCCTTCGACCGGGAAGAGACCTATTTCTACCTCGTCCTCGCCTTCGTCATCGTCATGTTCGTCGGCGCGGCGAACCTCATGCGGACGCGGGACGGCCGTGCCCTGATCGCCGTGCGGGACCACTACCTCTCGGCCGAGATCATGGGCATCAACCTCGCCTACTACCGCACGCTCTCCTTCGGGATATCGAGCTTCTATGCGGGGATCGGCGGCGCCCTCTACGCGCATCACCTTCTCTTCGTGAGCGTGGAAGCGTTCAACATCCTCTTTTCCATCCAGTTCCTCAGCATGGTCATCATCGGCGGGCTGGGCTCGATCATGGGCAGCCTGATGGGCGCGGCCTTCATGGTGGCCCTGCCGGAGCTGGTGCAGGCGGGCGCGGATGCCATCGCGGGAAGCTCGCTCGACCGCATGCTGAAGATCGGCGGCAACATCTCCTTCCTGCGGGAGATGGCGATCGGCGCCGCCATCATCCTCTTCCTCATCTTCGAGCCGGACGGGCTGGCGCGGCGATGGAGGCTCATCAAGGCCTATTGGAAGCTCTACCCCTATTCGCACTGATCCAACGAGCCGCGCAAAAGCGGCCGAGAGAGGAAAACGGACGATGAAGGCAGCACTCGCACTGGCCGTGACCTTCGCCCTGGCGGCCCCCGCCATGGCGCAGCAGCGCATTCCCGTCGGGCACCTGATGGACAATTCGGGCGCCACCTCCGATGTGGGCGTGCCCTATGGCCAGGGGGTGGCCGATACGCTGGCCTGGGTGAACCAGACGCGGAACGGCATCGCCGGGCGCCAGATGAACGTGCTCGGCTTCGACTATGGCTACCAGGCGCCGCGCGCCGTCAGCCAGTACCAGGCCTGGACCGGGCGGGAGCGCGTCGTCGCCATCCAGGGATGGGGCACGGCGGATACCGAGGCCCTGGTGCGCTTCGTGAACCGCGACCGGATCCCCTTCATCTCCGGCTCCTATTCCGCGGCGCTGACCGATGCAGGCGGGAAGTCCGGGCGGCAGGGCGTCGAGGCCTCGCCCTACAACTTCTTCTTCGGCCCGTCCTATTCCGACGCGCTGCGCGGGATGCTGCGCTGGGCGGCCGATGACTGGAAGGCGCGGGGCGGGCAGGGGCGGCCGAAATACGTGCATATGGGCGGCAACCACCCCTATCCGAATTCGCCGAAGGAAGCGGGCGAGGCCATGGCGCGGGAGCTCGGCTTCGAGGTGCTGCCCGCCATCCAGTTCGCCCTCACCCCAGGCGACTACACCGCGCAATGCCTGACGCTGAAGCAGCAGGGCGCGAACTACGCCTATCTCGGCAACACGGCCGGCTCCAACATCTCCGTCCTGCGCGCCTGCCAGACGGCGGGGGTGCAGGTGCAGTTCATGGGCAATGTCTGGGGCATGGACGAGAACGCCATGAAGGCCGCGGGCAGCGCCGCCAACGGCGTGGTCTTCCCCGTGCGGACCCAGGTGGTGACGGGGCAGGACGCGCCGGGGATGGAGACGATCCGCGCCATCAGCCGCATCTCCGACCCCTCAGGCAACGTCTACCGCCCCGTCCACTACCTCGCCGGCGCCTGCGCGGCGATGCTGATGGTCGAGGCCATGGACACGGCCGCCGCGAATGGCGGGCAGGTCACGGGCGAGCGGATCCAGAAGGGCTTCTACGAGCGCGCCAACTGGGTGCCCCGCGGCTTCGAGGGTGTGTGCACCCCCTCCACCTTCACCGCCGAGGACCATCGCGGGACCATGCGCGTCGCCATCTACCGCGCCGTGGTGAATGGCGACACCTCGCAGGGTTCGGTCGCCGAGCTGATGCGTGCGGGCACCATGCGGCTGGAGCCGGTGACCACGGTGGAGCTTGAGCGCAAGCGCGAGCTGCTGGGCTGGTGATGTTGGACACCGCGCAGCACCCGGCCACCTCCGCCGCATCGGCCGCCGCGCCGCCGCTGCTGGAGGTGGCGAATATCGAGGTCGTCTACAACGACGTCATCCTGGTGCTGCGCGGCCTGTCGCTGGCGGTGCCGCAGGGCGGGATCGTGGCGCTGCTCGGGGCCAATGGCGCCGGGAAGTCCACCACGCTGAAGGCGATCAGCGGCCTGCTGAAGACGGAGGAAGGCGAGGTCACGCGCGGCGAGGTGCGCTTCGCCGGCGAGCGCATCGACGGCATCGACCCGCATGACATCGTCAGGCGCGGCATCTTCCAGGTCATGGAGGGGCGCCGCATCGTCGCCGACATGACCTGCCTCGAGAATCTCCGCCTCGGCGCCTTCACCCGCCGGGACAACGAGATCCGCCGCGACATCGAGATGGTCTATTCCTTCTTCCCGCGGCTGAAGGAACGCACCGGCCTCGCGGGCTACCTCTCGGGCGGGGAGCAGCAGATGCTCGCCATCGGCCGCGCGCTGATGGCGCGTCCGAAGCTGATCCTGATGGACGAGCCCTCCATGGGGCTGTCGCCGCTGCTGGTGAAGGAGGTGTTCGGCATCATCCGCCGCATCAACAGCGAACTCGGCGTCACCATCCTGCTGGTGGAGCAGAATGCCCGCATGGCCCTCTCCGTCGCGCAATACGGCTATGTGATGGAGCAGGGAAAGGTGGTGCTGGACGGGACGGCGGAGGCGCTGGCCGCGAATGAGGACGTGAAGGAATTCTACCTCGGCGGCCATGGCGCGGAGCGGAAGTCCTTCCGCAACCTCAAATCCTACAAGCGCCGGAAGCGCTGGCTATGAGCGCCTTCTTCGACGGGCTGGAAACCCGCGCGCCGGAGGAACGGGAAGCCGCCCTCCTGGCGGGCCTGCCGGGCTTCCTCACCCGGGCCGCCGCGGGGTCGGCGCATGCGCGGCGCCTGCTGGACGGCACCGCGCCGGCCGATGTCACCTCGCGCGAGGCGCTGGCGCGGCTTTCCGTGACGCGGAAGTCCGATCTCATCGGCGCCCAGGCAGCGGAGCCGCCCTTCGCGGGCTTGAACGGCGTGCCGGTGGGGCAACTGGCCCGCATCTTTGTCTCGCCCGGCCCGATCCATGAGCCGCAAGGCCAGGCGGTGGACAGCTTCCGTTTCGCCCGCGCGCTGCACGCCACCGGCCTGCGGGCCGGCGACATCCTGCAGAACTGCTTCGCCTATCACTTCACCCCCGCCGGCTTCATGCTGGAGGGTGGCGCCCGGGCCCTGGGCTGCCCGGTCATCCCCGCCGGTACGGGCAATACCGAGGCGCAGGCCCGCGCCATGGCGCATCTGCGGCCACGCGCCTATTCCGGTACGCCGGACTTCCTGAAAACGGTGCTGGAACGCGCGGATGAGCTGGGGCTCGATGTGTCGTCGCTGCGCCTGGGTCATGTCTCCGGCGGCGCCTACCTGCCATCCCTTCGCCAGTTCTACGCCGATCGCGGGCTGACGGTCCTCCAATCCTATGCGACGGCCGAATGCGGCGTGATCGCCTATGAGAGCGAGGCGCGCGAAGGGCTCATCCTCGACGAGGGCGTGCTGGTCGAGATTGTGCGCCCCGGCACCGGCGATCCGGTGCCGGAGGGCGAGGTGGGCGAGGTGGTGGTGACGGTCTTCGATGAGGCCTACCCGCTGATCCGCTTCGCGACCGGCGACCTCTCGGCCTTCATGCCCGGCGCCAGCCCCTGCGGCCGCACCAACCGCCGCATCCGGGGCTGGATGGGCCGCGCCGACCAGGCGGCCAAGGTGCGCGGCCTGTTCGTGCGGCCCGAAATGGTGGCGGAGCTGGCGCGGCAATGCCCAGGGCTCGGCCGCCTGCGCCTCGTCATCTCGGAGGACCAGGGACGCGACCGGATGGAGCTGCGTGCCGAAGCAGCCGAGGACCCGGCCCTGCGGGAGCGCCTGGCAGCGGCGCTGCACTCTGTCACCCGCCTGCGCGGCGACGTCGCGCTGGTGCCTCCGGGCAGCCTGCCGAATGACGGCAAGGTGGTGGATGACACGCGGCCCCTGCCGGGGTGATCGGGCGGCGGATCGTCTTCTGATCAGTCGGTCTGTCCCGGAGAGGAAAACGGAGTTTTTCCTCTCCCCGGACCGTTCGAAGGCCGTGCCTTCGGGCCGTCAGCTTCTTCCACTCCAGGCGCGCCGGCGAGCCGCCTAACCGGCCAGGATGCGGGCGCAGGACTGCGCGAGTTGGGATGGGGGCCGGCGGCGGGATTGCAGGAGCCGCGCCTGCATCGGCACCACCGGGCGGAAGGGCCGGGTCTGCATTCCCTGCTCCCGCGCGCCCATCAGCGCGAAGCCGTCCAGCACCGCGATCCCCGCCCCCGCCTGGGCCAGGGCGCAGGCGATGGAGGACTGCGAGGCCTCGACCGCGACGGTCAGCGGCACGCCCGCCTCCTCGAAGGCCCGTTGCAGCAGCACGCGCACGGGCTGGTGCGGCGCCACCGAGATCAGCGCCTCGCCGGCAAGGTCCGCCGCGGTCAGCACCTTCTTCGCCGCCAGCGGGTGGCCGGGTGGCAGCACGCAGCCCAGTTCGGCCCGCTGGAGGTCGCGCACCAGCACGCGGGAATCCCCCACCGGCCCCATCACCAGCCCGAGATCCACCCGGTGATCCACCACAAGTCGGATGACCTCCGTCGCCGTCTCCGCGCGGAGAGAGACCGAGACCTGGGGATGGACCTCGCGAAACCGCCGGATGGCCGCGGGCACCATGCCGTGCGCGAGGGTGGGCGTCGTCGCCAGGGTCAGCAGGCCGGTGCGCCCCTCCCGCAGGTCCCGCCCCAGCCGCTGCACCAGGTCGATCGCGGCCAGCGCCCCGATCACCTCCGGGTACATCGCCTGCGCCTCGGCGGTGGGGACCAGCCGCTTCCGCTGCCGCAGGAACAGCCGGAAGCCAAGGCGCTCCTCCGCCTGCTGCAGGGTCTTGCTCACGGCGGGCTGGCTGACATGAGCCGCCTCCGCGGCCGCCGTCACGGTCCCGAGCTCCATGACATGGCGAAACAGGTCCATCTCGCGTGGGGTGAGGATCATAACGGGGCACCATGAACTCAGTCGAAGACGGTATTTGAAAGCATGATGCCGGGCCGGCGAAAATGCCGGCAACGAGATATGCCGGGAGAGAAACATGCCCCCTCTGTCGCGCCGCCGCGCGCTGACCCTTCCCGCCGCTGCGCTGCTCGCCGGCCGCACGGGCTCAGCCCTCGCGCAGGGCGGCTACCCGGCCAAGCCCGTGACGGTGATCGTGCCTTTCGCGCCCAGCGGCGGTGCGGACGTCGTCAGCCGCCTCGTCTTCGCACAGGCCGGCCCCGCCGACGGGCCGGGCTTCGTCATCGAGAACCGCCCGGGCGCGGGCGGCAACATCGGGGTTGAGGCGCTCAGCCGCGCGACGCCGGACGGCTATACCATCGGCACGGTCGCGATCAGCACCCATGGGGTGAACCCCACCCTCTACCGCCGCCTGCCCTTCGATCCGGTGGCGGATTTCACCCCGATCGCTCTCCTCTCCCTCCAGCCCGTGGTGGTGGCGGTGCGGGCGGACAGCCCGATCCGCAGCATGGCCGACCTCGTGGCCCGCAAGGGGGACGACATCACCTACGCCTCGGCCGGCAATGGCACATCCGGCCACATGGCCGGCGAGCTGCTGCGCATGAAGACGGGCATGAAGATGCTGCACGTCCCCTATCGCGGCAGCGGCCCGGCATGGACGGACCTGCTCGGCGGCCGGGTGGATGTGGTGATTGACAATGTTCAGGCCGGGCTGCCGCATTATGAGGGCAAGCGCGTGCGGATCCTCGGCGTCTCCTCCGAGCAGCCGGTCGAGGTGCTGCCCGATGTCGCGCCGATAGCGCAGGTCGTGCCGGGCTACGTGGTGAATTCCTGGAACGGCCTTGCCGGGCCAGCGCGGCTTCCCCAGCCCGTCACGGACAGGCTCTCGGCCATGGCCAGCGCCTGGCTGGCCAAGCCCGAGCTGAAGGCACGGTACCGCGAGCTGGGCATCCTCGTGCCGCCCGATACCAGCCCGGCCTACCTCGCGAACTTCATCCGCCGTGAGATCGCCATGTGGGCGCCGGTGGTGAAGGAATCCGGGATGCAGGTGGATTGATGGACGGCATGGCCCAGGCGAGCCCCGCCGCCTTCGAGGAACTCGTCTCGCTCCGTGGCACCGTAGCGCCCGCGCCCGGCGAGGTGACGATCACCGGCGCGGATCCGTTCTTCCGCTCGCCCTTCCGCATCGGTGACGTGGTTTCCGGCGCGCTGGCCGCCACCGGGGTCGCCGCGAACGACATTTGGGAGCTGCGCGGCCACCCCCGCCAGAAGATCTCGATCCGGCTGGAGGAGGCCGCGGCCACCCTCCGCACGGTCGATTACACCCGCGCCCGTGGCGAGGATGGAGCCTACCGCCACGTCCCTATCCCCCAGGCGATGGCGCATATGCTGAAGGTGACGCAGCCCTGGCGGGCACGGAACGGCCGCTGGTTCCTGCCGCACCTCAACCTGCCCGCCCTCAGCGCCCGCGTCCTCGGCGTGCTGGGCTGCGAAAGCACCCCCGAGGCCGTCAGCGCGGCCGTGGCCGGATGGGACCCGCTGGAGCTGGAACACGCGATCGCGACCGCCCGCGCCTGCGGCGGGGCCATCCGGACGCAGGAGGAGTGGCTCGCTCACCCGCAGGGTGCCTACCTCGCGGGGCGGCCCGTGGTGGAGTTGGAGCGCACCGCATCCTCCGCGCCGGAGGCCTTCCATCCAGGCGACCGTCCCCTTTCCGGCATCCGGGTCCTCGACCTCACCCGCATCCTCGCCGGCCCCGTCGGCAGCCGAGGCCTGGCCGAGCACGGCGCCGACGTGCTGATGGTGACCGCGCCCGGCTTGCCGCAGACGCCCGAGCACGTGCGAGACACCAGCCACGGCAAGCGTAGCTGCTTCCTGGACCTCAAGACGGCGGAAGGGTCCGCGCGCTTCGCCGAGCTGGTGCGGGAAGCGGATGTGGTGGTGAACGGCTACCGCCCCGGCGCCCTTGCCCGGCTCGGCTTCGGCATGGAGGAGCTCGCCCGGCTGCGCCCGGGGATCATCCAGGTCTCGGTCAGCTGCTACGGCTCGGGCGGCCCCTTCGCGGATCGCGCGGGCTGGGAGCAGGTCGCCCAGGCCGTGACGGGAATATGCGAGACGCAGGGTGCCGCGATCGGTGCGGGCGCGCCCAGGCTCGTCTTCGCCCCGGTCTGCGACTACACGACCGGCTATCTCGCCACCTACGGCGCCCTGCTCGCCCTGGCCCGCCGCGCGCGCGAGGGAGGAAGCTGGGGGGTTCATGTCTCCCTCTGCGGCTCCGCCATGCTCCTTCAGCGCCAGCGACTGTTGCAGGACTTCTCCGCCGCCCCAGAGGTCCTCGACGAAGGGCAACTCGCGCCACTGCTGGTCCGGGAGGAAGGCGTCTATGGCGATCTCCTCACCCTCGGCCCCGTGCTTCGCATGTCGGAGACGCCGCCGCGATGGGACAAGCCGACGCCGCGTCTCGGGGGCGACGCGCCGGTTTGGTTGCCGCGGCGGTGACCAGCTTGCCGGGGAAGCCCGGCCCCGCCGCTGACCTCAGGCCAGATGGCCAAGGTCGAGGCTAAGGTTGGAGCCCGAGCATCCCCCGCGCCTCGGCGGGCGTCGCGGGGCGCCGGCCATGGCGGGCGGCGGCCTCTACGGCGAGGCGCACCAGTTCCGCGTTGGAGGAGGCCAGGCGGTCCCGCGAGACGCGGATATTGTCCTCCAGCCCCGTGCGGACCCCGTGAGCGCCGCGGGCCAGGGCCCAATCCATCACGCGGGCCTGGTTGGCGCCGATGCCGGCAGCGGTCCAGCTGGCCTCGGGCAGGACGCGGCGCAGCTCGCCCAGCATCAGGTCCAGCAGGTGCTCCTCAGCCGGCATGGCGTTCTTCACGCCCATGACGAATTGCACATGCGGGCGGGGGTTCATCAGCCCGGCCTCCAGCAGGCGGCGCGCGCCGTGGAGGTGAGAGAGGTCGAAGATCTCGATCTCCGGCAGCACGCCATGGTCCCGCATGCCGGTGGCCAGCTGTTCCACCAGAGCGGCCGGGTTCTCGTAGACGATGGTGGGGAAGTTCACCGATCCCGTGGAGAGGGAGGCCATGTCCGGGCGCAGCGGCAGGGAGGAGCCGCGGGCGGAGGGGTCCCGGCCCCGGCCGCCGGTGGAGAACTGGATGATCATCCCCGGGCAGTGCCTGCGAACGCCCTCCTGCACCCGTGCGAAGAGGGCGGGGTCGGAGGAGGAGGATTCGTCGGGGTTACGGACGTGGATGTGGACGAGGGAGGCACCGGCCTCGAAGGCCTCGTGGGTGGACTCGACCTGCTCCGCCGGCGTGACCGGCACGGCCGGGTTGTCCTTTTTCCGCGGGACCGAGCCGGTGATGGCAACCGCGACGACGACGGGGTTCATGGGAGGCATCCTTCTGGATTCTGGGGCCCGGCAGCGCTTCAGAACCCGTAAAGGCGGGCGGGATTGATCACCAGCAGCCGGCGCAACCCGGCCTCGTCGGCCATCAGGGGGAGCAGGTCCAGCAGGGCGGTGTCGTCCTGCACGGCATGACGTGGATTGACGTGAGGGAAATCGGTGCCCCAGACGACACGGTCCGGCGCAGCCTCGATCAGCGCACGGGCGAAGGGCAGAGCATCATGGAAAGGCGCCCCGGTCGCGGAGACACGGTCGCTGCCCGAGACCTTCACCCAGCAATTCTCCCGCCGCACCTGTTCCAGCAGCGCGCGAAAGGCAGGTTGGTCCAGCCCGGCCGCGGCGTCCACCCGGCCCATGTGATCGATGACGAAGGGGATGCGGAGGGCATCCAGCTCCCCCCGCAGCTCGATCAGGTCGGCAGCGTCCAGGTGGATCTGGGCGTGCCAGCCGAGGGGGGCGATGCGGTCCACGGTGCGGCGGAAGAAGCCGAGATCGGGACGGGAGCGCAGGTGGCGCACGAAGCCGAAGCGCACGCCGCGCACCCCGCCCTCGTGCAAGGCCTGGAGGGCGTCGTCGTCGAAGCTGTCGTCGATGAGCGCGATGCCGCGATAGCGGCCGCGACCGGAGGCGATGGCGTCCAGCATGGCACTGTTGTCCGTGCCATGCGCCGCGCCCTGCACGATGACGGAGCGGGTGAGCCCAAGGCGAGCGTAGAGGGCGGCGAGATCCTCCTTCCCGCGGTCGGGTGGCGTGTAGGTGCGGCCCTCCGCGAAGGGGAAGCGGGCGGCCGGGCCGAATACATGGCAGTGCGCGTCGCAGGCATCCGGTGGGGGCGTGTAGCGTGCCATCAGTCGGCCTTCACGCCGGCGGCGCGGACCACCTCGCCCCAGCGGCCCACTTCGTCGCGGATGAAGGATAGCGCCTCCTCCGGGCGGCTGACGATGATGCGGGCGCCCTGGGTGGTGAACTGGTTCGCGGTGGCGGGCCGGGCCATGGCGGCGGCCGTGGCGGCGTGCAGCCGGGCCACGCGCTCGGGCGGCGTGCCGGCCGGGGCGAGGAGGGCGTACCAGTTCTCGATCTCCATGCCCTGCACCCCGGCTTCCGCGAAGGTCGGCACGTCGGGCAGGGCGGGGGAGCGCTGCGGGCTGGTCACGGCCAGGGCCCGCAGGCGGCCCTCCCTAACGTGCGGAAGCAGCACGGGCAGGTCGAGGAAGGTCACCTCCACCTCGTCCGCCAGCAGGGCGGTGACGGCAGGGGCGGCGCCGCGATAGGGCACGTGCGCTATGTTGGTGCCGGTGGCGATCTTGAAGCGCTCGCCCGAGAGGTGGGGCGTGCCGCCGGGCCCGGAGGAACCGAAGTTCAGCCGCCCGGGCCGCGCCTTCGCCAAGGCGACGAGTTCCGCCACGCTGCGGGCCGGCAGCTTCGGGTTGACGCAGAGCAGGGTGGGCACGCCCGCCACGATGGAAACCGGCGCGAAGTCCTTGCGCGAGTCGTAGGGGTTGTTCGGCATCAGCGTGACGTTCACCGCCACCGCGCCGGTGCTGCTGAAGCCGAGGGTGTAGCCGTCCGGCTGGGCCTTCGCCACCGCATCGGTGCCGACCACGCCGCCGGCGCCGGAGCGGTTCTCCACCACCACCGAGGTCTTCAGCTCCTCGGACAGTGCCTGGGCGACGATGCGGGCCGAGAGATCCACCGGGCCGCCCGGCGGGAAGGGTACGAGAAGGCGGATCGGCTTGTCGGGGAAGGATTGCGCGGCAACCCCGCGGAGCGTGGGGACTGCCAGGGTCGCGCCGAGGAAGGCGCGGCGAGCGAGGGGCGGGAGCATCGGACGTTTCCTCTCTCTTTATCGTTCAGTCGCAGCGGACGGACATGCCGCCATCCACCACGATCTCCGTGCCGGTGACGAAGCGCGCCTCGTCGGAGGCGAGGAAGAGTGCGGCGGCCGCCGTGTCCCGGCCATCGCCCGCGAAGCCCATGGGGATCCGCTTCAGGCGCGATTCCAGCAGCGCCTGAACGTCGCCGCCCGCGCGCTGGCCGGCGAGCCGCGCCTCGACCATCGGCGTGTGCATCTGGCCGGGCACCACCGTGTTCACGCGCACGTTGCGGGAGGCGTATTCCACCGCGACGACGCGGGAGAGCTGGATGACACCGGCCTTGGAGGCCGCATAGGCCACCTGCGCCGCGCCGGTCCAGCGGATGCCGGAGGTGGAGGCGGTGTTGACGATGGAGCCGCCGCCCTGCGCCACCATGATGGGCAGGACGTGCTTGCAGGTGAGGAACACGCTCTTGAGGTTGAAATCGATCTGCGTGTCCCAGACCTCCTCGCTCATCGCCTCCGGCCCGCCCTTGGCGGAACCGCCGACATTGTTCACGAGGATGTCGATGCGGCCGTATTCCGCCAACGCGGCCTGCACCATGGCGGCGATGGAATCGCTGCTCATCACGTCGCAGGCGCCGCTGGCGAAGCGGCCGCCCTCCTCGCGAATGCGGGCGGCGGTTTCCTCCATGGCGGCGAGGTCCTTGTCAACGCCGTAGACGAGCGCGCCTTCCCGCGCGAAGAGCACGGCGGCGGCGCGGCCGTTGCCCCAGCCCGTGCCGACGGAGCCGGCACCGGTGATGACGGCGACCTTGCCCTCGAGACGTCCTGCCATGGTGTGTTCCTACTCGGATCGAATGCTTCTGAAAGGGTGAGCGACGGAAGGGGCCAGCGGGCCGGCTCACTCCATGCGAATGCCGGCGCGGCGGCCGACCTCGCCCCAGCGGGCGCTTTCCTTGACGATGAAGTCACGGAACTCGGCCTGGGTGCCGCCGACGGGGCGGGCGCCCTGCTCGCCATAGGCCTTCACCAGTTCCGGGTTGCGCAGGGCACTGGCGGCGGCCTCCTGCAGCAGGGCCTGAACCGGCGCGGGCACCCTGGACGAGGTGACGAGGCCGTACCAGTTGTCCGCCGTCACCGGCACGCCGGCTTCCGCCATGGTGGGCGTCCCGGGCAGCAGGGGGGAGCGCTCGCCGCTGGCGAGAGCGATCGGGCGCAGCGTGCCTCCCTGCACCTGGGACATCATGGCCGGCATGTCCGCGAACATCATCTGCACCTGGCCGGCGATGAGGTCCGTGACCGCCGGCGCGGCGCCCCGATAGGGCACATGGATGATGTCGATCCCTGCCGCGGCGCGGAAGGCCTCCCCGGCCAGGTGGGGCATGGAGCCGATACCGGAGGATCCGTAGTTCACCTTGCCCGGGTTGTTCTTCGCGTAGTCCACCAGTTCCGCCACCGTCCTGACGGGAAGCGAGGGCGGCACGGCCAGCAGCTCCGGCATCAGCGCCACGAGGGTGATCGGCGCCACGTCCTTCGCCACGTCAAAGGGCATGGGGGCGCCGAGAACGGGGGAGATGGCGATGGCGCCGGCGCTGGTGAGGCAGAGGCTGCGGCCATCCGGGGTGGACTTCACCACGTTGTCGGTGCCGATCACGCCGCCGGCGCCGGAGCGGTTCTCCACCACCACATTGCGCTCGAGGATGGCGCCGAGCTTCTGGCCGAGCACGCGGGCGACGAGGTCGTTCGGCCCGCCCGGCGGGAAAGGCACGACGAGGCGGATGGGCCCTTCCGCGATGCGGGCGGACTGCGCGAGGGCGGGGCGGGGGAGGGGCAGCGCGGCGGCGGCGATCAGGCCGGCGATCTGGCGGCGGGTGTTCATTGCTTCTTGTCCTTGGACCGTTGTGGCGTGGCGCGCCCGGCTAGCCGCCGGGCATTCCCTGCGTGTTGACGTAGAGCGCGTAGAGCGAATGGCTGGCGGCCATGAACAGCCGGTTCCGGTGCCGTCCGCCGAAGGCGAGGTTGGCGCAGCGCTCCGGCAGATGGATGTGGCCGATCGGCTCGCCGGCGGGGTTGAACACGCGCACCCCATCCTGCTCCGGGTCCATGCCCCAGCCGCACCAGAGGTTGCCGTCCACGTCCACACGGAAGCCATCGGGCGTGCCGGAGCCGGCCTCCACCAGCACGCGCCCGTTGCGGAGCCCGTCGCCGGCTACATCGAAGACGCGGATGTTGCGGGGGCGGGCGCGGGATTCGATGACGTAGAGCTTGCTCTCATCCGGCGAGAAGGCGAGGCCGTTCGGGCCGTTCACGTCATCCGCCACCACCGTCGCGCGGCCGGTGGCGCCATCGATGCGGTAGATGCGGGCGGGCAGCTCCTGCTCCGCCTTCACGCCCTGGTAGTGGCCGAGGATGCCGAAGGGAGGGTCGGTGAACCAGATCGAGCCATCCGACTTCACCACCACGTCGTTGGGCGAGTTCAGGCGCTTGCCCTCGAAGGAATCAAGCAGCACGGTGATCGCGCCGTCATGCTCGGTCCTCGTCACGCGGCGGCCGCCCTCCTCCCCGCCGTGCTCGCAGGTGACCAGCCGCCCCTCGCGGTCCCGCGTATTGCCGTTGGCGCGGTTGGACGGCGCGCGGAAGGTCGAAACCGCGCCTGTGGCCTCGCTCCAGAGGAGAATGCGGTTGTTCGGCACATCGCTGAACAGCAGGCTGCGCCAGGCGCCGAACCAGACCGGTCCCTCCGCCCAGCGGCAGCCGGTGTGCAGGCGCTCCACGCCGGCGAGCGCCAGGTGGTACCGCTCGAAGCTGTGGTCGAGGGCCCGGATGGCGGGGTCGGGGTAGCGGAGGCTCGGCTCCCAGCCCGTCACGGCGCGGGATCTCCCGGCTCCGCGCCGAGTTCCGGCGCGAAGGCATCGGGCAGTCCGATCTCGAAGACGTTCAGCGTCATCGCGACGAGCGTGTAGTAGCCGAGCAGCGCCACCAGCTCGACCATGCCGCGCTCACCCAGCGCCTCCACGCCGCGACGGTAGAGGTCGTCCGGCACGCGGCGCGTCGCCATCAGGGTGGTGGAGACGTCGTAGATCGCCTGTTCCCGCGCGTCCCGCAGCACCGGCACGCGGCGCTCGGCGATGGCGGCGACCACCTCCGGGTCCATCCCGGCCTTCAGCCCCTCGCGCTTGTGGACGGTCCACTCGTAATGCGCGGTCCAGTGGCGGCCGACCACGAGGATCGCCAGCTCCGACAGGCGTGGCTCCAGCGTGGTCTGGTAGCGCAGCAGCTCGCCCAGGCGTTGGCCGCGGCGAGCCAGCTCCGGGTTCTTCAGCCAGGCGATCATGGGGGCGGGCACGCGGCCGCGGATGCCGGAGACGGCCTCCTGGCAGACCTCCTGCTCTTCCGGCGTGCGCTCCGCCTCTGGCGTCAACTCGATCCGTGCCATCTCTCCGTCTCCTCCCTGCCGCGCTCAGCGCGCGGCGCGTTCCAGCGGTGTCGGGTCGCCGCCCAGGTCACGCGTCATCGCCATCGCCTCCCGCAGAACCAGGGGAGAGCAGAGCGCCTCCGTCTCCGCCGTGAAGCGGTAGAGCGGCACGGAGATGCCGATGGAGCCGGCCACCCGGCGATCGGCGTCCAGCACGGGGCAGGCGATGGCGGCGATCACGGGCAGGCGCTCGCCCCGGCTCACCACGGGCAGGCTCTCGCCGTTCTCCAGCGCGATGAGGGACCGGCCATGGGCGCCGCGGCCCAGCGGCTGGGCCTCGCCGACATGGGCGACGTCGCGGACGAGCTGCGGGGAATCCAGGCGGAAGACGCAGCGGCGCTGGTCGCCCTCCCGCACGAAGAAGGCAGCGCTCTCCTGACTCTCGGCACGCAGCCGCTCCAGCGCGGGCATGACGTGGTGCTCCAGCCGCAGGGATCGGCGGAACAGGTCCCCCAGCAGCAGCAGGGTGGATCCGAGGAGATAGCCACCAGAGGGGAGCCGCTTGACGAAGCCGTGCCCCTCCAGCGTCCCGAGCAGGCGCAGCGCGGTCGTGATGTTCAACCCGGCGCGACGGGAGAGCTCCGTGAGGCCCAGTGGCCCGTCCTCCTCCCGGAAGGCGCGCAGGAGCACCAGCGCGCGGTCCACGGCCCGCACCCCGTCCCCGCTCAGGGCACTGACCGGACTGGCCGGGGGTACAGCCTGAAGGGAAACGGGCTGTTCGGACTTCTGTGGGGGAGGGATCGCCGGGCGGGACTGTCGAGCCATGAGGGCATCCTAAGGGCCACTTCCGGCTAATGGAAGATGATTGCATGGAGTGGAAGTAATGATCTAAGGCTGCGAGGGGAAAAGCAAAACTGGAGGAACCTGCTGTGCGACTGCATGGAGCAAACCCGGCCGGCGGCATCGCCCTGTCGCGGCGTGGATTGGGACTCACCCTGGCCAACCTTGCCGCGGCCGGTATCGGGGCCCGCTCCGCCGGAGCACAGCAGCCGTACCCGGTCCGGCCGATCCGCGTCGTCGTGCCCTTCGTGGCCGGCGGCGGGACCGACGTGGTGGGGCGCGAGCTGGCGCAGCGCATGAGCGAGGATCTCGGCCAGCCGCTCGTGGTGGACAACCGTGGCGGGGGCGGCACGGTCATCGGCTCCGACGCCGTCGCCAAGGCACCGCCGGACGGCTACACCCTGCTCCTCACCACCTCGGCCCTGGCGATCAACGCGTCGCTGCTGCGCGAGCTGCCGTACAACACCGGGAATGCCTTCGCCGAGGTCGGGCTGATCTGCCGCGGGCCCAATGTGATCGTGGTGAAGCCCGACAGCCCGCTGCGGACGGTGGCCGATATCATGCGCGCCGCGAAGGCGGATCCGGGGGGCCTGACCTACGGCTCCTCCGGCAACGGCTCGGCCGTGCACCTGGCGGCGGAGCTCTTCAAGCTGACGGCCGCGCTGGACATCACCCACGTCCCGTATCGCGGCGCGGGGCCGGCCTATACCGACCTGCTAGGCGGGCGGCTGGACATGGTCTTTGCGACAGCGGGCGGCGTGTCCAGCCTCGTGAAGCAGGGCCAGCTGCGGGCCGTCGCCGTCACCTCGGCCCAGCGCACCCCCGCCTATGACGGGGTGCCGACGGTGGCCGAGACACTTCCGGGCTACGAGGCTGATGTCTGGTACGCCGTCTTCGCCCCCGCCGGCACGCCCGCGCCCGTGGTGGCGCGGCTGAACGCGGCGATGCGCAAGGCGACCGAGGCGCCCGCCTATCGCGACCGCCTGGCGGGCGAGGGGCTGACCGTGGCGGTCAACAGCCCGGAGGAGATGACCCGCTTCATGCGCGCCGAGGAGGCGCGCTGGCGACGGGTGGTGACGGACGGGAAGCTGACGCCGGATTGAGGCGCGGCTGGACATCGGAGGAAGAGCATGGCCGGAAGGCTTGAGGGCAAGGTCGCGATCGTCGTCGGCGCGGGGCAGCAGCCCGGCGAGACGATGGGCAATGGGCGCGCCGTGGCGGAACGCTTCGCAGAGGAAGGCGCGACGCTGCTGCTGGTGGACATCAACGAGGAGTGGGCGGAGGCCACGCGCGCCGCGGTGGAGCGGCACGGCCGCCCCGCCTCCACCTTGCGGGCGGATATCACGAAGGAGGAGGACTGCGCCGCCATCGCCAGGGTATGCGTGGAGCGCTACGGCCGCATCGACGTGCTGCACAACAATGTCGGCCGATCCAGGGGCGACCGGAAGACGGCCGAGATGGATGCGGAGATGTGGGATGCGATCATGGCCATGAACCTCAAGGGCATGTTCATGACCTGCAAGCACGTCCTGCCGCAGATGGTGGCACAGAGGTCCGGCTGCATCGTCAACATCTCCTCCACCTCCTCCCTTTCCGCGCGGCCGACGGTGACCTACAAGACGAGCAAGGCCGGGGTGAACGCGCTCACCCAGCACATCGCGACGGAGAATGCCCGCCACGGCATCCGCGCCAACGTGATCCTGCCCGGGCTGATCGACACGCCCATGGCGATCGAGCGCCGCGCGCAGGAGCGGGGCGTGTCGCGCGAGGTGGTGCGGGCCGAGCGTGAGGCTCTCGTTCCGATGGGCCGTATGGGCTCGGCCTGGGACGTGGCCAATGCCGCGGTGTTCCTGGCCTCCGACGAGGCCGGCTACATCACGGGCGTGATCCTGCCGGTGGATGGTGGATTGCTCGAGAAGCGGGGCTGAACAGGGCGGGCGGGAGGACGATCCTACGCCCGCCCCCACCCCCGACAGAAGGCGTAGCAAGCGATGGGTTGGAAGAACCGCGGCCATTATGAAACGCCGGATCATCCCGCGTCGTCCCGTGACGGCTTTCGCCATGGCTGGTGAATGCCCACCGGTAGCGGTTGTCCGCTCGCACTTCGATTGGCCCATGGGGCAGGTCGCGTGCGCGCCGGGCGGCTTGGCGGTGCCGCGATGACCCTGAACCCACTCCCGGTGCTGGCGGCCCACGCTGCGAGCTGGCGAGACCGCCCCTGGCCGGTGGGGCTGGAGCATCACGCCAGACGGGCACTGCTCGACTGGTTCGCCGCTACCCTGCCCGGTACGGTGCGGCCCCCCGCCACGCTGCTGGCGGCGGCCCTGGCCGACGAACGTGGGAACGGGCGGGCGGTCTGCTACGTCGACGGTCAGCGCGGCTCGGCGCGCCATGCGGCGCTGCTGAATGCGGTCGCGAGCCACGCGGTGGAGTTCGACGACATCCACCGGGATTCCGGGCTGCATCCCGGCAGCCCCACGGTTTCCGCCGCCCTGGCCGTCGCGCAGGCCGGCGGCGCCGGAATGGATGCGCTGCTGCGCGCCATGGCCGCCGGGTACGAGGTGGGCGGGCGAGTTGCGCTGGCTGTACAGCCGAGTCACTACCGCCACTGGCACACCACCGCGACCGTCGGCACGATCGCCGCAGCCGTCGCATCCGCGCTCTTGCTGGGCTGCGACGCCACCCGGCTCGGCCATGCCATCGCGCTTTCCGCCACCATGGCGGGTGGGTTGCAGCAGGCCTTTCGCGGCGAGGGAATGAGCAAGCCGATGCATCCCGGCCATGCCGCCGAGGCCGGCATCCTCGCCGCGCGCGCCGCCGCCGCCGGGGTCACGGGAGCCCCGGACGTGCTGCACGGCCCCGCGGGCTTCGCCGTCGCCACGAGCGAGGATGCGGGCAAGTGGGACGCCGCGCTGGAGGGGCTTGGGCAACGCTTCGTCATCGGTGCGATGACGTTCAAGAATCACGGCTGCTGCGGCCACATCTTTCCCGCTCTTGACGGCCTGGCCGCGATCCGCGCCCGCCGCCCTTTCCGCCCGGAGGAGATGGAGAGCCTGCACGTCGCCGGCTACCGCGCCACGGCGGAGATGTGCGACCGGCCGATGGTGGCTACGGAGCAGGAGGCGCGCTTCAGCACCCAGTACTGCGTTGCCGCTCTGCTCTGCCGCGGAGCCGTGCGGCTGGACGCCTTCACGCCGGAGCGCCTGTCCGATCCGGCGTTGCGCGCCATCATGCCGAAGGTCTCGGTCAGCCTGGCGCCCGACCTGGCCGATGCCTACCCGCGCCGCCGCGCGGCCCGGCTGCGCCTGACGCTGACCGACGGCACCGTGATCGAGCACGAGCAGCCGATCCGGAAGGGCGATCCCGAGGATCCCCTCACGGATGCCGAGCTGGACGCGAAGTTCCGCGAGCTGGCCGGGCCAGTGATTGGCGCTGCCGCGGCGGAGGTACTGCGGCGCGTCGTCCGCGAGGGACACGCCTTGCCAGGGATCGCAGGCGAGGTGGCCTGAGGCGCGGTACGACGACCGTGTCCATGGCTGCATGGCGTCACTGGCAGACCACTGTCCGGGCAACCCAATGAAAGCACGAAGAGCGGGCGGAATGCTGACAGCTCGGCAGGTGCCTTTGCAGCTCAGGCCCGATTAACTATCGCATGAGTTGTGCAGCTTGCGCTTGAGTCGCGGGTGCTGGCACGATCGAGACGACCGGCATGATCTCGGATCGGATCGGGAAGAGGAGGGAAGATGTCGCGGATTCTTGCCGCTGCTGTTCTCGCAGCCACGCTCGGCGGGTGTGCCGTCGCGCCCGTGGCTCACCCCGTTGGTGTGGCATACGTCGCGCCCACCTATGCCGTTCCCGCACCGGGATATGATTGGCGGTACCACCCGAGATACGGCTGGGGTTGGTGGCATCCCAGCTACGGCTGGCATCGTGGCTGGCGCTGAACGAGCCACCTGAACGCCCGGAAGGGGTGGATCTTAGATCATCCCGACCCGGAATGGGTGACGATCTCCGGCCTGCCGATTTCCGCGGCTGGCCGGGTCTATGGCTCGCCGTAGCTCCCCCTGCCTGCCAGTCCCGGTCCGTCGCGACCGACCTTTCGACCAGCGTCGCGAGGCTCGGGGCCCGGGCGAGGTCCAAGAGAGAATGGCGGTCTGACCGGGTCCGCCCGGGTGGACCCTACGCGCCCAAGCCCGTCCGCAGCCCTCCGGAGCAGTCCATCACTCCCTGCGGCGTTCAGGACCCGCTGGAGCAGACGACGTGTAGCCCAAGTGGTCGATGACGTCGGGCGACTGCGGAGGCGGAAAGAAGCCCCCTCGACCAGGGACCCCGCGCATCACGGCATCCACGGCAGGCCTCAACCCGCCGCGGGCCGGCGCTGCCGGAAGGTGAGGGCCTCCGCGACATGGGCCCGCGCCACCATCGCCTCACCCGCGAGGTCGGCGATGCTCCGGGCCACACGCAGCGTGCGGGTGAAGCCCCGGCTTGAGAGGGCCAGGCGCTCCGCGGCGGTTTCCGCGAGGGCCAGGGCTTCCGGCGCGAAGCCTTCGCGCATGGCCTCCACCGGAGCCTCGGCATTGGTGCTGATGCCCAGGCCCTCGTAGCGGGCGCGTTGAGTCTGCCGGGCGCCGGCCACTCGCGCCGCCACCTCGGCGCTCGTCTCGCCGGTCGGGGCGCGGGCCAGTTCCCGCGGCGGGATGGGCTGCACCTCGATCGTCAGGTCGATGCGGTCGAGCAGCGGGCCGGAGAGCTTGGCCTGGTAGGTCTCGCCGCAGCGGGGCGCGGTGCCGCATTCCCGGGCGGCATCGCCGAGATAGCCGCAGCGGCAGGGATTCATGGCGGCCACCAGCTGCACGCGGGCGGGGTAGCTCACATGGGCGGCCGCGCGGGCCACCATCACCCGCCCGGTTTCCAGCGGCTGCCGGAGGGCTTCCAGCGCGGGGCGAGGGAATTCGGGCAGCTCATCGAGGAAGAGCACGCCCCGATGGGCGAGGCTGATCTCCCCCGGCCGTGCCTTGGGCCCGCCGCCGGTCAGTGCCGCCTGGGAGGCGGAGTGGTGCGGATCGCGGAAGGGCGGGCGGGGGCTGATGCGCCCGCCCTCCAGCCCGCCCGCGACCGAGCGCACGAGGCTGACCTCCAAGGCCTCGGAGGGGGAGAGGTCCGGCAGCAGGCCAGGCAGCCGCGCGGCCAGCATCGACTTCCCGGATCCGGGCGGCCCGACCATCAGCAGGTGGTGCGAGCCCGCGGCCGCGATCTCCAGCGCCCGTTTCGCGCTTTCCTGCCCGCGTACCTCGGAAAGACACGGGCCGCGCGCCGCATCGGCCGCCGGGGAGGCGGGGGCAGGGGGCGAGAGAAGCTGGCGCCCCTGGAAATGGGCGATCAACGCGCGGAGGTCCGGCGCCGCCACGGCTTCCGTCGCCCCGGCCCAGCAGGCCTCCGCGCCCTGGGCGGCGGGGCAGACCAGCCCCAGTTCTCGCTCGCCGCAGGCGAGGGCGGCGGGAAGCACCCCCGCCACGGGCTGGATGCTGCCATCCAGCGCCAACTCGCCCATCGCCGCGAAATGCGCGACCTCATCGGCGGGGATCACCCCCATGGCGGCGAGGAGCCCCAGGGCGATGGGCAGGTCGAAATGGCTTCCCTCCTTGGGGAGGTCCGCGGGGGCGAGATTCACCAGGATCCGCTTGGGCGGCAGCGAGAGCCCGAGGCCCGAGAGCACCGCCCGCACGCGCTCCCGGCTTTCGCCGACGGCCTTGTTGGCGAGGCCGACCACGGTGAAGGCCGGGAGGCCCGTGGCGACCTGCACCTGCACCTCGACCGGAACCGCCTCGACGCCGTGGAAGGAGAAGGTCGTGACGCGGGCGAGGCTCACCCGCCCCACTCACCGAGGAAGCGGGCGAGCAGGCCGCCGATGACATCGACGTTGTATCCGCCCTCCTGGATGATGGCGGTCGGCAGGCGGAGGGCGGCAATGGCCGCGCTCGCGCGGGCGAAGCCATCCTCGGTCACGCGCAGCGCGGCCAGGGGCTCGTGCTCGGAGGCGTCGAAGCCGAGGGAGACGACCAGCGCCTCCGCCCCGAAGGCCCGGATGCGCGCGATCCCGGCGGCCACCGCCTCGAGCCAGGCCTCGTCGCCCGTCCCCATGGGCTGGGGCAGGTTCAGGTTGAAGCCCGCGCCGTCGCCCGCGCCGGTCTCGGCGGCATGGCCGACGAACCAGGGATAATAGGCGTCCGGATCGGCATGGATGGAGACGGTGAGCACGTCCGGCCGCGTCCAGAAGATGCCCTGCGTGCCGTTGCCGTGATGGCTGTCGATGTCCAGCACCGCCACCCGGGCCGCGCCCGCATCCCGCAGCGCCTGGGCGGCGAGGGCCGCGTTGTTCACGTAGCAATGGCCGCCGGCCCGGCCCGCATAGGCATGGTGCCCCGGCGGGCGGCAGAGGGCGTAGGCGGTGCCGCCCCTTGCGGCTACGCCGGCCGCCGCCAGGGCGCAACCCGCCGCGGCCTGCGCCGCCTGCCAGGTTCCGGCGCCCACGGGGCAGGCGGTGTCGGCCGTGTACCAGCCCGCCTTGCCCACGGCCCGGGTGGAGGGGCGGGCCCCCTGGGCCAACATCTCCGGCGAGGGATGGATGTTCGAGACGATCTCGGCCCCGGCGCCGGGGATGGCGGCCCATTCCGCCGGCCCGTCCCGCAGCCAGTCCAGGTAGTCCGGCGCATGGATGCGCTCGAGCGCGGCGCGCTCGGGCAGGGCCGGGGCTTCGGGCGTGAGCCCCAGCGCCTTCAGCCCGTCGCGCAGGGCGGCCGCGCGGGCCGGAATCTCGAAATTCGGGCGCAACACGCCGCGCATGAGGAAGAACTGCGGCGCATGCGCGGATTCCAGCGGATGATCGAAGGCTTGCATGGAGGCCGACCCTATGGGCCGCCCCGGGGCTTGTCCACGCGGCGCGCGCCCCCTGTCTCGACACCCGGCGCCGAGGGAGTAGCCTGCGCGCCTTCCACCCGACCAGGACGACCCGATGCCCCCTCTCGACCCCGGTGCCAAGCGCGCGATCCTGGATGCGGTGACGGCGCTGGAAGGGGAGTCGGTGGAGCGACTCGCGGCGCTCGTCCGCTGCGACTCCACCCTGGGCAACGAGGCCGGGGCGCTCGACCTCATGGCGGCGAATTATGAGTCGCTGGGCCTTTCCGCGCGCCGCATCCCGACCGTTCCTGAGGCGCTGAAGGACCATCCCGGCTTCTCGCCCCCGCTGATCTCCTATGCCGGGCGCGACAATGTCGCGGCCATCCACACCCCGCGCGAGACGAAGGGCCGCAGCCTGGCCCTGCAGGGCCATGTGGACGTGGTGCCGGAGGGCGCGGCCGATCTCTGGATCACCCCGCCCTATGAGCCCTCCATCCGGGACGGCCGCATGTATGGCCGGGGCGCCGGGGACATGAAGGCGGGCATCGTCTCCTATCTCACGGCCTTCCAGGCCCTGAAGCTGGCCGGGCTGCAGCCCGCCGCCCCCGTGCAGATGCAGGCCGTGATCGAGGAGGAGTGCAGCGGCAACGGCGCGCTGGCCACCATGCTGGCCATGCCACGCACGGATGCCGTGGTGATCCCCGAGCCCGGCCCCGGGCTGGCCGCGATCTATTCGGCCGAGGTGGGCGTGGTCTGGGCCTGGGTGACGGTCACCGGCCGACCGACCCATGTGCGGGACATGCATGCGGGCATCAACGCCATCGAGGGCGCGATGAGCATCGCCCGCCGCTTCAAGGATTATGAGAACGAGCGGAACCGCGCGGAGAACATCCACGCTGCCTTCCGGGGCGTGAACCATCCGGTGAACGTCAATCTCGGCACGGTCGAGGGCGGCGAGTGGAACTCCTCGGTGCCCACTCGTGCGCGGATCGGCCTGCGCGTCGGGGTAATGCTCGGCTACAGCGCGGCCCAGACCAAGGCGGATATCGAGCGCATCGTCTCCGAGGCCGCGGCCGACCCGGCGCTGCGCGGGACCCAGGTGAAGCTCGAGTTCAAGGGCTTCATGGCCGATCCCTGCGCCTTCGACATGGAGAGCGAGATCTGCCGGCTCGCCCGCCGCTCCTATGCCGAGGTGTCCGGCGGCGAGCTGCGCGAATATCCCGCGACGGGCCTGACGGACGGCCGCTTCTTCACCCTCTACCAGGACACGCCCGTTGCCTGCTTCGGGCCGGACGCGCAGGAGATCCACGGCATCGACGAGAGCGTCGGCCTCGCCTCCATGCACAGCATCACCCGCAGCATCGCGCTGCTGATGGCCGAGTGGTGCGGGGTGGAGAAGGCGGCGTGAGCACCGCCCCGCGCAACATCCCCTTCTCCGGCGCGCGGCTGTGGGATTCGCTGATGGAGATGGCGCGCATCGGCGCCACCCCGAAAGGCGGCTGCAACCGGCAGACCCTGACGCCGCTGGATGCCGAGGGGCGGGCGCTGCTGGCGCGCTGGGGCCGGGAGGTGGGGCTCACCCTCGCCACGGATCGCCTCGGCAACATGGCGCTGCTGCGCCCGGGCCGCGACCCGTCCCGCCGCCCCGTCGCCATCGGCAGCCATCTCGACACCCAGCCGACCGGCGGGAAGTTCGACGGCGTGCTGGGCGTGCTGGCCGGGCTCGAGGTGATGCGCGCCCTGCATGAATCCGGGACCGAGACGGAGGCGCCGCTCCTCCTGATCAACTGGACGAATGAGGAGGGGGCGCGCTTCTCCCCACCCATGATGGGCAGCGGCGCCGCCATGGGCGCCTTCACCGAGCAGCAGGTGCTGGACACGCGCGACCCGGACGGGGCCCGCTTCGGCGAGGCGCTGGAGGCCATCGGCTGGGCCGGGCCGGCGGACCCGGCGGCGCTGCGGAACCTCGAAGCCTATTTCGAGCTGCATATCGAGCAGGGGCCCGTTCTGGAGCGGGAGGGGATCGAGGTCGGGGTCGTCACCCATGCGCTGGCCCAGCAATGGTTCGACGTGGTGGTGACGGGCGAGGAATCCCATGCGGGCGGCGCCATGTCGCACCGGCGCGACGCGCTCGTGGCCGCCTCGGTGCTCATCCGGGCGCTCGAATCCATCGCGCTCGGCGCCGGCGGCGATGGGCGCGCGACGGTGGGGCGCATCGCCGTGGAGCCCTCCAGCCGCAACGTCGTGCCCGCCGTCGCGCGCTTCAGCGTCGACCTGCGGCATGGGGACGAGGCGGCGCTGGACGCCATGGCCGCCGCGCTGCGCGACAAGGCGGCCGCGGTCGCGGAGGAGCGCGGCGTCTCCGTCGAGGTCACGCCCTTCTGGGCGTTTCCGCAGACCGGTTTCGACCCGGTCCTCGCCGAGCGCCTGCGGGCCGCCGCGCGGGCCAGGGGCATCTCCTTCCGCGACATGCCGACGGGCATCGGCCATGATGCGGTGTATGTCGCGCGGCAGGTTCCCACCGTCATGATCTTCAGCCCCTGCCATGGCGGGATCAGCCACAACGAGGCGGAGAGCATCACGCCGGAATGGGCCGAGGCGGGGCTGCTCGTCCTGGCCGATGCGGTGGTCGCCACCGCAGGCATCGCGAGGTCCTGAGCATGCGCATCGCCATCGGTGGCTTCCTCCATGAAACCCATTCCTTCGCCCCGCTGCCCACGGGGTGGAAGGACTTCGCGGAGCCGGGCGGCTGGCCGGCGCCGCAGCGCCCCGGCGGATTGCTGGAGGGGCTGCGCGGCACCGGCGTGCCGGCCGCTGGCGCGATCGAGGCCGGCGAGCGCAGCGGGCTGCGCCTCGCCCCCCTCTCCTGGGCCTTCGCCAACCCGGCGGGGCCGGTGACGGCCGAGGCCTTCGAGCGCGTCGCGGCCTGGATCGTCTCGGACCTCTCGGCCGCCATGGCGCAGGAGCCGCTCGACGGGATCTATCTCGACCTGCACGGGGCGATGGTGGCGGACGCCTTCCCCGACGCGGAGGGCGAGCTTCTGCGACGCGTGCGCGCGGTGGCGGGGCCGGACATGCCCATCACCTGCAGCCTCGACCCGCATGCCAATCTGACGGCCGCCATGGTCGAGCACGCGGACGCGGTCTCACCCTTCCGCACCTACCCGCATGTGGACATGAAGCAGGCCGGCGCCCGCGCCCTGCGGCTGCTGCTGGAGCGCATCCGGCGCTGCAGGCGCTTCGCGCGCGCCTATCGCCAGGTGGATTTCTGGCTGCCCATCACCAGCCAGTGCACGTTGGTGCCGCCGATGAGCGAGGTCTTCGCCGAGCGGGAGCGCATCGCGACGCGGCATGGCGTGGCCGAGCTCGCCTTCTGCTTCGGCTTCCCCTACGCGGATTTCCCGGGCTGCGGCATGGCCATCGCCGCCTATGCGGCGGACCAGGCCGCGGCGGATGCGGCGGCGGACGAGTTCCTCGCCCTGCTGAACCGGCGGGAACGCGACTTCGCGGGCGAGATCCTGCCCGCCGACCGAGCAGTGGCCGAGGCGATGAAGGTTCAGGCCACGCGCCCCGTGGTGCTCGCGGATACGCAGGATAACCCCGGTGGCGGCGGCCATGGTGACACGACGGGCCTGCTGGCCGAGCTGGTGCGGCAGGGCGCGCGCCAGGCGGTCGTCGGATCCATCAACGATGCCGAAAGCGCGGCGGCCTGCCACAAGGCCGGGGAGGGCGCGACCCTCTCCCTCCGCCTCGGCGGCAAGAGCGACGGCGCGCCGCTGGATGTCACCGCGCGCGTGCTGCGGCTGTCCAATGGGCGCTTCACCTGCACGGGCGCCATGGCCGGCGGCAACCCGGCCGATCTCGGCCCTTCGGCGCTGATCGCGATCGGCGGCGTGAAGGCGATCGTCACCAGCCGTAAAATGCAGGCCTATGACCTCGCCCTGTTCCGCCACATCGGCGTGGAGCCGGCGAAGGAGCGGATCGTGGCGGTGAAATCCTCCGTGCATTTCCGCGCGGATTTCCAGCCCATCGCGGAGCGCGTGCTGGTCGTTGCCGCGCCGGGGCCGGTGGTGGCGGACCCGGCGACGCTGCCCTTCCGCAACCTCCGGCCGGGTTTGCGCCTTCGTCCCGGGGCGAACGAGGTGTTCGCCCCGGCTTCGAAAGGATAGGGAGGAGCGGATGTTCAGCCATGTGATGGTGGGCGCGCGCGACCTGGAGGCGATGGCGCGCTTCTACGATGCCGTGCTGTTGCCCCTGGGGCTGGAGCGCGGGCCGGATTCGACCGCCGGGCCGAAGGGCATCTGCTACCGCGCGCCGGGCACGCGGCACCCCACCTTCGATGTGCAGCAGCCCTTCAACGGCGAGCCGGCACATCCCGGCAACGGCTGCATGGTCGCCTTCTTCGCCCCGAACCGGGCGGCGGTGGATGCGGCGCATGCCGCGGCCCTGGCCCATGGCGGAACGGATGAGGGCGCGCCCGGGATTCGGGAGCGCTACGCCCCCGACTACTACGGCGCCTATATCCGGGACCCGGAGGGCAACAAGCTGCACGTCGTCCATCGCGGCGGATGAGCACGCGCGTCGAGCGCATCGCCGCCCTGCCACCCGGCTTCCCCACCCTGCGTGACGCCGCCCTCGCCGAGGGCTGGCGCATGCTGCGCGTGCTGGAGGAGGATTGGACGAGCGGCACCCTGCGCTTCGATGGGCCAGGCGAGGGGATGTTCGCCGCCTGGCGGGGCAACAGCCTCGCCGGCATGGTCGGCCTCAGCCGCGACCCCTATGCGGAGGAGCCCGGCATCGCGCGCCTGCGGCGGCTCTATGTCGCCCCCGCGCATCGCGGGCGCGGCATCGGCCGGGCGCTGGTGGAGGCCGCGGCGGCGGGGGCGCATGGGTTCCACACCCTCCGCGTCCGCTCACCGGCGGCCGCCCGGCGATTCTACGAGGCCTGCGGCTTTCTGCCGGCGGTGCTGCGGTCGGCGACCCATATGCGGCCGCTCTGACGGCCTGGGCGTCGTTCCTTTGGAGGGCTCTGCCCTCCACCCGCCAAGGGCCTGAGGCCCTTGGAACCCCATCGGACTGCCGTGGATACGATGATCGAAGGGGTCTCTGGTTGAGGGTGCCCTTCCTGCCTTTGCAGTCGCCTCGGGTCAGGGACCCGAGGCGCACCGTCAGCCCGGTGATTCCAAAAGTCTAAAAGAAGATGATGGAGAGGGGTCCGGGGAGAGGAAGAATTCCTTCTTCCTCTCCCCGGGACAGATCGTCAGCGCAGAACAAGCCCCCGCGAAGGGATCACATCCGGGCAGCGGTCGCTTCGAGCGTGCGAACGGCCTCGCGCGCCGTATCCACCTCGCGGCCCGTGGCGGCGAGCTGGCGTTGCCAGCCGTGAACGCTGGCCTGCAGGCGCTGCGTGCTGTCCCGCAGGCTGTAGAGGCTTTCGCGGAAGGCATTGATCGCGCCCTGCTGCTCCTCCTGCGCAATGGCGAGGAGGCGCAGGGCGGATTGCAGCCGGTCCTGCGGATCGCGGGTGAGGGGAAGGATCTCGGCCATGGGCTTCGCTCTCGCAAAAGATGACTGAAGGCTTAACGCCGCGGCCGGAGCCGCACATCTTCAAACTGCGTTAACGAAGATCAATTCTGACCGCCGCTCCCGAATGAAAAACGGCCCGCGGGATTACTCCCGCGGGCCGCGTCCTGGGCTAGTTCTGCCCTACTTCACCTCGGTCCGCGCCACCGCCTGGCCGGCGGAGGAGGGGGCCGAGACCGCGCCCGGCAGCACCGCAGTCCGTTCCGCCGGCACCGCCGCGATCAGCGCCATGGAGACCGCCGCGAGATAGGGGATGGACTGCACCAGCAGGATGACGGTCCAGAGGATCGCCTCCCAGGTGCCGCCCCGATGAGCCAGCGTGATGCCGACGGCGGCGAGCCAGAGGAGGAGCATGAAGACCAGCTCCTGCCGCGCCGTCATCAGCCCCTGCACCAGGGCCGGCGCGTTCTCCATCTTCGGCGTGCGGGCGAAGTGGGCCCGCCGCTTGAAGAAGCCCTGCCACACCGCCTTGCCGATGGTGTGGGAGAGCGCCAGCCCGCCCAGCGCGGCGCCCAGCCGGTCCCAGGCGCCGCAGGAGACGCGGGCCCGGTAGAGCAGCCAGATCTGCGCGAACTTGAAGGCGAAGAGCCCGATGCTCGGGATCATGAAGAGGGTGATCGGGAACTCGTCCGACAGGCCCAGCGAGACGAGGGCGGTGCGCAGCCCCTCGGTCGCGATGCTCAGCCCGAAGAGGTCGATCGTGGGATAGAGGCGCGTCAGCGGGATGAGCGTGAGCCCCACGGACCAGACCAGGCCGCCGATGACGAAGGCGAGGCCCAGCGCATCGCCCACCCAGGGGAACCAGCCCATCACGAAGTGGAAGCGCTGGCCTTGGGTCAGGCTGCGGTCGAACGGGTTCAGCAGCGCCTTCCAGTGGTGCTTGACGATCTGCACCGCGCCGAAGGCCCAGCGGTGCCGCTGCTTGCGATAGGCGGAGAAGTCGTCCGGCATCACGCCGCGGCCCATGGAGTCCGGGCAGTACACGGCCTCCCAGCCCTGGCGCATGAGCTTCAGCCCCAGCTCGCTGTCCTCGCAGATGCACCACTCCGCCCAGCCGCCGGCATGCAGCAGCGCCGACTTGCGGATCAGCGTCATCGTGCCGTGCTGGATGATGGCGTTGCGCTCGTTGCGCGTGACCATGCCGGCCTTGAAGAAGCCCGCATACTCCCAGAACATCAGCCGCTTGAAGAGGCCCTGGTTGCCGTCACGGTAGTCCTGCGGACTCTGGGTGAAGCCGACTTCCGGGCGGTCGAAGAAGGGCGCCATGCGCCGCAGCCAGTCCGGGCGGACAATGTAGTCGCTGTCGATCACGCCCACGATCTCGGCATCCGACGCCGTCTCGCGCAGGGCGAAGTTCAGCGCGCCGCCCTTGAAGCCCGGCCACTTGCCGAGATGGAAGAAGCGGAAGCGGCTGCCCAGGCGGGCGCAATGCTCGGCCACCGGCTCCCACAGGGCGGGGTCGGTGGTGTTGTTGTCCACCACCAGCACCTCGAAGTCCGGATAGTCCAGCTCCGCCAGGGCATCGAGCGTCTCGCGCACCATCTGCGGCGGCTCGTTGCAGATCGGCAGGTGGATCGAGACCTTGGGCAGGGCCGCGCCATCCGCCGCCGGCAGGGCGGGCCAGCGGCGCTTGGAAACCCGGCCGAACAGCGTCTCGGCGAGTTCGAAGCCATCGGAGAGCAGCAGGGCCAGCAGCAGCACCTGCCCCGCCACCAGCAGGGACCAGACCACGCCGGCGGTGGTGGACATGTAGGTCTCGCTCATCGCCAGCACCACGCAGGTGCCCAGCGCGACGAAGCCCTGGGAGAGCACGGCCAGCATCAGCTTGCCCTGCCAGCGGATGTCCGGCCGGCGGGCGAGGAAGAAGAAGGTGGCGAGGAAGGCGATGAAGCTCGCCCCCAGCGCCCAGCCCAGCCAGCCCGGCGTCTCCTGCACGGGGCCGGTCAGCGGCCACTTCTGGTGGCGGTCGAGGTCATACATGCCCCAATGGCCGGCCGCGCGGCCCTCGAAGGAGACCTTCCAGGGCTGGTCGAAGGCTTCCATGACGAAGTAGTCGAGCCCGCGCTGCTCGGCGATGTTGAAGAAGCTGCGCAGGAACAGCGCCTGGTTCACGCGGGTGGCGCGGGCGGCGCCCTGGGCCACGCCGTCGGACGGCCAGCCCACCTCGCCGATCACGATCCTCTTGCCGGGGAAGCGCGCCTGCACGGCGTCGTACTTCTCCATGATGAAGCGCAGCGCGTCGTCGATCGGCAGCCCCTCCCAATAGGGGAGGAGGTGGATGGTGATGTAGTCCACCGCATTGCCGAGCTCGGGATGGTCCATCCACACATGCCAGGGCTCGGCCGTGGAGACGGGCTGGCGCACCTGGCGCCGCACCTGCTCGATATAGCCGACCATCTGGGCCGGTGTGACGTCGCCGCGCAGCACGGCCTCGTTGCCGACCAGCACGCGCTCGACGTTCCGGCTCTCCCGCGCCACCTGCACCAGGCGGCGCAGCTCGGCCGCGTTGCGGTCCAGCCGCCGGTCGAGCCAGGAGCCGAGGGTGATCTTGAGGTCGAGCCCCGTGTTCCAGGCGATCTCGGGGATCCGCTCGATCCCGCCATGGGCCGCATAGGTCCGGATATGGCGCGTCATGGGCGCGACGCGGCGCAGGTCGCCCTCGATCTGCTCCGCGGTCGGCCAGTTGTTCCCCTCCGCGCTCTGCCCGCGCTGGTAGGGCGCGAAGGCGAGGCCGTTCACCTGGCCGCGGAAGTCCGGCATGGCGACGGGGCGGTTGAGGGCCCACCAAGTGCCCAGATGCGCGAGCGCGACCAGGGCCAGCACGACCAGGGTGGCGCCGTGCCGCCCCAGCCAGGCGGGACGACCGGGGCGGGAGAGGGTTTCGGGATGGCGGAAGGGGCGCGGTGCGGCGTGCGCGTTCATCGCGTGGAGGGCTCCGGCGCCGGCGCCCGGCCCACCGCCCGGCCGATCCGGGCTGACATGGGTCTGGGCGCCATCTGCGCTCGATGCCATCAACCCCCCGGCTGAGGCGCCCTTCCGGCCCAATCTGGGCAAGATTGCGGCGCAGCGAAAATGTGAGGCCCGGGCCGCCTTAGGCCGCGGGGCCTCCCGGCGCTATGCTGGGCCTCCCACCCGCCCCGTTTGAGAGAAGGATCCCCCTCCGCCCATGTCGGCCCTGCTGGAAATCGGCATCATCATCCTGCTGGTGCTGCTGAACGGCGTCTTCGCCATGAGCGAGCTGGCGATCGTCTCCTCCCGGCGGGCCCGCCTCTCGGCCATGGAAAAGGCCGGCTCGGCCGGGGCACGGGCTGCGCTCGCCCTGGCGGACGACCCGCAGCGCTTCCTGCCGACGGTGCAGGTGGGGATCACCCTGGTGGGGGTGGTGGCCGGCACCTTCGGCGGCGCGCGGCTCTCCGCCACCCTCGGCCCGGTCCTCGAGTCGATTCCCGGCATGGCGCCCTATGGCAACGAGGCGGCGCTCTTCCTCGTCGTCGTGCTGATCACCTACCTCTCCCTCATCCTGGGGGAGCTGGTGCCGAAGCAGCTGGCCCTGCGGAACCCGGAGCAGTTCGCGATCGTGGTGGCGCGGCCGATGCTGGCCCTGTCCCGCTTTTCCGCCCCCGTGGTCTGGCTGCTCTCCGGCTCCTCCGCCCTCGTCCTCCGCCTGCTCGGCGCCAGCCATCAGATCGAGCAGTCCGTGACGGAAGAGGAGGTGAAGGCGGTGGTGGCCGAGGGCGCGGAGGCCGGGGCGCTGGAGACGGAGGAGCGGCACATGATCGAGCGCGTCCTCCGCCTTGCCGACAAGCCGGTCCGCGCCCTGATGACGCCGCGCACGGAGATCGCCTGGCTGGACCGCAACGCCACCCCCGAGGAGGTTTCGGAGAAGCTGAAGGGCGAGACGGTGAACCGCTTCATCGTGGCCGATGGAAGGGTGGACAATGTGGTGGGGGTCGCCGCCGCGAAGGACCTGCTGGACCAGGTGCTTTCGGGCCAGCCCCTTTCCGTCCCCGGCGTGCTCCGCCAGCCCATGGTCCTGCCGGACAACCTCTCGGCGCTGGACGCGCTGGAACGCATCCGCCAGGACCCGCTCGGCCTCGCCCTGGTCATGGACGAATACGGCTCCTTCGAGGGGGTGGTCACGGCCTCGGACCTGCTGGAGGCGATCGTGGGCGAGCTTGGCGCGCCGGCCGTGCCGCTCGAATCCGGCCCGGCGGTGGAGCGGCACGATGGCAGCCTGTTGCTGGACGGGATGATGCCGAGCGACGAGCTGCGCGCCCGGCTGGACCTGCCGGTGCTGCCGCAGCCCGGCACCTACCACACAGTCGCCGGGCTGATGCTCGCCCTGCTGCGCCGCGTGCCAAAGGAGGGAGACCGCATCGTCTTCGGCGGCTGGCGGTTCGAGATCGTGGATATGGACGGGCGCCGCGTGGACAAGGTGCTGGCCGCCAAGGACGAGACGGTCCCGGTCTGAGGCCCGGCGCCGCGGATCAGCCCTCGTCGGCGCCAATGACCCTGGCGGTGCCGGACACGCGGATCGACTCCCCCGGCTCCCCGGTGATCTCGACCTTGAGGCGGCAGGGGACGCCCATGTCGTCGCCCTGCCGGATGTCGATCCCGCCGCCATGGGGCCAGCCCAGGTCGCGGAGGTAGCCGCCGAGCGCCGCGGCGGCGGCCCCGGTGGCCGGGTCCTCGGCCACGCCGCCGGCCGCGAAGGCGTTGCGGGCATGGAAGAGGCGCGGCGACTCGGCATGGATCAGGGCGATGGTCACCAGCCCCGCCGCTTCCATCAGGGCGCGGCCGGCCTCCAGCTCATACCGCATCGCCGCCAGCGGCCCGCGCTCACGAAGCGAGAGAACAAGGTGCCGCGCGCCGGCCTCGGCGAGGGCAGGGAGGAGACGCGGGTCGAGGGCGGCGGGCGTCAGGCCGAACAGCGCCAGCGCATCGGCCACCAGCCCGGCCTCCGCTGGCGCGCTGCGGGTGGGCGGGGATTGCAGGGCCGCGCTCAGCCCGTCCCCCTCGCACCATCCCTCGACGGTGATCTCCCCGGCGGGGATACGCAGCTGGTGGCGTCCGCTGCCCTGGCGGAGCGCAAGGGCGGCGCCAAGCGCGATGGTGGCATGGCCGCAGAAGGGCACCTCCATCCCGGGCGCGAAGTAGCGCACGCGCCAGGCCTCGCCCTCCGGCGCGGCGAAGGCGGTTTCGGAATAGCCGACCTCCGCCGCGAGCGCCTGCATGGCGGCGGCCGGGGGCAGGGCAGGGGCAATCACCACCCCGGCCGGATTGCCGCCCCGCCCGCCGTCTGAAAAGGTCGCGATTCGCTGGACCCGCACCCGCTCAGCGCCGGAGACGGGCCCAGCGCGCCTGGATGGCGGCCAGGGCGAAGCCGCCGCACATGCCGATATGCTCCACCGCCACATGCATGCTGGCGATCGCCTCGGGCCCGGACTTGGCCCAGAAGGAATGGACGAGCGGGATCGTCAGCAGGGTGAAGACGGCCATGATCCCGGCGCCGAGCCAGGCATGGCGCCCATGGATCACCAGCGCCGCCCCGACCAGCTGGGTGATGATGACGGCCACCGCGAAAGCGGTCGGCGGATGCAGGCCGAACATGGCCATCTCCGCCTGGGCGCCGCGGAAATCCAGCAGCTTCGCCAGGCCGCTGGCCCAGAAGGGAAAGGTGAGGACCACGCGCATCAGGACCCCGAAGACCGGGCTGTCCAGGATGGCGGCGATGGGGCGCGGCGTGGCGTCCGCGGCCCGGGCGTTGATGGACGTGGCGCTCATGCGGCCTTCTCCCCCAGTGATGGCCCCGGCCCACGGCCAGGGGCGTTCGGTGTGAAGGCCGCACCATGCGGCGCACGGAACGGTTGTGCCAGCGGGACGTATCCCGCCGCGGAACGATCTCAGCCGCCCGCGGCCGCCGTGCGCGCGATGGGGGCGACGAACTGGGGCTCCGTGTCCCAGGGGAAGAGGATCCAGGTGTCCTGGCTCACCTCGGTGATGAAGCTGTCCACCAGCGGGCGGCCGGCGGGCTTGGCGTAGATCGTGGCGAAATGGGCGCCGGGCAGCATGCCGCGCACCACCTTGGCCGTGGTGCCCGTGTCCACCAGGTCGTCCAGAACCAGCCAGCCCGTGCCGTCCCCGGCGGCCGTCGGCGGCTTGGCGACCATGGGCTGCCCCTTGTTCTGCTCCTCCCCGTCCTGCCCATAGGTGATGACGGAGACGCTCTCGATCAGGCGGCAATCCAGCTCGCGCGCGACGATCGCGGCGGGGATCAGCCCGCCCCGGGTGATGGCGACGATGCCCTTGAAGCCGCCATTCACCGGGCCCTTGCCGACTAGGCGCCAGGCGAGGGCCTTGGCGTCGCGGTGCAGCTGGTCCCAGGTGACGGTGTAGTAGCGCGGGGCCATGAGGCGGTCCTTGTCTCGGGGGCCGGTTGGGATGGGCCGGTTCAGAACATCCGGGCGCCGTTCGGCACCCCCTGGTCCGGGCGGAGCAGGACCACCGCCCCGGCCTCGTCGGGCACGCCGAGCACGAGCACCTCGCTGGGGAAGCCCGCGATCCGGCGCGGGGCGAAGTTCACCACCCCCATCACCTGCCGCCCGATCAGCGTCTCGGGCGCGTAATGCACGGTGATCTGGGCGGAGGAGCGGCGGATGCCGATCTCCTCCCCGAAGTCGATGGTCAGCTTGAAGGCGGGCTTGCGCGCCTCGGGGAAGGGCTCGGCGGCGAGGATCGTGCCCGCGCGGATGTCGATCCGGTCGAACTCGGCGATGGTGGCGGGGGGCGCGGCGTCCATCACCGCGCGATAGCGGAAGGCGCGGGCGCCGGAAAGATGCCTCCGCCCGCGGGGGCCAGCCTGTGGCCGCGCCGGGCCGGGCGCGGTAGCCTGCCCCAGATGTCCAGGCCCAGCATGCCCGAAGCCCCGCTCCCCAAGTCCATCGCGACCGTCTGCCTCTCGGGCAGCCTGCCCGACAAGCTGGAGGCGGCGGCCAATGCCGGCTTCCAGGGGGTGGAGATCTTCGAGCAGGACCTGCTCACCCATGACGGCCCGCCCGAGGGCATCCGCGCCATGGCGGCGGATCTCGGCATCGGGATCACCATCTTCCAGCCCTTCCGCGACTTCGAGGCGATGCCCGAGCCGCAGCGGCGTCGGAACATGGACCGGGCCGAGCGCAAGTTCGACGTGATGCAGCAGCTCGGGACCGACCTCGTCCTCGTCTGCAGCAACGTGCAGCCCGCGGCCATCGACGACCCCGCCCGCGCCGTCGCCGACCTGCGGGAGATGGCGGAGCGCGCCGCTGCCCGCGGGTTGCGCGTGGGCTATGAGGCGCTGTCCTGGGGCCGGCATGTGAACCGATGGCGGCAGGCCTGGGATATCGTGCGCCGCGCCGACCACCCCGCGCTCGGCCTCATCCTCGACAGCTTCCACACCCTCGCCCTGGGGGACACGCTGGATGGGCTGGCGGGGACGGTGCCGGGGGAGAAGATCGCCTTCGTTCAGCTGGCCGACGGGCCCCGCCTTTCGATGGACGTGCTGAGCTGGTCCCGCCACTACCGGAACTTTCCAGGCCAGGGCGAGCTGGACCTGGCCGGCTTCACGCGGGAGGTGCTGGCGGCCGGCTACCGGGGCCCGCTCTCGCTCGAGGTGTTCAACGACGAGTTCCGCGCCGCCCCGGCCCGCCGGATCGCGCGGGACGGGCATCGCTCGCTCATCTGGCTCGATTCCGTGTTCGCCGGCCCCTCGGTCCCGGCGGCGCCGCTGCCGCCCGCGCCAGTGCTCGACGGGGTGGAGTTCCTCGAATTCGCGGTGGATGAGGCACGCGGCCGCGACCTGTCGAATTTCCTGGCCACCCTCGGCTTCCGCAAGGCCGGGCAGCACCGCTCCAAGGCGGTGGAGCTGTGGCGGCAGGGCGGGGTCAACCTCGTTCTCAACGCCGAGCCGGACAGCGCCGCCGCCGGGCATTTTGAGCTGCATGGCGCCTCGGTCTGCGCGACCGCCCTGCGGGTGGACGACGCGACCCGCGCCCTGGCCCGTGCCGAGGCGCTGCTCTGCTCCAGCTGGCGGGAGCGGCTGGGGGAGGGGGAGCGCCCGATCCCGGCCGTCCGGGCGCCGGACGGCACGCTGATCTACCTCGTCGAACCTGGCGAACACGGGCGCAGCATCTGGGAGAGCGACTTCCATCTGCTGCCCGGTGCGGCGGAGCCCCCGGCGGCGCTGGATCGGGTGGACCATGTCGCCCATGCCCTCACGGGCGGGCAGATGGATGGCTTCGTGCTGTTCCACCGCAGCGTCTTCGGCCTGGAGCCCAACCCGCCGATGGACCTGCCGGACCCGCAAGGGCTGGTCCGCAGCCGCGCAATGGCCGACCCGGCCGGGCGGGTGCGGATGCCGCTGAACGTTTCCGAGAGCCGCCAGACCGCGACGGGGCGTTTCGTCTCGGCCATGGCGGGGGCAGGGGTGCACCACATCGCCTTCTCCACCCCGGATATCGCCCGCTTCGTGGCGGGGCGGGCCGCGCCCATGCTCACCATCCCCGACAACTATTACGAGGACCTGGCCGCCCGCTTCGGGCTGGAGGATGCCGCCCTGGCGGAGTTGGAGCGAGGCCATCTCCTCTATGACCGGGACGGCGGGGGCGGGGAGTTCCTGCACGCCTTCACCCTGTCCTTCGAGGACCGCTTCTTCTTCGAGGTGGTGGAGCGGCGTGGCGGCTATGCCGAGTACGGCGCTGCGAATGCGGGCGTGCGGATGGCGGCCCAGGCCCGGGCCCGGCCCTGGAGCCCCGTGCGCTAGGACTTGCCAGGGCAGGGCCGGCCGCCCAGCCTGCCCCGCGCCATGACCCAGCCCCTTCCCGTGACCCCGCCCTTCCGCCTCGACGGGCAGCGCGCCCTCGTCACTGGCGCCTCGGGCGGGATCGGCCGTGCCGCCGCCGTGGCGCTGGCCTCGGCCGGGGCCGAGGTGGTGCTCGCCGCGCGCCGGTTGCCCGCGCTGGAGGAGACGGTGGCCGCGCTGGAGGCGGCCGGGCTCCGCGGGCGGGCCCTGGCCCTGGACGTGACCGACCGCGCCGCGACGCGCGCCGCCATCGAGGCGGAAGGCCCATTCCGCATCCTGGTGAACAACGCCGGGACGAATATCCGCGAGCCCTTCACGGAGGTGTCCGACGAATCCCTCGACGCCCTGCTCGACCTGAACACCCGCGCGGCCTTCACCGTGGCGCAGCAGGTGGCGCGCGGGATGATCGCGGCGGGGCAGGGCGGCGCCATCGTGAACGTCTCCTCGGTGAACGGCCATGTCTCCGGTCTGAACCGCAGCGTCTATACGGGCACGAAGCATGCGCTGGAGGGCTTCACCAAGGCCTGGGCGGTGGAGCTGGCGCCCCACGGCATCCGGGTGAACGCCATCTGCCCCGGCTTCGTCGAAACACCGCTGACCCAGGGCATCCTCGCCGACCCCGCCTTCCGCGCGCGCGAGTCCCGCCGGATCCCGCTCGGCCGCATCCTGACGGTGGAGGACGTGATGGGGGCGGTGGTGTTCCTCGCCTCGCCCGCCGCCGCGGGGATCACCGGGGCCAGCCTGCTGATCGATGGCGGGCTCTGCGCCGTCTAGTGGGGGCCGGGCGGGGCTGACGATGCGCCTGAGGCCTTGGGCCTCAGGCGGCTGAAAAGGCAATAAGGACGCCCTCTATCCTCGAATTCCAGCCCTGCACGGGCTTTCGCCCCGGGAAGTCGCGGCGTATTCCGGGGTCGGACCACGATACGGGCCCGTGCCGCGCCCGGCGGGCGAGGCCACCGACCCCTGGGGAGAACGGATTTCACATGCGCGACCTGCATCTTCCCGGGCGCAGCCCGGCCATGGCGCTCAACGCGATGGCGGCCACCTCCATGCCTGTCGCGACCCTCGCCGCGCTGGACATCATGCGCGCCGGCGGCAACGCGCTGGACGGCGCGATCGCGGCGGCGGCCGTGCTGGCTGTGGTGGAGCCGCAATCCACCGGAATCGGCGGCGACTGCTTCTGCCTCTACGCCCCGGCCTCGGGCGGGGTGGTGGCGATCAACGGCTCCGGCCGCGCCCCGGCCGCCGCGACGCCTGAGGCACTGCGCGCCGCGGGGCTGACCGCCATGGTCAACACCTCCGTTCATTCCGTCACCGTCCCCGGCGCGATCTCCGCCTGGGAGGCGCTGAACAAGGCGCATGGCAAGCTCGGCCTCGACCAGATCCTCCAGCCCGCCATCCGCTATGCCGAGGAGGGCTTCGCCGTCTCCTCCCGCGTCTCGGCGGATTGGGAGGACAGCGTCGGCAAGCTCTCCCTCCAGCCGCAGACGGCCCGCCGCTTCCTGAAGGACGGCAAGCCCTATGCCTTCGGGGACCGCTTCACCCAGCCGGAGCTGGGCAAGACGCTGCGCGCCATCGGCAAGGACGGGGCGCGCGCCTTCTACACGGGCCCGATCGCGGCCGACATGGTGGCGACCCTGCGCGCGGCCGGCGGCCTGCACACGGAGGAGGATTTCGCGGCGGGCCAGAACGTCGCCGACTTCGTGGAGCCGATCTCGCGCAAGTGGCGAGGAATGGAGGTGTTCCAGTGCCCGCCCAACGGCTCGGGCCTGCTGGTGCTGATGCTGCTCGGCATCCTGGAGGGCTTCCCCGAGCCCGCCGGCCCGCTGGATGCCACGCGGATGCACCGCCATCTCGAGGCCGCGCGGCTGGTCTATCGGGACCGCGACGCCTTCCTCGCCGATCCCTCCCAGGTCGAGGTGCCGCTCGCCAAGCTGCTGTCCGATGACTACCTGGCCAAGCTGCGCGGCATGATCCGTGACGACCAGGCGATGGTGGAGCTGCCGCCGGCGGGCGAGGTGGACTGGCAGAAGCACAAGGACACGGTCTATCTCACCGTCGTCGACCGCGACGGCAATGCCTGCTCCTTCATCAACTCCCTCTTCGAGGGCTTCGGCTCCGGCATCCTGGCCGAGGGTTGCGGCGTGATGATGCAGAACCGCGGCTTCGGCTTCCGCCTGCAGGAAGGGCACCCGAACTGCATCGCCCCGCGCAAGCGCCCGATGCACACCATCATCCCCGGCATGGTGATGAAGGACGGCAAGGCGATCATGCCCTATGGCGTGATGGGCGGGCACTTCCAGCCCATGGGCCAGACCTGGTTCCTCACCAACCACTTCCAGTTCGGCCTGGACGTGCAGGAGGCGCTGGACCTGACCCGCGTCTTCCCGAGCGTCGGCGCCAACCACCGGGATGTGGAGATCGAGAACGGCCTGCCGCCCGAGCTGAAGGCGCAGCTTGCGGCCCTCGGCCACCAGCCGAAGCTGATCAAGAAGCCCCATGGCGGCGGGCAGGCCATCCTGATCGACCGCGAGCGCGGCATCCTCGTCGGCGGCTCCGACCCCCGCAAGGATGGCTGCGCGATGGGCTACTGAGGCCCATCGCTCCGCACGACCCTGGACTGACAGGAACCCGTTGATGACCGAACCCTGCGACCTCCCCGCCCTCGAGGCGCGCCGCCTGATCGGCGCGAAGAAGCTCTCCCCCGTGGAGCTGCTCGATTCCTGCCTGGCGCGGATCGAGGCGGTGAATCCGGCCATCAACGCGGTCGTCGCCATCGACGAGCGCGCCCGCGACGCGGCGCGCCGCGCCGAGGAGGCGGTGATGCGGGGCGAGAAGCTGGGGCTGCTCCACGGCCTGCCCATCGGCATCAAGGACCTGGAGGAGACGCAGGGGCTGGTCACCACCTTCGGCAGCCCTCTCTTCAAGGACAACGTGCCGAAGGCCGATCTCAGCTCCGTCGGGCGCATCCGCGCGGCGGGCGCGATCATCACGGCCAAGACCAACACGCCGGAATTCGGCGCGGGCGCGAACACTCGCAACGCCGTCTATGGCGCGACGGGTAACCCGCATGACCCGACGAAGTCGGCGGCGGGTTCCTCGGGCGGCTCGGGCGCGGCGCTCGCGGCCGGCATGTTCGCCATCTGCTCGGGCTCCGACACCGGCGGCTCGCTGCGCAACCCGGCGGCCTTCAACGGCATCGTCGGCTACCGCCCGAGCCCCGGCCTCGTCACGACCGAGCGCAAGCTCCTGGGCTGGCAGAACCTCTCGGTCCTCGGCCCGATGGCGAACAACACGCCGGATGCGGCGCTGCTGCTGGCGGCCATGGTGGGCGACGATGCGCGCGACCCGCTGGCCTATACCCTGCCGGGCGAGGCGGTGCGGGCGAAGCCCGAGCGCTACACCCCGCTCGCGCCCATGGACCTCTCCTCCCTCCGGGTGGCGGCCACCGAGGATTTCGGCCTCGCCCTGGTCGAGAAGACGGTGCGGGAGGCCTTCCGCGCCCGCGTCGCGAAGCTCGAGCCGCTGTTTGCCGGCATCGACGAAGCGACGCCGGACTGCACCGGTGCGAACGAGGCCTTCGAGGTGCTGCGCGCCCTGAACTTCGTCGCCGCCCATGCGGAGAAGGTGGCGAAGACGCCGGAGATGGTCGGCCCGAACGTGCGGGCCAATGTGGCCGAGGGCCTCGGCTACTCCGCGGCCGATGTCGCGCGCGCCAGCGTGTTGCAGACCCAGATGTACCATCGCTGGCAGGCCTTCTTCGCGGCCGGCACGGATCTCATCATCGCCCCCGCCATCACGGTCTCGCCCCGCCCGTGGTCGGAGCTCTTCCCGGCCGAGATCGACGGGCAGAAGACCCGCACCTATTTCCACTGGCTGGCCATGGCCTACATCGTGACCCTCACGGGGCACCCGGCCATTTCCATCCCCATGGGGCGGGACGCCAAAGGCATGCCCTTCGGCCTCCAGATCGTCGGCCCGCGCGGCGGCGACGCGCTGGTGCTGCGCGCCGCGGCCTCGATCGAGGCCGCCGTGGCGGGCGATGCGCTGCTCACCCGGCCGGCCCCGGATATCGCGGCGCTGGCGAAGGCGCCGCCGATCGCCTCCATGCCCGGCTTCCTGGGCTTCGACTGAGGTTCGCCATGCGCCGTCTCGCCTTCGCCCTCTTCGCAGCCACGGCCGCCTGGGCCGGCGCGGCGGCGCCGCTGGCCGCCCAGGGGCTGCGGATCGCCATGGCGGGGGAAACCACCTCCGCCGACCCGCATCAGTATGGGCTCACCCCTAACACCACTCTGCGCGGGCACCTCTTCAATGCCCTCACGGAAACGGCGCCCGACCTCTCCGTCATCCCCGGCCTTGCCGCCCGCTGGGAGCGGGAGAGCGACACGAGCTGGCTCTTCCATCTCCGCCCCGGCGTCACCTTCCATGACGGCAGCGCCTTCACGGCCGAGGACGTGCTCGCCAGCTTCTGCCGCACGCGGAACAATGACGGCGAGGTGACCCAGTCCTTCTCCCGCTATGTCCGCGGCTTCGCGAAGGTGGAGACGCCGGATGCGATGACGGTGCGGATCGTCACGCGGGAGCCGGTGCCGCTGCTGCCGAGCGATCTTTCCAACATCGCCATCATCCCGCGCCGGCTGGTCCCCGCCGGGACGCTCGACTTCCAGGCGAACCAGCAATGCGGCGTGACGGGCAGCTGGCCCACGGCGCAGGACTTCAACGAGGGCCGCGCCTCGGTCGGGACGGGGCCCTACCGCTTCGTCTCCTACACCCGCGGGGGCGCGATCGAGCTGGCGCGGTTCGACGGCCATTGGGGGCCGAAGCCGCATTGGGCCACGGTGCGGCTGACCCCGGTGACGGCCGCCGCCCCGCGCCTCGCCGGGCTGCTGGCAGGCGACCATGACCTGATCGAGGCGCCCAACACCGCCGACCTGGCGCGGCTGCGGGGCAATGCGGCGGTGCATGTCGCCGCCTCGCCCACCACGCGGCTGATCTTCCTGCAATTGGATACGGCGCGCAGCCCCAGCCCCTTCGTGCAGGGCGGGAGTGGCCCGAACCCCCTGCAGGACGCCCGGGTGCGCCAGGCGCTTTCCCTGGCGATCGACCGCAAGGCGCTGACCGAGCGGGTGATGGACGGCGTCGCCCTTCCGGCGGCGCAGTTCCTGCCGGAGGGCATGGCCGGGACCATCCCGGGCCTGCCGGTGCTTCCCCATGATCCCGCGCGCGCACGCGCGCTGCTGGCGGAGGCCGGCTACCCCCAAGGCTTCGCGCTCACCTTCCACGCCACCAACAACCGCTACGTGAACGACGCGCGGCTGGCCCAGGCGATCGTCCAGTACTGGCAGCGGATCGGCGTGAAGGCAGAGCTGGACACCATGCCCAGCGCCACCTTCTTCACCCGCCGGGCCCGGCGGGAGTTCTCCGTCGCCATGGGGGGCTGGTCGGCCGACGCGGCGGAGACCCTGCTCTTCCAGCAGCTCTGGCTGATGACGACCGATGCCTCGCGCGGGCGCGGCAGCAGCAATTACGGCGGCTGGTCCGACGCGACCTTCGACGGGATCCTGGGACGGGCCATCGCCACGATGGACCCGGAGGCAAGGGCCGGGCTGCTGCGCCAATCCGGGCGCCGGGCGCTGGAGGAGATGCCGGTCGTGCCGCTGCATTTCGAAAGCGCGACCTGGGCGAGCCGCCGTGGCTTCCGCTATCCCGGCCGGGTGGACCAGACCACCCTGGCGGCCGAGGTCCTGCCCGAATGACCGTCCCTCGCCGCCGGCTGCTGGCCTGCGGCGCCTTCCTGCCCCTCGCGGCCGAGGCCGCCACGAGGCGGCGCCACACGCCGCCCGAGCCCATCACACCGGATCCCACCATGCCCTTCGCGCCGCAGCTGGCCGAGGCCCTTTCCAAGCCGGGCCGCGCCTCCATCCTGTTCGACGACCCGGCGGGCGACCCGCGCCGGCCCGTGACGCTCCACGCCTATCGCCCCGAGGGCTGGCGCCCGGAAGGGCAGGCGGTGCTGGTGATGCACGGCATGGGCCGGAACGGGGACGAGTATCGCGACTTCTGGGTGGAGGCGGCCGAGCGGCACAACCTCCTGATCGTGGCGCCTACCTTTCCGGCGCATCTCTTCCCCACCCCCGAAACCTACAACAACGGCTCGGTCCTCGGCGGGGATGGCTCGCTCCGCCCGGGGGAGTGGCGGGGCTACCGGATTTCGGCGCGGGTGGTGGGCGCGCTGCGGGCCGCCGGCCTCTCCACGCGCCCCAAGGCTCTGATCTTTGGGCATTCCGCGGGCGGCCAGTTCCTGCACCGCCTGCTGTCCACCGAGCCTGCGGAGGCATTCGAGGCGGCGATGGTCGGTAATCCCGGCTGGTTCAGCCTGCCGGATCTCGGCCGCCCCTTCCCCGCGGGTCTGGGCGGCATCGGGGCGACGGAGGCCGATCTGGCGCGGCTCCTGGCCTTCCCGATGACCATCCTCTCCGGCGAGCAGGATGTGGAGACCACCGGCCCGAGCCTGCCTTCCCAGCCCGAGGCCCTGGCGCAGGGGCCCCACCGCTTCGCGCGGGCGCTATACTATTTCGAGGCGGGCCGGGCCGAGGCCGCGCGGCGGGGCCTGGCCTTCGGCTGGAAGCGCGTGACGGTGCCCCATATCGGGCATGACGGCGCCGCCATGTCCCGCGTGGCGGCAAGCCTGTGGTTCGAGGGCCGGTTGCCGCCCGATTCCGTTCTGGCGGAATGGGGCCGCAAGGGGCAGGGGGCGCTCTAGCCGCCCCGCCCTCCGGCGCGGCTACCAGTGGCGCCAGCCGTGCCGGTAATAGCCGGGATAGTAGCCGTAGTAGCGCGGCGGCGGATAATAGACGCGCGGCGGCGGGGCGTAGTAGCCAGGGCCGGAGGCGATGACCGCCCCGGCGGCGGCCCCGATCCCGGCCCCGACCAGCGCGCTCCCCGCGACATTCGGTTCGCCATAGGGGCCGTAGCAGCCACCGAGCGCCAGCGCCGCGAAGCCCAGGGCCGCGTATCGCATCGTCATCGCCAGCCTCTCCCGCCACCATAGCCATGGCCGTAACCCTGGGCGTAGGGGCGGCCATATCCGTAGGAACCGCGGTCCCGGCGGGGCGGTTGCCGGTAGCGCGGCCCGCTGTCGCTCGCCGCGGCGGCGACGAGCCCGGCGGCCAGCCCCACCCCGGCGCCGAGGGCGAGGGTGCTGCCCCAATCGGTCGAGCCATCCGGGTTCTGGCAACCGGCCGTGGCCAGGGCGGCTCCGAGGGCGAGGGCGGGGAGTAGGCGGACCTTCATCTGTCGAGACCTCCGATGCCGCCGAGGATCGGTGGGCCCCGTGTCAGGCGAGGGGCGGACCGATGGCAGGCGGAGGCGGGATGGAGGTCTTTTCATGGCGGGGCGCCCGGGCGCCCCGCCGCGCCGGATCAGCCGCGCTGGCCGGAAAAGGCGTTGAAGGTTTGAAGGGTGTAGGTGTCCTTCACCCCCGGCACGCCCTGCACCCGCTCCACCACGAAAAGGCCGATATCCTGGTCCGGCTCCAGGTAGAACTTGCCCAGAAGGTCGTACTGCCCGCTCGTCGAATGCATCTCGGACAGCTCGGGGATGCTGTCCGCCATCTCCCGCGCGACACGGTAGGCGGCCCCCATCTCGCATTTGATCATGACGAAGATCGCTTTCATGCTCCACCCGCTGCGGCCATGGGTGCAGGATGGCGCCATGGCGGCGGGGTTCCAAGCCTGGCCGGAGAGGATCGCGCGTATCCGCTTGGATTCCGTGTTGCGCCGGACGGCCTCCCTCGCGAGAATGGGAGCATTCGGTCGGACGGTTGAATGCGAAAGCGCACCCAAGTCCTCGTTCTGGCGGTCCTTCTGGGCGGCGGGGCAGCCTGGCACTTCTACGGGGAAGGGGTGGGCCTGCCGCGGCCCATGGCACTTCTTGGCCTGGAGAAGAGGGCGGCCACCACCACGGCCGGGGCCGCCGGCCCGGTCAATGTCGCGGTCGCGCCCGTGCGCACCGGGGTGGTGATCGAGCGCGCGGAAAGCGTCGGCACCGTCCGCGCGCGGGAAGCCGTGACGATCACGGCGAAGAATTCCGGCATCGTCACCGCCATCCGCTTCCAGGAAGGCCAGCGGGTCGCCGCCGGGGATGTGCTGGTGGTGATGGACGACGCCGCCCTGCGGGCCGAGCTGGACCAGGCCCGGGCGCAGCTCGACGATGCGCGCAGCCAGCTTCAGCGCGTGCAGCGGCTGACGGCCGGGGTGGTGGCCGAGCAGCGGGTGGACACGCTCCAGGCCGTCGCGCGCGGTGCGGAGGGGCGGGTGCGCCAGGTGCAGGCGAGGCTCGACGAGGCGCGGGTGACGGCCCCCTTCGCCGGGCGGGTCGGGCTCCGCTCCGTCAGCGCCGGCGCGCTGCTGCAGCCGGGCACGCCGGTGACGACGCTCGACGACATCTCCCGCGTGCGGGTGGAGTTCTCCATCCCCGAGATCCATGTGGCCCGGATCCGGCCGGGCAGCATCGTGAAGGCCCGTAGCAGCGCCTATGGCGAGCGGCGGTTCGAGGGCACCGTCACCGTCGCCGACACCCGGATCGACCCGGCCACCCGGACGGTGCGGCTGGTGAGCGAGTTCGACAATCCCGACGAGGCGCTCCGCCCCGGCCTGTTCCTCACCATCGAGCTGGACCTGCGGACGCGGAACGACGCGCTGATGGTGCCCGAGGAGTCGCTGGACCCGGTGGGGGAGCGCGCCTTCGTTTTCGTGGTGCGCGATAACCGGGCGCAGCGCGTGGAGGTGACCCTCGGCCAGCGCCTCTCGGGCGAGGTGGAGGTGCTGCGCGGCCTGGCCGCGAGCGACCAGGTGGTGGTGCGCGGCATCCAACGGCTGCGCAACAATGCGCCCGTGCGCATCACCGAGACCATCACGCGGCCGACGAGCTGAGGGGGAGGGGACGCCGTGGTCCTGAGCGACGTCTCGATCAAGCGGCCGGTCTTTGCCACCGTCATCAGCCTGTTGCTGATGGTGATGGGCCTGGCCGCCCTGTTCCGGCTGCCCATCCGCGAATACCCGGCGATCGACCCGCCCATCGTCTCGGTCACCACCACCTATACCGGCGCCTCGGCGGCCGTGGTGGACACGCAGATCACGGAGCTGATCGAGTCCGCGGTCGCGGGGATTGAGGGCATCAAGACGCTCTCCTCCTTCTCACGCGACGAACGCAGCGTGGTCACGCTCGAATTCCGGCTCACGCGGAACGTGGACGCGGCGGCGAACGACGTGCGCGACCGCGTCGCCCGCGCCCTGGCCCGCCTGCCAGAGCAGGCGGACACGCCCATCGTGGCCAAGGTGGATGGCGACAGCCGGCCGATCCTCTGGATCGCGCTCACCTCCAACCTCTACAACGGGATGGAGCTGACGGAGATCGCCTCCCGCCGCTTCAAGGACCGCCTCGCGATCGTGGATGGCGTGGCGGACGTGCTGATCCAGGGTGAGCGCAAATACGCCATGCGCATCTGGCTGGACCGCCAGGCACTCGCCGCGCGCGGTCTCACCGTGCAGGACGTCGAGGAGGCGATCCAGCGCGAGAACCTGGAGCTTCCCGGCGGCCGTATCGAGAGCAGCCAGCGCGAGCTGACGGTCCGCACCGATACCCGCATGTCCCGCCCGGAGCAGTTCCGGGAGGTGGTGCTGACGCGCGGCGGCAGCGCCCAGGTTCTGCTCGGCGACGTGGCCCGGGTGGAGGTGGCGCCCGAGACCACCCGGGGCGAATACCGGATCAACGGCGTGGCCGGTGTCGGGCTCGGCATCCAGCGCCAGTCCACCGCCAACACCCTCTCGGTCGCCGATGGGGTGAAGGCCGAGGTGGAGCGGATCCGTGCCACCCTGCCGGAGGGCATCGAGACCCAGATCGGCTATGACGAGAGCATCTTCATCGCCCAGTCCATCTACGAGGTGGAGCACGCGCTCGTCACCGCGCTGGTGCTGGTGGTGATCGTCATCTTCCTCTTCCTCCGCTCCTTCCGGGCGACGATCATCCCGGCCGTCGCGATCCCGGTCTCGATCATCGCCTCCTTCATCGCCATGTCCGCCATGGGCTTCTCGCTCAACGTGCTCACCCTGCTGGGGCTCGTGCTCGCGATCGGCCTGGTGGTGGACGATGCCATCGTGGTGCTGGAGAACGTCCATCGCCGCATCGAGGAGGGCGAGCCGGTGCTGCTCGCATCCATCCGCGGCTCGCGCGAGATCGCCTTCGCGGTCATCGCGACCACGCTGGTGCTGGTGGCGGTCTTCCTGCCGCTCTCTTTCATGGGCGGCAATACGGGCCGGTTGTTCAGCGAATTCGGCTTCGCCCTGGCGGCCTCGGTCCTCTTCTCCGGGCTGATCGCCCTGACGCTCACGCCGATGATGTGCTCCAAGCTGCTGAAGGAGCATCAGGGCGAAACCTGGCTGATCCGTGTCACCGAGCCCTTCTTCCTCGGCATGAACGGCGCGCTGCGCTGGTCCCTGCGGCACGCGCTGAAGGTGCCGCTGCTGGTGCTGGCGGGGGTGGGGCTGCTCTGCGCGGTCGCCGTCGCCCTGTTCCAGGCGCTGCCGAAGGAGTTCACCCCGGTCGAGGACCGGGCGAGCATCCTCATCCCCGTCACCGCCCCCGAGGGCGCCTCCTTCCCCTATACGGTGGAGCAGGTGCAGCGGGTGGAGCGGATCACCGACGAATACCTCCGCAACGGTGAGGCTATGGTGGTCTTCGCCACGGTGGGCGGCTTCCAGCGGCCGGCCCAGGGCAACCAGGCCACGATGTTCATCCGCCTGAACGCCTGGGAGAGCCGGACGCGCAAGCAGCAGGAGATCGTGCAGGAGCTGACCCCGCGGCTCGGCGGCATCCCCGGCGCGCGCATCTTCCCGCTCAACCCGCCCAGCCTCGGCCAGCGCGGCATCCAGCCGCCCATTCAGTTCGTCATCGGCGGGCCGGATTACGACACGCTGGTGCAATGGCGGGACCGCTTCCTCGAGCGCGCCTCGCAGAACCGCAACCTCCTGAACCTCGACAACAACTTCAAGGAGACGAAACCGGAGCTGCGCGTCTCGATCGACCGGCGCAAGGCGGCCGATCTCGGCGTCTCCATCCAGGCGGTCGGCCGCACCATCGAGACGATGCTCGGCTCCCGCGAGGTCGGCACCTATGTGGAGGGCGGCGAGGAGTACAAGATCCTCCTCCAGGCGCGGGACGGCGACCGCGGCACGCCCTACGACCTGCAGAATATCTTCGTCCGCACCATGGGCGGCGGGCTGATCCCGCTCTCGAACGTGGTGAGCCTGGGCGAGCGCGCGCGGCCCCAGTCCCTCTCCCGCGAGGACCGGGTGCGCGCGATCACCATCAGCGCCACCCCGGCCCCGGGCTATTCGCTCGGCGAAGCGCTGGACTATCTGGACGCGCTGGCGCGGGAGGTGCTGCCGCCGGATGCCCGCATCTCCTATCGCGGGCAGAGCCTGGAGTTCCGGGAATCTTCGGGCAGCCTCGCCATCACCTTCGCCATGGCCCTGCTGGTGGTGTTCCTCGTGCTCGCGGCGCAGTTCGAGAGCTTCATCCACCCCTTCGTCATCCTGCTCTCCACGCCGCTCGCGGTCACGGGCGGGCTGCTGGCGCTGCATCTCACGGGGCAGTCGCTGAACATCTTCAGCCAGATCGGCATGGTGATGCTCATCGGGCTGATGGCGAAGAACGGCATCCTCGTGGTCGAATTCGCCAACCAGCTCCGGGATGAAGGCCGCAACGTGCATGACGCGGTGCTGGAGGCTTCGGTGGTCCGGCTGCGGCCCATCCTGATGACCTCCATCGCCACCGTGCTCGGCGCCGTGCCGCTGGCCGTCGCCACGGGCGCCGGGGCCGAGAGCCGTCAGGCGCTGGGGATCGTGATCGTCGGCGGGATCAGCCTTTCGACCTTCGTCACGCTCTACGCCGTGCCGGCGCTCTATCTCCTGCTCGCGCCCTATACGAAGCCTGTCGGGGCGGTGGCGGCGAAGCTGCGGGAGCTGGAGGCGCGCGGCGCCGTGCCGCACCACCCCGCGCCGGCGGAATAGGCGCCGCCGACGAACAGGGCGGCACGGAAGCTGCATCGGATCGACCCGCGCCGGGCCTGAGGCCCGGCCGATCCGATTGCGGAAGACGGGCAGCGGCCACACAGGCCCCTGGCCGTCCGGCGGGGGAAGGCCGCCGCAAGTCCGCATCGTTCCCGCCGCCCGCACCCCCAAGCGGCATTCCGACGCGCCCCGGGGCAGAGCCCCGGCGCGAATCTGGAGTGCTGCGATGCGACAGCCGACTCGCCGTGGGGTCCTGGGAGCCGCCCTGGCCGCGCCCTTCCTGGCGCCGCCATCCCGGGCCCAAGGGCTCACACCCATCCGCTTCATCCTGGACTGGAAGGCCCAGGGGCCGCATGCCTGGTACTATCTCGCCCAGTCCCGCGGTTATTTCCGGGAAGCCGGGCTGGACGTCACCATCGACCAGGGCGAGGGCTCGGCGGCCGCCGTCACGCGGGTGATGTCGGGCGCCTATGATGCCGGCTTCGGCGACATCAACGCCGTGATCCAGAATGCCGCGCAGCGGCCCGGCGAACAGCCGGTGATGGTCTATCTCGTCTACAACCGCGCCCCCTACGCCATCATCGCCCGCGCCGACGGCCCCGTGCGGAGCCTGCGGGACCTGGAGGGCCGCCAGCTCGGCGCGCCCGCCGGCTCGGCGACCGCGCGGATGTTCCCCGCCCTGGCCGCGCGGAACGGCGTGGACCCGGCGAAGGTCCGCATGGCCGCCATCCAGCCGAACCTGGTGGAGCAGATGCTGATGCAGGGCCAGGTGGATGCCATCGCCCAGTTTTCGGGCACCAGCTACATGAACTTCATCGGCATGGGCCGCGACCCGGAGAAGGACTTCCGCTGGTTCTTCTACAGCGACATGGGGCTGGACCAGTATTCGAACGGCGTGCTGGTCAGCCAAGCGCTGCTGCGGAACCGGCCCGAGGCGGTGCGCGGGCTGGTGGCCGCCATCAACCGCGCCATCCGCGACGTCGCGGCCGACCCCGATGCCGGGATCGCGGAGCTGAAGCGCGTGGAGCCGCTGACCGACCCCGCCATCGAGAAACGGCGCATGCTCTACATGCTGCGCGCGCAGATGACGACGCCCGAGACCGAGGCGCTCGGCCTCGGCGACCTCGACGACAAGCGGCTGGAGGGCGCGATGGCCACGGTGGTGCAGACCTACGGCCTTCCCCGCACCCCCGCCGCGAGCGAGGTCTTCCGGCGCGACTTCCTGCCATCGCGCGAGGCCCGGCGGCTGCCGGCCCTGGCTGGTTGAGGGCGCGGCCGATGACCGAGGACGAGCGGATGATGGCGCTGGCCATCGAGCAGGCGCGGCATGGCGCGACCCTGGGCGAGCAGCCCTTTGGCGCGCTGGTCGCGCGGGACGGGGAGGTGGTCGTCAAGACCTGGAGCCGGAAGGTGGGGCTTTGCGACGCCACGGCCCATTCCGAGACCCTGGCCGTCGGCATGGCCTGCCGCGCCCTGGGGCGGCGCGAGCTGCCGGACTGCACCTTCTACGCCACCTGCGAACCCTGCCCGATGTGCCTCGGCGCCATCCTGAACGGCGGCTTCCGCCGGCTGGTGCTGGGCGCGCGCAATGCCGATGTGAAGCGGCTGGCGAAGAAGGCCTTCAACTTCAAGGACTACACGGTGGAGAGCTTCGCCGAGACCGTGGGCTGGGAGCTGGAGGTGGTGGACGGCGTGCTGACGGAGGAATGCGTCGGCCTCTACACCGGCGCGGGGGTCGAACTCACCCGTTGACCCCGCCGGGGGCGGTGGCGCGCCGGCCGATCCGGACGTAGTCTCCGCCCCCTTCGGACCGCGCCCAGGCGGACCGAAGGGCTTGAGGGAACGAGACGATGGATGACGGTGCGGCGGCGCGGCAAAGCGTGACGCGGGGACGGACGGGTGGGCAGCTGCTCGCGGATGCGCTGGTGGCCCAGGGCGTCACCCAGGCCTTCTCGGTCCCCGGCGAATCCTTCCTCGACCTCCTCGACGGCCTCTACAATGTCAGTGACCGGATCGAGCTGGTCACCTGCCGCTTCGAGGCGGGCGCCATCAACATGGCCGAGGCCCATGGCAAGCTGACGGGCAAGCCCGGCGTCGCCATCGTCACCCGCGGCCCCGGCGCCTGCCATGCGAGCATCGGCGTGCATATCGCCATGCAGGACAGCACGCCGCTCGTGCTGATCGTCGGCCAGATCCCCTTCTCCGAGACGGACCGGGACACCTTCCAGGAGGTGGACTACCGCCGGATGTTCTCGCCTCTGGCCAAGTGGGTCACCCAGATCGACGACGCCGCGCGCATCCCCGAGCTGATGGCGCGCGCCTTCGACGTCGCGCGCAGCGGCCGGCCCGGCCCGGTCGTCGTGGCGATCAGCGAGGAGATGCAGAAGACGGTGGTGGAGGTGCCGGATATCGGCCCGGCCCCGACCCTGCCGGCCCATCCCGCCCCGGGCTCCATCCCCCGTCTGCTGGAATTGCTGGACGGTGCGCAGCGCCCGGTGATGGTCCTCGGCGGCACGGGCTGGTCGGCGGAGGGCAAGGCCGCCATCCGTGACTTCGCCCGGGCGCATGACCTGCCGGTGGCCGTCGGCTTCCGCCGCCTCAGCCTCTTCGACGGCACCTCGCCCCTTTTCGCAGGCGATCTCGGCGTCGGCTCCGATCCGGGGCTGGTCGCGCGGGTGAAGGAATCGGACCTCGTCCTCGCCATCGGCACGCGGCTCGGCGAGGCGACGAGCCAGGGCTACACGCTGTTCCCGGCCGGGCAGACGAGCCCCATCGTGCAGGTGCATCCGGACCAGTCCGAGATCGGCCGCGTCTTCCGCCCGCTCCTCGGGATCACGGCGGACCTCAATGCCTTCGCCCTGGCGCTCCGCGATGCCGCGCCGGCCAAGCCGCGCCCCTGGGGCGAGTGGCGCAAGCGTCTGCGCGCCGGGCGGGAGGCGAGCGTCGCCGCGCCGGATTACGAGGGCCCGCTGAACTTCGCCCGCGCCCTCCAGGCGCTGGAGGCCGAGCTGCCCGAGGACACGATCTTCACCGTCGATGCCGGCAATTTCGCCACCTGGCCGCAGCGCTTCATGTCCGTGCGGGAGAAGCAGGAGTTCATCGGCCCGACGAATGGCGCCATGGGTTATTCCGTCCCGGCGGGGCTGGGCGCCGCCATCACCTATCGCGGCCGCTGCGTGATCAGCTTCGTCGGCGATGGCGGCTTCCTGATGACGGGCCAGGAGATCGCGACCGCCTTCCAGGCCGGCGTGGCGCCCATCGTGATCGTGGTGAACAACGGCCAGTACGGCACCATCCGCATGTATCAGGAGCGGCACTATCCCGGCCGCGTCTCCGGCACGCAGCTTACCAACCCCGACTTCGCCAGGTTCATCGAGGCCTTCGGCGGGCATGGCGAGGTGGTGACCGCGACCGATGAACTCGTGCCCGCCTTCCGCCGGGCGCGCGAGAGCGGCAAGCCAGCCGTGATCGAGGTGCGGATGAGCTCGGAGCAGATCACCAACCGCCAGACGGTGACCCAGATCCGGGCTGCCGCCACCAAGGGCTAGAGGAGTCGCCGGGGCGCGGGCGCGCCCCGGCAGCGGCTTCAGGCCCGGCGCACGTTCCAGAAGGTGGCGAAGCCATCCAGCACGCCGGTGATGCTGGAGCGGTAGGCCGTGGGCTGGAGGTACTGGCCGAGGGGGTAGTAGGGCACCTCTCGCATGGCCTCCGCCTGGATCTCCCGGCAGATGGATGCCTGCGCCGCCTCGTCGGGCGCGGCGAACCAGCCCTGCCGCAACTCCTCGATGCGCGGGATGGTGGCCCAGCCGGCATAGCCGGCCTCGCCCGCGCCGCGCAGGGCGATATGGACCGCGGGGTTGAGCCAATCCATGCCGGCCCAGTTCGTGATGAAGGCGCTCCACCCGCCCTCGGTCACCGAGCCCTTGCGGTTCCGGCGCTGCAGCATGGCGTTGAACTCGACCGAATAGACCTCGACATTCATCCCGGCTTGCTTGAGCGAGTCGGCCGCCACGGCGCCCATGGTGGAGGAGCCGGAGGAGGTGGAAGGCACCATCAGCAGCACGGGCTCGCCGCGATAGCCCGCCTCGCGCAACGCCGCCTTCACCTTGTCCATGTCGCGCCGGCCCGTCAGCGGCGCGAGGCCGGTGTCGGAGGCCATGGGGGTGTTGGGGCAGAAGAAGCCCAGCGGCAGGTGGTAGAGGCTCGTCTCCCCGGCGCCGACCAGGGCCTGCATCGTCGCCTCCTGGTCGATCGCGCCCCAGAGGGCACGGCGGATGGCGGGGTTGTTGAACGGGGCCTGCAGGTGGTTCACCTGCATCATCCCCACGAAGCCCGTCGGGTCCTTCACCTCCACCCGGACGTTCCGGTTGCGGCGCATGAGGGCGAGCTGGTCGTGATAGGCATATTCCTGCCAGTCCGCCTCGCCCGCGAGCAGGGCGGAGGTGGCCGTGGAGGGATCGGGCATAACCCGCCACTCCACGCGGTCGAAATGGACGACCTTCGGCCCGGAGGTCCAGCTGGGCACACCGCCCTGGCGCGGCACATAGCCCTCGAACTTCGTATAGACGTTCAGCGAGCCCGGCACCCGCTCATCCGCCTTGAAGCGGAACGGACCGCTGCCGACCAGCTCGGTCACCTGCCGGAAGGGGTCGGTATTCGCCAGCCGCTCCGGCATCATGGCGCAGACCGGCACGGATGCCTTGCCGAGGGCGATCGGCAGGAGCGGGAAGGGGCGCTTCAGGCGGAAGCGGATGGTGCGGTCATCCGGGGCGGAGAGTTCGTCGGTGCTGGCCATGAGGATGCCGCCGAACGGGTCCCGCTTGGCCCAGCGGTTGAGGCTGGCGACGCAGTCCCGCGCCAGAACGCGCTCCCCGTCATGCCAGCGCAGCCCCTCGCGCAGGGTCAGCTCCCAGCGCCGGCCGTCCTCCTCCACCCGGTGCCCCTCGACCATCTGGGGCGTGGCCCGGAAGTTCGCATCCATGCCGTAGAGCGTGTCGAAGACCATGTAGCCATGGTTCCGCGTGGCATAGGCGGTGGTGGTGACGGGGTCGAGCGTCACCACGTCCTGCTGCGGCGTGAAGCGCAGCGTGGTGGCGGATTGGGCCCGGACCAGGGAAGGGGCGACCAGCCCGGCTCCCGTGGCCATCATCCCTGAGGCCATCATCAGCGTGCGGCGATGCATCGGCGATCTCCTTCTCGGACATCCCGGTGACGCGCTGCCTCCGGCGCCAGATCACCACGCGTCGCGCGGGAAGGCCAGGGCGGGGATCCCGCCGTCAGCCCTTCCCGACGCTGGCGAGGATCCGCGCCGGCCGGATGGGCACCGGTGCGCCGATCATCATCCCGCCGCGCTTCGCCGCGCTATGCCAAAGGCCGCCGTCAGGCGCCGAATTCGTCGCGGACCGCCTCGGTATGGGCGCCCAGCGCCGGAACGGGGCCAAGTTCCCGCGCGCCGTCGCTGAAGATCGGGGCGGGGGCGGCGACCGGGACGGGACCGCCGGGGGTCTCGAGCGTCACGCGCCGGAGCGCCGGGTGCGCCGCGAAGGAGGGGAGGTCGTTGACGAAGCCAAAGGCGGTGCGGGCCTGCTTCAGGCGCGCCGCGCATTCGTCCCGAGTCAGCGCCACGAAAACAGCAGCGATATGGGCGTCCACCTCCGGCCGCCGTGCCACGCGCTCCACGTTGCTGCGGTAGCCCTCGCGCTGCGGCAACGCCGGTTCCCGCAGGAAATGCGTGCAGAAATCGGCCCATTCGCGCTCGTTCTGGATGGAGATGAGGACCTGCGCGCCATCCGCCGTGGCGAAGGCGCCATAGGGGCAGATGGAGGGATGGGCGATGCCGACGCGGGCCGGCGCCTTGCCCGTGCCCTCGTAATAGAGCAGCGGCACGTTCATCCAATCGGCCATGCCGTCGAAGAGCGAGACGGCGATTCCCTTGCCGCGCCCGGTCACGCCGCGCTCGATCAGCGCCTCCAGCACCGCGGCATGGGCGTTCATGCCGCAGGCGATATCGCAGACCGAGACGCCGACGCGGCCCGGCCCCTCCGGGCGGCCGGTGATGCTGCACAGCCCGCTCTCGGCCTGCACGAGCAGGTCATAGGCCTTCATCCCGGCATATTCGCCCCTCTCGCCATAGCCGGAGATGTCCACGGTGATGAGGCGCGGATGCTCCGCGCGCAGGGCCTCGCTGCCGAAGCCGGCCCGCGCGGCGGCACCGGGGGCGAGGTTCTGGATGAACACATCCGCCCGCGCGATCATCCGCCGCAGCAGCGCCAGGTCCTCCGCCTGCTTGATGTCGAGGACGACGCTTTCCTTGCCCCGGTTGAGCCAGACGAAATAGCTGGAAAGCCCCCTGGCCGCCGCATCGTAGCCCCGGGCGAAGTCGCCCTCGGCGCGTTCGATCTTGATGACGCGCGCCCCGGCATCGGCGAGGCGGCCGGCGCAGTAGGGGGCCGCCACGGCCTGTTCCATCGAGACGACGAGCAGCCCGGCAAGCGGCTTCGATCCGGCCATGGCGGTGCCCCTCCTCAGAAGCTGCGCGGCAGGCCGAGGATATGCTCCGCGACATAGCTCAGGATGAGGTTCGTGCTGATGGGCGCCACCTGGTAGAGCCGGGTTTCCCGGAATTTGCGCTCCACATCGTATTCATGCGCGAAGCCGAAGCCGCCATGGAATTGCAGGCAGGCATTCGCCGCCTCCCAGGACGCCTTGGCCGCGAGGTATTTCGCCATGTTCGCCTGCGCGCCGCAGGGCTGGTGCGCATCGAACAGCCGGCACGCCTCGAAGCGCATGAGGTTCGCGGCCTCGATCTCGATGTAGCTCTCCGCGATCGGGAACTGCACGCCCTGGTTCTGCCCGATGGGCCGCCCGAAGACGACGCGCTCCTTCGCATAGGGCACGACCTTGTCGATGAACCAGTAGCCGTCGCCGATGCATTCCGCCGCGATCAGCGTCCGCTCCGCGTTCAACCCGTCGAGGATGTATTTGAAGCCGCGCCCCTCCTCGCCGATCAGGTTCTCGGCGGGGATCTCGAGATTGTCGAAGAAGATCTCATTGGTCTCGTGGTTCACCATGTTCTCGATGGGGCGAACCGTCATGCCATTCCCGATGGCCTCGCGCAGGTCGACGAGGAAGATCGACATCCCCTCGGACTTCTTCGTCACCTCCGCCAGCGGCGTGGTGCGGGCGAGCAGGATCATCAGCTCGGAATGCTGGATGCGGGAAATCCAGACCTTCTGCCCATTCACCACATAACGGTCGCCCTTGCGGACTGCGGTCGTCTTGATCTTGGTCGTGTCGGTGCCCGTGGTCGGCTCGGTCACGCCCATGGATTGCAGGCGCAGCTCGCCGCTCGCGATCTTGGGCAGGTAGCGCCGCTTCTGCTCCTCGGATCCGTGCCGGAGCAGGGTGCCCATATTGTACATCTGCCCGTGGCAGGCACCGGAATTGCCGCCGGAGCGGTTGATCTCCTCCATGACGATGGAGGCTTCCGTCAGGCCGAGGCCCGATCCGCCATACTCCTCCGGGATCAGGGCCGCGAGCCATCCCGCCCTGGTCAGCGCCTCGACGAAGGCATCCGGGTAGCCGCGCTCCGCGTCGACCTTCCGGTGGTACTCCGCCGGAAATTCGGCGCAGAGGGCGCGCACGGCGTCGCGCAGTTCCTGGTGCCCGTCCGTGTCGCCCTGCATCCCGTTCCCTTCCGTCCGCTTGCCCGGCTTCGCGATGGCCAGGCTCTCTCCGACTCATGCCGCCGGAAGTCGGACGGGGGAAGGGGGGCGGCTGCTATCCGCCGAGCGGCAGGCGTTCCGCGACCAGGAACGGCTCGCCCGGGGCGGCCTGGGTGAAGAGGCAGAGCTCTGTCACCCGGCGCGGCCGGGACGCGGCTTCGCCCAGGAAGGCCTGGACCGCCGGGCGGAGGACCGCGTCCTGCTCCGGGGTGAGCCTCTGGGTGAGGGTGACGTGGAAGCGCCACTCGCCGAAGACCTGGGGGTAGCCCCAGCGGTGGAGGTTGTAGCGCCCAGCCGCGGAGAGGCGGTCGGGCCTGCGCCGGGCGATCTCCGCCTCGGTGGGCGGGGCGCGATGCGCATCCAGCGCGGCCACGCAGGCATCGGCGAGGCCCTGGAGGGCGGGGCAGGGGGCCGATTCCCGCAGCGCCAGGAAGCCGCTCAGCGAAGCGATTTCGAGGCCAGGAAGATCGAAGGGCTCGGTGCCCGCCGCCAGAAGTGCCGCCTCCTCGCGCAGCGCGGCATAGGCGCCCGTGAGGCGGAAGGGTGCCTTCAGCGTGGCATGCAGCCCGTAGCCGCGCGGGTCGGCGGTCAGGGCGGCGAGATCCAGCCCGGGGATCGTCGGCTGGGCCAGGGCGGCGCCCGTCTCGGCGTCCCGGCCCAGCCAGGTGCTGCCGAGGCGGTGCAGGGGGTCATCGACCGGCGGCGCCCAGTACAGGGCGGCGCGGGCGAGGGCGGCGGTGCCCATCATGCGATGCGCATCCCGCCGCGCCACACGGCCTGCACCACCGGCATCTCGCCGAACTCCCGGATCCGCACGAGGTCCGCCCGCAGCCCGGGCGCGATCCGGCCACGATCCGCCAGGCCGAGCGCCCGGGCCGGATTGGCCGTGATGGTGGCGACCGCCGCCGCAAGCGGCATCCCCGCCGCGAGCGGCAGCCGCCAGGCCGCCTCGATCATGGCCGGCGGCACGTAGTCGGAGGCGATGATGTCCACCAGCCCCTCGCGGGCGAGATCGGCCGCGGACACATTGCCCGAATGGCTGCCGCCGCGGACGAGGTTGGGCGCGCCGGCGATCACCGCCATGCCATGCGCCCGCGCGGCGCGGGCCGATTCCAGGTTCACCGGAAACTCGCTGATCCGGATGCCGTCCGCGGCATTGTGTCCGACGATGACCGGATCCCAGTCGTCATGGGTCGCGAGCGGCACGTCGCGACCTTCGAAGAGGGAGAGGAGCGCGCGCCGGTTCGGGCCGGACCAGGCCTCGCGTTGCGCGGTCAGCTCGGCCATGCGCCGCTCCACCTCGGCCACCGGCCGCCCGCCCTTCACCCGCATGGCACGGTAGCGGTCGGGGTCGGCGTATTGGCCGACGCCAGGGGTGTGGTCCATGAGACTGACCATCCGCAGATGCGGGTCGGCGTGGAACTCCTCCAGCATCGGCAGCATGTCCGTGGCGGGCAGCTCGCAGCGCAGATGCAGCAGGTGCTCGGATTTCAGCACGCCGGCCTCGGTGAGCGCCCCGAGGTCGCGCACCCCGTCGCGGGCCGTCTGCAGCCGGCTCTCGTCGAAGCCGAGATCGCCCAGGCACAGCGCGTCCAGCACCGTGGTCACGCCCGCGACGGCCACCTGGCTATCATGGGAAAGGAAGGCCGAGACCGAGGGCCAGCGGGCCTGGCTGCGGGGGAGGACCTGGCGCTCCAGATTGTCCGTATGGACATCGACCACGCCGGGGATGAGGACATCGCCCTCCAGGTCCACGGCGCCGGGTGCCGCGCTCCGGCCGGGCGCGACTTCGGCGATCAACCCGTCCCGCAGAAGGATCGTGCCCGTCTCCACCCGATCGGGCAGGACGAGGCGGGCATTGGTCAGGATCGTCTCGTCGGTCATGCGCCCCCTTCTGCCCGAGCCATCCGCCAGGGCAAGTCCGTGGCGCTGCTTCTCCCTCCATGCCATGCTTGTCTAGACATGTCGGGGTGACGAAACCATGACAATTCTCGACCGGAGCGGCGAGACGGCGCTCTGGCGACAGATTGCGGCCCGGCTGGAAGCGGCGATCGCGGAGGGCGAGCACGGGCCTGAGGACCGCCTGCCAAGCGAGGGGGCGCTCTCCACCCGTTTCGGCGTGAACCGCCACACCGTGCGGCGCGCGCTGGAGGAGTTGGAACGGCGCGGGCTGATCCGGACGGAGCAGGGGCGGGGCAGCTTCGTGGCGGGGGAGGTGCTCGATTATCCACTCCATGGGCGCACCCGATTCTTCGAGACCGTGCGGGCGCAGCGTCGGGAACCAGCCGGGCGGATCCTGCGGCTCGGCGAGGTCGCGGCACCGGCCGCCGTCGCGGAGGCCCTCGGGATCGCACGCCGCGCCCCGGTGTTGCGGGTGGAGCGGCTGGGCATGGCGGATGGCTGCCCGGTGGTGCTCGGCGTTCACCACCTGCCGCTGCCGCGATTCGCCGCCGCGGAAGCCGCCTTGCTGGCCGCCCCCTCCATCACCGCCGCGCTCGCGGCCTGCGGTGTGGCCGATTACCGGCGCGCCCGGACCCGAATCACCGCGCGGCTGCCCACCGGCGAGGAGGCCCAGCGCCTCCGCCAGTCACGCGGGCGGCCGGTGCTGGCGAGCGAGGCGCTGAACCTGGATGCGGAGGGGCGCCCGGTGGATTTCACCCTGGCCTGCTACGCGGCGGGGCGGGTGCATGTGCTGGTGGAGGAGGAGCAGCGCGCGGCGATGGCCGGATATGCGAAGGGGGACGCACCTCTCGGCGCATCCCCCTTCTGATCTGGCTCCCCGAGTTGGACTCGAACCAACGACCTAGCGATTAACAGTCGCGTGCTCTACCAGCTGAGCTATCGGGGATCAGTGGCCCACCATGTGGCGGGGCCGGCCGAATATCCCGATGGGCGGTCCGCCGCAAGGGGGTCTGTCGATTATTGCGCAAATGCTTCGGGTGGCCAGGCGAGCCGGCCCGTCCGCCCGGACGGTCAGGTAGAGGGCGCGCGCCCACGCCGGCCAGGCCGGTGGGTGCTCAGAGATTCTGGAAGGGAAAGGCTGGAGGCCCGAGCGGGAATCGAACCCACATTCACGGATTTGCAGTCCGTTGCATCACCACTCTGCCATCGGGCCGGCAGGGGGGCAGGGTATCGCGCCCCTTGTCCGGCCGGTCAAGCCGGCATCGCCGAGGCCGGGGCGCGCCCCCCGTCCTTCCAAGCGCAGCCCGGCGCGCCTATAAACCGATCGGTTCAGTGGATGGGACAGCGGGCGGCATGGACTACGCCGAGGCGCGCAGGCGCATGGTCGATGGGCAGGTGAAGCCCAACCGGGTGACGGACCCGCGGATCCTGGAAGGGATGCGGGCGGTTCCGCGAGAGCTTTTCGTCCCGCAGCGCCTCAGGGTGCGTGCGCTGACGGATGAGGATCTGGCGCTGGGCGGCGGCCGCGTGCTGCTGCAGCCCATGGTGGTCGCGCGGCTGATCCAGCTCGCGGCCCCGCGTCCGGGGGAGCGCGTGCTCGTCCTCGGCGCCGGGCCGGGCTATGGCGCGGCGGTGATGGCGCATATGGGCGCCCAGGTCGTGGCCGTGGAGGATGACGCGGCCATCGCCGGCTTCGGCGAGGAGGGGATCGCCGCTTCCGGCCTGCCGGCGGGTTCGCTGCGGCGCCAGGGCGGCTCGCCCGAACTCGGCATGCCCGATGGCGCCCCCTACGACCTCATCTTCGTCGAGGGCGCGCTGCCCGCCGTGCCGGCGGTGCTCGCCTCGCAGCTGGTGGAAGGTGGAAGGCTGGTCGCCATCCGGACGGCCGCGGGCCAGGTGCCCTCCGCCATCATCGGTCGCCGCGTGGGCGGGTCGCTGAGCACGGTCGAGGCCTTCGACATTCCGGGCACCCAGATGCCCCTGCTGCCGGCCTTCGCGCCGAAGCCGGGCTTCGCGCTGGGCTGAAGGCCGGCGGCGCGCCTGCGCCGGGCAAGGACAGGGCTGGCGCGGGCAACGGCCCCGCGCCGTCCGCCGCCATCCTCGCTGCGAAACGCGGCGCGGCAAGGATGTGGAAAGGGTTCCCCATCATCCTGGCTCCGAGGCGGCGGAGAAGGTTAACATCACCGGGAACCGAGCAAAGGCGGCCCCGATGCGCCATGGCGCCGGGCCGGCCGATCAGGGATTGCATCCGATGACCCGCAGCCAGCCGAAGCGCCTCCGAACCGAGCAAAGCCAGCGTCCCCGGCCCGCCTTGCGGGCCGTGCTGCCGGCCGTATTTCTTCTTGGCCTTGGGGGACCTGCCGGGGCGCAGACCCTGCAGGAAGCCCTTGCCCAGACCTATGTGAACAACCCCACCCTGGCCACCGCCCGCGCCCAGCTGCGCGTGGTGGATGAAAACGTGCCCCAGGCCCTGGCGGGATGGCGGCCGACCGTCACGCTTTCCGGCTCCGCGGGCTATGGCGAGGGCACGCTCCGCAGCCGCAGCACCACGTCGTCCGGCCAGCGCATCGGCGTCACCACGGATCAGGACCGCACCATCGGCACGGTGGCCGCGACCGTGACGCAGCCGCTCTATCGCGGCGGCCGCACCGCCGCCTCCACCCGCCGTGCCGAGAACCAGGTGCTCGCGCAGCGGGCCCGGCTGCTGGCGACCGAACAGCAGGTCTTCCAGGACACCGTCTCGGCCTATGTGAACGTCATCCGGTTCCAGGAGGAGGTTCGCCTCAACCTGAACAACGCCCAGGTGCTGCAGCGCCAGCTGGACGCGACGAACGAGCGCTTCCGCGTCGGCGAGATCACGCGCACAGACGTCGCCCAGGCGGAGTCGCGCCTCGCCGGCGCCCGCGCCTCCCGCGCCGATTCCGAAGGCCAGCTCCAGAACTCCCGCGCCACCTTCCAGCGCGTCATCGGCATCGCCCCCACCCGGCTGACGGCCCCGCAGCCCCTGCAGCCCGCCGCCCGCAGCGGCCAGGACGCCGCCCAGGTGGCCGCGCTGAACAACCCGGCCGTGGTCGCCGCGCTGTTCGACGAGGCCGCCAGCCGCGACTTCATCGACGTGCAGCTCTCCGCCCTGCTGCCGCAGGCCAGCCTCCAGGCGCAGGCCTTCCGCAACGACAACCAGCAGATCATCGGCCAGCGCTCCATCGGCGAATCCGTGACGGCCACCGTCACCGTTCCGCTCTATCAGGGCGGTGCCGAGTATTCGGCCGTGCGCCAGGCCCGGCAGGACGCCACGCGCCTGCGCCAGGTGGTGGACGACCAGCGGCGCGTCGCCTCCGCCCAGGCCATCCAGGCCTGGGAAACGCTGGTCAGCGCCCGCGCGACCGTGGACAGCGTGCGCGCCCAGATCCGCGCGGCCGAGATCGCGCTGGACGGCGTGCAGCGCGAGGCCGTGGTCGGCAGCCGCACCACGCTCGACGTGCTGAACGCCGAGCAGGAGCTGCTGAACGCCCGCGTCTCGCTGGTGCGCGCGCTGGCCAATGTCGTCACCGCCAGCCATTCGCTGGCCCAGGCGGTCGGGCGGCTGACGGCCCGTGACCTGGCCCTGCCCGTCGCCCTCTACGACCAGGAGGCCTATTACCGGGCCGTCCGCGATCGCTGGGCTGGGCTGGGCGACTATTCCGTCCCTCAACCCGTCCGCGATTGATCCCAGGGAGCACCGCATGTCCGGCGCCGCCACCGCACCCGGTCAGGACCCTTCGATGGAGGACATCCTTGCCTCCATCCGCAAGATCCTGAACGAGGAGGAGACGCCGGAGAGCGCCGGGGAGCCGCTGGAGCTGACCGAAGCCATGCTCGTCGCGGCCCCGCCGGAGAAGGCGGAGGCGCAGCCCGCGCCCGAGCCTGACCCCGCCCCGCAGCCCGAGGATGAGCCCGAGGCATTGGCCGAGGTCGCCGCGCCCCCCGCGCCGACGCCGCCCGGCCCGGTGCAGCCGGCCATCCTGGATGTCAGCCCGGCGCCGGAGCCGAGCGCCCCGGAAGCCCCGGCCCCCATCCCGCCGGCGGCACCCGCGCCCGTGGCGCCCGCCGCCGATCTCGCCGAAGGGCTGGTGGCACCGGCGACCGCCGCGGCGGCGGCCGCGCTGCTTGGGCAGCTTGCCCGCACCGTGGCGGCGGAACGCGTGGCGCCCGTGCACCGGAACGGCCCCTCGATCGAGGATGTGGTGCGCGAGGAGGTCCGCCCGCTGCTGAAGGAGTGGATGGACGCCCACCTGCCGGCCCTGATGGAGCGGCTGGTGCGCGCCGAGATCGAACGGGTGGTCAGCCGCTCGCTGGGCTAGGCACCGCAGGCGGGGCAGGGGGGCGCGATCGGGCCTTGACGGGGGGGCGGGGCGTCCGCCAAGCCTCCGCCATGCTCGACAAGACGCTTTCGCCCGCCGGCTTCGAGCCGCGCCTCTATCAGGGGTGGGAGGGTGCCGGGGCCTTCACGGCCAACCCGGCCTCCAACGCCAAGCCCTTCACCATCATGATTCCGCCGCCCAACGTCACGGGCAGCCTGCATGTCGGCCACGCGCTGGACGTCACCATCCAGGACACGCTGATCCGCTTCCGCCGGATGCAGGGCCGCGACGCGCTGTGGCAGCCCGGAACGGACCATGCCGGCATTGCCACCCAGATGGTGGTCGAGCGCCTGCTGGCGAGCGAGGGCAAGGACCGGCGCGAGATGGGGCGCGAGGCCTTCCTCGAGCGCGTGTGGCAGTGGAAGGCCGAGAGCGGCGGCACCATCACCCGCCAGCTCCGCCGCATGGGCGCCAGCCTGGACTGGTCGCGCGAACGCTTCACCATGGATGAGGGCCTGTCCGAGGCGGTGCGCGAGGTCTTCGTGACGCTGCACCGCCAGGGCCTGATGTATCGCGACCGCCGGCTGGTGAACTGGGACGTGAAGTTCCAGACCGCCATTTCCGACCTCGAGGTGGAGAGCAAGGAAGTCAAGGGCAGCCTCTGGCACCTGCGCTACCCCGTGGAGGGCCAGGCCGGACGCTTCCTGGTGGTGGCGACCACCCGGCCGGAGACGATGCTGGGCGACACGGCGGTGGCCGTGAACCCGGAGGATGAGCGCTTCCGGGACCTGATCGGCAAGCATGTGATCCTGCCGCTGGTGGGGCGGCGCATCCCCGTGGTGGCCGATGCCTATTCCGACCCGGAGAAGGGCTCGGGCGCGGTGAAGATCACCCCCGCCCATGACTTCAACGATTTCGAGGTCGGCCGCCGCCACGACCTGTCCTCGCCCAGCGTGCTGGACGCCGAGGGGCGCGTGACGCTCTCCGAGATCGAGGGCGAGATCCGCGCCGAGCCGGGCGTGGCGGAGCCCGGCTTCCTCGGGACCCTGGCGGGGATGGAGCGCTTCGAGGCGCGCAAGGCGATCCTGGCCGAGCTGGAGCGGCTGGAGCTGATCGAGAAGATCGAGCCCCACACCCATGCCGTGCCGCATGGCGACCGTTCCGGAGTGCCGATCGAGCCGCGCCTGACCTGGCAGTGGTATGTGGATGCCGCGACGCTGGCCAAGCCGGCGGTGGAGGCGGTGGAGACCGGTAAGACCCAGTTCGTGCCGAAGCAGTGGGAGAACACCTTCTTCGCCTGGATGCGCGACATCCAGCCCTGGTGCGTCTCCCGCCAGCTCTGGTGGGGCCATCAGATTCCGGCCTGGTACGGACCGGACGGGCATATCTTCGTCGAGCGCACAGAGGCGGAAGCCGTCGCCGCGGCCCGCGCCCATTACGGCGAGGACCGGGAGCTGACCCGCGACCCGGATGTGCTGGACACCTGGTTCTCCTCCGGCCTCTGGCCCTTCTCCACCCTCGGCTGGCCGAAGCAGACGCCGGAGCTGGCGCGCTACTACCCCGGCGACGTGCTGGTGACGGGCTTTGACATCATCTTCTTCTGGGTCGCCCGGATGATGATGCTGGGCATCCACTTCATGGGCGACGTGCCCTTCAAGGTGGTGAACATCCACGGCCTCGTGCGGGACGAGCGCGGGCAGAAGATGTCCAAGTCCAAGGGCAATGTCATGGACCCGCTGGAGCTGGCGGATGCCTATGGCGCCGATGCGCTTCGCTTCACCCTCGCCTCCTTCGCGGGCCCGGGGCGGGACGTGCGGCTGGGCCGGCAGAAGGTGGAGAGCAACCGCGCCTTCGTCACCAAGCTGTGGAACGCCGCCCGCTTCTGCGAGATGAACGGCATCGCGCCTGACGCCGCCTTCAACCCGATGACCGCGAGCACGCCGCTGGCGCGCTGGATCATCGATGCGGGCAATGCCGCGATCGCCGAGGCGACGGCCGCGCTGGAGGCCTATCGGCTCGACGACTATGCCGCGGCCCTCTACCGCTTCACCTGGGGCAGCTTCTGCGACTGGTTCCTCGAACTCGCCAAGCCGGCCCTCACCGGGCCGGACGGGGTGGAGAAGGACGAGGCCAAGGGCGCCGCGCAGCACGTGCTGGGCCTGATCCTGCGCCTCGCCCATCCGGTGATGCCCTATGTGACCGAGGAGCTTTGGGACCGCTTCGGCTATGGCGCCGAGGGCAGCCTCATCCGCACGGCCTGGCCGGAGCCGGTGGCCGTGATGGGCGCGGAGGAGGCCCGGGCGGAGCTGAACTGGCTGGTCGCCTTCATCTCCGAGGTCCGCACCGTGCGGGCCGAGGTGAATGTGCCGCCCTCCGTCACCGTGCCGCTGCTCGTGCAGGGCGCCTCCGCCGAGACCCTGGCCCGCGCCGGGCGCTGGATCGAGCCGATCCGCCGCATGGCCCGCGCCACCGAGCTGCGCCCGCTCGAGGGTGCCCTGCCGGAAGGCGTGGCCCAGGCGGTGGTGGGCGAGGCGACGGTGATGCTGCCCCTCTCCGGCGTGGTGGACCTGGCGGCCGAGCGGACGCGGCTGGCCAAGGAGCATGCGAAAGTCGAGGCCGAGGCGCGCAAGATCGCCCAGAAGCTCGCCAATCCCGACTTCACCAGCCGGGCGAAGGAGGAGGTGGTGGAGGAGACGCGCGAGCGGCTTTCCGCCGCCGAGGCCGAGGCGGCGCGGCTGGCGGCCGCCATCGCCCGCATCGCGGCCTGAGGGCCGGGGGCGTGAGGTTCTTCGACTTCTTCGCCCTGACGGTGCTCGCGACCGTGCCCATCCTCTGGTGCCGGTCGCGGCTGCCCAGGCTGAACCGGGAGCCCCCGGTCACAGACCGCCAGGCGGTCCGGATCGGCGCCCTGATCTCCGCCATCCTCTGCGCGGTCTATATCTTCCGCTACGTCGTCTATCGGTGAACGGGGCAAGGGTTGCGCGGACTGCAACCCAGCCCCAGTCCGCGGCTTCTGTCACCGAACGCCTCCGGGCGCATTCTCCCGTGACAGTCACGGACTTACGAGGTTCCCGATGCCCGATCAGGTCGCGCCCAGCCGTCAGGACGAAAGGGCGGATACGCGCCGCCGTGTCTGGGCGATCGTGGGCGGGTCCTCGGGCAATCTCGTCGAATGGTACGACTTCTACGTCTATGCCGCGACGGCGCTCTATTTCGCGCCGAACTTCTTCCCCTCCGGGGACCGCACGACCCAGCTGCTGAACGCGGCCGCCATCTTCGCGGTCGGCTTCCTCATGCGCCCCATCGGCGGCTGGCTCTTCGGGATGATCGGCGACCGCTACGGCCGCCGCACCTCGATGATGATCTCCGTGCTCATGATGTGCTTCGGCTCGCTGATGATCGCGGTGCTGCCGACCTATGCCACCATCGGCGTCGCCGCGCCGGCCCTGCTGGTCGTCGCCCGGCTGATCCAGGGGCTATCCGTCGGCGGCGAATACGGGACGAGCGCCACCTATATGAGCGAGGTGGCCGCGCAGAAGCATCGCGGCTTCTTCGCCTCCTTCCAGTATGTCACGCTCATCGGCGGGCAGCTTCTGGCCCTTCTCGTGCTCGTCGTGCTGCAGGGCATCTACACGCCGGAGGAGATCCGCGCCTGGGCCTGGCGCATCCCCTTCTTCATCGGCGCCGCCGCGGCCATCGTCGCGCTCTTCCTGCGCCGCGCCCTGCATGAGACGACGACCGCCGAGACGCGCGCGAAGGAGGGCACGGGCACCATTCGCCTGCTGCTGCGGCATCCGAAGCCGCTGCTCCAGACCATCTTCCTCACCTCGGGCGGCAGCCTCGCCTTCTACACCTATACGACCTACATGCAGAAGTTCCTGGTCAACACCTCCGGCTTCACGGCGGAGCGCGCGAGCGTGACCATGACCTTCGTCCTGTTCTGCTACATGCTGCTCCAGCCCCTGTTCGGTGCGCTGTCGGACCGCGTGGGCCGGCGGATCTGCCTCATCCTCTTCGGCCTGGGCGGTGCGGTGATGACGGTGCCGCTGCTGACCCTTCTGGCCGGGGTGAACACCTCCTTCGGTGCCTTCGCCATCATCCTCGGCGCGCTCGCCGTGGTCAGTTTCTACACCTCCATCTCCGGTGTGGTGAAAGCGGAGCTCTTCCCCGCCGAGATCCGGGCGCTGGGCGTCGGGCTGGGCTATGCCATCGCCAATTCCCTCTTCGGCGGCACGGCCGAATACGTGGCGCTGTGGTTCAAGGCGCAGGGGATGGAGAGCACCTTCTTCTGGTACGTCTCCGGCTTCTGCGTCCTCTCCCTGCTCTCGGCCCTCTCGATGCGCGACACGCGGGTGCATGGGCACCTCGCGCGGGAGCAGGCGGCCGGCACGATCCGGTGATCGTCTTCCTCGACTTCGAGGCGAGCGGCCTCGGGAAGCGCAGCTTCCCCATCGAGGTCGGCTGGGTCGGCGAGGATGGGAGCGAGGAGTCGCATCTCATCCGCCCCGCCCCGGAATGGGAGGAGTGGGACGGGGATGCGGAGGCCATCCACGGCCTCTCCCGCGAACAGCTTGCGCGGGAGGGGGAGCCGCATGGCGCCGTCGCCCGCCGCATGGTCGAGCGGCTAGCCGGACACGATCTCTACGCCTCCGCGCCCTCCTGGGACGGGCAGTGGCTGAGCCGCCTGCTGCGCGCGGCCGGGCTTCCGCGCCATGCCCTGCGCCTGCGCGATACGGAGGAGGCCCGGCAGGCCGCCGCCATCGCGGCACTGGCCGAGGCGGGGCGCGACCCGGCACGCCATGAAGGGCTGGTGATCGAGGTTCTCGGCGAGGCCGCGAGGGAGGCCGGGGAGGGCGTTCCCGCCCATCGGGCGCTGGAGGATGCGAAGCGCGAGATGGCGATCTGGCGTCGGATGCCCGACCGCGTCCGGGCCGCGCTGGCGCGGGAGGGCTGAGTCCGACCCCGCCGTCAGGGGCGCGTCGCGGCGAGGAGGCCTGGCCAGTCCGAGGCGCGGATACGGGCCAGCGGCGCGAAGCCTGGCCCTTCGGCCACGGGCCGGAAGGCCACGATCTCCCCTTCGCCAAGATCGGAGAAGGCCGGGCCCGCCGCATCCACGATATTGGGGCGATGGGCGACGATCAGCAGCACCTCCCCGGTGCCGGGCGCCCGGCGCAGCATGTCCCGGAGGGCGTGGGCCTGCGGGGAATCCGGCCCCTTGGCCAGCATCCGCCCACCATCGTTCAGCGCCGCCTCGGTTTCGGCCGGGGGCAGGCCCATCAGCACCGCCGATTCCCGCGCACGGCAATATTCGCTGGTCACGGCCCGGGTGACGGGCACGCGGATGTCGCGCAGCGCCGCCCCGATCTCCCGCGCGACGCGGCGCCCGGCCTCGCTGAGGTTCCGCTGCGTCCCGCAATCGGCGAAGTCCAGGGCCTCGGCATCGGTCTGGGCGCTCTCGGTCGCGGGGTGGCGCATGTAGAGGACGAGGCCGCCCTGCCGCAGCGCGGTGGCCAGCTCGGCGGGGCTGGACGAGGGCGGGGAGGGCTGGGCCTGGGCCGGACAGCCGGCGACCAGCAGGCCCGCGACGAGAAATGGCGTGAGGCGCATGGCATACCCCCATCCCTGAGAACGGCCGGAGAGAAGGTTACGGCATCGCGACGGAAGCGGCGTTGACATGCGCGTGTCCGGCGGGTGGCGCCGCGGCGCGGGTTATGGCCTGCTGCCGCCTGCGCGTTCCGGGACGTGCGCTCCGGGCCTCGGGAAGGCGCCTCCGCGGCAGCCGCACGCGACTCAACCGGCCCCCCATGCCTAGCTGAATTGCGCGGCGCGCGGTTGCGACGATCGGAATGTTGCGGGATACACCCGGGCGAGAGAGGGAAATGCCATGCCGGACAACACCTGGGACAAGTCCCGCCTTCCCAGCCGCCATGTGACCGTGGGGCCGGAGCGCGCGCCGCACCGCTCCTACTACTATGCCATGGGCATGACCGAGGAGGAGATCGCCCAGCCGCTGGTGGGTGTCGCCACCTGCTGGAACGAGGCGGCCCCCTGCAACATCGCCCTCAGCCGCCAGGCGCAGAGCGTGAAGACCGGGGTGAAGCAGGCCCATGGCAGCCCGCGCGAGTTCACCACCATCACCGTGACCGACGGCATCGCCATGGGCCACCAGGGCATGAAGTCCTCCCTCGCCAGCCGCGACGCGATCGCGGACACGGTGGAGCTGACCATGCGCGGCCATTGCTACGACGCGATGGTGGGCCTGGCCGGCTGCGACAAGTCGCTGCCCGGCATGATGATGGCGATGCTGCGCCTGAACGTGCCCAGCGTGTTCATGTATGGCGGCTCCATCCTGCCAGGCACCTACAAGGGCAAGGACGTGACGGTCGTCGACGTGTTCGAGGCGGTGGGCATGCATGCCGCCGGCCGCATGTCCGACGAGGACCTGCATGAGCTGGAATGCGTCGCCTGCCCCAGCGCCGGCGCCTGCGGCGGCCAGTTCACCGCCAACACCATGGCCACCGTCTCCGAGGCGATCGGCCTCGCGCTCCCCGGCTCGGCCGGTGCTCCCGCGCCCTATGAGGACCGGGACAAGTGGGCGGTGGAATCCGGCCGCGCCGTGATGGAGCTGCTGCGCAAGAACATCCGCCCGCGCGACATCGTCACGAAGGAAAGCCTCTACAACGCGGCGCTGATCGTCGGCGCGACGGGCGGCTCCACCAATGCGGGCCTGCACCTGCCCGCCATGGCGCATGAGGCCGGGATCAGCTTCACCCTGCAGGACGTGGCCGAGATCATGCGCAAGGCGCCCTATATCGGCGACCTGAAGCCGGGCGGCCGCTACGTGGCCTATGACGTCTATAAGATCGGCGGCATCCCCGTGATCGTGAAGGCGCTGCTGGATGCCGGGCTGCTGCATGGGGACTGCATCACGGTTACCGGCAAGAGCCTGGCGGAGAACCACCGCGAGGTGATCTTCCCGAAGGACCAGGACGTGATCCGCCCCGTCTCCAACCCGCTCAGCGACACGGGCGGCGTGGTCGGGCTGAAGGGCAACCTGGCCCCGGACGGCGCCATCGTGAAGATCGCCGGCATGAAGGAGCTGCGCTTCGAGGGCACGGCGCTCTGCTTCGACTGCGAGGAGGACGCCTTCGCTGCCGTGGAGAGCCGCGCCTACAAGAAGGGCGACGTCATCATCATCCGCTATGAGGGCCCCAAGGGCGGCCCGGGCATGCGCGAGATGCTCTCCACGACAGCCGCCCTCTACGGCCAGGGCATGGGCGGCGACGTGGCGCTCATCACCGATGGCCGCTTCTCCGGCGCCACGCGCGGCTTCTGCATCGGCCATGTTGGGCCTGAAGCGGCGGTGGGCGGGCCGATCGCCCTGCTGAAGGACGGCGACCGCATCGTCATCGACGCGGCGAAGGGCACCATCGACGTGGACCTCTCCGAGGAGGAGCTGGCCGCCCGCCGCGCCGCGTGGAAGCCGCGCAAGACCGACTACAACTCGGGCGCGCTGTGGAAATACGCCCAGCTCGTCGGCCCGGCCCATCTGGGCGCCGTCACCCATCCCGGGGCCGAGGCGGAAACCCACGTCTACGCCGATATCTGACCGGGACGAGGCAGCCATGATCCGCGCACGGGATGCGGCGCGGATCGGCGCCGTGCCAGTCTGCCCGGAATGACCGCGTCCCAGCCCCTCGCGCTGACCATGGGAGACCCCGCCGGGATCGGCGGGGAGCTCACCCTGGCTGCCTGGGCCCGGCTGCGCGCCGAAGGTCCGGCCTTCGTCGCGCTGGACGACCCATCCCGGCTGGCGGGCATCGCCGCGCATCTGGGCTGGGAGGTGCCGCTCGCCTCCGTCTCCGGCCCGGAGGAAGCCGCGGCGGTCTTCCGGGACCGCCTGCCGGTCATGACCATCCGCTGCCCCGTGCCGCCCCTCTTCGGACAGCCGGACCCGGCCAATGCCCCGGCGGTCCTGGGCTCCATCGAACGCGCGGTGGCGTTGGCCCAGGCCGGGCGGGCAGGGGGGGTGGTCACCAACCCCATCAGCAAGGCGACCCTCTACCGCACCGGCTTCGCCTTCCCGGGCCATACGGAGTTCCTGGGCGCGCTGACCGGCGCGGCGGAACCGCCGGTGATGCTGCTGGCCTCGCCCATGCTGCGGGTGGTGCCCGTCACCATCCATGTCTCCCTGCGCCAGGCGCTCGACACGCTCCGCACGGAGGAGATCATCCGCACCGGCTTCGCCCTCGCGCGCGGGTTGCGGGAGGGCTTCGGAATCGCCGCCCCACGCATCGCCGTCGCGGGCCTGAACCCGCATGCGGGGGAGGAGGGGGCGATGGGCGACGAGGAGCCGCGCCTCGTCGTGCCGGCCATCGAGGCGCTTCGCGCCGGAGGGGTGGACGCCTTCGGGCCGCTGCCGCCGGATACGATGTTCACCGCCCGCGCGCGCGGGACCTATGACGCCGCCCTCTGCCTCTATCACGACCAGGCGCTGATCCCGATCAAGACGCTGGACATGGATGGCGGGGTGAACGTCACCCTCGGCCTGCCCATCATCCGCACCTCGCCCGACCACGGCACCGCCTTCGGCATCGCGGGGCAGGGCATCGCCGATCCAGGCAGCCTCGTCGCCGCCCTCCGGCTGGCGGCCGAAATGGCCGCGCGCCGCTCCTCGAAGGGACCCGCATGACCGCGATTCGCCCCCCCATCCGCCTGGGCGTGAACGTCGATCACGTCGCCACCCTGCGGAACGCGCGGGGCGGCACCCATCCGGACCCGCTGGCGGCCGCGCAGCTCGTCCTCGCCCATGGCGCGGACAGCATCACCATCCATCTGCGCGAGGACCGCCGCCACATCCGCGATGCGGACTGCCACGCGATGCGGGCGGCGCTGCGCGCCCCCATCAACCTGGAAATGGCCGCGACGGCCGAGATGCAGGCCATCGCGTTGGAACTGCGCCCCCATGCATGCTGCCTTGTCCCCGAACGCCGTGCCGAGCTGACCACGGAGGGCGGGCTGGACGCGGTGGGGCAGGAGGCCGCGCTGCGGCCGGTGGTGGCCGCGCTGGTGGAGGCCGGAATCCGCGTCTCGCTTTTCCTCGACCCCGATCCGCGCCAGGTGGAGGCGGCGGCCCGGCTAGGCGCCAAGGCGGTGGAACTCCACACCGGCACCTTCTGCGAGGCCGCCGGCGCTGACCGGGACCGCGAGCTGGCCCGGCTGAAGGAGGCGGCCCGGCTGGTCGCCGCGGCGGGCATGGAATGCCATGCCGGCCATGGGCTGGATTACGAGACCGCCCCGCTGCTCGCCGCGATCCCGGAGGTGGTGGAGCTGAATATCGGCCACTTCCTGATGGGCCAGGCGCTGTTCGACGGCCTGCCCGCGGCCGTGGCGCGGATGCGGCGCGTGATGGAAGCGGCGCGGGGATGACCGACTTCGCCACCCCGATCGCCGAGCGGGGCTATGTCCCGCTCAGCGCCGCCGAGGCCCGCGCCGCCTTTGACCCCGGGGGCAGGGCTCTCTCGGGGCCGGAATGGGCGCGCTTCGCCGCGAGCTGGGACGATCTGCGGCCCGACACTTATATGGCCGATGGGGGCCGCTACCGCCTGCGGCGCCACTCCATCTACACCGCCGCCCCCGGTGCGCGGCTCGCCCGCGCGCCCCATGGGCCGCATTTCCAGGCCACCCGCTACAACGCCCTGAACGGCGGCATCGACCGCTGGTTCGAGCCCGTGGCGCCGGATGTGGGGGAAGGGCTTCCGCTCACCCTCCTGCTGGCGGGCGCCCGCTCGGTCTTCGAAGGCATCGCACCGGGCACGGCCTGGCATGTGGAGGTGCATCAGTTCCGCATCGAGGCCCGGCCCGACGAGGCGGGAAAGCCCACGCCGGAGGGCATGCATTCGGACGGCGTGGACTTCGTGATGGTGATGATGATCGGCCGCGAGAATGTGGAGGGCGGCGTGACCGGCATCGAGATCGACGGGCGCGAGGCGGCGAGCTTCACCCTCTCCGCTCCCTGTGACGCCGTGCTGCTGGACGACCGGCGGGTGCGGCATGGCGTGACGCCGATCCGCCCGATCCTTCCCGGCGCCCCTGGCCACCGGGATGTGCTGGTGCTTACCTTCCGAAGGAGCTGATGGCGCGCCGGCGGCCGGAGCGCCCGGCTCTCCCCGCCCCGGGGATCGGGAAGGAACGCCCCATGCGCGACCAGTTACCCCTGCCCGGACGTCGGGCGCTTCTCGGCTCCGGCACCATCCTTCTCGGCGCCGCCCTCGCGGGCTGCGTGGCCGCCGTGCCTAATCCCTATCCGCCGATCCCGCCGCTGCGGGAGGAGGTGCCGCCGCCGCGCCGCGGCGCGGAGGAGGTCTTCGTGCCCGGCCATTGGCACTGGAACGGCCGGGACTATGAATGGATCGCGGGGCACTGGACCGCCCAGCCCGCCGGCATGGCGCGCTTCGTGCCGGGACGCTGGGTGGCGCGGCACGGGGCCTGGGAATGGATCCCGGCGCATTGGGACCGCTGACGCACCCCGCCTGAACCGCGCCCGTCCCCATAGCGGGCCGGCCGGGCGAAACCCCGTCAGTCCCTCAGGTCGAACAGGACGGGCGCGTGGTCGGAGGGGCTTTCCTCCGAGCGGGCCGCCAGGTCCACGCTGGCGCCGGTCAGCCGCTCGGCCAGTTCCGCGCTCAGCAGGGCATGGTCGATCCGCAGGCCCCGATTGGCCTCGAAGGCGGGGCCGTAGTCCCAGTAGGTCCAGGGCGCGTCCGTCGGATGCAGGGCGCGCAGGGCGTCGGTCATGCCCAGATGGGTGATGGCGCGGAAGGCCGCGCGGGTTTCGGGGCGGACCAGCGCATCGGTGCGGGGCAGGGCGCCGGGGGAGAGGTCCTCGTCGGTCGGGCAGACATTGAAGTCCCCGAGCACCGCATAGGGGGTGAAGGAATCCAGCCGCTCCGCCACCCGCGCCCGCAGTCGCTCCATCCAGGAGAGCTTGTAGGCATAGCCCTCCTCGCCGCCGGAATTGCCGTTGGGCAGGTAGATGCCGGCCAGATGCATCCCGGCCGCGCGCACCTCGACGAAGCGGGCATGGGTGTCCTCATCCCCGCCCGGCAGCGCCTCGTCCACCACCTCGAAGGGGATCCGGGCGACCACCGCCACCCCGTTCCGGCCGCCATGCTGCCCCACCGCATGGAAGCGGTAGCCCATCCCGGCCAGTTCCCCGCCCGGGAACTCCTCGGTCTTGCACTTCAGCTCCTGCAGGAAGACGAGGTCGGGCGTGTGCCGCTCGAGCAGCCGCCGCAGATGCGGTTCGCGCTTGCGAACCGAGTTCACGTTGAAGGTGCAGAGGCGCAAGGCGCGTCAGACCGCGAAGGAGACGCCGCAGCCGCAGCCCGAGGCCGCGATCGGGTTCTTCACCGCAAAATGGGCGCCGATCAGCTCGTCCGCCCAGTCCAGGGTCGCGCCCCGCAACAGGTCCAGCGAGACCGGGTCGATGAAGACCCGCCCCTCGACCACGAGGTCGTCCGGCTCCGGCGCATCGGCCAGGTCGAACTTGTACTGGAAGCCCGAGCAGCCGCCGGCTTCCACCGCCAGGCGCAGCCCCGCTTCCGGGCGGCCCTGGGCGGCCGCGATCTCGGCCACCTGCGCAAGGGCGGAGGGGGTGACGGAAAAAGGGGGGGGGGCGGAGCTGCCATCCGGCATGGGAAGGACCTCGGGCTGTCTGGCAAGGAGTGTCTGGCGAATCCTGCCACAAGATAGGGGCTCGGGGCGCGTTCTCCAACGCGCGCCAGCCTTGCCGCCCGCGCTTGCCCGGTGCTACGGCCCGCCGACGCCATGGACGCCCCCGATCCCTCCGCCGCGCCGGACGCCACGCCCGCGCGCAGCCCGCATGACCTGGCCCCCTGGGCGGTCCAGCCCGGGGAAACTCGTGGGCGCCTCTATCCCGAGGATTCCGGGGGAGGGCGGTCGCCCTACCAGCGGGACCGGGACCGGATCATCCATTCCACGGCCTTCCGGCGCCTCCAGTACAAGACCCAGGTCTTCGTCTTCCATGAGGGCGACGCCTTCCGCACCCGGCTTACCCATTCGATCGAGGTGGCGCAGATCGCCCGCTCCCTCGCGCGGCAGCTCCATCTGGACGAGGACTTGGCCGAGGCCCTGGCCCTGGCGCATGACCTGGGCCACCCGCCTTTCGGCCATGCCGGGGAGGAGGCGCTGAACGGGGTGATGCGCGCCTGGGGCGGCTATGACCACAACGCCCAGTCGTTGAAGGCCGTGACCCTGCTGGAGCACCGCTATGCCGGCTTCGACGGGCTGAACCTGACCTGGGAGACGCTGGAGGGGCTGGCCAAGCACAATGGCCCCCTGCGCCGCCCGCCGCCCTATATCGCCGAGTATTCGGCCCGCCACGACCTCGAGCTGCATTGCCATGCCAGCGCCGAGGCCCAGGCGGCGGCCATCGCCGACGACATCGCCTATAACAACCACGACCTCGATGACGGACTGCGTGCCGGGCTCTTCACCCTGGAAGAGGTCTGCCGCCTGCCGCTGATCGCCATGGCGCGCGACCAGGCCATGGCCGCCATCCCGGCCGATGCGCCACCGGACCGCATCGCGGGGGAGATCATCCGCCGCGTCATCAACCTGATGATCATGGATGTGGTGGAGGAGGCGCGCCGGCGCATCGCCACGCTGCGCCCGAAGAGCGTCGCGGATATCCGCAATGCCCCGCAGCCCGTGGTCTTCTTCTCCGACCGTATGCGCGCGCTGAACCAGGAGACGCGCGACTTCCTCTTCGGCCGCATGTATCGCCATTGGCGGGTGAACCGCACCGCCCTGAAATCCAAGCGCGCCCTGCAGGTGATGTTCTCGCTGCTGCACGGCCAGCCCGACATGCTGCCCCCGCTCTGGGCGAAACGTGCCGGCGAACCCGGCTCGCCCAGCGCGGCGCGCACGGTCTGCGACTGGCTGGCCGGCATGACGGACCGCTTCGCGCTCGAAGAACACCGTCGCCTGACGGACCCCAACATCCCGGGCTGATGACGCCATGAACCACGATATTTTCCGCACGATCCGCGACGCGGTCGTGACCGAACTCCGCGCGCTGTTGCCGGACCTGCCGGAGGAGCTGCTGGCCCGCGTGCTGGTGGAGCCGCCGCGCGATGCGAGCCATGGCGACATGGCGACGAATGCCGCGCTGGTCGTGGCCAAGCCCGCGCGCATGCCGCCGCAGAAGGTGGCGCAGGATCTTTCGGCCCGGCTCACCGGGCGCGCGGGAATCGTGAGCGCGGCGCCGGCCGGGCCCGGCTTCGTCAACCTGCGGCTGGAGGAGTCGCTGCTGCGCGCGCAGCTTCCGATCGTGCTGCGGGCCGCTGAAGCCTATGGCGACGGCGGGACGGGCGGCGGGCGCAAGGTGGATGTGGAATATGTCTCCGCGAACCCGACGGGGCCGATGCATGTTGGCCATTGCCGCGGGGCGGTGGTGGGCGACGCGCTGGCCAACCTGCTGACCAAGGCGGGCTGGGCGGTCACCAAGGAATACTACATCAACGATGCCGGCGCGCAGGTGCAGGCCCTCGCCTGGGCGGCCTACTGGCGCTACCTCGAAGCCGCCGCGCGCGCGGGCCATGCCGGGCGCGCCGTGCTGCGCAGCCTCGCCGGGAGCCCGCCGGAACAGGCGCGCGAGATCGTGGAGAATGCCTTCGGCGTCTCCCTCCAATATGGCGGCGACTATCTCGTTCCCGTCGGCGAGGCGCTGCTGCGGGAATTCGGCGACACGCTGCTCCCCGCCGAAGGCGAGGCGCCCTCCGAGGATACGCTTGCCCTCGTGCGCGAGCGCGCGGTGGCCATGATGATGGCGGAGATCCGGGAGGATCTCGCCGCGCTCGGCGTGCACCATGACGTCTTCATCAGCGAGGCGGCGCTGGTGAAGAGCGGCGCGGCGGATCGCGCGATCGCGGAGCTCGCCGCGCGCGGTCTGGTCTATGAGGGCGTGCTGGAACCGCCCAAGGGCAAGCTGCCGGACGACTGGGAACCGCGCGAGCAGACCCTCTTCCGCTCCACCGAATTCGGCGACGACGTGGACCGGCCGCTGCGCAAGAGCGACGGCACCAACACCTATTTCGCGAACGACATCGGCAACCATGCCGACAAGATCGCGCGCGGCTTCGACGAGCTGGTCCAGGTCTGGGGCGCGGATCATGGCGGCTACGTGCCGCGCATGAAGGCGGCCGTCGCCGCGCTTTCGGCCGATAAGCCCGTCTCCTTCGATGTCGTGCTGGCGCAGATCGTGAAGGTGGTGAAGGGCGGCCAGCCCGTGCGCATGTCCAAGCGCGCCGGCACCTATGTCACGCTCCGCGACCTCATCGACGAGGTGGGCCGCGACGCCGTGCGCTTCACCATGCTGACGCGCAAGGCCGACGCGCAGATGGAGTTCGATCTGGACGCGGTGGTGCAGCAGTCCCGCGACAACCCGGTCTTCTACGTGCAGTACGCGCATGCCCGCTGCCGCAGCGTGCTGCGCCAGGCCGGCGAGCCGGCGGCGGCGGATCTGGCCGCCGCGCCGCTCGATTCCCTGGCCGATCCGGCGGAAATGGCCCTGATCCGGCGCCTCACCGCCTGGCCGCGCACGGTGGAGGGCGCCGCCCTGGCGCGCGAGCCCCATCGAATCGCGTTCTTTCTCCATGACTTGGCCGCTGACTTTCATCTACTGTGGAACCGGGGACGCGAGGACACGACCCTGCGTTTCATCCGGGAAGGGGAACCGGAGGCCACACGCGCGAGGCTTGCCCTCGTCGCGGCCACGGCCACGGTCATCCGCTCGGGTCTGGCCGTCATGGGGGTGACGCCCGTCGAGGAGATGCGGTGAGCGATTTCACGGTTCCGAGCTATCGGGTCCGCCCGCCCAAGAGGGGATTGGGGGCGGGCTTTCAGGTGCCCTGGCGCATGGTCGCCGTCTCGGGCGCCATTCTGGCGGCGGCGGCGGTCGGTGCCGGCGTGGTCTGGGGCGTTTCGCGCGCGGTGAACCGAAGCGTGCCGACCATCGAGGCCGATGCACGCCCCATCCGCGTGAAGCCGGAGGATCCCGGCGGCATGCGCGTGGCGAACCAGGACGAGCGGATTTTCGAAAGCGCGCGGCGCAGCCCGGGCGGGGTCGCCGCCGGCACCGCGCGGCTGACCCCCGAGGCGGAGCGGCCGGACCTTGCCGGCCTGCGCCAGGCGGCCTCCCGCGCCCAGCAGGCCCAGGCCCAGGCCCAGGCCCAGGCCCAATCCCAAGCGCAGCCGGCACCGGCCTCCGCCTCGGCCAGCTTGCCGGCGGTGCAGCCGGATGCCGCGCCCGTCCGGCCGCCCCTCGTCAATCCTAGCCTCAGCCCCCCGGCAGGCCGTGGAGCCGCCACCCCGGCGCAACAGCCCAGCCCGCCGGCGGCCGCCAACCAGGCACAGCAGCAGGCGCAGCAGCAGCAGGCCCAGGCCGCACAGACCCCGCCCATCTCGCCGCCACCCATGCCGGCCAATGCCCCGGCCCGGGGCGGCCGATTCGTGGTCCAGCTCGGCGCCGTCGCCTCGGAGGAGGCGGCGCAGGGCGAATGGGCGCGCCTCCAGGCCCGCATCCCGGAGCTGGCCGGCCGGCAGCCCGTGATCACCCGGGTGGATCGCGGCGACCTGCCGCCGATGTGGCGCATCCGCACCGGCGGCCTCCCCGATACACGGGCCGCCGCCGCCCTCTGCACCGCGGCCAAGGCCAAGGGCGCGCCCTGCGCCGTGATCGGCGGATGAGGCCGCGCGCGGCCGTCACCGGCCTGTCCGGACTGTCCCTGACGCAGGAGGAGGCGGCGCTGCTGCGCGCCACCCCGCCGGCCGGGGTGATCCTCTTCCGGCGCAACGTGGACAACCCGTCGCAGCTCTCCAACCTCACCTCCTCCATCCGGGAGATCCTGGGGCAGGAGGCGCCGATTCTGGTGGACCAGGAGGGCGGCCGCGTCGCGCGCCTCCGCCCGCCTTATTGGCCCTCCTTCCCGCCGGCCGCGCGTTTTGAGGGCGAGCCCGATGCCCGGGCCGGGGCCAACGCCGCCCTTCTCGGCGCCCATTGCGCCGCCATGGGGCTGGACGTGGTCTGCGCGCCCTGCCTCGACCTCCGCGTCCCCGGCGCGCATGACGTGATCGGCGACCGTGCCTTCTCCGCCGACCCGGCCGAGGTGGCCCGGCTGGGCGAGGCCTGGATCGAGGGGCTGATGGCGGCCGGCTGCGTGCCGGTCATCAAGCACATTCCCGGCCATGGCCGCGCCATGGCGGACAGCCATGTGGACCTGCCCCGCGTGGAGGCCGACGCCGCCACGCTGGCGGCGGATATCGCGCCCTTCCGCGCGGTCTGCGCGCGCGATGCGGGGCGGCATCTCTGGGCCATGACCGCCCATGTCACCTATGCCGCGATCGACCCCGACCGGCCGGCGACCCTTTCGCCGAAGCTGATCGAGGGCACCATCCGCGGCGAGATCGGCTTCGACGGCGTGCTCGTCTCGGATGACCTGATGATGGGCGCCCTGGGCGGCTTCGGCGGCCTTGCCGAGGTCTCCATCGCCGCGGGCTGCGACCTCGTCCTGCATTGCAACGGCGTGCTTGAGGATACGGCGGCGCTGCTGCGGGACTGCCCGCCGCTGTCGCCCCGGGCGGAGGAGCGGATGCACATCGCCCGGGCGGCGGCTCTCTGCGCCCGCCCGCCCGCGCGCGCGGCGGCCCTGGCCCGGCCGGCATCGGCCCCGCACGCCCTCACCGACGCCTGAGGCCCGCATGGACTGGCTCCCGGATTTCGCGGCGGCGGCGCTCGCCGCGATCCTCGCCATCACCCTGCACGAGGCCGCGCATGGCTATGCCGCCCGCGCGCTGGGGGACGACACGGCCGAGCGTCTGGGCCGCCTTTCGCTGAACCCGCTGCGCCATGTGGACCTGCTCGGAACCCTCATCGTGCCGGGCGTGCTGCTGATCTCGCAGCTCCTCGTCTCCGGCCGGGTGGAGGTGATGTTCGGCTGGGCGAAGCCGGTGCCGGTGAATGTCATGGCGCTGCGCAACCCGCGCTTCGGCATGGTGCTGGTGGCCGCGGCCGGCCCTGCCATCAACGTCGCCCTGGCCTTCGCGGCGGCGCTGCTGCTGCACCCGCTGCAGGGGCCGGGCGGCGACAACCTGATGGATTGGATCGAGGGCTTCCTGATCTTGTCCCTCATCGGCAACCTCGTCCTCGCCGCCTTTAACCTGCTGCCCGTGCCCCCGCTGGATGGCGGCCGGATCCTGGGCGGATTGCTGCCGCCCGCCCTGGGCATCCCCTTCCTGCGGCTGGAGCGCTTCGGCCTCTTCATCGTGCTGGGGCTGCTCTTCGTCCTGCCCATGGCGGTGCCCGGCTTCGACCCGCTGCGCTCCCTCGTCACCTCGGTGGTGCTTCCGGCGGGGCGCCTGATCCTTACCCTCACGGGCCATGGCGCATGACCACGCCCGAGCCCGCGCTAGTCGTCACGCTGGAGGGGTTTGAAGGGCCCCTCGACCTGCTGCTCGACCTCGCCCGGGCGCAGAAAGTGGACATCGCGAAGATCTCCATCCTCTCGCTGGTGGACCAGTACCTCGCCGTCATCGAGGGTGCCCGCCGCGTGCGGCTGGAGATCGCGGCCGATTGGCTCGTCATGGCGGCCTGGCTGGCCTGGCTGAAATCCCGCCTGCTGCTGCCGGACGATCCCGAGGCTGAGGAGGACGCCGAGTCGCTCGCCGAGGCGCTGGCCGACCGGCTGCGGGAGCTGGAGCGGATGCGCGAGGCCTCCGCCTGGCTCGCCCAGCGCCCCTTCCTCGGGCGCGATGTCATGGCACGCGGGGCGCCGGAGAACCTCGTGCTGGAGGACCGCTCGGCCCTCGCGGCGGACCTCCCCAGCCTGCTTCGTGCCTATGCCGACGTGTTGCGCCGGGCGGCCGCACGCCGCCCTTACCGCCCGAAGCCGCGCAAGATCTGGACGGTCCAGGACGCCCTGGCCCGCTTGCAGAGCCTGGTCGGCCACACGCCGGGCTGGGCGGAGCTGTCGGGCTTCCTGCCGGAGGCCGAGATGGACCCGACCGAGCGCCGCGCCGCCCTCGCCAGCACGCTCGTGGCCGGGCTGGAGATGGCCAAGATCGGACAGGCCGAACTGCGCCAGGACGCGCCCTTCGCCCCCATCCTGCTGCGCCCGCAGGCCCGGGCCATGCGCGCCGGCGCCTCTGGCGCGGAGAGCCGCGATGCCGATGCCGCCTGATCCCGCGGACGGAGCCGAAGCCCTCAGCCCCGCCGCGCCGCCTGCCGAGGCGGCCCCCGCGCCGGAGCCGGGCGGGCAGGGTCCCTCCGGGCAGCGCGAGGCCGAGATGCCCGCAGAGCGCGAGAATGAGGCGGGTACACCGCCGGAAGCCGGCTCTGAGGCGCCACCGGGCGACTCCCCGCCCATGGAACCCGGGCCGGCCGTGGCCGAGGCCGAGTTGGCGCCCACGCCGGACGCCATCCGGATCGCCGAAGCCCTCGTCTTCGCCTCCGCGACCCCGGTCACGGCGGGGCGCCTCGCACCGCTCCTCCCCCCGGGGATGAGCGCGGCGGCGGTGCTGGCCGCCCTGGGTGCCGAATATGTGGGGCGGGGCGTGACGCTGGTGAACGTCGCCGGCGGCTTCGCCTTCCGCACGGCGGAGGACCTCGCCCCCGCCCTGACCCGCGTGGTGGAGGTGCCGCGGCGCCTGCCGCGCGTCGCTATGGAGGCGCTGGCCATCATCGCCTGGCATCAGCCGGTCACCCGCGCCGAGATCGAGGAGATCCGCGGCACCGCCCTTTCGCAGACCACGCTGGAGCTGCTGCTGGAGAACGGCCTCGTCGCCCCGCGCGGCAAGAAGGAGGCGCCGGGCCGCCCGACCCTCTGGGCCACCACCCCCCGCTTCCTGGAACAGTTCGGCCTCGCCTCGCTGCGGGACCTGCCCAAGCGCGAGGAATTGCTGCCTGAGCCAGGGCTTCCCCTGCCGGAGCCGGGCCCGGCTGCTCGTTAAGCCCGTGCAACGCAAGGTGACGCGGCTTCCATCCCGCCCCGTGCGGCCCCATCTTTGCGCCCCGCCCCATTTGTGGTGCGGGCGAGTTCTGCTAACGGAGACGACCCCGCCAGGGACCCGTCCTGCCCATCCAGGGGCGGTGGCGGCCCGCCCCGGGTGATCGGAGAGACATGTTCGACCTCGCCTGGTCCGAGATCGCGCTGATTGCTGTCGTGGCGGTGGTGGTGATCGGTCCCAAGGACCTGCCGGACGCCGTGCGCGGCGTCGCCCGCGGCATCCAGAAGCTGCGCCGCATGGCCGGCGAGTTCCAGGGACACCTGGACGAGGTGGTGCGCGAGGCGAAGCTGGAGGATGTGCGCGACCAGATCCGCGACATCCGCAACTTCGACCTGAAATCCACCATCGAGAAGGCGGTGGACGAGGACGGCACCCTGACCCGCACCATGCGGGACGACCCGTTCCGCGCGCCGCCCCCGCCTACCTCCGACGCCGCGCCGGCCGCGGGCACGGACGCCGTGCTTCCGGATTCGCCCCCGCCGGCGGATGCCACCACCCCCGCGCCGGAGGTGACGGCCAGCGCCGCCGCCGCCGACACGCCCGATGCCACGCCGCCGGGCCCCGACCCGGCCGCGCCGCCCGCCGCCCCGGTGAGCGTGGCCGGCGCCGAGGCGACCGGCATGGACCCCTTCGGCTCCTCGACCTCTCCGCCCCCCGCCGCGGAGCCGCCCGCGCGCCCCGCCACCCACACCGCCTGACGAAGAGCCGCATCACCCGTGCCCCGTGACCCGGAAGATACGATCGACGACAAGCCCATGCCGTTGATCGAGCACCTGCTGGAGCTGCGCACGCGGCTCCTCTGGTCGATCGGCGCCTTCGGCATCGCCTTCGCGCTCTGCTACTACTTCTCCACCTCGATCTACGGCTTCCTGGCGCGCCCGCTGGCCGAAATCCTGATGGAGCAGGGCGGGGGCGAGCGGCGGATGATCTTCACCGCGCTCTATGAAGCCTTCTTCACCTATCTGAAGGTGGCCTTCTTCGGCGCGGTCTTCTTCAGCTTCCCGATGTGGGCGACGCAGCTCTGGCTGTTCATCGCGCCCGGGCTCTACAAGTCCGAGAAGAAGGTGATCACGCCCTTCCTCGTGGCCTCGCCCGTTCTCTTCGTGATGGGTGCGGCGCTGGCCTATTATTTCATCTTCCCGCTGGCCTGGAAGTTCTTCATCTCCTTCGAGACGCCGACCGGCGGCGGCGGGTTGCCCGTGCAGCTCGAAGCCAAGGTCTCCGAATACCTCTCGCTGGTCATGCACATGATCCTGGCCTTTGGCGTGGCCTTCCAGCTGCCGGTGGCGCTCACCCTGATGGCCCGGGTCGGCATCGTCAGCGTGGACCAGCTCCGGCGCGGGCGGCGATACGCCATCGTCGGCATGTTCGTGGCGGCCGCCATCCTCACCCCGCCGGACATCATCAGCCAGGTCGGCCTCGCCGTGCCGCTGATCGTCCTCTACGAGCTGTCCATCCTGGCCGCGACCTGGATGACCCCGAAGCCCAAGCCCCCCATCACCTGAGGCGCTTCCCATGCATGACATCCGGGCCGTTCGCGCCGATCCGGCCGCGTTCGACGCGGCGCTTGCCCGCCGGGGGCTCGCGCCCGTCTCCGCGGAGCTGCTGACCCTCGATTCCGCCCGCCGCGCCGCCCAAACCACGGCGCAGGAGGCCCAGGCCCGCCGCAACACCCTGGCCAAGGAGATCGGGCAGGGCAAGCGCATCGGCGCCGACACCTCCGCGCTGGAGGCCGAGGCGACCGCCCTGCGCGCCCGGATGGAGGGGCTGGACGCCGAGGCCCGCGCGGCCGAGGAAGCCCAGACCCGGATCCTGGAGGCACTGCCGAACCTCCTCGACGCGGACGTGCCCGAAGGCGCGGACGAGACCGCCAACGTCGTCCTGCACCAGCATGGCGAACTGCCGAACCTGCCCTTCACCCCAAAGCAGCATTTCGAGCTGGGCGAAGCCCTGGGCGGGATGGATTTCGCGACGGCGGCCAAGCTCGCCGGCAGCCGCTTCACCGTGCTGCGGGGCCATCTCGCGCGGCTGGAACGCGCCATCGGCCAGTACATGCTCAACCTGCATGTGGACGAGCATGGCTATACCGAGACGGTGGTGCCGCTGCTGGTGAACGACGCCAGCATGTACGGCACCGGCCAGCTTCCGAAATTCGCCGAGGACCTGTTCCGGACCACCGACGAGCGCTGGCTGATCCCGACCGCCGAGGTGCCGCTGACCAACACGGTGCGCGACGAGATCCTGCCGGAGGCCGCGCTTCCCATCCGCCTCGCCGCCCTGTCGCCCTGCTTCCGCTCCGAGGCCGGCTCCGCCGGGCGGGACACGCGCGGCATGATCCGCCAGCACCAGTTCACCAAGGTGGAGATGGTCTCCATCACCACTCCCGAGCAGTCCGCCGAGGAGCATGAGCGGATGACCCGCTGCGCCGAGCGGGTGCTGACCGAGCTGGGCCTCGTCTGGCGCCGGATCGTCCTCTGCGCCGGGGATACGGGCTTTGGCGCGTCCAAGACCTATGACCTCGAGGTCTGGCTGCCGGGGCAGGGCGCGTGGCGGGAGATCTCGTCCTGCTCCAACTGCCGGGACTTCCAGGCCCGCCGGATGAATGCCCGGTTCAAGCCGCGGGAGGGCAAGGGGAACCTCTTCCTCCACACGCTGAACGGCTCCGGCGTGGCCGTCGGCCGCGCGCTGGTCGCCGTCATGGAGACGCATCAGCGGGAGGACGGCTCGATCGCCATCCCCCCGGTGCTCCGCCCCTTTATGGGTGGGCTGGAGGCTATTCCGGCCGCCTGATCCCGCTTCGGGCCATTGCGCCCGGGGCGGCATCCCCATAGGTTCCCCCCGGTCTCGCGGGGTGTGGCGCAGCCTGGTAGCGCGCCTGTTTTGGGTACAGGAGGCCGTGGGTTCGAATCCCGCCGCCCCGATTCTGACGAGACCTGCCGTCTGGAGTGCCGTGCATGAGCATCGCCCGCATCTATTCGACGCCGAAAAGCGCCATGCAGTCCGGCACGGCCCGCACCGATGACTGGGTGCTGGAGCATGCCCCGAAGGAGCCGAAGCGCATCGACCCGCTGACGGGCTGGTGGGGCTCGGGCGACACGGACCGCCAGGTGCGGCTGCGCTTCGGCACGCTGGATGAGGCCATCGCCTATGCCAAGGCCGAGGGCCTGGCCTATGAGGTCGAGCCGCGGCGGCAGCGCCCGGCCATCCGGCCCAAGGCCTATGCCGACAATTTCCGCACGGACCGTCTCGTCAACTGGACTCATTAAGGCCGGTCCGGCCCGTGTCCGGGCACCCTTAGCTCAACTGGATAGAGCAACCGGCTTCTACCCGGTTGGTTGGGGGTTCAAGTCCCTCAGGGTGCGCCAAACCTCCGCTTCGCCGCCTCCGGGCGCGGCGGATCCCCGGCAACCTCCTGCAGGGGACCGGGCGGGGCCGTGATGGGGCGAACCAGGTCGGGCGCCTGCTTCGTCCGCACCGGCAGGAAGGACAGCGGGTCCAGGAACAGGCCCATCAGAACTTCCAGGGCCGTTCCAAGCTTCCGGGCGATACCCGCGACGATGCCGCCCATCACCGAGCCGTCCTATCCCGCGTCCCGCAGCACCCGCAGCACGTCGAGCCCGTAGCGCTCCAGCTTCGACGCGCCCACGCCATGCACCTCCGCCAGGTCGTCCAGCGTGCGCGGGCGCTCGGCGGCGATATCGGCCAGGGTGCGGTCGGGGAAGATGACATAGGCGGGCACGGATTGCCGCGTCGCCTCCTCCTTCCGCCAGTTCCGCAGCGCCTCGAACACCCCGGCCTCGGCGGGGCTGCCCGAGAAGCTGCTGGCCGGGGCGGCCGCGCGGCCCGCGCGCGGGCGGCGGGCGGCGCGGGCGGCCTCACGCAGGGCGGATTCCTGCAGCATCACGGGCTGTTCCCCGCGCAGGATCGGGCGCGCGGCCTCGGTGGCCTGGTAGATCGGCAGGTTGGTCTCGCTGGCCATCTCCAGCGCGCCGCGGGCCAGCAGGTGGCGGGCGATGTTGCGCCACGCCCCCTCGGCCACATCCCGCCCGATCCCGAAGACCGAGAGCTTGTCATGCCCGAAGGAGCCGACCTTGTCGGTCTCCTTGCCCCGCAACACGTCCACCACATGCCCCAGGCCGAAGCGCCCGCCGGTGCGGTGCACGGCGGAGAGAAGCTTGCGCGCGGCCTCGGTCGCATCCACCAGCCGGGGCGGGCGGAGGCAGGCGTCGCAATTGCCGCAATCCTCGGGCAGGTCGTCGCCAAAGCAGCGCAGCAGAAGGCGGCGGCGGCAGGTGGCGCTTTCCACGATGGCCACCAGCCGGTCCAGCCGCTCATGGTCCAGCCTCTTCTGATTCTCCGCCGCCGGGCTCTCGGCGATGCGCCGGCGGGCCACCGCGATATCCTCGGCGCCATAGAGAAGGAGGGCACGGGCCGGCGCGCCGTCTCGCCCGGCGCGGCCGATCTCCTGGTACCAGGCCTCCGGCCCGCCGGGCAGGGCGAGATGCGCCACCCAGCGCACATCGGGCCGGTCGATCCCCATGCCGAAGGCGATGGTGGCCGCCATCACCACAGGGTCGCCGGAGGAGAAGCGGCGCTCGGCCGCGCGGCGGTCGGCCGCGTCCATGCCGGCGTGGTAGTGCAGGGCGTCGTAGCCGTCCTTGCGCAGGCGGGCGGCCGTGCGCTCCGTCTCGGCACGGCTGGGGCAGTAGATGATCCCGGCCCCGCGCCCGTCATCCGCCTCCTCCATGAAGGCCGCGATCTGGGCGATGGCGTTGTCGCGCGGCGCGACCTCGATCCGGATGTTCGGCCGGTCGAAGCTGCCACGGAAGACCGGCGCATCCGTGAGGGAAAGCCGCTCGCGGATGTCGTCCACCGTGCGGGCATCGGCGGTGGCCGTCAGCGCCACGCGCGGCACGTCGGGGAAGCGCTCGGCCAGCATGGTGAGCATGCGGTATTCGGGCCGGAAGTTGTGCCCCCAGGCGGAGATGCAATGCGCCTCGTCCACCGCGAAGAGGGCGAGGTTGCCGCGCGCCAGCCGCTCCGCGGTGCCCTCCACCGCCAGCCGCTCGGGCGAGACATAGAGGAGCTTCAGCTTGCCGTTCGCGAGGTCGAGCGAGACGCGCCGGCGCTCCTCCTCATCGAGCCCGGAATGGAGGGCGGCCGCCGCCACGCCCTGCTGGCGCAGCGCGGCGACCTGGTCCTCCATCAGCGCGATCAGGGGCGAGACCACGACGCCCAGCCCGGGCCGGCACAGGGCGGGCACCTGGTAGCAGAGCGACTTGCCGCCGCCCGTGGGCATGAGGACGAGGCCCGAGCCGCCCGAGGTCACATGCTCCACGATCTCGGCCTGGCGGCCACGGAAATCGGGGAAGCCGAAGACGTCGTGCAGCACGGCGCGGGGATCGGCGGCGTGGCTCATGCGCGGGTCACGGCGCAGGGCAGGGCAACAGGGCGGGGAGCGGGCATGGTGTGACGATCAAATGGGGCAGGGCGCCGCCGCGTGACAGGGCACGGCGGCGCAACGAGGGCGGTCAGGACATGGCCGGCAGCGCCTGGCCGCCGGCAATGCGCAGGATGCGCGTCGGGCGCTCCACCCCGATCAGCCGATGCGTGATCAGGATCGCGCTGCGTCCGGCGAGTGCCGTGTCCAGGGTTTCGAGGAAGGCGCGTTCGGTCGCGGCATCCAGCCCGGCCGTGGGCTCGTCCAGAATGATGACGGAAGCCGGGGAGAGCAGCGCGCGCGCCAGGGCGATTCGGCGCGCCTGCCCGCCGGAAAAGCGCGCCCCGGCCTCGCCGCAGCGCGTCTCCAGCCCGTCCGGCAGGGCCCGCACCAGTTCGGCGATCCGCGCGCGCTCCAGCGCGTCCCACAGGGCCTGATCCGGCGCATCGGGAGCGGCGAGGCGCAGATTGGCGGCGATGGAATCGTCGAAGAGCGTCGCCTCCTGCGTGAGGCAGGCGATCCGTGCCCGCACGGCGTCGGCGGACAGGGTGGCGTAATCGGCGCCGCCGAGGGTGATCATCCCCTCCTGCGGCGCGGCCAGCTTCAGCAGCAGGGCGGCGAGGGTGGACTTCCCTGCGCCAGAGGGGCCGAGAAGGGCGATGCGCGCCCCCTCCGGCAGGTCGAGGGAGAGGTTGTCAAAGACCGGCGGGCGGTCGGGGGACCAGGCGAAGCACAAGCCGCGGATGGCGATGGCGTGGCCGACCGGCGTGGCCGAGGCCGGGGGATCGGGCACCGGAACCGGCTGGTCCGCGGCTTCCAGCAGGCGCCGGGCGCCGGCGGCGGCCAGGGCAAGCGCGGCGCCGGCCCGGGGCAGGGCCCCCAGCGCATCCATGGCAGCCAGCACGAGGAACAGCGCGACGACCACCGCACCGGCCTGCGCTCCGCCGCCCGCCAGCCCCCAGGCCAGCGCGCCGAGCAGGGCCGCCTGCGTCAGCAGCGTGCCGGAGGCCGCGCCGAGCGAGCCGGCGCGGGCGAGGCGGCGGCGCGCGTCGTCCATCCGCCCGGCCGCCTCATCCAGCTTCGCCAGGGCACGCGGCTCGGCATTGGCGGCGAGGATGTCCTCCATGGCGATGAGAGGCTCCACCGCCTCGGCCCGGAGCGCCCCTGCGGCGGCGGCGTTGCGGGACGCCGCGCGCGCCGCGAAAGGCGCCACCAGCACGGGCAGGAGCAGCGCGAGGGCGAGGGGGATCGCCACGATCGCGGCGAGGACGGGCGAGAGAGCGCCCAGGATGACGGCCACCGCCAGCACGACGGACGCCGCCGCCGCCATGGGCACGAGCGCGCGGAGATAGAGCCCGTCCAGCGCCTCCACATCGCTCACCAGCCGCCCGAGAAGGTCACCGGAGCGGGCCAGGCCGGGGCCGGCGGAAAGCCGTTCGGAGAGGCGGCGGAAGAACCAGGTGCGGGTATCCGCCAGGGCCCGGAAGGTCGCCTCATGGGTCGCCATGCGCTCCGCCCAGCGCAGCAGCGGGCGCAGGAGGATGAGCGGGCGCATCAGGATGAGGGAGGCGGCGCCCGCGGCCAGCGTGCCGGTGGCGAGGCCCTGGGCCACACCACTGCCGGCGAGCGCCAGCAGGGCCAGGCCCGCCAGGGCCGAAGCGCCGGCCACCACGGCGCCCGCCGTCAGCCAGCCGGCGCGGGAGCGCCAGAGCCCGAGGATGCGGGCGAGATCGCGCGCCGCGGTCATGGCGTCGCTGCCCGGCGCTGCGGCACCACCCGGCCCTCGTGCAGCTCCAGCCCCTTGGCGAAGCGGGCGCGGAGCGCCGCGGAATGGCTGGCGATGACCGCCGTGCGCCCGGTGCAGAGGCGGCGAAGGCTGTCCAGCACCTCCGATTCCGTCGCGGGGTCGAGATGCGCGGTGGGTTCGTCGAGCAGGACCAGCGGCGCGTCGCGCAGGAAGGCACGGGCGAGCGCAACGCGGATGCGCTGCCCGCCCGAAAGCCCGTGGCCGCCCTCGCCCACCATCGTGTCGAGGCCCTGGGGGAGCTCGTCGGTGAAGACGGCAACCTGGGCGGCACGGGCGGCGGCCTCCACCGCGGCGTCATCGGCTTCCGGCCGCGCCAGCCGGATGTTCTCGCGGATGGTGCCGCGCAGCAGCGCGGGGCGCTGCGGCAGATAGGCGATCAGCCGCCGCCGCTCCGCCGGTGCCAGGGCGAGGGCATCACGCCCGTTCAGCGCGATCCGGCCCGAATCCGGCGTGGAAAACCCCATGAGAAGCTTCAGCAGCGTGGACTTGCCGGAGCCGCTGGGGCCGGAGAGCACCAGCGTCTCGCCCGGCAGCACGCGGAAGGAGACATCCTCCAGCGCCATCGGCCGGGCGGGGTCCGGACGGTGGGTGAGGTGGTCCACGACCAGGGTCACGCTGGGCGGCACCTCCTCGAGCAGGAGGCCGGCTGGGCCGGGCTCCGCCAGGATGGGGGCCAGGGCGGCGGCGGCGCCCTGCGCCGACATGCGCTCGTGATAGGCGACGGAGAAGGCGCGGAAAGGCGCGAAGAAGGCGGGGACCAGGAGCAGGCAGAACAGGGCCGCGACCGGCGCCGGGTGCCCCGCGGCGGCCAGGTTGCCATGGCGCCAGGCCAGGCAGCCCAGCACCGCCGCCGCGATCAGCTCCAGCGCGCCGGTGGAGAGGAAGGCGAGGCGGAGCACCCGCATGGTGCGGGCCCGGAGCTCCTGCGCCGCCGCGTCCAGCGCGCGCGCCTCCGCCTCCTGGCGGCGGAACAGCACCAGGGTGGGCAGCCCCCGCATGCGGTCCAGGAAGCGGCCCGAAAGCTGCTGGAGGGCGTCGAACTGCCGCCGGCTGGCCACCGCCGCGCCGATGCCCGAAAGCGCCATGCCGACCGGCACGAGCAAGCCCGCCGCGAGCAGGATGATGCCGCTCAGCATGTCGGCGGCCGCGGCCGAAAGCGCCACGGCGAGGGGGGCGGTGACGGCCAGGGCGGCAGCCGGGATCCAGCGGGCGAAATAGCCGTCCATCGCCTCCACCCGGTCCACCGCCAGGGCCGCGCCCTCGCCGGCCGGGCGGGTGGCGGGGGTTTCGGCCAGCAGCCGGCCGAAGAGGCGTCGGCGGAGGCTGGCGCGCGCGGCCTCGCCGGCGCGGGCGGCGGCCGATTCCTGCGCGACGCCGAGGGCGACCTGAAGCAGCGCCAGGGCGGCGGCGGCGGCGAGGCTGCCCCATCCCGCATCCCCCAGGCCGAGCAGCGCGGCGAGAAGGGTCGCGAGCAGCCAGGCCTGCGCGATCCCGCAGCCGGTGGCTGCGAGCCCAAGCAGGATGGGGGGCATCAGGGCCGATCGCCCCTCCCGCGCAGCGGCGGAGAGCAGGGCGCGGCCAGGATCACGGCGGTGATCACGTCCGGCGCGTTGAGGCATTGCGGGGGAGGTTCTAGGACAAAGCCGCGCGTCGCGGAATGCGGCATGGCGCCTGCATCGACGATCGGCCCATCCCGCCATCCGCCCCTTCCACCACGAGGCCCGCATGCTCCCCACCCATGGCCGCCACGGCTACCACCCCTGGCGGGGCCGGCCGCAATGGAGCTGGCCGAACGGGGCGCGGCTGGCGGTGTATCTCGGGGTGAACCTGGAGCACTTCGCCTTCGGGGAGGGGCTGGGGGCGGAGCTGGCACCGGGCGGGCCGCATCCGGACGTGTTGAACTTCGCCTGGCGCGACTATGGCAACCGCGTCGGCGCCTGGCGGCTGATCGAGACCCTCGACGAACTGGGCCTGCCCTGCACCGTCCTGCTGAACAGCGCGCTGTATGGCCACGCGCCGGAGCTCGTGGCCGCGCACCGCGCGCGCGGCGACGAGATGGCGGGGCATGGCCGCACCAATTCCGAGCGGCAGTCGGTCCTGCCGGAAGCCGAGGAGCGCGCGCTGATCGCGGAGGCGACGGAGGCGATGCGCCGGCATGAGGGCCACGCCCCCCGCGGCTGGCTCTCTCCCTGGATCGCTGAGAGCCATGCGACCCCCGACCTGCTGGCCGAGGCCGGCTATCGCTACACGCTGAACTGGTGCAGCGACGACCAGCCGGTATGGCACGCGACCAAGCATGGGCCGCTGCTGGCCATCCCCTATCCGCAGGAGGTGAACGACATCCCATCCATCGCCGCGAGGAAGGACAGCGCGGCGCAATTCGCCGAGATGATCGTGGCGGATTTCGACGAGCGGCTGCGCCAGGTGCGGGATGGCGTGGCGCAGGTCATGGGCATCGCGCTGCACCCCTATATCATCGGCCAGCCCTACCGCATGCGCGCGCTGCGCCGGGCGCTGGCCCATGTCGCGGCGCATCGGGACGCGGTGTGGATCACCACGGCGGGCGGCGTATACGACCATGCCGCCGCCCTGCCGGCGGGTTCGCTGCCCGGTTGAAGCGCGCGGCTTCGTGAAGCCGCGCTTCCTATTTCGGCCGCATTCGGCGGCAGACTGCCCGGAATGACGGAACGGGATCTGCTCGATTGGCGTGGGATCGGCGCCGGCTATTTGCTGATGCTGTGCTACGGCGCCGCCTTCGCGATGATCGCCCTCGCGCCTCCCGGCATGAACCGGTGGGAACAGCGCGACGCCTTCGCCCTCGGGCTGGTGCTGCTCTACGGCAGCTGGGCCGTGATGAAGCGGCCGGTGCGGCGAGTGGTGGAATGGTGGGCGGAGGGCCGCCGGACCCGGCATGAGGGGCTGAAGAACGCCGCGGTGGTGGTGATGTGCCTCCTCTCGGCGGGGCTCTGCATCGTCGCCTTTCCCCTCGCCTCGCGCTTCAGCTGGTAGGAGGCCGCGGAATGGGCCCGGAACGGGAAGCCTTCGTCGCCTATCCGAACCGCCGCGCCATGGTGGTGGTCATCGCCGGGATGGCGCCCCTCGTCGCCGCCATCGTGGCCGCGCAGGTGCTGCATCCGGCCGCTCCCCTCGTGCTGCGCGTCTTCGCGCTGCTGGTGCTGACCCCCGTGGTCATCGGCATGTTCGTGTGCCTGCGCCTCGCCCTTCAGAAGAGGCCGGTGCTGACCATCGACCGGCACGGCTTCACCTGGACGCGCTGGTCCGATCGCGCGATCCCCTGGGATGCGGTGGAGCGCTGGCAGCGCAAGCGCTACCTGTTCAACGACTATCTCACGATCTGGCTGAAGGACCCGTCCGCCTATCCGGGCAAGCCCATCCAGCGGCTCCTCAGCATCGGCAACCGCGGGCTCAAATTCGGGCACGTCACCATCGCCACGGGCATGGACCGCAGCTTCGAGGAGATGATGCGCGCCTTCACCGACTTCGCGCCGAAGCCGCCCCTGCCGGAGGATCCGCGCCTCGCCCGGCGCCTGCTGCGCGCCCGGGCGAGGGAGGAGCAACGCCGCGCCGAAGGCGGTTCCTAGAAGGTCACCACGCTGCGGATCGACTTGCCTTCGTGCATCAGGTCGAAGGCGTGGTTGATCTGGTCCAGCGGCATGGTGTGGGTGATCAGGCTGTCGATGTCGATCTTCCCCTCCATGTACCAGTCCACGATCTTCGGCACGTCGGTGCGCCCGCGCGCGCCGCCGAAGGCCGAGCCCTTCCAGACGCGGCCGGTGACGAGCTGGAAGGGGCGCGTGGAGATCTCGGTGCCGCTGGGCGCGACGCCGATGATGATGCTCTCGCCCCAGCCGCGATGGCAGCATTCCAGCGCCTGCCGCATCGTGTGCACGTTGCCGACGCATTCGAAGGAGTAGTCGGCGCCGCCATCGGTCAGGTCCTGGATGGCCTGCACCACCTTGTCGCGGCCGACCTCGTCCGGATTGACGAAATGGGTCATGCCGAACTTCCGCGCCATCTCCACCTTGCCCGGGTTGAGATCGACGCCGATGATCCGATCCGCCCCCACCATCCGCGCGCCCTGGATGACGTTCAGCCCGATGCCGCCGAGACCGAACACCACCACGTTGGAGCCCGGCCGGACCTTGGCCGTGTAGATCACCGCGCCGATGCCCGTGGTCACGCCGCAGCCGATGTAGCAGATCTTGTCGAACGGCGCGTCCTCGCGAACCTTCGCGACCGCGATCTCCGGCAGCACGGTGAAGTTGGAGAAGGTGCTGCAGCCCATATAGTGCCACACCGGCTTGTTCGGGTTCTCGCAGGAGAAGCGGCTGGTGCCATCCGGCATCAGGCCCTGGCCCTGGGTACCGCGGATCGCGGTGCAAAGGTTGCTGCGCTGGGAGAGGCAGGTTTTGCAGTTGCGGCATTCGGGCGTGTAGAGCGGGATCACGTGGTCCCCGGGCTTCACGCTCGTCACCCCCGCGCCGACCTCGCGCACAATGCCCGCGCCCTCATGGCCGAGGATGCAGGGGAACTTGCCCTCGGAATCCAGGCCGGACAGCGTGTAGGCATCCGTGTGGCAGACGCCCGTCGCCATGACCTCCAGCAGCACCTCGCCCGGCTTGGGGCCTTCGAGGTCCACGGTTTCGATGGTCAGGGGCTTGTTCGCCTCCCAGGCGACGGCGGCACGGGTCTTCATGGCGAGGCGGCTCCCCTTGGCTGCGGTGAGGTGTTTCTATCCGGCGGGACGAGGACGGAACAGGGGAGGGACGCGTGACGCCAGAGGAGCTGACGGCGCGGGTGCGGGAGGGCGTGCCCCTGGCCGGGGCGCTAGGCATCGAGGTGCTGCGCGCCGGAGCTGATTCGGCGACGCTGCGCCTGCCGCCCTCCGCCCTCTCCCTGCGCCCCGGCGCCACCGCCTCGGGCCCCGCGCTGATGACGCTGGCGGATGTGGGCATCTGGGTGCCGCTGCTCGTTGCCACAGGCGGCGCGGACGAAACGCGCACCGCCCAGCTCCAGATCGCCTTCCTGCGCCCGGCGGGCAGCATGGGCGTGATCGCCGAGGTCCGCATCGTCCGGCGGGGGCGCAGCAGCCTCTACGCGGAGGTCTGGATGCACGGGGAGGGGGAGGAGAAGCCCTGCGCCCATGCGACCTCCACCTGGTTCAGGGCGGCGCCGGCGGCCCCTTAGCCAGGGCCGGTCCCCCGGCCGCGCGCGGCCGCAGCCGCAGCCGCATCCCACCCTCCGGCCGGAGCGTGAGGCGAAAGCGCGGCACGGGCACGGGGCCCGGCCCCAGGTCGAAGCGCTGGAGCAGCATGGCGAGGAAGGTCGTCATCTCCGCCATGCCGAAGGCCGCGCCCGCGCAGACCCGCGGCCCCAGGCCGAAGGGTAGGTAGGCGAAGCGCGGAATGGCCTTCGCGTTCTCGGGCAGGAAGCGCTCGGGATGGAAGGCGTGCGGGTGTTCCCAGATCGCCTCATGCCGGTGGAGGAGCCAGGGGATGCAGAGCAGCGTGTCGCCGGGCTGGATCGTCCAGCGGCGGATCCGATCCGGGGCGAGGGGCTGGCGCGCCAGCACGGCCACGGGCGGGTAGAGCCGCATGCCCTCCTGGATCACGGCCTTGGTCACGACCAGCGCATTCAGCTCACCGGCCTCGGGCGCCCGGTCCCCCAGAAGGCCGAAGACCTCCTCGCGCGCCCGGTCCTGCCATTCGGGGTGGGTGGAGAGAAGATACAGCGTCCAGGCGAGGGCATTGGCCGCCGTCTCGCTCCCGGCCAGGAGGAGCATGGCCACCTCCTCCAGCAGCCCCGTCTCGTCCAGCAGCGGCTGGCCATCCTCGTCCTTCAGGGCGCGGAGGCCGCCGAGATAGCCTTCCTCCCCGGGCAGCATGGCGATCAGCCCGGCGATCCGGGCCTGGATCTCGGCGGCCGCCCGCAGCGTGGCCCGCTTGTGCCGGCCGGCCAGCCAGTTCGGCAGGCCGAGCAGATAGGGCAGGTCGATCACCTGCACCTGGGACTGGAAGCGGGTGAAGGCCTCCGCGATGGCCCGTGCCTCGCCCTCGGGCACCCCCGGGCCGAACACCGCGAGGAGCATGACATCGAGCGTCGCCGTGGCCAGGTCCGGGGCCACATCCACCAGCCCGCCTTCCCCGGCGAGCCCTGCCCAGCGGGCGGCAAGCTGCGCGCCCACCTCCTGGAACAGGGGCTGCAGCCGGCCGACGCCGGAGGGATGCAGCAGCCGCCCGATCGGCGGCCGGCGGGTGGTCCAGATCTCGCCGTGGTTCGCGAAGAGGCTCTTCCCGATGACGGGCCGGAGGGCCTGTTCCTTGAAGTGGCTCTTGCGGCCGTAATTCGCGGCGCGGGTGATGAAGACCTCCCGCACCACCTCCGGGTCGTTCACCGCGACGATCTGCCGCTTGCCCATGCGCACGGCCATGACCTGCCGCCGGTAGGCGACGCGCGGAAGGGCCGCCAGCACGTCGCCGCGCAGCACGGTGAGCGCCCTCAGCAGGCCGGGCGTTCGCGCCGGGGGTTCCGGGCGGGGAGGAAGGGGAGGGGTGTGATCCAGCGCTCGGACCCCGTTCAGGAGGGGGAACGCGGCACGTTCGCGGGCGGGAGAGGCAAGCCCCGAACCCTGTGCTGCATCGCGGCACTATGCGCGCCATGCGGCCCGGCGGCAACGCGCCCGGGCGGTGGATGCGAATTAGGTTGAGAATGACTTGCATCATCCGGCGCGGCTGCTAGAACCCTCTCGCAACTTCCTATGCGCAGCGGAGACCCGCCCGGCATGTATGTCTGCATCTGCAACGCCCTGACCGACAACCAGATCCAGTCGGCCATTGCCTCCGGCGCGGGGCGCACCCATGACGTCTATGCCGCCTGCAACTGCCGCGCCCAGTGCGGATCCTGCACGGCCAGCATCCTCTGCATGCTCCGCAGCCAGACGGCGGGCGTGGCGGAGGGCGAGACCGCCGCAGCAGTCGCGAATTAGTCGCAGAAGACATAAAAAACAAAGACTTGACCCGAAGCGTCTGACGCTCCATCTCCGTCCCGAATAGGTACGGAGGCTCGAGCCATGGCTGGCGACCCGAAGGTCATCGAATACTTGAACATCCAGCTCACGAACGAGCTGACCGCGATCAACCAGTACTTCCTGCATGCCCGCACGCTCAACCATTGGGGCGTCACGCGGCTCGGCAAGCATGAATACGAGGAATCGATCGAGGAGATGCGCCATGCGGATGAGCTGATCAAGCGCATCCTCTTCCTGGACGGCCTCCCGAACGTGCAGCGCCTGAACCAGATCCTGATCGGCCAGTCCGTGAAGGAGGTGCTGGAATGCGACTCCCGGCTCGAGCAGAAGGCCATCCAGGACCTGAAGGACGGCATCGCCCATTGCGAGGCGGTGCGCGACTATGTCTCGCGTGACCTGCTGCTGAAGATCCTCGCCGATGAGGAGAAGCACGAGGACTTCCTGCACGCGCAGTTCACCCTGATCGAGAAGATCGGCGAGGAGCGATACACCCTCCTCAACTCCGATCCGGCGCCCGACCAGAACCACTGACCCGCTCGCCCCGGGGCGAGCCTCCGCAGAAGCCGGCAAGGGGCCGGGGGATCCGTCCCCCGGCCCCTTCTTCATGCGGGCACGAGCTGCCGGTCCTCCAGGCGCAGGCTCCGGTCATGGAAGGCGGCCACGGCCGGCCGGTGCGCGATCGAGACGATGGCGGTACCGGGCAGCCGCTCCCGCAGCAGGCGATACAGCGTCTCCTCCGCGATGGGGTCGAGGCTCGCCGTCGCCTCGTCGAGAAAGAGAAGGTCCGGCTTCTGAAGCAGCGCGCGGGCCACGGCCAGGCGCTGCTGCTCGCCGCCCGAGAGAACCCGGTCCCAGGTCTCCACCAGGTCCAGCCGTGGCGCGAGATGGTCCAGTCCCACATCGGCCAGCGCGGCCCGCACCTCCGCGTCGCCGAATCCCGTCTCAGGGGAGGGGTAGCAGAGGTTGCGCCGCAGGCTGCCGAGGGGAAGGTAGGGGCGCTGGGGCAGGAACAGCACGCGCTGCCCCGCCGGCACCGCCACCCGCCCGCGCCCGAAGGGCCAGATGCCCGCCAGCGCCCGGAACAGGGTGGACTTGCCGCTGCCCGAGGCGCCGGTGACCAGCACCGCCTCGCCCGGCGCGACGGAGAGGGAGGCGTCCTCCAGAAGCGGGCGGGAATCGGGAAGGGTCACGGTCAGGCCGCTTGCCGCCAGGTCCCCGCGCGGTTCGGCCACCACCGTTGGCCCGTCGGCCGCATGGGCCTCGGCCAGGGTCACCGCCATGTCGAAGCCGGTCAGGCGTTGCACGGTCGCGCGCCAGGCGGCCGCCTCGGCATAGTTGTTCACCAGCCAGGACATCGCCTCCTGCACCGAGCCGAAGGCGGAGGAGGTCTGGATCAGGCCGCCAAGCGGGATCCGCCCGGCGAAGTAGTTCGGTGCCACCACGACGAAGGGGAAGATCGTCGCCACCTGCGAGAAGCCGGCGGTGAAGAAGGTCAGCTGCTTCGTGGCGCGCATGATGGCCCACCAGTTGCCGATCACCGCGCCGAAGCGCCCCTCCAGCGCGGCCTTCTCTTCCGCCTCGCCATGGTGCAGGGCGATGCCCTCCACATTGTCCCGCACGCGGACGAGGGCGTAGCGGAAATCCGCCTCCACCCGCTCCTGCACGAAGTTCAGGTTGATCAGCTTCCGCCCGATCAGATGCGTCAGCCAGGTGCCGACCGCCGAATAGGCCAGGGCGACCCAGACGAGATAGCCGGGGATGGACACCCCGAAGAGCGTCATCTCCCCCGACAGGCTCCAGAGCACGAAGATGAAGGAGAGCAGCGTGACCACCGCCCGCATCAGCCCCAGGCCGAGGGTGAGGGTGCTGTCCACGAACAGCCGCGCATCCTCGGCGATGCGCTGGTCCGGGTTGTCCGTCGCGCGATCCTGGACGGCCAGGCGGTAATAGGCCCGGTGGTCCAGCCAGCGCCGGGCGAGAGATTCCGTCAGTGACCGGCGCCAGCGGATCTGCAGCGCCTGCTTGAGGTATAGCGCATAGACCGCCACGAGGATGTAGAGCGCGGCGACGACGCAGAAGCCGGGGATGAAACCGAACTCCTCGGTGGGGCCGCCGAGGACGAGAAGGCTGATGAAGGCGTTCCAGTCCTTCGTCTCCAGCGCGTTGTAGAAGCCGCGCTGCCAATAGGTGAGCACCACGTTCATCGCGACGAGGGCGAGGTTCAGCACGACGACGACCGCGAGCAGCCCCCGCGCGGCCCAGCGGTGCTCGCTACTCCAGAAGGGGCGGGAAAGGGACCATGCGTCGCGGAAGGCGGCGAAGGTTTGGCGCATGGGCGGGACCGGTCCGGCTGGGGTTCAGGCCGGTCAGTGTCTCCCGGGCGGGGCCGCGGTCAATCCTGGGGCGCGCAGGAAAGATCAGGAAGCGGCGTCGGGGGGAGCGGGGGCGCGGAGCCGGATCACGCCGCGAAGCTCGTCCAGATCGGCCGGCTTGCCCTTGCGCAGCACCTCCACCTGCCCATCCCGGGCCAGCGCGACAGCGGCTTGGCGCACGGGCGTCATCAGCGCCTGCCAGCCCTCCGGCAGCAGCGCGCGCGCCACCTCGCTGGGGCAGATGCTCTTGCCCGGGCGTGCGGCGGTCTGGCGGAGAATCTCTGCCTGGATGGCGGGGCGGTCGGGCCGGGCTGTCATCCGGCGGGGTTACGCCGATCGGGGAGGGAGGGAAACCGCAATCCGCGATGCGACCCATAAGGAAAGGGCGGAGCCTTGCGGCCCCGCCCTCCCAAACTCCTCGCGAGAGGTTCTGCGGGATTAGCGCAGGACGATCTCGACGCGGCGGTTCTGCGGCTCGCGCACGCCGTCGGCCGTGGCGACCAGCGGACGGCTCTCGCCGAAGGCCTGGATCGACATCTGGCCGCGGGCAATGCCACGGCGCGACAGCTCGGCGGCCACCGCCTCGGCCCGGCGCATGGACAGGCGCTGGTTGTACTGCGGCGTGCCCGAACGGTCGGCGTGGCCGGCGACTTCGATGCGGGTCGTGCCGGTGGAGGACACGGCCTGGGCGGCGTCCGCGATGATCTGGCGGGCGCGGTCCGTCAGGTCGGCGCGGTCGAAGTCGAAGAACACCAGGTAGGTGCGGGCCGGAGCCGGAGCCGCGGCGGGAGCCGGGGCGACGGCGACGACCGGCGCCGGGCGCGGCGTGTTGAAGGCGTAGCGAACGCCCAGCATCACCGAGTGGTTCTCGGCGCTGTCGGCCTCGAAGCGACCGGTCGAGACGGTCTGGCCGGACGGGGTCACCACGCGGCCGTTCAGGCGCGGCTCGAGCGTGCCCATGTACCGGTACTCGAGGGTCAGGGCGAGGCCGGGGACCGAGGCGATCGGGTAGGCGGCGCCCGCGATGCCCTGCCAGGCGAAGCGGCCATCCGTGTCGTCGATCACCACCGAGTTGCCGTTGGGCACGTTGCGGGTGCCGCGCACGCCGTCATACTCGGTCCACACATAGCCGGCGCCGGCACCGATATAGGGCACCACCGGGAAGCGGGGGATGACGAAGTCGTAGTAGGCGTTGGCCATCACGCCATACTGGCGGATATCGCCGCCGCCGCTGCGGAAGGCGCTGGTGGTGCCGGGGCCGCCGAAGCCGCCCATCTTGTCCACCTCGTTCTGGCGGTAGTTGCCCTCGATCTCGGCGCGGAAGCCGTTGCCGAAGCCCCAGCCGAGCGAGGCGGCGCCGACCCAGCCGGTGTTCTGGCGGGTTTCGCCATAGGCGGTAGTGTTGCGGTCGGTGAAGTAGGTGCGGTTCCCGCCGCGCGCGTCGAGGTCGCGGTCCATCAGCCAGTTCACGCCCGCGCCGCCGGCGATGTAGAGGCCGGTGACCGGCTGCATCGGGGCCTGGGCCATGGCGGAGGCGGGCACCGCGACGACGGTGGCCGCCAGGAGGGCCTTACGGAACGACATTAGTGACAGATCCTTCGTTGGGGGGCGGGCCGCGTTCAGTTGCGGCACGACCAGAAGTCCAAATGAGATCGATGGTTTGCCGCCTCAACGCTCCGTCTTCTCATAGAAGCACCCTGTGGCGGAGATGCCACATATTCCTTCCGATCTGGATATAAAGAAGGGGCGGGACCTTTCGGGCCCGCCCCTTCGATGCTGTTATGGAAAGTTACGCTATCAGCGCAGGACGATCTCGACGCGGCGGTTCTGCGGCTCGCGCACGCCATCGGCGGTCGGGACCAGCGGACGGCTCTCGCCGAAGGCCTGGATCGACATCTGATTGCGGGCGATGCCACGGCGCGACAGCTCGGCGGCCACGGACTCGGCGCGGCGCATGGACAGGCGCTGGTTGTACTGCGGCGTGCCCGAGCGGTCGGCATGGCCGGCCACTTCGATGCGGGTCGTGCCGGTGGAGGACACGGCCTGGGCGGCGTCCGCGATGATCTGGCGGGCGCGGTCCGTCAGATCGGCGCGGTCGAAGTCGAAGAACACCAGGTAGGTGCGGGCGGGCGCCGGGGCCGCGGCAGGAGCCGGGGCGACGACGGCGACGGGCGCCGGACGCGGCTGGTTGAAGGCGTAACGAAGGCCCAGCATCACCGAGTGGTTCTGGTTCTCCGTCTCGGTCTTGCCGCGCACCACCGTGTTGGCCGCCGGCACGTAGGCGGAGCCGACGCTCGGATCCAGCGTGCCGAAGAAGCGGTATTCGGCCGTGATTGCGAGGCCCGGCACGGCGCGGATCGGAAGGGCAAGGCCCGCGATCGCCTGATAGGCGAAGTTGCCCTCGTTCCCCGTCACGTCGAGGCGGGGGCCGTTGGCCGCCTGCACGCGCACCACGTCGTAATCCGACCAGGCATAGCCGGCGCCGGCGCCGATATAGGGCTGGACGGGCCAGTTCGGCACCGCGAAGTCATAGAAGATGTTCGCCATCACGCCGTAGGTCTGCACGTCGCCGCTGGAGCGCACGGGGCGCGCCAGGCCACGGAAGCCGGAGGCGCTGTCCACCTCGTTGCGGCGGTAGTTGCCTTCGATCTCGAGGCGCACGCCATTGCCGAAGCCGTAGCCGATGCTCGCCACGCCGACATAGCCCGTGTCGAAGCTGACCGAGCCGGAACCGAGGCCGCTGCGCGCCGCGGGGCTGTTCGGGGTCAGGTCGGAATCCATCAGCCAGTTCGCACCGGCACCCGCCGCGATGTAGAGGCCGGTGACCGGTTGCGCCTGCGCCATGGTGGCGACGGGGAGCGCCAGGATGGTGGCGCCCAGCAGGGCATTGCGGAAGGACATCGTTATTTCCTTTGGTTTCGTACGGGGCCGTCTTGGAAGCCCGTCCCGGACAGAAGGCGCGACACGCCGGGAAGTTGATTCGCCCAAAGCGGCGCGGCGCCATCCTTCCTCAATGTTGCCTGGATGCCACATCACGTTCCGGCCAGTTCGAACACGAAAAGGGGCGGAGCCCTGCGGCTCTGCCCCCTCCATGTCCTCGCGAGAGGTTTTGCGGTTTAGCGCAGGACGATCTCGACGCGGCGGTTCTGCGGCTCGCGCACGCCATCGGCGGTCGGGACCAGCGGACGGCTCTCGCCGAAGGCCTGGATCGACATCTGGCTGCGGGCGATGCCACGGCGCGACAGCTCGGCGGCCACGGACTCGGCGCGGCGCATGGAGAGGCGCTGGTTGTACTGCGGCGTGCCGGAGCGGTCAGCATGGCCGGCCACCTCGATGCGGGTCGTGCCGGTCGAGGTCACGGCCTGGGCGGCCTCGGCGATGATCTGGCGGGCGCGGTCCGTCAGATCGGCGCGGTCGAAGTCGAAGAACACCAGGTAGGTGCGGGCGGGCGCCGGGGCCGCGGCAGGAGCCGGGGCGACGGCGACGACCGGCGCCGGACGCGGCACGTTGAAGGCGTAGCGCAGGCCCAGCATGGCGCTGTGGTTGTAGTTCTCCATGCTCGGCACGCTGGAGGTGGTCGCGTTCGCGATCGTCTGGGTGCGGCGCACGCGGAACTCCGGCTCGGTCGTGCCGAAGAAGCGGTACTCGGCCGTCAGGCTCAGGCCGGGAACGCCGAGCGGGAAGGCGGCGCCGGCGATGCCCTGGAAGGCGAAGACATCATCCTCGCCATCGCCCACGCCCACCTGCGAACGGCCCGGGCGGAAGTCGGCGCGCACGCCGTCCAGCTCGATATGCGACCAGCCAATGCCGGCACCGAAATAGGGGTAGAAGACCGGCTCGGCCCAGCCGAAGCGGCGCAGGTCGAGGTCGAACAGCACGTTGCCCATCGCGCCGGCCTGCCAGACATGGCCGGCATTGGTGCGGCTGGAGAGCCCGGCGGCGCTCGCGCCGTGGAAGTCGTTCTGGCGATAGAAGCCTTCAAGCTCCGCGCGCAGGCCATTCCCGAAGCCCCAGCCGAGCGCCACGGCGCCGACGAAGCCGTTGTCCCAGTTCACCTCGGCCTTGGCCGGCAGGCCCGCGGCGCGCGCGTTCGCGCCGGCGTTGCCGGTCAGGTCCCGCTCGGTGCCCTGCAGGTAGTTGTAGCCGCCGCCGGCGCCGATATAGAGCCCGGTGACCGGCTGCGCCTGGGCGACGAAGGGCGTCGCGAGCAGGGTCGTGGCGAGGAGGGCTGCGCGGAGGCGGGGCATCGGAGCGGATCTTCCTTGAGGAATGGGCGCCGCCCCAGGGGCGGTGCGCTTCACCCGCCGATCATGCCGCATGCCGGACGCCGCTTCATCCCTGTCCTGTCATCCCCAGGACGCGTGTTGCCGCAGCGCAACATATCGAGCCGCGCCCGGCTCAAAATCCGCTGTTCGTCTCAAGATACGCCACCTCCTCGGGTGTGGAGGGGCGCGCGAGGATCGCGTTCCGGTGAGGAAACCGGCCGAATCGACGGATCACCGCCCGGTGCCGCCAGGCATAGTCGATCACCCCTCCGGGACTCGGAGCACGCGGGTCGTCCCGCAGCCCTTCGAACACCGCGACGGACAGATCCTGGTCATGCAGGTCCTCCGAATGCTCAAAGGGCAGGTAGAGGAAGATCCGCTGCATCGGCGCCAGCCGCAAGTCGTGCCGCCGGACCAGCACGGCCTCACGTGCGACGCGCCTTGCCTCGGGATCGGAAGCGAAGGCCCGGGGCGTGCCGCGGTGGATGTTCCGGGGCACCTGGTCGAGCAGCAGGCACAGGGCGAGCGCGCCTTCCGGCTCCTCCACCAGCCCGGCCAGGGAACCCGAGGCCGCCTGCTCCGCCGCCCCGGCGAAGCGCTCCCGCAGGAGGGAGTCGAAGGCCGGGTCGCTGCGGAACCAGGCCTCGCGGTAGAGGTCCGGCTCGCCGCCGAACCAGGTTTCGAGGATGGCGTGCTTCACCTCTGGCCCTCCAGCGCCATGTCGAGCAGCCGCACGCTGTGCAGCGCCTCCCGCCCCGTGAGGTCGGCGATCTGGTGGCGGCATGAGGTGCCATCGGCGACGATCACGTCGCCCTCCGGGGCGGCACGCACGGCCGGGGCGAGGGAGAGCTCGCCCATGGCCTTGGAAGCCTCCACCCGCCGCGCGTCATAGCCGAAGGCGCCGGCCATGCCGCAGCAGGAGGAGGTGATAGGCTTCACCTCCATCCCCGGCACGCCGCGCAGGGCCTTCACCGCCGCGGGGAAGGCGCCGAAGGCCTTCTGGTGGCAGTGGCCGTGGATATGGGCGGCCGGGGCGACCGCCTTCAGCGGCAGCTCCGCCTTCTCGCGCACCAGGAATTCCGAGAGCAGCAGGGCGCGGTCGGCCAGCCGGTCCGCCGCCTCCCCGGGCAGCAGGGACTTGAACTCGTCCCGGAGCGTCAGCAGGCAGGAGGGTTCCAGCCCGAGCACCGGCAGGTCCGAGCCGGAGAGGGCGTCCATCGTCCGCCGCGCCTCCGCCCGCGCCTCGTCCACCATGCCCGCCGCCAGATAGGTGCGGCCGCAGCAGAGCGGGCGGGTGCCCTCGGCCGCGCGGGGCGCCACGGCGCGATAGCCGGCCGCGCGCAGCACGCGCCGGGCGGCGCGGAGATTCTCCGGCTCGAAATAGCGGTTGAAGGTATCGCCGAAGAGGATGACGTCGCCGCGCGGGGCGGGCGCCTCCGCCCCGGCCTCATCGTCTCGGAAGGGGCGGGCGGCGAAGCGGGGCAGGGCGCGCTCCTTGCTGAAGCCCAGCACCCGCTCCCCGATCGCGCGCGCACCCGGCACCCATTCCCGCGCATTGGCGAGAAGGGGCGCGCGGGAGGCCAGCGGCGCCCATTGCGGCAGGGTGGCGATCAGCCGGTCCTTGGCCGAGACGCCATGCTTCTTCGCGCGGGCGTACTGAGCCTCGATCTTCATCTTCGCCATGTCCACGCCGGTCGGGCATTCGCGCTTGCAGCCCTTGCAGGACACGCAGAGCGAAAGCGCCTCCGCCACCTCGTCCGAGGCCAGCGCATCGGGGCCGAGCTGGCCGGTCAGCGCCAGGCGCAGGGTGTTGGCGCGCCCACGCGTCAGGTCCCGCTCGTTCCGCGTCGCGCGAAAGCTCGGGCACATGACATTGGCGTCGAACTTCCGGCAGGTGCCGTTGTTGTTGCACATCTCGACCGCCGCGAGGAAACCGCCCTGCGGCCCCGGCCAGGCGGACCAGTCGAGCACCGGCGTCACGGCCGGGTCGGCGGCATAGTCCGGCGCGTAGCGGAACAGGCTGCGGTCATCCATGGCGGGCGCGCGCACCACGCGGCCCGGATTCATCAGCCCCGCCGGGTCGAAGGCGTCCTTCACCGTCTCGAAGGCGCGCACGATGCGCGACCCGTACATCTCCTCATGGAACTCGGAGCGGACGATGCCGTCGCCATGCTCGCCGGAATGGCTGCCCTTGTACTCGCGCACCAGGGCGAAGCACTCCTCGGCGATTTGGCGCATCCGGCGCACATCCTCGCCGTCCTTCATGTTCAGCACGGGGCGCACATGCAGGCAGCCCACGCTGGCATGGGCGTACCAGGTGCCCTTGGTGCCGTGACGCTCGAACACCTCGTTCAGCCGCTCGGTGTAGTCGGCCAGGTCCTCCAGCGGCACGGCCGTGTCCTCGATGAAGGAGACGGGCTTTCCGTCGCCCTTCATGGACATCATGATGTTCAGCCCGGCCTCGCGCACCTCGGCGACCGCGGCCTGGAAGGCGGGGTCGATGCACTCCACCACCGCGCCGGGATAGCCGAGATCGGCCATCATCTCGTCCAGCCGCTTCAGCTCGCGCGCCAGGGCCGCGTCCTCATGCCCGTGGAACTCGACGATGAGCAGGCTGTCCGGCTCGCCGATCACCATGCGGTCGATGGTCGGGCGGTAAATGTCGATGGAACGGCCGAGGTCGATCATCGTCCGGTCCACCAGCTCCACCGCCTCCGGGTCGAGGGTGACGAGGTGCTGGGACGCGGCCATGGCGGCCCGGAAGGTCGGGAACTGGCAGATGCCCAGCGCCTTGCGCGGCTTGATCGGCCAGAGCTTGAGGTCGAGCCCGGCGGAGAAGGCCAGCGTCCCCTCGCTGCCCACCAGGATGCGCGCGAGATTGCCGCGCCCCTTCGCCCGCGCCTCCGGCGTGAGGGATTCGAGGTCGTAGCCGCCGACCCGCCGCAGCACCTTGGGGAAGCGCGCGGCGATCTCGGCCGCCTCCGCCGCACCCAGGGCGCGCAGGCGGTTCACCAGCTCCGCGACGTTTCCCGGCACGCCCTCGCCGAGATTGTCGGGCAGCTCGCCGAAGGTGAAGCGCTCGCCCCCGGGCAGCAGCGCGTCGATCGCCAGCACATTGTCCGCCATCAGCCCGTAGCGGATGGACTTGGACCCGCAGGAATTGTTCGCGGCCATGCCGCCAATGGTGCAGCGCGCCCAGGTGGAGGGATCGACGGGGAAGAACAGCCCGTCCTTCTTCAGCGCGTCGTTCAGCGCGCCGAGGGCAATCCCGGGCTGCACGGTGGCGCGCATCGCGGCCTTGTCCACCGAGGTGACGTTCCGCAGGTGCTTGCTGCAATCCAGCACCAGGGCGCGGTTCACAGTCTGCCCGCACTGGCTGGTGCCGCCGCCGCGCGGCAGCACGGGCACGCCTTCCTCCCGGCAGATGGCCATGGCGGCGGCAACATCCTCCACCGTGCGGGGGATGAGCACGCCGAGGGGCTCCACCTGGTAGATGCTCGCATCGGTCGCATAGCGGCCGCGGTCGCCGGCGCCGAACAGGACCTCGCCCCCCGTCTCCCGCTTCAGGCGGCTGGCGAGGCGGCTGTCGCCGGGGGCGATGCGCGACCGGGTGATGGCATTCATTCGGGCGTCTCCTGCGGGCCGCAAACTAGCCGAGCCGGCCGGGGACGTCGCATCCATAATGCTCATCAATCGGACGTGCCGAACTCATTGGCGGCCCATGGGGCAAACGGGCTAGACCACCGGCCAGAGCGGAGGACGCCCATGGCCTATTTCACCAGCCGGCCCGAGAACGGCCGGCATTTCTTGCAGATCCCCGGCCCGACCAATGTGCCGGACCGCGTGCTCCGCGCCCTCGATAACCCGACCATGGACCATCGCGGGCCCGATTTCGGCGTGCTGGGCAAGCGAGTGCTGGAGAAGATCAAGCCCGTCTTCGGCACCACCGGCCCGGTGGTCATCTATCCGGCCTCCGGCACGGGCGCCTGGGAAGCGGCGCTGGTGAACACCCTCTCCCCCGGCGACACGGTGCTGATGTGCGAGACCGGCTGGTTCGCCCATCTCTGGCGCGAGATGGCCGAGCGCCTCGCCCTTAAGCCGCGCCTGCTGGAGACGGATTGGCGCCGTGCCGCCGACGTGCCGGCCATCGAGGCCGCGCTGCGCGCCGATAAGAGCCATGAGATCAAGGCCGTCTGCGTCGTTCATAACGAGACGAGCACGGGCTGCACCTCCCGCATCGACGAGGTGCGCCGGGCCATGGACGCCGCCGGCCACCCGGCGCTCCTGCTGGTGGACACCATCTCCTCCCTCGGCTCCATCGAGTACCGGCATGACGAGTGGCGGGTGGATGTCACGGTCTCCGGCAGCCAGAAGGGGCTGATGCTGCCGCCGGGCCTGTCCTTCAACGCGGTCTCGGAAAAGGCGCTGAAGGCGAGCGAGACGGCGAAGCTGCCGCGCGCCTTCTGGGACTGGAAGCCGATGCTGGCGGCCAATGCCACGGGCTACTTCCCCTACACCCCCGCGACCAACATGCTCTACGCGCTGGACACGGCGCTCGACATGCTGGCCGAGGAAGGGCTGCCCAACGTCTTCGCCCGCCATGACCGCCATGCCGAGGCGACCCGCCGCGCCGTCCGCGCCTGGGGGCTGGAGGTGCAATGCGCCGAGCCCAGGCACTACTCCTCCGCGCTCACCGCCGTGCGCCTGCCGGAAGGCCATTCAGCCAATGCCCTGCGCGCCGCCATCCTCGAGCGCTTCGACATGTCGCTCGGCAACGGGCTGGGCCGGCTGAACGACCGGGTCTTCCGCATCGGCCATCTCGGCGCCTTCAACGACCTCTCGCTGCTCGGCACGCTGGGCGGGGTGGAGATGGGCCTGCGCGTCGCCGGCGTGCCGCACCAGCCCGGCGGCGTGGCGGCCGCCATGGACTACCTCTCCGGCAACGCCTGAACCTGGGAAGGGGGGGGAGGCGCGGCCGCGTCCCTCCCCAACCCGGCAGGGCGCCACCGCGTCGGACCCCTGTCCCGGTGACGCGCCGGGACAACCTTTTCGGTCCTCGGCGGTTGTTCCCCCGCCAGCGTGCGGCGGAGGGCTGACCGCCCCCGGGACGGCGGCCGGAGGGCACCGCGATCGCGGTTTGCCGTCCTCCTCATTTCTGTTTACGCATGGCTTGCTTATCGGCGGCGGCGCGAACACGCTGGGCCTTCCATTCGGCGGGAGTCGTTCGAAGTTGATGACACCCTGCCCAACTGGCGGCTTCTAGAACAATGACTTACAGGTTGTTCCTGGCAAGGGGCGAGACCTTTCGCTGCCAGCATCCCGGAGGCGGGATAGCCGGGGCATGACCGCGCGCGTTCTCGTGGTCGACGACATCGCGGCCAATCTAAAGCTTCTGGAAGCTCGGCTGAACGCCGAGTATTACGAGGTCGCTCTCGCCAGCTCCGGGCCGGAGGCGCTGCGCCTTGCCCAGTCCTGGGGGCCGGATGTCATCCTCCTCGACGTGATGATGCCGGGGATGGACGGCTACGAGGTCTGCCGCCTCCTGAAGGCCTCCCCCGTCACCGCGCATATTCCGGTCGTGATGATCACCGCCCTGGTCGATCAGGCGGAACGGGTGAGGGGGCTGGAAGCCGGCGCGGACGACTTCCTCTCCAAGCCGGTGGACCACGCGACCCTCTTCGCCCGCCTGCGCGCCCTGCTGCGCACGAAGCAGGTGCTGGACGCCTTCCGGCTGCGGGCGGAAACGGCGAAGGACCTGGGATTCGAGCCCATGCCGGATCCATCCCGGAGCGTGGCGGGCGCGCATGCCCTGCTCGCCACCGAGGATGATTCCGAGGCCATGGCGCTCTCCGGCATCCTCGCCCAGGACGGAATCATCGTCACCCGCGCCTCCGATGTGAACGTCGCCTGGGACCGCCTCCTGCACGAAGACTTCGACCTCGCCGTGCTCAGCCTCTGGCTGGACGATGGGGAGGGGCTGCGCCTGGCCTCGCGCATGCGCGCCCAGTCCTCCACGCGGGAGGTGCCGGTGCTGCTGGTGGCCGATGCCGACCAGCGCAACCAGGTGCTGCGCGGCTTCGACCTGGGCGCCAACGACCATGTCCTGCGACCCGTGGACGCCAATGAGCTGCGGGCCCGGGCACGCAACCAGATCCGCCGCAAGCGCTACCAGGAACGGCTTCGGGCCGATCTGCAGCGCAGCCTCGAAATGGCGGTGACGGACAGCCTGACCGGCCTGCGGAACCGCCGCTACGTCACCCGCCATCTCGAAGGGCTGCTGCGCGCCGGCGGCGCCACGCTTCTGCTGATCGACGTGGACCGCTTCAAATCGGTCAACGACACCTATGGCCATGCCGTGGGTGATGCGGTTCTGCGGGAGGTGGCCGAGCGGCTGCGCCTTCACCTGCGGGCGGTGGATGTGGTGGCCCGGTTCGGCGGAGAGGAATTCGTCGTCGCCATGGCGCCCCAGCCGGCCGAGGACGCGGGCATGGTGGCCGAACGCTTGCGCCTGGCCATCTGCGAGACGCCCGTCATCGTCGGCGATAAGGCCCTCGACGTCAGCATCAGCATCGGGGTGGCGGTCGCGGTGCCGGATTGCACGGTGGATGAGCTGGCCGCGACGGCCGATGTGGCGCTCTACCGGGCCAAGGCGGGCGGGCGGAACCGCACCGAGATCGCCGAAGCCTCGGACTGGGCACGCAGCGACGCCTGATCGCGGCGGGCGCACCAGGGAGCAGGCCTTCGCCCCGGCCTCCCATCACTCAGGTCATTCCGTGATCGTCAGCCGGGTGGCGCAAGCCTCGGCCCTTCCGCGTCGGGGTTCGCCTCATTCCGGATGATGGTCGCCCGGCAAACAGAAAGGGCGGCGGACCCCCATCCGCCGCCCCATGGGCCCTTTCCCCCGAAGGAGCCCTTCAGCGGCTGGCTTCGACGCCGAGCCCACCGACCGAGGTGTGGATGAAGCGCAGGTGGGAGCTGGGCGCGGGCGCCTCCGCCACCTCCTGCAGCGTGGTCCCGTTGTTGCGCACCATCACCGGGCCACGGGCCGGGGGCGCGCCCTCCGGGCGGTTGAAGATGAAGCCGTAGGTCGGATAGGTCCGGCCGTAGGTGCCGGAGTCGTGGCCGACCTGAACCCGCACCGCGGTCCAGTCATTGGCGTCGGACACATCGACCACGGAGATGTTGCGGGTCACGGTGCCCTTGCGGATGCCCGGGCCTTCCCAGTTCGCGTGGTGCACGGTGATCTCGCGGGCGCTCACCTGGCGCTCCACCACCGCCACATGGCCGGCGCGCATGCCGCCGGAGGAGCGGAAGACGAGGACGGAGCCGGATTCGGGGCGCTGACCGCGGGCATAGAGCCCGGCGGCGTTGTGCCACCAGGTGCCGCCATTGCCGCTCACCTGCATGCCGGTGGCCATGCGGGCATAGGGCACGCAGGAGATGCGGCTGAAGGAGGCGACCTCGGTGGAGGCCTCGCCGCGGCTGCCCTGGCGGCCGCTGGCCTTGGCACCCATCCGGGCGGGGCGGACCGCGGCCTGGCGCGCCGCCGGCGCGGCCGGGCGGGCAGCCGACACATGCTTGGCACCACCCCGGTTCGGGGAGGAAGCGTCGGCCGTCGAGATCAGCTGCGGTGCGAGCAGGAGCCCGCAAACGGTGAAGATGGCAGCGGCGGCGCTTTTTGCCTGCATGTTGTCCCCCAAAATCAAACCCTTGATCCCCGTCCGGCGCATCCGCTCTTTTTTGGCGGCCTCACCGGCAATGTCACGGAGGTGTTACCCGTCCGCTTGAAACCCCGGCAACCGCTGTCGTTGTTTCAGCCCGCAACGACATGTGATTCGCTGCTCAGGGACGGGTAGTCGGGCGTTGATCGGGACGGCTTTCCTATCAACAGAGCGGCGACACGGCTCAGGACACAGTGTTGCGGCCGTGTCGCCACAGGCTGGATGCGCAATGACGCCGGATTCCCGGCGTCACCTGCGCGTGACGTTCAGCGGCAGGCCGTGACCATGATTTCAACCAGATGGCGGGGGTCGGCCATGTTCGCCTCGACGCAGGCGCGCACCGGGGCGCCGTTGGCCGGCAGCCAGGCCGTCCACAGCTTGTTCAGCGCGTCGCGGTCGCGGATGTCCTTCAGCCACACCTGGGCCTGCAGCAGGCGGGTCTTGTCGGTCCCGTGCTCCTCGAGCGCGGCATCGATCTTGTCCAGCACCTGCTTGGTCTGGCCCGAGACATCCTGGGACAGGTCGTCCGCGGTGATGCCCGCCAGGTAGACAAAGCCGTGATACTCGACCGAGGTCGAGAGAACCGGGCCGACGCCCTTGCGAAGGATCGCGCTCATTGTCGGAAGCTCCATGGCCGGAATGGCGCGGGGCTTCTAAAGCGGATCGCGCGCAGGCGGAACCATCCCGACGCGGAATCCGTCGCCGGGCGGGGCGCCCGCCCGGCGGATCGGGCCTTTCAGGGCACCAGGGCCGGGCCGCCACTGGCATTGGCGTGGATCATCGTCTCGAAGACGCTGACCCCGTGGATCGCCTCCTCAGGCGGCAGCGGATAGGCAGGGCCGCCCGCCACGGCCGCCGCGAAAGCCTCCAGCTCGGCACGCTCGATATCTGTGGGCTCGAATCGGCGCTCCCAGCCCTCGCCCTCGCGCGGGTGGAAGACGAGCGTCTCCGGGTCGCGCTGCTCCAGCCGGCCCAGCGTGCCGAACAGCCCGACCCGCCAGACGCGTGGGGCGGAGGCGAGGGTGGCGAAGAGCCCCGTCGGCCCGGCCCGGAACCGGCACATCATGGCGGTGGTGTCGTCCAGCCCGATGGTCAGCACCCGCGCCTGGCTGATGACGGAGACCCGCTCGATTGGCCCGGCCAGGTTGATCAGCATGTCGATCATGTGGATGCCCATGGCGCCCATGCCGCCGAGCGGGCTCTCATGCGGGTCCGCACGCCACATGCCGGGTTTCCAGGAATCGGCGGCGGCGCCGCTGATCTGGCCCTCCACATGAAGCAGCGTGCCCAGCGCGCCCTCGGCCAGCAGCCGCTTCATCTCGGCCACGGCCGGCAGGAAGCGGCGGTTGTGGCCCAGGGCCAGGACCACCCCGGCCTCCCGGCAGGCGGCAACGGCGGCCTCGGCCTCCACGCGGGACAGGGTGAAGGGCTTTTCGACAAAGACATGCTTGCCGGCCCGGGCGGCGGCGATCACCTGCTCCGCATGCTGGCCATGGGGGGTCGCCAGCACCACCGCCCGCACCCGCGGATCCGCCAGCACCGCGTCCAGGTCCGGCAGCAGGTCCAGGCCCTTCTCGGCCGCCCAGCCCCGGGCCTTCTCCGGCGTGCGGGTGGCGCCGGCGACGAAGCGGATGCCCGCACCGTTCCGCCCCTGCACGCTGTTCACCAGGGTCTGCCCCCAGCGCCCCATTCCCACGAGGGCGGCGTCGAGCATCATGGCCTGTTCTCCATCGGTGACGATTCAGCTGTTCTCTCGGGCGCGGCCTCGAGCGCGCGCGCGATCCGGGCGGAACGGGACAGGCCCCAGGCGAAGACACCCAGCGCCAGCCCGGCCGCCACCAGGGTGGGAATCCGCAGGCCGAGCACCTCGCCCGCCAGCCCAAGGGCCAGGGCACCCAGGGCGGGGCAGGCCCGAGTCACCAGGGCCCAGAGCGACATGATCCGGCCGCGCATGGCGGGGGAGGCGGCCGTCTGCGCGAGCACCTGCACGGAGATCCCGTGGGCCGAGGCCGAGGCGCCGACGGCCGCGCCGCAGAGCAGGGCGAAGCCGAAATGCCCGGTGGCGACGAACCCCGCCGTCGCGAGCGCCTGGGCGAGGATGGCGAGCACCGCGATCCGGGTCGCCCCCTGCAGCCGCCCGCGCGAGGCCACCGCCAGGCCGGAGATCAGGGCGCCCACGGCGAAGGAGGCCGTGAGCATCGCGAGGGATTCGGCCCCTCGGCCGAAAAGGCGCTCGACATAGGGCGGGAGGATCTCCTGCATGCCCCGCAGCAGCACGGAGGACAGGGCGGAGAAGGCGATCACCGGGCCGAGCCCGGGGTGGCGGGCCGCGTAGCGGAAGCCCTCCACCGTCTCGGCGAGAAGCGAGCTGGTGGCCGGATGGCCGCGCCGCTGCTCCGCCGCCACCCGCAGCCAGGGCATGGACAGGGTGGCGAAGCCGTGGCCGAGGGCGTTGCAGAGGATGGCCGGCGCCACCCCCCAGCCGGCGATCAGCGGCCCCGCCAGCCCCGGCCCCACGAAGCGCGCCACGTTGAAGAGCAGGCTGTTCGCCGCCACCGCCGCCGGCAGGTCCTCGCGCGCGACCAGCGCGGGGATGAGGGTCTGGCGCGCGGGCTGGGAGAAGCAGGCGGCGGTGCCGCTGACCATTTCGAGCGCGAAGAGGAGGCCGATGGAGATATGGCCAGTGGCCGCGAGGGTGGCCACGACCAGGGCCTCCGCCGCGATGGTGCCCTGGGACAGCATGGTGAGGCGCACGCGATCCACGCGGTCGGCGATCGCCCCGGCGACGGGGCTGACGAGCACGGCCGGGGCGAGGTCCGCGAAGGCGATCAGCCCCACCCAGGCGGCGCTGCGCGTCAGCTCCCAGGCCAGCCAGGCGACGCCGATGCGGTGCATCCACAGCCCGGTCCAGGCACTCAGGCTGGCCCCGAAGAAGATCCGGGCGTTGCGGCTGGACAGGGCCCGGCTGAGCGGCCCGGCGACGATGCGGGCGAAGGGGGAGGGCAAGGGCGCCTCAGCGCCCGGCCGAGCTCCCGCGGCGGCGAGTCGGGGTGGGGGCGGGTGCCTCGGCCGGGGCGGCAACGGGTTCCGCGGCCGGCGCGGCCGGCACCGGGCCGCTGTTCGCCCCGCGCACGCAATCGGCCGCGATGCGGTCCCGGTCGTAGATCTGGGCGATCTGGTCGGTCATCACCTGCGGGCCGAGATGCGAGCTGGTGCCCACGCGCGCATTGTAATCGTCCTGCCGCATCAGCTGGCCACGGTCGCGGTAGCGCACCACCCGCTCCGCCTCGACCCGGCAGGCGGCATTCACCGCCGAGCGGTTGCCATCCGCGCCCGCGGCGGGCGAAGGGGCCTGGTTCGCACAGGCGGCGAGGAGCAGCGCGGGCATCAGCGCGAAGGGCAGGGGCTTCATGCGGGCGTCGCTCCGGGGATGTCGTTCGGCATGGTCAGGCGCGGCCGCGCGAGGCGATGCCGCAATCCCTCTTCATCGAACCGGGCCGCGCCGTCCAGGGGCTGCGTGGCCGCCGCGCTCAGAAGATCGGGATGCAGAACCGTCCCCTCCCGCCCGATATCGAACAGGCCGCGCATCCAGGGCGCCCGCCCCATCACCTCCAGCAAGGCGAGCAGGCGCAGGAGGATCGCCAGCCCCTCGGCGTGATCGAGGCCGAAGCGCCGGTCCAGCGCCTCCGCCCAGCAACAGGCGTCCCGGTCCTCCAGCAGGAGGTCGAGGGCGGGGTCGTCCCCGTTGTGGCCGCGGAAGCGGAAGGCGCGGGGCGGGCCGTGCAGGTCCGCCGTGGCGGCCTCGCGCGCCGTGTCCCAGGCGCGGAGAAGGGAGCGCGGCGGCACGGCGGGCGTGGCCTCCGGCGCGAAGGGAATGGCGTAAGCGGTGGGCATTTGCCCCGAAGATGGGGCGTCGCGCCCCGAAGGTCAGGGTCTCCGGTGGATTATCCTGCCGGCCGAGCCCGGACCTCGCCCCGCCGGGCGCCGCCCGCGCCGCATTCCCCCCGGCGGGCCCGGGCACCGCCCGGATCAATCCGCCTTCATGCCCGTTTGGCCGACCACGGCCCCCAGCCGGGCCTTCTCCTCGGCGATGAAGGCGCGGAAGGCCGCGCCGTCCATCGGGCGCGGCACACCGCCACTGGCGACGATGCGCTCCGCGATCCCGGGGTCGCGCACGGCCGCGATCACCTCCGCCTCCAGCCGCGCGCGGCGCTCCTCCGGCACGGCGCTGGGGACGAACAGGCCCCACCACCCGCCGGTCGCCAGGTCGATCCCGGCTTCGCGCAGTGTGGGAACCTCCGGAAAGCCGGGCGCCCGGGCCGCGCCGCTGGTGGCCAGCGCCCGGAGCTGCCCGCCCTTCACCAGCCCCGCAGCGCCCGCCGCCGTCTGGAAGACGACATCCACCCGGCCGCTCATTACATCGGTGTTGGAGGCGGAGGTCTCCCGGTAGGGCACATGCTCCATCTCCAGCCCCGTGGCCTTGGCGAAGAGCGCGCCTGCGATGTGAAGCGAGGTGCCGTTCCCGATAGAGCCGTAGGTGACTGGCCCGCCGCGCGCCTTCGCCCGGGCGATGAACTCGGCCACCGTGTTCACCCCCATGGCCGGGGAGACCACCATCAGGTTGGGCATCTCGGCGATCATCGCGACCGGGGCGAAATCCCGCTCGGCGTTGAAGGGGATGTTCTCCATCAGGAAGGGATTCGCCACGATCCCCTGTGCGTGCAGCAGGATGACATGCCCGTCGCGCTCGGCTTGCAGCACGGCCTGGGCGCCGATGTTGCCGCCCGCGCCCGTGCGGTTCTCCACCGCCACGGCCTGGCCGAGCCCGACCGCCATGCGTTCCGCCGTGATACGGCCGAGAAAGTCCGCCGCGCCGCCCGCGGGGAAAGCGACGACGAGCCGGAGCGGGCGGGACGGGAAGGCACCCTGCGCGCGGGACAGGGCCGGGCGCAGCGCCAGGGCGAAGCCGCCGGCCAGGGCGGTGCGCCGGGTGAGGGAAGGGGTCATGGGGCCTCGCATGGGGAGGCCGTGAGTCCGGCGTTCCGCGCGGGCGGGGCTTGCTGCCCCGCTCCGCCCGGCGGGAAAGCCTAGCGCGGGATGGCCGGAAGATGAAGCGGGTGTCATGCGTTGCGCGGCGGGCCGGCGCCCGCCCGCATCCGCGGTGTCACCCCTGGAAGCGGAAGGCGGCGGCCGGCTCCGGCTCGGGCGCGGCAGCCGCAGGGGTGGCGGGCTGACCCTCCCGCGCCTTCGCCTCCACCTCCCGCAACAGGCGGGTCAGCGCACCGGCAATGGCGGGGAGCTGGGTCAGCGGCACCACCAGCAACCCGGTCGCCTCCGGCGTTCCCTTGCCGTCCTGCACGGCCAGCTTCAGTCGGGCCACGCCGTGGCGGACGGAGGCCTCGACGACGCCATCGGCGAAGAGGGTGGGAAGGTCGGCCATGGCGGTCCTATTGCTCGCGGAAGGCGCGGTGGAAGCTGTCGAGCAGCGGCTGGATCATGTAGCGCAGGAAGGACCGTTCGCCGACCTGGATCTGCGCCTCCACCGGCATGCCGGCACGGAGCTGCACCCCCTCCAGCCGGCTCAGGTCGCTTTCGTCGATGGCGATGCGGACGCGGTAGTATTCATGCATCGTCCGCTCCTCCGTGGTCACGTCCCCCGCCACCATCGTCACCTCGCCGTTGAGGAAGGGGACCAGGCGCTGCTTGAAGGCGGGCAGCCGCACCTCGGCCAGCAGGCCGGGATGCACCACATCGATATCCGTCGGCGCCACCTTCACCTCGGCGATCAGCCGGTCCCGCGCCGGCACCAGCTCCATCACCGGCTCGCCGGCGCGGACCACGGCGCCCGTGTTGAAGAAGCGGCTGTTGAGGACAGTGCCGTCCTCCGGCGCCAGGATCTCCCGCCGGGCGGAGACGTCGTTGGCGGCCCGAAGCCTTTCCTCGGTCTCGTTCAGCTTGCCCCGGACGTCCCGGCCCTCGGTCGAGACCTCCTGAAGCCTCTGGTCCATCACCTGGCGGATCTGGAACTGCGCTTCCGCCACCTGGGCCCGCGCGCGCTCGGCCTGGGCCGCGAGGTCGGAGATGGTGCCGTTGGCGGCATGGACCTGGCGCTGCAGGGCATAGAGGCGGGGTTGGCGTTCCAGCCCCTGGCGCACCAGCCCCTGCACATCGGCCTCCTCCCGCTGGAGAAGGTCGAGTTGGCGGCGCTGGCTCGCGATCTGGGCCTCGGCCGAGCTGCCGAGGGCCTGGAACTGCAGGATACGGGATTCCAGCACCTGAAGCTGGCTCCGTAGGCTCGCCTGGCGGGAGGCGAAGAGCACGCGCTGCCCGTCCATCGCCTCCCGCGCGCGGGGATCCGTGGCGGCGAGGAGATCGGGCGAGAAGGCGATCGCCGGGGCGCCAGCGATCTCGGCGGCGATTCGGCTGTCCTGGGCCAGCAGGGCCCAGCGCTGGGCGCGCGCGGCCTCGCGGCCCGTGGCGGCCTGCACGTCGTCCAGCCGCAGCAGGGGCTGGCCGGCACGCACCGTGTCGCCGTCGCGGACGAGGATCTCGCTGACGATCCCGCCTTCCAGATGCGCGACGGTGCGGCGGCTGCCCTCCGCCTTGATCACGCCCGGGGCGATGGCGGCCTCGCTCAGCGGGACCAGCACCGAGAAGGCGGCGAAGCCGCCGACGAAGGCGAGAAGCGCGGCCAGGCCGAGCACCACGGGCCCGCGGGTGCGCGGGCGCGGCATGTCCAGCACGAGAAGCGGCCGCTCCCCGGCCGGGGCATAACCCGGCGGCAGGGCGGGAGCCGGGGCGGGGGAAAGGGTGGCGAGGCTCATGCGGCGACCCCGGGGAGGTTCTTGGGCGGGTGGCCCGGAGGCGGGGGCAGGTTGGGCGGGCCGGGCTGCGGAGGACCGGGCTGCGAGGGGCCGCCCTGCGGCGGGATCGGCCGGGCGGAGAGCCGGGCCAGCACCTCGGCGCGGGGACCGAACAGCTCGGCCGCGCCGTCCCGCATCACCAACACCTTGTCCACGCCGCGGATGAGGGAGGGGCGGTGGCTCACCAGCACGACCGTCGCGCCGATCGCCTTCAGCCCCGCCAGCCCCTCCAGGAAGCGGGCCTCGGCATCGCCGTCCAGGCTGCTGTCCGGTTCGTCCAGGATGACGAGGCGCGGGTCGCCATAGAGGGCACGGGCGAGGCCGACCATCTGCCGCTGCCCACCGGACAGGGCGCCTTCGGCCACCTCGGTCTCGTAGCCCTGAGGCAGGCGGAGGATGGCCTCATGGCAGCCCGCCAGTTGGGCGGCGCGGTGCACCGCTTCGGGCGAGGGCGTGGGCTGGAGCCGGGCGATGTTGCGGAACACCGTGCCCTCGAACAGCTCCACATCCTGGGGCAGGTAGCCGATATGCCGGCCCAGATCCTCGCGCGGCCAGGTGGCGAGGTCGGCTCCGTCCAGGCGCGCATGGCCGCTGACCGGGGCAAGGGTGCCGACCAGCAGGCGCAGGAGCGTGGTCTTGCCCGAGCCCGAGGGACCGATCACCCCCAGGCTCTCCCCCGGTTCCAGCGCGAAGCTGACGCCCTTGATGACGGCGGCGGCCTGACCGGGCGGCGCCCAGCTCAGCCGCTCGGCCGTCAGGCGCCCCTTGGGGATGGGCAGGGGCTCGGCCTCGGGCCGCAGCCGGGGCTGGGCGAGGAAGGCGAGCAGGCGGCGATAGGCCTGGCGCATCTGCACCAGCCCCTTCCAGCCGCCGATCAGCTGCTCCACCGGTGCCAGGGCACGGCCCATGATGATGGAGCCGGCGATGGCCGCGCCGGAGGTCATCTCCTGCCGCAGGGTCAGCCAGGCACCGACCCCGAGCACCGCGATCTGCACGGCGAGGCGGACGAATTTGGTGACAGCGGAAAGAATGGCCGCGCGGTCCGCCGCCTTCTGCTGCAGCGGCGCGGCCTCGGCCACGCCGTCGCGCCACAGGCGGAGGAGGGAGGGCACCATGCCCATGGCATCCGCCGCCTCCGCGTTCCGCGAAATGGCATCGGCCCGCTTTTGGTTCGCCATGGCGGAGAGGTTGGCCCGGCGCAGCGGGGCGGCGGTCGCCAGCTCCGTCGCCAGGGCGAGGCCGAACAGGATGACGGCGCCGCCGGCCGCGATGAGGAAGAGCAGCGGGTTCAGCAGGTAGATGACGAAGAGGTAGACCGGCACCCAGGGCACGTCATACAGCGCCAGCGCCCCCGGGCCCGAAAGCCACGCGCGGCAGGTGCCGAGGTCGCGCAGCACCTCCATCCGGTAGGGGCGGTTGCGGAGCGTCGCCTCCAGTGCCCGGGCGAAGCCCTCCGGCGCCACGCGGCCCTCCACCCAGATCGCGATTCGCTGCATCACCTGGGACCGGACGCCATCCAGCAGCGCCAGGAGCCCGATGGCCGCGATGGCGACCACGGTGAGCCAGAGCAGCGTGTCCAGGCTGCGGGTGGCCAGCACCCGGTCGAACACCTGCATCATGTAGAGCGAGACGGTGAGCTGCAGCAGGTTCACCACCAGGCTGAACAGGCCCACGGCCCCGAACTGGGCGCGGCAGGTTGCCAGGGCTGTTTGCAGTGCATTCAGCCGTGGCGGAGACAAGGCCATCCGATCAGATCCCCCGGCGCCTTCGGCCACGCCCTCCGCGGCCCCGCGCCATCGCTTCCCCGTTACCACAGCTTGGCGGAGGTAAGATGAATTATCCGGTAAGACTCCCTCCCCGCCGGGAGGGCGGCTAGGTGCGGCTGCCCGGCGCGGGCTGGGCGAGATAGGCGATCCGCTTCGCCTCGATGCGGCCGCGGGTCACCGTATCGAGGATGAGGCCGCAGGCCAGGGCGAGGAAGGAGAGCATCATCATCATGGCAGAGGCGACGAAGGTCGGCAGGCGCGGCACCAGGCCGCTCGCCATGTAGGTCCGCAGCACCGGCAGGAAGAGCCCCGCCGCCAGCAGGAACAGCACCAGCGCGACCAGCCCGAAGAACAGGCGCGGCCTCTCCCGCTGCACCAGGGCGAGGATCATCCGCAGGATGCGGAACCCGTCGTGATAGGTGCGGAGCTTCGATTCCGAGCCGGGCGGGCGCTCGCTATAGGCGGTGCGCAGCTCGCCCACCGGCATCCGCAGCTCCAGCGCGTGCACGGTGAACTCCGTCTCGGTCTCGAACCCTTTGGCGAGGGCCGGGAAGGACTTCACGAAGCGGCGGGAGAAGCAGCGGTAGCCCGAGAGCATGTCCGTCACGCGGTTGCCGAAGACCTGCCGGACCACCCCAGTCAGCACCCGGTTGCCCAGCCGGTGGCCCGGGCGGTAGGCGCCCTGGGCGTCGGTCACGCGCACCCCGGTCACCATATCCAGCCTGTCCTCCAACAGAGCCCGCAGCATGGCCGGCGCATCGGCGGCGTCGTAGGTGCCGTCGCCATCGACCAGGAGATAGGCGTCCGCCTCCACATCCGCGAACATGCGGCGGACCACGTTCCCCTTCCCCTGCTGCGGCTCTGACCGGACAATGGCGCCGGCCGCCGCCGCCGCCTCGCGCGTACGGTCGGTGGAGTTGTTGTCGTAGACATAGATGACGGCGTCGGGCAGGGCGGCGCGGAAGCCCGCGACGACGCCTCCGATCGCCACCTCCTCATTGTGGCAGGGGATGAGGACGGCGACCTGGGGATGGCTCATCGGCTCTGGAACACATACCGGCGGGAGAGGAGGAAATTGCCGCCCATGCCGGCCAGGGCGCCCGCCGCGACCCCCAGCACGGGGTGGGCGGCCACCAGGGGCAGGTTCCCGACGAGCAGGGCATAGGTGCCGTAGTTCATCGCGAAGCCCACGAGATTAACCAGCAGGAACAAGGCCCATTGCCGGCCCATCGCCCCGCGCCCGCCCGGCCGGGCGGCCGCGCGGAAGGTCCAGGCCCGGTTCATCGCCCAGGTGGCCGTGGCGGCGGCGAGATAGGAGAGCACCCGCCCCCCATAGAGCCCGGCGCCCAGGCCCAGCGCCGCGTAGAGCACGGCCGTATCGACGACGAATCCCGCCGCGCCGACCACCCCGAAACGGAGGAACTCGGCGGCCAGGGCCCGGCGCTGCGGCGGCAGGATCCTGTCCAGCGGGACGGAGGAGGGCATGGCTGCCCCTTTAGCGGCTGGGCACGGCCCCGTGAAGGGCGGGGCTTGCGCGCCGGGCCCGGCTGCGCTTGCCTCTGCGCCTTCCTCCCCGAAGGATCGAGAGAGCGCATGCCCACGGATCGACGTCGCTTCCTCGCCGGCGGCGCCGGCCTTGCCCTAGCCGGCACCGGCCCCCTCGGCCTCGCCCGCCCCGCCCTGGCACAGCCGGCCGGGGCGCGGGTGCTGAAGTTCATCCCCCAGTCCGACGTGACGGTCACGGACCCGATCATCACCACGGCCTATGTCACGCGCCACCACGGCTACCTGATCTGGGACACGCTTTACGGCTTCGACGAGGACTTCAACCCGCAGCCGCAAATGGCGGAGGGCCACAAGGTCGAGGAGGACGGCAAGCGCGTCACCATCACGCTCCGCCAGGGGCTGAAGTGGCATGACGGCGCGGCGGTCACGGCCAAGGACTGCGTCGCCTCCATCCGCCGCTGGGCCGCGCGGGACGCGCTGGGCCAGGTGATGATGGCGCGCACCGACGCGCTGGAGGCGCCGGACGACCGCAGCATCGTCTTCCGCCTGAAGCAGCCCTTCCCCATGCTGTTCGCGGCGCTGGGCAAGCCGAGCACGCCGGTCTGCTTCATGATGCCCGAGCGCATCGCCCAGACCGACCCGAACCAGCCGATCCGCGAGATGATCGGCAGCGGCCCCTTCCGCTGGAAGGCCGACGAGCGCGTGCCGGGTTCGCGCGCGGTGTATGAGCGCTTCGCCGACTACGTGCCGCGGGCTGAGGGCACGGCGAGCTGGACCGCCGGGCCCAAGCGGGTGAATCTCGACCGCGTCGAGTGGCACGTCATCCCTGATGCCTCCACCGCCTCCAACGCGCTCGCCAATGGCGAGATGGACTGGTGGGAGCAGCCGACCGCCGACTTGCAGCCGACGCTGCGCCGCAACCGCAACGTGGTGATGGAAATCCCGGACCCGACCGGGCTCTGCGCCATCGCCCGCTTCAACCACCTGCACCCGCCCTTCAACAACCCGGCCATCCGCCGCGCCCTGCTCGGCGCCGTGGTGCAGGGCGACTACATGACCTCCGTGATCGGCACGGACCGCTCCCTCTGGAAGGATGGCAACGGCTTCTTCCCGCCGGGCACGCCGCTGGCCAGCGATGTGGGCATGGAGGCGCTGACCAGCCCGCGCGACATGGAGAAGGTGAAGCGCGACCTGGCCGCCGCCGGCTACAAGGGCGAGAAGGTGGTGCTGATCGCGGCCTCCGACTTCCCCTCGCTCAACGCGCTGGCGCAGGTCGGCAACGACATGCTGACCAAGGCGGGGATGAACGTGGAGTTCGTCTCCACCGACTGGGGCAGCGTGGTGCAGCGCCGCGCGAGCCGCGAGCCGGTGGAGCGCGGCGGCTGGAGCATGTTCTTCACCTTCTGGGCCGGGCTGGACATGATCAACCCCGGCGTCAGCCAGAGCCTGCGCGGCAACGGGCAGCAGGCCTGGTTCGGTTGGCCCACCATGCCGCGCATGGAGGAGCTGCGGAACGCCTGGTTCGACGCGCCGGATCTGGATGGGCAGAAGAAGGTGGCCCAGGAGATCCAGCAGCTCGCCTTCCAGGAGGTGCCCTACCTCCCGCTCGGCCAGTATTTCCAGGCCACCGCCTATCGCCGGAACATCTCGGGCGTGCCCAAGGGCTTCCCGATGTTCTGGAGCGTGCAGAAGACCGCCTGACCATTTCCTGGACGCCGGGCTTGCCCCGGCGTCCAGCATGCTGCTCACATGACGGTCACGTTAGGGAGCAGGACGGATGATTCGACGCCGCCACCTCATGGGGGCCGCGGGCGCTGCGGCGTTCGCGCCGGCCATGCCTGCGCTCGCCCAGCCCGCCGGCCAGCGCGTTCTGAAGATGGTGCCCCAGGCCAACCTGACCAGCCTGGACCCGATCTGGACCACCGCGAACATCACCCGCAACCACGGGTACATGGTCTATGACAACCTCTACGGCATGGACGCCCAGTTCCGGCCGCAGCCGCAGCTGGCCGAGGGCCATGTGGTGGAGGACGATGGCAAGCGCGTCATCATCACGCTCCGCCAGGGCCCGAAGTTCCATGATGGCGAACCCGTGCGCGCGGCCGATGCCGTACAGAGCCTCAAGCGCTGGATGCGGCGCTCCCCATCCGGCCAGAAGCTGGCGGAATTCGTGGACGAGCTGTCCGCGCTCGATGACCGCCGCCTGCAGTTCCGGCTGAAGCGGCCGTTCCCCTTCCTCCTCCCCGCCCTCGCCCAGGTGAGCAACAGCCCGGCCTTCATCATGCCGGAGCGCATCGCCCAGACCGATGCCTTCCAGCAGGTGCGGGAATCCATCGGCAGCGGGCCCTTCCGCTTCAAGGCGGACGAGTTCAACTCCGGCAGCCGCGTGGTCTATGAGCGCAACGCGGATTACGTGCCGACCTCGGTTGGCACACCGAGCCTCACCGCCGGCCCGAAGGTCGTGCATTTCGACCGGGTCGAGTGGCACATCATCACCGATGCCTCCACCTCCGCGGCCGCGCTCCAGGCCGGCGAGATCGACTGGTTCGAGCAGCCCCCGCCCGAGATCCAGCAGCTGATCCGCCGCAACCGCGCGCTTTCGGTGGAAGCGATCGATCCGCTGCCCCTGATCGGGATCCTGCGCTTCAACCACCTGCACGCGCCCTTCAACGACAAGAAGATGCGCCAAGCCCTGCTGCCCGCGATCGACCAGGCGGACTTCATGCAGGCCATCGTCGGCACCGAGCCGGGCCTGTGGGAGATGGCGGGCGTCTTCACACCCGGCACGCCGCTGGCGAGCGACGTGGGGATGGAGCCGCTGAAGGGGCCGCGCAGCCTGGACCGCGCCAAGGCGCTGATGCGCGAGGCCGGCTACACCAACCAGCCCATGCGGCTGGTCGGCCCCACCGACATCCTCGCCCCCTCCGCCATGACCCAGGTCTGCGCCGACCTCGTGCGGCGGCTCGGCTTCAACGCGGATATCGTGCTGACGGACTGGGGCACCACGGTGCAGCGGCGGACGAGCCGGGAGCCGGTGGACAAGGGGGGGTGGAGCATGATCCTCACCTCCTTCTCCTCCTTCGACTTCGTCGATCCCTCCGCGCATTTCCCCCTGCGCGGCAACGGCACCAGCGCCTGGCCGGGCTGGCCGAACATCCCGCAGCTGGAGACGCTGCGCGACGAGTGGTTCGTGGCCCCGAATCCGGCCGAGCAGAAGCGCATCGCCGAGCAGATGCAGCGCGTGGCGATGGACGAGCTGCCCTATATCCCGGTCGGCGCCTACAAATCCCTCACCGGCATCCGCAAGGATCTGAGGGACCGCGTGGCGGGCTTCGCCATGTTCTGGAACATCAAGCGGGCCTGAGGAGAAAGACCGATGCTACGCCGCCGCGACACCTTCACGGGACTGGTTGCGGCGGCTGCCGCAACGCAACTGCCGAGGCCTGGCCTGGCGCAGGGCAGCGCCGCGCGCACGCTGCGCGTGGTGCCCCAGGCCAATCTCACCAGCCTGGATCCGGTCTGGACGACGGCCGTCGTTACCCGCAACCACGCCTATCTTGTCTATGACCAGATCTGCGCGGTGGATTCCACCAACACGCCGCGGCCGCAGATGGCCGAGGGGTGGGAGATCGGGCAGGACGGCCGGGAATGGGTCTTCACCCTCCGCGCCGGGCTGAAGTTCCACGACAACGAGGCGGTGCGCGCGCAGGACTGCGTCGCCAGCCTCAAGCGCTGGATGGTGCGCGACGTCTTCGGCCAGGCGCTCGCCGCCCAGACCGACGAGCTGGCGGCGCTGGACGACCGGCGCTTCCGCTTCCGGCTGAAGAAGCCCTTTCCCTTCCTGGCGCTCGCCATCGGCAAGAGCCAGAACCCCTGCTTCGTCATGCCCGAGCGGATCGCGGCGACGGATCCCTTCCAGCAGGTGCGCGACGCCACGGGCTCCGGCCCCTTCCGCTTCGTGGCCGGGGAGTGGAATCCGGGCCAGACCGCGGTCTGGCAGAAGTTCGACGGCTACCAGCCCCGCCAGGAGGAGCCCAACGGCCTGGCGGGCGGGCGCATGCCGCGGCTGGACCGGATCGTGTGGACGGTGATCAGCGATCCCTCCACCGCGGCCTCCGCCATGGTGAATGGCGAGCAGGACTATTGGGAATACCCGCTGCACGACCTGCTGCCCTTGCTGCGCCGCTCCCGGGACCTGGTGGTGGAGCAACGGCTGCTGGAAGGCACCTATGGGGTGCTGCGCTTCAACCATCTGCATCCGCCTTTCAACAACCTGGCGGTGCGCCGCGCGGTGGCGATGGCGGTGGACCAGCGCGACTATCTCCGCGCCGTTGCGGGGGACGATCCTAAGGGCTGGGGCACCTGCGAAGGGGTCTTCACCTGCGGCACGAGCCTGGCGAGCGAGCAGGGGAGCGAGATCCTCAAGACCCGCAACGTCGAAAGGGCGAAGGCGGCACTGCTCGAGTCGGGCTATGCGGGCGAGAAGGTGGTTCTCATCGCCCCCAGCGACTATCCGCAGATCAACGCCCTCTCGCTCGTCACCGCCGACCTGATGACGCGGATCGGGTTGAACGTGGAGGTGATCTCGGCCGATTGGGGCACGGTGGTCCAGCGCCGGGCGAGCCGGGAGCCGATCGAGCGCGGCGGCTGGAGCGTGGTGCACACCACCTCCTCCGGCAGCGATCTCGGCGTGCCGACCATCCACCTGTTCCTGCGCGCCAACGGGCCGAATGCCTGGTTCGGCTGGCCGCAGGACGAGCAGATCGAGACGCTGCGCGCCCAGTGGCTGGATGCGAAGGACGAGGCCGAGAGCACGCGGATCGGCGCCGCGCTCAACGCGCGGGCGATGGAGGTGCTGCCCTATGTGCCGCTGGGCTTCTACTGGCAGCCCAGCGCCTGGCGCCGGAACGTGACCGGCGTCTTCCGCGCGCCCTCCACGGTCTTCTGGAACATCGCGAAGAGCTAGCCATGGCACGCGCCGTGCTTGGGCCGGGGCGAAGCCCGTGGGCCATGGTGGCGCAGGGCGGGTTTTTCCGGCAGGCTGCGCCGGACAGGGATCAGGGCACGGCGAAGGCCGGCCCGTTTGGGGGCTTGAGATGGATCGTCGTTCCTTCCTGATCGCCGGGACAGGCCTTGCCACGGCCGGGCTTTCGGCACCCGCCCTGTCGCAGGGGGCCGATGCGCGCACGCTGCGCTTCGTGCCGCAGGCCAACCTCGCCAATTTCGACCCGATCTGGGGCACCCAGTACGTGGTCCGCAACGCCGCCGCGATGGTGTGGGACACGCTCTACGGCGTGGACGCCCAGCTCCAGCCGCAACGCCAGATGGTGGAGAGCGAGGAGCTTTCCACCGATGGACTGACCTGGACCTTCCGCCTGCGCACGGGGCTGAAGTTCCATGACGGCAGCCCCGTTCTCGCCAAGGACGCCGTCGCCAGCCTCAAGCGCTGGGCCGTGCGGGACCCGATGGGCCAGATGATCCTGGCCATCCAGAACGAGCTGGTCACGGTGGACGACCGGACCTTCCGCTGGTCGCTGAAGGCGCCCTATCCGAAGATGCTGCTGGCGCTGGGCAAGACCAACAGCCCCTGCTCCTTCATCATGCCGGAGCGGATCGCGAGCACCGATCCCTTCCAGCAGATCACCGAATATGTCGGCTCCGGCCCGTTCCGCTTCGTCCGCAACGAATGGGTGCCGGGCGCCAAGGCGGTGTTCGAGAAGTTCGCGGATTACCAGCCCCGCGGCGAGCCCGCTTCCTGGCTGGCCGGCGGCAAGCGGGCGATGGTGGAGCGGGTGGAATGGGTGGTGATGCCCGACCCCGCCACCGCCGCCGCGGCGCTGCAGAATGGCGAGGTGGACTGGTGGGAGAACCCGATCAGCGACCTCATGCCGCTGCTCCGCCGCAACCGGAACGTCCAGGCCGACATCGCCGACCCGCTGGGCAATATCGGCACCTTCCGCATGAACCACCTGCACGCGCCGTTCAACGACGTGCGCGCCCGCCGGGCCGTGCTGATGGCGATCGACCAGGCTGATGTGATGCGCGCGATCGCCGGCGATGACGAGAACATGTGGAAGCGCCTGCCGAGCTTCTTTACCCCCGGCACTCCGATCTACTCGGAAGAGGGCGGCGATCTCCTCAAGGGCCCCCGGAACTATGAGGCCGCCAAGCGGCTGCTGGCCGAGAGCGGCTACAAGGGCGAGCCGGTGGTCATGCTGGTGGCCCAGGACCAGCCGATCACCAAGGCCCAGGGCGACGTGACCGCCGAGGCCATGCGCAAGATCGGCATGAACGTGGACTATGTCGCGACCGACTGGGGCACGGTGGGCAGCCGCCGGGCCATGAAGAACCCGCCCAGCCAGGGCGGCTGGAACATCTTCTTCTCCTGGCATGCGGGCGCGGACTGCATCAACCCGGCCGCCTACACCGCCATCCGCGCCAATGGCGACGGCGCCTGGTTCGGCTGGCCGAAGAGCGACGAGGTGGAGGCCAAGCGCGACGCCTGGTTCGCCGCCACGACCGTCGATCAGGAAAAGGCCGCCATGGCCGCGCTGAACAAGGCGGCCATGGATCATGTCATCTTCGCCCCGACGGGCTTCTTCTCCTTCTACACCGCCTGGCGCCGCAACGTGTCCGGCATCGTGAAGGGGCCGCTGCCCTTCTTCTGGGGCGTCTCCAAGAGCTAGGGTATCAGGATGTTCGCCTACGCCATCCGCCGGATCGTCGCCACCATCCCCGTCATGGCGGTGGTGGCGCTCTTCGTCTTCAGCCTTCTCTACATCTCTCCGGGCGATCCGGCGGCGGTGATCGCGGGCGACCAGGCCACGCCCCAGGATGTCGAGCGCATCCGGGCGAGCCTCGGCCTCGATCGGCCCTACCTCGTCCGCTTCGGCGAATGGGTGTGGAACATCGTCCGGGGCGATCTCGGGACCTCGATCTTCACCAACCTGCCGGTCAGCACCATGATCGCGCAGCGGATCGAGCCCACGCTCTCGCTCATGGTCATCACGCTCTTCCTCGCCATCGGCATCGCCGTGCCGATGGGCGTGGTCGCGGCCTGGAAGCAGGGCACCTGGATCGACCGGGCCGTGATGGGCTTCGCCGTCCTCGGCTTCTCCGTGCCGGTCTTCGTCGTGGGCTACCTGCTGGCCTATGTCTTCGCGCTGGAACTCGATTGGCTACCGGTGCAGGGCTACACGCCCTTCTCCCGCGGTGCCTGGCCCTGGTTCCAGAACCTGATCCTGCCGGCCGTCGCGCTGGGTGGCGTCTATATCGCCCTGATCGCCCGCATCACGCGCGCGACCATGCTGGAGGTGCTGCAGCAGGACTACATCCGAACCGCGCGGGCGAAGGGGGTCGGGCAGTCGGGCATCCTGTTCCTGCATGCGCTCAAGAATGCCGCCGTGCCGATCGTCACGGTGGTCGGTATCGGCGTCGCGCTGCTGATCGGCGGCGCCGTCGTCACGGAAAGCGTCTTCGCCATCCCCGGCCTCGGCCGGCTGACGGTGGATGCCATCCTTCGCCGCGACTACCCGGTGATCCAGGGCGTGATCCTTCTCTTCTCCTTCGTCTACGTCCTGGTGAACCTGCTGATCGATCTCCTCTACACCCTGTTCGATCCGAGGATCCGGTATTGAGCACCACCACACTCCAGCCGGGCCAGCTCGGGCCCGGCGATGTCGCCGTCGCGGCGCCGATGCCGGACATCATGCCGCCGGTGAAGGCCCGCAAGGGCTTCCTCGGCTTCCTGCGCCGCAACCCGACCATCGCGATCGGCGGCGGGCTGATGCTGCTGATCATCGCCGTCGCCGTCTTCGCACCGCTCCTCTGGACGACCGACCCGACCGCCCTCGCCCCCGCCCGGCGCACGCGTGAGCCCTCGGCCATGTACTGGTTCGGCACGGACATGCTGGGCCGCGACGTCTATTCCCGCGTGCTCTACGGCGCCCGGGTCTCGCTGATCGTCGGCTTCTCGGTCGCCTTCTTCTCCTCGATCATCGGCCTGACCATCGGCCTGACCTCGGGCTTCATCCGCTGGGCCGATGCCATCATCATGCGGATCATGGACGGGCTGATGTCCATCCCCTCCATCCTGCTGGCCATCGCCCTCATGGCGCTGACGCGCGGCAGCGTGGGCAACGTGATCCTGGCCATCACCATCGCCGAGGTGCCGCGCGTCTCCCGCCTCGTGCGCGGCGTCGTGCTCTCGCTGCGTGAGCAGCCCTATGTGGATGCGGCGGTCGCCTCGGGCACCACCACGCCCCGCATCATCTTCCGCCACATCCTGCCCAACACGCTCGCGCCGCTCACCGTGCAGGCGACCTATATCTGCGCCAGCGCGATGATCGCGGAGAGCATCCTCTCCTTCATCGGCGCCGGCACGCCGCCGATCATCCCCTCCTGGGGGAACATCATGGCGGAGGGGAGGGCGCTCTGGCAGGTGAAGCCCTATATCGTCTTCTTCCCCGCCATCTTCCTGTCGCTCACCGTGCTCGCCGTGAACCTGCTCGGCGACGGCCTGCGCGACGCGCTCGATCCCCGCATGGCGAAGAGGGTCTGACCATGGCTGAAACCCCTCTTCTCGATGTCCGCAACCTGCAGACCCATTTCCGCACGCCGGATGGCATCAACCGCGCGGTGGATGGGCTCTCCTTCCATGTAAACGCGGGCGAGACGGTTGCCATCGTGGGTGAATCCGGCTGCGGCAAGTCGGTCACCTCCATGTCCATCCTGCGCCTCATCCCGGAACCCCCGGGCAAGATCGCGGGCGAGATCGTCTTCAACGGGCGCGACCTGCTGAAGCTCTCGGACAAGGAAATGCGGGCCATCCGCGGCAACGACGTCTCCATGATCTTCCAGGAGCCGATGACCTCGCTGAACCCCGTCCTCACGGTCGGGCGCCAGATCGGCGAGACGCTCCGCCTGCACCAGGGGCTGAACGCCCAGCAGGCCGAGGCCAAGGCGGTCGAGATGCTGAAGCTCGTCGGCATCCCGGCGCCGGAGCGGCGGGTGAAGGAATACCCGCACCAGCTCTCCGGCGGCATGCGCCAGCGCGTGATGATCGCCATGGCGCTGGCCTGCAACCCGAAGCTGCTGATCGCGGACGAGCCGACCACCGCGCTGGACGTGACCATCCAGGCCCAGATCCTGGACCTGATGCGGGATCTGAAGCACCGGGTCGGCGCGGCCATCGTGCTCATCACCCACGACCTCGGCGTGGTGGCCGAGGTCGCGGAGCGGGTGATCGTCATGTATGCCGGCCGCAAGGTGGAGGAGGCGCCGGTCACGGAGCTCTTCAACGACCCCAAGCACCCCTACACCCAGGGGCTGCTCGGCGCGGTGCCGAAGCTCGGCTCCTCGCTGGATGGCTCGACCGAGCGGCTGGCCGAGATCCCGGGCCTCGTGCCCAGCCTCAAGCAGCGGATCGACGGCTGCGTCTTCGCCGGGCGCTGCCCGAAGGTGACCGATCTCTGCCGCACCGTGGCCCCCGCGCTGGAGCCGAAGGCGCCGAACCACGTCGCCGCCTGCCACTATGCCGAGAAGGAGCTGCTTGCGGCATGAGTGCCACGCTCACCACGACCAAGCCGCTCCTTCAGGTCGATGACCTGAAGAAGCACTTCCCCCTGCGCGGCGGCCTGCTGGGCGGCGTCACCGGCCATGTCTATGCCGTGGACGGCATCTCCTTCGAGATCGCGAAGGGCGAGACCCTCTCCCTCGTCGGCGAGTCGGGCTGCGGCAAGTCCACCGTGGGCAAGGCGGTGCTCCGCCTGTTCGATATCACCTCCGGCCAGGTGGTGCTCGACGGTACGCGGATCGACACCCTCGCGGCCTCCTCGCTCCGCCCCATGCGGCGGCGCGTGCAGGTGGTCTTCCAGGACCCGTTCAGCAGCCTCAACCCGCGCATGCGGGTGAAGGACATCCTGGCCGAGCCGATCCGCAACTTCGGCCTCGCCAAGAACAATGCCGACCTGGACCGCCGACTCGCGGCGCTGATGGACACCGTGCGCCTGCCGCGGGACGCCATCACCCGCTGGCCGCATGAGTTCTCCGGCGGCCAGCGCCAGCGCATCGGCATCGCCCGCGCGCTCGCGGCCGAGCCCGACCTCATCATCTGCGACGAGGCCGTCTCGGCCCTCGACGTCTCGGTGAAGGCGCAGATCGTGAACCTGCTGCAGGACCTGCAGAAGGAACTGGGGCTGGCCCTGCTCTTCATCAGCCACGACCTGGCGATCGTCGAGCACATGACCCACCGGGTGGCGGTGATGTATCTCGGCAAGATCGTGGAGGTGGCGCCGCGCCGCAGCCTCTTCGCCGCGCCGAAGCACCCCTATACCCAGGCGCTGCTCTCGGCCGTGCCGGTGCCGCAGCCCGGGGCCGCGCGCCAGCGCATCATCCTCAAGGGCGACGTGCCGAGCCCGATCAACCCGCCCAGCGGCTGCCGCTTCCACACGCGCTGCCCCTATGTCTTCGACCGCTGCCGGGTCGAGGAGCCGCTGCTGAAGGCGACCAGCCCGGCGCATACGGCCGCCTGCCACCTGCACGACCTGCCGCCGGAGCAGAACCCGCTTTCGGCGGATGCGTCGCCCCTCATCTGAGGGGCGTCGCTTGACGCGTGGGGGACGCCGCGCGAGGTTCCGTGCCGTGAATTGCGCGGGGAGGTGACCATGCCGAGTGTGAGCCTGACGGTGAACGGGCAGCCCCACAGCGTGGAGGTGGAGGGCCGCACGCTCCTGGTGGAGCTGCTGCGCGAGAAGCTCCGCCTCACCGGCACCCATGTGGGCTGCGACACCAGCCAGTGCGGCGCCTGCGTCGTGCATGTGGATGGCGAAAGCGTGAAGTCCTGCACCATGCTCGCGGTGCAGGCGGATGGCAGCAGCGTCACCACGATCGAGGGCCTGGCCGCGCCCGACGGCACGCTGCACCCGATGCAGGAGGCCTTCCGCGAATACCACGCCCTGCAATGCGGCTTCTGCACGCCGGGCATGGTCATGTCGGCCATCGACCTGGTGAAGAAGCACCCGGACGGCATGTCCGAGCATGAGATCCGCGAGGGGCTGGAGGGCAATCTCTGCCGCTGCACGGGCTACCACAACATCGTCAAGGCGATTGCCGCGGCGCAGGAGGTCATCCATGGCCGCCGCGAGACGCTGGCGCCCGCCGAAGCGTGATCCGGAGGCCCGATCCCCATGTATGATTTCGCCTTCCACAAGCCTTCCACCCTCTCCGAGGCCGTGGCCCTCCTGGCGGACCCGGATGCCCGCCCCATCTCAGGCGGCCAGACCATCCTCCCCGCCCTGAAGCACCGGCTCGACCGCCCCTCGGCCCTGGTGGACCTCTCCGGCATCGCGGAGCTCCGCGGCATCCGGCGGGAAGGGGACCGGCTCGTCATCGGTGCCATGGCCAGGCATGCCGAGATCAGCCGGGATCCGACGGTCGCGGCCGCCATCCCGGCCCTGGCCCGCATGGCCGGCAATCTGGGCGACACCCAGGTCCGCAACCGCGGCACCATGGGCGGGTCGCTCGCGAACAACGACCCGGCGGCCGACTACCCCGCCGCCGCCCTGGGCCTGGGCGCCACCTTCGTCACCAACCGGCGGCGCATCGGGGCGGATGACTACTTCCAGGGCATGTTCGCCACGGCGCTGGAGCCCGGCGAGCTGCTGACCGCCATCGAGTTCCCGGTGCCGGAGAAGGCGGGCTACGCCAAGATGCGGAACCCAGCCTCCCGCTATGTCATGACCGGCGTCTTCGTCGCGCGCGGGCCCATGGGCGTGCGGGTGGCGGTGAACGGGGCAGGGCCGGGCGTCTTCCGCCAGGCGGAGATGGAAGCCGCGCTCGCCGCCAACTGGTCGCCAGAGGCGGTGGCCGGCATCCGCCAGTCTCCGGATGCGCTGAATGGCGATATCCATGGCAGCGCCGAGTACCGCGCCCATCTCGTCACGGTCATGGCCAAGCGCGCCCTGCTGGATGCGGGCTGAGCCCGCGCCGGCCGGCGCGCATCTCGTCGTCATCGGCGCCGGCATCGTCGGCGCCACCACCGCTCTGGCGGCGCTGGACCGGGGCCTTCGCGTTACCATCCTCGATCCCGGCCCACCGGGCGGGGAGCAGGCGGCCTCCTATGGGAATGGCTGCTGGCTTTCGGTGATGTCGGTCATCCCCCCGGCGGTGCCGGGGCTCTGGAAGCAGGTTCCGGCCTTCCTGCGGGATCCGCTGGGCCCGCTGGCGATCCGCTGGTCCTACCTTCCCCGCGTGCTGCCCTGGCTCTGGGCCTATCTGCGCTCCGGCTGGACGGAGGCCCGCGTCCTCGAAACAGCCCGCTCCCTTCACGCCCTGCTGGACGACGCGCCCGCCCTGCACCGGGCCCTGGCCGAGCGGGCCGGCGTCGGCGAGCTGATCCGGCGCGACGGGCTGATGTATGTCTATCCCTCCCGCGCGGAGTTCGAGCGGGAGGCGATGGGCTTTCGCATCCGCCGGGCGGTCGGCCTGTCCTGGCGGGAGATCGGGCCCGAGGAGATGCGCCAGCTCCAGCCCGAGCTCGACCAACGCTACGGCTTCGGTGCGCTGTTCGAGGAAGCCGGGCACTGCACCGATCCCGGCGCCTATGTGGCGGCCCTGGTCGAGCGTGCCGTGGCCGACGGCGCGACGCTCCGGCGCACCGCCGCGACCGGCTTTCGCCTGGAGGGCGGGCGGCTGAAGGCGGTGCGGACGGGGGAGGGGGAGATCCCCGCCGATCGCGCCATCATCGCCGCCGGCGCCCATTCCAAACCCCTGGCCGCCGCCGCCGGCTCGCGCGTGCCGCTGGAAACCGAGCGCGGCTATCACGCGGTCGTCCTCGGTGCCCGGACCGGGCCGCGCATCCCCATCATGCCCTCGGATGGGAAGATGGGCATCACCATGACCCGGGCCGGGCTGCGCGCCTCGGGCCAGGTGGAGATCGCCGGGCTCGCGGCCGCGCCCAATTGGAAGCGGGCGGAAATCCTGCGGGACCATCTGCTGCGGGCCTTCCCGAAGCTGCCGCGGGACCTTCCGCCGGAGGCGCTGTCCTTCTGGATGGGCCATCGCCCCTCCATGCCGGACGGGCTGCCCTGCCTCGGCCATGCGGCGGCCACGCCCGATGTGGTGCTGGCCTTTGGCCATGGTCATGTCGGCCTGGTGGCCGGCCCGCGCAGCGGCGCGGCGGCCGCCGCGCTGGCTGCCGGCGCGGCACCGGGGATTGACCTCAGCCCCTATGATCCGCGCCGATTCGGCTAGCATTCCGTGCTTGGCCGTGCCAGCATGAGGATACCGGTCCTGCATCCCGTCGGGCCGATCTGTTTGCGGATAATGAGATACAGTGTTCCCCGAGAATGAATCGCAGGGTGGCACCGGGCCCGTAGAGGCCGAGGTGAAGTGGTACAACGGCCGCAAGGGTTTCGGCTTCGTGCTCGGGCCCGACGGACAGGATGTCTTCTTCCACGCTTCGGCAATGGCCGAGGCCGGCATCCAGTCGGCCGATACGGGTGACAAGCTCGTCTGCGAGATCGGCACCGACCGCCAGGGGCGTCGCCTGGTCACCCGCATCGTCGAGCTGAAGCCCGGTCCGGGCGGCGGCGCCGGTGGCGGCGGTGGCTTCGGGGACCGTCCCCCGCGTCGTGACTTCGGTGGTGGTGGCTTCGGCGATCGTCCCCCGCGCCGTGACTTCGGTGGTGGCGGCGGCGGCTTCGGCGATCGTCCCCCGCGCCGTGACTTTGGTGGTGGCGGCGGTGGCTTCGGCGATCGTCCCCCGCGTCGTGACTTTGGCGGCGGCGGCTTCGGCGGCCCGCCGGGTGGCGGCTTTGGCGCCCCGCGCCGCGAGTTCGGTGGTGGCGGTGGCGACCGTCCGCCGCGCCGTGACTTCGGCCGTGACGAGGGTGGCCCGACCTATGCCGTGAACGGCACGGTGAAGTGGTTCGACCAGGTGCGCGGCTTCGGCTTCGTGACCCCGGATGATGGCGGGCAGGACGTGTTCCTGCACTCCTCCGTCCTGCAGCGCGCGGGCGTGACCGACGTGCAGCAGGGCCAGAAGGTGGCGCTGGACGTGCGTGACGGCCAGCGCGGCCGCCAGGCCGTGCAGTACAAGGGCGGCTGATCCGCCCCAGGCGGCACTGATTCTGGAAAGGCCCCGGCATGCGCCGGGGCCTTTCTGATTCCAGGGACTGCGCCATCCCAAAAAGGATGCGTGAGGCGCCACTCCTTAGCGATTGATTCACTCTTCTCGCCCAGTGTCTTCCCGAGGGCGGGTGACCCGCCGACGCGAAGGGAAGACCCCGATGGCGACCAATTCGGTCAACACGAATATCGGCGCGCAGGTCGCGTTGCAGTCGTTGAACCGCACGAACGAATCCCTGGCGGTGACGCAGAAGCGCGTCTCCACCGGATTTCGCGTGTCGGACGCCAAGGATGACGGTGCGGCTTTCGCGGTGGCCCAGTCCGTCCGGGCGGACATCGCCGGCCTGACCTCGGCCAATGAGCAGATGGGCAGTGTCGAGGGCATCCTGGACACCACGCTCGCGGGCCTGAACAAGGTCTCGGATACGATGACGCAGATCCGCGGCGTGCTGGTGAAGCTCGCGGACGGCACGCTGTCGGGGTCGCAGCGCACCCAGTACCAGGCGCAGTACGAATCGCTCCGCACCCAGGTCCAGAACTACATCACCGACGCCACCTATAACGGGCGCACGCTGCTCACCACGGCCAGCGCGTCCGGCGGCGGCAACATCGCGACGACCCGGAACGAGCAGGCCACGCTCTACACCCTCACCGCGGTCGAGGGCGCGACGAGCCTGGTCGTCGCCGCGGCCCCGACGGATGCGGCGGCCGCCGCCACCGCTCTCGCCTCCGGCGGCGATTTCGTGACGAAGATGAGCGCGGTGAACACCGCCCTGAACACCTTCGGCTCCAACTCCACCTATCTCGCCGCCCAGATGAGCTACAACAAGGAAAAGCTGGACGCGCTCCAGACCGGCCTTGGCTCGCTGATCGACGCGGATCTCGCGAAGGAGAGCGCCAAGCTCCAGGCGCTGCAGATCCGCCAGCAGCTCGGCACCCAGGCGCTGGGCATCGCCAACCAGTCGCCGCAGGGCCTGCTCAGCCTCTTCCGGGGCTGAAGGCGGCGGCGCTTTCGCTGGCTGCGCCATAGCGGTGGCACGGCCGGGGCAGGGCGCCTATCTTTCCCGGAAGCTTGGGGAGGATGGGCCATGGCCGGACTGTCGGAGAAGGGGCTCCCGGCGGGCGCCTGCATCGTGGGCTGGGCGCACACGCCCTTCGGCCGGCTCGAGGATGCGCCGGATGCGGAGGCGCTGATCGGCCGCGTCGCCCGCGCCGCCATTGAGGATGCCGGCATCGATCCGGCCGATGTCGATGCGGTCTATGTCGGCCACTTCAATGGTGGCTTCCAGAAGCAGGACTTTCCCTCCTCGCTGGTGCTGCAATCCCTGCCCGAGCTGCGCTTCAGGCCAGCCACCCGCCTGGAGAACGCCTGCGCCACCGGCTCCGCCGCGCTGCATGGCGCCATGGACTTCCTGGCCGCCGGGCGCGGCCGCTTCACCCTTGTCATCGGGGTGGAGAAGATGACCGCCATCCCCGGCGCCCAGGTGGGCGATGTTCTGCTCGGCTGCGCCTACCGGCGGGAGGAGGGGGAGATTCCCGCGGGCTTCGCCGGCGTCTTCGCCCGCATCGCCGATGCCTATTTCCAGCGCCACGGGGACCAGTCCGACGCCCTGGCTGCGATTGCGGCCAAGAACCACCGCAACGGGGTGGACAATCCCTATGCGCAGATGCGCAAGGATCTGGGCTACGACTTCTGCCGCACCGAAAGCGAGCGGAACCCGATCGTCGCCGGCCCGCTGAAGCGCACCGATTGCAGCCTCGTCTCCGATGGCGCGGCGGCCGTGATCCTGACCGATTCCGAAACGGCGGCGACGCTGAACAAGGCTGTCCGCTTCCGCGCGGCCGTGCAGGTGAACGACATGATGCCCATCTCCGCCCGTGACATCACCCGCTTCGAGGGCGCGCGAGAGGCATGGCGCCAGGCCTATGCCGTCGCCGGCGTCGGCGTCTCCGACCTCTCCTTCGCCGAGGTGCATGACTGCTTCACCATCGCCGAGCTGATCGACTACGAGGCGATGGGCCTGGTGCCGGAAGGGCAGGGGGCCCGGGCCGTGCTGGACGGAACCGTGGCCAAGGGCGGGCGCCTGCCGGTGAACCCCTCGGGCGGGCTGAAATCCAAGGGCCATCCCATCGGGGCCACCGGGGTCTCCATGCATGTGCTCGCCGCCATGCAGCTGGCCGGGGAGGCGGGCGGCATGCAGGTTCCGGGCGCCAGCCTGGCCGGCGTGTTCAACATGGGCGGTGCCGCCGTGGCGAACTACGTCTCGATCCTGGAGCGTCTGCGCTGAGGGCTCCGCTTCTCATCGGGTCCGAGATCTATCGCGGCTCGACCTACGGGCCGAAGCACCCGCTGGCCATCCCGCGGGTGCCGGCCACGCTGGACCTCATCCGCGCCCTGGGCTGGCTCGATCCCCGGCGCTACCTCGACAGCCCGCGCGCCACGCCCGCGCAGCTCACCCGCTACCACACGCCCGACTATGTCGCCGCGCTTGAACGCGCCGAGGCGGAGCAGAGCGTCCCGCCGGAGGTGCGGGAACGCCACCACATCGGCGCGCATGGCAACCCGGTCTATCGCGAGGTCTTCCGCCGCCCCTCCACCAGTGCGGGCGGGGCCATTCTCGCCGCGCGACTCACCCGGCAGGGCGGCATCGTGCATGTGCCCGGCGCCGGCACCCACCATGCCTTCCCCGACCGGGCCGCGGGCTTCTGCTATGTGAACGACCCCGTCATCGGCCTGCTCGAATGGCTCGATCTCGGCCTCGACAACATCCTTTATCTCGACATCGACGCGCATCATGGCGACGGGGTGGAGTTCGCCTTCCGCGACGACCCGCGCGTCTTCACCCTTTCGGTGCATGAGGCCGGGCGCTGGCCCTTCACCGGCCGGCTGGAGGACCGCGGGGGCGGCCATGCCCGCAACATCCCCGTGCCGCAGGGCTTCAACGATACCGAGATGGACCACGTCCTCCAGGCGGCCATCCTGCCCATCCTCCGCCATCTCCGTCCGCAGGCCGTGATGCTCCAATGCGGTGCCGACGCGCTGGAGGAGGACCCGCTGGCGCGCCTCTCCCTCTCCAACAACGCCCATCTCGCCGTGGTTCGTGCCCTCATGCGGGAAGCGCCCCGCCTGATCGTGACGGGGGGAGGGGGCTACAACCCCTGGACCGTCGCCCGCTGCTGGGCCGCCGTCTGGGGCACGCTGGACGGCCGCCCCATGCCCGAACGCCTTCCCCCCGCCGCCGAGGCGGTGCTGCGCGCGCTGGAATGGTCCCGTGCCGCCGGTCGCAACCCGCCGGAGCACTGGTTCACCACCCTGATCGACGCGCCCCGCCCCGGCCCGCTCCGCGCCGAGGTGACCCAGGCCTGCGCGGCCGTCCTGGAGGAACTGCCAGGCGGGGATCCGCCGCTCCATGGCGGGCCGGGCACGGCACGGCCGTCACAAGCGCCCCCGCCGCCGCCTGGAAGCCTCCGCGACGGTGGCACGGCCGAAGTCCCGGCGCGCTGAGCGCCCGTCGGGAACGCCCAGGCCCGCGCATGGCCGCGCGGCGCCCGGCCGGATCAGGCCGGAAGGAGGATGCTGACCGCCGCCTGGGCCGCGATCCCCTCTCCCCGGCCCGTGAAGCCCAGCCGCTCCGTCGTCGTCGCCTTCACCGAGACGCGGTCCTCCGGCACGCCCAGCAACGCGGCCACCCGCGCGATCATGGCCGGCGCATGCGGCGTGATCTTCGGCTGCTCGCAGAGAAGGGTGACATCGGCATTGGCCAGCATGCCGCCGCGCGCCGCGATCCGCCCCGCCGCGTGGCGCAGGAAATCCGCGCTGTCCGCGTCCTTCCACTGCATCTGGCTGGGCGGGAAGTGGCGGCCGATATCGCCTTCGGCCAGGGCCCCGTAGATGGCGTCGCAGAGCGCGTGCAGGCCCACATCGGCGTCGGAATGCCCGTCCAGCCCCATGGAATGCGGCACCTCCACCCCGCAGAGGAAGAGCTTCCGCCCCTCCACCAGCCGGTGCACGTCGAAGCCGGTGCCCACGCGGGGGATGAAGCGCGGCAGCAGCCCGGCCTCCACGCGCTCGAGGTCGCCGGGATAGGTGATCTTCACATTGCTCTCCGATCCGGGGACGAGGCGCACGGCATGGCCCGCCGCCTCCAACAGGGCGGCATCGTCGGTCGCCCCCTCCGGGGCGGTGCGATGCAGGGTGAGGAGAAGGGGAAAGCGGAAGCCCTGCGGCGTCTGGGCCCGGTGCAGCCCCTCCCGCGGAACGGTGCGGCGGATCGTGCCCTCCTCGCCCAGCTTCAGCGTATCGGCCACGGGCTGCGCCGGAATCGCCCCCTCCGCCTCTTCCAGCGCCGCCAGGACCGCGGCGACCGTGCCGGCGGGCACCACCGGGCGCGCCGCATCATGCACGAGCACCAGGGCCGGCTCGCGTGGCGCCAGCGCCTCGAGCCCGGCGCGGACGCTGGCCTGCCGCGTGGCGCCGCCCGCCACGGCGGGAAGGACGGGCAAGCCGGCCAGGATCGAATCCACCCGCGCCCGCTCGCCCTCGGCGCAGACGGGTTGGATGGCGTCCACGAGCCCGTCACGCAGCAGCGCCTCGGCCGCATGGCGCAGCACCGGGCGGCCCAGCAGGGGCAGGAACTGCTTCGCCTCCGTGCCACCCAGCCGCTCGCCGCGCCCCGCCGCCATCAACAGTGCCGCCACCCGCATTCGGTCATTCCCGCTCATCGCGGCCGGAACCTAGCTTCCCGGCCCCGCGCCGCCCAGGGGCGGCGTCGCGGCCTTCATGCGATGGCGCTTGACCGCCCACCTGCCCAGTTGATAGGCAGATGCCCATGCCCACAACATCACGCATTGGAGAGGCTGCCCAACCCGAGGGCAGGCCGCGGCTGCGGCCCATCGTGCTCGGCGATGTCCGGATCGAACGTCCGGTCATTCTCGCCCCCATGTCGGGCGTGACGGACCTTCCCTTCCGCCGCATCTCCCGCGCGCGCGGCACGCCCATGGTGGTCAGCGAGATGATCGCGAGCCAGGCCATGGTGCGCGAGAACCGCCAGACCCTGAAGATGGCCGAGGTCGATGGCTTCGGCGGGCCCGCCAGCGTCCAGCTCGCGGGCTGCGAGCCCGAGGTGATGGCCGAGGCCGCGAAGCTCGCCGTCGATCGCGGCGCGGCCCTGGTAGACATTAATTTCGGCTGCCCGGTGAAGAAGGTGGCCATCGGTCAGCAGGCCGGCAGCGCCCTCATGCGCGACGAGATCAAGGCCGCCCGCATCCTCGAGGCGACGGTGAAGGCCGTGAAGGTGCCCGTGACGCTGAAGATGCGCATGGGCTGGGACCATCAGAGCCTCAACGCCCCGAACCTCGCCCGCATCGCCGAAGCCTGCGGCATCCGCATGGTCACGGTGCACGGCCGCACCCGGCAGATGCTCTACACCGGCACCGCCGACTGGGCCTTCGTCGCGAAGGTGAAGGCGGCGGTCGGCATCCCCGTAATCGTGAACGGCGACATCCTCGGGCCGCTGGACGCCGAGGAGGCGCTGCGCCAGTCCGGCGCGGATGGCGTGATGATCGGGCGCGGCGCCTATGGCCGGCCCTGGCTGGCGGGGCTGGTGGCGGAATACCTGACCACCGGCACCATGCCCGATCTGCCCTCGCTGGCGGAGCAGCACGCCATGCTGCTGGAGCACTACGCCGACATGCTGTCGCATCACGGCAGCAACCCCGGCCTCCGCCTCGCCCGCAAGCACATCGCCTGGTACTCGCGCGGCCTGCCCGGCAGCGCCGAGTTCCGCGTGCGGATCAACGCCGCCGACACGGTGGAGGACGCGCTCGCCGCCATCGAATCCTTCTACCGCCCGCTGCTCGAGGCTGGGGTGGAAGGCGTGCGCGACATGTTCCGCGAGGCCGGCCGGGAGGCGGGCGGCGCGGAGGATGCCGGCGAAGAAGCCCTGGCCGCCTGAGGAAGGGATCCCATGCCCGACAGCCTCGACTCCCTCCGCGGCGCCGGCCTGCCCGGCAGCGCCCATCTTCTCTCGGCCCTGCCGGTGCCGGTGGTGCTGCTGGATGCGGAGGAGCGCTTCCGCTTCGCCAATCCCGCGGCCGAGCTCTTCCTCGGCCTCTCCGCCGCCAGCCTGGCGCAGATGCACCTCACGGATCTTCTCCCCGAGGATTCCCGCCTTCCCGCCCTCATCCGGCAGGTGCGGGCGGCCGATGCGCCGATCTCGGATCACGACCTGACGCTCCACTCCCCCCGCATCCACCGCGACGGCGTGGCCGCCCATGGCGCCCCCATGCCGGAGATGCCGGGGGCGGTGGTCCTGACCCTGCAGGACGGCTCCACCGCGCAGAAGCTGGACCGGCAGCTGAATTTCCGCGGCGCCGCCCGGGGCGCCAGCGCCATGGCCGCGATGCTGGCCCATGAGGTCAAGAACCCGCTCTCCGGCATCCGTGGTGCCGCCCAGCTGCTGGAGCAGGCCGCCAATGAGGGCGACCGGGAGCTGTGCATCCTCATCCAGGACGAGGCGGACCGCATCCGCGACCTGGTCGAGCGGATGGACATGTTCTCCGAGCGCCCGCTGGAGCGCGAGGCGGTGAACATCCATGAGGTGCTGGACCATGTGCGCCGCATCGCCTCCACCGGCTTCGCGGCGCATCTTCGCATCCTGGAGGAATACGACCCCTCCCTGCCGCCGGTCTGGGGCAACCGCGACCAGCTCGTGCAGATCCTGCTGAACCTGGTGAAGAACGCGGCCGAGGCGGTGGACCCGCGGGAGGGCGAGATCGCCCTCACCACCGCCTATCGCCACGGCGTGCGCCTCGCCATCCCGGGCTCGCGTGAGCGGGTGCACCTGCCCCTGGAGGTGACGGTGCGCGACAACGGCCCCGGCATCGCCGAGGATGTCCGCGCCAGCCTCTTCGAGCCCTTCATCACCACCAAGCGGGGCGGGCAGGGGCTCGGCCTGGCCATGGTGGCCAAGCTCGTGGCCGACCATGGCGCGCTGATCGAATGCGACAGCCGGCCGGGCCGCACCGTCTTCCGCCTCTCCCTCGCCAAGCCGCCTGCCGGTGCCGCGCCCGCCCAGCCGCGCGCGCGCCAGCGCCAGACCGCCTGAACCACCCCTCCCTTCGGCCTCAAGAAGAAGAATGACCGAACGAACCATCCTCATCGCGGATGATGACCGCGCCATCCGAACCGTCCTGGCCCAGGCGCTGGGGCGGGCGGGCTACAATGTGCGCGCCACCTCCTCGGCGGCGACGCTGTGGCGCTGGGTCGAGGACGGGGAGGGCGACCTGGTCATCACGGATGTGGTGATGCCGGACGAGAACGGGCTGGACCTTGTCCCCCGCATCCGGCGCGTGCGGCCGGAGCTGCGCGTGGTGGTGATGAGCGCGCAGTCCACCTTCGCGACCGCCCTGAAGGCCGCCCAGCGCGGCGCCTTCGACTACCTGCCCAAGCCCTTCGACCTGAAGGACCTGATCTCCCTCGTCCAGCGCGCGCTCGCCGCCCCGGCCGCGGCGGCCGAGGAGGAGGGGGAGGGCCCCGAGGAGGAGCGCCTGCCGCTCGTCGGCCGCTCGGCCGCCATGCAGGAGATCTACCGCACCGTCGCCCGCCTCACGACGACCGACCTGACGGTGATGATCACGGGCGAGTCGGGCACGGGCAAGGAGCTGGTCGCCCGCGCCCTGCACGACTATTCCCGCCGCCGCTCCGGCAGCTTCGTGGCCGTGAACATGGCCGCCATCCCGCGCGACCTGATCGAGGCGGAGCTGTTCGGCCATGAGCGCGGCGCCTTCACCGGCGCCATGGCCCGCGGCGTCGGCCGCTTCGAGCAGGCGGCCGGCGGCACCCTCTTCCTCGACGAGATCGGCGACATGCCGCCCGAGGCCCAGACCCGCCTGCTGCGCGTGCTGCAGGAGGGCGAGTTCACCACCGTCGGCGGCCGCACGCCCATCAAGGCGAATGTGCGCATCGTCGCCGCCACCCACCGGGACCTCCGCCAGGCCATCCGCGCCGGCGTGTTCCGCGAGGACCTGTTCTACCGCCTGAACGTGGTGCCCATCCGCCTGCCGCCCCTGCGTGAGCGGGCGGAGGACATCCCCCTCCTGGCCCGCCACTTCCTGGACCGCGCCAAGGCCTCCGGCCTGCCCGCGAAGTCCCTGGACAATGGCGCGGTGGAGCGGCTGCGCGCCCATCCCTGGCCCGGCAACGCGCGCGAGCTGGAGAACCTCATGCGCCGCCTCGCCGCCCTCTATCCCCAGGAGGTGATCGGCGAGGACGCGGTGGCGGCGGAGCTGGCCGAGGCCGAGGCCGTGCCCGGACTCCCCTCCGCGCCCACCACGCCCGAGACGCTGGAGCAGGCGGTGGAGCGGCACCTCGCCACCTTCATGAGCGCCCAGCGCGACGGCCTGCCCGTGCGCGACCTCTATGAGCGCGTCCTGGCGGAGGTGGAGCGCCCGCTGCTTCGCCTCGCCCTGGCGAACACCCGGGGCAACCAGATCAAGGCGGCCGCGATGCTCGGCCTGAACCGCAACACGCTGCGCAAGAAGATCCGGGAGCTGGAGCTGCCGGTGGTGCGGGGCCTCTCGTGACGAGCCGGTCATGAGCGGCGCGCCCCGCGACCCCGCCGGGGCGCGAAAGAGCCTGGCCCGGCGCCTGGCGGACCTGCTGCTCGGTCGGGCGATGACGCTGGGGCTGGCGCTCGGCGCGCTGCTCGTGGGCATCGCCTCCTTCGCCGTCCTGGCCGGCGGCAGCCCCTTCGGCCCCACCAGCCCGGCCCAGACCGCCGCCCTCGTCCTCGTCAACGCCGCCTTCGTCCTGCTGCTGGCGGCCAGCCTCGCGGGGCGTCTCGTGCGCGTCTGGGCCGAACGGCGCCGCGGCAGCGCCGGTTCGCGCCTGCATGTCCGGCTGGTCATGCTGCTGGGCGGGGTGGCCGTCGTTCCCGCCCTGCTGGTCGCGGTCTTCGCCACGGTCTTCTTCCAGCTCGGCATCCAGGCCTGGTTCGGGGACAAGGTGCGGGACACGCTGGAAGCCAGCCTCGTCGCCTCCCGCGCCTATCTGGACGAGAACCGCAACACCATCCGGGCCGATGCCCTGGCCATGGCGGCGGACCTGAACCGCGCCGCCCCGCTGCTGCCCGACAACACCATCGGCTTCAGCCGGGTGCTGGCCACCCACACCGCGCTCCGTGGGCTGACCGAGGCGACGGTCTTCGAGCCGGTGCTCGGCCGCGTCACCGCCAATGCCGGCCTCGGCACCGCCCTGGTCATGGACCCGCCGCCCGCCTGGGCCATGGAAATCGCGCGCCAGGGCGACGTGGCCGTGCTGGCCGAGGAAGGGGAGGAGGGGCGCGTGCGCGGCCTCGTCGCCCTGGATATCGAACCCGGGCTGATGCTGATGATCGGCCGCCCGCTCGACCCCTCCATCATCGAGCACATGCAGCGCACCGAGCTGGCCTTCCAGGAATACGACCAGCTCGACCGCAACCGCTCCGGCCTGCAGATCACCTTCGCGATGATCTTCGCCATCGCCACCCTGCTGGTGCTGCTGGCGGCGGTGCTCATCGGCCTGGTCATGGCGAACCAGATCGCCCGGCCCATCTCGCGCCTGATCAACGCGGCCGAGCGGGTGAGGGGTGGCGACCTCTCCGTCCGCGTCGAGGAAGGGCGGGCCGATGACGAGGTCGGCAGCCTGTCCCGCGCCTTCAACCGCATGACCAACCAGCTTGCCGCCCAGCGCAGCGAGCTGCTGGAGGCCTATCGCCAGCTCGACGATCGCCGCCGCTTCACCGAAAGCGTGCTGGCCGGCGTCTCGGCCGGGGTGATCGGGCTGGATGCGGAGGGACGGATCAACCTGCCCAACCGCCCGGCCAGCGAGCTGCTGGGCCAGGACCTGGAATCCGCGGTCGGCCGGCCCCTGGCCGAGGTGGTGCCGGAATTCCGCGCCTTCCTCGCCGCCGCCGCCGCCACGCCGGAAAAGCCGCGCACCGAGGAGATACCCGTCCCCGGCCCCTCCGGCCGCCGCACCCTGCTGGCCCGGATCGGGGCGGAGTTCGATACGGGCGGCCTGACCGGCTACGTGCTGACCTTCGACGACATCACCGCGCTCCTCTCCGCCCAGCGGATGGCCGCCTGGGCCGATGTGGCCCGCCGCATCGCCCATGAGATCAAGAACCCGCTGACCCCCATCCAGCTCTCGGCCGAGCGGCTCAAGCGCCGCTACCTCAAGCAGATCAGCGACGACCCCGATACCTTCCGGGCCTGCACGGATACGATCGTGCGGCAGGTGGGCGATATCGGGCGCATGGTGGACGAGTTCTCGGCCTTCGCCCGCATGCCCCAGCCCGTGATCCGGCCGGAGAACCCCGCCCAGCTCGTGCGCGAGGCGCTGGTGCTCCAGCGGGATGCCCACCCGGCCATCACCTATGAGCTGCGCACCCCCGAGGCGCTCCTGCCCGTCCGGTGCGACCGGCGGCTGATGAACCAGGCCCTGACCAACCTCCTCCAGAACGCCGCCGATGCGGTCGCCATGCGGCCTGAGGGCGAGGCCGGCGGCCGGGTGCTGGTGGAGGTCTCCACCGCGCCGGGATGGCTCCATATCGCGGTGGAGGACAACGGGATCGGCCTGCCCGGAGACAGTGAGCGCGACCGGCTCACGGAACCGTATGTGACCCATAAGGCCAAGGGCACCGGGCTCGGGCTTGCCATCGTGAAGAAGATCATGGAGGACCATGGGGGCGGGCTGACGCTCGCGGACGGGGCGGAGGGCGGCGCGCGCGCCACCCTGAGCCTGCCACTGGACGAGACAGCGGAGCAGGACGGATTGCAGGAGAGAGGAGAGATGCTGCGCCATGGCGCATGACATCCTGATCGTCGACGACGAGCCGGACATCCGCGCCCTGATCGACGGCATCCTGGGGGACGAGGGTTACGAGGTGCGCCAGGCCGCGAACAGCGACCAGGCCCTGGCGGCCTTTCGCCAGAAGCGCCCGAACCTCGTGATCCTCGATATCTGGCTGCAGAATTCGCGCCTGGACGGCCTCGGCATCCTGGAGGCGCTGCACCGCGAGGAGCCGCGCGTGCCCGTGGTCATGATCTCGGGCCACGGCACCATCGAGACGGCCGTGCAGGCGATCCAGCAGGGCGCCTATGACTTCATCGAGAAGCCCTTCAAGTCGGACCGGCTCCTCCTGATCGTCGCCCGCGCCCTGGAGGCCGCCCGCCTCAAGCGCGAGAACAGCGAGCTGCGGCTCCGCACCGGCTCCGAGACCGAGCTGGTCGGCACCTCCTCCCACATCGCGCAGGTCCGGAACGCGATCGAGAAGGTGGCGCCCACCGGCTCGCGGGTGCTGCTCACCGGCCCGGCCGGCTCCGGCAAGGAGGTGGCGGCGCGCATGATCCATGCCCGCTCCCGCCGCGCCGACGAGCCCTTCGTCGCCCTGAACTGCGCCACCCTGAACCCCGCCCGGTTCGAGGAAGAGCTGTTCGGCGTGGAGGGCGGCCCCGACCCCGTCGCCCAGCCCCGCCGGCAGGGCGTGCTGGAACGCGCCCATGGCGGCACGCTGCTGCTGGACGAGGTGGCGGACATGCCGCTGGAAACCCAGGGCAAGATCGTCCGCGCCCTGCAGGAGCAGGGCTTCGAGCGCATCGGCGGCGCGACCCGGGTGAAGGTCGACGTGCGCGTCACGGCCACCACCAACCGGGACCTCTCCGCCGAGATCGCCGCCGGGCGCTTCCGCGAGGACCTGTACTACCGCCTCGCGGTGGTGCCGATCCGCATGCCCTCCCTGCGGGAGCGGCGGGAGGACGTGCCGGCGCTGGCCCGCCACTTCATGGCAAAATCCGCCGAGAATTCCGGCGTGCCCCCGCGCGAGATCAGCGAGGACGCGATGGCGGCGATGCAGGCCTATGACTGGCCCGGCAATGTCCGCCAGCTCCGCAACCTCGTGGACTGGCTGCTCATCATGGCCCCGGGCGGCCCCGCCGATCCGATCCGGCCGGAGATGCTGCCCCCCGAGGTCGGCTCCGCGGCGCCCGCCATGCTCAAGCTGGACCGCTCCAGCGAGATCATGACCCTGCCCCTGCGCGACGCCCGCGAGCTCTTCGAGCGGCAGTATCTGGAGGCCCAGCTCCTCCGCTTCGGCGGCAATATCAGCCGCACCGCCAATTTCGTCGGCATGGAACGCTCCGCCCTGCACCGGAAGCTCAAGTTCCTGGGCGTGCAGGCCGAGGATCGGGCGAACGCTTGAGATGTCACGCATTGCCTATGTGAACGGGCGCTACGTCGCCCAGCGCGACGCCTGCGTGAACATCGAGGACCGCGGCTACCAGTTCGGCGACGGCATCTACGAGGTGGTGAACCTCGTGGACGGCCGGTTCCTGGACGAGGACCTGCACCTCGCCCGGCTGGAACGCTCCGTGGGCGAGATCCGCCTGCCCATGCCCATGCCCATGGCCTCCCTCAAGCTCGTCATCCGCGAGGTGGCGCGCCGCAACCGCGTGACCGAGGGGCTGGTCTACCTGCAGGTGAACCGCGGCGTCGCCCGGCGGGACCATGCCTTCCCCCGCAAGCCCGTGCCCGTCAGCCTCGTCGTCACCTCCCGCCACGGCGCGCCCTATCCGGCGAGCGTCGAGGGCTGGAACATCGCCTGCATCACCCATCCGGACCTCCGCTGGGCCCGGCGGGATATCAAGAGCGTGAACCTCCTGCCCAACGTCCTCGCCCGCCAGGCGGCGCGGGAGGCCGGGGCAGGGGAGGCGATCCTCTTCGACCCGGCGACCCGCGAGGTCACGGAAGGCGCCGCCACCAGCTTCTGGGGCGTGGATGCGGAGGGCGTGATCCGCATCCCCGCGCTGAGCAACACCATCCTGCCCGGTTGCACCCGCGCGGCCCTTCTGGCCGAGATGGCGGAGCACGGCATCGCCTCCGAGGAGCGTCCGCTCTCCCTCGACGAGCTGCCCACCCTCCGCGAGGCCTTCATCACCTCGGCGGGCTCCTTCGTGAAGCCGGTGCTCTCCATCGACGGAAGGCCCGTCGCGGACGGAAAGCCTGGCCCGGTCACCCGCCGCCTGTTCGACATCTTCTCCCGCCATGTGAAGGGCGCCCCGCGCAACGCGGCGTGAGGCGCCCGCTCGCCATCGTCTGGGACTGGGATAACACCCTGGTCGATGGCTGGCCGGCCATCCGGGCCGGGCTGAACGCCGCCTTCCGCGATGCCGGACTGCCCGAATGGAGCCTGGAGGAGGTGCGCGAGCGCGTCCGCCACTCCCTGCGGGACAGCTTCCCCGTCCTCTTCGGGGATCGCTGGGAGCATGCGCGGGACATCTTCTACGCCGGCGTGCGCGCCACCCATCTCGAGGTGCTGCGCCCGATGCCCGATGCCGACGCGCTGATCCGGGCGGCGGCGCGGGTGGCGCCCATGGCCGTTCTCTCCAACAAGTCCGGCCCGCTGCTCCGGGCCGAGGCGGCGCATCTGGGCTGGGCGTCCTATTTCCAGGCCCTGATCGGGGCGGGGGATTGCGTGGCCGACAAGCCCGACCCCCGGCCGATGCGCCTGGCCTGCGCCGCCTGCGGCGTGCCTGCGGGCCCCGATGTCTGGTATGTCGGGGACAACTCCCTCGACATGGACGCCGCCCGCCGGGCCGGCTGCGTGCCGGTGCTGCTGGGCGATGCGGCACATGACGGCGGGCCCGCCGCCTCCGCCCCGGCCCTCCACTTCCTGACCGCGACGCAGATGACGGATGCGTTATGCGCCCTGGACAAGGCGCCCGCCGGCGGGTGACTTTGTCGCCCCCAGCGGCGAGGGTGCGCGCCCGGGAACGCGGGATGCCATGCGGGTGCCCCACGAAGAACAACCGCCCCCGATCCGCACCGGCGAAGCCGGGCGGAGAGCAAGAAGAAGGACATCAGCCAATGGCTGCCGACAAGTCCCAGAACGTGCAGGACGTGTTCCTGAATCATGTTCGCAAAAGCAAAACTCCCGTCACCGTCTTTCTGGTGAACGGCGTGAAGCTGCAGGGCATCATCACCTGGTTCGACAATTTCTCGGTCCTGCTGCGCCGTGACGGACACACCCAGCTCGTCTACAAGCATGCGATCAGCACCGTGATGCCGGGCGCGCCGATCATGCTGTTCGATGCCGCCTCTGCCGGCGCGCAGCAGCCCACCCAGGCTGGCGCTCCCGTCCGGGAGACCACCATGACCCTCTCACCGCGCGAGCCAAGCCCTGTCGGACAGCAAGACTGAGATCGGGGCCGGGGGCCCCACCCCCGCCGCGGTGATCCTGCCCTGGGAGAGACCCCAGGGCATTCCCGACGGACGAGGCGCCGCCCGCGCGGCCGAGGCCCGGCTGGCCGAGGCGGTCGGGTTGGCGGCCTCCATCGGTGTCGCCATCGTCCACACCTCCATCCATCCGCTGCGCACCCGCCGCCCCAGCACCCTGATGGGCGAGGGCCAGGTGGAATCCGCCCGCGCCGCCATGGCCGAGCAGGGCGTGCAGGTGGCGGTGGTGGATGCCGCGCTCACCCCCGTGCAACAGCGCAACCTCGAGCGCGCCTGGGGCTGCAAGGTCATCGACCGCACGGGGCTGATCCTCGAGATCTTCGGCGAGCGCGCCCGCACGCGGGAAGGCTCGCTTCAGGTCGAACTGGCGCATCTCTCCTACCAGCGCACCCGCCTCGTCCGGTCCTGGACCCATCTGGAGCGGCAGCGGGGCGGCTTCGGCTTCCTCGGCGGCCCCGGTGAGTCGCAGATCGAGATCGACCGCCGCCTGATCGACGAGCGGATCGTGAAGCTGAAGAAGGAGCTGGAACAGGTCCGCCGGACCCGCGGCCTGCACCGTAAGGCCCGCAGCAAGGTGCCCTACCCCGTAGTCGCGCTGGTCGGCTACACCAATGCGGGCAAGTCCACCCTGTTCAACGCCCTGACCGGCGCCGGCGTCTATGCCCAGGACCAGCTCTTCGCGACGCTGGATCCCACCATGCGCGCCATCCGCCTGCCTTCCGGCCGCACCGTCATCCTGTCGGACACGGTGGGCTTCATCTCCGAACTGCCCACGCAGCTGGTCGAGGCCTTTCGCGCGACGCTGGAGGAGGTGGCGGCCGCCGACATCATCCTGCATGTGCGCGACGTCGCGCATCCGGACAGCGCGGCGCAGCGCGCCGATGTCCTGGGCGTGCTGAACGAGATGGCCGAGGGCCCGGACGCGGCGCTCGACGAGGGCTGGGAAGGGCGCGTGATCGAGGTCCTGAACAAGACCGATCTTCTCGAATCCCCGCCCCCCGCCGCCCCCGCCGCCGTTCCCGTCTCCGCCCTGACCGGGGAGGGGCTGGACGCCCTGCGCAGGCTTCTGGACGAGCATCTGGCGGCCGGGCTGGTAACCGAGACCTTTACCCTGGCCCCCGAGGACGGCGCCGCGCTCGCCTGGCTCTACGAGCATGGCGAGGTGCTGGAACGGGCCGATACGGACCAGTCCATCCGCCTCGCCGTCCGGCTCTCGCCCGCCGACCTCTCCCGCTTCGCCCAGCGCGGCGCCGCGTGAGCCGCTTCGACGCCGCGGCGCTCGCGGAGGTGGATTCCATCCTCCGCGCCGCCTCCGAGGCTGAGATCCTGCCGCGCTTCCGTCGCCTGGCGGCCGCCGATATCCGCACCAAATCCGGCCCGCTGGACATGGTGACGGACGCCGATGAGGGGGCGGAGCGACTCATCGCCGCCGCCCTGGCCGAACGCTTCCCCGGCTGCCTGGTGGTCGGCGAGGAGGCCAGCTCGGCCGACCCGACCCTCGCCGACCGCCTCGGCACTGCCCCCCTGGCCTTCGTCGTGGACCCGGTGGACGGCACCGCGAACTTCGCCGCCGGGATGGCCCTCTTCGGCTGCATGGCCGCGGCCTTCGTCCAGGGTGAGGTGGTGGCCGCCTGGATCCATGACCCCGTGGGGCAGGACAGCCTCATCTCGGCGGAGGGGCAGGGGGCCTGGATCGTCGGGGCCGACGGCGCGCGCGGCGCCCCGCTCCGCGCCGCCGGCCCGGTGCCGGTCGAGCGGATGGTCGGCTGCGTCTCCTATGGCTATCTCATGGAGCCCATGAAGAGCCATGTCGCGGCCCGGCTGCCGCGCCTGGCCAAGACCTGGCAGCTCGGCTGCGCGGCCCATGAATACCGGCTGCTCGCCGGCGGGCACACGCATCTCTCGCTCTACAATCGCCTGATGCCCTGGGACCATGCGCCGGGCTGGCTGATCCATCGGGAGGCCGGCGGCTACAGCGCCCATTTCGACGGAAGCCCGTACCGGCCCTCGACGGCCCGGGCTGGCGGCCTGATCTGCGCGCCGGACCGCGCGAGTTGGGAAGCGGCCCGGGAGGCCCTACTGGGGCCCTAGCGCCGCTCGGCCCGCTTCACGGCCTGCCAGAGCGCCTCCATCTCCTCCAGCGAGGCATCGGAGGGGCCGCGGCCCTGGGCGGCCAGCGCATCCTCCACGGCGCCGAAGCGCCGCTCGAACTTCGCATTCGCGCCCCGCACGCAGGCCTCCGGGTCCAGGTCCAGCTTGCGCGCGAGATTGGCGAGCACGAAGAGCATGTCGCCCAGCTCATCCGCCAGCCGGGCCGGGTCGCCGCCCGGAAGCTCGGCCCGGAATTCCGCCGTTTCCTCCTCCAGCTTCCCCAGGATGGAGCCCGCATCGGGCCAGTCGAAGCCCACCCGCCCAGCGCGCCGGGTCAGCTTGGCGGCGCGGGTGAGGGCAGGGAGGTTCACCGCCACGCCGGACAGGGTGCCAGTCTCGGCCCGGGCCGCCCGCTCGGCCGCCTTCTGCGTCTCCCAGGCCTCCGTCTGGGCCGCCGCATCCCGCGCGGCATCCTCGCCGAACACATGAGGGTGCCGCCGTATCATCTTGTCATTCACGGATTTCGCGACATCCCCGAAGGCGAAGTCGCCGGCTTCCTCGGCCATGCGCGCGTGATAGACGACCTGCAGCAGCAGATCGCCCAACTCGTCCTTCAGCGCGGGGCGGTCACGCCGGCCAATGGCTTCGGCCACCTCGTAGCCTTCCTCGATCGTATAGGGCGCGATCGAGGTGAAGTCCTGAACCTGGTCCCAGGCGCAGCCATCCGGCGCCCGCAGCCGGGCCATGATGTCGAGCAGGCGGGACAACTCGGAGAGGGCCTTGGCGTCGCTCACTTCCGTCCACCTATGGGTCGCGTAATGCAGATTATGTAAAAATCAGAGCGCATGTCAGGCGGTCTCCAGAACCATCCCGTCGAAGGCTGGCTCAATGCCGGCTGGCAGCGCGCTCTGCATCCAGGCCCAGTCAAGGTCGGGCCCCATATGGGTCAGCACGGTGCGCGCGGGACGCAGCCGCCCGGCCCAGTCGATCACCTTCTCCACATGCGCGTGCACCGGATGCGGCTGCCGCTGGAAGCAGCCCACCACCCAGTCCCGCACGCCCTCCAGCGCCGCGAAGCCGGGCTCCGGCATCTCCACCACATCGGTCGAATAGCCGAAGTTGCCGATGCGGATCCCCAGCGTCTCCATCACCCGGTGGTCCTGGGAGAACAGCCGCACCTCGAAGCCCGCGATCGACACGGTCCCGCCCGGATGCACCTCATGCGCCTCCAGCGCCGGCCGGAAGAAGCCCGGCGTGACCGGCCGGAAGGCATAGTCAAAGCGCCGCCCCACATCCTCCAGCGTCCGGGCCGTCGCATAGAGCGGCAGCGCCCGCCCCATGATCCGGTTCATGATGCGGAGCTCGTCCAGCCCCATGACATGGTCCGCATGGGCATGGGTGAGCAGCACGGCATCGATCCGGCCGATGCCATGGGCCAGAAGCTGGGCCCGCAGATCCGGCCCGGCATCCACCAGAAGAGTCGTCCCATCAGGCGCCTGGACGGCGATGCTCGATCGGCTTCTCCGGTTGCGCGGCTCGCCCGGGTCGCAGGCGCCCCAGGCGCCGCGATGATCCGCGCCGCCCAACAGGGGAACGCCCCCCGAGCCGCCGCATCCGAGGATGGTGACTTTCAGCAAGAACAGAGGCCTAGACGCATCGGGTGAAAAGGCGCTCGAAGTTCCGGGTGGTGATGTCCACGGCCTTCGCGACCTCCCACCCCCGCACCCGGGCCAGCATGGCGGCCGTATGGGCCACCAGCGCAGGTTCGTTGCGCTTCCCGCGCAACGGGACGGGGGCAAGATAAGGGCTGTCGGTCTCCACCAGCAGCCGGTCCTCCGGCAGGTCGGCGACGATGCTGCGCAGCTCCTCACTCTTGGGGAAGGTCAGGATGCCGGAGAGCGACACATAGCCTCCATCCGCCACAACCTTTTCCGCCAGAGCGCGGGTGGAGGAAAAGCAGTGCAGCAGCGCCGGATAGGCGCCACCCGCCTCCCGCTCCTCCGCCAGGATGGCCGCGATGTCGTCATCCGCGTCCCGGGCATGGATGGCCAGCGGCAGCCCAGTTTGCTGGCAGGCGCGGATATGCCGCCGGAAGCTCTCCTGCTGCACCTCGCGCGGCGCTTTGTCATAGAAATAGTCCAGCCCCGACTCCCCGATCCCGATGATGCGGGGGTGGTCCGCCAGGGCCACGATCTCGTCCACGGTGGGTATGGGCGCCTCGCCGGCGTTCTGCGGATGCACGCCCACCGTGCCCCAGACCTGCGGGAAGCGTTCGGCCAGCGCCTTCACCGTCGCCGCCTGCTCCACCCGCACGCCGATGGTCACCATCCGGCCCACCCCGGCCTCGGTCGCCCGGCGGATCACCGCCTCGATCTCCTCTTCCGAGTAGTAGTCGAGGTGGCAGTGGCTATCGACGAGCATCAAGCCGCGTCCTCGATCTTCCGGAACAGCGGCGAGGGCGGCGGCAGGGCGGTGCCGTCCGCCAGCGGGGTGCCGAGGTCGGAAAGGGCGCGTGCCCCCTGCCCCACCCCCAGCTGATCCAGCATCGCGCCCATGGTGCCGGGCATGAAGGGCTGCAGCACCGTCGCCACGCCCCGCAGCGCCGTGTGCAGGCTGCGCAGCACCGCCGCCATCCGCTCCGGATCCGTCTTCTTCAGGGACCAGGGCTTCTGCGCGTCGATCCAGGAATTGCCCTGCCGCACCACCACCCAGACCCGCTCCAGCGCCTCGCCGAAGGCCTGGCGGGAAATGGCCTCGTCCAGCTGCGCGGGCAGCGCCTCCACGGGCCCGAGCAGCTCCCGGTCCGCCTCGGTCGGCGCCGTCAGCGCCGGCAGCCGGCCCTCGCAGTTCTTGCCGATCAGCGCGAGCACCCGGTTCGCCAGGTTCCCCAGGTCGTTCGCCAGCTCGCTGTTCAGCCGCCCGATCACGGCGCGGCGGGAGAAGTCGCCGTCATTGCCGAAGGGCACTTCCCGCAGGAGGTAGTAGCGCAGCGGGTCCAGCCCGAACTCCTCGGCGAGCTGGAGCGGATCCAGCCCATTTCCGAGGGACTTGGACATCTTCTGCCCCTCGATGGTCAGCCAGCCATTGGCAAAGACGCGCTTCGGCGGCTCGAGCCCCGCCGCCATCAGGAAGGCCGGCCAGTAGACGCAGTGGAAGCGCGTGATCTCCTTGCCAACCATATGCACATCGGCCGGCCAGAAGCCCCACTTCTCCGAGCCCGTATCCGGGTAGCCGAGCGCCGTGATGTAGTTCGTCAGCGCATCCAGCCAGACATACATGACATGGGCGTCGTCCCCCGGCACGGGCACGCCCCATTTGAAGGAGGTGCGGGAGATCGAGAGGTCCTGCAGCCCCGCCTTCACGAAGGCGGTCACCTCCCGCCGCGTGCTGGCGGGGGCCATGAAATCCGGATGGGCCTCGTAGAATTCCAGCAGCTTCTCGGTCCAGGCCGAGAGGCGGAAGAAGTAGGAGGGTTCGCGGGTCCACTCCACCGGAGCGCCGGAGGCGATCGCCACCTTCTTCCCGTCGCGCTCCTCGATCTCGTCCGGGCCATAGAAGGCCTCGTCCCGCACGGCGTACCAGCCCTCGTAATGGCCGAGATAGATGTGGCCGGCCTCCTTCAGCCTCTCCCACAGGGCCTGGCAGGCGCGCTTGTGGCGCTCCTCCGTGGTGCGGATGAAGTCGTCGAAGGAGACGCCGATCCTCTCGGCCATGGAGCGGAAGTCGCCCGCGAGCCGGTCGGTGAAGTCCTGCGGCGAGAGCCCGGCCGCGACCGCCGCCTGCTCCACTTTCTGCCCGTGCTCATCCGTGCCGGTGAGGAAGAAGACCTCGTTCCCGGCCAGCCGCTTCCAGCGCGCCAGGACATCCGCCGCGATGGAGGTGTAGGCATGGCCGATATGGGGCTGGCCGTTCAGGTAGTAGATCGGCGTCGTCAGGAAGTAGCGCTTCCCGCCGGCAACCCTGTTGGCCTCGCTCATCGTCCAGTCCCGCGCCCTTGTGCCGCCGGCGCGATCCGGCCCCCGCTAAACCGAGAGCCTGGAGAGACCGGTCAGCACCGCCTGCTTGCGGTCCAGGTTGAGCGTGTCGGTCTCGTCGGCCAGCCGGCCGAGCATGTCCCACAGCCCCGCCCACTCGGCAAGGCCGCGCCCCTCCATCCAGGGGGCAGTCCCCTGCCCTCGCCCGGCCCGCCTCAGCGCCCCCGCGATCGCGTCGCGCAGCAGGGCGAAGAAGGTAGCGAAGGCGCTGCCGTCGCGCTTGGCGGCCAGCCGGTCGGCCAGGGCATGCAGCTCCCGCGGGTCCGGCCGGGGCAGCCGGGCGAGGAACCCCTCCACCTCGCGCGCCATGGCCAGCCCCTCGCCCTCCGCGAGCGTCAGCGCGCGTCCCGGGCTCCCGGCGGCCATCTGCACCAGCGCCGCCCGGTCATCACCGGTCATGTCAGGCAGCCAGCGGCCGAGGACGGAGCCCATCAGGCCCTCATCGAGGGGAAAGAGGTCGAGCCGCCGCACCCGGCTGCGGATGGTCGGCAGCAGCCGGTCGGGCGCGGAGGCGGTCAGGACCAGCACGGCGCGCGGCGGGGGCTCCTCCAGCGTCTTGAGCAGGGCGTTCTGCGCCTGCTCGTTCATCGCCTCCAGCTCCTCGATCACCACCACGCGCCAGCCGCCCTCGGCCGGGGTCATGGCGAGGAAGCGGGTCAGCTCGCGCACATCCTCGACCCGGATGATGACCTTCTTGCCCTTCTCCCCCGTGCTCGGGACGAGGGCCCGCAGATCCGCATGGGCGCCCGCCGCCACGCGGGCGAAGAGAGGATCGGAAGCGGGCACGAAAAGCGGTGACTCGCCGGGAGGAGTCGCCGCCGGCATCCCGGCCAGGACCCAGCGCGCATAGCGCCAGGCGAGCGTCGCCTTGCCCACCCCGAGCGGCCCGGAGAGCATCCAGCCATGATGCATCCGGCCGGACAGCGCGGCCTCGCGCAAGGCGGCGGCGGCGTGGTCATGGCCGAACAGGGCGGGGTTGGCACGCGGCTCCGGCGGAAGGCTCACAGCGGCACGCCCAGCCTGTCCCGGATGGTGCCGAGGGCCGCGGAGAGCACCTCGCCCGGCGGGCAGGCCGCGTCCAGCACGGCGCAGCGCCCGGGCTCCCGCGCCGCGATGTCGAGGAAGGCCGCGCGCACCCGGCCGTGGAAATCGGCGCCCTGCATCTCGTAGCGGTTGGCATCCCCGCGGGAGAGGGCCCGCCCCATTCCGCGCTCCGTCGGCAGGTCGAGCACGAGGGTCAGGTCCGGCCGGAGCGCCCCGAGGGCGAGGTCGCAGAGCTGCTCCCAGACCGCCCGCGAAAGCCCCTGCCCCGCGCCCTGATAGGCCAGGGTGCTGTCGGCAAACCGGTCGCAGACCACCCAGATGCCGGCGGCCAGCGCCGGTTCCAGGCTGCTCGCCACATGCTCCCGCCGCGCGGCGAAATGCAGCATCGCCTCCGCCAGCGGGTCCCACGGCCCCTGGTGCAGGATCAGCCCCCGGACGGCCTCCGCCCCGGGCGCCCCGCCCGGCTCGCGCGTCCGCAAAACGGGAAGCCCCGCCTCCGTCAGCGCCCCGGCCAGGGCGCGGGAGAGGGTGGTCTTCCCCGCCCCCTCCCCGCCCTCCAGCGTGATGAAGCGCCCGCGGCCGCGTGGCGCGTCAGGCGCCACCGACCATCCGCCCGATCACCGCGGGAATGCGCGGAATGAGGCCGAGCCGCGCCACATCGGCGCCGGCCAGCAGCGGCACGCTCATCGGCGGCACGCCCGCGCCCGAAACCTCCAGCCGGCCCAGCTCCTGCCCCTTGGCGATGGGCGCGGGCACCGGGCTGTCATAGCGGAGCTTCACCTGCAGGTTGCGGCGCCACTGGCGCGGCAGGGTCAGCACCACGTCGCGCCCGCCCACCAGCGGCACCTTCAGCCGCTCCCCGAGATAGACCGGCGCCTCCTCGATCGTGTCGGAGGCGCGGAAGAGGGCCACGTTCTCGAACTCGCGGAAGCCCCATTCCATCAGCCGCTCGGTCTCCTCGCGGCGGGCGGACATGCTGGGCAGCCCGTTCACCACCAGGATCAGGCGCCGGTCCCCGCGCTTGGCGCTGCCGGTCAGGCCGTAGCCGGCCTCCTCCGTATGGCCGGTCTTCAGCCCGTCCGCGCCGGCCACCCGGCCCAGGAGGGGGTTGCGGTTCTCCTGGTTGATGTCGTGCCAGCGGAAGTTGCGCTCGCCATAGATCCTGTAATGGTCCGGATGGTCGTTGATGATGTGCCGCGCGAGCGTCGCGAGGTCGCGGCAGGTCATCCGGTGCTCGGGGTCGGGCCAGCCCGTGGCGTTGCGGAAGGTGCTGTTCTCCAGCCCGAGCCGGCGGCCGTAATCGTTCATCAGCTCGGCGAACTGCGTCTCGCTGCCCGAAATCCCCTCGGCCAGCACGATGCAGGCATCGTTGCCGGACTGGATGATGACGCCGCGGATCAGGTCCTCGACCTTGATGTTGTCGCCCAGCCCCACGAACATCTTGGAGCCGCCCATGCGCCAGGCGCGCTCGCTGACGGGCAGCTCCTGGTCCATGCGGAGCCGGCCCTGCTTCAGCAGGTCGAAGACGACATACATCGTCATCAGCTTCGACATGGAGGAGGGCGGCATCCGCTCGTCCGCGTTCTTCTCCAGCAGCACGGCGCCGGTATCGGCATCGATGATCAGCGCCTGGCGCGCGATCGTGTCCACCGGCCCGAGCGGCGTGTTGGCCGGCGAGCCCGGCGGCGGCGCGGGCGCGCGCGAGCCGCGCTGCGCGCCCCGCGACTGCGCCCCGGCCTCACCCGCCACCAGCCCGCCCGAAAGCCCGATCGCGGCCATCGCCCCGATCATGTTCCGACGCTTCGGCATCCCCATGCCCCCCAGTTCCGTGACCGCGCCCGCCATTCAGCCATGGCGGGGCTGTCCTAATCCACGATGATCCGCGATTCCGATACGCCGGCGCGCAAGGCGCCGTCGAGCGCCCTGTCCGCCTCGGCCGGCGTGGCGAAGGGCCCGAGCCGGACCCGCCATTCCTGTTGCCGCGCCGCGCCGAAGGCCTCCACGCGGGCGCCGCCCAGCCGTGCGGCCTGGCGCTGGGCCGCCGCGCGGTTGGTGAAGCTGCTGCCCTGCACGAAGAGGCGCCCCGGCATGGCCGGGCCCTGAGAAACACGCTCGGGCAGCACGACCGGCGCCGCCGCGCGCTCCGCCCCGGCAGCCGCCGCCTGGATGACGGGGCCACGCCCCTCCCGGACCCGGTCCGCCTGCCGGGCCCCGGCGATGGGCGCCAGCGACTCCCGCTCTACCGACGCCGTCGGCGCGGCCGCGATGGCGGGGCGGCTGCCCTCCGGCGCCGGCAGGCCGCCGGCGAGGCTGCGGGACAGGTTGCCCTCGACCGCCAGCCGGACCTGGGCCGGGCGGCCGGGCGCGATGCCCAGCAGCTCCGCCGCCCGGCGGGACAGCTCGACCACCCGGCCCGGATCGGCCGGGCCGCGATCATTCACCCGCACCGCGAGCGAGCGTCCGTTCTCGAGATTCGTCACGGTGACGATGGCGGGCAGTTGCAGGGTGCGATGCGCCGCCATCAGGGCAGCGGGATCGTGCACCTCGCCATTGGGCGTGCGCCGGCCGGCGCGGCTATCGGCGGCCACGCCAGCCAGGCCGGTTTCCACCAGCCCGAAATCCTCACGCGGGTAGAACCAGAGGTCGCGCAGCCGGTAGGGCTCGCCCACGACATAGCGCGGCTCCCCCGCCGGCACGGGCGGCTCGGGGGCCTTGCAGCCCGAGAGCAGCGCCAGCCCAAGCCCGAGCCCGAAAAGGGCGGTGGCCCGCCTCACGCCACCCGGTCGGAGAGCATGCCGACCGCCAGGGCGTAGAAGTTCGAGGGGTTGTAGCGCCGGATGACGTTGAAGTTCTGATAGACGAGGAAGGCCTGCAGGCTGCCCGAGGAGACGCCGGGGCAGATCACCGCCCCCGTCATGTCCAGCGCCGGCACGGGCGTGCCATCGGTGAAGGTGAAGCCCTGGCGCGACCATTCGCGCAGCGGGCGCACATTCTCCCGCGTCGCCTGATAGGGGTCGAAGCCGGCGGGCAGCACCACCTCCCGGCCCCAGCGCTCATCCTCCCGCCAGCCGGAGCGGGCGAGGTAGTTGGCGATGGAGCCGAGCGCATCCGTCCGGTTGTCCCAGATGTCCTTGCGCCCGTCGCCATCGGCATCCACCGCCAGCCGCTCGAAGCTGCTCGGCATGAATTGCGGATGGCCCATCGCCCCGGCCCAGGAGCCGCGCATCCGCTCGGGCGTGACATGGCCGGCATCGAGGATCCGCAGCGCCGCCATCAGCTCGCCGCGGAAGAAGCTCGCCCGGCGCCCTTCCCAGGCGAGGGTCGCGAGCGCCTCGACCACGCCGAAGCCGCCGGTGTTCTGGCCGTAATTCGTCTCCATGCCCCAGATGGCCACCATGAAGCGGCCCGGCACGCGGAAGCGGCCCTCCAGCGATTGGAGCACGGCGCGGTTGTCGGCATAGGCGCGGCGGCCGTTGTCGATGCGGGTCTGGCTAACGATCCGGTCCCGGTACTGGTCCCAGGTCAGGGTGCTCTCGGCCTGACGGCGGTCCAGCTCGATCACGCGCTCCACCGGCCGGATGCCGGAAAGGGCGCGCTGCAAGGTGGCGTTGGAAACCCCGGCGCGGCGGGCATCCGCCCGCACGCCGTCGAGGAAGGCCTCGAAGCTGCCCTGCTGTGCCAGCGCGGGCGCGGCCAGCAGCAGGGCGGGGATGGAAAGGACGGACCGGCGGCTGAGGCGGCTCATGGGCGGAGAGGTGCCACTTCCCGCCTTCCGGGGCAACCGGGACGCTTCACAACAAGCCGTTGCGCCGCGTGCCTGAGACCGATCCTCATCCGGCCCGGCCGGGAGATGCCCTCTCCCGGCCGGCGCGGGTCAGAACCGGAAGGAGGCGCTGAAGGAGCCGAAGGACTGCACGCCCTTCTGGCCGTAGAACTCCTCGCTCCGCAGGACATGGGTGTAGGCGAAGCGTACCCCCCGCCACATCACGGCGGCCCCGGCCTGCGCGTCGCCCACGAAGATGCGCTTGTCCACGCGTGGCCCGTCCCGCCAGGTGTTGCCATCCAGGAAGATGTCGCGCGCGGTGGCGCGGCCCTCGACGCCCGCGAAGACATACCAGCCGAAATCCTGGCGGGGCTGGAAGAAGCCCGAGCCGGCCAGGGCCGGGCGGATCCGCACCGGGCCCCAATCGGCGTCCAGCCCGTCCCCGATGCGGAAGATGGCGCCGGCGGAGGCATAGGTCTGCACATTGCCGACCGCGCCCGCCACCACGGGGATGGTCTCGGCCTGGAGGGAGCCGATCTGCCCGGCCGGGATGCGCCAGCGGCGCTCCAGCAGCAGCGTCGCCGCCGGCTCGTCCTTCAGCTGCCGGTCCCAGCCCTCGGCGTTCCTGATGTTCAGGAGGTCGTGGTAGTTGTTCTGCACGAACTCGCCCAGCGCCGAGGGGCCCACCACGCCGAGCTGGATCTCGGCCAGGGTCTGGCTCCGCTCCGTGGTGCGGGTCAGGCTCGCCGCGCCGTAGAGATAGCCGGCATAGGGGCGGTCCCGCGGGTCCGGGTTCCGGCGGGACGTGTCCTGCGGCGTGTAGATGTTCTGGCCGAAGGACAGGCCCCAGCGGAGCTGCCCCGGCTCCACGGCATAATCCAGCGCCCGGTCCATCCAGGCCAGCGGCCAGGGCAGGTTCTCGGAGGGGGAACGCCAGGTCAGCAGCAGCCCGTTGGTGTAGTAGCGGTCCGACCCGCCGAAGAGGTCGTTCTCCACGGTCAGGCTCAGCGTGCCGCGCCAATCCGGTGGCTCCTGCGCCAGGGCCGGGGTGATGGCCGGCGCGGCGGAAAGCAGGGCGGCGAGGAGTAGGCCGGTGCGGCGCATCATGGTTCCCTTGGTCACGCAGCCGGTGTAACCCGGCCCCGCGCGCCTGTCGCGGCGCGATCGCCGGGGATGGGTGGCAGAGCGGTCGATTGCTCCGGTCTTGAAAACCGGCGTGGGCGCAAGCCCACCGTGGGTTCGAATCCCACCCCATCCGCCAGGGCGGGCGCCGCCCCTTTCCGCGAACCCATTCCGACACCGCGGGCACCCGCCATGCGGCGCAGCCCAGGGGCCCGCCGGGCGTTGGAGCCCCATGCCGGCCCCGCCAGCCCCCCTCTGCGCCCCAGGCCGACCGCACAGGCCGGGGCAGCTCCCGCAAGATGCGCCGGAGAAACGCCCCTTCGACTTCGACGAGGCCTTTCGCAGGCTCCGGCTGATGCTGGTGGACCGGCCCCGTGCGGCGATGTTCGAATTGCGGGACCGGGGCCACGGCACGCCCTTCGAGCAGCTGGTGGCCAGCCTCATCTCCGCCCGCACGCGGGACGAGGTGACCATCGCCGTCTGCCTCCGCCTTTTCGATGTTGCCCGTACCCCCGCCGCGATGGCCGGGCTGGAGGAGCCCGCCCTCGCCCGGCTCCTGCACGGCGCGACCTTTCCCGAGCCGAAGGCGCGGGACATCCTCGCCCTGTCGCGCCGGATCCGGGATGAGCTTGGCGGGGTGGTGCCGGACAGGATGGAGGGGCTGACCGCCTTCCACGGGGTCGGCCCGAAGATCGCGGCCCTGACACTGGGCGTGGCCTTCGGCCACCCGGCCATCGCGGTGGACATCCATGTGCACCGCATCGCCAACCGATGGGGCGTGATCGCGGCCGGCACGCCGGAGCGGAGCATGGCGGCACTGGAAGCCGTGCTGCCCCGCCGCTACTGGGTGGAGATCAACGAACGCCTCGTCCCCTTCGGCAAGTTCCTCTGCACGGGGGAGCGGCCGCACTGCTCCACATGCCTGCTGCTCGACATGTGCCGGCAGGTCGGGGTGGCGCGGGCGCGGTGAGGCCCTCCCGCCCCGCTCCACCGCGCGCGGATTCAGCCGCTCCAGGCCATTTGCCCGCCGGAACCCTGGCCCGCCGCCCGCCCCCGGGGCTAGACTGAGCCTGTGAACGCCCTCACCCCGCCCCGCGCCCGGCTGCCCATCGAGGTGGTGTTCGACCTCGTCTGCCCCTGGTGCTTCCTGGGCACGCGACGCCTGCGGCGCGCGCTCCGCGCACGGCCCGAGCTGGTGGCGGACCTGATGTGGCGCCCCTTCCTGCTGAACCCGGACCAGCCCGCGACCGGCCGGGAAACCCTCGCACGCCGCCCCGGCGGGGCGGACCGGGCCCGCCGCCTGCATGCCACCCTCGCCGAGATGGGGCGGGCCGAAGGCGTGCCCTTCCGCTTCGACCTGATCCACCGCACCCCGCCTTCGCTCGACGCCCATCGGCTGGTGCGGCTGGCGGCCCGGCGTGGCGTGGCCGAGGAGGTGGTGGACCGGCTGTTCCTGGCGCATTTCGCCGAAGGGGCGGATATCGCGGATCATGCGACCCTGGCCGGGATCGCCGCCGCCGCCGGGCTCGACCGGGGCGCGACCCGCCGTTTCCTCGCGGGCGACCAGGAGGCGGAGGCCGTGCAGGCGGAGAACCTCCGCGCGCATCGGCTGGGCATCAACGGCGTGCCCTGCTTCGTCCTCGCCGGCCGCCACGCCATCGCCGGCGCGCAGGAGCCGGAGGTGCTGCAACGGCTGCTCGACGTGGCGCTGACCGAAGTGGCCTGACGCCCGCGGGCGCGCCTAGCTCTCGAAGCGCAGCCGCAGCTCCCGCCGTCCGTCCGCGCGGGTCGTCTCGCGCATCGGTCCCGCCCGGAACCGGAGCAGCGCGACGGCCAGGGCCACCGCGTCCTCGTCCAGCGCGGCGGCGCTGGCCGGCAGGGCCCGCCCGGCCCAGGAGAGGCGCACCTCCAGCACCAGCTCGTCCCAGCGCGCCTCGACCTCCAACGGCGTGCCGGGCTCGAGCAGATCGGGCGCCGCGTGGCCGAACTCCTCCACCGCATGGGCCGCACGCTCCACCAGCGCGGCCAGCGCCCCCCAGCGCCCACCCGCCTCCGTGATGAAGGCGGCCAAGGCGTCGGCCCCCTGGGACGGCACCCAGCGGGTGGCGGCACGCGGCGCCGTGCCCAGGCGGAACACGGCGTTGAGGATCAGGGCCGTGGCGAGGGCGAGCACGAGCGACGAGCCGATCACCCCCCCCAGCCAGGCCGGCATGCGCGCGTAGAATTGCGGCACGAGGTCGTAGGAGAGGCCGAGGATCAGGGCGAGGCCGATGGTCGCGGTGCGCCGTGCATCGAGCATCCGCTGGGCGACGATGCCCATCCCGGCCGAGACGACGAAGGCCGCCGAGAAGAGCAGGATGGCGCCGAGCACGCTGCGCGGGATGGCCAGCACCAGCGCCGCCGTGCCCGGCAGGAGGGCCAGGGCGCACCAGAACAGACCGACCGCGACCGCGACGCGCCGCGCGAGGATGCGGGTGGCGACCGAAAGCCCGATGCTGGCGGAATAGGTGTTCAGCCCGGGCACCCCGAGCAGCCCCGCCAGCAGCGTGCCCACGCCATCGGCCAACGTGCCGCGCCGGATGCTCTCGATGTCGGGCGCGGTCCAGCGGGGGTCGTTGGCGCGCTGAGCCGTGACGATGTCGCCGGAGGCGCGGGCGAGGCAGGCCAGCGCCCCCATGAGGAAGCCGGGCAGCAGCGTCCAGTCCCACGCCACCGGCAGCACCAGCGGCCAGGCGATCGGCGCCCAATCCGGCACGGCCGATGCCGCGGCATGGCCGCCCGCGCCCTCAAGCAGAAAGGTGAGGGCCGTGCCGCCGACCAGCCCGCAGAGCGCGGCCAGTGGCCGCAGCCGCGCCCCGCCCCAGACCGAGGCGCCGAGCACCAGGGCGAGGGCGAGGAGGCCGCCGGCCAGGGCGGCCGGGGTATCCGGCCCCGCGCCCCGGCCGATCCCAAGCATGAGCCGGAAGCCGAGCAGGCCGAGGATCACTCCGATCAGCAGCACGACGAGCCCCATCACCTCCGCCGGAACCCAGGCGCGCAGCCGCCGGATCTGGGTCGCCAGCAGGATTTCGAGGAGCCCGGCGGCGATGGTCATGGCCGCCACCGCGCCCAGCCCGCCGATCCGCGCCGCCGCCAGGGCCGGCGGAACATAGGCCGCCGTGAACACGGCGGGGATGAGGAAGCCGGAGCCGATGCCGCGCCAGCCCCAGGCCTGGATGAGCGTGGCCAGCCCCAGGGCGAGCATGCAGAGGTCGAGGTAGCGCGCCCGCGTCACCGCGTCCGCCCCCGCCGCATCCGCGACGAGGAGCGGGAAGACGAGGGTGACGGACATGATGGCCGCGTGCTGCAGCGCGGCGCCGAACACGGTGGTCCAGGGCGGCCGGGAATCCAGCGGCCATGATGCCGTCGCCGCCCGGTCCGCCATGCCGTTTCCCCCCGGGCGCCGCGTTCCGCTGGTCCCCTGCCCCAGCCTAGGCCGCCTTCGCCTCGCTGGCGACGCGCAGCAGCGCCTGGAGGATCTCCCGCGCCACCTTCACCCGCTGCGCCAGCTCCATCTCCCGCACCACGGCGAGCTTGTGGTCCGGCCGCAGCTTCACCGCGCCCTTCTGGGAGACGACCCAGGCCGCCAGCCCGCCGGGATTGGCGAAGTTGTTGCGCCGGAAGGCCAGCACGATGCCCTTGGGCCCCGCATCCAGCTTCTCCACCCCGGCCTCGCGGCACATGCGCTTGATGGAGACGACCTGGAGGAGGTTCTCCACCTCTGGCGGGATGGGCCCGAAGCGGTCGGTCAGCTCGGCCGCCATCGCCTCCAGCTCCGCCTCGTTCGCCAGCCCGCCGATGCGGCGGTAGAGGCCGAGGCGCACGGGAAGGTCGCGCACATAATCCTCGGGGATGAGGACGGGCAGGCCGAGATTGATGTTGGGCGTCCAGTCCCGGTCCGGGGCCTCGCCCTTCGCGCCCTTGCCCCGCTGGCGGTTGCGGATGTCCTGAACCGCATCCTCCAGCATCTGCTGGTAGAGCTCGATCCCGACCTCCCGCACATGGCCGGACTGCTCGTCGCCCAGCAGGTTGCCGGCGCCGCGAATGTCGAGGTCGTGCGAGGCGAGGGTGAAGCCGGCGCCCAGGTTATCGAGCGTCTGCATCACCTCGAGCCGCTTCTGCGCCGCCGCCGAAAGGCGATGGGATTGCGGCCAGGTGAGATAGGCATAGCCGCGCTGCTTCCCGCGCCCGACCCGCCCGCGCAGCTGGTAGAGCTGGGCGAGGCCGAACATGTCGGCCCGGTGGATCAGCAGCGTGTTCACCGCCGGCATGTCCAGCCCGGACTCCACGATGTTGGTGGAGAGCAGGATGTCGTATTTCTGGTCGCCGAACTCGGTCATCACCCGCTCGAGCTCGGTCGGCGTCAGCCGCCCGTGGGCCTGGGCGACGCGGATATCCGGCACGATCTCCGTCAGCCGCGTCGCGACCTTCGGCAGGTCCTCCAGCCGGGGCACCACGCAGAAGACCTGGCCGCCGCGGAAGCGCTCGCGCTGGATCGCCTCGCGGATCACCACGCTGTCCCAGGGCATGATGAAGGTGCGCACCGCCAGCCGGTCCACCGGCGGCGTCGCGATCACGCTCATCTCCCGCACGCCCGAAAGCGCGAGCTGCAGCGTGCGCGGGATGGGGGTGGCGGTCAGCGTCAGCACATGCACATCGGCCTTGAGCGACTTCAGCCGCTCCTTATGCGCCACGCCGAAATGCTGCTCCTCATCGACGATGACGAGGCCGAGATCGGCGAATTCCACCCCCTTGGCCAGCACGGCATGGGTGCCGACGACGATGTTCACCGTGCCGTCCTTCAGCCCGGCCTTCACCTCCGCCTGCTCCTTCGTCGTCGCCATGCGGGAGAGCTGGCCGACCTTGATGGGCAGCCCCTCGAAGCGCTTGGTGAAAGTGCGGTAGTGCTGGCGCGAGAGAAGGGTGGTGGGCACCACCACGGCCACCTGGGCACCGGTCATCGCCACGACGAAGGCGGCGCGGAGCGCGACCTCGGTCTTGCCGAAGCCGACATCGCCGCAGATCAGCCGGTCCATCGGCTTGCCGGCCGAGAGATCCTCCAGGATGTCGGAGATGGCGCGCAGCTGGTCCTCCGTCTCCGCGAAGGGGAAGCGGGCGCAGAACTCGTCCCAGGCGCCTTCGGGCGGGGTGGCCATCACCCCTTCCTTGGTCTGGCGCTCGGCGGCGGTGCGGATGAGCTGCGCCGCCATGTCCTGGATGCGGGACTTCGCCTTGGCCTTTCGGTTCTGCCAGGAGACGCCGCCGAGCTTGTCCAGCGCGACACCCGCGGAATCGCTGCCGAAGCGGGTGAGGACCTCAATATTTTCGACCGGCAGGTAGAGCTTGTCCCCGCCGTCATAGATCAGACGAAGGCAGTCATGCGGCGCGCCGCCGGCATCCAGCGTCTCCAGCCCGTCATAGCGGCCGATGCCATGGTCTGCATGGACGACGAGGTCGCCCTCCTCGATCTCCGTCGCATCCGCGATGAACTGGTCCGCGCGCTTGCGGCGGCGCGGCGGGCGGGCGATGCGGTCGCCCAGCAGGTCCTGCTCGCCGGTGACGGAGATCCCCGGCTCGCCATCGGCACCGGCCCCGCCGATGAAGCCGCGCTCCAGCCCCCAGACGGCCAGCCCGACCACCCCCGGCGGCAGCTTCCGCACGCCGGGCCAGTCCTCCACCGTCTGGGTCGGCACGTTCGCCTCCCGCAGCAGGTTCGCCAGCCGGTCGCGCGAGCCACGGGTCCAGCCCGCCAGGACCGCCCGCCGCCCCTGCCCCGCCATGGCCTTCGCATGGTCGTGGAAGGCCTGGAAGACATTGCCGCCGGCCTGGCGCACCTCGGTGAACAGCCGCCCCTGGCGGCCGCCCGCCTCGATCCCCTCGGTGCCGTCCGGCTTGCCGAAGGGGTTGAAGCGGAGCACCGGCCCGCCGGAGAGCATCCGGTCCCAGCCCTTGCGGTCCAGGTAGAGGCGGCGCGGCGGCGCCGGGCGGTAGGGCACCTCCCCCTCGCGCGGCGGCAGCCGGCGGGCCTCGTAATGGTCCTCGATCATCTCCAGCCGGGCTTCCAGCGCATCCTCGGCCTGGTGGTCGAGGCTGGTGGAGGCGGCGCCGAGATAGTCGATCAGCGTCTCCATCCCTTCATGGAACAGCCCGGCCCAGTGCTCCATCCCCGGGTGGCGCTGCCCGGCGGAGACGCTGACATAGAGCGGGTCGTCCCCGGCCGCCGGGCCGAAGAGGTCGCGGTATTCCGTGCGGAAGCGGGTGATCGAATCCGGGTCGAGGAAGACCTCGCCCATGGGCCGGAGCCACAGCTCCTCCATCGCCTCGCCGCTGCGCTGGGTGCCCGGGTCGAAGCGGCGGATGCTCTCGATCTCGTCGCCGAACAGGTCCAGCCGCACCGGGTCCGGCTCGCCTGCGGGGTAGAGGTCGATGATGCCGCCGCGCACGGCGTATTCGCCCGGCTCCATCACGGTCCCCGCGCGGCCATAGCCATTGGCCTCGAGGAAGCCGATCAGCTTCTCGGGATCGGTCCGCCCGCCCTTGGCCAGGCGCAGGGTGGCCCCGGCGAACACCGCGCGGGGCGGCACCTTCTGGACCAGGGCGTTGACGGTCGTCAGCACGATGCGCGGCCGCGCCGGCGGCTCCATCAGCCGCGTCAGGGTCGCGACGCGCTCGGCCGTGATCTCGGGGTTGGGCGAGACGCGGTCATAGGGAAGGCAGTCCCAGGCCGGGAAGGTCAGCACCTCCGCCTCCGGCGCCAGAAAGGCCAGGGCGTCGGCCATGCGCTGCATCCGGGCATCGTCCCGGCACACATGCAGGACCGCCCCCTGCTCTTCCGCCCGCCGCCGGGCCACCAGGAGCCCGTCATACCCCTCGGGGGCGCCGTAGACGTCCAGGGCCATTCAGTTTTTCCGCATCTCTTCGGGTATTCCCGCCCCGGGAAGCGCGCTGGCCTCCATCAGGCGAAGCATCATCGGGGTTTGCAGCTCGGCCGGCACGGGGCGGCGGCCGGAGAGCCAGTCGGTCAGGTCCACATCCGGCAGCTCCAGCAGCTCCTCGATCTCGTCCAGCTCCTGCTCGGAGAAGGATTCGATCCGGTCCGAGACAAAGCCGCCGATCAGCAGGTCGGTCTCCTTCGTGCCGCGATGGCGTGCCCGGAAGAGCAAACGCCGCTTCCGCGGGGAGAGTTCGTTCAGTTCGTCATCCATCGCGCTTGCCCCGTTCGGCATTCGTTCGTGGCGTGCCATATACGCCCCGCTCCGAATCATGCCAGCCCAGCCAGACCACCTCTCCCCCCTTCTCGCCCCGATCGAGAGCCTCCCGGAGGCCGCGGGCAAGGCGCGCCAGCTGGCCGATGCGGCGGGCCCGCGGGTGCTGGACCTGCTGCTGCACCTGCCCGAACGCTATGTGGACCGGAAGCGGATCACCCGCCTCGCCGATGCGGCCGATGGGGACGTGGCGACCATCCCCCTTCTCGTGGAGGCGGTGACCGCGCCCCGCAACCCCTCCCAGCCCTGGGTGGTGAAGGGGCTGAGCGAGCGGGCGATGCTCGACCTCGTCTATTTCCTCCGGGCGAAATGGGTGGGGCCCTGGCTGCACCGGACCTTCCCCGAAGGTGCCGCCCGCACCGTCTCCGGCCGCGTCCGCCGCTATGGCCCGCGCTGGCAGATGGACGCGCCCGAATTCGTCGCCCCGCCCGACATCATCCCCGAGATCCAGCCGGTCTGGCCGCGGGTGAAGGGGCTGGGGCCGAAGGACGTGCAGAAGGCGATGAACGCCGCCCTGGCCCGCCTGCCCGCGATGCCGGAATGGCAGGACCCGGCCCATCTTCGCCGCCGCCGCTGGCCCGGCTTCACGGAGGCCCTTCGCGCCCTTCAGGCGCCCGCGACGGTCCCGGCCCCCGAGGTCACGGACCGGCTGGCCTATGACGAGCTGCTGGCCGGGCAGGTCGCCATCGGCCTAGTCCGCCGGGCGGTGCTGGAACGGCCGGGGCGTTCGCTCACCGGGGATGGCGCGCTCCGCGCCCGCGCCCTCGCCGCCTTCGGCCACGAGCCCACCGCGGCGCAGGCGCAGGCCGTCGCCGAGATCGACGCGGACCTCGCCGCCCCCCGCCGGATGCTCCGCCTGCTGCAGGGGGATGTCGGCAGCGGCAAGACGCTCGTCGCCCTGATGGCCATGCTCCGCGCCGTGGAGGCCGGGGCCCAGGCCGCCATCATGGCGCCGACCGAGATGCTCGCCCGCCAGCATCTGCGCACCTTCCAACGCCTGGCCGGGGCGGCCGGGGTGGAATGCGCCCTGCTGGCCGGCAGCGTGAAGGGCAAGGAGCGTTCCCGCGTGCTGCGCCGCCTGGCGGATGGCTCCCTGCCCCTGGTGATCGGCACCCACGCCCTGTTCCAGGAGGGGGTGCAGTTCCGCGACCTGGCCCTGGTGGTGGTGGACGAGCAGCACCGCTTCGGCGTGGCCCAGCGGCTGATGCTGACCGAGAAGGGCACGGAAACCGACGTGCTGGTCATGACCGCGACCCCCATCCCCCGCACGCTGCTGCTGACCCAATGGGGCGAGATGGCGGTTTCGCGGCTGGAAGGGCGCCCGGCGGGCCGCAAGCCCATCGTCACCCGCATCGTCAGCCGGGACCGGCGGGAGGAGGTGCTGGCCGCCCTGCGCCGCGCCTTCGCCTCGGGCAACCGGGCCTATTGGGTCGTCCGCGCCATCGAGGACGGGGAGGCCCATGACAACGTGGCGGCCGAGACCACCTTCGCCCAGCTGAAGGAGGTGTTCGGCGAGACCGTGCGCCTGGCCCATGGCGCCCAGAGCCTGGAGGTGCGCGAGGCGGCGCTGGGCGACTTCGCGGCCGGGAAGGCCCAGCTCCTCGTCGCGACCACGGTGGTGGAGGTGGGCGTGGACGTGCCCGAGGCCACCATCATGATCATCGAGCAGGCCGAGCGCTTCGGCCTTTCAGCCCTGCACCAGCTGCGCGGCCGGGTCGGGCGGGGCAGCGCCCAGTCCTACTGCCTCCTCCTGCCCTCCGCCGAGCTGCTGGAGGGGGAGAAGCGGCGGCTCTCCGTGATCCGGGACACGGAGGACGGCTTCGTCATCGCCGATGCCGATCTCGACCACCGTGGGGGCGGCGATGCGCTGGGCACCCGCCAGGCCGGGCAGATCGGGCGGCGGATCGCCGATCCGCAGCGCCATGGCGGGCTGGTGCGGGTGGCGCATCAGGAGGCGGAGCTGCTGCTGGAGAAGGACCCGGGCCTGGCCGCGACGGATCGGGGCCGCGCCGCGCGGACCCTCCTGGCGCTGTTCGACCATGACCCCAGCCTGAAGCCCCTGGCCGCGGGGTGAGCAGCGCGGCCGGCTAGTGCGCCGGGGCGGTGTTCTGCCGCGTGGTGAGGATGCAGGACGCATAATGGAGCAGGGCGGGCGCCAGGATGATCAGCACGAAAAGCGGCCCCTCATCCGCGATCCCGTAATAGCTCTGCCAGCGGATCTCCCGGCTCAGGCTGGGCGCGAAGCCGAAGACGACGAGGCGCGCGACCACCCCGAACAGCGTCGTCGCAAGAAGGAACCGCCAGAAGGTCAGCCCCACCAGGGTCAGCGCCGAGGCGGAGTAACGGCCCGGCTCGATGTTGAAGCGGAAGAGCCGGAACGCGTAGGCGCCGCTCGCCGCGAAGACGAAGACGCCGAAGAGGATGCCGAGGATCAGGGCGGCGACGAGGCTGATGCCGCTGTGGAAGCCCGCCTCGAAGGCGATCTTGAAATAGAGGAAGGCGGCGAACGCCCAGCCAGCCACGACGGCAACCATGGATCTTCCCGGGAAAGCCGCGCCCACCGATTCGGCGCCGCACCGTTCCATTCTCCGCGCAGACCGGGACGCGGACAACGCCCCGCCCCGCCCCCGGGGGGTCTTGCGCCCCTTCCCGCCCCGCCTTAACCCGGCGGGCGCGGGGGGCGCCCACCTCTTCGGTTGCGGTCCCTGCCTTGGGGGAAGTTCCGACCGTGGACGCGCCGCATATCGAGATCGACCGGCTGACCAAGCGCTTCGGCGCCTTCACCGCCGTCGATGACGTCACCTTCACCGTCAGGGCCGGCGAGGTGCTGGGCTTCCTGGGGCCGAATGGCGCCGGCAAGTCCACCACCATGAAGATGCTGGCCGGCTTCGTGACGCCCACGGCGGGCACCGCCCGCATCATGGGCGAGGATGTGGTGGAGCGCCCCGTGCCGGCGAAGCGCCATCTCGGCTTCCTCCCCGAGGGCGCGCCGACCTATCCCGAGATGACGGTCCAGGGCTTCCTCGCCTTCACCGCCCGCGCGCGGGGCTACCGCGGCAGCGAGGCGGCGGACCGCGTGCATGACGCCATGCGCATGACCCAGCTGGAGGAGGTGCGCCTCCAGCCGATCGAGACCCTCTCCAAGGGCTTCAAGCGGCGCGTCGGCCTGGCCCAGGCCCTGCTGCACGACCCGCCCGTGCTGGTGCTGGACGAACCGACCGACGGGCTGGACCCGAACCAGAAGCACGAGGTCCGCAACCTCATCGCGCGCATGGCGCCGAGCAAGGCCATGATCATCTCGACCCATATCCTCGAGGAGGTGGGCGCGGTCTGCACGCGCGCCATCGTCATCGCGCGCGGCCGCGTGGTGGCCGATGCGACGCCGGCCGAGCTGGCCCAGCGCGGCCCGGACCTCGACACGGTGTTCCGCGAGCTGACGCGGGAGGCCGCGTGATGGGAGGCGCCATGACCGTCGCCCGGCGCGAGCTGGCATCCTATTTCGCCACCCCCGTGGCCTATGTGTTCATCGTCATCTTCCTCGTCATGTCGGGCGCGCTCACCTTCACCGTGGGCGGCTTCTTCGCGCGCGGCACGGCGGATCTGCAGCCCTTCTTTGCCTTCGTGCCCTGGCTGTTCCTCTTCCTCGTGCCCGCCATCACCATGCGCCTCTGGGCGGAGGAACGGCGCCTCGGCACGATCGAGCTGCTGCTGACCCTGCCCATCGCGCAATGGCAGGCGGTGCTGGGCAAGTTCCTGGCGGCCTGGGCCTTCTGCGCCATCGCGCTCGCCCTCACCTTCCCGCTCATCATCACGGTGAACGTGCTGGGCGACCCGGATAACGGGGTGATCGCGGCGGGCTATGTCGGCTGCCTGATGGTCGCCGGCGCCTATCTCGCCATCGGCGCCGCCATCTCGGCCCTGACCAAGAACCAGGTCATCGCCTTCGTCCTCGCCGTCGCGGTCTGCTTCCTCTTCGCCGCCGCCGGCTCGCCGGTCGTGATCGAGTTCCTCAGCCGCAACACGCCTCTCCTGGCGGAGATCGCGCGCGGCCTGTCGGTCACGGACCGACTGGCCGCCTTCTCGCGTGGCGTGATCGCGCTGCGCGACGTCATCTTCTTCGTCAGCTTCATCGGCATCTGGCTCTTCGCCAACGCCATGGCCGTCGATCTGCGGAAGGCGGACTGATCCCGTGAGCGACACCTCTGCGAAGCCGCGCGGCCGCGGCCTCTGGCTCTCCCTCGGCGCCCTCGCCGCCGTGCTGGTCCTGGCGGTCGGCGTGAACGTGCTGGCCGACCGGTTCCTCGCCCGCGCGCGGATCGACCTTACGGAACAGCGCCTCTACACCCTCTCCGAAGGCACGCGGCAGGAACTCGCCGGCCTGCGCGACCCGGTCACGCTGCGCCTCTTCTACTCACGCCGCCTCGGCGCCGCCGTGCCGGTCTTCGGCGCCTATGCCGACCGCGTGCGAGAGATGCTGCGCGAATACGTCTCCCTCTCCGGCGGCAAGATCCGGCTGGAGATCCTGGACCCCGAGCCCTTCTCGGAGACGGAGGACCGCGCCCTGGCCTATGGGCTCCAGGCCGTGCCGCTCGATAACGCGGGGGAGCAGGTCTATTTCGGCCTCGCCGGCACCAACCTGCTGGATGACGAGCGCACCATCCCCTTCTTCCAGCCGGATCGGGAGCGCTTCCTCGAATACGACCTGACCCGGCTGGTCCATGAGCTGTCGAACCCGACGCGCCCCGTGCTCGGCGTCATCTCCTCCCTGCCGCTGAACGGCGACCCGCGCGCGATGATGATGCGGGTTCCCGGGGCCGGGCAGCCCTTCCAGGTGATGACGCAGCTGCGCCAGTTCTTCACCCTGCGGGACCTGGCGGCGGACAGCCAGGCCATTCCCTCCGAGGTGCAGGTGCTGATGGTGGCGCATGCGCAGAACCTGCCCGACGCGACCCTCTACGCCATCGACCAGTTCGTCATGCGCGGCGGCAAGCTGCTGGCGCTGACCGACCCCCACAGCGAGAGCCAGGCCGCGCGGCCCGACCCCACCGGCCGCCCCGCCGCCTCCACGGCCTCGAATCTCGACCGGCTGTTCAACGCCTGGGGGATCGAGGCCCCCTCCGAGCAGGTGGTGGTGGACCAGCGCGGCGCCTGGCGCGTGCGTGCCGGCCCGAACGACCGCGTGCAGGGCGTGGACTACCTCGCCTGGTTCAGCGCGCAGGGCGACAGCCTGAACCGCACGGATGTGGCGAGCGCCGAGCTCTCCCAGGTGACCTTCGCCAGCGCCGGCGAGGTGCGCCGCCGCGAGGGCAGCACGGTGGAGCTGACGCCGCTCCTCACCGCCTCGCCCCAATCGGCCCTGATCGAGGCCGCGCGCGTGCGGCAGCAACCGGACCCCGCCCGCATCCTGGCCGAGTTCAAGGCCGATGGGCAGCGCCATGTCCTGCTCGCGCGCGTCAGGGGCGTGCTTTCCACCGCCTTCCCCGAAGGGCCGCCCGCCCTGCCCGAAGGCGTGCAGCGCGCCGAGGGGCTTCCGGCCCATATGGCGCAGACCAACGGCCCCGCGAACTTCGTCGTCGGCAACGACACGGACATCCTGGAGGACCGCTTCTGGGTCCGCGTGCAGGACTTCTTCGGCCAGCAGGTGGCAACCCCGACCAGCGACAACGGCGCGCTGGTGACCAACCTGGCCGACACGCTGGCCGGTGGCGACTCCCTCATCTCCCTGCGCTCGCGCGGCGAGAGCCTGCGCCCCTTCACGCTGGTGGATGCCATGCGGACGGAGGCCGAGGCCCGCTACCGCCAGACCGAGCGCGGCCTGACCGAGCGCCTCCAGGCAACCGAGCGGCGCCTGCGCGAGCTGCGCCAGGGCCCGGGCGGGAACAACAGCCAGACCGTCATCACCCCGGAGCAGCGCGCCGAGATCGATGCCGCCCGCGCGGAGATCGTCCGCACGCGGCAGGAACTGCGGGGCGTGCAGCGCGAGCTGCGCCAGGGGATCGAGGGGCTGGAGACCTGGCTGCGGATCCTCAACATCGCGCTCGTCCCGGCGCTGATCACGCTGCTCGCCATTGGCCTGGCGGTCATGCGCGCGCGGCGCCGCGCGGCGGCACGGGGTTGATGCCATGCCGCTGAACCGACGCCACCTGCTCGCCCTCGGCGGAAGCGCCATCGTCGTGGCGGGCGCGGCCGCCCTGCTCGTGCCCGGCGGCGAGACGCCGCCGGAGCCCTCGGCCTCCCCCCTCGCCTTCCCGGCCCTGCCCGGCCGGCTTGAGGCCGCGCAGCGGATCGAGATCCGCCAGGGCGCCGCCAGCCTCACGCTGCAACGAAGCCCGGGCAACCTCTGGCTGCTGCCGGAGAAGGGCGGCTATCCCGCGCGCGGCGACCGCGTGCGGGAGCTTCTGGTCGGCCTGACCGAACTGCGCCTGGCCGAGCGCCGCACCGCCGACCCCGAATCCCTCGCTCGGCTGGGGCTGGACGATCCCGGCCCGAACTCCACCGCCGTGCTGCTGCGCGTGCTGGACGGCGCGGGCGCGCCGCTCGCCGCCCTCATCGTTGGCCGGCGCCGCACCCGCACCCAGGGCGGGGTGCCGGAAAGCGCCTATATCCGCCGGCCCGGCGAGAACCAGTCCTACCTCGCCGAGGGGCGCATCCCCGTGGATGCCGATGCCCAGCTCTGGATCGAGCGCGAGATCGCCAACCTGCCGGAGGAACGGGTCCGCCGCGTGATCGCGGTGCGGGACGGCCGGACGGTGGAGCTGTTGCGCGAGGAAGGCCCGGATGGCCGCCTGCGCATCGTCCTGCCCGGCGACGCGCCGCCCGCCGACGAGGTCTCGCTCGACGAGGTCGGCCGTGCTCTGGAAGGGCTGACCTTGCTCGACGTGCGGCCGGAGGCCCAGGCGCCGGGCCAGCCCGCCGGAGAGGGCCGCTTCATCCTGACGGACAACCTGATCGTCACCGCGCGCATGCGCCAGGATGGCGGCAATGTCTGGATGACCATCTCCGCCACGGGTGACGAGGAAGCCGCCCGGCTCAACGCGCGCTGGCGCGGCTGGGCCTATCAGGTCGGCACCTGGAAGCTCCCGGCCTTCGCGCCCAGCCTCGAAACCCTGCGGAAGCGCGAGGGGTGAGCGGGCGGGAATATCCCGATCGCCCCTGGGTCGGCATCGGCTGCCTCGCCTTCCGGGGCGAGGACGTGCTGCTGGTCCGCCGCACCCGCCCGCCGCGTGCGGGCGAATGGACCGTCCCCGGCGGGGCGCAGAGCCTGGGCGAAACCGCCGAGGACTGCGCCCGGCGCGAACTGCGCGAGGAAACAGGGGTGGAGGTCGGCCCCCTCACCCTGGCCGCCTGCGTGGACATCGTCCTTCCCGGCGACGAGGGAGGGATCCGCTTCCACTACACCATCGTGGACTTCGCGGGCCGCTGGACCGCCGGCGAGCCGCGAGCGGGCGACGACGCGAGCGAGGCGCGCTTCTTCTCCCCTGCGGAACTGGCCGGGCTCACTCTTTGGGACGAGACCCTACGGGTGATCGCCGAGGCTCGGCGGCGGCTCCTGCCGCTGTTCTGAGCTGGAGGTCTGTCCCGGGGAGAGGAAGAAGGAATTCTTCCTCTCCCCGGACCCCTCACCATCATCTTTTTCTTTAAGTTGGAGGCATTCCGCTGACGGTGCGCCTGAGGTCTAGGACCTCAGGCGACTGCAAGCGCAGGATCAGGGGTAGAGACCCCTTCGATCATCGTATCCACGGCAGTCCGATGGGGTTCCAAGGGCCTCAGGCCCTTGGCGGGTGGAGGGGGGAGCCCCCCGAAACACCGAAATCAGGCGTAGAGCCGCTCACCCTGCAGGTTGGTGTAGAGCGGCGCGACGAACTCGCCATAGCCATTGAAGATCCGCGTCGGCACGCGCTCGTTCGAGCCGAGCAGGCGCTCGGAGGCCTGGCTCCAGCGGGGATGGGCGACTTCCGGGTTCACATTGGCCCAGAAGCCGTATTCGCTGGATTGCAGCTTTTCCCAGTAACCCACGGGGCGTTGCGCCTGGAAGGTGACGCGCGTGATCGATTTCGGCGCCTTGAACCCGTATTTCCAGGGCGTGATCGCGCGGATGGGGGCGCCGTTCTGGGGCGGCAGGGGCTTGCCGTACATGCCGGTGGCGATGAAGGCGAGTTCGTTCTGGGCTTCCTCGATGGTGAAGCCGTCCGAATAGGGCCAGGGGTACCAGGACTGGCGCAGGCCCGGCATGGTGTCGCGCTGGGCCGCCGTCTCGAAGACGACGTATTTGGCCTCGGGCTTGGGGGCGGCCAGCCGCACCAGCTCCGCCATGGGGAAGCCGGTCCAGGGCACGGTCATGGCCCAGGCTTCCACGCAGCGGAAGCGGTACACCCGCTCCTCCAGGTTCACCTGCTTCAGCAGGTCTTCCAGCCCGATCTCGCGCGGGCTCTCCACCAGCCCGTCGAAGCGGATGGACCAGGGGCTGACCTTCAGGCGCTGCGCGGCGGAGGCGATGCTCTTGGAGGTGCCGAACTCGTAGAAGTTGTTGTAGCTCGCCACGTCCCGCTCCGGCGTCGGCTCGCGGCCGGGCTGGAAGCGGGTGTTGCGCATGGCGGGCGCGGCCGCCTGCGCCAGGGCGGGCGGCGCCAGCGCCGCCCCGGCGAGGAGCGCGCCGGCGCCGAGCGCCGCGCGTCGGCCCATCACCAGGGCTTCCGGTGTCGCGGCACTCTCCGGCAGCTCCCAGCCACGGCGGATGCGGATCAGCATGCTGGCCTCCCAAGGCGGTTCCGTTGAACTCGGGTGTCCCGCGCCCGGTTCAAGGGCGGGGCGCCTCAGCGGCCCAGGCGCAGTTCCGCACGCTGGACGATCCCGCGGAACTTCGCCAGTTCCGCCGCGAGGAAGGTGCGCGTCTCCTCCGGCGTCGTTGCCGGGGCGGGATCGACCCCCGCCGCGGCCAGGCGCTCCCGCGTGGCAGGGTCGGCCAGGGCCGCGCTCACTGCGGCGTTCAGGGCGAGCAGCGCGGGTTGCGGCAGGCCCTTCGGGGCCAGCAGCACGTTCCAGGTCGTCACGTCAAAGCCACGGGCCACGGTCTCGTCCAGGGTGGGGATCTCCGGGAAGAGGGGATGGCGCGCCTTGGATGTCACGGCCAGGCCGCGCGAGAGGCCGTCGCGCAGATGCGGGGCGGAGGAGGCGAGCACCTCGAAGGAATAGGCCACCTCGCCCTTGGCCAGCGCCTCCATCACGGCCGAGCCGCCACGGTAGGGCACATGCTCCGCATCCATGCCGCCGACCGAGATCTTCAGGTACTCGCCCGTGAGATGCCCGACGCCACCGACGCCGGAGGTGGCCCAGGACAGCGCCCCGGGCTGGGCGCGAACGGCCGCGACCAGCTCGGCCACCGTCCGGTGCGGTGAGCTGGCCGGCACCACCACCACCAGCGGCCCGCCGCCCAGCACCGCCACGGGGCTGAAATCCGCCACGGGGTCATAGGGCGTCTGGCTCGGCAGGGCGGCGGGGTTGGTGGCGTGGGAGGAGGCCGTGCCGACAAGCAGGGTGTAGCCATCCGCCGGGCGCTGGCGCACCCATTCGCTGCCCACCGCGCCGCCGGCCCCGGCGCGGTTTTCCACGATGATCCGGGCATTCGGGCCGAGCCGCGGCCCCATGCGCTCCGCCAGCACCCGCGCCGCGATGTCCGTGGAGCCCCCGGCCAGGAAGGGCACGACGAGGGTGATCGCCCGGTCCGGCATCCAGGCCTGGGATTGGGCGCGGGCCGGGATGGCAGGGGCGGCAAGGGTGGCGGCAAGCAGGAAGCGGCGGCGCATCGGGACAGTCCTCCAGCACGGCCCCTCTGCCCGGTCGGCGGGAGCCTTGCGCGCAGTGTCGCAGCCGAAGGATGGGCTTGGAACCCTGCCTAGCGCGGCCTCGGCATCAGGGCGGCCGGCTGCTCCCCCGCAGGGGTTTCCACGCGAAGGAGACGGTAGCGTTCGGCCTCGATGCCGTTCCGGCTCCGGGTGATTTCCCCAATGGGCGCGGCGCCGGGCCAGAGGGAGGGTCCGTCCCCGCGCCGGAGGCTGCGCAGCATGATCCCGCCTTGCCCCTCCGGCGGCGCGGGAAGGGTGAAAAGGTCCCACCGGTCGCCGATGGCGATGACGGGCACGCCGGGCGGGAGGTGCAGGGCCAGCTCGGCGGCGAGCCCGTATTCCTCGGCGGCCACGAAGGCGGCATTGGCCTGGAGCCGCGCCTCCTCCACCTCCCGCGCCAGCTCGGGCCAGCCGCCCAGCCGCGCGAGGGTGGGGTCGGCCGAGCGCGGCAGGGCCAGCGGGGCGAAGCCGGCCTGGATCAGGATCAGCGCCGTCAGCACGGTGCCCAGCGCCGCGCCGGCGCGCTGCCAGCGGGCGGAGGTGAAGGCGGCCGCCGCGATGCAGGCGGCGGGGTAGAGGATGACCGGCCAGTTCCCCTGCACCCGGCTTCCCGTGGCCTGCCAGAGAAAGATCAGCGCGGCCGGCAGGCTGAGCGCCGCGAGCAGCCCGGCCGCTCCGTCCCGCCGCCTTGCCCAGGCCAGGGCCGCCACACCCAGGCCAGCCATGCAGATCACGAAAAGGATCGGAGAGGCCAGGCCCAGCTGGCCGGCCAGCAGTTCCCCCACATAGCGCAGGCCGAATTCCCCGCCCGCCCCGGCCCGCCCGCCCTGCTTGGCGAAGGAGGCCCAGCCATGGGTGGCGTTCCAGGCGACGACCGGCAGGAACAGCAGCACCGCGAGCGCACCGCCGGCATAGAGCCGCGCATCCCGCCACCAGCGCCGCGCCGTGGGTTCGATGAGAAGCCAAAGCACCAGCCCCGCCCCGAGCAGCACCGCCGTGTATTTCGAGAGCAGCGCACAGCCGGCGAAGGCGCCCACCGCCAACCACCAGCGCCCATCGCCCGCGGCATGCAGCCGCGCGACGGCCCAGAGCGCGAGACACCAGAAGACGAAAAGCGGGGTATCCGGCGTCATCAGCACCGCGCCGGCGCTGGTCAGCGGCATGGCGTTCAGCAGAAGGGCCGCCCAGCGCCCCGGCCGCAGCCTGGGCATCACCGCATCGCCCGCCCCCGCGATTGCCAGGGAGGCGATGGCGAGCCCGATCGGGCCGAGCAGCCGGATGCCGAGGGCGCCATCCCCGGCCAGGGCCGTGCCCGCCGCGATCCAGGCCGCGACCATGGGCGGGTGGTCCAGGTAGCCGGGCTGCAGGTCCCGCGCCCAGACCCAATAATAGGCCTCGTCCGGCGAAAGCGGCAGCAGCGCCGCCGCGCCCAGGCGCAGCGCCGTGACGGCCAGCAGGGCGGCCAGCCAGGGGTTCAACGGCCGCGCCACACCAGGGTGGAGGAGACGGCGTAGTTCCACACCACGGTCAGCAAGGCGCCCGCCGCGCCCGCCAGCCCCCATCCGGCCAGCCCTTCGCGCAGAAGCAAGCCCGCCACGCCCACATTCGCCGCCGCCCCGATGCCGCAGCCGATGTAGAAGACCACCAGCCCGCGCGCGAGGCCGCCGCCGCGCAGCCGCAGGTCCCGGTAGGTGATGCGGTTGTTCAGCAGGAAGTTCACGGTCATCGCTACGAAAGTGGCGGCCCATTGGGCGGCCTCGAAGCGGATGCCCGGAAGCTGCACGGCCAAGGACAGCGCCGCCAGGTGCACGAGCACGCCGATGGCGCCCACCGCCGCGAAGGAGACGAAGCGCCAGGGCAGCCAGCCGCCCAGCGCCTTGTCCATCAGCAGGCCCAGGAATTCGAGGAGGACCGTTGCGTCCAGCTTCGACTCCCCCGCCTGGCGCGGACGGAACCGATAGGGGATTTCCGCCACCCGGAGCGGCCGGCCGGCCGAGAGCAGCAGGTCGAGCAGGATCTTGAAGCCGCGCGCCGAGAGCTTCGGCGCCAGGGATTCGAACAGCGCGCGCGGCATCAGGAAGAAGCCGCTCATCGGGTCGCCCACCGGGGTGGGCAGCAGAAGGGCCGCCAGCCGCGTGCCGGCATCGCTCACCTTAGCGCGGGCGGCCGAGAATCCGGTGCCGGCTTCGCCGCCTTCCGCATGACGGCTGCCGATCGCGACCTCCGCCCCCTCCCGCACGGCCGCCAGCATGGCGGGAAGGATGGTCTCGTCATGCTGCAGGTCGCCATCGATCACCGCCACATAGGCGGCGGAGGAGGAGAGCACGCCCTCCGTTACGGCCGAGGCGAGTCCGCGCCGGCCGATGCGCCGAAGCCCGCGCACGCGCGGGTCCCGCGCCGCGATCTCCCGCACCCGGGCGGTGGTGCCATCCGGGCTGTCGTCATCGACGAAGACGACCTCCCAGGCGATGCCCCGCAGGGCCTCCTCCAGCCGCGCCACCATGGGGGCGACATTCGCCGCCTCCTTGTAGCAAGGCACGACCACGGTGAGTTCCGCGGGAAGTTCGGCAGTCTGGGTCGGGGCGTGGGTCTGGGCCGGCACGGCGGCGGCTTAGCCCGCGCCGCGCCGGGCCGGAAGGGGTTCCCGGGCCGGGCTGCCTCGCGGCCCCGCCCCTTCCGGCCCGGGGCGGATGGGATTAGCGGAGGCGCCGCAACCGGAGTGCCCCATGCCCGACCTTTCCTTCCTGCCGCCGGGCATGCCCTCGCTCGATGCGCTCGGGCCCGTGGTCGCGATCATCGCCTTCTCCGCGCTGTTCCGGGGCTTCACCGGCTTCGGCTTCGCCATCATCGCCGTGCCGCTGCTGAGCCTGGCGCTGCCGCCGTTGCTCGCCGTGGCGCTGGCGGCCGGGCTGCAGCTGCTGGGCGGGTTGATGGACCTGCCGCAGGCCTCCCGCGCCTGCCACTGGCGCTCGGTGCGCTGGCTGCTCGTTGGGGCGCTGGTCGCCTCCCCCTTCGGCACGCTCCTCCTGGCCTGGCTGCCGGCGGATGCGGCGCGCCTGGCCCTGGCGGCGGCCTGCGGGGCGGCGGTGCTGGCCCTGGCCTCCGGCGCCGGGTTCCGTCGCATGCCGGGCCGGGTGGCCACCATGGGGGCCGGGGTGCTGTCGGGGCTGTTCAACGGGCTCGCGGCCATGCCGGGGCCGCCCGCCCTGGCCTACTACCTCGCCCTTCCCCTTACCCCGGTGCAGGTGCGCGCCTCGCTCATGGCCTTCTTCGCCTTCTCGGCCATGGCCTCCACCGCCAGCCTGATCGCCATCGGGGCGTTCGGCTGGCGGGAGGTGGTGCTGGTGCTGGCCGGGTTGCCGCTGATGATCGGCGGCTCGCGCCTGGGCGCCTTGCTGTTCCGGCGGGCGGGCGGGGCGCACCGGAACGTCTCCCTCGCGACCCTCGCCCTCGTCGCGCTGCTCACCGCGGGCCGGGGTCTGTCCGGCCTGTTCGGCGGGCCCTGACCGCGCTAACGCGCCAGCGCCTGCAAGCCGTCCCAAGAGCCGGCCGGACAGCACTGAATATTCGTTTCGATAACGGCGAGTATCGTGAAGAACTGCCCGTAGGAGTGCCTGCCATCGCCGATCCAAGGCGGCCAGATTGGGCGGACGGTGTTTCAAGATGCCGTGAACAACCCGGAGTTGTCTGAAAAACGGGGCTTCTACCCTGACGTTCATCGTTGACCGTTATTTTTTTGTCGAACCTAAGTTCTATCCACCGGAATCACCCCGGGGTTCAGAAGAAGAGATCGGAGCCAAGACGGGAGGGTTGAAAAACCTTTTCCTGTCATCGGAGGATCGCGACTTCCGGACGGACAGAACATCGGAGTATCGACGAATGCCAGATCTGCTCACAGTCGGTGCGTTATTTGGTTCTCAGAACCTGTCCGATGGACAGAGCTACGATACGACGGTGGCCTCTGTGTATCTCGGTGGCACGGTCAACGTGACCAATGGGTCTATCCTGAACCTCGATCCGGTGGCGGCCGTCGGTGTCGCGACCACTTTCAACGTCTCGGACGGCGGAACCGTCAACTACGACCCCACGCTCGGCGTGACAGCTGCGAACACCTTCAACATTGGCTCCGGCGGCACGCTCAGCCTGGGCGAGGACGTGACGGCCAGCGCCCTCGACAACATCAACTTCACCTCCCCGACCGAGGGGCCCGGCGGCACGCTGATCATCCCGGAGAGCGTGCTCAGCGCCAATGTGATCAGCTCCATCGACGGCTTCGGCGTCAGCGACTCCCTCCAGATCGCGAACCCCGACGGCACCATCGCCTCCGGCGACTACAACACCGATACGGGCGAGCTGGTCTTCTACGACGCCGAGGGACAGCAGGTGTCCACGCTCCAGCTCGGGCTGGACGGCGATGTCAATGCCGAGAACTTCGCCATCAACGTCAACGGGGACGGTTCGCTGTCGGTGGTCGCCTGCTATCTTCGCGGCACGCGCATCGCGACGGACCATGGCGAGGTCGCGATCGAGGACATCCGCATCGGCGACAAGGTGGCCACGGTTGCCGGCACCTTCCGTACGGTGAAGTGGATCGGCCGCCGCGGCTACTCCAGCACCTATGCCGCGAAGACCCCCGAGGTTCAGCCCATCCTCTTCACGCGCGGCTCGATCGCCGAGAACGTGCCGGTGCGCGATCTCTATGTGTCGCCCCAGCATGCCATGTTCATCGACGGCGTGCTGGTGGACGCGGAGCTGCTGGTGAACGGCAAGTCGATCCGCCGGATTGAGACCGACGAGGCCGTCGAATACTTCAACCTTGAGTTCGAGACGCACGACGTCATTCTCGCCGAAGGTGCGCCCTCCGAGAGCTTCCTGAACCGCGACTGCCGGGACATGTTCCAGAACGCGGCGGAATACGAGGTGCTCTATCCTGGCGAGACGCCGTGCGAGCCTGTCTTCTATGCCCGGCGCGTGGCCGACGGCCATGCCCTGGCCGCCATCCGCGAGCGCCTGAACGCGCGCGCCGGCCTTGCCGGCGCCGAGCCGGCGGCACCTGGCGTGCTGGAGGGCGCGGTGGACCGGGCCGACTGGTCACGCGTCGCGGGCTGGGCGCATGACCGCGCCAATCCCGGCCGGCCGGTCGAGCTGGAGGTGCTGGTGGACAGCCGGGTGGTCGCCCGCGTGATGGCGAACCGCTACCGCGCCGACCTCGAGAAGGCAGGCTTCGGGGATGGCCGCTGCGGCTTCGACATCGAGTTGCCCGAGGCGCTCTCGCCCCGATCGCACCACTCCATCGAGGTTCGCCGCGCCGCCGATGCGCAGCCGCTGCGCGGTGCTCCGCTCCTGCTGGAAGCGGTGCCCGAGCTGGCCAGCACCGGCAGCCTGCTGAAGGCGGTCTGCTCGGATATCGGCGGTGCCGACCCGACGCAGCTCGACCGGATGCTGCGCCTGGTGATGGACGGCCTCGACAAGGTGGTCCAGGCGAAGACGCGGGACGAAGGCCAGGGCCATGCCCGGCAGACCCGCTTCCACGCCCGGGGTGAAGCCGTGCACCTCCCCGCCACCGACAAGGTGGCCTGAGGTCCGGCTGATGGGCACGCTGCGCGGCCGTCTGGATCGTGCCACCTGGAACAGCCTGGACGGCTGGGCCTATGACGCGGAGACCCCCGGGTCTCCCGTCGAGCTGGAAGTGCTGGACAACGACCAGCCGATCGCCCGTTTCCTCGCGAACCGCTACCGCGCGGATCTGGAGAAGGTCGGGCTGAAAGGCCATTGCAGCTTTTCGCTGCGCTTGCCGCTCGGCTGGTCCGGCATGACGGAGCGTGTCATCACCGTGCGGCGGGTCTCGGATGGAGCGATCCTTCCAGGCTCGCCCATGGTGCCCGAGCTGCCCCAGGATGCGGCCACCCGCATGCAGCATTCGCTGGAGCAGCTCGTCCGCGCGGCCACGGCGGAAGGCGTGGCCCGCGACCCCGGCGAGCATGAGGCGCTCCTGCAGTTGCTCGCCAACACGGCCGAGCGGATGCTGCGGGCCCGCCTGGAGCATGGCGAGCCCGCGGCGCTGGATGTGGAGGCCTTCTACCAGCGGTGGAAACCGTTGCTGGAGAACCGGAGCCTTCCGGTGCGCCGGCAGGCCGCGGACCGCCCGCCCGAGCTGCGGCGGCGTGCCCTCGTCATCGACGACGCCCTGCCCCGGCCCGGCCGCTCCGCCAGGGAGGCCGCGATGCTGGACCACATTGGGGCGCTCCGCCGCCTGGGATACGAGGTTCTCCTCGCCCCCCAGGACATGGCGAGCGACCCGGCGGCCGAGGCGGCGCTGGAGGAGCGGGGCATCCAGCCCTGCCTGGGTCCCTATTACGCCTCGGTGGAGGAGGTGCTGCGCCGCAATGCCGGCATGCTGGACCTCGTCTGGATCCAGCGGCTGGGCAACTTCATGCAGTATGGCGGCATGGCCCGGCACCACGCCCCCAGGGCGCGGCTGGTCTATGGCGCGGGCACGCTGAGCCATCTCCATCTCAGCCGCCGCGCGGCCGTGGACGAGCTGGGCGAGATCATGCGCCATTCCCGCGCGGCCAAGGCGAGTGAGCTGATCGCCGCGCGCCTCGCCGACAGCGTCGTCACCCATTCCCCTTACGATGCCGGGCTGCTGGCGAAGGACCTTCCCCGCGCCGATATCCACGCCATCCCCTGGTCCGTCGCCCCGCGGCCCGTCGCCACGCCCTTCGGTGACCGGCGCGATATCGCCTTCCTCGCGGATGACGCGGAGGATGCGACGCTCGACGCGGTTCTCTGGCTGATGGAGGGGATCATGCCGAAGCTCCGGGCCAGGAACCCGGACATCCGTTGCTTCGTCCTCGCAAGTCAGGCCGGGGCCCGCCTTCCCCGTGGCAGCGCCGACGGGCTGGTTTTCCTGGAGCCGGAAGCCGATCCCTCGGCGGTGCTGGAGCAGGTGCGGGCGACGGTCGCGCCGCTGCGCTACGGCGCGGGGCTGAAGGGCCGCGTGCTGCAGAGCCTTGCCGCCGGCATCCCCTGCATCTGCAGCCCGGTGGCGGCCGAAGGGCTCGCCCTGCCCCCTGCGCTGGAAGCCTGCATCGGCAGCACCCCGCAACGTCTGGCCGAGCTGATGCTCCGCCTGCATGAGGAAGAGGCGGAGAACGCGGCCTGTTCGGCCGCCGGCCTCTCCTTCATCACCGGGCATTTCGACCCGGCGCGGATCGATGCGGCATTGGCGCGCCTGCTCCACCACGCCGGTCCGCCGCTCCAGCGCGCGGAGGCCTGAGTGACCGTTTGAGGATGGGGCTGGCGGTCCGCCGGGTCCCATCGCGCCGCCCGACCCAGAAAGTCACCGACAGCCCTCCGCCGCATTCTCAAGCGGCCCCTGAGGGCGCGGCCAGCGGCCCTCTCCGCCCGCGAGAGTTCCAAGGGGCGGAGCCGCGCGGATTGGCCTGCCTTGCCGCGATCCTCCGCCCGGTGGGATAAGCGGCGGATGGGACAGGCTGGAAAGGCCACGGGCGGCCGCTCGCCGTCGCCGGTTCCCCGTTGCTGCCGCAGTGAAGGGGAACCGACGCGATGAACCTGGCCGGGCTCAGCTTCCGCGATATCGAGTACCTGGTCGCGGTTGCCGACCACCTGCATTTCGGCAAGGCGGCCACGGCCTGCGCCGTCAGCCAGCCCACCCTCTCCGCCCAGGTCCGCAAGCTGGAGGACTATCTCGGCCTGCAGGTCTTCGAACGGGCCAGCCGCAGCGTGATGGTGACGGACCGGGGGGCCGAGATCCTGGCCCAGTGCCGCGCCATCCTCTCGGAGGGCCGTCGCCTGCTGGAAATGGCGCAGTCGCGCGCCGAGCCGCTGGGCGGGATCTTCCGCCTCGGCGTCATCTCCACCCTGGCGCCCTATGTGGCGCCGATCATCCTCAACCCGCTGCGCCAGCGCTTCCCCAACCTCCGGCTGAACCTCGTGGAGGGGCTGACCTATACGCTGGTGCGCGCGCTGGAGGCGGGGGAGGTGGACGCGCTGCTCGCCTCCTCGCCCATCCGCGACATCGAGCTTTCCGAGCTGCCGATCTTCCATGAGAGCTTCGTGCTCGCCGTGCCGCGGGACCACCGGCTGGCGGTGATCGACCGCGTGACCATGGAGGACGTGCCCTCGGGGGAGCTGATCCTGCTCAGCGAGGGGCATTGCCTGCGGGACCAGACCCTCTCCCTCTTCCCCGCCTGCCAGCGCGCCGCCCAGACCGGCGCCGGCGTCCAGGCGACCAGCCTGGAGACGCTCCGCCAGATGATCGGTGCGGGCATGGGCTGCTCCCTGCTGCCGCAACTCGCGGTGCAGGTGGGCACGCTGCTGGACGACATGGTGGCCTACCGCCTGATCCGTGCCACCCCCCTGCCCGGCCGCGATATCTCCCTCTTCCACCGGCCGAGCTTCGGCCGGATCCGGGAGGTGCGGCTGCTGCGGGACGTCATCCGGGACGCGATCGCGGGGCTCGGCACGGTCCGCGTGCATGGGAGGCCGGACACGCGTTCCCTCGCGGCCGCCTGAACCGCAGTAACTGCCGGCGGCTCCGGCGGGCGGCGCCGAAACCCTGACCGCCGCCGGCGCGATGGACGTGCAGCACCTTCATCGCGGGCCTTCATGTCCTCCACCACAGAGCCCAGCCCCGCCACGGATGCCCTGGCCCGGGCCCCAGCCCGGACCGGGGCTCGGCGCTTCCACCTCCTGGCCCAACGGCTAGGGGCTTTGCGGGGCTGGATCCGTGGCACGGAACCCGGCCTCGTCGCCCTCGCCGTCGCGATCGGCCTTGTCAGCGGCCTCATCGCCTCGGCCATGAGCGGCGTGGCGCATGCCATGCAGGTGGCGCTGTTCGGCGCGGAGCAAGGGCACGGGCTGAGCACCTTCCAGGCCGGGGAACCCTGGCGCCTCCTCCTCCTGCCCGCGGCCGGCGGGCTCCTGCTCGGCCTGCTAAACCTGGCCCTCGCACGCTGGCATCCGCGCACCCCGGTGGACCCGATCGAGGCGAATGCGCTGCATGGTGGCCGCATGGCGCTTCAGGACGGGGCGGTGGTGGCCGCGCAGAACCTCCTCTCCAACGGCTTCGGCGCCTCGGTCGGGCTGGAGGCGGGCTACACCCAGGTGGCCGGCGGCGTCGCCTCTCGCCTCGGCATCCTCGCCGGCCTGCGGCGGGGGGATCTGCGGGTGCTGGTGGGCTGCGGCGCGGCCGGTGCCATCGCGGCCGCCTTCGATGCCCCGCTCACGGGTGCCTTTTATGCCTTCGAGCTGGTGATCGGCACCTATGCCATCGCCAGCCTGGCGCCGGTGGTGGCCAGCGCCGTGGCGGCCACCCTCGTCTCCCGCGCGCTGCATGGGCAGACCTATCTGGTGGAACCCGGCGGGGTCGCCTCCCCCGGCTGGGACGGGCATGCGATGGCCGTGCTGATCGGCATCCTCTGCGCCCTGGCGGCGATCGTGCTGATGCGCGGCGTCGGCTGGATCGAGGTGCTGGTCAAGCGCGGCATCCCCTGGGGCTTCCTGCGGCCCGCGGCGGGTGGGCTGGTGGTCGGCGCCCTCGCCCTTCTCTCGCCCGGCGTGCTCTCGGCCGGGCATGGCGCCCTGCATCTCGCCTTCAGCACCGAGGGGCCGATGCGGGCGGCGCTGGTCCTGCTGCTGCTGAAGGCCGTCGCCTCCGCCGTGTCGCTCGGAGCCGGCTATCGCGGCGGGCTGTTCTTCGCCTCCCTCCTGCTCGGCGCGCTTCTGGGCAAGGTGGCGGCCGGGGTGATGGCGCTGGCTGGCCTGCCCCTGGTCGATCCCCTCTTCCTGGCCGTGGTAGGCATGAGCGCCTTCGGGACGGCCATTATCGGCGCCCCTCTGGCCATGACCTTCCTGGCGCTGGAGAGCACCGGGAACTTCGAGGTGGCCGGGGCGGTGCTCACGGCCGTGGCGGTCTCCGGCATCGTGGTGCGGCGTCTCTTCGGCTATTCCTTCGCGACCTGGCGCTTCCATCTGCGGGGCGAGGCGATCCGCTCCGCCCATGATGTCGGCTGGCTGCGCGAGCTGACGGCGGGCCGGATGATGCGCCGCGACGTGCGCACGGTGCGGGCCGACACCCGCATGACCGCCTTCCGCCGCGACTTCCCCCTGGGCTCCACCGAGCGCGTGATCGCGCTGGATGAGGCGGGCCGCTACGCGGGGGTGGTTCTGGTGGCCGAGGCCCAGGCGGCCGGGGACGCCGCGGAGACGGTGGCCGACCTGCTGCGCCTGCGGGACCACGCGCTGCTGCCCTCGATGAACGCCAAGGAGGCGATGGCCGCCTTCGACGCGGCCGAGGCGGAAGCCCTGCCCGTGATCGACAGCAAGGAGGGCCGGAAGGTGGTCGGGCTTCTCACCGCCAGCCATGTGTTGCGCCGTTATGGCGAGGAGCTGGACAAGCGCCGGCAGGAGGAGGTCGGGCTGTCCTGAGGCCTCCTCGCGCAGAAGTTGATCGCGAGTCGCGCCCAGTGGCCCTTACTTCCGGTGGCGGTTCCGGGGCGTCGGCCCCAGATCCCTTCCATTGGATTGGGGGAGGCTTGGTATTGAAGGTTTGGGGGATCGCGCTGTTCTGCGCCACGCTCGGCCTTGCCTGCGCGGGGGCCCATGAGGCCGCCGCCCGACAGGGGCCAAGGGGAACAAGGACCGCCGAGCCCAGCCATCCCTCATCCTCCGCGCCCCGAGGCGCCGCCCATGTGCAGCGCGGCCATGCCTCGATCTACGCCTACAGCCTCAGCGGGCGGCGCATGGCCGATGGCAACCGCTTCGACCCGCACGCGGACACCGTGGCCAGCCGCACCCTGCCGCTGGGCAGCCGGGCGCGGGTGACCAACCTCCGCACGGGGCGCAGCGTGCTGGTGCGGGTCACGGATCGCGGCCCGCATATCCGCCACCGCATTCTCGATGTCAGCCCGGGCGTCGCCAGCCGCCTCGGCATGGGGCGGACGGGTACGGCGATGGTTTCGGTGGAGCCGGTCGGGATGGTGGAGGTGGCGGAAGCCGCCGGGCCCAAGGGCCCGCGCTGAGCGGCGCGACCGCCCGCCAGCGCCGGAAATCTGGTGCGCCCGCTGGGGCTCGAACCCAGGACCCCAAGATTAAAAGTCTCGTGCTCTACCGACTGAGCTACAGGCGCGACCAGAGGCCCGACCATTGGAAGGCCGGGCCCCTTTCGTCAAGGCAGGATCAGGCCGCGTCGGCCGGGCGCATCTTCACGATGCGGTCCGGGTTCTGGACCATGCCCGAGCCGCCCGCGCCGCGCTTGATCTTGTCCACAAGCTCCATGCCCGAGGTCACGCGGCCCCAGATCGTGTACTGGCCGTCGAGGCTCGGATAGGGGCCGAACATGATGAAGAACTGGCTGTTCGCGCTGTTCGGGTTCTGCGTGCGCGCCATGCCGCAGGTGCCGCGCAGGAAGCGGGCCTTGGCCGGCGGGGTGAACTCCGCAGGCAGGTCGGGAAGCTGGCTGCCGCCCGTGCCGGTGCCGGTCGGGTCGCCGCCCTGGGCCATGAAGCCCTCGATGACGCGATGGAAGGGCGTGTTGTCATAGAAGCCCTCCGTCGCCAGCGCCTTGATGCGCTCGCAATGCTTGGGCGCCAGGTCGGGCAGCAGCTCGATCGTCACCGTGCCGTCCTTCAACTCCAGCAGCAGCGTGTTGGCCGCCTTCGCGTCGTCGGCCGGGGCAACCGGCGGGGTCTCGTCGCTCATCTCAATGTCCAATACGTCTGCGGGTACGTCTGCGGGGCTGGACCCCGCGTGGTGTTCCGGTGGGTGTTCGGGCCGTGGCTCAGGCCGGTACGTCGGCGGCCACCCGCATGCGGATGAGGCGGTCGGGGTTCTGCACCACCCCACTGCCGCTCACGCCCTTCTTGATCTTGTCCACATTCTCCATGCCGGACACGACGCGGCCCCAGATCGTGTAGTTGCCGTCCAGGAAGGGCGCGGGCGCGAAGCAGATGAAGAACTGGCTGTTCGCGGTGTTCGGCGCCTGGGTCTTGGCCATGCCGCAGGTGCCCCGCAGGAAGCGGGCCCTCGTGGCCGGGGTGAACTCGTCGGGCAGGTCCGCGAAGCCCTTGTCGCGCGCGCCGCCCGTGCCCGTGCCGGTCGGGTCGCCGCCCTGGGCCATGAAGCCGTCCAGCACGCGGTGGAAGGGCGTGTTGTCGTAGAAGCCCTGGCGGGCCAGGGTCTTGATGCGCTCGACATGGCGGGGCGCCAGGTCCGGCCGCATCTCGATCACCACGCGCCCGTCCTTCAGGTCCATGAACAGCGTGTTCTCGCGATCACTCTGCGCGAGGGCAGGCGCCGCCAGGCTTCCCCCGGCCCCGGCCACAAGGCCAGCCGCCAGGATGTTCCGTCGCCGCATCGGCATTTCTCCTCCAACAGCGCCCGGGCTGGGTTCCTGGGCGTCAGCCACTCCGGCCCACGCGTCGCAGCGTGCGCTCGAGCGTCAATTGGGGCACGAAGCTCGAAATGTCGCCCCCCAGCCGCGCGATCTCCTTCACGAAGCGCGAGGAAATGAACTGGTTCGTCTCACTGGCCATGAGGAAGATGGTCTCGACCTCGCTGTCCAGCCGGCGGTTCATCCCGGCCATCTGGACCTCGTAGTCGAAGTCGGAGACGGCGCGCAGGCCGCGAACGATCATCCCGGCCCCCTGTTCGCGGGCGAGGGTCACGAGCAGGCCCTCGAAGGCAACCACCCCGATGCTGGTGCCCGTGGCGCGGGCGATGGCATCCGTTTCCGCCCGCACCAGCTCCACCCGCTCCTCGATCGGGAAGATGGGGCCCTTGCCGGCATTCATCGCCACCCCGATCACCAGCCGGTCCAGCAGGCGCGCGGCCCGCTGGATCACGTCCAGATGCCCGTTGGTGACGGGGTCGAAGGTGCCGGGATAGACGCCGACCCGCTCAGGCATCGGCCACCCCGCCATCCACCGGGCCGGCTTCGGACGAGGCGGCATCCGCCGCCGGGCCGTCATCCACCACGGGGAAGCAGGAGGTGACGGCCTCGCCCTTGTCCAGGCGGAAGAGCGTCACGCCCGCGGCCGGGCGGCCCATGACCCGCACCTGGTCCGCCGGCATGCGGATGAGGCGGCCATTGTCGGTCACCAGCATCACGTCGTCGCCGGGGCGGACCGGGAAGGTCGCGACCACCGCATGCCCCTTGCCGCGGCCGAGCGGGATGCTCGCGATCCCCTGCCCGCCGCGCCCGGTGCGCCGGTACTCATAGGCGGAGCTGCGCTTGCCGAAGCCCGTATCGGTGACGACGAGGAGGATCTCCTCGGCCTCCGACAGCTCCTGCACCCGCTCGGGGGAGAGCGCGACCTCCTCGGTCGTCTCCTCGCCCTCCTCGGCGGAGGCGGTGGCCTCGGCGGTTTCCTCCGCCGCCGCCTCGCCGGTGATCTCCGCCTGGGCGCGGCGCCGCGCGGCGGAGAGCTTCAGATAGGCCGCGCGCTCGTCCGGGCTGGCCGGCACGTTCCGCAGCACCGAGAGGGCGATCACCGCATCGCCCTTGCCGACGAGCCGGATGCCGCGCACGCCGGTGGAATCGCGCCCCGCGAAGACGCGCAGCACCCCCTCCTCCGCCGTGAAGCGGATGGCCCGGCCGAGCCGGGTGGCGAGGAGGATGTCGTCACCCTCGCGGCAGGTCTGCACGCCCACCAGGCTGTCGCCCTCGTCCAGCTTCATCGCGATCAGGCCGGCGGCCCGCACGTTGCGGAAGTCCGAAAGCTTGTTGCGCCGGACATTGCCGCCTTCGGTCACGAAGACAAGGTGCAGGTTTTCCCACAGGCTTTCATCCTGCGGCAGCGGCAGCACGGCCGTGACCGTCTCGCCATCCTGAAGCTGGAGGAGCTGGCGCAGGGAGCGGCCACGGGCCGTGGGGCCGGCTTCGGGCAGGCGCCACACCTTCTCGCGGAAGGCGATGCCGCGGCTGGTGAAGAACAGGACGTGCTGATGCGTATGCGCGTTGAAGCTGCGGATGACGACATCGTCCTCGCGCGTGCCCGCCGCGCTGCGGCCGCGTCCGCCCCGGTTCTGGGCGCGGAAGGTCTCCAGCGGCGTGCGCTTCACATAGCCGTCGCGGGTGATGGTGACGACCATCAGCCCCGGCTCGATCAGGCTTTCGTCGTCCTGGTCGGCCAGCCCGTCCACGATCTGCGTCATGCGCGGCACGGCGATCTGCGCGCGCACCTCGGCCAGCTCCTGGGCCATCAGCTCCAGGCGGCGCGGACGGGAGGAGAGGATGTCCAACAGCTCGCGGATATTGGCCGCGATCTCGTCCAGCTCCTGGTTGATCTTCTCCCGCTCCAGCCCGGTCAGGCGGCGGAGCGTCAGCTCGAGGATGCCGCGGGCCTGGGCCTCGGTCAGCCGCACCGTGTCGTCATGCACGATGTTGCCGGCATCATCGACCAGGGCGAGCAGCACGCCGATATCGCCGGCCGGCCAGTCCTTGGCCATCAGCGCCTCGCGCGCCGCCGCGGCGTCGTTGCTGGCGCGGATGATGCGGATCACCTCGTCGATATTCGCGACCGCGATCGCGAGGCCGATGAGGATATGGCCGCGGTCCCGCGCCTTGTTCAGCCGGAAGCGGCTGCGGCGGGTGATCACCTCCTCGCGGAAGCGGATGAAAACCTGCAGCGCGTCGCGCAGGCCCATCTGGCGGGGCGTGCCGTCATCCAGCGCCAGGAAGTTCACGGCGAAGGAGGTCTGGAGGTTCGTGAAGCGGTAGAGCTGGTTCAGCACCACCTCCGCCGTCGCGTCCTTCTTCACCTCGATGACGATCCGCATGCCGTCGCGGTCGCTCTCGTCGCGCAGGTCGGAAATGCCCTCCACCTGCTTGGCGCGGGCAAGGTCGGCGATCCGCTCGATCAGCGTCGCCTTGTTCACCTGATACGGCACCTCGGTGACGATGATGGCCTGGCGGCCGCCCCGCATGTCCTCGATCTCGGCCCGGGCCCGCACGGGAATGGAGCCACGGCCGGTTTCGAAGGCCGAGCGGATGCCGGCGCGGCCGAGGATGAGGCCGCCGGTCGGGAAGTCCGGCCCCGGCATGATCGCCATCAGCTCCTCGAGCGTGACCTCGGGATTGGCGATCATCGCCAGCGTCGCGTCGATCACCTCGCCCGGGTTATGGGTCGGGATGTTCGTCGCCATGCCGACGGCGATGCCGTTGGAGCCGTTGACGAGCAGGTTCGGATAGGCGGCCGGAAGGACGCGGGGCTCCTCCGCGCTCTCGTCGTAATTCGGCTGGAAGTCGACCGTGTCCTCGTCGATTCCGGCCAGCAGCGCGGTCGCGGACTTGGCCAGCCGCGCCTCGGTGTAGCGCATGGCCGCCGGCGGATCGCCGTCCATGCTGCCGTAATTGCCCTGGCCGTCGATCAGGGGCACGCGCATGGAGAAGGGCTGCGCCATGCGGACCATGGCGTCGTAGATCGCGCTGTCGCCGTGCGGGTGGTACTTACCCATCACGTCGCCGACGACGCGGGCCGACTTCTTATAGGCCTTGTCCGCCGTGAACCCGTTCTCGTTCATCGAGAAGAGGATGCGGCGATGCACGGGCTTCAGCCCGTCCCGCGCATCCGGCAGGGCGCGCGCCACGATCACGCTCATGGCGTAGTCGAGGTAGGAGCGCCGCATCTCCTCCTCGAGGGTCACGGGCATCGTCTCGTCGAACGGCCGCTCGTCCTGAGGGCCGCCGCCTTCCGTCTCGCTCACTTATCGGTATCCAATTCGATCAAAACGGAATGTCGTCATCCAGGTCGGCCTTGGGCGCGTCCCAGCCGCCGCCACCGCCGCCGCTGCGCGGCTTGCTCGCCCCGGCCCCGCCGGAGGGGCGGCCGCCGAAGCCGCCGCCGGAGGAGGAACCCCCGCGCTCGGCCCGGTCACCGCCGAAGCCGCCACCGCCACCGCCGCTATAGCCACCCTCCTCGCCGCCGCCGCCGCCACCCTGGTTGCGGCCGCCGATCAGGGCGAGTTCCCCGCGGAACTGGCGCAGCACGATTTCGGTGGAGTAGCGCTCCTGGCCTTCCTGGGTGGTCCACTTCCGGGTCTCGAGCTGGCCCTCCAGGTAAACCTGGTTGCCCTTCTTCAGGTAGCGCTCGGCGATCTCGCCCAGCTTCTCGTTGAAGATGGCCACCGAGTGCCACTCGGTGCGCTCCTGCTGGTTCCCCTCGCGGTCCTTGAACCGCTCGGAGGTGGCGACCCGCAGGTTCACCACCTTTCCGCCGTTCTGGAAGTTCCGCACCTCGGGGTCCCGCCCCAGCGTGCCGAGGATGATCACCTTGTTGACGCCGGCCATGCCACCCACATCCCTGTCCGGCTGGGGGAGCCCTGATGGGCTGCCCGGGCCGGTCATCTCACCATACCATGTCTGGCGCCGCGTGCCGGGGCCGCGAATCGCCGTAGCCCGCCCGGGAAACCCTGGCGGGTCGCGGAAGCTACCCCTCGGGGGCTGGCGAGGCCACCCCCCGAGGAGGAACGGTCGGGGCGCCCCCCGGCAACCCCTTCCCGTCGCCATTATATGGTGGCACAAGCCCCTGAACACAATGCGAACAAAAGGTCGGATCGCCCGTGCCTGACAGCCATTCCGATGCTCTGGCCGAGACCGCCGCCAAGCGCCTGGCCAACCGCGGCGCTCTCGAGATCGGCACCGGCGGCCATATCCGCATCCGCGGTGCGCGGCAGCACAACCTGAAGAATGTCGATCTCGACATCCCCAAGGGCACGCTGACGGTCATCACCGGCCTGTCCGGCTCCGGCAAGTCCTCCCTCGCCTTCGACACGATCTATGCCGAGGGCCAGCGGCGCTATGTCGAGAGCCTCTCGGCCTATGCGCGGCAGTTCCTGGAGCTGCAGCAGAAGCCGGATGTGGACAGCATCGAGGGCCTCTCCCCGGCCATCTCGATCGAGCAGAAGACAACCTCCCACAACCCGCGCTCCACCGTCGGCACGGTCACCGAGATCGCTGACTACATGCGCCTGCTCTGGGCGCGGGTGGGCATCCCCTACTCCCCCACCACGGGCCTGCCGATCGAGGCCCAGACCGTCTCCCAGATGGTGGACCGGACCATGGCGATGCCCGAGGGCACGCGCCTGCTGATCCTGGCCCCCATCGCCAAGGGCAAGAAGGGCGAGTGGAAGAAGGAGATCGCCGAGCTCCAGCGCCGCGGCTTCGAGCGGGTGAAGGTCAACGGCACCCTCCTCCGGATCGAGGAGGTGCCGGCCCTCGACAAGAAGAAGAAGCACGACATCGACGCGGTGGTGGACCGGGTGGTGGTGCGGGAAGGCGCCCAGCAGCGCCTGGCGGACAGCTTCGAGACGGCCCTCGGCCTCTCGGACGGGGTCGTCTACCTGGAAGGCGCGGATAACGGGGAGCGGACCGTCTTCTCCTCCCGCTTCGCCTGCCCGGAATCCGGCTTCACCATCGAGGAGATCGAGCCTCGGCTCTTCTCCTTCAACTCCCCCCAGGGCGCCTGCCCCGAATGCGACGGCCTCGGGGTCGAGACCTTCTTCGACGCCGCCCTGGTGGTGCCGGACGACGTGAAGCCCATCGCCGAGGGCGCGGTCGCGGCCTGGGCGGGCGGCTCCTCCTCCCCCTATTACGACCAGACGCTGGAAAGCCTGGCGAAGCACTACAAGGTGTCCACCCGGACCCCCTGGGCGGAACTGCCCAAGGCGGTGCGGGACGGCATCCTGCACGGCACCGGGGAGGTGGTGACCCTCCGCTACAAGGACGGGCTGCGCGCCTATGAGGTGAAGAAGCCCTTCGAGGGCGTTATCCCCAATCTCGAGCGGCGCCTGCGCGAGACGGACAATCCTTGGGTCCGGGAGGACCTGACCCGCTACCAGTCCCACCGCCCCTGCCATGTCTGCCAGGGCGCAAGGCTGAAGCCGGAGGCCCTGGCCGTGAAGGTGGCCGGGCTGAACATCGCCCAGGCCTCGGACCTCTCGATCCGCAAGGCGATGGAGTGGTTCGCCGGCGTCTTCGACCAGCTCTCCCCCCAGCGCCAGGAGATCGCCCGGCGCATCCTGCGGGAGATCAACGACCGGCTCCGCTTCCTCGTGGATGTGGGGCTGGACTACCTCTCCCTCGCCCGCGGCAGCGCCAGCCTTTCGGGCGGCGAGAGCCAGCGCATCCGGCTGGCTTCCCAGATCGGCTCCGGCCTCACCGGCGTGCTCTATGTGCTGGACGAGCCCTCCATCGGCCTGCACCAGCGGGACAATGAGCGGCTGCTGGGCACGCTGCGGCGCCTGCGGGACATCGGCAACACCGTCCTGGTCGTCGAGCATGACGAGGACGCCATCCGCGCGGCCGACTACCTCGTCGATATCGGCCCGGCCGCGGGTGCCGGGGGCGGGCGCATCATCGCCCATGGCACGCCCGAGGAGGTGGCCGCCAACCCGGACAGCATCACCGGCGCCTATATGTCCGGCCGTCGCTCCATCCCCGTGCCGGAGGTGCGGCGCCAGCCGGACCCCAAGCGCATGCTGAAGGTGGTCGGCGCGACGGGGAACAACCTGAAGTCGGTCACGGCCTCCCTGCCGCTGGGCACCTTCACCTGCGTCACCGGCGTCTCCGGCGGCGGCAAGTCCACGCTGGTGATCGAGACGCTCTACAAGGCCACCGCACGCCGCCTCATGGGCGCGGGCACCGTCCCTGCCCCGCATGAGCGGCTGGAGGGGCTGGAGCATCTCGACAAGATCATCGACATCGACCAGTCGCCGATCGGCCGCACCCCGCGCTCGAACCCGGCCACCTATACAGGCCTCTTCGCGCCCATCCGGGACTGGTTCGCCGAACTGCCGGACTCAAGGGCCCGCGGCTACAAGGCCGGCCGCTTCTCCTTCAACGTGAAGGGCGGCCGCTGCGAGGCCTGCCAGGGCGACGGTCTCATCAAGATCGAGATGCACTTCCTGCCCGACGTCTACGTCACCTGCGACGCCTGCAAGGGCAAGCGCTACAACCGCGAGACGCTGGAGGTGAAGTTCCGCGGCAAGTCCATCTCCGACGTGCTGGAGATGACCGTGGATGAGGGGCTGGAGTTCTTCTCCGCCGTGCCCTCCATCCGCGACAAGCTGCGCGTCCTCACCGAGGTCGGGCTGGGCTACATCCATCTCGGCCAGCAGGCGACGACGCTCTCGGGCGGCGAGGCGCAGCGCATCAAGCTCTCCAAGGAGCTCGCCCGCCGCGCCACCGGCCGCACCCTCTACATCCTCGACGAGCCGACCACCGGCCTGCATTTCGAGGATGTGCGGAAGCTGCTGGAGGTGCTGCACGCCCTGGTGAAGCAGGGCAACACGGTGGTCGTCATCGAGCACAATCTGGAGGTCATCAAGACCGCCGACTGGCTGCTCGACATGGGCCCGGAGGGCGGCGACGGCGGCGGCCGCATCGTGGCCGAGGGCACGCCGGAAGAGGTGGCGGCGAGCCCGGAGAGCCATACCGGCCGCTTCCTGGCGCCGCTCCTGGCCGGGCGGCCGATCGCCGCGCCGGCCCCGGCCAAGCGCCGCAAGCGCGCCTGATTGCGGGGCCCCCGGCCGCGCCTCAGGCGTTCCAGACGCCCATGGTCGCCCGGGCGCATTCGTGCATCACGGTCAGGGCGCGCTGCACCGCGTCCTTGCCGATGACGAAGGGGTTGGGCTCGCCCGGCCGCTTCGCCGCCAGCTTCTTCGCGGCCTCGTCCCAGCCCGTGTGGTTGGAAAAAAGCACGTCGATCCCCTGCCGCGCCGCGATCTCGCGGGTCCTGGCCGTTCCGTCGATATAGGCCTGGAGCCGGCGGATGCGGTCGGGCTGCGCCCCGAAGTTGAAGGCAGTGCCGCCCCAGAGCAGGCCGCGATGCGTGGCGCCCCCGTCCTTCAGGTCCATGATGAGGGAGATCGTGCCCATGGTGTGGCCGGGGGTGGCGACCACGTCGAGCGCGGTGTCGCCCAGCGCAACCTTGCCGCCATCCTCCACCGCGATGTCCCGCTGCGGCGGGCGGCCCCAGTGGGGCAGGTCGAACTCCAGCTTCGTTTCCGTCATCCGCCAGTCCTCGCCGCTCATCACCACGCGGGTGCCATAGCGCCGCTGGAAGTGGCCGCAGCCGCCGTAATGGTCGCCATGGCCGTGGGTCACGACGAGGAGCTTCACCGTCGCGGGGTCCAGCCCGGTCTGGCGCATCCCGGCATCGGTGATGGTCTCAGCCTGCTCGTCATTGTCCATGGCGTCGATCAGGATGATCCCGTCGGAGGTCGGAACGGCCCAGGCCGTCACCCACTCGCTGCCGAGGAAGACGAGGTTGTCGAAGGCCCGGCCGGGCGGCGGCGCGGGCATGCGGATCAGCTCGGCCATGCCGGGGCGGCGCGTGGTGGGCGGGACGATCACGTCCGCCAGGCGCAGCAGGGGAACGAGATCCGTCCCCGCGGCCTCCCGCGCGGCCGCGAGGTGGCGTTGCACCTCGGCCGACTGCACGGCCTGCGCCTCCAGCCGGCTCAACGGGGCGGCAGCGAGGACGCAGCAGGCGCAGGCGGTCTTGAGGAAGCGCCGGCGGCCGGGATCCACGGCCTCGGCCACCAGCTGGCTGGGTACGCGGCGTCGCTGGAAGAACATGGAAGCGTCCTCTCCCCTTGTCCCGGCAGTTTGCGACGTCCCTCCGGGCGCCGCCAGGGGGATCAGACCCGTCCGCGCCAGCCGGCCCAGGTGACGGCCAGACGGTCCCCCAGCCCGCGTGGGGCGGCAGGGGCGCCGGGCTGCCAGTCCGGCCGCAGAACCCGCCGCAGGTCCCGCCGGGCGAGCACGGCTGGGAGGGCGGCGGCCACGGCCTGCCGCGGAAGGGATGCCAGGGCGCGGCGGCCCTCCTCCAGCAAGGCCAGCCCCTCGCGGGCCACCTCGCGCGCCGCCTCGGCGGGGTCCCTGCCCGGGGGAAGCGGATCGCGCCCCTGCGCGGCCAGCGCCGCGAGGCTCCGCAGGGTTCCCGCCAGCCCATAGGCCGTGCCGATCCGGCGCAGCCCATCCATGCTCCCCTCTGGCGCGCCGAGGATGCGGCCCGTCTCCGCCGAGACCGCCCCGGCGGTGCCACGCAGGCGCTCGGCCAGCGGCACAGCCTCCTCACCCGTCTCCGCCTCCTCCCGCGCCTCGATCATGAGGAGCAGCGTGGCGGGATCGAGGCGTCCGGCCCGGATTTCCCGCGAGAGGGGCTCGGCCACCTCGTGCCGGCGCGCCGGACTACCCGCCACCGCCTCCTCCACCGTGTCCCGCCACCATTGCAGGCGAATGAGCACCATCATCGGCTCCCGTGCCACCTCGCGGGCGCGGGCCAGCTCATGGTTGAAGGCGATGAGGGTGAACAGCGTCTCCCGCGCGCTCTCGGGCGCGAACAGGGCGGTGAGGAAGCGGTCCGGGTCCTCCCGCCGGGCAAGCTGGGCGAGGGGGGAAAGGGTATCGGCCTCGGGCATGGCCGCCCCTTGAACCGGCCACGCGCCGCTGGCAACCGCCCAGGGCGCTGGCCCCGAGACGGATGCGTCTCGCGCTGGATTGACACCCCCTGCCCTTGGCCTGGGCCCTGACAAGCGCGACATTGCGGCCCGAATCATCCCGCAAGGAGACGCGCATGGCCTTCAGCCTTCCCCCCCTGCCCTATGACGCCGGGGCCCTCGCCGCCCGTGGCATGCAGCAGGAGACGCTGGAGCTGCATCACGGCAAGCACCACCTGGCCTATGTCACCGCGCTGAATGGCCTGGTCGAGAGCAAGGGCCTGCAGGGCAAGACCCTGGAGCAGATCGTGGCGGAAGCCGGCAAGGCCGGGGCCGATGGCACCCCCGTGCTGAACCAGGCCGGGCAGCACTGGAACCACCTCCTGTTCTGGCAGGTGATGTCGCCCCAGGGCGGTGACGACAAGATCCCGGGCGCGCTGGCCTCGAAGATCGACAGCGACCTGGGCGGGCTGCAGAAGTTCAAGGACGATTTCAAGGCGGCGGGCGTCGGCCAGTTCGGCTCCGGCTGGGCCTGGCTGATCCAGGATGCCTCCGGCAAGCTGAAGATCACCAAGACCCCGAATGGCTCCAACCCCATCGCCACCGGCGAGGGCACGCCGCTCCTCGGCGTCGATGTGTGGGAGCACTCCTACTACCTCGACTTCCGCAACCGCCGCCCGGACTACCTGACCAACTTCCTGGAGAAGCTGGTGAACTGGGAATACGTGGCCTCGCTGCTCGACAAGGGCATGAAGTCCGGCCAGTCCGCCTGAGCGAAAGGGAGGGCCGCCCGCGCGGCGGCCCTTCCGGGCGGCTCCGGAAACACGAAGGGCGCCGCGGGTCCTCCCCGCGGCGCCCTTCGCGCATCCGGCGTGCCGGGATCAGACCTTGGCGGGGGCCGCGTCGTTCGCCGGGGTCGGGCGGATCACGCTGCCGATCGTGCCGCGCACGAGGGTCACGCGGACATTCGGGGCGATCTCGGCCTCGATCTCGTCCGAGCCCTCCTTCACCTTGGTGATGGTGGCCACCATGCCGCCCGCCGTCACCACCCGGTCGCCGCGCTTCAGCTCGCCGAGCATCGCCCGGTGCTCCTTCATCTTCTTCTGCTGCGGGCGGATGAGGATGAAATAGAAGACGACGAAGATGAGGATCAGCGGCGCGAACTGCATGACCAGTCCGGCGGTGCCGCCAGCGGCGGCGTCCTGGGCGTAGGCCGTGGAGATGAACATGGGGCTGGGCTTCCGTCCGGGCGTTGAGGGTGCGAAGAGGGGCGGAAACTAGCCTCTGACCCCCTGGCGTCAAGCCGAGCCGGAAAGGCCGCCTCAGGAACACCCGATGGAAGAAGCCCTGCTCACCCGTATCGCGGAGGCGCTGGAGCGCTTGGCGCCCGCCCCGCATGCCGCGCCGCGGCTGGATGGCGCGGACGCCTTCATCTGGCATCCCACCCCCCTGCCCCGGCTTTCCCCCGTCCGGCGCGTCGCGGCGGTCGATATCGGGCTGCTCCAAGGCGTGGAGCAGCAGAAGCGCCTGCTGCTGGAGAACACGCTCCGCTTCGCCCGCGGCCTGCCAGCCAACAACGCCATGCTCTGGGGCGCGCGCGGGATGGGCAAGTCCTCGCTCGTCAAGGCGGCCCATGCCCAGGCGAATAGGGAGGCGCCGGGCAGCCTCGCCCTCATCGAGATCGCGCGGGAGGACATCGCCACCCTGCCCGAGCTGCTGGAGATCCTGCGCGAGCAGCCCCGCCGTGTCCTCGTCTTCTGCGACGACCTGTCCTTCGAGCGCGAGGATGCCGATTACAAGGCGCTGAAATCCGTGCTGGACGGCGGCATCGCCGGGCGGCCGCACAATGTCATCTTCTATGCCACCTCGAACCGCCGGCACCTCATGCCGCGCGACATGATCGAGAACGAGCAGCAGCGCGCCATCCATGCCAGCGAGGCGGTGGAGGAGAAGGTCTCCCTCTCCGACCGCTTCGGGCTCTGGATAGGCTTCCACAACTGCGACCAGCCCACCTATTTCGCCATGGTGGAGGGCTACGCGCAGGCGCTCGGCCTGCCGATGGAGCGCGAGGCGCTGCTCGCCCGCGCCAAGGAATGGACGGTCACCCGCGGCTCCCGCTCCGGCCGCGTCGCCTGGCAATTCGCCCTCGACATGGCGGGCGAGCTGGGCGTGAAGGTGAAGGCTTGAGGCAGGGCGCCCGCCGGGGCCCGGACGGGCGCTTCCTCAACCCCGACGGCAGCGTCGCCGGGCATCCGCTGGGCCAGGTCTGGCGCATGATGCGCGAGGGGCCGGGGACCCCCTGGCCGCGCTCGGTGGCCGATCCGCCCGAGGCGCCGCCCGCGCCGCCGCCGCCGGGCCATGCGGCGATCACCTTCATCGGCCATGCGAGCTTCCTCATCCGCATCGCCGGCGGCCCCACCCTGCTGACGGACCCCGTCTGGTCCGAGCGTTGCAGCCCCCTCGCCTTCGCCGGCCCGCGCCGAGCCCGGCCACCGGGGCTCGCCATCGAGGCCGTGCCGCCGGTCGATGCCGTGCTGCTGTCCCACAACCACTATGACCATCTCGACGTGCGGACCCTCCGGCTGCTCCGGCCGCCCCGGATCGTCACCGGCCTCGGCAACGCGCCCATCCTCGCCCGCAACGGCATCCATGGCGCCGAGGAGCTGGATTGGTGGGGCGAGACGCGGATCGGCGAGGCCCGCATCACCTACCTGCCCGCCCATCATTTCTCCGCCCGCGCCATCGGCGACCGTGGGCGTGCGCTCTGGGGCGGCTTCGCCATCCGCACGCCGGCCGGCGCGATCTTCTTCACCGGCGACACGGCCTATGGCGGCCATCTCGCCCAGATCGGCGCGGAGGCCGGCCCCTTCGCCATCGGCCTGATCCCGATCGGCGCCTATGAGCCGCGCTGGTTCATGCGGCAGGTGCATATGAACCCGGAGGAGGCGGTGCGCGCCCGCGCCGATGCCGGGGTGCGGACCGCCATCGCCATGCATTTCGGCACCTTCAAGCTGACGCAGGAGGGCATCGACGAGCCCGCCCGCGCCCTTGCCGAGGCCCGGGAGGCCGCCGGCCTGCCGCCCGGTGCCTTCATCGTGCCCCGCTTCGGCGAGACGATCACCCTGCCCCTCGGCTGAGTAGCGGGCCGACGGAGGTGACGGGGCCGGCGGGCACGATGTATCACCGCACCGGCCGCGGGGGTGGCCGGAGGCCTCTGCCTCCTCGGGGGGATCGGAATGCACGGCTTGGAGCGAGAGGACGGGCGCTTGGCCGAGGCCGTCACGCGGGTGACGGTCGTCACCGTCACCCATAACAGCGCCGCGGCCCTGCAAGGCCTGCTGGATGCGCTGCCGCCCGGGCTGCACGCCGTCATCGTGGACAATGCCAGCACCGATGGCGGCCCCGCCCTGGCCGAAGCCGCCGGGGCGACCGTCGTCCGGAGCCCCCGCAATCTCGGCTTCGGCGTCGGCTGCAATCTCGGGATGGAGGCGATCCGCACCGAGTTCGTCCTCCTCCTGAACCCGGATGCGCGGATCGGCGCCGAGGCGCTGGAGGCGCTGGTGGCCGCCGCCGACGGGTTCCCGGAGGCCGCGATCCTCGCGCCCGCCCTGCTCGATTCATCCGGTGCCCCGGTCCGCTCCTGGGATGCGGCCCAGCCCAGGCGGCCCCACCTCATCCGCTGCCGCGATGCGGAGCCCTGGCCCTCCGGCCCCTTCTGCGCCGATTACGTCCAGGGCGCGGCCATGCTGCTGCGCCGGGCCGATGGCCTGCGCTTCGACGAGGCCTTCTTCCTTTTCTACGAGGATGACGACCTCTGCACCCAGGCCCGCTGCCTCGGGCGGAGCGTGGTGGTGGTGCCGGGGGCGGTGGTCACCCATGCCGGCGGGCGCTCCTCCCGCCCCTCGCCGCGCATCCACTGGCGCAAGGCGCGGCACATGGCCTTCTCCCGCCTGGTCTATGCCGCGAAGTACCAGGGGCGGCGGGCGGCGGCGCGCCAGGCGGCGGCCCGGCTGCTGCACCACGGGGGCAAGGCGCTGGGCCATGCGGTCACCCTGCGGCGCGGGAAGCTATGGACCGACCTCGCCGGGCTGGCGGGCACCGTCCGCTGGATCGCGCGGCCCCGCGGGGAGGGCTGAGCCCGCCCTTCAGCGGATGGCGAGGGCGAGACGGTCGAACATCCCGTCCCAGACCTCCTGCGGCTCCTGGCCGAGCTCGGTCGGCAGCCCCTCCTTGGTGAGGGAGAGCAAGCACCCCTCGCCCTCTCGCGCGAGCTCCACGACCAGCCTCTCGCTGGACGGACCCTGGGCCGGGATGCCGAAGGTCAGGACGAGGCGGCGCGGGCTGTCCAGCTCGAGGAACTCGCCGAAGGCCTCGAGGCGCGAGCCGGTGGCGCGGAACACCCCTCCCACCCTCGCATCCATCGAAAGCGCCGTGATCTCGCCGATGATGCCGGTGAGCAGCCATTGGCGGGCCCGCGCCGGCTCCGTCCAGCCCGCGAAGACGCGCTCCGGCGGTGCCGCGAAGCGCCGCTGCATGAAGGCACCGTCGGTGCTCGGATCAACGGACATGCCGTGCCCTCCCTGGTCGGGAGGGCTAACGCGCGGTGCCGAAGATCCGCTGCTCCACCTTGTCCCCGACACGGATCCCCAGGCGCTCTGCCGTGCCCGCCGCCAGCTCCAGCGTGGCGCGGACAGGGCCGTTGGAGCTGATGGTGGCGAGGCTGTGCGGCACGGTGCGCTCGGCGATCCGCAGCACCGTGCCGTTCTGGGTGATGAACACCATGTCCAGCGAGGTGATGGTGTTCCGCATCCACATGCTGCTCTCGCGGGGCTGGCCCCAGTCGAACAGCATGCCCTCCTTCGGCCCCACGGAGGGGCGGAACATCAGCCCGATCGTCTGGTGCTGCGGCTCGACCGCCATTTCCACCTGGAACTCGTGCCGCTTGCCGTCTCGCGTGACGATGACCAGCGGCTCGGTCGGCAGCTTCGGCTGCGGGCCATCTTGCGCGAGGGCGGGAAGGCTGGCGGCGGGCGCGAGGGCCAGCAGGCCAAGAAGGGCGCGGCGGTTCATCGCTGCGGCATTCCCTCGGGGATCACGGTCTTCACCAGGCTCTGATCCAGCGCCTCGTATTCGTGGTAGCCGATGGTCTCGTAAAGCTGCGCCCGGGTCTGCATCCGGTCCACCATCGCATGGGTGCCGCCGTTGTCGCGGATGGAGTGGTACAGCTCCTCCATCGCCCGGTTGGCGACGCGAAGCGCCGAGACGGGCCAGATCACCATGGCATAGCCCATCTCCTCGAACTCCTTGTCCGTGAAGAAGGGAGTGCGGCCGAACTCGGTCATGTTGGCCAGCAGCTTCACCCCGGGCATGCGGCGGGCGAATTCGCGGAACATCTCGGCGGTGTTCAGGGCCTCGGGGAAGATCGCATCCGCCCCGGCCTCCAGATAGAGCTTCGCGCGGGCCACCGCGCCATCCATGCCCTCGCTCGCGGCCGCATCGGTGCGGGCGATGAGGTAGAGGTGCCGGCGTGCCTTGCGCGCCGCGGCCACCTTGGCGGCCATGTCATGCGCATCGGCCAGCTTCTTGTCGTTCAGATGGCCGCACTTCTTCGGGAGGAGCTGGTCCTCGAGATGCACCGCCCCCGCCCCGGCCTCCTCGAAGGCGCGGACCATGTGCATGACGTTCAGCGCCTCGCCATAGCCCGTATCGCCATCCACCAGCACGGGCAGGGCCGAGGCGCGCGCCACCTGGCGGATGTACCAGCAGACATCGTCCACCGTGATCATGCCAAGATCGGGCAGGCCCATATTGGCCGACATGGCGGCGCCGGACATGTAGAGCGCGTCGAACCCGGCCTGCTTCGCCAGCAGCGCGGCCATGCCGGTATGGGCGCCGGGCAGGCGCAGAATGCCCGGGCGCTCCAGCAGGGCGCGGAAGCGCTGGCCGGCCGGGGCATCCGGCAGGTCGTCACCGATCACATAGGGCATGCATACCTCCCGGATGGTCGTCGCGGGGCGCGGGGCCGGGCGGGCCAGGCGGCGCCTCCACCTTGCCCCGGAGGCTACCACCCGCCCCCCTGCCGGACCAGATAGGGCCCGCCGCCCCTTTCCCATGCGCCGCCCCTCCCCTAGTTTGCGCCGCGAGACGGAACAGCGCCGCCACGGCGCAAGACGGAGCATCACGCATGGACATGTCGGGGAGCCGCCGCATCGAGGCCCCGCGCGAGCGGGTCTGGGACGCGCTGAACGACCCGGCCGTGCTCCAGGCCGCCATCCCCGGCTGCGAGTCGGTGGAGCGCACCGGGCCCGACAGCTTCCAGGCCCGCGTTTCCGTCCGCATCGGCCCCATGTCCGCCAAGTTCGGCGGCAAGGTGACGCTGACCAATATCCGCCCGCCCGAGGGCTACACCATCACCGGCGAGGGCCAGGGTGGCGCCATGGGCTTCGCCCGGGGCGGCGCCGATGTCTCCCTCGTCGAGGAAGGCCCCTCGACCACGACCCTCAACTACGACGTGAAGGCCCAGGTGGGCGGCAAGATGGCCCAGCTCGGCGCCCGGCTGGTGGACAGCACCGCCCGCCAGATGGCCGACCAGTTCTTCGACCGCTTCGCCGCCCAGCTGGCCCCCGCACCCGGAACCGAAACCATGGCTGCCTCCGACACCGTTCCCACCACCGCCGGCACGGCCATCGCCTCCGATGGCCACCCCGTGACCGAGCGCCGCACCGCCACCGCCGCCCTGCGCCCCGCCACGGCGGGTCGTGGCCTCGCCGACATGCTGGCCGCCATCCCCCGCGAGCCCTACGGCATGCCGATCACCTTCTGGATCGGCTCCGCGGCGATGCTCGGGGTCCTGGCCCTGCTCTTCGTCATTGGCTGAGTTCCCGCCACGCGACATCGCCGCCACCCAGGCCCTGCTCGAGGCCGGCGGCTATGTCGCGGACCGGGCCCTCGCGACCACGGTCCACCTCGCCCTCGCCATGGGCCGGCCCCTCTTGCTGGAGGGCGAGCCCGGCACCGGCAAGACCGAGATCGCCAAGGTGCTGGCGGCGCAGCTGCCGCGCCGCCTGGTCCGGCTGCAATGCCATGACGGCATGGACCTCGCCTCCGCCGCCTATGAGTGGAACCATGCCCGCCAGCTCATGGCGATCCGCCTCGCGGAGGCGGCCGGCGGGGATGACCGCGCCACGCTGGAGCGCGGCCTCTACGACCGCCGCTTCCTGGAGCCGCGCCCCCTTCTCCAGGCGATTGAGGGCAGCCCGGCCCTCCTTCTGATCGACGAGCTGGACCGCGCGGACGAGCCCTTCGAGGCCTTCCTGCTGGAGGTGCTGGCGGATTTCCAGATCACCGTGCCCGAGCTCGGCACCATCCGCGCCGAGACGCCGCCCGTGGTCGTGATCACCTCCAACCGGACGCGGGAGGTGCATGACGCCATCCGGCGCCGCTGCCTCTACCATTGGGTGGACTATCCCGATGCGGCGCGGGAGCGCGCCATCCTGGCCAGCCGCGCGCCGGAGGTGCCGGCCGGGCTTTCCGCCCAGGTCGTCGCCTTCGCCCAGGGGCTTCGCGGGGGCGATGCTTTCTTCAAGCCCCCCGGTGTCGCCGAGACGGTGGATTGGGCGCGCGCGCTGACCGCGCTCGACCGGCGGGAGCTGGAGCCGGAGGCGGCGGAAGCGACCCTCGGCGTGCTGCTGAAATACCAGGACGACATCGCCCGGCTGCGCGGCGCCGAACTCGCCCGGCGGGTGGAGGAGGCGCGCGAGGCGGCCTCTTGAGCGCCCTCGCCGCCAATCTCCTCGCCTTCGGCCGCGTGCTCCGCCGCGCCGGCCTGCCGGTCGGCCCGGCCGAGGCGCTGGGGGCCGCCGAGGCTCTCGGCCATGTTCCCCTCTCCGACCGCGCCGCCTTCCGCGCCGCGCTGCGCGCGACGATGGTTCACCGCCGGGACCATTTCGAGGTCTTCGACAGCGCCTTCGACCTGTTCTGGCGGAACCCCGACCTTCCCGCACGCCAGGCCAGCCCGGACGACCAGCCCCCCGAATCCCTGCCCGCGGCCGCCAGGCGCGTCTCCGAGGCCATGCCCGGCGCCCGCCCGCCCTCCGCGCCGGCCGGCGAGCCGGAGCGGCGTGAGGATTCCGCTCTCACGGTCAGTGACAACGAACGCCTGAACCGCCTTGATTTTGAAGCAATGTCAGCCGAGGAATTGGCGGCGGCGAAGCGCGAGATCCGTCGCCTTGTCCTGCCCCTGGCCGAGCGCCCGACCCGGCGGTTCCGGCCGGATTCCAGGGGGCCGAGAGCGGACCTCCGCGCGACGCTGCGCGCCTCCATGCGCCTGGGCGGGGAGATCGCCAGCATCTCCCGTCGCCGACGCGTCACCCGCCCACCCCCGCTTGTCCTGCTTTGCGACGTGTCGGGAAGCATGGCGCGCTACGCGCAGATCCTGCTGCATTTCATGCATGCGGTGGCGAATGACCGGGCGCGGGTGCACAGCTTCGTCTTCGGCACGCGGCTCACCAATATCACCCGGGCGCTGCGGAACCGGGACCCGGAGGTCGCCTTCCAGGCCGTCGCCCATATCCTGCCGGACTGGTCGGGCGGCACCCGGATCGGCGAGGCGCTGGAGCGGTTCAACCATCTCTGGGCCCGGCGGGTGCTCGGCCAGGGGGCGGTCGTTCTGCTGATCACGGATGGGCTGGACCGGGGCGGCGCCGAGGGGCTTTCGGAAGCCGCCGAACGCCTCTCCCATTCCTGCCGCCGGCTGATCTGGCTCAACCCGCTGCTGCGCTATGCCGGGTTCCAGCCCCGCGCGGCGGGCATACGCGCCCTCCTCCCGCATGTGCATGAGCATCGCCAGGTGCATAATCTGAACAGCCTGCGTGCCCTGGTGGCGACACTCTCCGCCGATGGGCCGAGCCACAGGAGGCCTGCATGAGCGGCACCGAGGATATCCTGGAGACCGCGCGCGCCTGGCGCGCGGAGGGAGAGAAGGTGGCCCTCGCCACCGTCGTCGAGACCTGGGGCTCCTCGCCCCGCCCCGCCGGGTCGCGCCTGGCGGTGACGGAGACGGGCCGGCTGGCCGGCTCGGTCTCGGGCGGCTGCATCGAGGGCGCGGTGGCCGATATCGCGCGGCAGGTGATGCAAAGCGGCACCCCGCAGCTGCTGGATTTCGGCATCAGCGACGAGCGGGCCTGGGAGGTGGGGCTGGCCTGCGGCGGCAAGCTGAAGGTCTTCGTGGAACCGCTGGCGTGACGCCCGAGACGCTGGAGACCCTCCAGGCCGCCCGCGCCGCGCGGCGGCCCGTGGCCTTGCTGACGCGGCTGCCCGATGGCGCGCAGATCCTTTACCCCGACCAGCCCGTGCCGGCCGCCCTGGCCGAGGCGGCGGAAGCGGCCCTGCGGGATGACCGGGCCGGGCCCGTGACCCAGGGTGAGGAAAGCTGGTTCATCCAGCCTCAGACCCCGCCGCCGCGCCTGATCGTGGTCGGCGCCGTGCATGTGGCCCAGGCGCTGGTGGCCATGGCGGTGCAGGTGGGGCTGGCCGTGACGGTGGTGGACCCCCGACGGGCCTTCGCCACCGAGGAGCGCTTCACCACCGGGGCCACCCTGGTGGACGAGTGGCCGGACGACGCGCTGAACGCCCTGCGCCCGGACTCGCGCACCGCCATCGTCACCCTCACCCATGATCCGAAGCTCGACGACCCCGCGCTCGACGTCGCCCTGCGCTCGGAGGCCTTCTATATCGGCGCCCTCGGCAGCCGCCGGACCCATGCGAAGCGGGTGGAGCGGCTGACCGAGGCCGGGCATGGCCCGGAGGCGATCGCGCGCATCCGCGCCCCGGTGGGGCTGGATATCGGGGCCGTCACCGCGCCCGAGATCGCGCTCTCCATCATCGCCCAGGTCGTCGCCGCGCGCCGTGGGAAGCTGGGCGGGGCGCCCGGATGATCTTCGGCCCCACCCCGCTGGAGGAGGCGCGCGGCGCCATCCTCGCCCATACGCTCCGCCTGCCGGACCGGGTGCTCAAGAAGGGCACGGTGCTGGATGCCGAGGCCATCGCGGCGCTGCGGGCCGCGCGCCACCGGGAAGTGGTCGCCGCCCGGCTGGAATCGGGTGACGTGCCGGAGGACGAGGCGGCGGACCGCATGGCCAATGCCATGCTCCGCCCGCTCATCGCGCGCAGCCGCGCGGCAACCGGGCGGGTGAACCTCCTGGCCGAAACGCATGGGCTGCTGCGCGTCGATGCCGCGCTGATCGACCGGCTGAACGCGCTGGATGAGAGCCTCACCCTCGCCACCCTGGCCGATTTCACGGTGGTCCACCCGAAGGACATGCTGGCCACGCTGAAGGTCATCCCCTTCGCCGTGCCGATCGCCGCGCTGCAGGTCGCCGAGGCGATGCTGCGCGGCAGCCCCGCCCTTACCCTGCACCCCTTCCGCCCGCTGAAGGTCGGGCTGGTGGCGACCGAGCTGCCGGGGCTGAAGGAGAAGGTGATCGAGAACGGCGTGGAGGCGACCCGGACCCGGGTGGAGGCCCTGGCCGGCAGCCTGCTGCCCGCCGAGCATTGCGCCCATGAGACCGCCGCCATCGCGGAGGCGCTGGCGCGCCTGCGCAAGGCCGGGGCGGAGATGCTGCTCGTCCTCGGCGCCTCGGCCGTGGTGGACCGGCGGGACGTCGCGCCGGCCGGCATCATTCGCGCCGGCGGGGTGATCGAGCATTTCGGCATGCCGGTGGACCCGGGCAACCTGCTCTGCCTCGGGCGGATCGGGGAGACGCCGGCCATGGTACTGCCGGGTTGCGCCCGCAGCCCGAAGGTGAACGGCTTCGACTGGGTGCTGGAACGGCTCTTCGCCGGCATCCCCGTGACGCCGAAGTCCGTCATGCGGATGGGGGTCGGCGGGCTGCTGAAGGAGATCGAGACGCGGCCGCTGCCGCGCGGGGAGGCGCCGCGGAACGCCCCCGCCGCCGCCCCGCGCCGGCCGCGCCGGGTGGCGGCACTGGTGCTCGCGGCGGGCCGATCCCGCCGCATGGCGCCGCTCAACAAGCTGATGGTCACGGACAAGGCGGGCCAGGCGATGGTCGCGCGCGTGGTGGACAACGCGCTGGCCAGCCGCGCGCGGCCGGTGCTGGTCGTCACCGGCCATGAGCGGGAGCGGGTGGAGGACGCCCTGGCCGGGCGCCCCGTGCTAATGACCCATGCCGAGGACTATTCCGAGGGACTTTCCGCCTCCCTCAAGGCCGGGATCGCGGCCTTGCCCCAGGATGTGGAGGGGGTGCTGGTGATGCTGGGCGACATGCCCCTCGTCAGCCCGGCCATGCTGGACCGGATCATCGCCGGCTTCGACCCGGAGGAGGGCCGGGCCATCATCCAGCCGACCTTCCGGGGCAAGCAGGGCAACCCCGTTCTCTGGGGGCGCGAGTTCTTCGAGGAGATCCTGTCCATCTCGGGCGACGTGGGCGCGCGGCACCTGACCGGCCGCCACGCGGACCGGCTGTTCAATGTCGAGATGGCCGATGACGGCGTGCTGCGGGATTTCGACACGGCGGATACGCTGAAGGGACTGTGATCGGGCAGGCGGCCCGCGGTCCTGCCTCAGCGCCACGTCCGCCCCTGGCGGAGCGGGATGGCGCGGGGGAGAATGGCGGGTGATGCGCCCCCTCTCCCAGCTCGCCCTTCTCGCCCTTCTCCTCGCCGGCCCGGCGGCGGCGCAGCCCGCCAGCCAATGGGCGGCCGTGCCAGGCCCGGCCACGGGTCCGGCCCGCAGCGTCGGCGGCACCTCGCTCGGCTGCATCCAGGGGGCGGAGATGTTGCCGACGGAAGGGCCGGGCTGGCAGGCCGTCCGCCTGTCGCGCAACCGCAACTGGGGCCATCCCGTGCTGATCGCCGCCATCCGGGACCTGGCCGGGCAGGCGCGGCGCGCGGGCCTGCCCGATCTCTGGATCGGCGATCTCGGCCAGCCCCGGGGCGGGCCTCTGCCCTTCGGCCATGCCAGCCATCAGATCGGGCTGGATGCCGATATCTGGCTGGACCTTTCGCCCAAGCCGCTTCGGCCCGCCGCGGCACGGGAGAGCCTGCCCGAGCAGTCCCTGGTTCTGCCCGACCAGTCCGAGGCTGATCCGCGCCTCTTCACCCCCGCCCATGCCCGGCTGATCCGCATGGCGGCGGAGCTGCCGGGGGTGGACCGGATCTTCGTGAACCACGGGATCAAGCGCAGCCTCTGCGCCCGCCATGCGGGCGAGCCCTGGATGCGGCGCGTCCGTCCATGGCGTGGGCATGACAGCCACATGCATATCCGCCTGCGCTGCCCGTCCGACAGCCCGGATTGCCGCGACCAGCCGCCGGTGCCCGCCGGCGATGGCTGCGATGCCGGCCTGGCCTGGTGGCTGAGCCCGGAGGCCCGGAACCCGCCCCGCGTCGCGCCGCCGGCTGGCCCGCCGCCGCGCCTTCCGGCGGCCTGCGCGGCGGTGTTCTCCGCCCGCTGACCAACTGGGGGTCTAGCCCCAGGCCCGGAAGGCGTCCGCGATGCGGCGCAGCCCCTCGGGCGCGACGAGGATGACGTCGAAGCGCATTCCGGCGGCGCCATGGCCGGGATGGGCGGCCAGCCAGGCCTCCGCCGCCGCCATGATCCGCGCCTGCTGGCGGCCGGAAAGGGAGAAGGCGGCCTCGGCGAGATTCGGGCGCGCCTTCACCTCCACGAAGGCGAGCAGCCCCTCGCGCTCGGCCACGAGATCGAGCTCGCCGGACGGCGTGCGGACCCGCCGGGCAAGCACCGCCCAGCCCCGCGCCTCCAGGGCGGCGGCGGCGCGTGCCTCGGCATCCTGGCCCAGGCGCTCGGCGGCGCGGCGGGCCAGGGCGCGGGCCTGCTCCTTGGCTTGCGGGTCCATGCTGCCAGGATAGCCCCTTCACTGCCGGAGTCGGCCATGCGCGTCCTCATCGCCGCCCTGCTGCTCGTCCTGGCGCCCCCGGTGCTGGCCCAGGCCCCGGCCCAACGGCAGATGGTGGCGGCGGCGCATCCCCTGGCGGCGGAGGTGGGGCTGGACATCCTGCGCCGGGGCGGGGGCGCGGTGGATGCGGCCGTGGCGGTGCAGGCCGTGCTGACGCTGGTGGAGCCGCAGTCCAGCGGCATCGGCGGCGGCGCGCTGCTGCTGCACTGGGACGGCGCGGCGGGCGCCGTGACCGCCTTCGACGGGCGGGAGACTGCCCCGGCCGGGGCACGGCCCGACCTCTTCCTGCGCCCGGACGGCACGCCCCTGCCCTTCTACGAGGCCGTCCTGTCCGGCCGCAGCGTCGGCGTGCCCGGGGCGGTGGCGATGCTGGAAATGGCCCATCGCAAGCACGGCAAGCTGCCCTGGGACAGCCTGTGGCAGCGCGCGGCCGAGCTGGCCGAACAGGGCTTCCCCGTCTCCGCCCGGCTGGCCGAGGCCATCGCGGCCGATGCGGCGCGGCTCGCCCGCCACCCGAGCACGCGGGACTACTTCCTGCGCGGCGGCGACCGGCCCCTGCAGGCCGGCGAGCCGCTGCGCAACCCCGCCCTGGCCGAGACCTTCCGCCGCATCGCGCAGGAGGGGGCGGCGGCGCTGCTGCGCGGGCCCATCGCCTCCGACATCGCGGGCGCCGTGCGGGGCCATGGGGAGGGCGGGCTGATGACGGTGGACGACCTGGCCGCCTATGCCGCCCGGGAGCGCCAGCCCCTTTGCCACCCCTACCGGTCCTTCCGGATCTGCGGCTTCCCGCCCCCCTCCTCGGGCGGGGTGGCGGTCGGGCAGATCCTGGGCGTTCTGGAGCATTTCGACATGGCGCGGCTGGATCCGCGCGGGCCGCAGGCGGCGCATCTGCTGGCCGAGGCGGGGCGCCTCGCCTTCGCGGACCGCGCGCAATACCTGGCGGATTCCGACTTCGTGCCGGTGCCGGCCAAGGGGCTGCTCGATCCTGGCTATCTCACCCTGCGCGCCCAGCTCGTCGCCCATGGCCGCGCCATGGCGGACCCGCGCGCGGGCAACCCCCGATGGCGCGAAACCCGGCGCCACGCCCCCATGCCGGAGGCGGTGGAGAACGGTACGAGCCACCTTTCCATCGTGGATGCGGCCGGCAACGCCGTGGCCATGACGACGACGGTCGAGGATGCGTTCGGCGCCCGGCTGATGGTTGGCGGCTTCATCCTGAACAACGAGCTCACCGACTTCTCCTTCCGGCCCGATCTCGACGGGCGCCCGATCGCCAACCGGGTGCAGGGCGGCAAGCGGCCGCGCTCCTCCATGTCGCCCACGCTGGTCTTCGATTCCGGGGGCAGGCTGCTCGCCGTGGTCGGCTCGCCGGGCGGGTCGCGGATCATCGGCTATGTCGCCCAGGCGCTGGTGGGCCTGCTCGACTGGGGCATGGCCCCGCAGGAGGCCGTGTCCCTGCCCCATATCGGCACGGTCGGGAACGTGGTGGAGCTGGAGGAGGGCAGCGCGGCGGCCGAGCTGGCCCCGGCCCTCCAGGCGCGCGGCCAGCGGGTGGAGATCCGGCCGATGGTCTCGGGCCTCCAGGCCATCCGCGTCACGCCCGCCGGGCTGCTCGGCGGCGCCGATCCCCGGCGCGAGGGTGTCGCGCTCGGCGACTGATCCCACATCCCATGCATGCCGCGACGCGGCCCCGAAGGAGACCCCCATGCGCCGCACCGCCCTCGCCCTGCTCGCCGCCACCGCCCTCGCCGGCCCCGCCTCCGCCGCCGACGAGACGGCGCAGATCGGGTATGTGAACACGGCCATCACCAATCTTGGCCTCACCCGCAGCCACCGGGTGGTGGTCGAGCGCTTCGACGACCCGGAGGTGCGGAACGTCGCCTGCTACATCAGCCAGGCGCGCACCGGGGGCATTTCGGGCATGGTCGGCGTGGCCGAGGACCCGGCGCGCTTCGCGCTTTCCTGCACCGCCACGGGGCCGGTGGAGATCCTCCCCGGCGCGGCACGGGGGGAGCGGGGCGAGGTGGTGCATGAAAGCTCCACCAGCCTGTTCTTCAAGGAAACGCGCGTCCACCGCTTCATCGACGAGCAGCGCGGCGCGGTGGTCTACCTGGCCTGGTCCACCAAGCTCGTGGAGGGTTCGCCCTTCAGCGCCGTGGCGGTGGTGCCGACGGCCCGCTGAACCGGCCCTGGCCGATGTTCGCCCATCCGCCGGAGGAGCGCGCCGTGATGGTGCAATCCGCCGATCCCCTGAACTACTTCGACCTGCTGCGCCTGACGGCCCGGCCGAACCGCGACTTCTGCCGGCGCCACCAGATCCGCTACGCCTGCGTGCAGGCGGTGCTGCGCGGCTTCCACCCGTGGCAGGCCTGCTACAACCGCATCCTGTTCCTGCACGGCCTGGTCGCGCAGGGCTACGGGGGCTGGTTCCTGCACCTGGATGCCGATGCCTATGTGCATGACCGCCGCTTCGACATCGCGGCCTATCTGGCCGGCCATGCGGACCGTTCCTTCATCATCGCGCCGGTGAACGAGGCGGAGCGGTGGAACGTCAATGATGGCGTGTTCTTCGCCAACTGCGCGCATCCCGATACCGGGCGGATCGCGCGGCGCTGGATGGAGGTGCTGGAGGCCCTGCCGCTGGACCGGCTGCGTGGGGCCGCGGAATGGCGGGGCCAGCCCGACGACCAGAGCCTGCTTCACGCGGTGCTGCAGCGGGAACCCGCGCTGACGGAGGCCTTCCACTATGAAAGCGCCGCCCTCATCAACGCGCCCGGCGCCAGCTTCACGCGCCAGGTGCTGCGCGCGGCGGAGCGGGACCCGGCCCGCCGGGTGCGCCGGATCGCGCGCGACGTGGCCCGTTCCCTGCGGTCCGATGGCGAGCCGGTCGATCTCCTGCTGCCCTCGATCGCCACCGCGCTGAAGGTGCCGGTGCCCCGGGTGGAGGCGCTGGGCGAGGCCACCAGCGGGCCGGAGGCGTTTGTCGCGGAACTGCGCGGGCTGCTGGCGATGTATGAGGAGCGGAAGGCGGGGACGGCCCCGGCGTAGCGGGCCGTCAGGCCGCGTCGCGGCCTTCCTCCACGGCATGGCAGGCCACCAGCGTCTCCGGCGTGCCCCGCGCGGCGATCAGGGCCGGGCGCTCCACCCGGCAGCGGTCGTTCGCCAGCGGGCAGCGCGGGTTGAAGGTGCAGCCGGAGGGCGGGTTGATCGGGCTTGGAACCTCGCCGCCCACGGGCTGGCGTTCCTTCCCCACCATGTCGAGGTCGGGGATCGCCTCCATCAGGGCGCGCGTATAGGGGTGGCGCGGCGTGGTGAAGAGTCGCTCCGCCGGCGCGGATTCCACGATCCGGCCGAGATACATGACGCCCACCTGGTCGCTCACCTGCCGCACCACGGCCAGGTTGTGGCTGATGAAGAGGTAGGTGAGGCCCAGCCGGCGCTGGAGGTCCTTCATCAGGTTCAGGATCTGCGCCTGCACCGAGACGTCGAGCGCCGAGGTGGGCTCGTCGCAGACGAGGAAATCGGGGTTGGAGGACAGGGCGCGGGCGATGGAGATACGCTGCCGCTGCCCGCCGGAGAACTCATGCGGGAAGCGGTTGCCATCGGCGGGCGAAAGCCCGACCTGCCGCAGCAGCGCCCCCACCTTCTCGCGCAGGGCGGCTCCGCCATTCGCGATGCCGAAGGCCCGGATCGGCTCGCCAATGATGTCGGCCACCCGCCAGCGCGGGTTCAGGCTGGCATAGGGATCCTGGAAGATCATCTGCATGCGGCGGCGCTGCGCGACGGATTTCCGCGCCTCCGCCAGATCCTGGCCCTCGAACAGGGCCTGCCCGCCGCTCGGCTCATAGAGCCCGACCGCCAGCCGCGCGACGGTGGACTTGCCGCAGCCGCTTTCGCCGACCAGCGAGAGGGTGGTGCCGCGCGGGATGGCGAAGGAGACGCCATCCACGGCGCGGAGCAGGCGCTTGCCCTCCCGCGCGATTAGGCGCTGGAGGGCGGGCTTGGAGACGTCGAAGGCGCGGCTGAGGTCGCGTGCCTCGAAGATGGGCGCCTCGAAGTTGGGTGACTCGGAGATGCGCGCCTCGGGCAGCAGGGCTTCAGACATGGGCACGCTCCCGCGGGGCGTGGCTGTCGAAGAGCCAGCAGGCCGCCCGCGTCTCATGGGCCGGGAGCAGCTCCGGCCGCTCCACCTTGCACCGGTCGAAGACATGCGGGCAGCGCGGGTTGTAGGCGCAGCCCGTGGGAATGGCGGTCAGGCGCGGCATGGCGCCGTCGATCTGCGGCAGGTGGTCCACCCGGTGCGAGAGCGGCGGGATGGAGGCCATCAGCCCCGCCGAATAGGGGTGGGAGGCCGATTTCACCACCGAGCGTACGGGACCGATCTCGGCCACCCGCCCGGCATACATCACCGCCACCCGGTCCGCCGTCTCCGCGATCACGCCCATGTCGTGGGTGATGAGCATCACGGAGGTGCCCTTCTCCCGCGTCAGGCGCTTCAGCAGCGCGATGACCTGGGCCTGGATGGACACGTCCAGCGCCGTGGTGGGCTCATCCGCCACCACCATCTCCGGCTCGGCGCAGAGGGCGAGGGCGATGACGACGCGCTGGCGCATGCCGCCGGAGAACTGGTGGGGATAGGCGTCGATCCGCTCGGCGGCGGCGGGGATCCCCACCATCTCCAGCCAGCCGATGGCGCGGCGGCGGGACTCGGCGGCGTCGATCTCCAGATGCGTCTGCATCGTCTCGGTGAGCTGCCGGCCGACGGTGTAGAGCGGGTTCAGCGTGGTCAGCGGGTCCTGGAAGATGGCGCCGATCCGCTTGCCGCGGATCCGGCGCATCTCCCGCCGGGAGAGGTTGTCGATCCGCTGCCCGCGCAGGGAAATGGAGCCGCCGGCGATCCGCCCGGGCGGCTCCAGCAGGCCGATGATGGCGGCCCCGGTCATGGACTTGCCCGCGCCGGACTCGCCGACCACGCCCAGCACCTCGCCGGGCGCGATGTCGAAGGAAACCTTGTCCAGCGCCCGCAGGGTGCCGCGGCGGGTGGGGAATTCGACGACGAGGTCGCGGACCTCGAGAAGGGCTGCCATCAGCGGAGCCTCGGGTTGAGGGCGTCGCGCAGCCAGTCGCCCAGCAGGTTCACCGACAGCACCATCGCCACCAGCGCCAGGCCGGGGAAGATCGCGATCCACCACTCCCCGCTGAAGAGGAAGTCGTTGCCGATGCGGATGAGGGTGCCGAGGGAGGGCTGGGTCGGCGGCACGCCGACGCCGAGGAAGGAGAGGGTCGCCTCCGAGAGGATGGCGAGGCCGAGATTGAGGGTGGCGAGGACGAGAAGCGGCCCGAGGACATTGGGCAGCACATGCGTCAGCATGATCCGGGCCGGGGAGATGCCGATGACCCGCGCCGCCAGCACATATTCCTTGTTGCGCTCCACCAGGGCGGAGCCGCGCACGGTGCGGGCGAATTTGGGCCATTCCGAAATGCCGATGGCGACGATAACCACATAGACGGCGAGCTGGTCGTGCAGCTCGCGCGGCAGGGCGGCGCGGGCCACGCCGTCGATCAGCAGGGCGATGAGGATGTTGGGGAAGGTGAGCTGGATGTCGGCGATGCGCATGAGCACCGCATCCACCGCCCCCCCTGCATAGCCCGCCAGAAGGCCCACCAGCACGCCGAGCGCCAAGGCGAAGGCGGTGGCCGAGACGCCCACCAGCAGCGAGACGCGCGCGCCATACATGATGGCCGAGAGCACGTCCCGCCCCTGGTCGTCCGTGCCGAAGGGATGCGCCCAGGACCCCTCCTCCAGGAAGGCCGGAGGGTTGAAGGCGTCCATCAGGTCCAGGCTGGCGAGGTCGAAGGGGTTATAGGGCGCGAGGAGCGGCGCCAGCACGGCGCCGAGGATGCAGACGAGCGCCACCACGGCCGAGATGACCGCGGTGGGGGTGGTGCGGAAGGACCAGACGAGGTCGCTGTCCCAGAAGCGCGCGAGGGCCCCCATGGCTCAGTGCCCCCGCCCGGTGCGAAGCCGCGGGTCCACCGCATAGTAGAGCAGGTCCACGACCAGGTTGATGAGCACGAACACCGCCGCGATGAGGAGGAGGTAGGCCGCCATCACCGGGATATCGGCCGAGGAGACGGACTGGATGAAGAGCAGCCCCATGCCCGGCCACTGGAACACCGTCTCCGTCACGATGGAGAAGGCGATGATGGAGCCGAGCTGGAGGCCGACGATGGTGATGACGGGCACGAGCGTGTTGCGCAGGGCATGGCCGAAGTTGATCGACCGGTCCCGCAGCCCCCGCGCGCGGGCGAACTTCACATAGTCCGACCGCAGCACCTCCAGCATCTCGGAGCGGACGAGGCGCATGATGAGGGTGAGCTGGAACAGGCCGAGGGTGATGGAGGGCAGCACCAGGGCCTTCCAGCCCGAGGCGGTGAGGAAGCCCGTGCTCCACCAGCCCAGCTGCACCGTGTCCCCGCGCCCGAAGCTCGGCAGCCAGCCCAGCCAGACCGAGAAGACGAGGATCAGCAGGATGCCAATGAGGAAGGTCGGCAGCGAGACGCCGACGAGGCTGAAGGTCAGGAAGGCGCGGGACAGCCAGGAGCGGCGGTAGAGGCCGGTATAGACCCCCATGGGCACGCCGACGGCCAGGGCCACCACGGAGGCGCAGAGCGCCAGCTCGAGCGTGGCCGGCGCCCGCTCCACGATCAGGTCCGCCACCGGCCGGGAGAGGCGGTAGGACAGGCCGAACTCGCCGCGCAGGGCATTGCCGATGAAGCGCAGGAACTGCACCCAGACCGGCTGGTCGAGCCCGAGGGCGGCCACCAGCGCGTCCCGCTGCTGCACGGAGAATTCCTGCCCCAGCATGGTCGCGATCGGGTCGCCGACGAAGGTGAAGAGGCCGAAGGCGATCAGCGCCACGGCCAGCATGACCGGGATGGCCTGGAGGATGCGCGAGAGGATGAAGGCGAACACGGGTTCCGCCTAGCGGAGCGGCGCCGGGTCGTCCACCCGGCTTCGCCACCCCTGACCCGCCAGAGCCGTCAGTTCCCGCATCGCCGTGCCACCCTCACCCTCGCCGCGCCCCGTGAAGCAATCCTCGCACCAGCGGCAGGGTCACATCGCCGCCGGGCCGCTCCGGCTCTGCCCTTCCTGGGTCCAGTCCTTGATGACGGTGAAGGCGACGGCCAGCAGGACCGGGCCGAGGAACAGCCCCAGCAGCCCGAAGGCGAAGGCGCCGCCCAGGGCGCCAAGCAGCGTCAGCAACAGGGGCAGGTCCGCGCCGCGGGCGATCAGCCAGGGGCGGATGAAGTTGTCCACCGAGGAGATGCCGAAGGCGCCATAGAGGGCCATGAAGATGCCCCAGCCCGTGCTGCCATTGGCGAGCAGCCAGATGGAGGCGGGGATCCAGACCACCGGCGCCCCGACCGGCAGGATGGAGATGACGCCGGCCAGGATGCCCAGCAGCGCCGGCTGCGGCACGCCCGAGACCCAGAGCCCGAAGGCCGTCATGGCCCCCTGCACCACCGCGGTGCCGAGTAGCCCGTAGATCACGCCCCGGGTCACCGCCCCCGTCAGCACCACCAGGCGGCGTCCGCGGCCGCCGGCGACGCGCTCGGCCATGCGGTCCAGCGCCTCGGCCAGCCGGGGGCCGTCGCGGAAGAAGAAGAAGGACAGGAGGATGGCGATCAGGAGTTCCGCGACGCCCGAGACGATGGACAGGACGAGGCTGAGCGCCGTCTGCGCCAGGCTGCCGGCATAGGGGCGCAGCACGCTGAACAGGTTCCCGACGCCGAGATCCAGCGCGTCCAGCCGTTCCTGGAGGAAGGGCCCGACCAGGGGGATGCGGCCGAGCGTGCTCACCAGGGCGGGCAGCCCATCCGTCAGGAAGCCCTGCACCGCGTTGCGCAGGCCGTCGATCTCGTCCCGGCTGGTCGGCGCCGCGAGCGCCAGGGGCAGGCCGATGACGAGCATCATCGCCGTCACCATCACACCCGCGGCCCAGCCCGGGCGGAGCCCCACGCGGTCCGTCAGCATCCGGTATCCCGGCCAGGTGGTGAAGGCGAGGATGGCCGCCCAAAGAAGGGAGGAGAGGAAGGGGCGGAGGACGAGGAAGCATCCCACGAGAAGCGCCACCAGCGCGGCCACCCCCAGCAGGCGGATCAGGAACTGCTTGTCGTCCGGCATGCGGCCTCCTTGGCGGGCGCCCCGCCTCTCATGGGCCGCGACGCCCGATGCTTATTGCGCGCCTGCGCTCTTGCCGCCACCGCGCCGTGGCGCCGCGCCTTGGGCGGGCCGGCGAATCGCGCTACCGTCCCGCCATGGCCGCCGGCGATGGAGGGGCCCCGGGAGGACTGGCCGGATGCCGCGCTTCGCCGCCAATGTCTCGATGCTCTTCGCCGAGCACCCCTTCCTCGACCGCTTCGCCCAGGCGCGCGCCGCCGGCTTCGAGGCGGTGGAATGCCTCTTCCCCTACACGCATCCGGCCGCCGAGATCCGTGCGCGGCTGGAGGATGCCGGGCTGCGGCTGGTGCTGTTCAACGCCGCGCCGGGGGACTGGGAACGGGGCGAAAAGGGATTGGCCGCCCTGCCCGGGCGGGAAGCGGAGTTCCGCGACGGCATCGCGCGCGCCCTGGACTACGCCGGCACGCTGGGCTGCCCGAGGCTCCATGTCATGGCCGGGCTCGCCCCGGCGGGCATCGCGCGCGACACGCTTCTGGCGACCTATGCCGCCAACCTCGCCTGGGCCGCCGAGCGTTGCGCCGCCCAGGGGGTGAAGCCGCTCATCGAGCCGATCAACGCGCGCGACATGCCGGGCTATGTGCTGAACACCACCGGCCAGGCGGCCGCGATCATCGAGGCCATCGGGCCCGAGCGGCTCGGCCTGCAATTCGACCTCTACCACACGCAGATCACCGAGGGGGACATCACCCGCCGCTTCGAGGCGCTGCTGCCCCTCATCACCCATGCGCAGGTGGCGGACACGCCGGGGCGGCACGAGCCGGGCACGGGCGAGGTGAACTGGTCCTATGTGTTCGACCGGATCGACGCCATGGGCTATCGCGGTTGGATCGGCTGCGAGTACCGGCCGGCGGCCGGCACCGAGGAAGGGCTCGGCTGGCTCGCCCCCTGGCGCGCCTGACCGGGCCGGGGAAGAAGAGGGAAGCGACACGCATGAAGATCGGGTTCATCGGCCTCGGCATCATGGGGCGCCCGATGGCGCTCAACCTGAAGAAGGCCGGGCATGAGCTGTTCGTGCCGGAGCGCGCGAGCCTGACGGAGGAGATCCGCGGCGCCGCCACCGTCCTCCCCTCCCCCGCCGAGGTGGCGAAGGCCGCCGAGGTGGTGATCCTGATCGTGCCCGACACGCCCGATGTGGAGGCGGTGCTGTTCGGCGAGGGGGCGGTGGCCGAGGCGCTGAAGCCCGGCACGCTGGTGATCGACATGTCCTCGATCAGCCCGACCGCGACGAAGGACTTCGCCGCGCGGGTGAACGCCCGGGGCTGCGACTATCTGGACGCGCCCGTCTCCGGTGGCGAGGTGGGCGCGCGCAACGCCGCGCTGACCATCATGGTGGGCGGCCCGCAGGCGGCCTTCGACCGGGCCCTGCCCCTGTTTGAGGCGATGGGCAAGAACATTACCCTCGTCGGCGGCACCGGTGCGGGCCAGACCACCAAGGTGGCCAACCAGATCATCGTCGCGCTGAACATCGCGGCGGTGTCCGAGGCGCTGGTCTTCGCCAGCAAGGCGGGGGCCGACCCGGCCAAGGTGCGGCAGGCCCTGATGGGCGGCTTCGCCTCCTCCCGCATTCTGGAGGTGCATGCGGAACGGATGATCAACCGGACCTTCGAGCCTGGCTTCCGGATCGCCCTGCACCAGAAGGATCTCAACCTGGCGTTGCAATCGGCGCGTGAGCTCGGCGTCGCCTTGCCGCACACGGCCTCCGCCCAGCAGCTCTTCTCTGCCGTCTCGGCCGCGAGCGGCGGGCAGCAGGACCACTCGGCGCTTGTGCAGGCGCTGGAGCGTCTGGCATCCCACGAGATCGGGTGACCGTGTGTTCTGGCGGCGCAATGCAATGCATGGTTGCGCCGCGTCGCGAGGGCGCGCATTTTGGTGCAAGAGTCCAGCGCGGTGAGATGGCGCCGGCTGGCTGGAGGTCAGGAACATTGCCGGGATGAGCGAGGGACCAGCGATGCGGTTCGCCGATATCGGCCAACAGCTGAGAGCCTACCGGCTGGAATCCGGTTTGCGGGCCGAGGAGATCGCGGCGCGCCTGGGCGTGTCGCGCGCGGCGCTCTACCGGTATGAGAAGGGCGAGGTCATCAAGCTGGACACGATCCGGCGCCTGGCCGAGCTGCTGAAGATCTCCCCCCTCTCGCTGCTCGGGATCGGGGTGGAGTATTTCTCCCGCCCGCTCGCCCTGCAGGAGCGGCTGCGCCAGGTGGAGGAGGATGCGGAGCAGATCCTTCAACTCGGCGGCGCGCTCTGCACCCTGGTCACGTCGGACGGCTATGATGCGGCGCTGACCGAGGCGCTGGCCGAGGCCGCGGAAACCGCGACCGAGCGGCTCTCCTTCCATGCCGCGGCGGAGCAGAATCTCAGCCTGCTGCATGCCCGCAAGCGGCTCTACCAGTCCCGCCGCCCCTCCATCATCGCGATGGTGAGCGAGCAGGCGCTGCGGGCCTTCCTGGCCGACGGGATCGCCCCGGCGCTGCGCCTGTCCGAACGGCTGCGCCAGCGCTGCCGGCTGGCGGCGCAGGCCGAGGTGGAGAACCTGGCCACGCTGATGGAAAGCGTGCCGATGGGCCTCCAGATCGGGCTGCTCACCGAATCCGAGCCGACGGGGCATTTCATGGTGCTGCGGGCGCGTGACCGTGCGCATCTCTGCGCGAATCCCTTCCTGCCGGACAGCCCGCCGCTCGGCGCCATCGGCGTGGGCACGATCACGGCGGCGGACGAGGCCGTTGGGATCCACCAGCGCGTCGCCGAGACCGCCTGGCGCGAGGCCCGGAAGGGAGCGGAGGCGGCCGCCCGGCTGCGCCTCCTCCTCGCCGAGACGCGGGTGCACTGAGCGGGAGGCGCCGAGCCTCGGCCCGGTTCGCCGGCCGGGGCGGCGCGCCGTTCAGCCCGCTTCCAGGTCCAGATAGGCTTCGAGGATCTCGGCGTCCTCCGTGCGGCGGGTGGTGAAGCCGATCGCCCGGACGAAGCGGAGCATGCCGGCATTGTCGGCCAGCACCTGCCCCGAGATGCGCCGCAGCCCTCGGCTGCGGCCCCATTCCACCAGCCGCCCCATCATGTGCCGCGCCAGCCCGCCGCGCTTCCAGCCCCCGCCGACGAGGATGGCGAACTCGCCGCCGCCCTCCCCGTCCATGACCAGCCGGGCCGTGGCGGCGATCCGGTCGCCATCGATGGCGGCGAAGGCCATCTCCCGGTCGTAGTCGATCTGGGTCAGGCGCACGACCTGTGCCGGCGGCAGCTCGCGCAGGCGGTTGAAGAAGCGGTAGCGAAGGTCCTCCGGCGAAACCTGCCGGACGAAGGCGGCCACGCCCTCGGCATCCTCCGGGCGGATCGGCCGCACCAGCACCGTCCGCCCGTCCCGCGTGGCGAAGGGGCGTGCCAGCTCCGCCGGATAGGGCGGGATGGCGAGGAAGCTCCGCTCCCCCGCCGGCCGCAGGGTGAGATCGGCATCCAGCGCCACCACCCCCTCCCCCACGGCGCGCAGCGGGTTCAGCGTGACGGTCGCGATCTCGGGGAAATCGACCGCCAGCTGCGACAGGGCGACGAGCGCCTCGGCCAGCCGCTCCCGAGAGATGGCGGGCTGGTCGCGCCATCCATCCAGGAGGCGCGAGACCCGCGTGCGGCCGATCATGAACAGGGCGAGGACGCGGTTCAGCGGGGGGAGGTCATGCGACTCATCCGCCTCCATCCCCGCCGCCGTGCCGCCGCGGCCGAAGCCGATCCAGGGGCCGAACATCGGGTCGTCGTCCAGGCGCAGCCGGAATTCGCGCCCGGCGGCGGACTGGCGCTGCACCATCCAGCCGCGCGGGCAGATCCCCGGCCGCTCCGCGCCGATCCGCGCGGCCATGGCGGCGCCGGCGGCCCGCAGCGCGGCCTCGTCGCGCAGGTCGAGCGCCACGGCGCCCACCTCGGTCTTCGCCGGCAGGTCGGGGCAGAGCACCTTGAGCACGACCGGCCAGCCCAGGCCTTCCGCGGCCGCCACCGCCTCGTCCAGCGTGGCGGAGGTGGCATGCGGGATCACGGGGATGCCATAGGCCGAGAGCACGGCGAGGGCCTCGGCCTCGTCCAGCGTCAGCCGGCCCGCGGCGCGGGCGGCGGCGAAGATGGCGGCGGCGCGCGCCCGGTCCGGGCTCACCTCCATCACCTCGCCCGGCGGGAGTTCGGCGGCGGCGGCGCGGTTGCGCCGGTCCTGCGCCAGGTGCAGCGCCCCCTGCACCGCCGCCTCCGGCGTCGCGAAGACGGCGACGCCCCGCTCCGCCAGCTTGCGGCGCAGCGGGCCGGCCGTGGCCTGGCCCAGCCAGGCGGCCAGGACCGGCGCCGCCCGCCCCCCGCGCCCGGAGGCGGCGGCCGCGGCGGCGAGGGTTTCCGCCGCCAGCGCGGGGTCTTCCTCCGGTGCCGGGCTGTGGATGGCGACCACGGAATCCACCTGCGGCAGGGCAGAGAGCAGGGCGGCGGCCTCGGCCAGCCGGTGGCCCTGTTCCATGGGCAGGGCGAGCGGATTGTCCCCCGCCCAGCCGCCCGGCAGGGCGAGGTCGAGCACGCTGCGGGCATCCGGCGTGATCTCCGCCAGCCGCGCGCCGCCGCGCAGCGCCGCATCGGCGGCCATCTGGCCGGGGCCGAGGCCATTGGCCACGATCGCGATCCGGTTCCCCTGCGCGCCATCCGGCCCCGGCCTGGGCGAGGGCTTCAGCCGCGCCAGGGTTTCGGCGGCCGAGAGAAGGTCCTCCAGCCCCTGCACGCGCAGCACGCCCGCGCGCCTGAGCGCCGCGCCCATCACGGCATCCGCCACCTCGCGCCCGGCATGGCCGGGGCGCTGGGCCACCACCGGCCGGCTCCGGGCCGCGGCGCGGGCCGAGGAGATGAAGCGGCGCCGGTCTTTGATGCGGCGGAGGTCGAGCAGGATGGCGCCCGTCGCGGCGTCCCGCGCCAACCAGTCCAGCCCGCCGGCGAAGCCGTAATCGGCATTGGTGCCGATGCCGGCAATGAGGGTGAAGCCGATCGCCTCGCCTTCCGCCCAGTCGATCACCGCCCGCGCCAGGGCGGAGGATTGGCAGAGCAGCGCGAGCCGCCCCGGGCGCGGCGGCAGGTGCGAGAGGGATGCGTTCAGCCCGAGGGAGGGAATGCAGAGGCCGAAGCTGCGTTCCCCCATGGCCCGGACCCCGGTGCGGGCGCAGGTGCCGGCGAGGCCGGGCGCCGGCCCGGTGACCACCGCCGCGAAGCACCCCCGGGCCGCCAGCGCGGCCATGGCCGGCTCCACCGCCTCGGGCGCGAGGGAGAGCACCGCCAGCTCCGGCGCGCTGGGCAGGGCCGAGAGGTGTTCCGCATGGTCCATCCCCGGCCAGGCGGCGCCGACCGCGTGCAGCACCCCCTTGAAGCCACCGGCGGCGATGTTGCGCGCCAGGATGGCGGAAGCGGGGATGGCCGGGTCCGCCAGCAGGGCCACGCGGCGCGGCGAGAAGAGCGCGGTGTCGTGGAACCCCTGCGCCAGCCCCTGGCCCAAGAAGGAGACCGGCAGGGCCATGGCGGGCCTCCTAGTCTCCAGTCAGGGCGCGCTTGGCGGCTTCCATCAGGAAGCCGCTGGCCACCGGCAGCACGCGGTCATCGAAGTCGTAGTTCGGGTGGTGCAGCTCCCGCCCGCCATCGGTCGGGCCGTTGCCGATCCAGACGAAGGCGCCGGGCACGTTTTGCAGGAACACGGAGAAATCCTCGCCCGTCATGGCCGCCGCCATGTCCCGCCGCACCGGCGCCACCGTAGCCGCGGCCTCGGCGGCCAGGTCGCGCTCGGCGGGGTGGTTCACCGTGGCGTCCACGCCGCCCAGCACCTCGGCCCGCGCCTTCACCTGGAAGGTCTCGGACAGGCCGCGGGCGACCCGGTTCAGCCCATCCTCGATCAGCTGCCCCGTGGCGTCATGCAGGAAGCGCATGGAGCCGCGGATGGTGACCTTGGCCGCGATCTGGTTCCAGGCCTCGCCGCCCTCGATGGTGGTGAGGCTGACCACCGCCGAATCCAGCGGGTCGAGGTTGCGCGCGACGATCGATTGGCAGGCCACGATGGCATGGCCGGCCGCGACGATCGGGTCATGGGTGAGATGCGGCAGGGCGGCATGGCCCGCATGGCCCTCGATCTCGATGGTGAAGCGCCGCCCGGCCGCCATTACGGGGCCATCATGCACGGCGATGGTGCCCACGGGCAGGCCGGGCCAGTTGTGCCAGCCGAAGATGCGATCCATGGGGAAGCGTTGGAACAGGCCGTCCTCCACCATCGCCCGCGCGCCGCCGCCGCCCTCCTCGGCGGGCTGGAAGACGAGGCGCACGGTGCCCGACCAGCTCTCGTCCCGCATCAGCAGGGCGGCCGCGCCCAGCAGGGCCGTGGTGTGGCCGTCATGCCCGCAGGCATGCATCACCCCGGGCCGGGTGCTGCGATAGGGCAGCTCGGTGCTCGCCTCCTGGATGGGGAGGGCGTCCATGTCGGCGCGCAGCCCGACGCTGCGGTTGCCGCCGCCGCGCCGGATGGTGGCCACCACGCCATGGCCACCGATCCCCGTCTCGATGTCCTCGACGCCCAGTTCACGCAAACGTTGGGCGACGAATGCGGCGGTCGGGCCTTCTTCCTTCGTGACGTCCGGGTTCGCGTGGAGATGGCGGCGCCAACGCGTGAGGGTCTCGGTAAGGTTCTGATCCATGGACTCAGGAGTTAGCCCTTCCATTGCCTTCCCTCCACCCCGGACTCGCGCTCATTCCCCTTCTGCTGATCGGAACCGCCTGGGCGCAGCCCGCCGCGGCGCCTTCGGCCGAGGAACCGCGCGAGGCCGCGGCCCCGAACCCCGATGATGCCGAAGGCCCCGTCCGCCCCTATGAGGTGACCTTCACCCCCACCGGGAACGCCCAGCTGGACACCGCCATGGAGGGGGTTTCGGTCCTGCGCCGCCTGCGGGAGAGCGTGCCGACCAGCGCGGAGGGGCTGGTGGCCCGCGCCCTTCAGGATCTGGGCAACCTCCGCACCGCGCTCCGTTCGGAGGGGTACTACGCCGGCACGCCGCGCGTGACCGTGGGCGGCGAGGCACCGGACGCGCCGGACCTGGCCCTTCGCCTCCAGGCCCGGGGGACCGAGCCCGTGCCCGTCGTGATCGGCGCCGAGACGGGACCGCTCTACCGCATCTCCACCGCCACCACCCGGCCCGCCGTGCTGGAGGAGGACATCTCCGAGGCGGGCGAGGTCGCCGGCCTCGGCCCGGGCGACCCGGCGCGGGCAGAGGCGGTGAACAGCACCCAGGAAACCCTGCTGACCCGGCTGCGCGCGGCGGGGCACCCCTTCGCCAGCGTGCCGCGGCGCGAGATCACGGTGGACCATGACGCGCGGACCATGGAGGTGGTCTACCGCGTCCAGCCCGGCCCCCGCGCCCGCTTCGCCCAGCCCGTGGTGGAGGGGTCGGAGAATGTCGATCCGGAGCTGCTGCGCCGGGCCTCGGGCGTGCTGGCGGGGGAGGTCTACAGCCCCGACGAGCTGGACCGCGTGCGGCGTGACGTTCTGGCGCTGGGGGTGTTCGGCACGGTGCGGGCCCGCATCGGGGAACGGCTGGACCCGGATGGGCGCCTGCCCGTCACCTTCCTCGTGGCCGAACGGCCCTTCCGCGCGATCGGCGGCACCGCGGGCTACGAGACGCGCTATGGCCCGACGCTTCGCGCCTATTGGGAGCACCGGAACCTGTTCGGCGCGGCGGAGCGCCTGCGGATCGAGGGCGAGGTTTCCCGCACCACCCAGCGCGGGGTGAGCGACACGGGCTACCGGCTTTCCGCCAATCTCCGCCAGCCCTGGTTCGCCGGGCTGAACGCCACGGCGGTGACGGACGTCGCCATCCTTCGCGAACGCCTCCTCGCCTATGACCGCGACGCGATCACCGCCGGCTTCTCGCTGGAGCGGAAGATCGACCCGCGCCTCACCCTCTCGGCCGGTATCGCGGGCGAGATCGGGGAGACCTCCGAACTGGATCAGGACCTGCGCTACACGCTGATTTCGCTGCCCCTGGGGGCGCGGTTCGACGGCACGGACAACGTGCTCGACCCCTCGCGCGGCTACCGTGCCAACCTGCTGGTTTCCCCCACCCTGTCGCTGGGCGACACGCAGGCGACCTTCGTGCGCATGCGCGGCACCGGCAGCGCCTATTTCGACCTGAGCGGCGACAAGGGCAGCATCCTGGCGGTGCGGGGCGGCTTCGGCACGGTGGCCGGGGCGCAGGCCGGGCAGATCCCGCCGCATCTGCGCTTCTATGCCGGCGGCGGCGGCTCCGTGCGCGGCTATGACTTCCAGAGCATCGGGCCCCGGCGGCGGGACCAGAGCCCGCGCGGTGGACTCTCCCTGGTGGAGGGCAGCGTGGAGCTGCGGCAGCGCATCTCCGGCCCCTATGGCGTCGCCGTCTTCGTGGATGCGGGCAGCGTGGGCGAGGAGGCGCTGTCCGGCTTCGGCGACCTGCGCGTCGGCGCGGGAGTCGGCTTCCGCTATTCCACCGCCATCGGCCCGATCCGCGCCGATGTCGCCCTTCCGCTTTCCAAGGTGCCGGGCAGCGCGGGCTTCGGCTTCTACGTGGGCATCGGGCAGGCCTTCTGATGCGCTGGGTGAAGCGGATTCTGCTCGCGATCCTCGGGATCGCCGTCATCCTGCCCCTGCTGCTGCTCGTCGGCGGCTGGGTGGCCCTGAACGTGCGGCCGGGCCAGGAGGCGCTGGCGCGGCTCGCCATGGGCTTCGTGCCCGGGCTTGAGATCGAGAACCTGCATGGTGGGCTGCCCGCCGCGCCGCGCATCGGGCGCGTGGTGCTGTCGGATGCGCAGGGCCCCTATCTCGTGCTGGAGGATGTGGCCCTCGACCTCGACCTGCTGCGCCTCGCCTCGCGCGAGCTGCGGGTCTCGAACCTTTCGGCCGGGCGCGTGGCCTTCACCCGCCTGCCCGTGGCCGATCCGAACGCGCCCGTCGCGCCCTCCGAACCGGGGCCGCTGATCCCGCAGCTGCCGCAGCTGCCGGTGCAGGTGGCGCTGGAGCGCCTGGCCCTGCCCCGCATCGAGCTGGGCGAGGCCGTGGCGGGCTTCCCCGCGACCCTCTCGCTGGAGGCCGGCGGACGGCTCGGGGCCGATGGCGCGTTCCTCGGCGCCAAGGGGCGCCGGCTCGATGCGCCTGGCTCGCTGGACCTCGACCTGGCCCTGGCACCGGGGGAGCGGGTGAAGATCGACCTCGCCTATGACGAGGCGAGCGGCGGGCTCGTGGCCGGGCTGCTGGGCAAGCCCGAGCAGGCCACGCGGCTGCGCCTGGCGCTCGACGGCCCGGCCAGCGGCGCCGGCTTCACCCTCCTCGCCGATATGGGCGAGACGGCGCGGGTGGAGGGTCGCGGCTCCATCAGCCTGCCCGCCGGTGGCGGCGTGGGGCTGGAGGCCTCGGGCGATGCGAATCTCGGCGGCTTCCTGCCCGCCCCCGTCGCCGCGCTGCGCTACGAGATCCGCACCCGCCCCGGCGAGGGCGGCGCCACCCGGATCGAGCGGGCACGGGTGGAAACGGGTGCGGCGGTGCTCGATGCGCGGGGGACGGTGGGCGACGCGCTCGATATCGCCTTCGATGCGCGGGTGAACGATGCCGGCACGCTGGCCGGCCTGGTGCCGGAGACGGTGGGCTGGGGCGGGATCGAGGCGCGCGGGACCGTCACCGGCACGAATGCCGCGCCGGAACTGCGGGTGGAGGCGACGCTGCGCGACCCGCGCCTGCCGGAACCGGCGCCCGGGCTGCTTGGCCCCGCCCCCACCATCCTCCTGCGCGCCAACCAGCAGCGCGTGCATGAGCTGGCGATCAATGGCCGCGCGGTGACGCTGCGGGCCGAGGGCGCCTATGGCGAGGTGCTCGACCTCACCCTTCAGGCGAGCTTGCAGGCGCAGGACATCCCGAATGTGCCCGTGCGCGGCCAGTTGCAGGCCCGGGCGCGAGTGACGGGCCCCGCCGCCGACCCAGCCGTTGCCCTGACCGCCGACTCCCCGGCGCTCGAAGCCTATGGACGCCGCTTCGAGGCCCTGCGGCTGGAAGCCGCCCTGCCCCGTGCTACCGTGCCGGCCGGCAGCCTGAACCTGAATGCACGCCTGCAGGGCCTGCCGCTGGCCGCCGAGGCCCGGGCCGCCCAGGAGGGCGACCGCATCCGAATCGAGACGATGCGGGCCTCGCTCGGCCCGGCCCGCCTGGAGGCGGGGGGCGAGGTGGACATCGCGCGCTTCCTGGCGCGGGCGGAGCTTTCGCTGGAGGCCGCCGACCTCGCGCCGCTCACCCCCATCGCGGGCACGCCGCTGGGTGGCGGCCTGCGGGTGACGGCCAAGCTGGCGCCCCAGGGGGCGGAGGGAGCGCAGCGCCAGGGGATCGAGGCCGAAATCCGGGCGAACAACCTTCGGGCCGGTGGGCAGGTGGTGAACGGCACGGTGCAGGCCAGCGGCACGGATGCGGCGCTGGATGTCCGCGGCGACCTGCGCGCGCTGGACGGACGCGCCACGCTGCGGGCCCGGCTGGCGCTGGACCAGCCGGAGAAGCGCATCGAGCTCTCGGCGCTGGATGTGCAGCGGCAGGGCCTCGGGATCCGCCTCTCGGCCCCGGCCACGGTGGTGATCGCGGCGAATGGCGGCATCTCCACCCCCGGCCTCTCCCTCCAGGGACGCCCCGGCGGCGCGCTGCGGGTGGCCGGCCGCTGGGGGCCGGACACCGCCGACCTGCGTGCGAACCTTTCCAGCCTGCCCCTCTCCATCGCGAACCTGTTCGTGCCGGACCCGGCGCTTTCGGGCGTCCTCTCCGGCGATGTGCGGGTCTCCGGCCCGATTGCGCGCCCCGGCATCGAAGGGGAGCTGCGGGGCACCGGCCTGCGCGCCGGGGCGCCCTGGGCGCGCGGCCTGCCGGCGGGCACGCTCCAGGCGACCGCCCGGATGCGGGGGGATGCGGTCGAGACGCGGGCGGAGTTCCGCGTCGGCCCGGCGCTGCGCCTCGATCTGGAGGCACGGGTGCCGAGCGACTTCGAGGGTCCGATCAATGCGACCCTTCGCGGCACCACGGATCTCGGCGTGATCGCGGGGCCCTTCCTGCTGGGCGGCGCGAACCGGGTGGCCGGGACGGTGGCGATCGACGCCCGCGCGGGTGGCACGGTCGCCGCCCCCCAGATCTCGGGCACCGCCCGCCTCTCGCGCGGGCTGTTCCGGAACCTCGAATACGGGCTCGCCCTGCGGGAGATCCAGGGCACGGTGCGGGGCGACATGGACCGGATCGTCGTGGAATCCATCACGGCGCGTGCCGGGCCGGGCACCCTCACCGCCCGGGGCGACATCCAGCCCTTCGCCGCCGGCCAGCCGATCAACCTGACCGTGCAGGGCGAGAACCTGCAGCCCGTCTCCTCCGACCTGCTGCGCGGCGCCTTCGACACCGATCTCCGCCTCTCCGGTTCGGTGGGGGACGGGATGCGGCTCGCCGGCACCATCACGACCCGCACGGCCACCATCGGCATCCCCGAGGGCCTGCCGGGCGGGGTGGCGGAGATCGGGGAGGTGCGGGAGGTCGGGCGCGGCGCGCCCTCCCCGCCGCCCGGCACCGTGGCGGCGCGCCGGACGGCCGGACGCGAGGCGCCGGCGGCGCCCCCGTCCGCCGCGCCGCCCATGGCGCTCGACATCACCTTCCGGGCTCCCGGGCAGGTGTATCTGCGGGGCCGTGGGCTGGACGTGGAGATGGGCGGCGACGTGCGGATCGGCGGCACCATCTCGGAGCCGCAGGCGAATGGCGCGCTGCGGCTGCGGCGCGGCAACCTGACCGTGCTGGACCGCCGGCTGAACTTCGAACGGGGGGTGCTGACCTTCCAGGGCGATGTCGCCAGCCCGGAGATCGACCTCCTCGCCACCTCGCGCGTGAGCAGCACGACGATCAACGTGACCGTCACGGGGACGCCGCGTGCGCCGAAGATCGAGTTCACCTCCAGCCCCGAACTGCCGCAGGACGAGGTGCTGGCGCGGCTGATCTTCAACCGCTCGGCCGACCGGCTCTCGCCCTTCCAGATCGCCCAGCTCGCCCGCGTGCTCTCGGGCGCGCTGGCCGGTGGGCAGGAGGATCCGGTGAGCGGCGTGCTGGGCCGGGTGAGTCGCTCGCTGGGCCTCGACCGGCTCGGGATCGGCACAGGTGCGAATGGCACGCCGGGGATCGAGGCGGGCGGCTATCTCGGGCAGGGGATCTATCTGAACGTCGATCCGGGCACGAGCACGGGCTCCCCGCGGGTGGGGGTGGAGATCGAGCTCACGCCGCGGCTGAAGCTTGAGAGCGGCGCCGGGGCGGACAGCCAGGGGCTGGGGCTCACCTACGAATACGAATACTGACGGGTCTTGCCCCGGCCCCGGCGGGGCTGGGGATATTCCCCAGGCGGACGGGGACGGGGCGGGTATTCCGGTCAGGCGCCGGAATGGCTAGTCTCCCGCCATCCCGGGCCGAGGGCTGCCACGAGCGGCGAGGCAGGGTGGGTTCCGATCGCGCCGCCCGCCGGCGCATCCACCCCCCGGCACCGGGATAGCCATTGAGATGACAGGGAGAGGAGGAGCGAATGCGCGCCTTCGATGGACAGTTCAGCGACAACAAGCCCATCCGCCGGAGCGTGGACGAGAAGCGTCGCCTCCTGGCCGAGCTGGAGCAGACGCTGGCCGGGATGAAGCCGCACACCTCCCCGGGCCTGCGCGAGAGCATCAAGGGCCGGATCATGGAGCTGCGTGCCGATCTGGGCAGCGCCACCAAGCGCTGAACGTCGCGGCGTGAAGGCGGCCCCGCATTCCCCGGGAATGCGGGGCCGCTTGCGTTTCAGCCGGCCAGTTCGGCCAGCAGCCGGGCATGGCTGCGGGCGCCGTGCATCAGGCAGGCCCAGTCGAACTTCTCGTTGGGGCTGTGCACCTGGTCGTCATCCAGGCCGAAGCCCATCAGAACGCTGTCCAGGCCGAGGATCCGGCGGAAGCTTTCCACCACGGGGATCGAGCCCCCGGAGCCGATCAGCACCGCGTCCCGCCCATACTCGGCGGCCAGCGCTCGGCGGGCGGCGGCGACCTCGGCGCTGTCCTCCGGCACGACCACCGGGGCGGCGGCACTGAAGCGCTGGATCTCCGCCCGCGCATCCGCGGGCAGGCGCGCCTTCACGAACTCCTCCAGCGCATCCAGCACCTGGTTCGGGTCCTGGTCGCCGACGAGGCGGAACGAGACCTTGGCATGGGCCTCAGCCGCGATGACGGTCTTGGCCCCCGGGCCGGTATAGCCGCCCCAGATGCCGTTCACGTCGCAGGTCGGCCGCGCCCATTGCCGGACCAGCGGCTTCATCCCCTTCTCGCCGGCAGGCACGGAGAGGCCGATATCGCCGAGGAAGCGGGATTCATCAAAGCCGAGCGAATCCCAGGCCGCATCGAGATTGCCGCCCACCTCCGGCACGCCGTCATAGAATCCGGGAAGCTGGATGCGCCCCTTCGCGTCGGTCAGCTCCGCGAGGATCTTGCTGAGCAGGTTGATCGGGTTCAGCGCCATGCCGCCATACAGACCGGAATGGAGGTCCCGCGAGGCGGCGAAGAGATCGATCTGCGCATAGGCCATGCCGCGCAGTCTGGCGGAGATGGCGGGGGTCTTCGCGTCCCACATGTTGGTGTCGCTCACCACCACCGCCCGGGCCTCGCGCAGTTCCGCCGCATGATCCTCGAGGAAGGCATCGAGGCTTGGGCTGCCGATCTCCTCCTCGCCCTCGATCAGGACGCGGATCGGCACGGGGGGGCCGCCGGCGACTTCATGCCAGGCCCGCATGGCGGCCAGCCAGGTCATCACCTGACCCTTATCGTCCACCGCGCCGCGGGCGACCGTCACCGGGCCGTTGCGGCCCTCCTTCACCGTCGGTTCGAAAGGGGGCGAGGTCCAGAGCTCGAAGGGTTCGGCCGGCTGCACGTCGTAATGGCCGTAATAGAGCAGCGGCTTCGCTGCCCCGCCTGGGCCGGGATGGAAAGCGACGACGGCCGGGTGGCCCTTGGTCTCCCGCACCTCCGCCTGGAAGCCGAGCCCGGTCATTTCGTCCACCAGCCAGGCAGCGGCGCGCCGGCAATCCGCTGCATGATCAGGCTGGGCGCTGACGCTCGGGATACGAAGGAAATCGAAATAGCGCGTGCGGATGTCGGCTTCGGCCGCATTGATGCGCGCCAGGACCTCGGGAAGCGCCGCGGTCATGCGTCGTCGCCCGTATCCGGCACGAGACCGGCGGCCTTGATGCCGGCCACTGCAGCCGCTTCGTCCTTGTCCGACAGGTCGCCCGAAATGCCGACCGCGCCGAGAACGACGCCGTTCTCATCCCGCACCAGAACCCCGCCCGGCACCGGCACGGCGGCGCCGCCGGCGAGATCGGAAAAGGCATTCATGAAGCCCGGCATGGCCTGAGAGCGCTTGGCCAGTTCCCGCCCGCCAAAGCCCAGGCCCATGGCGCCGTATGCCTTGCCGTGCGCGATGGCCGGGCGGAGGAGGCTGCAGCCATCCTCCTTCAGCAGGGCCTTCATCTGCCCGGCCGCGTCGAGCACGACCACGGTGAGGGGAGCGAGGCTGAGGCGCCGGCCTTCCTCGAGCGAGGCGGTCGCGATCCGCTGCGCCTGGTCGAGGGTGATGCCGTGCTGGAAGCCGATGGGGGGATTGGGCATGGACGCGGCCGCTCCGTTCGAGGTTCAGAGCGGTTCTATGCGCTGGGGCGCTGGAGACAAGGCACGAAAAAGCCCTGACGCTGATGGCGTCAGGGCTTTTTTAATCTGGATGCGGGGACAGGATTTGAACCTGTGACCTTCAGGTTATGAGCCTGACGAGCTACCGGGCTGCTCCACCCCGCGATGGCCGATG